>Ga0315272_10000007_pt1 | contig 106827 bp, 106 predicted proteins | sample C3_middle_MG_FD_203918 | JGI IMG/M metagenome (GOLD analysis project Ga0315272, IMG submission 203918) | Sediment microbial communities from Yellowstone Lake, YNP, Wyoming, USA - C3_middle | ecosystem: Environmental > Aquatic > Freshwater > Lake > Sediment | place: USA: Wyoming | collected...
GAATGCGGAAAGATAAACCGTACCGGCAGGTGGAATGCGCCGCTGCAGCGGCCTGATAAACGGTGCGGTGATCGCATTGAGTATCGGCGCAAAAGAAGTGTGCGGGTTAAACCAGGAGAGCACCGCCTGTATGATGACGGCAAACATTAACAGACTGATACTCAGACTGAGTAATTTGACCACACCCATGGCAAGCAGCCCCGGCACCAGCTGGTTGCCGCTGGGGGCCGAGTAAATCCAGATGAATTCTGACAGATAGACGTAGAGTATTTCAAAAATATAGGCGAGCAGCAGGGTGGAGGTATCGTAGCCTCTGAATGCGGGAATAAAACGGCGCGTGCGCAACACGATAAAGTTGGTCAATGCCATGATGAATTCGCCAAACTGGTTGCGTAAAGGTGCGCGCAGCCATTGCAGATGAAAACGTACCAGCAGGATGACTGCAAAAGGTTGCAGGATTACGTCGAGCAGAAATTGTGCAGCTTGTTGCATCATGATTTTGTTTCTCCTTTTATTGTGCCAAGTTCGGTGCCCATCTCTTCCGAGCGTATGGCGGCGGCGTGAACCGCGCTGATGATGTGCTGCTGTACATGGTTACTTTCCATGCTGAGTATGGCGCGTTCGGTGGTGCCGTTTTTTGAGGTTACCCGGGCGCGCAAGACGCTGACTTCTTCCGTGCCGGCTTCAGCCAGTTTGGCGGCGCCCAAGAACGTATCCAGCACCAGGCGGCGTGCATCCTGCTGGTTAAGACCCAGCTCGCCCGCTGCCTGCTGCATGGCTTCGATAAAATAAAACACATAGGCCGGACCACTACCGGACACGGCTGTGACCGCGTCCATCATGGTTTCGCTTTCAAGCAACAGTGTGCTACCTACCGCTGCCATGATGGTTTGCGCGTCATGTCTATGTGCAGCGCTAACTGCCGGTAGCGCATACATGCCGGTAATGCCGCTGCGTATCAGCGCCGGTGTATTGGGCATCGCGCGTACAATGTTCTCGGACCCCAGCCAGCGCGCAAGGTCATTTGCGCGTATCCCAGCCGCAATTGAAATAAGCAGCTGGCCCGAGAGCATGGGGCCAAGTTGCAAAGCCAGTTCATGCAGTTGCTGGGGTTTCACCGCCAGCACGAGCACATCGCAATGCGCCACGCCGGGAGATAAATCCGCTGATGCCCGAACACCATATTCGTTGTGCAAGCGTATGCAATTGTCGGGATTGATTTCCACCACGTGTATATGCGCGGGTGAAAATCCGCGTTTGAGCAAGCCGCCAATGAGTGCGCTGGCCATGTTGCCGCCACCAATAAAACAGATATTCATGTTGTTCTCCGCTATGAGCCGTTGATCGCAGGGTGCACCCTAAAGGGCATAAACGCCGTGCGCACCATGCCCGCTTTTTACTCAACTTTCGCTACGCCACTCCCTCACCCGCATGCGGGTGAGGGCTTAATTCCTGCTGCCAAAAATTGCCGTGCCTATGCGCACGATTGTAGCGCCTTCCATAATGGCGGCAGTCAAATCATGCGACATACCCATCGATAAAGTATCAAGGCTTAATCCTGAATTGTTTAAACTGAATTTCAATTCGCGCATTTTAGCAAAGGGCGCGCGCTGGGCTGATAAATCTTGCGCTGGAGCGGGTATCGCCATCAAGCCCCGCAGTTTCAGACCGGGCAACAGGGCGATGGCATGCGCCAGGGCCGCGGCTTCTTCCGCCGTAACGCCACCCTTGGTCGTCTCGCCGCTGATGTTAATTTGCAGGCATACATTCAGCGGCGGCAAATGAGGGGGGCGTTGTGCGGAAAGACGTTCGGCAATTTTCAACCTGTCCACACTGTGCACCCAGCTAAAGTTTTCGGCAATCGCCCGGGTCTTGTTGCTTTGTATGGGGCCGATAAAATGCCATTCCAGCGGCAAGTCGCGCAGTTCGTGCATTTTGTCCAGCGCTTCCTGCACAAAATTCTCGCCAAAGGCCTGTTGGCCGTGCTTGTAAGCCTCACGCACCGCGCTGGCGGGGGCTTTTTTGCTGACTGCAAGCAGGCGGATTTGTGCTGCATCACGCCGGGCCAGAAGGGCGGCCTGTTCTATCGCCGTGTGCACAGCTTGCAAGTTCGAAAGGATTGCGGTCATAATCACTGGCGTAATTCAAATAAAGCCTGACGGTCGAATCGGCGCGCTGCAAAATAAATGGGAAATTATAATGGATATTACCGAACTGCTCGCTTTTAGCGTCAAAAACAAGGCTTCAGACTTGCATCTTTCTGCGGGCTTGCCACCGATGATACGTGTACATGGCGATATACGCAGAATTAACCTGCCGCCCATGGAGCATAAAGAAGTGCATGCGCTCGTGTATGACATCATGAATGACCAGCAGCGCAAATTGTATGAAGAAAACAAGGAACTCGACTTCTCCTTTGAGGTTCCCGGCCTGGCACGTTTCCGTGTCAACGCCTTCGTTCACAACCGGGGTGCCGGTGCGGTCATGCGCACCATTCCTTCCAAGATTTTGTCTCTGGAAGATCTTAAAGCGCCGAAAATTTTTGAGTCAATTGCCGATTTTCCGCGCGGTTTGGTATTGGTCACCGGTCCGACAGGTTCCGGTAAATCCACCACGCTGGCAGCGATGGTCAATCACCGCAACGAAACCGAAATGGGCCACATTCTGACGGTGGAAGACCCGATCGAATTTGTGCATGAAAGTAAAAAATCGCTGGTCAACCAGCGCGAAGTCGGCCCGCATACCCTGTCTTTCCAGAATGCATTGCGCAGTGCGCTGCGTGAAGATCCGGATATTATACTGGTGGGTGAAATGCGCGATCTGGAAACGATACGTCTGGCCATGTCAGCCGCTGAAACGGGTCACCTCGTGTTTGGCACGCTGCACACCAGCTCGGCCGCCAAGACCATAGACCGTATCATTGACGTATTCCCTGCGGATGAAAAAGAGATGGTGCGCGCGATGTTGTCCGAATCATTGCGTGCGGTGATCTCGCAGACGCTGCTTAAAACCAAGGACGGTACAGGCCGTGCGGCCGCGCATGAGATCATGATCTGCACCCCGGCTATCCGTAACCTGATCCGTGAAGCGAAGGTGCCGCAAATGTATTCGGCTATTCAAACGGGTGCGACGGTAGGCATGCAGACGCTGGACCAGTGTCTGCTCAATATGGTCAAAGCAGGCATCGTTTCCGCTCCGGAAGCACGTGCCAAAGCAATGAACAAAGACCTGTTTCCGGGTAACTAGCGTGCGTGGCGATAATGCCAGCCACAATATAATATAAGCCACGCCCGTTTCCCGAACCCTCGCTTCGCTCTCCCTGGTTGTGGGAGGGGAGAGGGGGCAAACGACGCTCCGCGAGATTCACGTTTAAGGAGGAGAATTACCATGGAAAGAGATCAGGCCACCGAGCTGGTACACAACTTACTGCGCGGAATGATATCCAAGAAAGCGTCCGACTTGTTTATCACCACGGGTTTCCCGCCCGCATTCAAGCTGGATGGAAAATTGATTCCCGTATCAAACCAGGCGCTCAGCTCACAACACACGCAGGAGCTGGCACGCAGCATTATGAACGACAGGCAGGCGGCGGAATTTGAAGCCACGCATGAGTGCAACTTCGCCATTAGTCCGCCGGGCATAGGACGCTTCCGCGTCAACGTTTTTCAGCAGCAACAGAAAGTGGGTATGGTGCTGCGCACCATTACCACCAAGATTCCCGATCTTGACGAGATGGGGCTTCCCCCCATATTGAAAGACGTGGTGATGACCAAGCGCGGTCTGGTTTTGCTGGTTGGGGGCACAGGCTCGGGTAAGTCCACCACGCTGGCCGCCATGCTGGGACACCGCAATAAAAATTCCTACGGACACATCATCACCATTGAGGACCCGGTGGAATATGTGCACGAGCATATTAACTGCATCATCACCCATCGCGAGGTCGGCGTGGATACGGACTCATGGGAGCTGGCGCTGAAAAACACCTTGCGCCAGGCACCCGATGTGATTTTAATCGGTGAGATTCGCGATCACGAAACGATGGAACATGCCGTGGCATTTGCAGAAACCGGACACCTGTGTCTGGGCACGCTGCATGCAAACAGCGCGAACCAGGCGCTGGACCGTATCATCAACTTTTTCCCGGAAGAACGCCGTACCCAGCTGCTGATGGATCTTTCGCTCAATATCAAGGCGATTATTTCACAGCGGCTGATTCCAACCAAAGACGGCAAGGGACGCGCAGCAGCCATTGAAATTATGCTGAACTCGCCGCTCATCGCCGACCTGATTTTCAAGGGCGAAGTTAACCAGATCAAAGCCGTTATGTCCAAGTCGCGCGAGCTGGGTATGCAGACTTTCGACCAGGCTTTATTTGACCTGTATGAGGCAGATACAATCAGCTATGAGGAGGCATTGAAGAATGCGGATTCGGTCAACGATCTGCGTTTGAATATCAAATTGAACAGCCGTCATTCCAAGGATGCGGATTTGATGTCGGGGATAGATGGAATGAGGATGACCTGAGGCATGACCTGCGCAGATTTGATTTTCCAGCGTTGCCAAGCCGCACTTTTGTGCGGTTTTTTTCGGTTCGCGCATTGTGTAACCGGTACCTGAAATGAAGAGAAGCACTCAGCTGAAGTGCCCGTAAATTTACCGCTTACCCCGGGAGGTTCGACGACTGCAGCAAAGCGGTAAAAGCATCGGCATCCATGGGCCGCGCAAAGAAGTATCCCTGATACTCTTTACAGCCTTCAAAGCGAAGAAGTGATAATTGTGCTTCGGTTTCAACGCCTTCTGCAATAACCTCCAGCTTGAGTGAGTGAGCAAGTGCGATTATCGCTTTGACAATGGCCAGGTCGTCGGCGTCGGTACTGATATCGCGCACAAAAGATTGGTCGATTTTGAGCCGGTCAATCGGGAAACGCTTGAGATAGCTGAGCGAGGAATAACCGGTGCCGAAATCGTCGATCGCCAGCTTCACACCCGAACTCTTTAGTTTCAGAAAGGTGTTGTGTATCTCCTCGCTGTATTGGAGCAGAATACCCTCGGTAATTTCAAGTTCCAGACACTGGGGCAGGATGCCGGATGACGAAACAATTTGACCGACTGTTTGGTGAAAAAGCGGATCGTGAAACTGGCGGGAAGCAATGTTCACGGCCAGTAATAATTCCGTATAGCCCGCATTGTTCCATGCCTTCAATTGCATGCAGGCGGTTTTCAAAATCCATTCCCCGATGGGAACGATGAGTCCGGTTTCTTCGGCAAGTGGTATGAACTCCGCCGGCGAGATATTTTTACCCAGGCTGTTGCGCCAGCGTATCAGCGTTTCCATACCGGTAATTCGCCCGCTGGCAATATCAACCTGGGGCTGATAGTTGAGATAAAATTCTCCGCGTTCCAGCGCTTTTCGCATATCAGTCTCCAGGGCCATGCGTTCCTGGATGTGGGTAGTCATATCGCTAGAATAGAACTGGTAGTTGTTGCGTCCCTGCGCTTTGGCGTGATACATGGCCGAGTCCGCATATTTCACCAGTGCATCCTCGTCTGAAGTGTCGTGCGGATAGAGTGTGATGCCGATGCTGGCAGAGGTAAAGATTTCGTGACCGTCAATCACCAGCGGCAGCGACAGATGAAGCAGAATATTTTGCGCCATGCGAACAACGTCCTGCACGTCGGTCAAATCGGGGAATATCACGGTGAATTCATCTCCGCCCAGCCGGGCAATCGTGTCGCTCTCGCGCATGCCAACCTGCAAACGTGAACTGATTTCGCGCAACAGTTGGTCTCCTGCCTCATGCCCCAGGGTGTCGTTCACATTTTTGAAACGGTCTATATCGAGCAGCAGCAAGGCAATGAAATTCCCGCGACGTTTGCATTCCGCTACCGCCTGATGCAGGCGGTCATTAAATAGCAGGCGATTTGGCAGGCCGGTAAGACTGTCGTAATAAGCGAGATGGTGAAGGTTTCTTTCTGCACTTAACCTGTCCGAGATATCTCTTGCCAGTGCAACCAGGATTTGCTCTCCGTCCTGGCTACTTCCTTCTTCAACCAGCCGTTGAACCATTACCTCCACGGGGAAGGACGAATTATCCTTGCGTCTGTAAGTGGTACGGATGACGTCATACCCGGCAGAACTTGCCAGAATATTGTCAAACGCCGCTTCGAGTTCTGTTAGGGTCATCTCCGTTTTAATATCCTGCGGGCCCATATTCAGCAGTTCTTCACGCGTAAACCCGACTGACTCCCAGCCCGTTCGATTGGCATCGATAAAGCGCATCGTTTTGCGGTCGATCAGATAAATCGCGTCGACCGAGCTGTCCAATGCCGCGCGGAAACGCACGAGACTCGCTTCTGCGTGCCTTAGCTCGCTGATGTCAACTCCTATGGTGTAGTAACCGCATACTGCGCCATTGCTATCAAAATCAGGCAACACTCTGATGATTGCATCACGTGCACCGCCCGACGGAATGGGGAGCTTGATTTCCAGGCTGCACTGCTCTCCATTCATTGCGCGATCAAAGTAAGGCTGCATCTGTGCTTGCAGCTTGGCGTCGATCACCTCACTCCGGCTGTGCCCGATGACTTCGACGGGATGCTTGCCAAACCACGGTTTAAACGCCGCGCTCGCAAACAGGTAACGCCCATTGCGATCAACGTGGGTAACGGGTCCGGGGAGAATATCGGTGATTTTTCTGAGTTCTGCCTCGTGCGCAACAATCAGGGCCTGTTGGCGGTATTGTTCGGTGACATTGTGAAATACCAGTACCACACCGGATACCGTGCCTGTCTTGTTCATCAGCAGGGCGGCGCTGTCAGCAATCTGATAGCTCTCACCGCTGCGCGAAATGAGCGACGGATGCTTCGTCAGTCCGACGATGTTGCCGTGTTCAAGCACGTACTGCAGCGGATTGACGGCGGGTTGCTGGCTGAATGTGTCGACAATCCGGTAAATTGTGGCCAGTGGTTGCCCCCGTGCTTCTGATAAAAGCCAGCCTGTGAGCTTTTCAGCAACCGGATTCATGCTCGCCACCAATCCGTCGGTGTCAGTAGTCATGACACCATCACCGATGGAATGCAGCGTAATTTCCGCCCTTTCCTTCTCCACGAATAAAGCCTGTTCTGACAAGTGCAAAGCATCGATACGGTCGTGGATTGCACGGGCCATCACATTGAAGTTGGACGCCAGCATGCCGATTTCATCACTGCTGGTGATGGGAATCTGGATGTCGTGTTTGCCCGCGGCAACCTCCCGGGTGGCAGACATCAGGGTGAGGATGTGCCGCGTGAGCAAATAGCCGCCAATGCTGAGGAGAATAAAGGTCAGCAAGACTTCAATCGAGGCGATAAAAAATCCCTGCCGGATCACGTTGTCACGCGAGTCGATCAGCGATTGCAGGGACAAACCAAACCGAACCTCGCCCACTTTTTCGTTCCCCAGGGTCAGGGGTGTGTAGGAGTCGTAAACTCCGCTGCTGATGGTGTTTGCAACATTCTGGTCAAATGCGGGCATATGCTGCGTATCTATTTTCCCCGACTGCGCGTAAACGACCCCCTGCTGGTCGTAAACGACAACATATTCAAAACTGTTGTACTGGCTCAGCATCAGCTTGTTGAGTATTTCGCTGATGCCCGCGTGGTCGCGTTCAAACATTCGTGCGCTGAGAGCCGAATCCAGCAATGGGGATATGGCCGACAGTTTTGCCTGCGTTTGCTCTTCCAGTGTCTGATTCAGCAGGCGCATGCTATTGCTGAGCAAAAGGCCCAGCATGGTTATCTCAACAATAATGCTGACGACAACCAGCTTGGTGCGGATTGATTTGTGAAAAGGAATATTTGTTTGTGGCACGACTGCTATTTCTCTGTGAGTACTTTGGTGTAGGAATCGAGTTCTTTCATTGAGCTATCGTCTATAGGAATGAATTCCTTTAAGCCGTTGCTCTCAAAATACAGTTTTCCTTCCGCCGTTTTTCCAAAATCAAATAAGGCCTTTTTCAGGGATTTTTGAATTTTTACCGGAATTCTGGGGTGTGATAACAGCACGAAACCCGGTACGGAGCGGGTGTGGCCTATCACTTTCAGCTTGTCTTTGTACTCCTGTCCAAGAGTATGCCAGAGCAGACCACCGGTAACGGAGGCATCCGCCTCGTCACGCAACGGGGCATATAGCGCATTATTATGGGTTTTGGTTTCGATAATGGTAATGTTTTTGCCATCTTGCAAGCCGTTGTCGGCAAGGGTTTGCAGCATCATCTGGAAAATCACCGAGATGCGCTGGGCTGCCATAATTTTTTTGTTTTTCAAGTCTTCCAGCGTATTGATCTCGGATTCCTTTTTGGCGAGGAATAAACCCTCTACTCGATGTCCTGTCATAGCCACGCGTTTGTAGCCATCACGTTTTTCAGCCAGACGGCCGAGATGGGGTGCGGTAAAAATAATATCGTATTCGCCCTGCCGGGTGCGTTGCATAAAGCTCATAAAGTCGGGGGCAGTCACGAGGTTGACTTCGATCCCCAATGTTTTGGACAAATAATTTTTTAGCGGACTATGTATTTGAACCAGTTGGGTAGGGGTGACGTAGGGAAAAAGACCGAGAGAGATTTCATTGATCTCGGAGGCATGAGACAAGGAAATGAACGGCAATGACAGAAATAAATAAATAATTTGGACGGGGATTTTCATATTACTCTGTCCCCTGCGACAGAAAATCAGCGTGACGGTATGCCAGGCCATGCGAATACACCAAGAATAAAAAAGTAAGTTTAATTGTTTTCATCGGGCTATCCAGGGAAAAAAAACAAAAATCAGCATTTATATAATTTTATGTTAACACGACATCCAGACTCTTTATTTTCGGTTACTCCCTGCCACCATTTTGTACTCAAACAAACGGCACTCAAGCGCGCCGTTAAACAGCGGCGTGCGTCGCGACACAGCAAGGCGAATTGATTTTGGCATGCCCAAATCGGCTGTGAGCAAATACGCGTTCCAGCCCTTGAATTTCTGTTTGAGTACATCGCCCAATTGGGGGTAAAGCACGCGCATCTCATCCAGCTCACCCATACGCTCTCCGTAAGGCAGATTGGCAACAAGCACGCCGTGATCGGCGGGCGGGGTGATCTCCAGCACGTTGGCCTGTTTTAGCGACACGGCATCGAGCAAACCGGCATTTGTCAGGTTGAGACGCGCGGCCTTGAGTTCATCGCCATACAAATCACTGCCGAAGATAGGCAGAGCGATCACAGGTTTTTGCGCGGCGATGGCTTCAGCGCGCATGGCCTGCCATTTTTCCGCATTGAAAGTGTGCAGCTTTTCAAACGCGAAGTGGCGCCCGATGCCGGGAGCGATATTCAAGGACATTTGCGCGGCCTCGAGCAGAAAGGTGCCGCTGCCGCACATGGGGTCAAGTAACGGAATGCCGGGCTTCCAGCCGCTTAAAATTAATATTCCGGCTGCCAGGTTTTCACGCAACGGCGCGATATTGGTGTACTGGCGCACGCCGCGTTTAAACAGGGCGTCGCCCGAGGTGTCCACATACAAACTCATCTGGAGTTCATCCAGAAAGGCGTGAATGCGGATGTCCGGCGCGTGGGTGTTTACACTGGGGCGTTCGCCGGTGATTTCCCGGAACTTGTCGCAAATGGCATCCTTGATTTTGAGCGTGGCAAAATCCAGGCTGCGCAGCGGACAGCGAATCGCGGCCATATTGACGCGTATGGTGAGGGTTTCGTCAAACCATTCTTTCCATGGCAGGGCATGCACGGTGTCGTAGATATCCTGTTCGGTGGTGTAGCGCGCCTTGGCCACACGCCATAACACGCGGCTAGCGGTGCGGCTATGCAGGTTAACTTTGTAACTCAGCGAGCCGGGGCCGCTGAAGTGCACGCCGCCTTCGGTGATATGAATTCCCTCTGCGCCGAGTACTTTAAGTTCCTCGCTCAATGGCATTTCAAGCCCGCGCGGGCAGGGGGAGAAAAATTGTTCGCTCATATGGGCTTTACCGTAACGAGTATGACTACTGCGAGAAGTATCAATACCGGGATTTCATTGAAAAAGCGATACCACACGTGGGGGTGTGTGTTGCGCCCTTGTTTAAATACAGCGAGCAAATGTCCGCAATAATGGTGATAGGCGAGCAGAACCACGATCAGGGCCAGCTTGATATTCATCCACATGCCTTCAAAGCCATATCCCAGCCATAGCCAGATGCCTGTGCCCAAAGCAAGGTAGGCGATGGGCGTGACAAAACGATACAGCTTGTGTGCCATCAGTAACAATCTTGCCAGTTCTGCTTCTTCTTTGGCCATGGCCAGGTTGACAAAAATCCGGGGCAAATAAAACAAGCCGGCGAACCAGCTGGTAACGAAAATGATGTGAAACGATTTAATCCAGAGCATGGTGAATGATTACCTTGAAAGACGGTTGCGAAACAAAACCAGTGACAGATAGAATCCGGCCAAAGTATAAGCCACTATCACCGTAATATGCAGGACTACATTATCTGGCCCGGTGCCATTTAACAATGGCCTGACCATATCGATGGCGTGGGTGAGCGGTAGCAGTGCGGACACGTTTTGCAGTGCTGACGGCAACTGTGAGACCGGGAAAAACACGCCGCTTAGCATCATCATTGGCGTGATCACCAGGGTAAAGTAATACATGAAAAAGTCATAGCTGGGCGCCAGTGCGGTCATGATCAAACCGATAGAGGAAAAACACAGGCCGATCAGCAAGGCCAGAGGGATGGTCCATAGCGACAGCAGGGTATGCGACAGGCCCAGTATCCAGATCACCAGCAGCACTGCCAGACCCGACATCAGGCTTTTGGTCGCCGCCCACAAAATTTCAGACAGCACAATATCATCCAGGGTGACCGGTGTATTGAGGATGGCCTCCCAGGTGCGCTGGTGGTGCATGCGGGAAAAGCCGGAATACAGGGCTTCAAAAGTCGCGCTGTTCATCGTGCTGTAGCACAGCGTGCCGGCAGACAGAAACAGCAGATACGAGGTCCCCCCCATCTCCGGTATCAGGGTGCCTAGCCCGTAACCCAGGCCCAGCATGTAAATAAGCGGATCGGCCAGATGGCCGAGGATGGAGGGGATGGCCACCTTCCACCACACAAATAAATGGCGGCGCCAGATGGGCAGAAAGCGCGTGCTGATTTGCGGCAAAGCATAGAAATTTGTTTTCATCGTATTTTGTCCTGCGCTACCGCTGCTAGCACCTCATCCGGTTTTATCACCCCGCTGCGCGAGCGTATCGCTCCCTTGGATGTGCCCGTTGCCACGACTCTTTCGGTGTTGCTGAAGGTGTGCGTCATGTAAAAATATTTATCATCCCAGTGCGTGACCTCAATTGCGGTGTCAAAGCGCTCGAACAGATGCAATGATTTTTTATAACTCATGGTGTGTTCGGCAATGACCGGAAACCATTTTCGCCTGCGCATGGTTTTAAGCAGGCCGGTGCGGATAAAAAGGTCCACGCGATTCAGATCGCAGAGGGTCAGGTAGCGGCCGTTGTTCATATGCAGATTGATATCAAGATCGTTGGGCAATACCATCATCGGCAAATGGCTCTTCGAGTTTTCCACCGTGAGCCTGTCCCTGAACAGGGAATACACATAGACATAGATAAGCCGAAAGATCAGATTCATTCGCGCATCTCCCGGCCGGTAAGTTTGATGAACACATCTTCCAGATTCGCGGGGCGATGCAAATATCTAAGTTCAGTTTGCGCCTGCAAGTGTGCCACCAAAGGCTGCGCATCCGTCACATAACAAAACGCCGTTTCACCGCTCACCTCAAACCGTTGCGAATATTTATCCGCGTGAGCCTGTGCCCACTCTGCCACCAGATCACCAAATACCTCCACTACCTGGGGCTCAATATTATGTTTGATCATTTCCCGCGGCGTGTCCTCGGCAATCATGCGGCCATGATCCAGTACTGCAAGCCGGTGACACAGGCGTTCGGCTTCTTCCATAAAATGCGTGGTGAGCAGCAGTGTTTTACCCTGAGCGGTGAGCTCGCGCAGGCGCTGCCAGATCAGGTGGCGGGCCTGCGGATCGAGGCCGGTGGTCGGTTCGTCCAGAAAAATAATATCGGGATCATTTACCAGCGCACGCGCCAGGCTTAGCCTGCGCTTCATGCCACCGGAAAGGGTGGGCACCATCGCATCGCGTTTGTTGCCGAGGTTGGCAAACTCCAGCAGCATGGGAATGCGCTTGTTGATTTCGGTATCCGTCATGCCGAAATAACGGCCATACACCAGCAGGTTTTCTGCCACGGTAAAATCGGGATCGAGGTTGTCGATTTGCGGCACAACCCCGACGCGCAGCCGTGCTTCACGTGCCTGCCGGGGCACGGCAAGCCCCAGCAGGGTAACCGAGCCGCCGTCCGGTTCTGTTAAGCCTAGCAGCAGACGCAGGGTGGTGGATTTTCCCGCACCGTTGGGGCCCAGCAGGCCATAGCACTCGCCGCGTTTGATGCCCATGCTGATGTCGTCCACCACGCGCTGGCCGGCGTAGGACTTATGCAAATTTTTGACTTCAATAATTGCATTCATGCCAAATTTTTTCCGCAGAAATGCTGTTGGGTAGGGTGCGCCGTGCGCACCATGGTGCGTGGAACGCACCCTACATTGAATCCGGATTTTTCAATAGGCTCAAACCCCTCCCAGCCTCCCCTTGACAGGGGAGGAGCGTGCTTTGCTCTCCCCCTGTTCGAGGCAGGGTCGCAGCAAAGCTGCGGGGTACCCGCCAGCATACTCCTTGCGGGTGCAAGGGGGAGCTGGAGGGGGTTTGCTGTTAATAGATTATCTGTGCTCAAGGCGACATTACTCATACGGGATGCCCAATAAAATGCTGGTGCACAATTGCCTTGATCTGATGCAGGTGTCCGTGGAAAAAATGTGTTGCTTCAGGCACAACCACAATCGGGAAATGCTGCTGGCGTGCCCATGCAAAGACCTCGGACAGCGCGACCACCTCGTCCATTTCGCCGTGTATCAGCAATGAATTTGCAGGCACGCGGGGCATCGCAAAACGGCCCACAGCCGGAGCAACCAGCACCAGTTTTTGCGGCTGCAATTGCTCGGCAGCACGCGCCTGCACATAGCCGCCAAAAGAAAAGCCGGACAGGATCAATGGCAAGGGGCCAAACTCCTGCATCGCATATTGCACGATCGCCAGCACGTCCTCCACTTCGCCATTGCCCTCGTCGTACACGCCGCTGCTCTCGCCTACACCGCGAAAATTAAAGCGTATTGCGACAAAGCCCAGTTCGGCAAAAGTTTTTACCAGGGTGGTGACAATTTTATTGTCCATGGTGCCACCCATGGTGGGCAGGGGGTGCGCGACTACCGCAAGCGCACGCGCAGCACCCTGTGGCATATGCACAACACCGTGCAGTACTCCGGACGCGGCGGGAATGGAAAATTTGTGGGTATTGCTCATTTTTCTGGTCAAGCTTACCGGCTTAGTTTCAGGCGCTCGACGATGCGTCCGTGCAGCAGATGCTCACTGATAATTTCATCGAGATCACTCTCGTCCACATAGGTATACCAGATGGCCTCGGGATAGACGACGAGTACAGGGCCCTCCTCGCATCTGTCCATGCAGCCTGCTGAATTGATGCGTATGCGGTTTTCGTCGGAAGAAATGCCCAGTGCTTTGACCCTGCTTTTGACATAGTCGCGCATTTTCTGCGCGTTAAAATTATTGCAACAGGCTTCGCCCGATTCGCGCTGGTTAATGCAGAAAAATACATGTTTGGCGAAAAAGCTCATGGCGGTTATTCCGGATGTCGTGGTGAATTCTGTAGCAGAATCAGGAACGCCATTTTACTACTGCCAGGGGCCATTGGGCGATTCGTGGAAGCACAATATTTCAGCGCTTATCTTTGTGTTGCCGTACGCCAGAGGTAAAGCAGAAACAGGACAGGAAAGAGAAAATTAGCGAGTTGGGAGAGACTGTTATAGTTCAGCATGTGACCGTAATGCCAGTGATACATGCGCATGGACGCGGAATGCGTACCGGCCAACAGCTGGTCTTGCACCTGTACAAGACAGGAAACAGCCAGCAGCGCGCCAAAAACAAATAACCAGTTGCGCGGTAGTCGAATCGCTGCAACCAACAGCAGCAGGCCTATGATGATGCCCAGGACGGCCTCGCTGTTCAGCCACAACAGCAGGGCCCAGGATTTAAGCAAGACAGCGGCAGCGATGAATTTGATCAGGGTCACAACACACAGCAGCAATAACAATGCGTTCATCGTGTGGCGCCGTTCACGCATCAGGGTAAGCAATAAGATACCCAGCAGCAGCAGATTAAAGGCAACTTCGCTGCATTCCAGCCAGTTAAACGGAGTGGCTGGCACGATATCGAATGGCCAGCGTGCCACCTCGCTGACAAACACGCTGCCCAGCATGGGCAGCGTGGGATTAACCTGCGCAAACATCCATAAGGCAACCAGCGCCAGACCAAAGTCGCCGATCATGCCATGCTGAAACCATTTGTCGTGCCAGGAAGCAAGACGTGAAAACCAGGAATACTCTGCAATTTTTAAGGCGAAAGCACTGCCTGCAAATGTCCCCAAGGTATTGCCGATCATATCTGTGTTTGAGCTGACACGTGTCGGCAGATACATCTGCGCATACTCCATGCTGAGCGACAAACACAGTCCGCACAGGGTAACCAGTAGCATCACATGAGCGGCAGGTCTGCGGCTGCGCAGTATGTAGGCAAGCAACAAGCCAAATGGCAAATAGGAGAGCAAGTTGAGGACAAAATCAAAGGAAGTAAAAGTTTGCGCCAGTGGCGCGGACAATACATCAATAAAGTAGAGTCCCTGTTCCTGCCAGCCGGAAAAAGGTGACAGGCTGACATAAACGATAAATAAGGAGTAGCCCGCAATAAGATAACGTTGCAAGCGATAACGCGGAGAAATATCGAGCTTGTCCTGCACCGGTTAACTTCCTTTTGTAAGTTTTACTTCATGTGCGATGGAAGTTTGATTGTAGCACCGGGAACCATAAATTCGCCATTGCCGCGATGATGAATAGTTTGCGGATCTTTCACTGCTGGATCTATCCACGCCCTGAGCACTTCCAGAATAAAAAAATTGTAGGAATTGACCAGGCGGGTATCTGCAACCCTGCACTCAAGATTGGCATAACACTCGGCAATCAGCGGCGCCTGTACCTGGCTGGCTGGCAGGGCCGTCAAACCGTTATGCGCAAACTTGTCAACCTTGCGCCCGGAGCTGTTGCCTATGGCCACCACCTGTTTCGCCAGCTCCACGGTCGGGATATTGATCACGCATTCCCGGGTCGAGTTAAGCGCATCAAAAGAATAGTTGCGGCCACTGATCACGCAGCCCACCAGCGGCGGTACAAACTCCATCATCGTGTGCCAGGACTGCGTCATGATATTGGGCACCCCCTTGCGCGAGGTGGTAATCAGCACAACGGGGCCGGGTTCGAGCAGGGTGTAGACTTTTGATAGCGGGAAAGAGTGTTTTTTCATGCGAATCTCCCTTAACGGAATACTTGTCAGCTGAATGACAAGTGTACAAGTTCGAAAATATATATCCCACAAATTGAGATCACTTGGCAAGCGCTACAAAAAATGAATGCTGTATCAGCCAAGCAAATTTAGTTATCATAAAATCGAATACAATTTCCGCCCGCAATTTTGGACTGATACATTGCTATATCTGCATATTTCAGTATTTCTTCCCGGCTAGACTTGTTACTGTTGAACAACACAACTCCAATGCTGGACGTGCAGCGGTGCTCTACCATGTGCGCCGAATTGCCGTCTTGAGCAATTTCCAGCCAATAAGACTCTGCGAGAATGGTGCGAATTTTTTCTGCAACAATATTTGCTTTCGTGGCAGCTACACTTTGATCCATGGCAAGCTCATTGAGCAATATCACAAACTCGTCACCGCCAAAACGTGCTGCGGTGTCAATTTCTCGCACACAGAGATTGAGTCGCCGCGCAACCTCGATCAATAGCATATCCCCTGCATGATGACCGTGATCATCATTGAGCGGTTTGAAATTATCTATGTCCAAAAAAATTACTGCGCTATAAAGTTGATTGCGTGCGCTAATGGCTATTGATTGAGCAATACGGTCATTTATCAGATGGCGGTTGGGCAGTAGCGTCAATGCGTCATAATATGCGAGTTGACTAATAGTCTTTTTAGCCTCGGCAAGCTGTTTTTTTTCATCTTCCAACTCCTGATTTTTATTGAGCAAGTCAGTTGTTCTGCTAGCTACCTTTGATTCCAGTTCGGCTGCCAGGTTGCGTAACTCGGATTCCTTTCTGCGCAGTTCGACAATAATCGGAAACCATTGCGTAAACCCAAAGAAAAGCACAATGAAACCTCCAAGGTAACCGACCAATTTTTCCAATACAGATTCGGTATGTGTTTTACCAATAACAACATAGTGGTCGAGATCGGAAAAGTTGTCAGTGATATCCAATAAAGTGGCAAGCAGGATAAGCATAAATCCTGTCATGATCAGGCGCCACCCCTTTTGCTTTTGAAGCTGTTCACGTCGCCCGATGTGCCACAGATACAGAACCAGGAAGGTGGTAACTAACGCGCGCAATGTTTCAACAATGACATCAAAATTCATGGAAGATCCTTTGTGTTACATCAATCTAATGCGCAGCCTCCAAATTGGCGCCCTTGTGTGAGCGATGTTGCGGGTAGTGCAGTCAGCAGCGGCTTGAACGGGTTTGGGCTAGTGATTGAGGAATGTATTTTCCTGCCTGCACATCCCTTAGGGCAGTTGATGTGTCGTTTTAAGTTTGTTCTGTGCACATTTGAGATAGTCGAGCTTGAAAATAGCTTGCCAGAAAACCGTCGTTCACGATTGATCCAGCCAAATTTGCTCCCCCACCCTAACCTTCCCCCTATCCAACTTTCCCCCGCAAACAGGAGAAAGGGCTAATGAAAAAGACCATATTCAATCCCCGGGAGAGGGGACGCAAACATCACCATTTGAGCTTCATTGTAATTCGAGCCACAGGTGGAAGAGCAAGTTATTACAATCACACCTTGTAACTGGACAGCATAAATAGGCATCAGTACAAACTTTGCTTGCAGAAAATTCCTCCGGACCTGTCCCCTCTCCCGCCGGGGGAGGGTTAGGGTGGGGGAGCGAACCATGCGTCGACCTTCGTTCAAGGAGTGTCATGGTTTTACAAAGTGGTAATATTAAATTTTCCTGAAGTCGCTCAAACACAAAACAATATCGGAATATCTGTAATAATATTGCTGCTCTAATATCTCACCATGTTAATCGTTACGTCCGTTTCATCGAGATCCCAGGCGCCGGGCGTGAAGATGCCGATAATTGGAATAATAAATAGCATTGATCCTACAAAATCAGCAATGCCCGACGGACTAATGGAATATGAAACTGATTTTTGAGCCGGGTAATATCCCTGTTTGAGGCAGGCATAGGAAAATACCCTGTCTCTTCTTGCTTCTATCTGGGCCTGCCCTCTGTAAGTCATTCCACCGTTCACCTGCAGTGTCGCGTCAGCCTCCGAACAAGCGGCATTTACCATTTGTGTTTTAGGGGCAAAAGCTGAACAGCCTGAAGTTAAAAGGCTGACTATGACTGCGGACAAAATAATTTTTCTCATTTGTGGCTTCTTCAGGATGGGTTAATTTTAAAGTTGAAAAATGTAATCTTAAAGTATTTATGAAGATTGCTTAGTCATTGCAGTGGCTAGTGTCCTGAGTTAGAAATTCGCATAGTGTAGGAGCTCGATTTACCTCGTAGAGGTTCTTGCACCCTTTGGGTGTCGAGCGATTGCTCTTTTAAAAATCGCGCAGAAATCTGCGCTCCTACAAGGTACATTGTGTTTGCAGGATTATTTTGCTTCAACGAACTTTCAACTCATGACACTAGCATGACTAAAAGTTTAGTGCGCTGCTTCCCAGTTCGCGCCCAGCCCCAGCCCCACTTCCAGCGGCACCTTCAGTTGCGCCACATTGCACATCAGGCCCGGCAATTTTTCTTTCACCAGTGCCAGTTCGCTGTCCGGCACTTCCAGCACCAGTTCGTCATGCACCTGCATGATCAAACGCGTGTGCAATTGTTCTTTCTCCAGCCAGTTCTGCACCGCAACCATTGCCAGCTTGATCAGGTCGGCGGCGGTGCCTTGCATAGGCGCGTTGATCGCGGCGCGTTCGGCGGCCTGGCGGCGCATGCCGTTGCCGCCGTTGATTTCGGGCAGCCACAGGCGGCGGCCGAACACGGTTTCGACATAGCCTTGCTGCTTGGCCTGCTCGCGGGTGGATTGCATGTAATTGGCAACGCCGGGGTAGCGCGCGAAGTAGCGCTCGATATAAGCCTGCGCCGCGCTGCGCTCAATATTAAGTTGACTGGCGAGACCGAAGGCGGACATACCGTAGATCAGACCGAAGTTGATCACCTTGGCATAGCGGCGCTGTTCGCTGCTCACCGCATCCGGCTCGACCGCGAAGATTTCTGCGGCGGTGGCGCGGTGCACGTCGTGGCCATGAGCAAAGGCGTGCAGCAGGCCCGGGTCGCTGGACAGATGCGCCATGATTCTGAGTTCAATTTGCGAGTAGTCGGCCGACACGATATGGCTGCCGGGATCGGCGATAAAGGCCTCGCGGATGCGGCGGCCCTCGGCGGTGCGCACCGGAATGTTTTGCAGGTTGGGGTCGCTGGAGGCAAGGCGTCCGGTGACTGCCACCGCCTGCGAATAGCTGGTGTGCACGCGGCCGGTAGCCGGATTCACCATCAGCGGCAGTTTGTCGGTATAGGTGGATTTCAGCTTGGCCATGCCGCGATATTCCAGCATCAGTTTGGGCAGGGGGTAATCCAGGGCCAGTTCTTGCAATACTTCTTCGTCTGTAGACGGAGTGCCGCTGGGGGTTTTTTTCTTCACCGGCAGGCCGAGTTTTTCAAACAGGATTTCCTGCACCTGTTTGGGCGAATTCATGTTGAAGGGCTGGCCTGCCTGCTCGTAGGCGCGTGCTTCGAGACCGAGCAATTTTTCGCCCAGCTCGCGGCTTTGGATATTGAGCAGCTTGCTGTCCAGCAGCACGCCATTGCGTTCCATCACAAACAGCACCTGCCGCGCGGGCAGTTCGATGTCGCGGTAAACCGCATCCAGCCTGCCTTGGGTCCTGATTTGCGGTGACAGGGTCTGATGCAACTGTAAAGTGATGTCGGCATCTTCCGCCGCATAGCGTGTGGCGGTGTCGATCGCGACCTGGTCGAAACAAATCTGCTTGGCGCCCTTGCCTGCAACTTCCTCATAGGTGATGGTCTTCACCCCGAGATGGCGCAGGGCCAGGTTGTCCATATCGTGCGGCTTGTGGCTTTCCAGCACATAGGATTGCAGCAGGGTGTCTTCGGCTATTCCCGCCAGCTTGATGCCGTGGTTGGCGAAGATGTGCTGGTCGTACTTCAGATTTTGTCCGAGCTTTTTATGTGTGGCACTTTCCAGCCAGGGCTTGAGTTTTTGCAGCGCATGTTCGCGTTTGATCTGGTCCGGCGCGCCTGGGTAGTGGTGCGCCAGCGGCAGGTAGGCGGCATGGTGCGCCTCGATGGCTATCGAGATGCCCACCAGTTGCGCGGTCATGCTGTCGAGGCCGGTGGTTTCCGTGTCCACGCACACCAGCTCGGCCTGCATTATTTTTTTCAGCCAGGAGTCGAGTTGCGCTTCGGTGAGGATGCATTCATAGCGTGTGGCGGGAGCAACTACCTCGCCGCTGCTGGCGTCGAACATGCTGCCCTGTTGCGGTGAGCCGCCCGCATCCTGTTTGCCGGAGGAGGGTGCGCTGGCGGCCGGTGTGGGCAACACATCGCGTAGCAGAGTTTTAAAACCAAAGCCTTGCAGCAGGGTGCGCAGTCGCTCACTGTCCTGAGGCGGGGCAATCAACTCGTCATAGTGTGCGGGCAAGGGCACATCGCACTTTACGGTGATCAGTTTGCGTCCGGTTGGCAACCACTCCAGCGCGCTGCGCAGGTTGTCGCCGACGGCGCCGCCCACCTCGCTGGCATGCGTCATCAAATTGTCCAGCGTGCCATACTGGGTCAGCCATTTCACCGCGGTCTTGGGGCCGCATTTGTGCACGCCCGGTACATTGTCGACGGTGTCGCCGACCAGTGTCAGATAGTCCACGATGCGCTCGGGCGGCACGCCAAATTTGGCGAGTACGCCGGCTTCATCCAGCGTTTCATTGCTCATGGTGTTGATCAGCGTGACCTGGCTGTTTACCAGTTGCGTGAGGTCTTTGTCACCGGTGGAGATAATGCAGCGACCGCCGCCCACCGTGGTTTGCAGGGCCAGCGTTCCGATCACATCATCCGCCTCGACCCCGTCCACCATCAGAATATTCCAGCCGAAAGCGGCAATGGCGCGGTGCAAGGGCTCTATCTGCGCGGCGAGTTCGGGCGGCATCGAGGGGCGGTGCGCCTTGTACTCGGGGTACCAGTCGTCGCGGAAGGTTTTTCCCTTGGCATCAAAAACACAGGCGCTATAATCCGACGGGTAATCGGCGCGCAGGCGGCGCAGCATATTGAGCACACCCTGGATCGCACCGGTCGGTTCGCCTGTGGGGCTGCGTAAATCTGGCATCGCATGAAAAGCGCGATACAGGTAAGATGAACCATCTACTAACAACAGTGTTTTCATTTTTTGCATAGGAATTGAGATGAACGATCAGTCTAGTTTGCCACATTCAACCTCGCCGGAATTAATCCATTCGAAAGAAGCGTGGCGTGTATTTGCCATTATGTCAGAGTTCGTCGCCGCGACCCAACGGCTCAGCGACATTCATCCTGCGGTCAGCATCTTCGGCAGTGCGCGCACGCCCCACGACCACCCCTATTACCAGCTCACCGAGGTGATTGCGCGGCTGCTTTCCGACGCGGGATTTTCGGTGATCTCCGGCGGCGGCCCCGGCATTATGGAAGCGGCCAACAAAGGCGCGTTCTACGGCAAATCGCCCAGCGTGGGCCTGAATATCCAGCTGCCGCACGAACAACATAATAACGCGTACCAGAACATCAGCCAGTCCTTCCAGCATTTCTTCACGCGCAAAGTGATGTTTGTAAAATTCGCCAGCGCTTATGTGGTGATGCCGGGCGGCTTCGGCACGCTGGACGAACTGATGGAGGCGCTCACCCTGGTGCAAACCGGCAAGACCCGGCGCATCCCCATTATTTTGGTCGGCAGTAAATTTTGGGGCGGCATGATGGAGTGGATACGTTCGAGCTTGCTGGTGGAAAAAATGATCTCCCCCGAGGATCTGGATCTGATCAAAATTATTGATGATCCAAAAGAGATCGTGGCGGCGATCTTCAAGCATTATGAAACACGCGGATTTGAGCCCTCGGAAGCTGAACTGGAGAAGCAGTTGAATCTGTAAAAATTCCAGGCATAGCGAGTAGCTGCCGATTTCCGGGTAAAAAAGAAAGTTGACGACGAAATTATAAAGTATATACTGTGCGCATATATTTTATCTTTAGGAGGCACCATGAAAACGGCTAAACTTTTTCAAAATGGCCAAAGTCAGGCGGTCAGGCTACCCAAGGAATTTCGCTTTGAAGGCGACGAAGTATTCATTAAAAAGGCTGGCAATGTGGTGGTACTGATCCCGACCACTCATTCCTGGGATTCATTATTTGCTAGCCTTGACAAGTTCAGCCCCGATTTCATGTCCGAACGCAATCAACCGCAGCAGCAAACACGTGAGGATGTCTTTGCATGAAATTAATGCTGGATACGAATACCTGTATCGCGTTGATTAAACGCAAACCCGCTCATGCGTTACAGCAATTCAGTAAATATCAAATCGGCGACATTGGTATTTCAGCCGTTACTTTGGCAGAGTTGCGTTATGGCGTTTCCCAAAGCCAGCACCAGGCTAAAAATAATGCAGCACTTGAAGAGTTTATTTTGCCGCTGGAAGTGGCGTCATTCGATGAAGAAGCAACGGTCTCTTACGGCGTGTTGCGTGCCGCTCTGGAAAAAAAAGGCACTCCCATCGGCCCGCTCGATACCATGATCGCCGCACACGCGCTAAGTTTGGGAGTAACACTAATAACAAATAATACGCGGGAGTTTAATCGAGTACCCAAGCTTAAGGTCCTTGACTGGATCAAGCTTGGTTAACTGAATGCATTCGCGGTTCATATTGTAATTGTACGGAACGAAATACAAAAAATCGCGCTTCCAATTGTCGCAAGAAGTACTACGATGCTGACTCCCGTTAGTTTCGAGTTTGCTGGTGGAAAAAATGATCTCCCCCGAGGATCTGGATCTGATCAAAATCATCGATGATCCAAAGTAGATCGTGGCTGCGATCTTCAAGCATTACGAGACGCGCGGATTCGAGCCTTCGGAAGCGGAACTGGAGAAGCAGTTAAATCTATAAAGCAATTTAATTAGATGAAGAAAGGAGGCATTGTGGGAATAATTGCTGATATTGATGCCGACACTGAATATGCCGCACGTGCCTTCGTTGCTAAGGTGGCAAGCCAATATAAACTTGTTGGTGCCATTCTCTTTGGCAGCCGTGCCAGCAGGAACCATCGTCCAGATAGTGATGCTGATATCGCAGTGTTGTTGCATGGGAGTCGAGGTCAATTCCTTGATACCAAGCTCGCCTTGGCAGACATTGCTTACGATGTGCTGCTGGAAACAGGAATTTTGATCCAACCCCTTCCGGTGTGGGAAAATGAATGGGAGCACCCTGAAAATTACAACAATCCTGCGTTGCTCAGAAATATCAGCCGCAATGGAGTAAGGCTGTGAATCCCAAAGAGCTGATGGACAAAGCATCAAGAGCGGTAGCATCCGCGAAATTGCTGCTGGAGGCAGGTGATGTGGATGGCGCTTGCAACCGTGCGTATTACGCCATGTTTGATGCGGCGCGCGCTGCTCTGCTTTGGGCGGGTAGTGATGTCTCACCTACAGTGGCGAAGACTCATAGTGGACTAATTTCGGCGTTTAGCCTTCATCTGGTAAAAACCGGCAGGCTACCAATAGAAATTGGTAAAGCATTGAACCGGGCTGCCGAGATTCGCATGATTGCTGACTACACGGGGGATGAAGTACCAGCAGATAAAGCGCAGTGGGTTATTGACCAAGCCGTGTTATTTGTTGACGTGGTGCAGAGGGAGATTGCTCCACCCAAGGGGTAATCTGTATGGGGGCTACATGAAAAGCGCAAAACTATTTAAGAATGGCCTGAGCCATGCCTACAGATTGGACCTTGGGCATTGGACCTTGGGTGGACCTTGGGGACAGCCACTAATATTCCTAAAAACGGCTTTTTCACAACAAGCGCCGTAATCAAATAGCCTGTATTACTTTTACCAACTCCGCTGCCGGAACAACATAGACATTGGGTGCAAGCGGGTAGCCATTTTCTACCGGGGCAATGACGTATGCTTGCTCGAGTTTCAAGTCTGACATTGCAGACCAGAAGCCTTTGCTGAGTGAGGGTGCGCTGGAAAATTTAATTTCGAAGCCTATTTTTCTGTTGCCGCGTTCTGCGACAACATCTATTTCTGCACCTGCCGCCGTGCGGTAAAACGATAGTTGCCATTGCGGAGCTATCAGTTGGGCGATCTGTTCCAGCACCCACCCTTCCCACGAAGCGCCAACGACGGGATGTCCGGCCAGATCATTCAGGCTGGAGATGCTTAGCAGTGCGTGTAATATTCCGCTGTCACGCAAATAAACTTTGGGCGATTTCACCAGACGTTTGCCGAGGTTGGCCTGAAACGGGGGAAGCCTGCGCAGCATGAGTGTTGCTTCCAGTATGTCCAGATAGTGCTGAACGGTTGGGGCCGACACGCCGAAACCTGCCGCGAGTCGGGATGCATTCCATAATTGCCCGTGCAGATGCGCGAGCATTTGCCAGAAACGGCGCAGGGTGGTGCCGGGTACGCGTATACCGAAGGCGGGGATGTCGCGCTCCAGATGCGTGGCAATAAAAGACTCGCGCCAGCTGTAGGAGGAGGTATCGGATTTGGCGAGCCAGCTCAAGGGATAGCCACCGCGCAACCAGAAGTTTTGTAACTCCGGGTTGTTCGGCTGGATTTCACTTATGTCGAAAGGGGCGAGTTCGTGAAAGGAGACCCGCCCGGCCAACGACTCAGATGCTTGACGCAAGAGTTGCGGCGAGGCCGATCCCAGTAACAGGAAGCGACCCGGAGTGCGTTTTTCATCGATCAGAGAGCGCAGTACAGCGAATATCTCAGGCTGGCGTTGAACCTCATCGATCACGACAAGTTGACCGGCATGCCGCGACAAAAATAATTCGGGATCGCTGAGCTTGGCCAAATCGGAAGGGCGCTCCAGATCGAGGTAAACGCTATTTGAGCGCTCGTTTGCAACGACTCTTGCCAGCGTGGTTTTCCCGGCCTGCCTCGGGCCGAGCAGGGCAACCGCTGGAAACTCTGTCAGCGAATGTTCGATTAATGGTAAAAGTCTGCGCTTAATCATCATTGCATATTAAAAGATAAGCTTTCAATATACAAGGTTTGAATTGCAGGGGCACGGGGTGTCAAAATCAAGAATCGTTCTTTGGTCTGATTTGATATATTGTCGGGTTCGCGGCACTATACGGCTCAAGAAGGTGGTAGGGGTTATTCCATTTGATTTTTAGTGGCTGTTGGATTTTTAACAGATAATTCATGAGAACCAAATCCCACCCAGCCTCCCCTTGCACCCGCAAGGGGTATGCTGGCGGATACCCCGCAGCTTTGCTGCGACCCTGCCTCGAACAGGGGAGGCTGGGAGTTTTGCTCCCCCTGGAGTGGGTTAGGCAGGCATTCCGTGCAGCTGGTGCTCGCACAAGGGGAGAGCTTATGGGGGGCAGGAGGGGGTTAAGCTTAATGGATTATCTGCGTGCATAACAGGAGTATCAAACAACATGTTCATCATTCCGGTAGGCGACAGGGTAGACTGGAAGCGGCCACCGGTCGTTACGCTGCTGCTGATACTCATCAATTGCTGTGTGTTTTTTTTCCTGCAGGCGGGAGATGAGCGCAAAGACGAGAAAGCGCTGCAATATTATTTCTCCTCTGAATTGCCCAATCTGGAACTGAATCGCTATGCGGAGTACCTGGAACAAGAGGGTGATGCCGCAGAGTCGCAGCAATTCAGGGTGATGCTGGGCAAGCGGGACCGCAATGTGCTGAGGGTGATGGAACGCGATGCGAAGTTCATGCGTGAGTTGCATGCGGGCAGTGTGATTGCAGCGCAAACAGCGGAATACGCCAGCTGGACTTTGCAGCGCGGCAAATACGAATCCCTGCAATCATTCACCAGCCGCTATGTGTACCGTGTGGACGAGCCCAGTCTGCTCACCGCCTTCACGTCTGCATTCATGCATGGCGGTTTTGACCATCTGTTCGGCAATATGGTGGTGTTGTTCCTGGTCGGCTTTCTGGTTGAATCGGTGATCGGCAAATCGCTGTTCTTGTTTGCCTACATTGTCTCCGCCTATGCCGCGGTTTATACATTTGGCCTGACAGCACACGGTGGCAGCCTGCTGGGTGCCTCGGGTGCGATTGCCGGGGTGATGGGCTTGTACACCATCATCTTCGGCATGCGCAAGATCGATTTCTTTTATTCGCTGGGATTTTATTTCAATTACGTGCGTGCGCCGGCGATTGCTTTGCTGCCGCTGTGGCTGGGTAACGAGCTGTATCAATTTTTTGGTGAAAAAGGTTCGCATGTTGCCTATATGGCGCATTTCGGCGGCCTGCTCAGCGGCGCGATGATAGGCCTGCTGTATCGCTGGTGGCGTCCTGCACTGATAGCGGGCCATCACGAAGTTGCCGAAAGCAAGGAGATGGACGACAAGGCGTTTCAGCGCGGGATGAAATATCTGGGTGAGATGGAATTTGCGCAGGCGCTCGCTGTGTTTAAAACGCTGCAGGAAAAACACCCGCACGATGTGAATCTGGCGCGGCTTAGCTATCGCGCGGCCAAGGCCAATCCCGCCAGTGAGGATTATCACAGTGCCGCGTTAAGGCTGATGTTGTTGCCCGAAATGGATGAGGCTAGCTCGGCCCAGGTACACGCCATCTTCCAGGAGTATTTGAATTGCGCAAAACCCGCACCCAGAATGGGCCATGAACTGGTCGCAAAGCTGGCGCAGCGTTTTGCACGCTCCAGCCATTTTGAAGATGCGGAAAAACTGGCGAAATTTCTGCAGAGTTCGGCACCGCAACATATTGAACTGCCGGGTGTGCTGCTGGCACTGGCGCGCGGCTATTATCGCGAGCAGCGCAAAGAACAGTTCGAAGCACATCTGCAATCCATCATTCGACAATTTCCCCAGTCGAAAGAGGCGGAGGCCGCGGCAGGCATGTTGCGTGTGGGCTAACTTATAGCGGCAAGTTTGCTCAACCCTTCCAGGTACTGCCCGGCCTCCCCGACCAGCGCGTGATCGGGAAATTTGGCCGGTATTGCATGCAGTATCTGCATCGCTTCCTTGTGCATATTGAAATGCTCGCTGAGGATCTGTGCCGTGAGCAGGTAGACAGCCGGAATATGCGGATGCTCGGGATAGCGCCGATCAAAGCGGCGCATCAAATCAAGGGCCAGTTGTTGCCGGTTTCCCATGCGTGCCGCTGAGGCCAGCTCGTGTACATGGTATGAATCCTGCAGTTGAAACTCCGGGTCCATCTTGATGCATTGCTCGCACAAATCCAGTGCCTGGAAAAAACGCTTCTCGGTGGTCAGCTTATAGATGAATTCACGTCCATGATGCAGTGCAGGTGTCTGCTTGCCCGCCGCCACCAGCAATTTCTGGTAGCGCTCGTGCAGCTCGTTATTTTCCCAGCGAAAGCGCAGTTCCTCGCGCAGCAGGTCGATCGCCTCTTCCTGCTGGCCGTTGGCAATCATCGCGCTCAGTTTTGCCAGGACAGGATCGGCCGCCTTGCCCGGGGCAAGTTTGGCTTCGGCCTGCTCAAAGCTGACCTCTGTTTCCACACCTAGGCCCTCGTGGTACTGGTAGAGCACGTAGCCCATCATGTGGTAGGTGATGAGGGCGAAATAAAATTCCACGAAGCTCAACAATGGCAGCGCCAGCCATGAGTTCATGTGCTTGCTCAGGAAAACCTGCAGCCACTCACCACTGCTGGTCACGCTGAACAGGACGAAGCAAAGTGCCAGATAGGGTGAGCCTATGGTTTTAATGTAAAACAGGATGCGTGCCGGATTGAGCGCCTCGCCCAGACTTCTGGTTACCGCGATGATCATGATTCCGGCCGGTGTGATCACGTTCATCAGCAACCAGCCTATGCCATAGCCCACTTTTCCAAACAGATAGGCAAGCAGCGAGAAGAGCAGTACCATAATCACCAGCATTGCGAACTGGCGCATGACCTGTGATGCATCACCTTCGTCATCGCCATTCAAGCCGTTTGGCACATCGAATTTCCCTTTTGCTGTGCGTTCCATGACCACGAAGGCATATTTGAGAAAGATGATCCAAAGTATGAGGCGCAGCAAACCGCCTATCGTGTCTGGCAGTAGCAGTGAAATGCCACCGACTATCGAATAACCGCTGATACGCATGATCGAGTCTAGCTTCATCGGAAACAGAAAGAAGCTCGGTAGCCGGTGCCAGAAAGGTGTGAATGCAGGGGAAGAATCCGTCGAAAAACGCTCGTGATCAGACATGGTTGATGAAGAGGAGTGAGATATTTTGGATGTTACCAGAAACAATAAAACAATACTTTGCAGCAGGCAGCCGGATGCCTGTCTTTTAACAATACAAAAATAATTTAAGTGTGCTGGAATAAATACAAACCTGCTCCCGTTTATGCTGGTGTAGCACCCAAATCACTAACGGAGATCATTATGAAAATACATACCCTCGCAGTTGTTTTATTCGCTTCCGCCACTTTTGCGGCTTGTTCCTCAATGAAGACCAGCCCTGCCATGGTGTCTGATGGCGTGCTCACCGGTAGCGGTGGCATGACTCTTTACGTCTTCGACAAGGATGTCGCCGGCAGCGGCAAGAGCGTCTGCAATGGCCCGTGTGCAAGCAACTGGCCACCGCTGATTGCGTCGGATTTTGCGATGGATAGCGATAGTGCCAGCGGCGATTACACCCTTATTGTTAGAGATGATGGCAAGAAGCAGTGGGCACTGAAAGGCAAGCCACTTTACTACTGGGCGAAGGATGTAAACCGTGGCGACAAGACCGGCGATGGCGTTAATAATGTCTGGCACGTTGTCAAACCTTAAGCCTTCGAATGGAAAGCAGCGCGATACTGGCCGTTGTTCCGCACTTGCGTCGCTACGCGCGGGCAATGCTGGCTGATCGCGCCGCCGCCGATGATCTGGTACAAGACACGCTCGAGAGGGCGTGGTCGCGTTTCTCACAATGGCAATCGGGCAGCGATATGCGCGCCTGGATGTTTGGCATTATGCACAACTTGCGTATCGATCAATTACGACGCCCGGCACTTGTTACCCGTGCTATCGAAGAGGAAGATTTTGAGATGCCGACGCGTCCCACACAAACTGACAGGCTGGAAGTCAGGGATATTGCCACCGCCTTGCAGCAGCTTCCCAAAGAGCAGCGGGAAGTCCTGCTGCTGGTTGCGCTGGAAGATATGCCCTATGCAGAAATTGCAACAACGCTGGGCATTCCTGTAGGCACAGTCATGTCTCGCCTGTCGCGCGGGCGCGAAAAATTGCGCCTGATCATGGAAGGGCAGTCCCCATCAACCAAGTTGAGAGTCGTACGATGAGCAAACACACTATCACCGATGTTGATCTGCACGCTTACGTCGATGGCCGGCTGGCAGAAAAACGCCGCGCAGAAGTTGCAGACTATCTGGCCGCGCAACCGCAAGCAGCCGAACGTGTAAATGCCTATATCGCACAGAATAGGGCGCTCAGGGATTTGTTTAATCCGGTCATAGACGAGCCCGTACCCGAACGTTTGCGTGTACTTGTATCGCCACCGCCAGTAGCTGATCGTCCAGCACGGGCGCATTTGTCGCGCTGGTCGCTGGAGCGTGTTGCAGCAGGTATCATGATCGCTGTTATCAGCGGTGTTGGCGGTTGGGCAGCCCACGGCAAATATCAGCCGGCGCAGCAAATGGCCAGAATGCCCACGCTCCCCCGGCAAGCTGCGATAGCGCACGTGGTATACAGCCCCGATGTGCGTCGCCCGGTGGAAGTGGGTGCGGAGCAGGAGGACCAACTGGTCGCCTGGCTTTCCAAGCGACTCGGTACGCCGGTGCATCCGCCCAAGCTGGGTGCACTCGGTTATGAACTGATAGGCGGACGTTTGTTGCCGGGGAATAGCGGGCCGGTTGCCCAGTTCATGTATCACGATGCAACGGGTCAACGTCTCACGCTGTACGTATCCACCGAAAACACCAGCAACCATGACACCGCTTTCCGCTTTGCACAGGAAGGCCCGGTTAATGTCTTCTACTGGATTGACGGGCAATTTGGTTATGCCCTCTCTGCCGGAATCGACAAGGCGGAACTGGGCCGTGTCGCAAACGCGGTTTACGAGCAACTCGAACACAAATAGCACTTGCTCCAAACAGAAATAATTATCAGGCATAACAGTAAAGCCGTGGCAATACGGTCTTAACTGTCTGTATATCATCAGACCTGAAAGCGCCCACTGTTTCAAGCCATAATTAACATTCAATGCTCCCGGCGTTTTGCCCGACATGGCTGTGCGTCACCAACAATAAATATCTCATGCCGAAGCAAGGCGTGTATTCATCCAGATTGTTTGAAATAAAAAATCCGGATAGATTTCTCTACCCGGACTGATTGTTTCCTGATTGAATTAATTATAAATCAAGGCATTTTTGCAGGGTGCGTAAATACATAATCATTTCCCTTTACAGGGGTATGGCAACCGAAACACTCCTGCACGAAACTGGCATCCTTGCCATATGGTTTCTGCTCTTCACCCAGCCAGCGCGCAAAGCCCCAGCCGCCGGTTGCTTCGTATTTTTTTGCTTCCTTGATCATGAACTCAGCATGGACAAATTTGCCGGGTACGGTAGCCGCAGCCCAGTTGGCATCAATCTCGGCTTTCCATACCAGCTTGCCCAGGATGGCGCCATCCGGCCAGGGATTGGTCTCACCCTTGCGTGCTGCTTCCACGGCTTTATCGTTACCCACGATAGCGCGCATTGTGTTGTTGTCCGTGCGATGCGAGACTGAAATGACGCGCCAGTCCTTGTAGCCTTCAGGGAGGGTAATTCCATTGGGCGCTGCTGCAACGGTGGAATTGCCAGCCCAGGCCGCAGTGCCAAAAATAGTGGAGAAAATAACCGCTGTTGATATTGATAAGAATATTGATTTCATGAATCGTATCTCCTGATTAACTATTGATTAAGGTAAACCATTTACAACAAAATCTACGTGACGACTTTTGGATATCACTTTGTAGCCCATTAGTTTAAGGTCGGCTGCATCGTATATTCCGTCCGCATTCATATCCAGGACAATATCGGGAGCCACACCCTCAACCACAGTAACAAAAAGACGCGATGGTGTCATCTGGCCTTCAATACCAAAAGCATTTTTGGCACCTACTATCCAGCTAGCCCAGATTTCTGTATTCGCAGGGGTGCGATTGGTTACAGCAACGATGTTGAACAGGTTTGAAACATTCTGCCCGGCGCCAGCACCAATAGCTGTAGAGGACAGTAAAACAACCAGACCCGGAAAGTGATCCTTATTGGCACCGCCACTGAAGGTGCCGGGGAAGGGGCCTGCATTTTGAAGAGGACCGGGTCCGGTGAGTTCTGAGGAGGCGCCCGTTGCGGCTAAACCACCTTCAAAGTCCACCGCCAAATCCACCAGAAAGCCTCTGGACGATACACCGGCTACATCGTCATTTCCAGGTGCAAAAATGGTTAATTTGGCTGATCTGTCATCGTCGGCACTTGCAACACTTGTTGCAAGTGCAAGAAGGCAGGCGCAGACATATTTGCTCAAGTTTGACATATTAATCTCCTATAAGAAAAAGGTTGGCGGGATTGTTCGGGCTGCAGACAGGTGGGTGTAACAGAAAACCGTACTCCTGCCTATCTGTTGCCCTTATCCGGATAAACAGATATTGATGGTGATTTATTCCGTGGCGAAAAAAATATATCCGCGCTGACGGTGGGAACAAGGTGGTCGCTTTACAATTTTGCCTGGACTGAAATGATAAAATCTAAAATGACACATATCGCAAAGTTATTCTGTCGTATGCTAATGTGCTAAGTGTGGGGGCTTTAAAGTGTGGTTGAATTTGAAACAAGTTTGATAATCATTTCCATGTTGATGAACTGCCGGGAAAGGTAAATTACACTATGAACTCAATCAGAAATTTTCTGTTTTATTTCTTATCAATCGGCGTAGCCGGATATGCGGCATTTGCCTACGGCTATTTGCCCTTGGGCATGCTGGTTCATCCCGACATGAAGGCAAATTTCCTGGCCCATGCTGCGGGTATTTATACCCATGCCTTTGCCTCTATTCTTGCCCTGGTGCTGGGGCCTTTTCAATTTTCTGCAACTCTCAGAAGTAAATATACCAACATGCACCGCTGGTGCGGGCGTATCTATTTGTCGGTAGGCGTGCTGGTGGGAGGTTTGTCCGGCCTGTATATGTCCCAGTATGCTTACGGCGGTGGGGTGGCCAGGTCAGGGTTCGCCGCGCTGGCGCTGGCCTGGCTTTATACAGGAGTACGCGCTTACCTTGCAGTCCGGCGTGGTGCGATCGATGAGCATAAAAAGTGGATGGTGCGCAATTTCTCGCTGACCTTTGCGGCAGTTACCTTGCGTATATATTTACCCGCTTCCATGCTTGCCGGGATCGAGTTTTCAGTGGCTTATCCCGTTATTGCCTGGATATGCTGGCTACCCAATGTGCTGTTCGCGGAGTGGCGTTTCAATAAAGTTTATAACGGAAAAATATCAATGCAATAACCGCAGTGCTTGTGAGTCAAAATTTAACCACCTATCCGTCGTGAGTCCGTGTGCCTTCGTGTCTGGCCTGCCTCTGCTAGTCAAAACCCTGCCAAATAATAACCCACAGGGTACTTCAGCGTTGGCACTATAGAAGACTGGCGAGATAGGCGGCTATCGCATCCAGCTGGTTAGCGTTGCATGTAGGTGTTCCCGTTAATGTGCAGGCGTTGGCAAATTGCAGCAGCACGGGCCAGCCATTCATCGGGTATGCGGTAGAGAGTATCGCCGTAGCGAAAGCAGGGCCCGCATTTACGCCGCGACCACGCAATGACCTGTTCGCCAAACCACCTGTGCCGTACATGCCGTGACATCCCTGACAGTGGCGTTTGAATAACAGCTCACCATCCGCAACCAGATTGCCTGAGGGGGCGGGCGATGCATTGTTCTGCTCCGCAACAATGACACCGGCTGCCCAGCTTTCCAGTGCGGAAATTTCGTCGGCATACAGTGGTGTGCTATAGCTCAAGGGCATGGCCTGCACTGGAATATTAGTGCTCACGCCGTAATTCAGCGTGTGGTGCAAAATACCCAGCGAGATGGGGGCCACGATATCTTCGGCCGCGCGAATTGCACCGGAGGTTTTTTCGTAGCGCAGATCCAGATCTGCCGGCACATTGCTGGGGCTGCTGGGCAAGCGCGGTACCTGGTGGCAAACCGCGCATTTGCTGGTCACCAGTTGGCCGATGCCATTGCTCCAGGTGGGGGTGCCGCTGATAAGCACATGGTCGGGGGCTTCGCTGCCGCGGGTGTCGGCACCCATGCAGCCTGCGAGTAATAAGCAAACGGCAATGACGGACAGAATAAACATACTGCCCATATTGAATATTTTGTACGGAGCGTCAGAAGCCATAAGTCACCGTGAAGATCACATTGCTTAAATAGTTAAAGGTATGTTGCTGTTCTGCGACCAGCGTCCAGGGGCCGTTTTTCCAGCCCAATCCGGCAATGGCGTAGCGATAAATATGGCTAGCGTCGATCACGGCACCGTCAGCACCAATTTTGAATTGAGTCTGGTTGTTACCCTGACCCACGCCCGCATACATTACCCATTTTTCAAAAAACCATCCCGAGCGAAAATCCATGCCGGATGTCTTAAGCACGAATTCATCCGTGGTGTCCGGCGAGCTGAACGATCCCACAACGTTGCCTTGTGTCATGTAAATGCGTGCGCTGCTGCGGATATTCGCTACACCCCAGCCGTATTCAGCTTGCAGGCCGTAAAGATTGGCCCTGGTGCCTCTCACCGCGATGGGCGGAATGAGATAGCCGCCCAGCCTGATGCCGCTGATGGGACTCCAGTCCAGGCGTACGCGGCCAATAAACGGAGAAGTTTGCACCGGCTCCAACTTGGCGCCAACCTGATTGTCGATGGGGGGTACCAGATCCAGCTCTGCCGCTACTTCAACTTGACCTTGTTGGCGCGGACCTGGAACGGCGGCAGGGCGATAATCCAGCAGCGCCCCATACACTTCGCTCAGACGGTCGATTTGCTCCAGGCTGGTGACTGCTTGAGCAGTATTGATGACTGATAATACCGGTATCGCGCAGATGAGTAACCATCGCGGGTAAATGCTAAACTGCTTTCCATTATGTTTAAACATGCAAACATGCCAGCGCTAACAAGATTGCGTATTGTATCCATAGTCAGAGTTATATTGACGACATTGTTTGGTATTCAACTGGTGGCATGCCAACCCATACAGAGTGCAAAAACGGTACCGTTGCAGACCTCTCCCACAACAGGTTTCCTGAATCCGGGAGGCAGGCAATACATTGTAGACACGAGCGCATCGGAGATTCGCTTGCTGGTTTATCGCGAGGGTCCATTGGCACGCCTGGGGCACAATCATGTGATGACGGGCAGTGTGCGAGGCGAGATCAGCGTGTCGGATAATTTGGCGGCGAGCGGTTTCAGACTGGAGATTCCGGTGGAAACCTTTGCGGTGGATTTGCCGCTGCCGCGCAGTGAAGAGGGTGCGGAATTTGCAGCCGAGGTGTCCGACGGGGCGCGTCAGGGAACTCGCAAAAACATGTTGGGTGAGGATTTGCTGGATGCCCTGCAGCACCCCGTGATCAGCATCGAGTCGCTTGCGCTGAACGGCACCCGGTGGAATCCGGATGTAATTGCGCACATCAAGCTCCGCGGGGTAACAAGCGAGCTGAAGTTTCCGGCTACGGTGGATGAGCAGAATGGTTCAATCGTTATCAGTGCATCTTTCCGTGTATTGCAGACGGAGTTGGGGCTGCAGCCGTTTTCAATTCTGGGCGGCGCGATCAGCGTGCGTGATGCCATCGATGTTCGCGTGCATTTGCTGGCGCGGCGAGAGACGGAATGAAATGCAAGCGTAACGCAGTGACTCAAGCCTTTTCCCCCGGCATCGGCTAAAATACACGCATGAAAATATCAGGAGCAATGCAATGCGTTTAATCGGCGTTTTTTTGTTGGTTTGTCTGGCTGGCGCGGCCTTTGCAGGTGACACTCCCCCTGCGCCTGACTGGAAGCCGCTGCCGCCGCCTCCCGTGCTCGAGCCATTGGCACAGGATAGCGATCTGGAACCCGAGGTCACCATCACCAAAAAGACCGATATGGTGATTGAGGAATATCGAATGGGCGGCAAGTTGTTCAAGATCAAGGTGACACCCAAGATAGGCAAACCTTACTACTTGATTGACGAGCGGGGTGATGGACAATTTTTGCGCAAGGACGGACCCGACGGTTCCGACTTGCGTCCGCCTCAATGGGTGATACACCAGTTTTAATCCACGCTGTTTTTTAGTCCAGGTACTTTTCATGGCAGTTTTTACCCGCGTCAGTGAGCAGGAATTCTCCGCATGGCTCAGCAATTATTCACTCGGTTCTTTACTTGAGTTACAGGGTATCGCCTCGGGTATAGAAAATACCAATTATTTTGTCACCACCAGCAATGGTCGTTTTGTGCTGACGCTGTTTGAAAAGCTTGGTGCGGATGAGTTGCCGTTTTATTTGAATCTGATGGCGCACCTGGCGCGCCACGGCATACCCTGTCCCAGTCCCGTGGCCAATCGTCATGATCTGTTTTTGGGTGAATTAAACGGTAAACCCGCCTGCATAGTCAGCCGCCTGGCGGGTAAATCGCTGACCCAGCCGAGCACTGCAAATTGTGCGGCGGTGGGTGCGATGCTGGGTCAAATGCATGAAGCCGGAATTAATTTTGATGAGGATATGAAAAATCCGCGCGGTGCTTCATGGCGGGAATCTGCAGCCAAACAGGTGCTGCCTTTTTTGTCCCCCCTGGATGCCAGCCTGTTGCAAAATGAGGTTGATTTCCATGCGCGGCACACGCTTTCCGTACTACCTCGAGGCATCATTCATGCGGATCTTTTTCGCGACAATGTGCTGTTCGATGGCGAGAGGGTAGGGGGTCTGATCGATTTTTATTTTGCCTGCAATGATAGTCTGCTCTATGACGTGGCGATCACGGTCAACGACTGGTGTATGGGCGCGGAATCCACCCTGGAGGCGGCACGTACGCGCGCCACGCTGGATGCCTATCATGCCGTGCGGCCTTTCACCGCGCAGGAAGCAAAAATGTGGCCGGTGGCTTTAAGGCTCGCCGCGCTGCGCTTCTGGATTTCGCGCTTGTTCGATTTGCACCTGCCACGCGACGGTGAGCTGGTGAACGCACACAACCCTGATCAATTCAAACATATCCTGCAACAACATGTCGCCACACACGGTGACGCAATCAGCTTACTGAGGTAAAGATGGATATTCAAAAAGTACCCGCAAGCCATGGCTGGCTGTGGATCAAACATGGCTACAGACTGATTTTGCGCAGCCCGTTACAGGCGCTGTCGCTGGCGACGGTCGTTGCGATGGGGCTTTTCCTGGCCATGCTTATACCGCTGGGTGGTGCGCTGTTGGCAATCATGATTATGCCGGTTTTAATGGCCGGCTATATGCGCGTCTGTCGCTCGCTGGAGTACAACGAAAAAGTTGAACCGAAAATTATCTTTGCGGGTTTCAAAAGCCGAACTGCGCAACTCGCCTCCCTCGGCGGTATGTTGCTGCTGGGTATACTTGTTGTTTCCATGGTCACTGCGGCTCTGGGCGGCTCAGCTTTGAGCGCGATACTGGAAACGTATAGCAAGGATCAGGATATCAATGCCCTGGCAGAAGCACTGCTGGCCCCGGGATCGGGCGTGCAATTGAGTCTGATGGTGGGACTGGGCTTGCTTTTTGTGCTGATGCTGGCCATGCAGTTTGCACCGATGCTGGTGTTTTTTGACAATCAAAAACCATTCGATGCGCTTAAATTAAGCATGCGCGCGTCAATACGCAATATCGTGCCCTTCTCCGTTTACAGTCTGATTATGCAAGTCATTGCATTTGCGCTCAGCGTTGTGCCTATGGGTCTGGGCTGGATTATCCTGTTGCCTCTCGGCTTGACTTCAATGTATGTGGGTTACCGGGATATTTTTTCAGAAGAACAAGCCGAGACTCCAGACAGTATGGACACTGATCAACCCTCCCCCTGAGTGGCTGGGTAGGAGAACAAGCTGGTGAGTTTAATCTATTTGAAATACTGATAGATACCGTTGGGTGTTTAAGCTAGTCAATGAGTTTAGGTATGATGCCATTTAAATTAAAGACAAACGCCCAGCTCGGTTACAAGCCCGCCTCAAATTCCCCGATTGGAACCGGTTTGCCGAATAGATATCCTTGATAGTGGGTGCACCCCTGGTTCAGGAGTATCTTTCTTTGCTCATCGGTCTCCACTCCTTCAGCAATGACCTCCAGATCCATGCTTTGGGCCATGGCAATAATGGTGCGCACGATAGTTTTGTCATTGTTATCAGACGCAATATCGCGCACGAATGCCTGGTCTATCTTAAGCTGATCAAGTGGCAACCGCTTGAGATATTGAAGAGACGAATATCCGGAACCAAAATCATCCAGTGAAAACTTGACGCCAATCTTGTTTAAGGCACTCATGGTAGCGATCGTGTCATCGATATTTTCCTGCAACAGGCTTTCGGTCAATTCAAGTTTAAGCAGTCTGGGGTTGACGCCATGGCGCTGTAAGGAAGCCTGCACTTGAGCCACGAAATCAGTTTGCCGGAATTGTTTCGCACTCACATTTACGGCTATTACCAGGTAGTTTGTCTTATCGTTTGGCTGCCATGCCTTGATTTGTGCGCAGGCTGCCTCAAGTACCCATTTCCCAATCTTCAGGATCAGCCCCGTTTCTTCCGCCAGAGGAATGAATTGTGCAGGGGATATCATATTGCGTTCAGGATGCATCCAGCGTATCAATGCTTCTGCTCCCAATGGGCGATTTAAACTGTCGACCTGTACCTGGTAATACAGTTCGAATTGGTGATTCGCAATTGCTTGGTGCAACTCGTTTTCCATCAGCACACGGGCGCCAATGTTTTCCTGCATCAGTTGGTCAAAGAAGCGCAGCGTATTGCGGCCGGATTTCTTGGCTTGATACATTGCGATATCTGCCTGTTTCATCAACCCATCAATTGTTTGCTGGTTATCGCCGAAGAGGGTGACACCAATGCTGGCGGAACAGCGGTATATTTGAGAGCGGAGCTGATATGGATGTCTAAGTGTGGTGAGAATTTTCTCGCCGATATTTTCCGCCTGTGATGCGGCTTCAATAACTTGCTCGTTTAGCTCTATCAGCATCACTACAAATTCATCACCGCCAAGCCGTGCAACTGTATCTCCAATGCGCACGCAGGACTCAAGGCGCTGGGCGACTTCTTTCAATAGGAGGTCGCCGATGTCATGCCCTTGCGTATCGTTAAGATTTTTGAAGTTATCCAGATCAATGAATAACAGTGCGCCAGTGCGGCTAGTTCGCAAACTTGAGACCAGCGCCTGATTGAGCCGGTCCAGTAACAGTTGCCGGTTGGGCAATCGGGTGAGCTGGTCGTGATAGGCAAGATGCTCAATCCTGGCTTCTGCTTGTTTGCGTTCACTGATGTCTTTTACCGTAGCGGTATAACTAATGATATTGCCCTTGCTGTCTTTTACTATGGATGGGCTGACAATTACCGGAAATCGTCGACCGCTTTTTTGCATAAAAATCAACTCAAAATCATTGGCTTCATTTTGTAATGTTTTTTGAAAGGCAGCGTGTATATTTTCATATTCTTCCGGGGGCCAATATGGAAAGGGCGGGTTCAAACCCAGAAGTTCTGCTTTAGAGAACCCGGTCATGCGGCACAACGCAAGATTGACATCCTTGGCGCACCCGTTCGTGTCCAATACCGAAAATCCATCCTGCATCGAGTTAATCAGATTATTTGAAAATTCAAGCGCATTTTCCAAAGACTCTTGTACCTTTTTACGCTCGGTAATGTCGCTGACAATCACTGCAAACTGGCCTGATTTTGGGCAAAAAACACTGACGTGATACCAGCGTCCCAGCTCCTTGGAGTAATTTTCGTATATCGTAGGCTCACCAGTCATTGCTACACGGCCAAAAATTTCAATCCAGTAAGGCTCGGTGCCGGGAAGTATTTCCAGTACGGTGTGACCGATAATATCGATTGCCTTGAGCGTGGTTAATTTTTCATACGCAGGATTGACTTCAATGAAACGGTAATCTATAACTTTGCCTTTTTTATCACAAATAACTTCGTGTAAGGCAAAACCATTCGTCATGTTTTCAAACAAAAGCCGCCATTTGTTTTCAGATTCACGAAATTTTAATTCTGCCTGCTTGAGTTCGGTGATATCCTGAATCGTTCCAGACAGATGGCTAAATTTCCCTTCACTATCCAATTTTCTTTCGACATGGCCGTAAATATAACGAACGGTGCGGTCAGGTCTTATACAGCGATATTCGATTGGGGCTGGTTTGAGGCCAGCCAAACTGGCGTCATTCCATTTTAAGATGCCAGGTAAATCAGCAGGGTGTATGAGTTCGTTGAAATTTTGAGCATTAGGGCTGAACGTGTCAGGTGTAACGCCAAAGATTTTATACATTCCTTCTGACCACGTAATACTGCCTTGTTTGTCATAGGCCCAGTTACCAAAGTGGCCTATAGTCTGAGCTTGTTTTAAGTCGCGCTCACTCTCCAGTAGTGCCTGTGCTATATGTTTACGTTCCCGGATGTCGCGGACTACAGCGAAAAATACCATTTCCCCACCCAGGTCGATCGAGCGGTTGCTTATTTCTACTGATAAAACGGAACCGTCCTTCAGTATCATTGCCGATTCGTAAATTAAATAACCTTGATTCTGAATTAGGGTATATCGGCCTTTAATCAATGCAGCATATTCGGCGGGGATAAAATCAGCAATCCTTCTCCCGATCATTTCTGCCTTTGAGTAACCAAGCTGGGTATAGGCGACTTGATTTATTTCCCGGATGATGTGGGATTGATCGAGAATAAACATCGCATCTGATGCTAGTTCGAATAACTCGTGATAATTGATTTTACCAAGCATCGAGTACTCCAAAATTTGAAGCAACTATTCTCTTGAAAATGTGGCGGAAGCCGGAGATATCTGAATTCTAACTGCGCACTTTTTCAGACTATCACGATCAGGTTAGATTGGAAACCCTTGAAATCAAGTATAGGTTTGGGATTGGACAATCAGTTTGAGTTCAACTTTGAATTTTTCAAAAGCCCGCGGCACCTCCGTTGCATACATCAGTGACGGCCCACTGCCCATACACTGCCACCGCACGCATTTCATGTGCTTGCTCGTGAGTGGCTCACAGGCGCACTAATGAATTAACATAAAAGCCAATGCAGCCATCGCAATGGGAGGCGATGGCGGAGGCAATCAACCCTTACTGTAACTCTGTTGGCTGGCCGGTTACCATTGCTGCCTTGGTCATTGCATCAAATGCGGCCATGGGCTCTTAGGCATTTTTGTGGAATGGCAACAGGAACTACTTTATTTCATGAGTGATTTCCTTGAACGATTTGCTCATAATCCTTCTTCGTTATAATTTAATCGTAGAGTGCATCCCACCCGCCATGGTAGGTGGGGTGCACCCTGCAATCTTCACAAAGCACTCCCTATAGAGCAGTCAATTTTGCATATTCTAGCGACAACCATTTGCTTCCCGTCTTGCGGAATTTTACCTGTACGCGCGCATCCGTGCCGCTGCCTTCCACATTCAGCACCACACCCTCGCCAAATTTTGCATGCTCCACATTCTGTCCGATGCGCCAGCCGGAGGCGTCCGCCGGGCGGGGCGCCGGTGCTGCATAGTCCGAGGTTGTTGCCGGTGCCGAGTAGCCTGAGTAAGCGGGCCTGAATGCACTGCGTGCCGCGAGGCGCGGGGTAATCCAGTGCAGCAGTTCATCCGGCAATTCACGCAGGAAGCTCGACGCCGTGGCGTAATTGACCTGCCCGTGCAGCATGCGGCTTTGTGCAAAGGTGAGGTACAACCGGCGGCGGGCGCGGGTGATCGCCACATACATCAGGCGGCGCTCCTCGCCCAGGCCATCCTCTGCATTCTGGCTGTTCTGGTGCGGAAAGAGCCCTTCCTCCAGGCCGGTGATAAATACCGTGTGGAACTCCAGCCCCTTGGAAGCATGCACGGTCATCAGATGCAGCGCATCATCCTGATCGCCCGCCTGATGTTCGCCCGATTCCAGGGTGGCATGGGTGAGGAAGGAGGTCAGGCTGTCGTCCTCGTTCTCGTGAACAAACATCGTTGCGGCATTGAGCAACTCGTTCAGGTTTTCAAGCCGCTCTTCTGCCTCGCGTTTCTTAACCCCGGTTTCGTTCTTGTAGTGATCAAGCAGACCACTATGGTTCAACATGTGATCGATAGCCTCGGGCAGCGGAAGTTCGCGCGTGGCGCTGCGCAGCCCCTCAATCAGGCCGACAAAGGCCGCCACCTTGCCACCCGCGCGCGCGGCCGCATCGAACAGCGTGGTGTTGTTCATCTTGGCCGCAGCCTGCAGTTGTTCGATGCCGCGTGCGCCGATACCGCGCGTGGGGAAATTTATAATGCGCAGCAGCGCGTTGTCATCGTCAGTGTTTTCCATCAGGCGCAGATAGGCCAGTGCGTGTTTGATTTCCTGGCGTTCAAAGAAGCGCAGGCCGCCATAGACACGATAGGACAAGCCGGCAGAAACCAGCGCATGTTCGAGCACGCGCGATTGCGCATTGGAGCGGTAGAGCAGGGCGATCTCGCGCAGATTGACGCCTTCGGATTTCAGTTGCTGAATTTCGCTGACAATAAAATTGGCTTCCTCCGCATCTGTCGGCGCCTCATATACGCGCAGCGGCTCGCCACCGCTTTCTGCAGTCCACAAACTCTTGCCCAGGCGGTTGCGGTTGTGGCTGATCAGCGCGTTGGCGGCATCCAGAATATTGCCGTGCGAGCGGTAGTTCTGCTCCAGCTTGATGACGTTCTCGACATGAAAATCGCGCAGCAATTCCTGCATATTGCCCACATTCGCGCCGCGAAACGCATAGATGGACTGGTCGTCGTCACCCACCGCAAACAGCGCAGCGGATGAAGAAACATCGCGCCGCGATACGGTTGTCCCCTCTCCCATCGGGGGAGGGTTAGGGAGGGGGACTCGCGTTCTGTTTTCATCCACACCTGCCAGCAACTTCAGCCACAGATACTGCAGGGGATTGGTATCCTGAAACTCATCCACCAGTATGTGTTTGAAGCGCTCCTGATAATGTTCGCGTATGGCAGCGTTGCGCGACAGCAACTCGTAACTGCGCAGCAGCAGTTCGGAAAAATCCACCACGCCCTCGCGCTGGCATTGGGCATCGTATTCTGCAAAGATTTCCACCTTGCGCCGCGTGTAAGGGTCGAAGGCTTCCACCTCATGGGGGCGCAAGCCCTGTTCCTTGCTGCCGCTGATAAAGTTCTGCACCTCGCGCGGGGGGAATTTTTCATCGTCCACATTCATTGCCTTCATCAGCCGCTTGATCGCCGAAAGCTGGTCGCCACTGTCGAGAATCTGAAAGGTCTGCGGCAGATTCGCCTCGCGAAAATGCGCGCGCAACATGCGGTTACACAGCCCGTGAAAGGTACCTATCCACATGCCGCGGGTGTTGATCGGCAGCATGGACGAGAGCCGTGTGACCATTTCTTTCGCGGCCTTATTGGTGAAAGTTACCGCGAGTATGCCGTGCGGACTCACCGCGCCGGTGCTGATCAAATAAGCGATACGGGTGGTCAGCACGCGCGTCTTGCCGCTGCCTGCGCCGGCAAGAATCAGTGCGGACTGGTGTGGCAGGGTGACAGCTTGTTGTTGGGGAGGATTTAGACCGGAAAGGATTGAAGGGTTCATGACGTAATTATCCCACAGGATGGATGCTTGGCGCTTTAATAGCCAACTCGAACCCGGGTAATACACAGGATCTGGCTGAAAAGTAGAATGCACTATCGGTGGCGAAGGCCATAGTGGCTGGGTACAGGGATATCAGGCAAGATGTTGATACATCTTGTTACAAATTATTTGTTAACTAAATTTTGCTCGGGTCGTTAATGGAAGCAACCAATGCTTATTGGTGTAAATAAAATTTCAACTTATCCGGGAAAATTATAATGCTTAAAAAATCACTTTATATTGCATCTGCACTCGTAACTTTTTTGTTCATTGCCCCCGTGCATGCAGAAGATGTTAAACATGAAAACAGAGAAATCCGCCAGGAAACACAGGAACTAAAGAAAGAAAAAATTGAACTGCGCAAAGATGTTCAAAAACGCAACGAAGATCGCCAGGAATTGAAGAAGGACGTCATGGCTGGAGACAAGGCTGATGCTAAAAAAGAACGTGCCGAATTAAGGAAGGACCATAAGGCAATTCATGCCGAGCGCAAACAAATCCATAAAGATCACGTGGCAATGAATGAGGAAAAAATGGAGCATCGTCATACTCATCAGGAGCATCACGCCAAATAATTCAGGTCAATTGTCTGTGCAGGTTTAAACCATCCCCCGGCTAACCCGGGGGTTTTTCATTTCTATAACACTGCATGAAAAGGCACAAATCTGGTATTGTTCGCCATGAAGAAGAGGTGAATGGATAGTTATATTCACGTGTTCAAACGAAATATATCTTTTTGATGTCACAAATTACTTCGCCATGAATGATTTACATCTGCTGATTATTGACGATATTGAAATTGGCGAGAGTTTGCCCTGGGACATCATGGATAGTTACGGGCGCTTGCTGCTGAAGCAGGGTTCTGTCATCGACAATCTTGCACACGCCAAGGAAATGATAGAACGGGGGATGTATATTGAAAAGGGTTTGTATACCAAGCTCCCTGTCTTTGACCGTGTTCACAGTACCGCCAACCCCGGCAAAGATGTGGCTCAGGCCCCCCTTAAAGAGGAGTCCCCCTCGGTACTCTATAACATAAATCTGGCCGTCAAACGGCTGGACGTACTGTTAAAAAATATCCAAAAATTTCCGGATGCTCGCGGAAGCATCCTCGAAGTGGTCAGACTCATTCGTTTGGCAATTCGTCTGAGTGAAGATCTGGCGCTGGCCAGCATTCAACTCAATCATGAATCTGGCAGCTATTGCGTGCGACATTGCGTGGATACAGCCATTCTGGCCATGATAGTTGCAGAGTCCATGAAAAAATCCGCGCAGGAAATTCAGGATATCGGCGCGGCCGCCCTCACCATGAACATCTCAATGATAGAGCTGCAGGAAAAATTGCAGGTTAAAAAAGAAGCCTTGTCAGATGCGGACAAGGCCGCTATCCACAATCATCCCATTTCATCTATTGAGGCACTGTACGAGGCCGGAATTGAAGATTCCAACTGGTTGATGTACGTGTTGTTGCATCATGAATATGAAGATGGCACGGGTTATCCCGTCGGTAACGTGAAAGGCGAGATTCCCCAAAATGCAAAAATACTGTCCCTCGCCGATGGTTTCTGTGCCCGCATTTCGTCACGGGGTTACCGCAAATCCACACTTCCAAGCGTTGCGCTGCGCGACATATTTATCGAAAACAAGGCGAAGGCAGATGCAACCCTGGCTTCCTATTTCATAAAAGTACTGGGGCTGTATCCGCCGGGTACCTTCGTGCAACTGAAAAACAAGGATATTGCAATCATTTCGCATCGTGGAGCAGACCATAATTCCAGCACGGCGTTCTCTCTGGTCAAACCCAATGGTGAGCTGTTTGTCGCCCCAACCAGGCGGGATACCAGCGTGGAAGCATATAAAATTGCAGAAGCAATCTATCCAGTCGAAGCGGATGTACATGTGAATCTGCAGCTTATTTGGGGGGCACTGGCAAGCACCTGAAGTGCCGGACTTAACGGCGGGTTATTTGGCTCCGCAGGGAAAGGAAGGGACCGTAGGCAGATATCTGACCTCAACTTTTCCCGGCGATGATTCGTGGAGTTCTCTAACCTGCGCGTAACATTGACCTGCAGACCTCATGGTCACATCGTAATTTCTGCCTGCTTGCGGGTAAAAAGTAGTACCAAGCGGACCACAGCTTGTCTTTACCCCGTCACGCACCGCGTCCAATGTCAGCATTACGGTAAAAGGCCTGCCCGCTTCGATAATATATTCGTTATAGGAAGATGGAGTATCCAGAGTGACTGGCATACCCACTTTTTTATTGAATGAAAATATTGACCCTTTACCGTCTGTAGCCTGAATCGCCGCCGGGCTAGCGGAGCCATAGCAAAATTCACCGGGATACAAAGTAACGGCTGCTTCCTTAAACACACGAAGTCTTGCTGTATTTGTATCGACTTGTGCCACTGCTGTCCCCCCCAAACTGCAGAAACCAGAGAGCATGGCGAACACGACAGGAATCATGAATTTTTTTTGATGCATATAGCCTCTTGTTGGTGGGTTCTCAATGCAAATATTCAACTAATTGTGAGGGGTGCTCTTGCATACCACGGAGATTATGAATATTTCAAGTAATAATGGAAAGTATATTTTTTCGCGCTGACTGAAACAGGCCGCCCTACACTGCGGTGCTGGCGGGGTTGCTGAATATCCGGCTTATTCGGGTGGGGTTGAATTTCATGGCTTGTATTGTATGCGACCCTTGCGGACAGGGCGGGTGATAGATGCTGCATTGCAGACCGGGCACAGGGCTACGATAGCTTCAACTGTACCTTGGATTTTCTGCCGGGTGCTGCTTTGGGAATGTGCCCGGATAAACGGCAGCTTAATCCTTCGATTTTTTTACCCTTCTCGAACTTCATCGTATGGCACGTCATAATCTCTCCTTCGGCAGAAAGAGCGGTTAATTGGATACGCACTTTGGCGAGTGAAATGCCCATGGCTTCAGCGATCTCGGTATCGAGACGCTCACCATTTGCTTTCAAATATTTTAAAATTTCATGCATCAGTTTTAGGATACCTTATTACAACGACTTGCTCGTCGGGTTCGAGCCAAAATTCACCGTGTTGCCCTTTTTTATCACCGGTGATCAGAAGAATCAGGCCATCCTCCAGCCGCACTTCGGAAATAGTTTCCCAGGCATTGGTGGGGTGGGCGTTGGTTCCGGCGCCATTATATATGTGGTCGTTTACCCGCACTTCCGAACCTGCCAGGGTAATTCTGTTGGTCATGACTGCTCCTTAATACAGCAGGCTCAACTTTGAATTGGCCTGTGCTACAAAAAAGACCGGCTTGTCCCCACTTTACATTGTGCCCAACCAATTATGAAGTCTGCAACTGAACACCCTTCAAGGCAGCGTTGAGTACATCATGGTGCATAGTTTACACCTCTAATACGGCGAGCCTGCACCTAATTTCTATAACGCTAGTCTACCAGATAAGCAGTGCTACAGCCGGGGGAGCCAGAGTGATGAATTCAAGACTGCACTTTTGGGGCAGATTGCCCTGTGTGATGCGATGGGGAGGCTTCGATTCGTCAGAAATTTGCCTGCTCCACCTCGAGAAAAGTCTGATTGATGTTGATTCCCATCAAGTCGTCAAAAAAGTGCATACGCCCCCACTCTCCAAGATCAAGGGTCTTGCGAATCTCACCGGCACTCAAGCCTTTTTTGTAGCCCGCTTCCACCCCTGCATACAAGGCGGCCATGCGCCGCTGCATGGCCGCTGCATCGGCAGAGGTCATGAGCAGGCCGTGGCCGGGTACGATGGTTATCGGATTGAGCGACACGACCTCAGACAGGGTGTCGACCCAATTTTTGACCACGCCATCCTGAAAATTTGGTGTGATGTTATGCACCAGAATATCGCCGCTGATCAGTACTCGTTCATCGGGCAGGTAAACCATCAAGTCCCCCGCCGTGTGCGAACCCTTGGGTACCCACAGCAACAGCCGCACGCCGTCGATCACACGTTCAGTTCGCGTCTCCGCCGCGTAAGTCACTGTGGCCAAAACCGGCCTGGTATTGGGATACTTGCGTTGTGTCGCCTCCTCGAGCAACGTCACCCACTCGGGCCCGTTCTCGTCCACCAGCATCCTGCATTGCTCCGAGCTGATAATGGAAGCCCCCATGAAGGCGCTATTACCCAACACATGATCGCCGTGGTGGTGCGTGTTAATGACGTGGGTCACCGGCTTGGGCGTAATTTGCGCCACCGTTCTTTTCAGATGCTCGCCGATCTCATCGCTGAAACCGGTGTCGATCAGGATCACTCCCTTGTCACCGATGATCACCGTACTATTCACCATGTAACCCTGATTGAAGCGGGTGGGAAGCTCAAGTGGCCCCAGCAGCGCGTAAATGCGCTCGTTGATTTTCACCACCTCCGGTGGGTCCAGCGGGTATCTTCGTTTTTCAGCGCTCTGGCTCGCAGGAATTACCAGCAACAGCAATAAAAACAGCAAAAACTTCATACCTATCCTCCTTAAACAAAGCACTCTTCGTGGCCGATGATGACTGCGCCGAAAATTGTCATGGTTTAGATCCGGTCTATTTTTTTATCACGTAAAAATGCATTTGAACACTGAAGCGGTTATGGGCAATTTGCGGATATGATATTTGCGATTGTTTGTTGGGGTCAGCTCCAGCGACCCCGTCGCAACCATTGGCGTATCACCAGATATCCGCCTATCATGCCGCCGATATGGGCAAAGTGCGCCACCCCTGCCTGGGAGCCGGTTACGCCAAGGGTGAGCTCAATGGCGGCATAAAGGGTGACAAATACCCGTGCCGACATCGGGATGGGCGGAAACAATAGCATGAGCTTGTGCCTGGGAAAACACATGCCATAGGCGAGCAGCAGCCCGAACACGCCGCCCGATGCACCTACTGTCGGCGTGTCACTGCCGCTTGCGCTGGTCACCAGGAGCTGCATGAGTGCGGCGGAGAGCACACTGGCAAAATAAAGCTTCAGGAAGGTGCGTTGCCCCAGCAGATTTTCCATCGCGCCGCCAAACAGCCACAGGCCGTACATGTTGAAAGCGAGGTGCATCAGGTTTGCGTGCAAGAAGGCGTAGGTGACGAGTTGCCAGGGCATGAAATTGCCCTGCAGCGGCCACAGGGCCAGGAATGAAATTGCGCTCTCGTCTGCGCCCGCTGTCAGCAGGTAGCTGATGACAGTAACGGTAATCAGAGTTGGAACGCTATTTGAAGCTGGTTGCATTGTTATCCTTTTTTCATGGGCCCGTGCTCAATGCAATCGCACAGTTTGCTGCGGAATGTTCAAGGCGAAATGAGCAGAGTTTCATTTATGGGCCAGTGCATACAGGGCAACGGAGAAGGCCAGTACCGAGATGGTGGTATAGACGATTAATAGAATGCGTGCGCGCTCCAGTTTCTTTTCCAGTTCGGCCGCCCCTCTTTGCAGGGCTTCTATAGTCCGCTGCATTTCAGTGGCGAGGAGTTTGATGGATTCTGAATTTTGGGTGGCGGCTGTCTGCAGTTCGATTATTTGCTGGGACATGATTTCGGCAGATTTTTCCTGCGAACTGCCGCGCGTAAAAAGCGGGCGGGCAATTTTGATGATTTCCGGAATATAGGGTGCGGCAATCGCAAACCATGCGGCCATGTGAACCTCCAAATTGTGATGATTAAACAAACCCAGCTGTCTCATGTTTGAAAATGATGATACATCAAGCGGGGTGAACTGCGGATGGACAGTTACAAATACATAAATCAGCAACGGACACCCTGCTTATGATGCTTTTGATGGTATTGCTCAGGTGCAAGGCAATACCATGCCTATTCGAGGGTTATGCCTATGGTTTGCATTTTTAACGGCTTGTGGCGATACTCTGTCTGCGCAATGTTTGCTGGCCGGGGCAATAGCTCCTGTGATGCAGGAAAATCTGTAGAGATCAATTTATATTTAGTGAATGCTGTTTGAGTACATTACTCCAGTCAGGACTATAAAAATGACTTACCCGAATCCTCCGCCATTCCCAGAAAACGAGTCGTTGCGCCTGCAGGCATTGCATGAGCAAGCGCTGCTCGACACGCAGCCGGAGGAGCGTTTCGATCGCATCACGCGGCTTGCGCAACAGATGTTTGGTGTGCAAATAGCGCTGGTGTCGCTGGTTGACGCAGAGCGCCAGTGGTTTAAATCCCGCCAGGGTCTGGATGCGTGTGAAACCGGGCGCGATGTTTCCTTTTGCGGATATGCGATTCTGAATCGGGAAATTTTCCATATAGCCGATGCGCGCCTCGACCCGCGTTTTGCCAATAACCCCCTGGTGCTTGGACCACCCAATATTCGTTTTTATGCCGGTGCGCCACTCGCCACCCTGGACGGTTATCGCATCGGCACCCTGTGCATTATTGATGACAAGCCGCGCCAGTTAACACCGTCAGAGCTGGCCGCTCTGCGTGATTTTGCCGATTGTGTAGAGGCGGAAATTAACTGGCGTCATCAGGGGCGACAGCATGACGCTTTACTCGCGCTAAATGAAATTAATTCTCTCGCGACATTAGACCATCAATCTTTGCTGCGCTCGGCGCTGCATCTTGGTTGCCGTTATCTCGGACTGCCCCTTGGCATCATCAGCCAGATCGTGGCAGAGGATTATGAGATCAGGGTGCAGACCTCGCCCGATGGTGCGTTGAAGGACGGGCAGCACTTTCCCCTGGGCCAGACCTGCTGCAGTTTGACGCTGCAGGCGAATAATGTGCTGGCTATCGACGACATTGGACAGAGTACATATGCCGCTCACCCCTGTTACCAGGTATTCCGTCTGGAGTCTTACATAGGTGCGCCTCTGCGTATGAATGGCGGCGTTTATGGCACGCTGAATTTTTCTTCTACCCAAAAACGCAGCAAGCGTCATTTCAGCGCTGCCGATATCGAATTTGTGCAGCTACTCTCACGCTGGGTTGGGTCCACTATGCAGCATTGGCAGCTGGATCAGACGCTGAAGCAGGAACAGCAACTCAGGGATGTGATCACCCGTGCACAATCAAAATTCATCAGCGCTGATGAAAGACATGTGGCGTTCGATGCTTTACTGGACGATATATTGGCGCTCACCGGCAGTGTATACGGTTTTATCGGCGAGGTGCTGCGCGACCCTGCGGGCGATCCCTATCTCAAGACTTACTCAATTACCAATATTGCATGGGACGACACGACTCGTGCCTTTTACGGGGAAAATGCGTCGAAAGGTTTGGAGTTTCATAATCTGAAAACGCTGTTTGGCGCCGCGCTGACCAGCGGTAAGCCGGTGATCGCCAATCAGCCCGCGCACGATCCGCGCAGCGGCGGGCTGCCTCATGGGCACCCGGCGCTGCATGCCTTTTTGGGTATTCCGGTTCATTACGAAAATGAACTGGTGGCAATGATAGGCTTGGCTAACCGGCCGGATGGATACCATCAGGATCTGCTTGATTATTTATCTCCGCTGTTGGTGACGATTGCACAACTGGTTCAGGCGGCACGCATCCAAAAATTGCATCGCGAAAGCGAAGAGCGCTACCTCTTAACGATGAAAAGTGCAAAACTGGCCACGTGGGACTGGGATATTGTCAGTGGCCGTGTCGATTTCAATGAGCGCTGGGCAAAGATGCGCGGCTGTGATCTTGCCGATTTACCCCCTCATATCGATACCTGGAGAAAATATATTCACCCTGAAGACATTGCCCGGGTGGACAAGTTGCTGGATGAACATTTTGTGGATAACACCGCGTTGTTCGAGTCCGAGTACCGTGTGGTCACTGCTGCCGGTGAGATGATCTGGATATTGGATCGTGGCGCAGTCGTTGCAAGAGACGAGCGGGATGTGCCCTTGCGTATGGCAAGTACGCAAATTAACATTACGCAGCGCAAGCTGGCAGAAATAGAGGTGCGCGAAAGCGAGCAGCGTTTCCGTTATATTCTTGACACCTGCCCTACAGCCGCACGTATCGCCAGAGCTGGCGGACATGATGTTATTTTTTTCAATCGCGGTTACGCGGCGTTAATCAATGCGGACACCGCAAATGTCAGTGGCGTGGATCCCGCAAAGTATTATGCGCACCGCGAAGACTACGACGATATTTTGTCGCGCTTGGGCAAGGGGGAGCAGATCCTGAATCGCCTGGTTGAGTTGAAAATACCGGATGATCAAAAGATTGGCAATAAATGGGCGCTCGCTTCCTATCTGCGCATTCATTATCAGGGTGGTCCCGCCGTGCTGGGGTGGTTTCACGATATCACCGAGCGCATCCGCATCGAACGCATGAAAAGTGAATTTGTTTCTACCGTCAGCCATGAGCTGCGCACCCCGCTGACGGCTATATCCGGCTCGCTGGGTTTGATTGCGGGTGGTGTGCTCGGCCCCTTGCCTGCACAGATAAAAGAAATGGTCGCCATCGCCCACAAAAACAGCCAGCGGCTTACTTTTCTGATCAATGATCTGCTGGATATGGAGAAGCTGGCAGAGGGGAAACTGTCCTTCGACATGCAAAGGCATGCACTCAAATTGCTGCTTGAGCAGGCACTGGAATCCAATCGTACTTATGGCGCCGAGCGGCGGGTGACGTTGCAATTGGCAGCTATGGCGCATGATATTTATGTGAACGTGGACAGTCTGCGTTTGATGCAGGTATTTTCCAACTTGCTGTCCAATGCGGTTAAATATTCCCCGCATGACGGTGTTGTTAAAATCACTGTGGAGCATACAAAGGGTCTGGTTCGCGTGACAGTGAGTGACCGCGGACCCGGCATTCCAAAGGAATTTCGCGCGCGCATCTTTCAGAAATTTGCGCAGGCCGACTCATCGGATACGCGGCAAAAAGGGGGTACCGGTTTGGGTCTGGCGATTACGCGCGAACTGGTGGAGCGCATGGGCGGGAAGATTGGATTTGATTCAATTGAAGGCAAGGGTGCAGCTTTTTATGTTGAATTTCCGCTGATTACAGCATAGACATACATAATGCAGGATGAGGTATGCAAGACAGTGACAGTTCTGCATAATGCACTCAACAATATTCAGGCCTTTAATATTTTCAATTAAAAGGGAAATTTGATGACAGCATTGCAACGTATATTGTATGTGGAAGATGAAGCTGACATTCAGGCCGTGGCCAAACTGGCGCTGGAGATGGTGGGCGGTTTTACAGTGAAGATATGCTCGTCAGGCGAGGAGGCAATGCGCGAAGCAGTTGCCTTCGCGCCCGACATGATCCTGCTGGATGTGATGATGCCGGGCATGGACGGTCCGACGACGCTTGCGGCCCTGCGTACCCTTCCTTCATTGCTTAAAGTGCCTGTTGCCTTCATGACCGCCAAGGTCCAGCCACAGGAAGTGGCGCACTACAAATCGCTGGGTGCACTCGATGTCATCGCGAAGCCGTTTGACCCGATGACGCTGGCAGACAAGGTGCGCTCAATCTGGCAGGCATAGTATGGCTAGGGGTCAGTCATGAGCACAAATTTGGAGGCATTTCAGATGCTCCTGGCGCGTATGCGCGGGGAGTTTCTCGCCGAAATGCCCGAGCGTTGTGACAGGCTGGATGAGCTGATATTGAAGCTGGAAAAAGCGCCGGAAGACCTCAATTCATTTGCCGAACTTTACCGGGGTGTTCATAGCCTGAAGGGCTCCGGCGGCACGCATGGTCTGAGCATTATCACCACGTTGTGTCATCAGTTGGAGAGCTACCTCAGCGAGACGGATGCCAAACATGGCTTCGATACAGCTTTCGCCAGCCGCTCGCTTGCCTACGTGGATTTGTTGCGCCGGGTTGAGCTCATCGCACAGCAGACCAGCCCTAATTACTCAGCCATTGAAAGTGATCTGGAAACGTTGCGCCAGGCGGGGCTGCAAAGCCGCAAAACAGGGTTAATTGCGGAGTCTTCTCCGATGATGGCGGCGTTGTATCAGCAGGCGCTGGGAAAGATGCCCCTTCAATTGACCCTGGTGGATAACGGCCTGGCAGCCCTGGAAAGGCTGTTGCAGGAGCACTATGATTTCGTCATAGTCGGCAGGGAAGTCAAAGAGCTTAACGGCATCGCCATGATCGTTGCCTTACGCTCTTCACAAGTGCGCAATCAAAATATACCGGCTATCCTGGTGAGCAGCAATCTAGACGCCGTCCCCGATCATGCAGGTTTTGGTGCGACTATTTTGCGCGATAAAAATGTGGCAGATAACTTGGTCGTCGCGGTGCAGGCAGTGTTGTCCAGGTAAATACTGCGTGAAAATAAAGTAGAACAGGATCTTTTCGGCAGACAAAAGTCCGTTATTTCCAGCCTGGGTCTTGGCTGGTTTTGCTTCAACGACGGCAAATGGCATGGCTGAAGCACGCAATATGAATTGAGGGTATAAATACAAACGGGGAAACCAGCTAGAACTGGTTTCCCCGTTTGTATTTATGCCGGGGAAATCCGGCATAGGTTGCAATGCAAATTTCCTTCGGCAGATATTTACTTCTTTTTGTTCTCTATCATCTCGTGCATGATGGGTGCGAGGATGATTTCCATGGAATGGCTCATCTTGCCGCCAGGCACTACCAGAGTGTTGGCGCGAGACATAAAGGCGCCCGGTATCATGCTCAGCATATAGGGGAAATTCACGCCTTTGGGATCGCGGAAGCGCACCACCACGAAGCTTTCATCCGGTGTGGGGATGTCGCGTGCGATGAAGGGGTTGGAGGTGTCCACGGTAGCGACACGCTGGAAGTTGATGTGTGTGCGCGAGAATTGCGGGGTAATGTATTTGATGTAGTCAGGCATGCGGCGCATGATGGTGTCTACAGTCGCTTCGGCAGAGTAACCGCGTTCAGCCTGGTCGCGATGGATTTTCTGTATCCATTCCAGGTTAACCACCGGCACAACGCCAATACCCAGATCTACATATCTGGCAGTGTCGATATTGCCGTCAGTAGCCAGTCCATGCAGGCCTTCGTAAAACAGCAAGTCGGACTTGGCTTCGATATCTTCCCATGGGGTAAACACGCCCGGTTTCAGGTCGGTCAATTTAAAGTGAGCATTGTGCTGAATAGCTTCCGCGTCGCTATGCACGTAGTAGCGGCGTTTGCACATGCCGGTTTCACTGTAAGTTTTGAAAGTTTCTTCGATCTTGTCGAAGTGGTTGGCTTCGGGGCCAAAGTGGCTGAAAGTATGGTTGCCATTCTTGCCTGCTTCGGCAGAGGCTGCACGGAATGCCATGCGATCCAGGCTATGCATGCTGTCGCCTTCGATAACTGCTGCTGAGATATGTTCGCGGCGGAAAATGTTTTCAAAAGCGCGCTTGACGGTGGTGGTGCCTGCTCCTGAAGAACCGGTTACTGCAATGACGGGATGCTTGCGTGACATAAAAACCTCATGGGAAGGGTTAAAAGGGTAAGGAAAATTTGACCCGACATTCTAGCAGAACCGGCAGGGCCGGGCAAAAAGCTCAGCTGCGTGTGGCAGGTAGTTGCTCCCACACTTCATCGGCAAGTCGGCTGAAGTGTGAATATGAGGCTTTTAACTGAATGTTGGGAGAAGTTAATGGGTTTTACTGTTTTGGAGGTACATAGCCCGCTGGCATTGCCGAGCCTGTACCGAAGAGATATTTTTCCATCTCTTCGGCCAGAAACTTGCGCGCCTTGGCATCAGAGAGATTCAAGCGATTTTCGTTTACCTGCATGGTTTGAAATTTAAGCCAGCCTTGCCAGGCTTCCTTGGAAATATTTTCGAAGATGCGCTGGCCCAATGCACCCGGGTAAGGGGGGCGATCCAGCGCCTCGGCTTCACGACCCAATTTTACGCACTTCACCATCTTAGTCATTGCTTGCTCCATTGCTGAATTATGAAAGGACAAATTATGACACTACTAAGGCAGGCAGTCTCGCCGCATATAACCTAATTTACACAGGGCTTTTTGCGGAGACTGATATCTACTTAAGAGTTTTGACAAAAACCTTGGATCGGCGCTGATAGTTATATAGCACTTTCTTTTGTGTGGGCAGTTGCGACACATCGGCTTCGGTAAAGCCACGCTCAACGAACCAGTGGGCAGTGCGTGTGGTAAGTACGATGAGCTTGCGTAATCCCTGCGCGCGCGCTTCGGCGCTGATGTGACTGAGCAGGGCATCGCCGTAGCCATGCCGCCTGTAGGCGGGTTGTATGGCGAGACAGGCCAGCTCGGCAGTTTTTTCATCGGCAAAGGGATACAGCGCAGCGCAACCGATGATGAGATGGTCGTGTTCCAGTACCACAAAACGCTCAATTTCACGCTCCAGTAGCTCGCGGCTGCGGCGCACCAGTATGCCTTCGGTTTCCAGCGGCTCCAGCAATTGCAGAATGGCGCCCACATCGTCGATGGTTGCATCGCGCAGGGTATTGAGCGTGCTTTCCACCACCATGCTGCCGACGCCGATATCGGAAAACAGTTCCTGCAGCACGGCACCATCGAGATGGCGGCTGATGAGGTGGGTGCGGGCCACGCCGGCTTCGCAGGCACGCACAGCGCAGGGTAAAAACAGCGCCACATCATCCGGCAACTTGCGCTTGCCGGCGAGCACTTCATTTGCAGTGGCGATGGTTAATTCGCGCAGCAGCGCGCCTTTTTTGTCCATCACGCCGTCGGTATCCATGAGGAAAATCAGTTTGTCGGCATCCAGTGCAATCGCTGTAGACGTCGCAATATCTTCCAGGGTGAGATTGAATATCTCGCCTGTGGGTGAATATCCCAGCGGCGAGAGCAGGACCACCTCATTAAAAGCAAGTCTGTCCTTGATCGCGGAGACATCGATCTTGCGCACGTTGCCGGTATGCAATAAATCCACGCCATGAATGACACCCATAGGCTGCGCGGTGACGAAGTTTCCCCCCGCCACGCGTATGTCGGCATTGGCCATCGGTGAGTTGCTCAGCCCCATCGAGAGCAGCGCTTCAATCTCGAAGCGTACCCGTCCGACGGCTTCCTTCACGCACTGCATTGTTGGCGCATCGGTGAGGCGGATGCCGTGATGGTAGTGATCTTCAATTTTGTTGCGTAACAGATGCTGTTCAATTTGCGGCCGTGCGCCATGCACCAGCACCAGCCTCACACCCAGGCTGGCAAGCAGGTTGAGGTCGTGCGTCAGCTCGACAAATTTGCCGTCAGCAACCACTTCACCGCCAAACCCCACGACGAATGTTTTGCCGCGAAAGGCATTGATATAGGGCGCGACCGAGCGAAACCAGGCAACGAAATCGGTAGTGGCGGGTGCGGGGATGGGTTGCATAAATTAATTCACCTCATAGCCAACGATACAAATACAGCACAGTGGATCATTATAACGATCCCGAGCCTGATTTTACTTCAGGGCTTCACGTTTTTTATTTTCAATTTCAGCCTGGGTTTCGCGCAAGGTGGATGCTAGCGGCCCGCCTAGTTCGAGGGCGCGATTTATCGCCACCAGCGCGGCGTCGTATTTGCCCTGCTCACTCAGGGTTTGCGCCAGATTATTGAAAGCCGCGGCCGAAGCGGGATGTAGCTGCGTGGCCTGCAGGAAAATTTGCTCGGCCCTGTTCAAATTACCGCGACTGTAGGCATGATTCCCGGCAGCGATTTTGCTGAGCAAGTTATCCGGCCAGCGTTGCATGGCAGCTTCATACGCCGGCCAGGTGTCGGTCCCTGGGCTGCTGTGCTCGAGTGCCGCAATGTCCGGGATGAAATTTTCAGGCGTGGCAGTTAAAGGAATTGTGGCGGGCGGCACTGCCACCATGGCCCAATACTTGCTGCGTGCCCAGGTGTTTTCAAAAGTATTCATGGGCAATACCAATCGCTGATTTGAACCCGAGCGCAGGATGATTTCTTCGCTCTCCAGATCATAACCAATGACCACCGCGTAGTGCCAAAGCGGGTACCAGCTTAAACCCAGATTTTGCAGTACCACGACAGGATTGCCGGATGAAATTTCGCTGAGCACATCCTGCAGGCTGGGCTGTAATTGGTAGGCGAGCAAACCATGGCGGCGTGTGGCGGCCAGCATTTCAACCTGCAGGCTGCCCTGTTTTTCCGGGATGTACAGGGAATCCTTAAGCTGCCCGGGTTCAATGTTTAATCCCGCACGCTGAAACACCATCGCCAGTGATGCAGGGCCGCACTGATTTTCATCCTGTGGGAAATACGCCACCTCGGTTAATTCAATATGTGGCTTCAGCTGCGCAGGGGGAGTACTGCGCAGCTGAAGCATTTGCGGCGTGCTGCAAGCTGTTAACAGCAGCGGAATAAAAACGCCCGCTATCCAGCGGGCGTTAAAATTGCGAAACATTAAGTTAACTATTTAAGATGTTTTGTAAACGGGAATACATGGGTAAGGCCCAGAATATCTGTAATCAGCAGGATGATGAAGACTAACAGGATGAACCCCAGGATGTCGGCACCACCCGCCGGCAGATTGTCCAGATGACCCGCAATGCTGGCGACTTCACTGTCTGTCAGCGCATCCACGCGGCTTTTGGCATCGGCTGAATTAACGCCATGTGCCTGCAGTTGCACCTGTACGTCTTCGCGGTCAAAAAAGGCGCGTACCCGTTCGCGATTCTGCAGGGCTGTCTGGCTGCCCGTTACCTGCTCGGTACTGATCAGGGTCGCCTGTGCGCTTGGTATCCAGATGCTCATGCTCAACATGCTGGCAATTAATGTAGTGCTGATAATGCGTGTGAAGAAATTTTTCATTTTCATTCTCTTTAAATTAAATAAGTACAGCGGGTTTAAGGCAATGATGACAAACTTTAGCCATGTTAGGCTGAAAATGCAAGAGAAGGTAATTTTCTAAACCTGCAAATAACAATATTTTTAAGCAGAACGGTTGTACTGTACCACTGTTAATTAAACAACACGATTTGTCATATTGCACACTTGGCAATTCACATCACGCGACAATTTGATGGTGCGCAGGCCGCTGTGCAGTGCGTCCATAATCAATAATTCTCCGCATAGCGATGTACCGATACCCAGCAAAAGTTTTAGTGCCTCGGCGGCCTGCATGCTGCCGATAATACCTACCAGAGGTGCGAATACGCCCATTTCGGCACAGCGCGTATCTTCGTTTTCGGTAGTTTCAGGGAACAGGCAATGGTAACAGGGGCTGTGATCCTGACGAAAATCGAAGACCGTGACTTGCCCGGAAAAGCGGATGGCGGCACCGGAGACCAACGGTTTTCTGAGCTGTACACAGGCGCGGTTCAAGGCGTAGCGGGTGGCGAAGTTATCGCTGCAGTCCAGTACCACATCGGCCTGTGCAACCAGCTCAAGCAGGCGGGCAGACTCTACTCTTTCCTTCAGGTTGTTGACCTGCACTTCGGGATTGATTTCGTCGAGCGTCGCACGAGCAGAATCCACTTTATTCATGCCTATGCTGGCAGTGCGATGCAGGATCTGCCGCTGCAGATTGGTGAGGTCTACGGTGTCGTTATCGCACAGGGTTAACGTTCCCACACCGCTGGCTGCAAGAAACAGCGCGGCAGGGGAGCCGAGACCGCCTGCACCGATAATCAGCGCGTGTGCCCCGATTAGTTTTTCCTGTCCCTCGATACCGATTTCCTGCAACAGAATGTGTCTGCTGTAGCGCAATAGCTGATGGTCATTCATTTATATTTTTGTGTTATTTATTCTCGCGCAGCTCTTTAGGCGTGTCGTCGTGATCGCCGTGGGGGTGATTTTCATAGAGCTTGGCGAAAACCACGTGGGTCTTGGATTTGGTCAGGCGTTCCGGGATATTAAGGTTGTGGTATTGCACTTCCTCGCAGTAATAAATGAGCTGCTTGCCCAGTTTATTCAGCAAATTTTCCCTGAAGCAGTAGCCGGCTTTTTTTAAAGCGGCTTCCAGTCCCTCCAATGAGTAGTCGCGCAAACTGTAGCTGATGCACAAGCGGTTGGGCTCAGCGGTTTTTTCCACTTGCAAGTTTTCCAGTCCGCCCAGTAAAGTCAGGGCACGCTCCAGTTGCCCCGCGGGTTCGGCAGCAAAAAACAGGTCGTGATATACGATGGACTCGTCAGACTTGCTTATCGCAGGTTTGTTCATGGCGCCTTGCTCATGGATTATTTCCCTTGCAGAATATTCATTCCCTTCAGCAGATTGAGTGCCTGGTTCAACTGGTAGTCATTTTTGGCACCAAACTCGGTGATTTCCGGTTTGACGGTATCGCCGTCTTTTGTTTTGGGAGTCGCTTTGGGGCTAGCCAGTGATTTGGCGGGTGTATCTGCCGACTCTTCCTTTTTGTTGCCATTGATCAAATGACGATCGAGATCTGCTTCACGCAGGCGGAAGGCATTGTCCTGGGTGGCCGTTGCCGGATCTTCAGAGATGATGTCAGGCACGATGCCGGTGGCCTGAATCGAGCGTCCGCTGGGGGTGAAATAGCGCGCAGTGGTGAGCTTGATCGCGGTATTGTTGCCCAGTGGCAGTATGGTTTGCACCGAGCCTTTGCCAAATGACTGCGTGCCCATAATCACTGCACGTTTGTGGTCTTGCAACGCGCCGGCCACGATTTCAGAAGCAGAAGCGGAACCGCCATTGATGAGAACCACCATGGGTAGTTTTTTGAATACCTCGGGCAGATTTTTCAGATAGTCTGATTTGCCGGTTCCGCGCAGATAATCCTGGGGGCTGGCGCTCAGTCGCATCTTGGCATCCTCGGTGCGTCCTTCGGTGTAAACCACCAGCGCATCTTTGGGCAGGAAGGCGGCAGAAACTGCCACCGAGCCGGTGAGCAAACCGCCCGGATCATTGCGCAGGTCGAGCACTAACCCTTTAAGCTCATTTTTGCTTTCCTTGAGTAGTTTTTCCAGTGCCGTTGCCAGATTTTCGCCGGTATGTTCCTGGAACTGGGTGACGCGCACAAAGGCGTAGCCTGGATCAACCAGTTTGGATTTGACACTTTGTACTTTAATCACCGCACGGGTGATCGTTATCGTCAGCGGCCTGGGTTCGGATTTGCGCAAGATGGTCAGTACGATATTGCTGCCCGGTTTGCCGCGCATACGTTTGACTGCATCATTCAGGGTCAGTCCTTTAACCAGCGTATCGTCGAGTTTGAGGATCAGGTCGCCAGTCTTGACGCCTGCAAGGAATGCAGGTGTATCTTCGATCGGTGAAATCACCTTGACCAGACCATCTTCCATGCCGACCTCTATGCCTAGTCCGCCAAACTCTCCCTGGGTACCCACCTGCAATTCCTTGAAGCCTTCGGCGTCCAGATAAGTCGAGTGGGGATCAAGCCCGCTGAGCATGCCGGTGATCGCTTCGGTGATCAGTTTTTTGTCGCTGACGGGTTCTACATAGTCGCTTTTAATGCGCCCGAATACTTCGGCGAAGCTGCGCAGTTCTTCTATCGGCAGCGCGGTTACAGCGCTATCCTTCTCTGCAACGGCGGCAAAGTGCATGCTGATGAGCACGCCCGCAACAAGACCCAATCCAATCAAACCGATTTTTTCAATACGACTGCGCATAGTGTTTGTGACCTCAATAATTACCTGGCTTTGGAAGTTTGTCCTTTGATCCATTTGGCCGGATCAAGGGGAATTCCTTCATGGCGAAGTTCAAAGTATAAACCGTAATTCTCATTTCCGCCGCTATTGCCGACAGCGGCAATCGTGTCGCCCCCCAGCAAGTCATCACCCACCTGTTTGTACAGGGCTTCATTGTTACCATATAAACTCATGTAACCCAGGCCATGGTCAATAATCAGCAGGTTACCAAAGCCGCGCAGCCAGTCGGCAAAAATGACCTTTCCGGGTGCAACCGCATATACCGGCTGGCTGGCTGCAGTTTGCACAAACAAACCTTTCCACAACACCGGGCTATCAGGACGTTTGCTGCCGAACCTGCTGGTAATCTTTCCTTTTACCGGTAAGTTCAGCTTGCCTTTAAGGGATAAAAACGGAGTGTAGTGGGAGTATTTGACGGATTCGCTGGTGTTTTTGGGCGGCGGACTGGATTGCTGTTCCGCCATGATGCGGGTGAGTTTTTCCAGCAACTTTGACAGACGGTTTTCGTCGTGTTGCAGTCTGTTTATCTCCTTGCGCTGCTGCTTGAGTTGCAGGGCAATTTTACTCAGGACTTGCTGGTGGACGGTTTTTTCTCTGAGCAGGGTTTGTTTCTGTAGGACTTGTTCAGCCTGAAGTGCAGCCAGTTCACTGTTTTTTTGACGTGCCTGAGCAGTGACAGCATTCAAATTGGCAAGGTTGCCACGCATGTTTTTTAGCCAGTTTGCGCGGCTTTGCGCAATATATTCGTAATACTGCAGTTCGCGTGCAACCTGGTTGGGATCATGGTTGTTAAGCAGCAATTTGAAATATTCCTGTTTGCCGCCCAGATATTGCTGATGCAGTAACTTGGCAAGCAGCAGTTGCTGCTCCCGCATGTCCTGCGACAGGTGCTGGGAGCGCTGTTGCATCTGCCCCAGAGTGAGGCTGGCCTCGTGCTGCTGCTTGTTTAGTTTGTACAGCTTGCGATTGCTGTTGCTGATGGCGCGTTCCGATTCACGCAGCGCATCCGCTGTCTCAGACTTTGCATCGCTGGTTTTTTCCATTTCCTGCTGCAGGGAGGAGATACGCTGACGCAGCTTTTCCAGGTCCTCCTGCTGACCAGCCTGGGCAAGGTTGATGCACAGCAGGGCAGTGATGCAAAGTAGCGAGATGCGGGCTGGACGTGTCACAGCAGGATGAGAAGTGGCTTGCCTGTCATTTCCTGCGGTTGCGGCAAGCCCATCAGGGTGAGCATGGTCGGCGCGATATCCTGCAGTGCGCCCATATTTTGCATGTCACCAGTTCTGGCGATCTGAGCCTTGCGTCCAACATAGATGAACGGCACCAGGTTCAGTGTGTGTGCTGTGTGTGCCTGGTGGGTGGTGCGATCCAGCATCTGTTCGGCATTGCCATGGTCGGCGGTAATCAGCACTTCGCCGCCACATTGCTGCATTGTACTTACCACTCGCCCGATGCAGATATCGAGTGCCTCGATTGCCTTGGTCGCCGCAGCCAGATTGCCGCTGTGTCCCACCATGTCGCCGTTGGCATAGTTGCAAATAATGGACTGGTATTTGCCGCTGCGGATTGCTTCTTCCAGTTTGTCGGTGACTTCAAACGCGCTCATTTCGGGTTTCAGGTCGTAGGTCAGTACCTTGGGCGATGGCACCATGATGCGGTCTTCGCCGGGATAGGGGTGTTCTTTGCCGCCGTTGAGGAAGTAGGTGACGTGGGCGTATTTTTCAGTTTCCGCAATGCGCAACTGCTTTAGTCCGAGAGCGGAAATATATTCGCCAAAACCGTTGCTGATAGAACCAGGTGCGTAGGCAGTGGGCAAATGAAAGTCTTCCCCATAGCTGCTGAGGGTGACAAAATCAGCCAATTTTGGAAATTTTTCACGACTGAAACCGTCGAACACGGTGTCCGTCAGCGCGCGTGTCAGTTCGCGTGCTCGGTCTGCGCGGAAGTCCATGAATACGGCAACATCGCCGTCCTGCATACCCACTTTTTCGCCTATCAGAGTGGCCTGAACAAACTCATCGTTTTCCTCGCGTGCATAAGCCTGCTGTAATCCGGCGACAGCCGTGGCGGCGCTGAAAGGCGCTTTGCCCTGGGTGACAAGGTCGTAGGCCAGCTGTATTCGATCCCAACGGTTATCCCTGTCCAGGGCAAAAAAGCGACCGACTACGCTGGCGATGCGCCCCACTCCAAGTGCGGTGCATTTATCCTGCATGCGTTGCAGGGAGTGTTCGGCACTTCTGGGTGGCGTATCGCGGCCATCGAGGAAGGCGTGTATGTAAATCTTTTTAAGGCCGTTGCGTGCGCCCATTTCCAGCATGGCATGCAGATGATCTTCGTGGCTATGCACACCGCCGGGCGAAAGGAGGCCGATAATGTGCAGGGCAGAGTTGTTTTGTTTGGCTTGCTCGACAGCACTGAATAAAGCCGGATTGGTATAGAAGCTGCCATCCTGTATTGCCACGTCTACGCGTGTGAGCTCCTGCTGCACAATACGGCCTGCGCCTATGTTCAAATGGCCGACCTCGGAATTGCCCATCTGCTCATGTGGCAGTCCAACCGACATTTCAGAGGCGTTGATCAGCGTGTGCGGGTAATCGTGCCACAGACGGTCGAAATTCGGCTTATGCGCCAGAGCGATTGCATTGTGGTCGGTATCTTCGCGATAACCAAAGCCGTCGAGGATAATAAGAAGGACAGGCGTGATTTTCATTGTGTATGCTTTCGTGCTGGCTTTTTAGGAGTAAAAGTATAAAATATAAGCTGTTGCTAATTGATTTACATTTTAGCTGATTTTAAAGCATCGTACGATGCTGCTTATGGAGTAATAACGATTGGAAATGACAAATAAACTGATAGATAGAGATGAGGATATTCTGCAGGCTTCGCTGGCGATCAAGTCAATTGCGCATCCTTTGCGCCTTAAAATATTGTGCGTTCTGGGCAATAAGGAAGTCAGCGTGCAGGATATTGTGGACGATGTGGGTACCTCGCAAAGTAATATTTCCCAGCATCTCGCAATATTGAGAGACAAGGGTGTTCTGTGTACGCGTAAAGATGCTAACCGGGTTTACTACAGGATAAGTGATCAGCGTACTTTGAAACTGGTGGAGTTGATGCGGGATGTGTTTTGTACCAGTTAGTAAAAATTGATTAGCATATGCTAATATGCTAATATGTTCCATTGTCAGACTTAACAGGTGATTCGACTATGAGGCATGCAGCAGTATTTTTACTTTCAATGGGTATTTCTTGCGGTTTTCTGGCGGTTTCCGTACACGCTGCAGAGTCGCTGGCAGTTGCCAAGGCAGAGTATCGCGAGGTGGCGCAAACCTACAGCGTAGAGGGCGTAATTGAGGCTGTGAGGCAGTCCACAGTGTCAGCGCAGATTTCCGGTCGCGTCAAAGAAGTCAATTTTGATGTGGGTGATACCGTCAGGAAGGGTCAGGTAATTCTGCGCATAGACGAGCGTGAAACCGAGCAGGCTCTTGCCGGCAGCCAGGCGCAGGTGATGCAGTCACAAGCGGCATTAACGCAGGCCAAAGCCAGCTACGAACGCTCTGTGCAGCTGTTTGAACAAAAATATATCAGCCAGGCAGCACTGGATAAGGCCAAGGCTGATTTTGAAGTGGCGCGGGCCCAGGCTGCAGCAAGCGAGGCGGGAGAAAGCCAGTCTGCACTGGCGCGCGGGTATGCGGCAGTCATCGCTCCTTTTGGTGGCGTGGTGGCATCGCGCTTGGTAGAGCTGGGCGAGATGGTGACGGTGGGCAAGCCACTGATGGTGGGTTTTGATCCCACGCAAATGCGCGTAATTGTGAATGTTCCCCAATACAAATTAACGGAAATCGGTACGCATCCAAAAGTGAATGTGGAGCTTGCCTCGCTTAAGCGCTGGGTGCCGGCCGCTGCGGTTACAGTACAGCCTTCTGCCGATTCGCGAACCCATAGTACCCAGGTACGTGTAACCATGCCTGCCAATGAGAAGGGTGTGTATCCGGGCATGTTCGTGCGGGCGCACTTTGTGGTTGGAAAGGCAAGCAAGTTGTTGATTCCGGAAAGTGCAGTGGTACGACGTAGCGAAGTGGTAGCAGTGTACGTAGTAGACGACAAGGGCGTGGCCAAACTGCGTCAGGTGCGTGTAGGCGACGCGTCCGGAGAGAAGGAAATCGAAGTGCTTGTCGGTTTGAATCCGGGTGAAAGCGTGGCGCTTGATCCAATCAAAGCTGGTATGGCCGTCGGCCAAGCCAAATAAGCAGCAGGGTGATGACTGGCACCATTTTTCAGGGGTTGCCGGCTCATGTTCCACCTTCGCAACTGGATATATTTTTTGCCATTTGCCACGCTGATCGTTAAGTATTATTTAAGTCTTTAACTGCACACCAGGAATAATCACCATGGGTATCTCCGGACGTACCGCCAAATTTTTTATGCATTCGCAAATGACGCCATTGTTGGCGCTGGTAGCGGTGCTGTTGGGTATCTTCTCAGTGCTGGTCACACCGCGCGAAGAAGAGCCGCAAATCAACGTCACCATGGCCAATGTGATGATCGCTTATCCCGGTGCATCCAGCCAGGATGTGGCGCGTACGGTGTCCACGCCGGCGGAGCAGGTTTTGTCGCAAATTGCTGGTGTGGAGCATGTGTATTCCGTGTCCCAGCCCGGTATGTCTATCATCTCGGTGCAGTTCAAAGTGGGTGAGTCGCACGGCCCGGCCATGGTTAAGCTCTACGATGTCATTAATTCCCACGCGGATTGGTTGCCTCCCACGCTCGGTGTGCTGCAGCCTCTGATCAAGGCAAGGGGCATCGATGATGTGCCTATCGTGGCCTTCACCCTGTGGCGTGAAGAATCTGTGGGAGGGGGATTGGCGCTGACGCATGTGGCGCATGCAATTGAAGCCGAACTCAAGCGCGTCAAAGGGACGCGTGAAGTGGCAACGATAGGCGCGACACAGCGCATGGTGCGGGTATTGCTTAATCCCGAGGCGCTCAATGCTTACCAGTTGTCGGTGCAGGATGTGCGTACTTCATTGCAGGCCGCCAACGTGTCGCAAAATGCGGGAATGTTGACGCAACATAACCGCGAGGTATTGGTGCAAACCGGAAACTTCCTCAGCAACGCGAGCGAGGTCAAGCAACTGGTCGTCGGTGTGGCGAGCGGCAAGCCTGTGTACTTGCAGGATGTGGCGGACGTACAGGACGGTGCCGACCAGCCTTCAAATTACGTTTGGCTGGGAGCCGCTGCAGCAGCGGGCGACAAGGGAATCAAAGCCAAGGGTGAGTTTACCGCAGTCACCCTGTCAGTGACAAAGAAGCCGGGTGAGAACGCAGTAGAAGTCGCAAGTAACCTGCTGAAGCGCATAGAGGAATTAAAGGGCAGCGTCATCCCCTCAGATGTGCATGTGACCAATACGCGAAACTATGGTGAGACCGCAAACGACAAAGCGCAGAAGTTAATCAAAAAGCTGATATTTGCCACCAGTGCAGTGATAGCACTGGTGTGGATAGCCCTGGGCAGACGTGAAGCCTTTATCGTGGGTGTTGCGGTGTCGTTAACCCTGGCGGTTACTTTATTTGCTTCCTGGGCGTGGGGCTTTACCCTTAACCGCGTGTCGCTGTTTGCCTTGATTTTCTCTATCGGTATATTGGTGGATGATGCGATTGTGGTGGTGGAAAATATCCACAGGCGACGCGAGTTGTTCAACAATCAGCCGTTATCGGAAATTATTCCCGATGCAGTAGACGAGGTTGGCGGACCAACGATACTGGCTACGCTGGCAGTGATCGCCGCATTGCTACCGATGGCTTTTGTGACGGGTTTGATGGGTCCCTATATGAGCCCGATACCGATCAATGCCAGTATGGGAATGTTGATTTCACTGGCAGTGGCATTTGTGGTGACGCCCTGGCTGGCCTTGCGCTTCTCTGCAGCACATCATGCGGAGGTGAAGGATGAGCGTGATACCGCACTTGCACGTTTCTTCCGCGAGCGCCTGACGCCCTTTCTGAATCGCGAGCACGGAAAAAAAGCCAGGAAAAAACTCTGGCTAGCCATTTTTGCCGGCCTGTTTTTCTCAGTCGCATTGGTGGGGGTGAAGCTGGTGGTGTTGAAGATGTTGCCGTTCGACAATAAATCTGAATTTCAGATTGTGGTCGATATGCCGACCGGAACAGCCCTGGAGCAAACCGCCGCAGTCTTGCACGAAATTGGCGGCTACTTGTCCAAGGTGCCGGAAGTGACAGACTATCAGGGTTATGCGGGCACCGCTGCGCCGATAAATTTCAATGGTCTGGTACGTCAATATTATTTGCGCGCAGCAAGCGAGCAGGGTGATATTCAGGTGAACTTGCAGGACAAACATAATCGCAATCGCAGCAGCCACCAGATTGCCAGCAGTGTGCGCGAGCCGATTGAAAAAATAGCCAAACAATGGGGCGCCAAGGTCAAAATCGTGGAAGTTCCTCCCGGCCCGCCGGTCATGTCTCCTATCGTGGCTGAAATTTACGGGCCGGATTACGAAGCCTCGCGCAAAGTTGCCGGCAAGGTGCGCGAGCAATTTAACAAAACTGCAGATATAGTCGCAATCGACGATAGTGTGACCGAAACCTCCCCCAAGCTGGTATTGCACGTCTTGCAAAGCAAAGCGGCGCTGCTCGGTATCGCGCCTCAGGATATTGTAGACACGATACATGTGGCCCTGTCCGGACAGGACGTGACTTCGCTACACGACGTAACGGCCAAATATGCACCACCCCTGCGTATGAGCCTGCCGGTTGAGAGCCGCAGTCGGATTGATAACGTGCTCAAGTTAAAAGTGAGGGCGCGTGACGGTGTATTGGTGCCCTTGTCCGAGCTGGTACAGCTGGTACAAATGGAGCGCGATTATCCGATCTATCACAAGGATTTACTACCGGTTGTGTATGTTGTCGGCGATATGGCCGGCAAGCTGGATAGCCCTTTGTATGGCATGTTTGGAATAGATGGCAAACTCGATGGTATGGCTCTGGAAGAAGGCGGAAAATTACAAAACTGGTATTTCAATATGCCGTCAAATCCTTATGCAGCCTTCTCGTTGAAGTGGGATGGTGAGTGGCAGGTTACCTTTGAAACTTTCCGCGATATGGGTATCGCGTATGCGGTGGGGCTGGTGTTAATTTATTTGCTGGTGGTGGCGCAGTTCAAGAGTTACCTGGTACCACTTATTATCATGGCGCCAATTCCACTCACCATCATCGGGGTGATGCCCGGCCATGCCCTGTTGGGCTCGCAATTCACCGCCACTTCCATGATAGGCATGATTGCGCTAGCCGGGATTATTGTGCGAAATTCCATATTGTTGGTGGACTTCGTCAATCTGCAATTGGCCGAGGGCATTGATTTGCAACATGCGGTAATTTCTGCGGCCAGTGCGCGTGCCAAGCCCATCATCCTGACGGGTCTGGCTGCGATGGCGGGTGCCTTGTTTATACTGGATGATCCTATATTCAATGGCTTGGCCATTGCGCTGATTTTTGGGATTATGGTGTCCACCGTGCTGACGCTGGTGGTGATTCCGGTGTTGTATTACGCCACTTTGTACAAGAAATACGAGTAAAATAACGGCTTGTCATTTTTCAGCTTTCGTTCCCGGATGGCCGGGCGCGGGGGGTGGGAATGGCTTTGTTATAATTTAACAGGAGAAGTTTATGAACGCAGAACGTGTAGTTAGAATTGTTGCCGGAACCATGATTATGTTGACCTTGTCTCTGGGCCTGGAAGCAAGCCCGATATTCGTCAGTAAATACTTTTTGTTCTTCACCGCATTTGTTGGCTTTAACTTGTTTCAAAGCGGTTTTACCAGAATTTGCCCAATGAACAGCATTCTGTCAAAGTTTGGCATTAAAGGCAGTTGCTAAAAAAGCCGGCAATTAATTTGCCTGGTTTTCGCTGGATAGGCATAGCCCACATTAGTCTGACACTGGTCGGGTTAATGTGGGTTTTGCCGTTTCTGTATTACCTTCACGCTTATCCATTGACCACTTTTTATCAGGAATGGGGGACGGCCATTTTGGGGCTGTGCGCCATGTCCTTATTGCTCACCTGGCAGTTTTGGCAGCAGCCGGATATCCCGCGCATTGCCCTGCTCCCAATATTGTTGATGTTATTGGCCCTGCTGCAGTTTGTACTGGGGAAAACCACCTATTTCGACCAGACCCTGCTGTTCACTCTGTATATGTTATGGGCAACGCTGCTCATTTTACTGGGTCGTGCGCTGCGGGTAAGGTTCGGCATGCCCGTGTTGACCACGGTGCTGGCTGCTTTCCTGTTGCTGGGTGCCGAACTCAATACTGTGGCCGGCATACTGCAACACTTTCGCTGGCATACATTTCTGGATTCGGTGATTACCTCAAAAAATGCCATGGCCATCTATGGCAACATGGCGCAACCCAATCATTACGCCAGTTACATTGCCATGGGCCTGGTCTCACTGGGATTATTGCGCGTGCATCTGCGCACCTGGCAGACAGTGTTGCTGGCTCTGCCACTGTTATATGTGCTGGTCATGAGTGGCTCTCGCAGCACCTGGCTATACTTGCTGGGCATGATCGCCCTGGCATTTATTTGGCAATTGCGTGACAAATCCTGCAGGCATTTGCTAAATTACAGCCTGCTGCTGTTGTTGGGATTTGGTCTGATGCACTGGGTGGTCGAGTTGCCCTGGATGGCAGGTTCCTCGGGCGTTACCACGCTGCAGCGACTGATGACAAGTGATACTCACGGCAGTATTCGCCTGTATTTATGGCATGAGTCATGGCTGATTTTTACCCGGTTCCCCTTTTTGGGTGCGGGCCTGGGGCAGTTTGCGTGGCAACATTTCCAGCTTGGTCCCGTCCTGCATGATCAAAATATTTTAGGTTTATATAACAACGCACATAATCTGATCATTCAGCTAGCGGTTGAATTTGGACTTGCCGGTGTGCTCATACTGTGCGGCACCCTCGGCATGTGGCTATGGTCTGGAAGGCATACAAAAGCAACGCTTCATCATTGGTGGGGATATACGCTGCTGGCAGTGCTCGGTCTGCACAGTATGCTCGAATACCCCCTGTGGTACGCCTATTTTATGGGGATTGCCGCGATTTTGCTGGGGGCGCTGGATGGCAGTGCGTTCCGGCTTGAACTGCGCTCGCTGGGACGCATATCCGTGGCGTCAATAATACTGCTGGGTTTGCTGTCTGTAGTACAGTTGCAGCAGGGATATCAGCGCATCGAGAGTGCACTGGCAGCGCGCCCGAAATCTACCGAGGACACAAGTGCAGGTCAACGCATGCGGGAAGGGATGATAGAGGTTAACAACTATCCCCTGCTGAAGCCGTACGCGGAGTTGTTTTTGAATAACTGGATAGAAGTGAACACCGATGAACTGGATAAAAAAATAGAGCTCAATGAAAGGGCAATGAAATTTATACCCATAGCCACAGTAGTGTATCGCAGGGCCAGCCTGTTGGCGCTGGCTGACAGACAAGACGATGCTCGCCTGCAGATAGAGCGTGCGATCTGGTCTTATCCGGGGGATTTTCCCGTGCAGAGTCAGGAATTGGCTGCATTGGCATATAAAGACCCAGAGCACTTCGCAGCTCTGCTAGAATTCGCAACCAAAAAAAATGAGGAGTATTTAAGTGCAGTATCTACAAAATAATATATGGCTGGTAGTGATGGCTGTGACGAGCGGATTGATGCTGTTCTGGTCATTTTTTGGCAATCGCATACGCGGCATCAAAGAAGTAAACAGTGCCGAGGCCCTGCAGCTGATCAATCACAAAAATGCCCTTATTCTCGACGTGCGCGAAGATTCCGAATATAAATCCGGGCATATTCTGAATGCAAAATGGATCCCGCTTGGCAAGCTGGTGCAACGCATAGGCGAGCTTGAGCGCTATCGTGAGCAATCTATTGTTGTCGTTTGCCGCAGCGGCCAACGCTCTGCCTCAGCCTGTGCAACACTGGGAAAACAGGGATTTGCACAGGCGTATAATCTGTCGGGCGGCGTGATGGGCTGGCAAAAATCAAATTTACCCCTGGAGAGATGATCATGGTCAAGGTAACAATGTATTGCACTGAAGTGTGCCCCTATTGTGTGCGTGCCGAGCAATTGCTCAAGAAGCGCGGCGTGACAGACATAGAAAAAATCCGCATTGATCTGTTACCCGAGCAACGCGACATTATGATGGCTAAAACCGGCCGTCGCACTGTGCCGCAAATTTACATCGGTGAGCATCATGTCGGCGGCTTTGACGATATGGCCGAGCTGGACAGTCAGGGCGGATTGATCCCGTTATTGAATGGTTAGTGGTGTATGGATATTGGCAACAGCAATTAATTATTAAGGAAATAAAATGAGCGAAGCAGCATCGGCCGAACAGGCACAACCCACATTCAATATTGAAAAACTTTACATAAAAGATTTGTCGCTGGAAGTTCCGCACGCGCCCAGTATTTATCTGGAACGCACAAACCCGCAGATCGATCTTCAGCTAAATACGGAATTCTCCGCAATTGATGCGGGTATTTATGAGGTCACTATTTCAGTAACTTTGACCGCCAAGCTGGCTGAACAGGACAAAATCATGTTCCTGATCGAAGCGCAGCAAGCCGGTATTTTCCGCGTGCAAAATATTCCATCAGCCGAGCTCGACTCGGTACTGGGTGTGGTTTGTCCCAACATCCTTTACCCCTATATCCGCGAAGTGATAACGGATGTGTCGGTGCGTGCAGGCTTTGCGCCGGTGTTGCTCAATCCGATTAATTTTGAGGTGCTTTACCAGCAGCAGAAAGCTCAGACTGCCGCGGCTGCCACCAAGCATTAATCTGAATTTAATATGAAACAAATGGGTTTTAAAATATCAAAGTTGGCGGGTGTATTGCTTGCTGCAGTTTTTGCAACAGGCAATGACGCGCACGCACTCGAATACGTTTCGGTCGCAGATAAAAGCGCGATACTCTACGATGCCCCGTCGACCAAAGGAAAAAAACTATTTGTGATCAGCCGTTTTACGCCCCTGGAAAAAGTGGTGAATCTGGAATACTGGATCAAGGTGCGCGACAAATCAGGCGGTATGGCCTGGATTGAGCGGCGGGCGGTCAGCGACAAACATTACGTCGTTGTTAGCGTGCCACTTGCCACGGTGCGCCAGGCACCGGAAGCCAATGCACCCGTGGTATTTCAGGTGTCGCAAAATGTAGTCATGGAAGCGTTGGGCATCAATGGCGGCGGCTGGATCAAGGCGCGTCATCAGGATGGCTCAAGCGGATTTATGAAGTCCGTAGAAGTTTGGGGTGCTGATTGAAACTCACTTCCGAAACTTCAAGCCTGGTTGTAAACCTGTATTACTCAACAAGATGAATATTTCGGTATTGGGTGGGGGTGCCTGGGGTACTGCACTTGCGATTAGCCTTGCACCACGTCATAGTGTGACATTGTGGGCACGCAATGCCCAACAAGTTGCCGACATGCGCGCCAGTGGCAAAAATCAGCGTTATCTGCCGGATATGCCGCTGCCATCAGCACTCATATTGCAAGATGACTTCGATAGCGCGCTGCAGGGTGCGGAAATAATCGTGCTGGCCGTACCCATCGCGGCATTGCGCGGGACTTTAGGCAAAATTGCGCTGTTGCCTGCGCCGGTGCCAGTGATTTGGCTATGCAAAGGTTTTGAGGCCGATACAGCGCAACTGGCTCATCAGGTTGTCGCTGAAATTTTGCCACCCGCATTTCCGCGCGGTGTGTTATCGGGGCCAAGCTTTGCACAGGAAGTGGCGCTTGGGCTACCCACTGCACTGGTGCTGGCCTCTAACAATGCAGAGTTTGCACGACAGGCAGCGCTGCAACTGCACAATCCACGTTTGCGCATCTACACCAGCAGCGATGTGGCGGGTGTTGAAGTGGGCGGAGCGGTTAAAAATGTACTGGCTATCGCCGCGGGCATTTCTGATGGCATGGGTTTTGGTTACAACACCCGAGCGGCCCTGTTAACCCGTGGCCTCACAGAAATGACCCGTCTGGGAATCAGACTGGGTGGGCGAGCAGAAACCTTGGGCGGCTTGTCGGGAGTGGGCGATCTGATTTTGACCTGCACCGGCGACCTGTCGCGCAACCGGAAAGTGGGCCTGCTGCTGGCACAGAAATACGATCTGCCATTCATCCTGAAAGAGTTGGGACATGTCGCGGAAGGTGTTTACACCGTTCGCGCAGTACATCATTTAGTGCAGCAACTGACAGTAGATATGCCGATCTGTGAAGCGGTATACCGTATTCTCTATGAAGGTGTGAATGCCGCGAGCGCGGTAGAGGAATTGCTCAGCCGGGTACCGGATACTGAATTTCCCGGCGCCGTATTGTAGGAGCCCGATTCATCGGGCGATTGTCCTTTTAAAAAATCGCCCGACCTGTTTGTCCAGAAAATACAAAAACGGTCGGGCTCCTACAATAATGAATTTCAATTTGCACCCGCAAACCCCAATTGCCGCCAGGCCTCATACACTGCGACAGCAACCGAATTGGATAAATTCAGGCTGCGGTTATTCGGCAGCATCGGCAAGCGCAAGCGCTGCTCAGGCGCTAATGAAGCGAGCAGATCGGCCGGCAGACCCCGGCTCTCGGGGCCGAATAACAATGCATCACCCGGCTGAAAACGGGCTTCGTGATAAAACCGGCTAGCCTTGGTGGTGAAGGCAAACAGACGCGCGTCGGGCAGGGTGCTCAGGCAGGCGTTGAGGTCGTCATGCACTTTCATCGCGGCGTACTCGTGATAATCGAGCCCGGCACGACGCAATTGCTTGTCATCCAGTTCAAACCCCAGCGGGCGTATCAAATGCAGTTGTGCTCCCGTGTTGGCGCACAACCGAATGATATTGCCAGTGTTGGGGGGAATTTCGGGTTCATACAGAATGACATGAACTGATTTGGACACGGCTGCTTACCAAGTGCCTTTCGCCATTATGCCAAAACCATCAAGCCCGGCCATGGGGGCAACAGTCACCCCCTTTTTCTTCTTTTCGTTATTTTCAAAAACGCTATCTACGGCCTCCCAGGCCATATACCAGCCAAGGAAGACTTGCGACAGGAAGTGAGCGTCATCATTTACCCGTGACCAGCCTGCCGCCGCCGAGGCAATATAAGCCGGATATTTGATCCAGTTGTTTTCCGGATTCATAGAGGCAATGGTTAAGAATGGCACAGCACCAATATACGCGTGGCCGCTGACGCCATTGTCATCATTAAATGGACGCCAAATCGAACCTTCGGGTGTTTCACCCGGACGAGATGCGCCGGTAACGCGCTGCATCGCCCACATCGCCGGCAAGCCTACAATATAGGCGCGGCTGGCATTGGCCCCCCAGTTGCCGACGGCGGTGTCGGCGTCAATATAGTTGACGCTGGCAGCCAGCAATGCCGCAGGCACCATATATTTGCCTTCACCAAAAAATTTGGCGTTAAACGCCAGATCTGTAGTGGGATCGCTAGCCCAGCAATCTGTTCTTTCGCTGCGCACATTTTCCTGGTACCAGTTACGGAAGGCCATATCCATGTTGGTATTGGCAACGATGCCGGCAGCGCCGAAGGCAATTCCCAGGCGCAACAGGCGCTCACGCTTGAAATAACTCTTATAATCGTCAGCCACAATGTCGACAATTGATGAGGGTTTTGTAATGCTTGTTTCATCCGTGGCCAGTGCGCCATGCTGTGAAGTGAGGCCCGCATAAAGGCACAGCGCAAGTAACAGCTGCCGTGTGGTGCTATGTGTTGTGTAGTGCATCAATTCGATTCCCTAAAATTTTCGGTTCGCATGCAGCAAATTGTCAGCGACGATGGCCGGGAACAAATAGCCTGATTTTCGCATGGGTGTTGAACGAAAACACAGTTCGTGCCAGTATCAGCCTGGTCTTTCCACATTTTGCCGATAGAGTTATCATGCGGCGGCAAAATTATACCCGAGATCAGGGGTAGTTCAGGGCGAATACCAGTAATGTATTAACCAGGTTGCAGGGAGCCAACACCACTCCCGGCACTAAATATCAGAGCCAACATACACACGGGGCAATACGCTATGGCACGTCCGGAAAAAATTCGTTTAGGCGACCTGCTGGTCACGCAAAACCTGATCACGATGGAGCAACTGACCTTCGCGCTGGAACAACAGAAACGCACAGGCCGCAAGCTGGGACGCGTGCTGGTAGACAACAGTTTTGTGAGCGAAGAGCAAATTTCCGAAGCGCTTGCCAAGCAACTCAACATCCCTTTTATCAATCTCAAATACTATAACGTCAACCTCGAAATTGTCCGCCGTTTGCCGGAAAATCAGGCGCGGCGTTTCCGTGCGGTAGCGCTGGAAGAGCGCAACGGCGTGCTGTTGGTGGGGATGACCGACCCCACTGACCTGGCTTCATTCGACGAAATTACCCGCTTGCTCAAGCGCGATATCGACCTTGCGGTGGTTACCGAGGGTCAACTGCTCGAGGTGATCGACCGCGTCTATCGCCGCACCGAGGAAATCAGCGGTCTTGCGCGCGAGTTGTCCGAGGACCTGGGTGATACGGTTATCGACTTTGGTTTATTGACCGACTCGGTAGGGCTGGAAGAAGCCCCGGTGGTGAAGTTGCTGCAGAGTATGTTCAACGATGCCACGCAGGTTCGCGCCTCGGATATCCACATCGAACCACAGGAAGCCTCGCTAAAAATTCGTTTCCGTATCGACGGAGAGCTGCATCTGCAAACGGAAGCAGACAGCAAAATTGCCCCGTCACTGGTACTGCGCCTGAAGTTAATGTCCGGGCTGGATATTTCAGAAAAACGCCTGCCACAGGATGGACGCCTGAATATCCGTGTGCGCGACCAGTCCGTAGACGTGCGTATTTCCACGATGCCCACGCAATTTGGCGAGGCCGTGGTGATGCGTCTGTTAAACCAGAGCGGTGGATTGCTGTCGCTGGACAAGCTGGGCATGCCAGCCAATATGCTTAAACGTTTCCGTGAAATTGTCCAGCGCAGCAGCGGTATGGTGCTGGTGACGGGTCCAACAGGAAGCGGTAAAACTTCTACCCTGTATGCGGCTTTGGCCGAGATAAATACCGTCAATCAAAAAATTATCACCGTAGAAGACCCGGTTGAATATCGCTTGCCCGGAATTAACCAGGTACAGGTCAATGAAAAAATTGATCTTACTTTTTCACGCGTATTGCGCGCCGCCTTGCGCCAGGATCCTGATGTCATTCTGGTGGGCGAGATGCGCGACAATGAAACCGCGCAAATCGGCCTGCGTGCCGCAATGACGGGTCACCTGGTGCTGTCTACCCTGCACACGCGTGATACCGCGGGTACTTTGTTCCGTCTGGTCGATATGGGCGTCCCAAAATTCATGGTGGCCTCCTCGGTGCAGGTAGTGCTTGCGCAACGCCTGCTGCGGCGCGTTTGCGAAAGTTGCAAGGAAGCCTACACACCCACCGCGCAAGAAGGCGAGTGGCTGGATCACGAGGGTGTGCCACGCGAACACTGGATCAAACTGGCGAAAGGCCGCGGTTGCTCGCACTGTAATGGCACCGGTTATAACGGTCGTATGGGTGTTTATGAAATGCTGGAGATGTCGCAGATGCTGGTGGAGGCGGCAGCACATCAGGATTCAAACCACTTCATGAAAGCCGCGCGTGAATACATGAAGGGCAAGACCCTCATAGACCATGCGTTGTATTTGATGAAGCTCGGCCAGACCTCGGTGGCAGAAGTGATCAGCGTCAGCAACGAGCGAGAAGACTAATGGCCGTATTCGCATACAAGGGCAGAAATGCGAATGGCGATCAGCAGCAGGGTACCCTTGAAGGCGAGGACAGCGTAGCAATCGCTGATCAATTAATGAGACAGGGCATCACGCCCACCGACATCAACTTGTCCGGCAAAGTGAGTGCGGCAGCTGCCAGCGGCGTGACACTCTGGCAATCCCTCAACGAGAAAAAAATTAATACTGTCGAGTTGATGTTATTCAGCCGGCAAATGCACACCCTGCTCAAGGCGGGTGTACCTATTATGCGCGCCTTGGCAGGGTTGCAGGAGTCATCGCACAACCCTGCGCTGGCTAAAGTACTGCAAAGTCTGCGCGAAAGCCTGGATAGCGGACGCGAGCTCAGTGCCGCCTTGCGCTTGCATCCCAAAGTGTTTTCCGCGTTTTACGTCAGCATGGTGCAGGTGGGTGAAATGACCGGCTTGCTGGACGAGACTTTTATGCGCCTTTATAGTCACATCGAATTTGAGAAGGAGATGAACGAACGCATCAAATCGGCGCTACGCTACCCGATGTTTGTGATGATTGCGATGGCGATTGCGATTGTGGTGGTGAATATTTTCGTAATCCCTGCCTTTGCCAAAGTATTCGCCGGATTTAATACCGAACTTCCGCTGATGACGCGGATATTGATGGGCTTCTCCAGTTTTATGATTAACTACTGGGCGCTACTGCTGGCGTTGCTTGTCGGTGCGGTCGTCGGCTTTCGTAAATACATCAGCACAGTGGATGGGCGCTATCAATGGGACAGATACAAACTGGTATTCCCCATTGCCGGAAAAATCATAAAAAAATCTACCCTCGCAAGATTTGCGCGCAGCCTGGCGCTCGCCTTCAAAAGCGGTATCCCGATATTGCAGGGTTTAAGCGTGGTGTCTCTGGTGGTGGACAACGCCTATATGCGCAAACAAATCGAACAAATGCGCGATGGTGTTGAGCGCGGTGAGAGTATCCTGCGTACCGCTATCGCATCCGAGGTATTCAACTCAACCGTACTGCAAATGATCGCCGTGGGTGAAGAAACCGGCGATATGGACGGCCTGATGTTTGAAATCGCCGGCATGTACGAGCGCGAAGTGGAGTACGAAGTCAAAACACTGGCGCAGCAGATCGAGCCTATCATGATCGTTGCGCTGGGCGGACTTGTGCTGGTTCTGGCGCTGGGCATCTTCCTGCCGATGTGGGATCTGGGCAAGGCGGCATTGCATTGATGAACATCAGAAAAGAGACTCGAGGCTTCACCCTGATTGAGCTGCTGATTGTCATCAGCATCGTGGCAATATTGGCCGGCATGTTTTTTAAACGGGTTTTGGTCTATCAGGAGTTGACAGAAAAAGCCGCGATGCAACAGGTGGTCAGCGCTGTGCAAAGCGCACTGGTACTGGAGTACGGACATCGCATGGCATCCGAAATGGGGCCGGTGGCGAACAACATCACAAAAGAAAATCCGATGGAATGGTTGTCACGCAAGCCGGCAAATTACGCGGGTGAATTAAACACAGTCAATCCGGCCGCAATCGAAGCGGGAAATTGGGTGTTTGATAAAGGGACGCAGGAATTGATTTACCTGCCCAATCATGCCGAATATTTTGTACCCGCAAAAAATGGGGTCAGGTGGATACGTTATCACACCCGACTTGAGTATGAGTCAAATTCCAGAGGCAAAGGGACCAGGGTGCTCTCAGGCGTGACATTCTCGCCTGTCGAGCCCTATCAATGGTCGATCAGGGAAAGCGAATGAGCGAACTATTTACCGATGCAGTATTGTTGCGCAGTTTGATGTTGTTTCTGTTGCTGGGCAGCGTGGTCGGCTTGCTTGCAGGCATGGCATTGTTGTTGCGTCCTGAATGGCTGCAGCGCATGAGCAAGCTCTGCAACCGCTGGATATCCACGCGCCAGATGGGGCGCTCGCTGGAGCAATCTGTGAATGTCGATCACTGGTTTTATCGTTACGGGCTTTTGAGTGGAGGAGTGTTGCTGGCAGGGGCGGTTTATGTCTTGTATATGCTGACAACGCATATTGTGCGTGCCGACTTATTGCTTGGCCTGGACAGGATGCGTCTTGTGCCGCACGTTTTCCTAGAGCCTCTACTCGATACACTGGTGCTGGTATTTATAGCAGGTGCTGTGTTGGCAATGATAGTCAGTCTGTTCCTGATCTTTCGTCCCAGCATGTTGCGCGATCTGGAACTGGGAGCCAATCAGAACGTGTCACTGCGGCAAATGCTAAAACCCGTGGAAGTGCAGCGTGGCAATGTCGACCAACTGGTATTTCGCAATGTGCGCCTGGTTGGCGCCGCGTTACTGTGCGGCAGCCTGTATACCTTTGTGGTGTTGGTATTCTGGCTGTTCAGGTAGTGAGAAAGTAATGAAGCTGACACAATGTTAGGGTTGTTTGTGCATGTGCAACTTTAAAAACTATATAAAACTACTTGTTTTTTTTGGAGTATATAGTTAGATTGTACGAAAATCCAAATGACCTATGCTGCGGCATACTGGTTGCAGGATAGATTTAATGGAGCTGCGGCTCTATAACATGAGGAGAAAAGACATGGAACAACAACAGGGTTTTACACTGATAGAGCTAATCGTGGTGATTGTGATACTGGGTATTCTGGCAGCGACTGCACTACCCAAGTTCAGCGCGCTTCAGGTTGATGCGCGGAAAGCAAAATTGGCCGCGGCGCGCGGCGCGGTACAAAGCGCTGCTGCCATTGCGCACTCTACCGTATTGGCACGTTCGGGCGTGGCCGATGCAGTGGCTTGCCCCGGTGGTGGTGGCACTGCCGATAACTTGCTGGGTGCGGCCGGCACGGTATGTCTTGAATCCGGAATAATCAACCTGGTATTTGGCTACCCGGCCAGCTCGGCATTTGGTACGGCTGGAATTATTACTGCGGCCGGCTTGAGTTCAGTGTTTGCGCCGACGCTCGCGCAATTGAATATTGAAGGTTATGGCGCAGCCATTGCCGCTCCAGCAACCACCTTTTCTGTGACTGGTGGCCTGGGTACGGCTGGTGCGGCAGGTGCGCAGACTAATGCCACCTGTTTCTTCACCTACACCGCACCGATATTAGCGAACACGGCACCAGTCATAACTGCCCTGGATGCTGCAAGTACAGCGGGTTGTTAAACAGGGTGTAACAAAATATCCTGTTGAACGGCATTCTTGTTATTTCGGATTGAATAGATTTGAGTGAGGCAAGGTGGGCGTGGAGTACACATTCACCGAGTCGGCTCCCTGCGTAAATAAGGATGCCTCAGGAGGAAAGCGCCAGCCGCCGACGCAATAGTGAAGTCCAATTGGCAATAATCAAATAAGCCCAACATTCAGTGCAGGCATCCCGCTTGGCTTTTTGTTGGGTTTTTTTGTTGCTTATCACAGGAGCGTCATGATGTTCGGGTTCTTAACTGCCTTGAATGAAACTGTCCTGCAGCACACGTATGCGTTTAGCGCCGGAGTATCCAGTCATCAAAATTGATATGTCTGAAAATTTTAGAAAAAATGCAGGGGTTAAACTTGGAGTCACGCAAAGACCCTGCTCGCGCTTGCTTGCCCCTCAGCGCGGTTTCACGTTGGTCGAGTTGATTGCTGTGATGGTCATCACAGGTGTGCTGGCAGCGGTGGCGTTGCCGAGATTTTTTATGCGCGGCTCATTTGACAGCCGTGCTTTTAACGATCAAATTGTTTCAACCCTGCGTTATGCACAGAAGACGGCAATTGCCCAGCACCGAAATGTTTGTGTCACCTTTGCTGCCCCTGCTCCCAGTACAGTTACTTTGACTATTGCAAGTCTTAACGGACCGGCAAGTCTGTGCGACACGGCATTGCACTCCCCGACTGGAACACCTGCCTATGTGATCACGGCGCCTGCCGCAATTGCAGGGAGCGCATTTGTCGGGGTCCCGGCGAATTTTAACTTTAATGCACTGGGCAGGCCGAGCTTTGTCGGCGCTGCGCCACTGGCAATATCTGTGTCAGGTTACGCGCTTAATGTGTGTGTTGCTCCGCAAACCGGTTATGTATACGGACGGGCTGTATGTTAGTCGGTTCACGCCATCATCAGCGCGGTATCAGCCTGGTCGAACTCATTCTGTTCATCGTCATTATCAGCGTCGCCGTGACGGGGATAATGCTGGTGATGAACAGGGTCACCGGCCACAGCGCCGATGCCCTGCTGCGCAAGCAGTCGCTGGCGATTGCCGAATCGATGCTGGAAGAAATCCAGCTGCAAAATTTTGCCAAGCCTGCGGGTGGTTTTGCGGGGCCATTTACGCCAGCAACTCGAACAAGTTTTGATTGCGTTACCGATTATAACGGTTTCACCACGGCAGGCATTTTCACGGTGAACAACACAGCGATAGCAGGACTGGGAAGATACAGAATAACTGTCGCCGTTGTTCCGGCTGCACTGGGTACAATTGCAGCGGTTAATTCGCTGCTCATCACGGTGAGCGTGACTGATCCCAAGGGCAATCTGCCCGTGCAAATTTCCGGTTACAGGACGGCTTACTGATGCGCTCCCTGCAAAAAAAATATTCCGGTTTCACCCTGCTTGAGATGATTGTAGTGATCGTGATCACCGGCATCATAGGCAGCATGATGGCCGTATTTATCAATGCACCGGTGCAGGGTTATGTGGATAGCTCAAACCGCGCTGAAATGACCGATATTGCGGATACGGCGTTGCGCAGGCTGGCGCGTGATATTCGTACGGCGGTGCCTAACAGTATTCGCAATACTGTTTGCGGCGGGGTGCCATGCATAGAGTTTTTACCTACCCGGGATGGAGGGCGTTATCGTGCCGGGGTGGCTGGCAACGTATTGGATTTCGGTGTACCTGATGGGAGTTTTGACATCATCGGAACGCCCGTTACTTTTACTGCGGGGGATCAAATTGTGGTTGGCAGCACACAATCCGATGGCAATCCGCCCTATGATAGTTTAGTAGCCGGTGTCCGCCGCCCGTATCTGGGTGCGCTTGGTGCAGCACAGGCGTCCGTTACCTTTGCCGCGACCGCTTACCCGCTCTGGGCAGAGCTGCCCTCGCATCGTTTCGATGTGGTGGATGGCGCACAAGGAGCGGTGACCTATGCCTGCGAGGGGGCGCTTGGTTTGAATGCCAACAGAGACGGGACAGGCAGCCTTAACCGTTATGCGGCATACGGTTTTAATCTTCCGCAAGTTGCGCCGGCAGCGCTGGGTGTTGCCCCTGCTGTGCTGGCAGACCGCTTGAGCGCTTGCACGATCACTTATACCGCGGTCAATCAGCGCAACGGGCTGGTGGAAATACAGCTGGCCATTACCCGAAACAATGAAACGGTCAGCCTGTACCATTCCATCCACGTCAACAATGCGCCGTGAAGCTAGCCATGATCAAGTTCGGCATTAATTTACAACGCGGAGTCAGTCTGATCACTGCCATTTTTCTCCTGGTGGTGCTGGGTACGCTGGGCACCATGATGGTGACTTTTTTCGCCGCACAGCAGCAAAGCTCGGCGCTGGATGTGATGGGTTCGCGTGCCTATCAGGCTGCGCATGCAGGGGTTGAGTGGGCCGCATTCAATGTTGCGCAAATGGCGCCGCCGGGAACTTTGTGGCCGGGGTGTGCGGCTTTTCCCATCCCTGCTCCCGGGGCGACACTTTTTGCTGCCGGTGCGCTTGCTGGAGACCTGGCACCTTTTACCGTGACACTGACTTGCGTTGCTACTGCGGCGGTTGAGGGAGGTATGCCTATCGTTGTTTATGACATCACCTCCACGGCAGTATTCGGCGGGGCGGCTGGCAATACAGATTATATTATGCGGGTGACCAGCGCGAAGTTGGTGAATTGAGCGGATGGCACAATTAGCAAAGAGTGTGCTGCAGTGTAGGGTGCGCCATGCGCACCATGGTGCGTGAAACGCACCCTACGCAAATCCACATGCCTCAGTAGTTTTATCTCCGGCAAACGTGCTGCGCACATTAGCTTACACTGAAACTACTGAACCAAGTTCTTATGGTTTTAGCTCCAGCATAACGCGCATACGCGCATTAGCTTACACTGAAACTACTGAACCAAGTTCTTATGGTTGTAGCTCCAGCATAACGCGCATATGCGCATTAGCTTACACTGAAACTACTGAACCGCCCTATGGCGGTTCAGTAGTTTTCCCGCTGGTAAATAAATAAATTATTGCCTGGGTACACGCCGAAAGTGGCACGTGCTGTCGGGTTGAGATCCGCTCCACCCGTCCAGGGAAATTGCAGCCACACGGGCACACTTCCCGTCACTGTCACCGCACCCGTATTGCCAGCCCCGGGTGCGCCTAGACGCAAATTAAAGTTCCCGGCAAAGCCCACAGAGGGTATTGCACCTTCCCTGTATCTTTGCGCGATGGGTGCCGCAGCGATACACCCTGCACCGCTTAGACCTGGACCACCGCTGTCCTGCACACAGGTAGTCCAGGCAGCAGGAGCTATGGTTGCCAGCGTAACACTCACTGCATTGCCTGCTGCAAACGGTAACACCACATTGCCGGTGCAGGTGTCCAGCGCATTGACTGTCCAACCGTTGGCACTCCAGTATTCAGCTAGAAAAGGCACCGGCAGGTTGAGCAATTCAGAGCCGTAGGCGTTGAAAAGTTTTGCGCGGCCATGCCGAACACTGGTGGGCCCAGGTAATAACACGCCATTTCGGCCAGCCACGGTGATGTTTTGTGGTGTGACCCTGATGCCGTCAGTATCGCCGTCTGCTGCCGAGGCACGGGTGACGCGCGCGCCGATCTCAAGCAGGTCATACGGGCCATCTGCCGGAGAAAATCGACTGAAAGTTCCAGTCTTGTCCACCACAAAACGACCCGTTGTCCACACCGGCCAGAGGGTAGCCGTGTGGTCGAGCCTGGCGGCGAGATTGATGTTGTTATTATTGTTTTCGGCAAGCAGATCGACGAGACCGTTGCCGTTGGCGTAGGTGCTGTCGTAATTTTGTGTACGTATACCGGCAGTGTTTTGCGCTTCCAGTGTGAACCTGAGACGCAATGAAGGTTGCCCGGCATAGGTAAAACCGCTTGCCCCGCTGCCGCAGAAAGGTGTGATCGACGGGATGGGTGGTACGGGCATGGCATCGCCAGCGGACACAAAATTGGCCGGTGTAAAACGTCCGATGTTTGCGCTGGCCAGCTGGTTGCCAAACCTGCATCCCACTGTTGAGGCCGGGTTGGCAGCGATAAAGGTGTTGTTGTAATCATCCGTGCAGTCGCCGGGGAAAGGATCGGTGAGGGTGAAACGTGTTGCACCACTGTCATTGATACCATTGATGTTGATTTGGAAATAGCCCGCTTCGCTATAGCCAAAAGTAGCGCTGGCAGTGCCGGCAATCGCCGCTGAAAAAGTGCCATCCAGCACCCCCGCATTGTTCGGGCCGGAAATCACCGCCGTCAGCGGGGCCGGGTCGACTTGCAGCGTGCCATTGTAGTTGGTGGTCGTGCTGGCGTTGCCCGAGGCCAGCACAGCAAGGGTGAAGGTGTCGCCATTGGCAACATTGCCTGCCCTGAGCGGCGAAGTAATTGTCGGAGTGATTGCCAGATTATCCGGACGCACTGCAAAGTTGTCGCTGCTGCAGGCGGTTATGCCGGCCGGCGGGCAATTGGTCGCGTCACAAACAAATCTTACGCGCACATCACGGTAAGCGTTGACCATCGTCACATTGGTCAGGGTTCGAATACCACTTGCAAATGACAGGTTACCCAGTGCCTGGTTTAGATCCAAGGCACCGGTTGGGCAATTATCTGCGCCTGTCGGTCCTCCTATTGCGATACGTCCCACTAGCGAAGCAGTAACATTGCCATTGAAATTAAACTCCACTGTACCTCCCGAATTCAAAGCGGCAAGATAAAGGGCGAAGGCGCGGTTTGCGATGCGCGTGTTGAGGCGTGCGGTGAGCGTTGGGCAGGCGGTGTTGTTGCTGCAGGCGTTGAACCTTGCCGGTGCAGGATTCAAGATTGCGGGACGCAGTGCCAGTATGTAGGCGTTGCCAGTGTCGGCATTGGCCGAGGCGGTGGCTGTCTTTATTCCTGTAACTCCAGCGGCGGCCTGCGCAACAAAGCTGCCTTCTATCGATTGCCCCGCAGCGTTTGGCACGGCAAGGTTCGCCCGATCATAGGCTTCAGTCATACCAACGGGAGGGGTCCAAGTCGCTGAGGAGGCAAAGCTATGTGCCGCAACGAGCATGGTATTGGCGACAGTTGTAATGATGCTGGGTGTGGCGTGATTGAGGTTGCTCACCGTTGCCGCACCATTGAAGACATCGACGGGCGTTGTCGTGTCCACGCCGGAAAAAGCCTGAACACCGCCGGCTGCTGCCGTCAGCGCCCCGGCGGTGAAAGTCCATTGATAGGCACTCGGCTCGCCAGCCCCGGCAATGCGCTGATACACGGCAAGCGAATTGGCGGTGGCAACGGCATTATCTGTGCGGCTGCCCACCAGCGTCCAGCCCGGCGGCGGGGTGATGGTGAGGGTGTTGGGCTGAAAACCGATGGCTGCGATCATCACGTCATTGGCCACCGTGCCAGGCGGCACCGGCAGATCAATGTTGCTCCCGGACTGCGGCTTCAACGCGAGCATGTGGGTGATGCCGAAATCCGCATTGGCGGAAGCGCGTGAAACAAACGCGGTCGATAATCCTGCTGCGGGCATCAATTGGCGCGTGCCTTCCAGCGACTGTCCATTTACATTGGGCACGGCGAGGCTCGCCACGTCATACGACTCGGTCATGGCCACGGGCGGGCCGGGTGGGTTTTGCGGTGTCCAGGTGGCGGAGGAAGAAAAGGTGTAGTTTCCCACCAGCATCGTGTTCGCAATCGAGGTGGTGATGCTGGGGGCGGTATGGTTCAAATTGCTGGGTGTTGCCTGGCCGGATTCGGCATGCACAGGTGTTGAGGTATCAACTCCTGTGAAGGCCTGGATGCCGCCCACTGCCACGGCATTGGCGGAAAAAATCCAGGTATGCAGCGCGGGTTCCGGATTGGTCACCGCCTTGTAAAAGACTTCGAGGGTGTGGCCCACCCCACCCGAACTATTGGTGCGTCTGATTGAAAACCAGCCCGGTGGTGGCGTAATTGTGACCGCAGTCGAGGTCAAGCCAATGGCAGCAATCATGACATCATTTTCTATTACGCCAGCGGGTGTAGCCAAAGCGATTTGCGTGCCGGAAGGCCGCAGGGCCATGATATGCGTCGCGCCGGCATCGGCGTTGGCCGAGGCGGTCGCCGTCTTTAAGGCGGTCGCACCGATGGCAGCGTGCACTATCCGCGTGCCTTCCAGTGACTGTCCGGCCGCCCCGGCCGCCTGGCTTGCAACGTCATAAGACTCCACCATGGCCGCATCACCACCCGAAGCCGGTGGAGGTGTCCAGGTTGCAGCGGATGCAAAGGTGTAGTGACCGACCAGCAAGGTATTGGCTACCGTAGTGGTAATACTGGGAGCGGTGTGCGCGAGGCCATTGCTTGCCTGTCCGTTTTCTGCATTGACAGGCGCGACCGTATCGACGCCGAAGAAACTTTGTATTCCTCCTACTACAGAAGTTGCGCCGGAAAATTGCCACAGATAGCTCAAAGGTTCCCCTGCTGCCGCAAATTTACGGTAGATGATGAGCGAGTTGGAAGTGGGTCCAGGATTATTGATTCTGTTGACTTGCGTCCAGCCCGCAGGAGCTGTAACTATCGCGGTGCTGGGTTGCACGGCAAGGGCGGCGACCATGAAGTCACCCGTAACCGTCAGCGCCGATCTCGGCACACGCAGGGCGGGGCGCAATGCCAATACATGCGTGTTGCCCACGTCTGCACTTCCTGCAGCGGGAGGGGTTGAGGCCGTGAGTGCAGGCACCGCGCCCGCAGCAGCAACAATTCCCTGATGTGCGGCAGTAGATTGTCCCGCATTGTTGTTGCCGTTTGAACGCACATCAAAGCGCTCGGTAACAGCCGGTACTGCAGGTGCAGGCGCGTTGTTCCAGCTTCTCGAAGAAGCAAAAGTAAAGGCCGTTACCAGCATGGTATTGGGTATCGTGGTCGTGATGCCGGGCGTGGTATGGGTCGTACCCGATACGGTTGTTTGGCCGTTTTCGACATCGATCGGGTTGCTGATATCGACGTTGTAGAAAGTCTGTATGCCGCCCGCAGAGCCGCCGGAAGCAGAAAATGTCCAGGTGTAACTGGCCGGTTCGGCAGCCGTTGCAACTTTAATATAAACCGCCAGTGAGTTTGCATTGGCGGCGACATTGGTCATGCGCCTGACCAGTGACCAGCCCGCAGGTGCGGTGAAGGTTGGCGCGTTGCCCGACACGCCGATAGCGGCCACCATGACATCGTTCTCCAGGGTTCCGGCAGGGCGGTTGATCGTGAGCGTGAGCACAGCGTTAGCCGCAGAAGCAGAAGCGACCGCACGATAAACTGGCGCCAGAGAAGTGACCCCAGTGGTTGCCGCGCCGCGAAATATTATTCCACCTGATACCCCGGATGTTGCAGAACGGTAGGTGATAGTCCCGCCTGCGGGTGCCGCCGCTGATGAGGAACCGCGAAACACAACTTGTGCCTGCGCCAGCAGGGGCAGGAATCCGCACACAGCTATAACAATTGCCCTGAAGAGTCCGTTCATATTGTGTCCTGGTGGAATAATGATTTACTCATGAATTGTCCGGCTGCTTAATTATGGCAGCGTTTTGCCGTAACTTTGTACCAAACAGGATTAGCTCGAAATGAATAAGTGAGCGATTTGTTTGCCTGAATTATGCCGCAGATTGTTGCGTGTTGGCATTTATCGGATACAGCGCAATGAATGAAGTGGAGGTTTGTTTTTATTTTATTGCTTTTTGCATAGAATGATGGGAAATTTGATTGACAACAATGAGTTATTAAATTACCTTCATGTCAATTATGAAAATTCCATTTATTTCCGGTTTAATAAAACAGGGCACACGTGCTGGCGCACCTTTCGTGATCGCCATCGGTGGCAATGGGGTGCATTTTGCGCAGATAAAATATGCGGATGGCAGGCCGCAAGTGGTGACCTATGCTTTTCATCAATGGTCTGGCGCCTTTTCATTGGGTGTAACACCCGCCATGCTGGAAAAGATGTGCAAGGGAATGAAGGTGAATGACTTTCAGTTTTCAACGCTGCTTGCGCCCGGCGAATACCAGTTATTGCAGGTGGAGGCGCCTAATGTGCCGGAGGATGAGCTGAAAGCAGCGGTGCGCTGGAGTATTAAAGATTCGCTGAATTTTCACGTGGATGATGCCAGGCTGGATGTGTTGCGCATTCCGCCAAACCAGGCTGGCGGCGAAGGTAAAAAATCCCTGTATGTTGTCGTTGCGTCGAATGAATTGGTCAAAAGGCGCACAGAGTTATTTGAGCGTGCACACATTAATCTGCGTGTGATTGATATCCCCGAAATGGCACAGCGTAATATAGCGGCCCTGTATGAACACGATGGCCGTGCGCTGGCACTGCTGGCGTTTGACGAGAGCGGTGGATTGCTGACCTTTACCGGTGGTGGGGAGTTGTATCTGGCGCGAAGAATAGAAATTACACTCGGCCAATTGCAGGATGCAAATGAGTCGCTGCGCCAGCAACATTTCGATCGTCTGGAACTGGAAGTGCAGCGTTCAATAGACCACTTTGATCGACAGTTCAAACACCTTACTTTGCGCCGTTTGATGATTAGCGCGCCTGCAAATGTGGGACTGATTCAGATGCTGGCCAACAGCCTCGATCTGCCGGTGGAGCATCTCGATTTGAGTGAAGCGATGGATTTGAGTGCGGCACCTGCCCTGGCCAGTGATGAGGCGCAGGTTTATGCCCTGCATGCGCTCGGTGCGGCGCTGCGGCAAGAAGGGCGGGCGCTGTGAGTCAGCAGATCAATTTATATGTTGAGATTAAAAAATCCGGAAAAGATTTTTCAGCACTGAATATGGCGCAGGGCCTGGGCTTGATTATATTCTGTGCAATCCTGTTTTATGCCTACTCAGCCTACCAGGCGAGGCAGCTTGAGCAACAAACAACAGAAGTTAACAAAAGCATTGCCGCCGAACAAACCAGACAGGCCGGGTTGAAGGCAGATTTCATGCGTCAGCGATCGGGTTTGACCGTGGAGCAGGAGTTGAAAAAAATAGAGGCGGAAGCGTATGCACAGCGCGAAATAATCAATGCATTGAAAAGCGGTGTGATCGGCAATACCAAGGGGTATTCACTGTACATGCAGGCCTTTGCCAGGCAGACGATTGGTGGTTTGTGGCTGACCGGATTCAGTATTGATGGTGATGCGACGCAGATGAGCATATATGGTGCGGTGCTTAGCCCGGAATTGGTGCCCGTTTACATCATGCGTTTGAATAATGAAGCGGTGATGCGCGGCAAGACCTTCGCCTCCTTGGAAATGCAGTTACCCAAGACGGAAGCGCATAAACCGGAAACCGGCAAAGCGGAAACGGGCAAGCTGACGACCCCGCAGTATCTGGAATTTGTTTTGCAGTCTGTCGCGACCGGCGAGGCAGAAAAATGATGAAGCAGTACTGGGAAAAAATGAGTGTCAAAATAGACGCGTTGTCGATGCGTGAGCGCGTACTTGTTTTTGCCACCGTTGCCATTTTTGCACTGTCGCTAATCAATGCACTGTTGCTAGAGCCGGTGCTTGCGCGGCAAAAAACGATGCGGAACCAGCTGGCACAGCAACAAGAGCAGTTGAACGAAGTTCAGTCGCAGATTGCAATTCTGCTGCAAGAAAATTCGCCCAACTCAAATTCCCCACAACGCACCCAGCTTGACCGGTTTAAGCAGGAAATTGCCGAAGGTAGCGCATTCCTGAAAAGTAATCGCGAAAATTTGATTCAACCGGAAAAAATGGCTGAACACTTGCGGCAGTTGTTAAATAAAAATAATCGCCTGCAACTGGTTGCTTTGCAGACACTGGCGGTGACAGCGCTCATTGAGCAGCCGAATGATAAAAGCCAGAATCTCCAAAACCTGAATTCAAAAAAAAATGAGCAATTCAAGTTGGATCAGGCGACTGCATCAGCCGTTGCGCAGGATAAGCAGGTGTTCAAGCACGGTGTACAACTTACACTGCGCGGAAATTATCTGGATTTGATGCAATACCTGAGCGCGCTTGAAAAATTACCGCAGCAGATGTTCTGGGCCAGGGCGAAAATGAGCGTGGTGCAGTACCCCACAGCTGAACTCACGCTGATTTTGTATACATTGAGCCTGGATAAAACATGGATGCAAATCTGATGAAATATTTTGGCTTGTGCGCCTTTATGTGCCTGTGCTGTACCCAGCTTGCCGCGTGGGGTGAAACTTTGCCGGATCCAACGCGCCCGCCGGCAGGAATGGACGGATCAGCACTATCCTACAGTCAGGGATTGTATCCGCCGGTAAGGGGTTTGCAAACGGTGATTATTTCGCCTGCGAATTGCGCGGCCATCATTGATGGAACAACAGTCAAGCTGGGAGCCAGACACGGCAATGAAATGCTGATTGAAGTCAGTGAGCGTGGCGTGGTCATGCAGGGTGATAGTGGTCGCCGGACGTTAATATTATTTCCTGCAGTCTCGATGAAAATGGCTACAGAACAAGCACAAGGCGGGCAGACGACGCGGTGTAAATTTGAGCAGAACAAGCAGGCAAAAGTGCCGGCCAAACAGGCGGCACAGAAGGAGAAAAAATGAATCGAATAATAATTGGAGTGCTTGCCTTGCTCGTCCTGTCGGGCTGTTCTTCGACCAAGGTACGCGGTAACCCCACAGCCGAAGTGATTGACCGTGAAATGGACAGCGTGGTTCAGCAACGCGCCAATGGGAACAAATCAAGCGCGGTGAATGATGCTCTGTTACCTCCCTTGGCAAGCGGTATGCCTGTGTTGGACAGCAAACCGGTGGAGAGCAAGTTTGATTTATCCGTAAACAATACGCCGGCCAATCAGGTGTTCACCGCTATTGTCACCGGTACACGTTACAGTGTCGTGGTGCCGGCAGATGTGTCGGGTTATATTTCCCTCAAGCTGAAAGACGTGACCGTGTTTGAGGCACTGGAAGCCATACGTGAAGTATATGGCTACGAATACAAGGTTGATGGCTCGCGCATCTACATTCAGGGAATCTCGATGCAGACGCGCATTTATCAGGTGAATTATCTGACAGGACAGCGCAAAGGTACATCGTCCCTGCGTGTGACATCCAGCGCGGTGACAGATTCAGCCATGAGTACGACTGCTGGTGGCAGTGGTGCTGCGCCATCAGGCACAACAAAAACAGTGGATAGCGCCCTTGTCAGCATGACTACCAATACTGATTTCTGGGATGAGCTGAGCAAATCACTGCTCACCATTGTAGGCAATGAAAAGGGACGCAGCGTGGTGATTAGCCCGATGTCGGGAGTGATAGTGGTGCGTGCCATGCCCGATGAATTAAGGAATGTGGCGATTTATCTCAGGGCGTCGCAGATATCAATTGAACGCCAGGTGATACTGGAGGCCAAAATTATTGAAGTATCGCTGACTGACAGCCTGCAAACCGGGGTGAACTGGGCATCGTTCACCAATAACGGGAGTAACTTTAATTCTGCAGGTGCAATTGGCCCGGGCGTAGTGCTGAGTCCCTCTGCGGGTGGCGTTGCTTCGCCTCTGCTTGGAGGTGGAATTGTGGGGGCCGGGTTATCAGGCGGTGGTATTTCAGGTACGCCGGGTAGCAGTTTGCTCGCGGCGTCTTCCAACCCCGGCAGTATGTTCGGCCTGGCATTTCAAAGCACCAATTTTGCCGCTTTGCTGAATTTCCTGGAATCTCAGGGCAGCGTGCATGTGTTGTCCAGCCCGCGCATTGCCACACTGAATAACCAGAAAGCGGTGTTAAAGGTGGGTACGGATGAATTTTTTGTTACGGGTCTGTCTACAACCACCTCAGCAATTGGTGCAACAGCGACGACGACACCTACGGTCACGCTGCAGCCTTTCTTTTCCGGTATTGCTCTGGATGTCACGCCGCGAATTGACGAAAATAGTGACATCATTCTGCACGTGCACCCTTCGGTGGGTAAAGTTACCACGGTCAATAAAATAATAAACCTGGGTATTAACTCCGGCGCTTATATCCTGCCCCTGGCATCCAGCGAAGTCTCCGAAACCGACAGCATCGTGCGCGCACATGACGGGCAAATCGTGGCGATAGGCGGCTTGATGCGTCAGGTGACGACAGAATCTGAATCCGGCCTGCCAGGACTGGCCAAGACGCTTTTCGGCGAGACCAGCAAAACGACAGAAAAACGCGAGCTGGTTATTCTGATTAAACCGACTGTCGTGAACGGCGATAAGGATTGGGCGTCTGACATCCTGCAAAGTCGCGATCGAGTGAAAGGAATGACACATCGAAATGAGTTGGCCGATGAAAGCAAGTAGACATTTTTCAGTCTGCAGCAAGCTGTACGACTCATCGTGCGATTTCAGTAACGCGCCATGTATCTAGCCCATTTCGGATTGCGCGAGCAGCCTTTTTCACTTACCCCGGATACCAGTTTTTTCTTTGCCTGCAGCAGTTATCAGGAGGCGCTGAATACGTTGCTGGTGGCTGCCCGTAACGGCGAGGGTTTCATCAAAATTGTTGGCGAAGTCGGTAATGGAAAGACGCTGCTGTGCCGTAAATTTCTCGCTACGCTCAACGACAACCTCAGCCTTGCAGCCACCGCGATAGAAGCACAGGACGAAGCGCTGGCGCCACGCAGCAGGGGACGTTTTGCCACGGCTTATATTCCCAATCCTTATCTTGAGCCGCGCAGTTTGTTGCTGGCGCTGGCCGATGAATTTCGCATTCAGCTGGACAAGAATGTGGACCAGCATGAGCTGTTGAAACAACTGACCCTGGCGCTGCTGAATTTTGCACGCGAAGGAAAACGCGTTCTGGTGTGCCTGGACGAGGCGCAGGCCATGCCGCTGGAAAGCCTTGAGGTGCTGCGTTTACTGACCAATCTGGAGACTGAAAAGCGCAAACTGATGCAGGTGGTGCTGTTTGGCCAGCCTGAACTGGATGAACGCCTGAAACAGAATTCAGTGCGCCAGTTGCGCCAGCGCATCAGCTTCCAGTATGAGCTGAAAGGACTGCAGCGCGATGAGCTGGACCGATACCTGCGCTATCGTCTTACGGTGGCAGGTTATGCAGGCGAAACACTTTTTAGCAAAGCGGCAGTAGCGCGCATGCATGGCGTGACTAGGGGTACGCCGCGACTGGTTAATATCATTGCCAACAAGGCGCTGATGCTGGCCTACGGCGAGGGGCGCCAGCTTGTATTGCCGCGCCATGTGGCTGCAGCGGCTGCGGATACCCCAGAGTCACGGCGTGAATGGCGGGTGTGGATATGGGCAGCATTGGGTATATTTTTAAGTTCGGGTTTGATTTTCAGCTGGGTAATGTTGCGATGAGTTTGATTAATCAGGTACTGAAAGATCTGGATAAACGGGGTGCCAGCACGCAGATAGGCGAAGCGACGATACGTGTGGTGCATAGCCACAGTCGCCGCAACGCATTTTTGCTGGTTATCCTGGGTGCGGCGGGCATGCTGGTCGTGGGAGGCGCTGCGTGGATGATCTGGCAAAGGCAGCAACAGCCAGTTGTGCGAGTGCCCGTCGTTGCACCGGCAACTGTTCCCGTCGTAGAGCTGATGCCTGCATCGCAACCGCTTGTTGCGCCTGTGCAGGTGGCCGTTCCCGGTATAAAAAGCATCAAGCCCGAGACTATCGTGGCCACCGGTGCTGTACAGACAATTACCCTTAACGGCAGTAATTTCCGGGAGGGTGCAAGCGTCACGCTGAGCGATGGAGAGGGTCGGGTGTACGCAAATCGTCCCCTGCAGTCGCTGGCAGCGGAACAGATAGTATTGAAATTGAACCTGGGTAAAAAAGCGGGCAATTGGTGGGTTGAAGTTTTGAATAGCGACGGTATGTCCACCGGGCAATTTGCATTTGTCGTCAAAGCGCCTGTCCCCGCAGTGAAGGCGACCCAGTTGGCCGCGCCTCAGTCTGGAAAGAAAGTTGCCTCACCTTCACCTGCGACCGTCTCGGACAATGCGATGCACGCGGATGCTTTGCCGGGGACTGTAAGCGTGCCCGGCATCAGCAAGCAACCCACGCAAATTACACCACAGCAGCAGGCAGAAAATGAATTCCGCAGGGCCTACGGCTTGATGCAACAGGGGCAGACTGGCGCTGCGATGAGTGGATTTGAGGCAGCCCTGCAACTGGATGCGGGCCATCTGATGGCGCGCCAGACCCTGGTTCGTTTGCTGATTGAAAATAAGCGCACCACCGATGCGGAACGACTATTGCAGGAGGGTATTCAATATGATCCTAGGCAGACTAGTCTGGCCATGCTGCTGGCGCGTATTCAGGTAGGCCGTAATGAGTTGCCGCAGGCGCTGGAAACGATGCAGAAGTCGCTGCCCTACGCCGAGAAGCAGGCAGATTATCAGGCGTTTGTAGGAGCATTGATGCAGCGCCAGAACCGCCACAGCGAAGCGATCACATATTTCCAAAATGCGGTGCAATTAAGCCCGCAATCCGGCGTGTGGCTGATGGGGCTGGGGATTTCCTTGCGCGAACAGCAGCGCAAGGAGGAGGCGCGCAATGCCTTTAACCGTGCACTGGCTACGAATACACTGAATGCGGAATTGAAGACATTTGTGACACAGCAATTGAAAGAGCTGTGAGCGCAAGAGCATTACTCCCGAATTTGCGCCATAGCAAAAAAATACCCCTGAAGCATCATAAGCTTCAAGGGCGAACTCCCAACTTATAATCAGGATACGCGCTCAGGAAGTTAAGCGCGAGACAACAGTGTCATCTGACAGGTAAGACGACCAGCAGGCAGAAGTTATTCCATACACATCTAAATATAAAGAACTGCCTTCGGGCAGCCTCACTTGCCCTTATGCGGCAAGGTCCGCGCGACCACCCACGCGCTAACTTCGGTAGCACCTGCCTTGAGCAGCGCCAGGGACAGCTCATTGAGCGTGGCCCCTGTGGTCATGACGTCATCCACCACCGCAACATGTTTTCCCGCCACTTCAGACGAGCAGCTAAAGGCTTTGCGCATGTTTTTCCCACGTTCTTTCCACGGCAGGGAAGACTGGGAGGTTGTGTTACGCACGCGTCGGCAGGCCAATGACAGCACTGGAAGATCGAGTTGACGGCCGATGCGGCGTGCAAGTTGCAAGGATTGATTAAAACCGCGTTCGCGCAGCCGGGCAGGGTGCAAGGGCATGGCCACCAGACAATCGGGGCGCACGACCACGCATTGTGCGAGTTTGTCACCCAGGCTGTTTGCCAGATGGAGTTTCTCGCCGTATTTCAATGCCTGCACCAGTTTGTCGAGTGGAAATGCGTAAGCGTAGGCGGCGACGGTGCGCTTGAAGTGGGGGAGTTGGTTCAGACAGCGTCCACACACTGCGCCATTCAAGGTGGGGAGGGCACACACCGGGCAGCAGGCTTTGGTTAAACGGGGTAATGATGCATCACAGGCCGCACACCAAACACCGGATTTACTGGGGGCGCCGCACAGTAAACAGGGTTGAACAGGTAAAATTTGCTCAATTAGTGCGCAGATGTTAAAAAACAGGCGTTTCAAAATTGACAAGTTGGCTCCTTTAATCGAAGATGCCGCTTTATTGTGCAATCTCATCCGGCTATACCCTCTATGCAAACTCAAACCGTCAAATTTTTTCGTACTGCCCAATCAGAGTCCGCCGATTTAGCTGAAAAAAACGTGCGCTGGAGTGTGGCTGAAATCGAAGCCTTATTCAACTTGCCTTTCAATGATCTGATGTATCGCGCACAGCAGGTGCATCGAGAAAATTTTGATCCGAATGCGGTACAGCTATCAACCCTGCTGTCGATCAAAACCGGTGGTTGCTCCGAGGATTGCGGCTACTGTCCGCAGTCGGCATTCAATTCGGCCGGAGTGGAAAACAAAAAAATGCTCGATGTGGCAGAAGTGGTGAGAGCAGCGCAGGCAGCAAAAGACAGCGGTGCCGGGCGCTTCTGCATGGGTGCCGCGTGGCGTGAACCCAGCGACGAGGATATGGAGAGCGTGGTGGAAATGGTTAAGGCAGTGCGTGGCTTGGGTATGGAAACCTGTGCCACGCTGGGCATGCTGAGCGATGAAAATGTGGCACAGCTGAGTGAAGCCGGCCTGGATTACTACAACCATAATCTTGATACCGCGCCGGAATTTTATGGCGACATTATTTCTACCCGCGACTATCAGGACAGATTGAACACCCTGGAACGCGTGCGCAAAGCCGGTATGCACGTGTGCAGCGGCGGTATCGTGGGTATGGGGGAGAACATTACACAACGTGCCGGCCTGATTGCGCAACTGGCCAATCTGAACCCTTACCCCGAAAGTGTACCTATCAACAATCTGGTCAAGGTGGAAGGTACACCTTTACAGGATGTCGAAGATATTGATCCGCTGGATTTTGTGCGCATGATCGCAGTGGCACGAATCACCATGCCAACCACACGCGTGCGTTTGTCAGCGGGGCGTCAGCAGATGAGTGAAGTGGTGCAGGCAATGTGCTTCCTCGCCGGTGCCAACTCGATGTTCTACGGCGACCAGCTGCTTACTACCGGCAATCCCGATGTGGCGCGCGACCGCGCCATGCTGGACAAGCTCGGCATGTATCCGTTTACCGAGACGCACTCACACACCTAATAGTTGCTTTGCAGGAGCGCAATTCATTGCGCGATTGCTCTTCAAAAGTTAATCGCGCAATGAATTGCGCTCCTGCAAAATCTATTTCACGGTACACCGATATTGCCTTTCTCCGAACTACAAACCGAACTGGATGGCCGTGCCCGACAGGGTCTGCTGCGCCGTCGCCGCACGCTGGATAGCGCGCAGGGTGTGCGCATCACAGTGGATGGAAAACCCTATCTTTCGTTCTGCAGCAATGACTATCTCGGCCTCGCCAGCCACCCGAAAATAATCCAGGCATTGCAACAGGGGGCACAGCAATACGGTGCCGGTTCGGGTGCGTCGCACCTGGTCAGCGGCCACTTCGAAGCACATCAGCAGCTGGAGCAAGCACTCGCCGAATTTGTCGGCAAGCCCGCAGCCCTGTCTTTTTCTACCGGCTATATGGCCAACCTGGGCGCAGTACAGGCACTGGTCGGGCGCGGCGACACGGTGTTCGCCGACAAACTCAACCATGCCTCGCTGAACGATGCGATGTTGTTGTCACGTGCAGAAGTAAAACGCTACCGCCATAACGATATGGCGCAGCTGGAAAAGCTGTTAGCAAATAGCTGCGGATATTACAGTGAGTTCCCCCTCCCTAACCCTCCCCCGATGGGAGAGGGAACAAGCGAGAAAGGCAATATTCAATTCTTGGGAGAGAGGACAAACGAAATGAAGCGCGGGGTTAACTCTGGGCGCAAACTCATCATCACCGATGCGGTCTTCAGTATGGATGGTGATATTGCACTGCTGCCGCAACTGCTGGCCTTGTCAGAAAAATACGATGCATGGCTGATGGTCGATGATGCGCACGGCTTTGGTGTGCTGGGTGAGCAGGGGCGCGGAATTCTTCATCATCTTTCCCCTCTCCCTAACCCTCTCCCGCAAGCGGGAGAGGGGACTGGCTCTCTCTCCCGCTTGCGGGAGAGAGTTGGTGAGAGGGTAGATTCGCCGCGCATTATCTACATGGCGACACTGGGCAAAGCAGCGGGCGTATCGGGTGCATTTGTTGCGGCGGAAGAAGTGGTTATCCAGACCCTGCTGCAGAATGCACGCAGCTATATTTACACCACCGCCAGCCCACCCGCCTTGTCGGTTGCATTGCTGGCGAGCTTGAAAATTTTGCGTGAAGAAGATAGCCGGCGCGATCGATTGCAGCAACTGATTGCGCAGCTACGCAAGGGATTGAGCGGGTTGCCGTGGGCACTGATGCAGTCCGACACGCCCATCCAGCCCCTGGTAGTTGGCACGAATGAGGCGGTGGTGGCATTGAGTGAGGCTTTGCGCGCACGCGGCATCTGGGTGCCGGCTATCCGCCCACCCACCGTGCCACAGGGCACGGCAAGGTTGCGTATATCCCTTTCCGCGGCACATGACACAGCCGATGTTGAAATATTGATAGAGGCGCTGCATGAGCTTGCACACGAGTAATAAATTTCGCGCAGCGCTACGTTTGCCCCCTCTCCATTTGGGACCAGCCCAAAGGGCGCAGGACGCACCAAAGGTGCGGTCCAGAGCGAAGCGAAGGATGGGCCATCGGCCCACAGAGGGTTGGGGAGGGGGTTGTTTTGCACTTTGAAACGCAAGGTACAGGCGCCCCACTGCTGCTGATCCATGGCTGGGGCATGCATGGTGGCATTTGGGGTCAGGTTGTGCAGAAATTGGCGGAATCTTACACCGTGCATTGCGTAGATTTACCCGGTCACGGCCACAGTAAACTCCCCTCTCCCGTTTACGGGAGAGGGGTAGGGGGAGAGGGTTTTGCTCAAGATGCCCTCCCCCTAACCCTCTCCCGTAAACGGGGAGAGCGCAGCGAGGGGGGCGGAGCCGAACAATGTTTGCTCGATGAAATCGTGGCACAACTTGCAACTCAATTTTCCGAGCCACTCACCGTAGTTGGCTGGTCACTCGGCGGACAAGTCGCATTACGCTGGGCGCAACTGCATCCGTCACAAGTAAAAAAATTAGTTCTGGTCGCCACCACGCCGTGCTTTGTGCAGCAAGAGAATTGGGGCTGCGCGATGGCGGCCGATACGCTGCAGGATTTCGCCGCCTCGCTGCTGCAAAACCACGCGCAAACATTAAGGCGATTTCTCGCCTTGCAACTGCGCGGCAGCGAACACGAACGCGAACTGCTGCTCGATTTAAGAGCGCGCCTGTTTGCCCATGGCGAGCCCGATGTGGCGGCGCTGCAAGGCGGCCTGGATATTTTGCGCGATACCGATATGCGCGGCCAGTTGTCACAGATTGCCCAGCGCACTCTGCTGATCGCCGGTGAGCGTGACACCCTCACCCCCCATGCGGCATCCGCATATATGTCGCAGGCCATGCCCAATGCGCGTTTGCAAGCGGTGGAGAAAGCGGCCCATGCGCCGTTCCTGTCGCATCCGCAAGTTTTTATGCAACACCTCAAGAGTTTTTTAAATGAATGAATTTGACGTAGACAAGCGCGCATTGCGCCGCGCATTTAGCCGCGCCGCGACGCAATACGATGCGTCGGCAGTAATGCAGCGCGAGGTATGCCAGCGCATGCTGGAGCGGCTGGATTACATCAAGCAGAAGCCCGCAATTGTACTCGATGTGGGCAGCGGTACCGGCTGGGGTACGCGCCAACTGGGCGAACTTTATCCGGCTGCGCAGATTGTTGCTCTGGATATTGCCATGGGGATGTTGCAGACGTCGCGTGGCACCTCAAGCTGGTGGAGCAAGCTGTTTTCCGGCAAGGCCACGCCTTACGTGTGTGGCGATATGGAAGCGTTGCCGGTCGCCACGAATAGCATGGACATGGTGTGGTCAAATCTGGCCATGCAATGGTGCAATGACCTGCCTGCCACTTTTGTGGAGCTGCAGCGTGTGTTGAAGGTGGACGGGCTGCTGATGTTCTCCACCTTCGGACCGGATACGCTCAAGGAAATACGCTCTGCATTTAAGGATGTGGATGGCTACAATCACATCAATCGTTTTGCCGATATGCATGACATCGGTGACATGCTGGTAGCCGCCGGCTTTGGCGACCCGGTAATGGATATGGAGTACATCACCCTCACCTATGACGACGTGAAAGCGGTGATGCAGGACCTGCGCAGCATCGGTGCGCATAACGCCACCGCAGGGCGGGCGACAGGCATGATGGGCAAGAAGAAGTGGAACAGGGTGCTGGAAAATTACGAGCTCCTGCGCCGTGACGGCAAGCTGCCCGCGACCTTTGAAGTGGTGTATGGCCACGCCTGGAAACCGCAAGCGAAAGTTATATCTGATGGGCGTGCGATTATCAAAACTTCGTTCAAGCTCTGAGTCTTGGTAGGGTGCGTCACACGCACCATGGTGCGCATGGCGCACCCTACAAAAATAACATTAACTCGTTCGGCTGGAACTGAATACACCTCGTCCGCTACTCGGTGGGTGATGGGGGAACGCGAAGGTGGCTTTGCTTGCTGGTGCCAATCACGCGATTAGCTTAATACAAACTCAGCACCGGCTTGAATCCCAGCCGAGACTCCAGTTTAAGCGCAGTGGTACGCGCCGTATCCGCACTGGCATAGGGACCCATGCGCACTTTTACCATGCCGTTATTGTGCGACAGACTGAGTTGTTTGCCACTATCGCCGAGCTTGGCACGCATGCTGCTCAAAAAATCCTCCGCACCGCTTTGTGAACTGAATGCGCCCAGTTGCAAGTAGACTTTTCCGCTTGCACTGGGCGGGTTATCGGAGGGCAGGGGCGAAACTTGTATCGGTTCTTTATAGATCGGTGAAATGGTCGCAGGCGCGTTGTCATCAGCGCTGAGGCTTTCCACCTCAACCTGACCCTGACCGTTGCCGATGATGCCGAGCCTGGCAGCGGCGGTGTAGGAAAGGTCAATGATGCGCTCGTGCATGAACGGCCCGCGGTCATTGATGCGCACAATCACGGACTTGTGATTGGCAAGGTTGGTTACCCTTGCATAGCTGGGAATGGGCAGAGTGGTATGTGCGGCTGTCATGCCGTACATGTCATAGATTTCACCGATGGAAGTTTTCTGGCCATGAAATTTTTTACCGTACCAGGAGGCGACACCGCGTTCCTTATAACTGCCAGTGACGGTGAGCGGCTTATAATTTTTCCCCAGTACGGTATAGGGACGGTTTGCATAGCGGTGCAGTGGTTCATTATGCGGTACTGCGTCGGGTATGCGCTCCAGATTGGCTGGCGTGTCGGCGCCGGGGCCGTCACCTGCCAGGTAAGAGCCGCCTGATTGTGCTGGAGTCGCGGGAGTGCTGTCATCGTTGCGCCCGGCACTGCTTTCCACTACCGGTGAGCGAGTGCTGTGGGTTTCCGCCTCGGGCCGTGTGGCGTTGCCGCGGCAGGCTGCGAGGGTTAAAGTCAATATTGCCGATAATAAAATCCGTGTAAGCATCTGATAGTCTTCCTAGCTTTGCACTAATGTCTTGTGTGATTGTATGCTCATCAACATGCCGAAACCCAGATACAGGGTTAGCATGGAGGTGCCGCCATAGCTGAGCAGAGGCAAGGGCACGCCCACCACCGGCAGTATCCCGCTGACCATACCCATGTTGACAAATGTGTAGGTGAAAAAAGTCAGTGTGATGGAGCCTGCCATCAGGCGCGTGAAATAAGTGGAAGCATTGGCGGTGATGATGAAACCGCGCCAGAGGATAAACATATAAATGGCCAGCAGGACAAGGTTGCCGAGCAAGCCAAACTCTTCCGAATACACGGCAAAAATAAAGTCGGTGGTGCGCTCCGGCAAAAACTCCAGGTGTGTCTGTGTGCCGTTCAGATAACCCTTGCCCAGTATTCCACCCGAGCCCACGGCGATCATCCCCTGTATGGTGTGGTAACCCTTGCCCAGCGGGTCTTGCGAGGGATCAAGCAGCATCATGATGCGCTGGCGCTGATAGTCATGCAGCGCATGCCATAAGAAGGGTGCGCTGGCCAATGCACTCACGCCCAAACCGACGATGATGCGCCAGCTTAAGCCGGCCAGGAACAATACGTAAAAGCCGCTGGCGCAGATCAGCAAGGCAGTGCCAAGGTCGGGCTGGCGCACAATCAGGGCAACGGGAACGATGAGCAGCACTGAGGCAAATAAATAATTTTTCCAGTCCAGTGTGGCCTCGTGCCGCTCGAAGTACCAGGCCATCATCAGCGGAACTGCAATCTTCATCAGTTCGGAAGGCTGTATAACGGCCACGCCCAGATTTAACCAGCGGCGTGCGCCGTTCTGAATGTCCCCGAAAAAAGCCACTCCGAGCAGTAGCACCATGCCGAGGATATAGATGGGGACGGCACTGCGTATCAAGTAGTGTAAGGGCATGTTGGCCACGATCCAAAGTGCGGCGAAGGCCACCAATATATTAACAAACTGGCCCAATACACGATCAAAGCTGCCGCCACTGGCGCTGTATATAAGTACCAGACTGACCAGCATTAGTACGCCAAGTGCGGCCAATAACAGCGGATCGATATGGTTCATGAAACGTCGCTGTAGTTGATTAATCATTATCCTTCTCCACTTCGACTTTTGTACCTGGCATAGCGGGCGGCACCTTGCCCAGCAGGTAGTAATCAATCACCTTGCGCGCGATGGGAGCGGAGATGGTACCGCCGTGGCCGGCATTTTCAGCCAGTACGGCCAGTGCGATACGCGGCTTGTCGGCAGGTGCAAATGCGATAAACCATGCATGGTCACGATTGCGTTCGTTCACATCTTTTTCAATATATTTTTCACCCTGCTTGATACCTATCACCTGGGCTGTGCCGGTTTTTCCGGCAAAGGGATACAGCGCGCCAGAGCCGGCATAGGCTGCTGTTCCGCCCGGCAGGGTAACTGCGGTCATCGCGCGCTTAACCAGTGCAAGGTGCTCCGGTTTTAACTTGAGGTCGATATCGCCGGGGAGCTCCTGCTCTTCCTCGGCTAAATTGCCTGTCTGCGGCGCTTTTTTGACCAAATGCGGGCGGTGACCTACTCCATCATTCGCCAAGATTGCGGTGGCATAGGCAAGTTGCAAAGGGGTGACCAGTGTGTAGCCCTGCCCGATACCGACAGAAACAGTGTCGCCGGGATACCAGATCTGGTTGAATCTTCGCCGTTTCCAGTCCTGCGACGGTAACAGTCCGGCAGATTCGCCATTCATATCCAGACCTGTCTCTTTGCCAAAGCCAAAACGCTCCAGATAGGTGTGTACACCGTCTATGCCCAAATCGGTGGCGAGGCCGTAATAATAGGTATCGCATGAGATAACGATGGACTTGAACATGTCCACGCTGCCATGTCCACCCTTTTTCCAGTCACGATATTGATGACGGCTGCCCGGCAGAGCAAAATAGCCGGGATCGCTAATTGTGTAGCTCGGCGTGCGTTTGCCGGAGTCCAGTCCGGCGAGCGCCATGAAGGGCTTGATGGTGGAGCCGGGCGGGTACTGGCCGCGCAGGGCGCGGTTATTCAGCGGCACGTCCGGCGAGTTATTCAGCGCATCCCAGCTGTCGGTGTCGATACCGTCCACAAACAGATTGGGGTCATAGCCGGGTTTGCTGACGAAGGCCAATACCTCGCCGTTAGTCGGATCAATGGCGATCAGGGCGCCACGAAAATTTCCGAAGGCCTGTTCGGCAATTTCCTGCAATTTCATGTCGACCGTGAGCGTCAGGGTATTGCCGGATTGGGGGGCAGTTCTCGACAAGACACGCACGCCGCGGCCGGCCGCATCAACTTCTACCTGTTCAAAGCCTGTGATGCCATGCAACTCGGCTTCATAACTTTGCTCTATGCCAATTTTTCCGATGTAGTCCGAGCCGCGGTAATTGGTCGCGTCATTGCTTGCTTCGAGCTGTTCGAAATCCTTGTCATTGATGCGGCCAACATAGCCGATCAGGTGGGCGGTTTTGTCACGATAGGGATACTCGCGGAACAGGCGTGCCTTGATTTCGACACCGGGGAAACGAAAACGCTGCGAGGCGAAACGTGCCACCTCCCTGTCACTAAGGCGGCTGCGTATCGGATAACTGTCGGAGGTATGCGATTCGGTCAGCAGCTTTTTAAAGCGTTTGCGATCCTTGGGCTGTATGTCCACCAGCAAGGCCAGTTCATTTAGTGTGGTCTCCAAATCAGCCACTTTGCCGGGGATAATTTCAAGCGTGTAACCGGAGTAATTTTGCGCCAGGACAACGCCGTTCCGATCCTGAATCAAGCCGCGGTTCGGTACGATAGGCACGACAGAGATACGGTTTTTATCTGCCAGTGTGGAAAAATCACTCTGGCGCAGAACCTGAAGATAGATGAGCCGGATTAACAATATTGAGAGTAATGACAGCACAAAAATCAGGCTAAGTATCAAGCGCAAGCGGAAAAAATATATTTCACGCTGATGATTTTTCAGCTCCTTGTGTTTCATAAATTGTTGTGGTCATTGCGTGAACGACGCAGGGTTTGCAATAAAACCGACATGGGTAGCCATAGTAATGCTGAAGTTAGACAACCAAGGAAGTATTCCCATGACAAGTGGCCGCCGGATAGCCAGTGTACCAGTGCAAAAACTCCATAACTGGCCGCCAATAATGGAAGAACTTGCATGGGCTGTTCGCTGACTTCAAACATCTGTATGCGCCGATGCAGCAGGATGCCGCCAAAAGCCAGTACTGAATATGCCAGTGCATGCTGACCGAATAAACTTGAGTCCGACACATCGGCGAGAATACCCACCATCCAGGCAATGCCGATACCGATGCGATGGGGTTTGTGGGTGCACCAGTAGAGTAGTACAAGCGCAGCAAAATCGGGTCGTACGGCGAGCCACAAACCCTGCCAGGGTAGCCAATTCAACATCAGTGCAACGAACAGGCTTGCGGCAATAAATGCACCGCTTGCGGGCAGCAGAAATTCCTGATCTTTTGACATGGGGTTGCTCACTGTTTGCTCCGTTTGAGTTTTTTGTTCTTGCTCTCAGTGATTTTTGAATCTTCCACGGGTAGTTCAGGCAGTTTGTGCAGGCCGGAAATTATCATGAGCTGCCGCTGTTGGTCTACGCCCGCCAGGGGAGCACATAAAATACGTGCAAACGGGTAGGCAGGGTCACGTTCAATCTGGGTTACTTTCGCGACCGGCAGACCGGGAGGGTAGGTGCCATCGATGCCGGAGGTCACCATCACATCGCCTACCTGGATGTCTGAACTGCTGGGCATATAACGCAGTGCAAGGTTACTGACATCACCGGAGCCAAAAACCACGGCGCGTAATCCGGTTCGCAGCATCTGTATCGGCACGGCATGATCTTTGTCGGTTATCAGGGTGACTTCACTCAGCCAGGGGTAGACACGTGTGACTTGCCCGACCAAACCTATGTCATCCATCACTATCTGGCCTGCGGCCACATTTTTCTGCGTGCCTTTGTCCACAAACACTTTACGTTTGAAAATGTCGCGCTCTGCATACACAATTTCAGCCATCTGCATGGGGAAGTCCGCATGTTCCCTGACATCAAAAAATTTGCGTAAATGGGCGTTTTCGGCCTGAAGAATTTGTAGCTGTAACAATTGTGCCGCGTATGCGGTTTGTTGTTGGCGTAGTTGTACATTTTCCCGAACCAGGTTGCCCTGGGTATCAAGATAGTTACCGAGTTCGTCCAGCAATGCACCCGGCTGAGTTGACAGATTGGTGGCTATGCGTTGCAGTGCATGAATAGGCAGAGCGAGCACATTTCGGATTGATTCGAGATGTTTGTAGCGTCCGTCAATAAAGAGTAATAACACCGAAAGCAGCATGAAAAAAATCAAGCGGGCTACCGGGCTGGGGCCGCGATTAAAAAATCGAAATGATTGGGTGCTGTCCATGAATTAAGGGCGCCCTAATAATTCTGAGTATGCATGGATGTCGGGCAGGGAGTAAATGGAGAACATCCGTTTTGCAGATAGCCTGCTCCGGATTCGCTGCGCGACATATATTTTTGATTTGCAGGCAAGAATATTCCGGAGCAGATTTGGTCTGATTTTAGTCTCTGGTGAAAATGCTGCTGTATTTGTCCATGCGATCCAGCGCCTTGCCGGAGCCGCGTACGACACAGGTTAACGGGTCGTCGGCAATAATAACCGGCAGGCCTGTCTCTTCCATCAGCAGTCGATCAATATCACGCAGCAATGCGCCACCTCCGGTAAGAACCATGCCCTTGCTGACAATGTCGGCGCCCAGTTCTGGCGGAGTCTGTTCCAACGCTGTTTTGACCGCGCTGACGATGCTGTTGAGTGGGTCGGTTAGCGCTTCCAGAATCTCGTTGCTGGAAATGGTAAAGCTGCGCGGCACACCTTCAGCCAGGTTGCGGCCTTTCACTTCCATGTCGCGAACTTCACTGCCGGGGAAAGCGGAACCGATTTCTTTTTTGATGTTTTCTGCTGTGGTTTCGCCGATCAGCATACCGTAGTTGCGGCGGATGTAGTTGATGATCGCCTCGTCAAATTTGTCACCGCCTACACGCACCGAGCCGGAGTAAACCGCGCCACCCAGAGAAAGCACGCCCACTTCCGTGGTGCCGCCGCCTATATCGACAACCATGGAGCCTGTCGCATCTTCAATCGGCAAATCTGCACCAATCGCGGCAGCCATCGGCTCCTCGATCAGCTCTACACGGCGTGCGCCGGCAGCATAAGCCGCTTCGCGTATGGCGCGGCGTTCAACCTGGGTAGAGCCGCAGGGTACACAAATGACGATACGGGGGCTGGGCGTAAAAATGTTTGATTTGTGTACGCGGCGGATAAACTGCTTGAGCATTTGTTCGGTGACGGTAAAGTCGGCGATAACGCCGTCTTTCATCGGTCTTATGACGGTGATGTTGCCCGGTGTGCGTCCCAACATTTGTTTGGCTGCAAGGCCGACCTGCTGAATTACTTTTTTCCCGTTTGGCCCGCCTTCCTGACGGATCGAGACTACCGATGGTTCGTCGAGAACGATGCCTTTGCCGCGTGCCCAAATCAGAGTGTTAGCCGTGCCTAAGTCAATCGCCAGGTCATTGGCGAAATAGCTGTCATAAAAACCAAACATAGTGTGTCCCGAAAAGAATAACCAGTAAATAAAACCCCGGTAAATAAAACCAGGTAATCAAAAATAATAACTGTAGCCAGCGAAACAAGTTGTAACCGTTTGTAACAGGAAGCACGCCAATCGAGGTTTGTTTGTTCTTGTCTGCCGGATCGTTGTAAAAAGCCCGCCTATAAGTCGTTTATGATACCCTATTACGCTTGTTTTGAAACAGACCTGATTACGAATATGTCACTAAGTTTAGACGATGTTAAAAAAGTGGCCAGACTGGCCAAGTTAGTTATGCCGGATGCAGAGTTGCTCGCGGCACACGCCCAGATGATCAATATTTTCGGGCTTATCGAGCAAATGCAGGCCGTCGATACACGCGGAATTGAGCCCATGGCGCACGCTCAGGACCTTGGCCAGCGGCTGCGCGAGGATGTCGTCAGCGAAGGCGATAAGCGCGAGCTGTATCAATCCATCGCACCGCAGGTTGAACGCGGGCTGTATCTCGTACCGCAAGTAATTGAATAAAGCCTTATAGCTTAAACCTAACGATTCCTCTGTCTTCCTCGTAATTCAAAGCATTCCAGGTTATTGAACAATGATTAATGCCAGCCTTAAACAACTTTCCAGCCAACTGGCCGCAAAGAAAATTTCCAGTGTCGAACTGACCCAACTTTATCTGGACCGTATTAACGCGCTTAACCCGGCCTTGAATGCTTACATTACGCTGAATCCTGAGATCAGCCTGGCGCAGGCGCGAGCGGCCGATGTACGGTTGGCGCAGGGCAAGGGTGTAGCGTTGACCGGCATCCCCTTTGCACAAAAGGATATTTTCTGTGCTGAAGGATGGCGTACTACTTGCGGCTCGAAGATGCTGGAAAATTTCATCGCGCCCTATGATGCACATGTCATTGCGCAATTTAACAATGCCGGGGCGGTGAATCTGGGCAAGACCAATATGGACGAATTTGCCATGGGGTCGAGCAATGAAACCTCGTATTTTGGCCCGGTTAAAAACCCGTGGAACCGCAATGCAGTGCCCGGCGGCAGTTCCGGCGGCACCGCAGCAGCAGTAGCTGCGCGCCTGTGCGCGGCGGCGACCGGCACTGATACCGGCGGATCAATTCGCCAGCCTGCGGCGCTGTGCGGTATTTCCGGGCTGAAGCCAACCTATGGTGTGGTGTCGCGCTACGGCATGATCGCGTTTGCTTCCAGCCTCGACCAGGCAGGCCCAATGGCGCGCAGTGCGGAAGATCTGGCGCTGATGCTGAATGTCATGGCCGGCTTTGATGAGCGTGATTCCACCAGTTTGCAGCGCGAAAAGGAAGACTATGCGCGCAACCTTGAGCAGCCGCTGCAAGGCCTGCGCATCGGTCTGCCGAGTGAATTCTTTGG
>Ga0315272_10000008_pt1 | contig 99762 bp, 142 predicted proteins | sample C3_middle_MG_FD_203918 | JGI IMG/M metagenome (GOLD analysis project Ga0315272, IMG submission 203918) | Sediment microbial communities from Yellowstone Lake, YNP, Wyoming, USA - C3_middle | ecosystem: Environmental > Aquatic > Freshwater > Lake > Sediment | place: USA: Wyoming | collected...
TTGTGGCTTCATCTCAACTGCACCATTCACTACCATTGCATAATTCGCTAAAACCTGAGTATCAAACACAGACCATAACATCACTTCATACCAATTAATATAAGCCATACCAGCTAAACCCCCCCCCTCCTACCAATATGCTATCCTATCCACCCCTTCCCTCCATCTCCCACCATACTGCCACACTCTCAACGAATACTCATAATTTATCTCACAAGCAGATCTCCATTGCCTACATCCACTCGCTACTCTCCATACACAAACATTTCCCCTCCTACACTGCCTATAACACTCCTCCCATACCCAACATCCTGCCCTCTGGCACTCCCTCAACACCCAATCCCCTCCATTATACCGCTGATAAACTACCCACAACCTCTTGACTGGACTTGACTTCAATAATACACCCACATAATACACAAACGCCTCAAAATGCTGCACACTATACGGCTTGTCATAGTCAGGAAAGAGCGGTCTTAACAACTTATCAAGAAACTTTGGCGTCAACTGAAAATATCCTATACTACCACGCCCATCTAAACTACCTACCCACTTGCAATTCGTCTCCTTCTTCGCTACACCAAGATTATACCACCACGGAAACTCTTGACCCAAATAATACTGCGACGCACTCTTTACTGGATTAACAAGACTATCACACCTGTCCGATGCTACTGCTATCGCTACATATAACAAAATGAGTAAAGCTACATACACCCTTTTCATCCATCAATTACCCCAATGCTATGATCAGTCCGTATACTAACAGAAGAACTAAGGCATACACTTTGTCCCAGGGGTCTTTACCCCAATCTATTTCTCCTATCCTAATAGTACGAGCAACGTACCATACTGCTGTCGCTAACCCACATAACCCAGCCTTCCTTCCTATCATTGCCATAAACTCAAACGGATTAAAAACAAAATACAATCCTGTAAATAATCCCACTACCACTAAAACTATTTCTACATACCCTTTCTGAAATTGCTTCTTGATGGCTGTTATTAGCTTGTCCATATCTTACACCTCCTTTGCATTTGTATTATTCCTTCCCACTATGCTCCTACAAACCTAAATATCCCTTTCCCTGGGACATACACATCTCCAACTTGCACATCTACATTCACTTTCAAGAGCTTTACTTCACTTCTCTGCTTCGTTACTTGCTGTCCATCTACCTCAAACGTATATGTGTCTGGTAATTGGGTTAAATCTGCTATATCTAACACCTGTACTACTTTCCCATCATACACTACTGCTACCTTCATACTAACTCACCTCCTTACAATTCTTGCACATCAGTTGCCCCTGCTACTTGCTCTATACTTTGAACATCTGTATCATGCTGTCTATAAAAACCTATTCCATATTCGTATAAATCGTCTTTTGACCCTACCTCTGTTTCTATATGCAACTCACAATCAATTTTCCTTATCGGATTACCTTGTTCATCAAATCCTACTACAAACCAATCAGGTAATTGGTTTATATCTTCAACTATAATTACATTTATTACTACTCCGTTTTTTATGCAAGCCACTCTCATATTACCACTCCTAAGCAAAGTATATTATTCTCACAAAACCTTGCATACCATTGCCCCCTTTATAACCATTGACACCGCCACTACCACCCGCTCCATTCGCTCCAATTGTTATCGTAAGCGTTTCACCAGGGCTAACTGAATAAATTCCCCCTAAAATACATTGTCCACTACCTCCACCTCCTCCTGCTTTAGAAGCACCCCATTTACACGCTCCCGAACCACCACTTCCGTATCCATTCCCATTTTCTCCATTACTGTCAACGTCTGACATTGTTCTCCCACCACCTCCAAAAGGAGACCCAGCGCCAAATCCAGATGCTATATACCCAGATGTCCCATCATAATAACATAAAACTACGCCTGCTACTCCACTATAAGAAACGCCAGATCCTGTTCCAAAAGATGCATTATTTATACCACCACCTCCTCCTGAAAGAGAAAATAAAGTTCCTGAAACAGAGCCTGTTATAGATGTTGTTCCACCAGTTCCACCAGCTGTAGCATAACTTCCTGCACCACCCCCACCCCCTCCACCAGCAATAGCAAAAACCATTATCTTCGTCACCCCACTTGGCACAACCCAAGTTCCGCTTGAAGTAAACTCCACTACATTAAAATTTCCAACTGCAGGCAACCACCCTGCATCCAACTTACCACTACTATTTGCTACTGGTATCGTATTAGCTTGAGGCGTCTGACTTACACTGAATCCACCTACCCTATCTGCATCTTTCACCCATCCATCACTTACCATACCTATCTTCATTACTGGCACCTTTGCTCACCTCCCTTCTATCTCTCTATTCCATATACAAATACATTCACTACCCCAGTTGCCCCCACCCTTACCACATCCCCACCATCAAGCACTAACTTCAACGATAAAAAATTCGTCGTCCCTGTCCAATATGTATAAAACGTCGTCCCATCACCCACACTTACAGTCATACTCACCTGACTACCATCATTACTTGAAACATCTACATATATATACGCCTTCTTCCCAGACGGACATGTATACACATTTGCTGTCGTATTGTTAATCTGTGTTCTTGCTAACATATACTAACCTCCAAAAAAGAAACTCATCGCTATAAAATCATCCGCATGTAAACTGTCTACCGTATCAGCATCCAATCCACTTCCACTTCCCTGAGGGCTTATTGTGCTCGGTGCCTGTGTCCCTGCATGATTTGCTCTATTCAAATAATAACTTCCATCCTGTCCACCTAACTTATTTGCATTTACTGCATCCCATACTATTATCTGAACATCACTTAAACTAAAACTAAAAGTATCTTTCTGAACAACTATATCAAACAGCTGACCATAACTATAATCATTACTGTCAAGCCAAAATACTACAGAACCATCCTGCAATGAACTTACCTGAGGGGGTGCATTACTACCCTGACTACTTGTTCTCGTCGGATAAACAGTCGCTGGCGTACTCGTCCCTGCAAGATATACATAAACACTTGCACCATCTATTACATTACCTGCCAAATCTTGCACTACCATATAATACCTAAACCTCATCCGTTATCTCCTCCTTCCTGCTCCACCACTCACATCCTTTCTGGAGAGGATTAACCTCTAACACACCTTCTGTCAGCTTCTTGCCCTCTCTCATGCACAACCAAATGCCAGCTCCATGATACTTCACCCACTTACAATTTTTACATACTTTCTCACCTACTACATTTCCAAGCTTAATCATTGCCTTCCTCCTTTTTTAAATATAAAACAATCTCCACCACTTCCTTCAACTGCCTCTCTAACTCCTCTACCTTTTTCTCAAGCTTCAATAACCTACACCCCAAATGCTCCTCTAACTCTCTATCACTATAGCTAATTATCACTGCACCACTCCTGTCCCTCTGGAACTTAGGCATCATTCACCCCTCTACCACCATTAATACACTAACACTCTCAACGAACTCAGTTTCGGAGTTAACCACCTTGTCGTGCCACCACTTGCAATTTCTATTTTCACAATAAACTTACTTGCACTACTTACTGAACCATTACTTATACTACTCAAGCCACCACCAAGCTCCTTTTCTACCCACCCTTCCTTTAACTGAACAGTATTCACAAGAGGCAAACTATACCAATGCGCTCCCCCATCAAAACTTACCTTGTAATTCACGCTCCCATTATTTGTCAACTCATTCACCCATACCTTTATATAACTAAAAGACTGCCCTACATCTACCTCTTTCGTATAATACTCACTACTACTGTCATACTTCCATACCTGCACAAACCCAAAATCTCTTAACACAATTGGTGATACATCTCTATTCTGCGTCCTTAACAACAACCTAAAACCTAAACTACTCGCCTCCCTCCCTACATTCACAACATCCCAACCAACTTGACTTCTCTCCCTATCAAAATCTACCATCCTAAAATCAGTCCAACCACCACCTGCATTATACTGTGATGTCACCACAGCCCCAGGCGGCACAACTACTGCTGTCCCATACTGAAACTCATGAACGGGATAACTAATTCCACTGACTGCAAGCTCAACTATCCCCGTCTGTGTCGTATCAAACACAGCCTTATTCAACCTAAACATCAAATCCCTCTCCATATCAACTTCCCAACTCAAAAAGTTATAACTCTTAAACAACATTCCATCATGTACTTGCCTATCCAAAAGCTGCCCTATCTTACTCCAAGTCGGATTCGCAAGATTACCTAACACCTTCGCTCTACCTTTTGCCGTAAACACATAATAACCACTGCTCTGGCTTGCAACATATAGACAATAATGCCCAGGTGGCAAATAAATCGGATCATCAAATTCTATCTTCACAGCATTAGCTAAAGTAGGCATCGTCACTGTCTGACTTGGATCACTTATACCCATCATCTGCATCACTTGCTCTTTCGTTACACTACCTTTCCCATATACCACCTGCCCAGGAAATCCAGCCTCAGTCATATTCTTTATACCAACCTCTAATCCGTAGTTATCACCAAGAGGAGGCACCTTATGCACCCAAATCCATGCCGACGTCAACACAACAGGCTTTTCAACATAAAAACTCTGTGCAAGAGGATCAACACGTTGAACTATAGTTTGCTGAACTATAGTTCGCTGAATAATTTGCTGAGTTACTCTCTCTAACCTCTGAACCATACCCTGCCCAAAATACCATGCACTTCCATATACTAACCCATCATCGGTATATACCTCTACCAACCTCTCACCTGCAGGGACATTAGCAGGTATTATAAACTTTGCTATTACTTCACCATTCGGGTCTGCTTTCACTGAACTACTTTGACTTCCTCTTGGTGTCACCCCAACTAACCCAACTGCATTAATATCATCTTGCGTTGCCACTGAAAGCGCTACATCTCTCCCATCAAACTTCGCCTTAATATGGTCTTGATACGGTAAACAATTCTTTATCCATACCAATACTACCCTCTGCCTCAAAAACGGTACAACTTCCACTCCACCTACTACTACATTATCCCCACCTACCCTTCCCCTTATATTCTGAAACGGATTACTCCCAGCTTGCCAACTCGTATCTACACTTAACATCCTGCTCACTGCACCATTTATATCATCAACTATCCTTCCTACATCACTTACCCTCACTGTCTCAACTGTCACTGTACTACCTTCAACTGTCTCAATCCAAAAGTCATTCGCAGGATGTAAACTCACTTCCACATAAGGCTTAAAAACTGCATACGGATTAATCTCTACTGCATAATCTTCCGTCCATACGAGCTGTTGGTCAAACACCTCCTCTGTATAAGGCAAAGTAAAAGTCGTCCTTCCTAACTGAACATTACTCAAAGAACTTACTGATACACTACCAATTTGTCTCGTCTTCCTTAAGAAACACTCTCCCCTCGTTGCATCTATATTTACCGTGCTCCTATTCGCATCCATTACCTCCGCATCAACAAAACTATCAACTAACAACGCCTTCTTCGGTGCTATCGTATCCTTAGTTAAAAGCTGAAGCTCTGCCATAGTCAAACCAACATCATGCTCAAGCCTGCTTAATCTATCCTCCATAACATTTACATCATAATCCCTCTTCACCCTATACCTTACTTCAGCTGACAATACCAAATCCTGAGACGCTGCAGGAAAATATACCAAATACAATGGCAACCCTTGTTCAGGTCTTTTAGGCTTCGCAGGAAGTATCGCACTATTCCCATATACAAAATCAAAATCCCCATCTTCCTTCAACACCAACCAACCCCACTTGCTCAAATAAGCCTTATACTGAACTAAAATACTCGGCTTCTCACTTGCCGGCTTCGTTCCATTCGTCCTAAAATCTATTACATTCGGATACTCTATATCATCATAGTCATAACTACTCAAATCTGATACATAACTATCAACTGCTACATAATCACCCTCCACCACATGATCCCAATAGTAATACTTAACTGTAAACTTTGTCCCATCCGATAACGGATTTAGCCAATTTATCTTGGCTGGACCTATTGTCGTCACACTCTTGCCTAAATCAACTGTATAATCTACTCCTTCCACATACTGATACCCAGTGTCTGAATTAATCACAACAATCGGACTTCTACTACTCTTTATCACATCACTCTTCGTCAACTGATAACTATTCACTCCACTCTGATACGTAAACGTATCCTCCTGATATGCCCTCTGCCTTACTCCTTTCGTTGCCGTTACAAACTTCAAATACTCAACATAATAAGACTGGCCAGGGCTAAACTTTGATGGATTCAATGCAAATCCTGTCCCACTTAACACTACATCAGTCGCCCTACTTGCACACCCTGGGTCAGTATTGCTAAAAGTAAAACTTGTCGTCTCACTACTATCTGTCCACACCCCTATTATACTATCTATACTCACTCCTACATTGTCATAATACCAATTACATGCATCAACTACATTCGGCACATACCTTGTCTCACCCACTTTCACTCTCATTACCACCTGAGAAACACTTTCAACTGGAATTACATCAGGCTGATACAAATAACCCTGCCAAACAGAAACCTCTTCCAAAATCGGATCCGAACTATCCTGAGCTATAGCAACTTCAAACTTAGTCTGTGGCTTCTCTATCTCCCATCCATTTACATATGCCTTACCTGCCCCTATCTCAAAAACTACCTTATCCCTCCTTGTATCATGCTTAAAAATCTTAGCATCATAACCATATACCAATACATTCCCATGCAAATCATACAACTTCCTACCTATTACCCTCTCTACATCTGACATTTGAGAAGCAGACTTTATCAATGAAGGTACCCTATCCACTACCTTCCATATCACAACATCAATATCATCTTTATTGTCCGAATATACCCACTCAAAATCAATCACCTCTCTTGCAGCACCAGCAGTTGCATATCCAGGATAACCCTGAGCTGGGTCTTTCAAAACTGGATCATCTGTCTCATCTATATAACCCCTGATAACATTTATACCTACATACACAGTCCCTGTAGGTAAAGTTAACTTCCCTTCTTTAACATACCTCACCGCTCCATCAATATACACTAACCCTTCCGTTATTTTCGCTTCTCCAGTACCCTGATCTACAGTCAAAGAACATCCCCTTATTATGTCCCCATCGTCAAATACCGCATCACCAATACTCTTTAACTTCGCATTCAATATAGACTGCACTTCATTCATTTCTGCACTCTGTGCAAATCGACCAGGCAAAAACACTACCTTTTCCCAATTCAACCTACCCGTTTGATTAACTTGCGGAGGCGTTTTCGTTAGGTCAGGAACTAATACACCATAATCAATAAATTCTGTTTGATCAGCATCAAGCTCCGTCAATAACCCTAAATAATTCTGAGATCTACCATAAACACGATAACCCTTAGCTCTATCAACATTCACCCAAGTCAACTTGATATACTGTACACTACTCAAATTCTCAGGAGCGTTTGACACTATTACTATCGTCCCATCCGTTTCGCCTGTTTCATTAAAAGCTGTCACTACATACTTATAAGTTGCATTCCCTGTCCCAGAGACACTATAGTTTACATCTGGATTATTGAGCGGCGGTCCAAAACGATCATATATCAGCTTCAATAAAGCTTCATCCATCCCTTACCCCTCCTCTCTTTAAGTAGTCACCTCAGGCACCAATTCTATTACAATTTCCAACAAGTTCTTGCTACCCGCTGTCCTTATTATCGGAGGATGATTCACATACCCTATCAACTTTCCATAATCCTGCACTTGATCAGGCGTCAAAACTGTATTAGTCTCATAGCCTGTCTTCGGAACTACTCCTACCTGTACACCAAACTGCCTAAATGTTACAAGCGGGAATGTATCAAACTTTAACAACGTTGAACAATACAAAAACCTGCTATCATAATCATACGCATGATCATCAGAAACTAAACTATACTTCTGCCCTTTGAACTCAATAGCCCCATTCGGATCAGGATAACATAACGACACTGTCTGCGCTTTCTGCAATCCTCCAATTTCAGTCAAAGACACCGTATCTACCGACTCAGCAGGCGGATTTTTCTCATCATCCCAAGGCGTCTGAGTTCTCCCAACTACAAACCAAAACACCTCATTGTTCTTAAATGTTAACGCAAATCTAATCATACCTACCTTCACTGTGGCTGGCATTTTCTACACCTCCTTATACTAACTTAATATTACTGTATCCTTATTCACAGTTAACCAATTCACTTCACTGTAAACCCTAACGGCGCTACATTCCTAAAAGGCACTGCAACCATATACCAACTACTTGATCTGGCAAAAAACATAAACTCTGTGCTCTCTTTCCGAGAAAATCCATCCTCAGTCTCTACCCTAAACACACCACCCACACTCTCCCCTCTTGCAATACTCACACCCCCCAACCCTGCATCTACAACCAACTTCCCACTACCAATTCTACAAGATGACGCTCCTTCCACACTATACAAATCACTCTTAGCCTCAAATACCTCTTGTTTATTTACTTCCATTTCATAGTCCACAACCGCCCTAACAACTTCCCTCCAACTAAGCCCAGCATCTGCCTCCGCTGCACTAACTCCACTTCTCATTCCCAACATCTGCAAACCAGTAATCACCATATACCATATATAAACTCCCGCACTAATAAACCTTTCAAGCTCTTTCATCTTCCAAAACTGTGCCACAGGAACGGTCACCTCTACACTTCCATCCCTATAATACTTCGCATCTTCCCATACATGCTTATCCCACCCTCTTCCTCCACTCCAAATGAATACCTCTTTCGATAAATCCCTAAACACAACAGTCATCTCAAACAACTGTAACAACCAGTTAAAAAACTCCTCAGACCCTTTCCACTGAATAAATCCAATCTGATTGTCTAACAACTGTACATTCTCTTCTATACCCTCATAAACTAATTCCTTAAACCCAAAATTCCTCGCCAAAAGGACAACAAACTCTTTCGCCTTCTCTATGTCATAAAGCTCCCTCAAATCATCTACATTGCTCGCTATTTCATTTACAGATTGCTGTATTACTTGCAAAAATTGACGCCACGTATCATACTGCAACACCCAATCTGGAACAAGTAGCGTCAGATCAACTTGCATTCCCTACTAACCCCCTACAAATACATCCACCCTTACCTGTCCTAACTTAACTAACTGCCCTTTTTTCAATTGGAGATCCACAGTGGGCAACACCACCTCACATTGCCTCACCCCTTCCACAGATAACACCACCTTCTTCAACATATCAATGCTCACCCACTCCTGTACCCCAAGCCCACTGTACAACTGCCTTATCGCATCCATTACCTTTCCTTGCACAGAAACTGACGAATATACCCTGCTTATGTACGCCTTCACATATACATCTACATTTACTATCTGAACTGGTTTCACCGTATACAAAACCCCTACACTCCCTACCTTATCCAAAAAATCTTTTACCCTATCCAAAATATCAACAGAAGGAACATTACCACTCGCATCTGCTATATATATCTCAGCTTCCCTAAACGGTGCTTCAAAATTGTCCTTCACATCTACTACCTGTACCTTACCCACTCCAGCCACACTGCTCACCATATACCAAAAATCCTCCTTAGTTACCGCCCTCTTCCCTACTCCAAACCAACCTTCCAACCTCTGTTTGAAACTCTCTACATCCTCCCACCCTGCACCTGGACTAAACGTAGACAAATCCGCAACCACCACAAACCTATCATCATTCACTACACTCCACTGACTATCCACAGCTGGGAAAAAGCTCGGATCAACTTCACTATACCTTACCCTCACTGTCTCTCCATAACTCGGCATTCCAAACCCCTTCAAAAATGTCACATTCAAAGCTTTGTCTGGACTTGTCCATACCTTCGCCTGCAATCCGTCAAACACTTGCCCAAAATACTGGACAACCGTATACACCTTATCCCCTACATACACTTCAACATCCAAATCACTTACATTATCACCTGCTATCTTATAATCTTGCCTTAACAGATTACCACCTGAAACAAAAGTCTTCTCTACCCATACCCCCTGCCTAACCACAACTTCCTTCTCTGTCTCACCTGGATTAAATACTACATCTGACGCTGTATAAAACAAAACACCATCACATGTCAACTGCGTCTCCCGTGGCACAGCTATTGACTGTGAACTTGCTTGCTTCAATTGCAACTTCACTACCCCACTTGCCCCAATTGGTCTCTTTACTGGTGCCTCTAACATATTCGCAATCTTACATAAACTCTCCCAATACTGTGCACTATTCACAAACATCTCTTCAAAACTTCTCTTCAGATAATACAAAAGCAACTGCGCTACATATGCATAAAGCTCAATAAGCGTCGTTCCAGTTGACTGAAGATATGCATCCTTCCACGCATCCTTAGTCTTCAAAATAGCTATTAACTGGTCTACAAGCTCTTCAAAAGTAATCTTCGTATAGTCTAACATTGCCTTCGCCTTCCTCCTCAATTAAATATAAAACTATTCACTACCCGCTTTGAAACACCATCCATTCCCAGACATCCTGGTACGCTGGAACTTTCAGGAACGCACCAATCAATGACGGTGCAAACAAATCTAACACATCATTCGCTAAGGGAACCACCCACCACAAATAAACGTCTCCATACAGTTCATTTGCAACTAAATCCCACCTCCCTATATACGCCTCTGTCATAGTCCACAGTCCCATTTGTCTCTTCAATGCCTTTTTAAACTCAACTAAATCTTTGCTCCAGATATTCACTTCACCCTTGCTCTTATCAACTGGATAGATGGTCCATATCTCTTGCATTACTCATCACCTCCCTATACAACTAACACCCTTTGAACCACAAACGGAATGTTTAACTCTTTCACTACTGCCTCAATCGTCACCTGATACCCTCCCAACTGATGATCTGCCACTACCTCCACCTTCTGCACCTCTATCCGTTGCTCTTGCCTTGACAGTGCATCCAACACCTCAAGTCCAATCTTATGGGCAGTCGACGCGGAAATCGGCTCAAACAAGAATGCTTCCAAGGCGGACCCAAATTCTGGTCTCATGACTCTCTCCCCTCTCCTCGTCAATAAAATATTCTCTATCGCACCCTCAATCGCTTCTAAATTCACATCCTTCTTCACATCACCTGTCTTGTCTAACTTTAACTTATTATTCACATCGCTCCAAATTTCACCACTTCTACTATCTGCCATATATTAACCCCCTGCAAATACATTACTTGATCCCTCACATACTCTATCTCCACACGAAAGCGGATCCCCAACCCTACATACTTGCTTCCCATTCACATATACGGAAGCGCTCCCTTTGCTGACAACTCGTAAATGCTTACAATGAGGCTCAAATGCATCCCCTACCCTCACGACACCCCTGCCATTAACAAACACATTTTCAGAACACTCGATGGCTTGGGTCGGTGGACAGTCAACTCCACAACTCATATCACCTAACCTAGTCACCCCTGGCATACCTCACACCTCCCTCATGGGTTGAGGTCGATCCGTTTGCCATGGGCATCTACTCGAATTTCTCCACCCGCATTTATCACACCCGCCCCTTTTCATAGGGCTAAGGCTTCCTGTCCTATGACAGGCTTACTAGCCCCTATCTCTGCCTTCATTAACAGAGACTCGGGGTTACTTTTGTAAATAAAGTCAAACATCCTAAACTTTGCAGGATTACATAGCTTAACAAATAAAGTCTTTAAGTCTAATAACAGTCTACGGAGCTTTGCTCCGACTTTCAAAATATTCATTGCGCCAACTAAATCCGCATTAAACACTTTCCCCAATACTAAATCCTTATACAATCCCCTCTTTATCCTCTTTCCAGAAAACTCTACTTCTTCTCCATTTGCTTTTCTAGCTTGTATCTCAACTACATCATCAGTAATCGGCGATGCCTTACTCGTATACCTTTCCCCAACTTCTACTACCTCTATACCTAACTCCTCACACTTATACTTCAATGCATTAACTAACTTCCGATGAGGTATATAAACATAATTCTGATTCACAACCTTACTGAAAGGTATCCCATCTTTATCTATCGCATCTTTTCCAATATACACTACTCTATGCCCTGTCTCATATAACAAATCCACTAACCTTCTTGTTATCTGATGTATCCAAGTTTTTATCTTCCTATCTCGTGCTTTATACAAATTCCATAAATACCTCTTCAACTGCAAATAATGTTTCTCTAAAGACTTCCTCTTCTCTTCATCTTTTTCCTCTCTCACCAAATTCAACAGCTGATCAATATGGCTCCTTATCTCTGCTACCTTCTTATTAAACCACCTATTATAGCTTTTTAACTCCTTGCCAGAAACTATAACACTCTTCAATTCAGGATTATCACTAACTACAGAAATCAAATTATCTAAACCTAAATCAATCCCAGCCTGATACATACCAACAACATTCATGTCTATCTCTTTTTCATATACTATCTGAACTTCTATCCAACCCATATCATACACCAACCTAACCTCTTTCACCTTATAATCAAACCATTCAGGTAACATCACTTCCAAAGGCTTCTCTCCTTTCCTTAGCTTGAAAAATAGCTTTCTACCCGCAGTAACATGAGGAACAACTACGCTAAACCTTGTCAGACTCTTTAATTTTCTCGGCTTCGGGAACCCCGGCTTGCCTCTAAACTTTCCAGGATTCACCTTATACTCCTTCAATGCCCTTGCCCACGACTTTAGATTATTTACTTCCTGATTTATCACCTTAGCACATACTCTAGCTTCATTCAGTCTCCTTTTCTGTTCCTTCAATTTCTCAATCCAACTTTTCAATTCTTCATTACTTTCAATAATCTCCTTCACTTCCTCTAACTCTTTCCTCTGCCACTCTGATTTATTAGAGTATATCCTATCTGCTAACAAAGAATACAATAAACTATAATTAAACAGCCTAAATATGTCACCTGTCTTTCTGCCCCACTCCAAAATAAATATCCTTAACAAATTCTGAAATTGAGCTAAATCGTATACGAAACTTTTTACTTTACTCCTATACTTTGAACTCAGTCTAATCTGTAAAGCTCTTTTTACTATCATCACCAATAATATAAAGCTACACCCTACTTTATCTAAAACATCCCTAACTCCCTACACCACTATCACCTAAGGGTTCAAATCGATCCGTTTGCCGTGGGCATCTACTCTGATTTCGCCACCAGCATCAATCACAATTTCACTACCACTCTGATTCGTAACCTGAACTCTTCCATCCTCATGCAATACCAACTTCGCACCTACCTTATTCTTCAACTCTATCCTACCATTACTATAAAACACCAATGCACTCCCCATCGGCAACCTCCACACGACCGCCCCAGGGTACTCTGCCCCTTGCTCACTATACATCCCCTTTGCATCCATCACCCCCATTCCAAACTCTTCCCACATACTCCCTTCCTGAAACCTCACTCCATTAAAAGGTAAACTCCAAGCAAACCATACAGGCTTCTCTACATCCCCTCCCTCAAAGAAAACCCATACCCATGCATTCTTCGGCGGAACATACAATACCCCACCCTGCCATGCAGGTTCAGCCCATGGACAATCTTCATCTTTCACATCTTCAAACCACGGATACACTTTCACTTTCACTCTACCTAACTGAAGAGGGTCATCATTGCTTACTACCTTTGCTCGATAAAATCCATCGACTTTATAACCCTTTCTCACCCAGTCCATATCTCACACCCCTTTCCTCTCACTTTTCCAAACATCACTCACTAACACAACCTTCTTTAAATAATTCCGTCCGGGGTTCGACCATAAATGCACTACTTCACCAACAATCCACTCTCCAGACAAGGCTTCAGCAACATCGCCGTAACCATCGGCAAACATAACTCTCACCTTATCTCCTACCTCAATCTCTGATACACCAGGCACTACTACACACCACTTCCGCAACATCCTACACTTCTGAAATACTCCCGTGTCTGGAAATGTCTTGTCCATCGTATCAATTCCACCTTCATTCACTACCTCAGTGACCATATTGTCTACTTTACTTAACACAGATGCTATTACATTACTCCTTACCCTCTTCCCCAATACTTCATTTACCTTATTCACTACTACTTTATTTACAGTAAGCTTAGACAAATCAAACCCATACTTTACAAACTTTGCCTTCATCGTATCAGATACCATACTCCTTCCAACTATCTCATACCACATGAAGGGTACAACCTTCACATCCCGTTCCTTCAAATAGCCATAATTCTCCCATGCCTCATCCCACTTCTTCCCATCTATTACATACTCCAAATAACACTTTACATCCTGCTTCTTCATCTCACTAAAACTCCTAAAATTCAACTTCCAAGACAATCCATTACTATTTACCATAGGTGAAAACCACACAAAATAATCCTGCTCACCATACCTACTCCTTGCACAATCCCTCAAATACCCCAGAAAACTAAACCCTGACCTGCCGCCCTGCAAATAATACTTCTTGTCATAACTATCCTGCACATCCTCTCCCCACTTCAACACACCACATATCTTCCTATAATTACTCAACACTATCTCCTCAACAAAATCCTTAACCACTTTGCTTGCACTCTTCTCTCCATACCCCTTAAACCCCTTACTAACTAACCATACACCCGGCATTCCATAACCCATCATACCTACACTAACCGCAGTCGGTCTTGTCGTATGTTCAAGCGTCGTATCCCTCACAGAAGCTATCGCCATATCAAACATTACCATCTTACTCCTATCTAATCCCATATTTACTACCACATTCCCTATACTCCTATACGATAAATAATTCATACCAAAATCTGTTATCCTTACCTTGCACGCAGGCACTATATACCATAATCCCTCCCAGACCACTATCTCCTCCACCCATTCATCACTCACCCTACAAACTTCATCAAACCTATACCCCTCTTCCACTGCATTCATTAACCATACATCAATCGGCGAAGCCTGATAATTAGCCATTCTACTCTGCTGGTAACTCTCTCACTACTATCTTTTTACCCTGCACCCCTAACAAATTCCTATCCACAATATACTTCGTGCTTATCGATAGCTTCAAATCAACTGATAATGGACTACCATTCACACTTATCTTACTAAAAGTATGCTCTATATTCGTTACAAAACATTCTTTAAATATCAACCATCCACCTATGTCCACCATAACATCCATCTGTGGTACTCGACCGACATGCTTTGCGATCTTCGGTACAGTTATATCATATAACGTATCAAGCACCCTAAATATTTCTTCCTCATTATCAAAATTCACTAATACTACACCCAGACTGAACTTTATATATTCAGGAATACCTGAAAATAGTCTCGTCCATGCAATACCCTGTGCAAACGGCTGAGCAAGCCACTCCTCTGCCTTCCCTACCATATTCTCTACACCTATATAGCTACCTGCCTCCCCTAATGCAAATCCTGCAGCCGCAGCTAATTGATTCAACTTATTCCTTATATTTATCACCTCATCAAAAATCGTTTGATACCCAACACCTACACCAAAACTTATCTCATCTTGAATATACGCCTGGAACACTTTTCCTGAATTAACATATGGATTATGCCCCGTTGGCTTTATCGTTAATAAATTATATCTTAACTGCATACCGTTACCTCATACCAAACCTAACATCATCATCACAAGCCCTACATCCTCAGGAAACAGCGGCACTTTGCTAAATGCATCTCCACCAGACATAATAAGCCTTTGCGTCCCACCTCCTACCTTACCTACTACATTAGATAAAACCTTCTCCAATCCATCCTTTACACTACTAAATGCCTCCATCTCCTTCCTTACATCAAAACCAATTACCCTCCTCTTTAATTCCTCTTGCTCTCTTTCTACATCACTATCAATAATACCTATACCCCACTTCCCAATCCCATAAATATCATCTTGGTATAAACCCTCTACTCCTTCCGTTGTGAAACCATACAATCTCTTCTGCTCAGATAACTCTCCTAATATTCCATCACTAGATATCATTTGACTTTGTTTTTTCATTCCTTCATACAAATTCTCCGTCTCTTGAGTAATCCCCTTCTGCATACCTTCCTGCTTTTTGACTTCCTTCTTCTGCTTTTCAAATGCCAATAATAACTCTTTCTCCTTTATCAACCTTCTCCTTACACTCTCCCTTACATTTGGTGCACTACTTGCCCAATACTTATCCACATTCGCAATCAAATGATCATATACCTTCGTTATTATCTCTTCAGAAGACATTGCTCTCACTTGCTCTGGTGTCATTCCCCTAAACGCATTCCTTAACACACTCCTAAAACCTCCCGCTCCTTGCTGAACTGTTCTTGCAAATATCATCTCCTGTAACGCTCTTGAACCTCCTACATTTATACCAAATTGCTCTGCTATCGCCGCTCCAGGAGCAAAATATTCCCTAATCGCAAACTCTTGCTGTGCCTTTGCAAACCTTTCCCCATACTTACTTGCTACCTCCTGCCATCTCTTCCTCCACTCTGGTGTTCCAAACCTTACACCCTCAAACTCTTTCATAAACCCATACTCTCTCAAAAACCTTAACTGTGCATCCTTAGTAAACTGGTATATACCAGCTGACATACCACCAATATCGCCTTTCGTATACCCAACAACACCAGCTGCTTTTGGCAGCTCTGCTGCCCTCGCTTCACCTACCTCAAATATCCTCGACACTATACCTAAATCTAAATCCCCTATCTTCTCCTTTAACCAACCCCAAGCCTTACCAGCTACACCACCCACCACACTTATACCAGACTTTACTCCCTCCACTATACCCTTCAAAAAATTCCCTATCCTATCTACCACCCCCTCAAAACCCTTGCCTAAACTATCTATCCAATCTTTATCCCTTACTAACTTTTTCATACCACTATACACTGCATCCGCTATCTTCTCTCCACCTAACATCCCCAATGCTCCGCCTAACAAACTCCCTATAGCCGTTCCCACTCCTGGAGCTATCGCTGTCCCAATTAACGCTCCTAACTTCGCTCCACCTATACCACCACCTAATGCCCCCAACCCTCTGAAAATACCATGACCCAATCCTCCTTCTTGCACTCCACTCAGAAAAGCTAAACCCGCTCCCACACCTAACCCTATTCTACCTGCCCACCTACCAAATCTTCCAAGCCTCCCTAACCTTCCTAATAGCCCACCTCCTGTCAACACATCCAATATCCCACCACCCCCACCTACACCACTCACTTGCTTAGCTTCTATCTGCAACTTATCGGCATATATCTTCGCATTCCTTTCTTGCACTAACTCTACATCACTTAAACTAAACTTACTTACCCCTCTCCCAGCTGTGTATAACCCTGCACCTATACCAATTGCACTCGGAGCTAATCCACTCCTACCTATCCTCCCAAAACCAAGAAACCCCTTAGCAAAATCCAATACGTCTGAAAAAATCCCTTTCTTTCCTCTCTCAATCTGCCTAACCTTATATATTCCTCTCGAAGCAAGCTCAGCTAACCTTTCTTCTTCTTTCTTTTTCTTATACTCCTTCCAATCCACCCACTTCCCATACAACCCCTCCATCCACTCCTGCACATGCAATCCAATCGGTCCTAACGCCGCATACATTATATTCCTTGCCTCACCTAACATCCCACCCTCACTATATTTACCTCTATACCTACCAAAACCTCCGCCCCCTTCACCAAACAACAACCTAACTGGCAAACTGCCGAACAACTTGCCTATATTAAACGGAGACGCTTCTTCCTCATCCTTCCGACCATATCCCTTCTGCTTATAACCCACCCCCAAATTAAAGACACTTAGTGAACCTACCCAAGGATTCTCTTGAAACACTATATGTCCAGGAAATCTTGATCTACTCCCACCTGAATAACCTCTCCTACTACCTAACCTGCCATACCTATACTCATACCTCTTACTTTGCTCATCTCTCTGTGCTCTGATCTGCCTCAGTCTTTCCTGCACTCTTCTCTTGACTGTCGCTACATGTGCTGTATAACCTTCTAACTCCCTATATGCCCTAACACTTTCCTTATACCCTCTTGCCATCCGACCAGACACTTTACCTAAACTACTTACCCACTCCAATAACTTCCTGAACTCTTTCTTGAACTGCTTACCTACCTGACTGAACTCACTCTGAAACTTTTTAAATTCATCTACAAACTGACCAAAACCCTTATGAAATTCCTGAAACTCCCGACCTGTTTGACTAAAACTTCTATGAAATTCTTTGAACGCTTCCGAAGTCTCTACAAGACCACCTTTCAATACTGAAACTACCTTCCTAAACTCCTGAACCTCATCCCTTAACCCCTTCAATAAATTTCGCTGATCCTTTACCTCATCCTCTATCCTCTTACCCCTTGCAGGTCTTGCTCCAGGCGCACCAGGCACTATACCTATACCTTCAAGCCCACCCTCCTCCTCTTCTGTATAGATATCCCTCGCTTCTCTTAACTCCTCTGCCTTTTCTTCAAAATTCTTTTCTGCCATGGCTTACCTCTTCATTTTACGCCTCATTTGTTCTCTTAACATTACATTACACACTCCTCAGAACATCGCCCGCCCGTCAAGGGCTAAGGCTTCCTGCATTATCGCAGGCTTACTAGCCCCTATCCCTGCCGTAATAAGCAGGGACTTGGGGTTACACCTGTAAACCAAATCAAATAGCTTAAACCTAATCGGATTACATAACTTAATAAACAAAGTCTTCATATCAAGTAAAAGTCTACGGAGCTTAGCTCCAACTTTCAATATATTCATTGCCCCTACTAAGTCTGCATTTAACACTTTACCCAATACTAAATCTTTATACAATCCCCTCTTTACTCTCTTACCTGAAAACTGAACTTCTTCACCATTTGCTTTCTTACCTTGTATCTCAACTACATTATCACTAATCGGAGAACATTTGCTCGTATACCTCTCATCAACTTCAATCACCTGAACACCTAACTCTTCGCACTTATACGTCAAAGTATTAACAAACTTACGATGAGGTATCCCTACATATTGCTCATTTATCCTCCTACCCAAATTAATTCCATCTTTTTCCATTGCATTCTTTCCCACATAGACTACCTTATGTCCAGTTTCATAAAGAATATCAGCTAACCTCCTCGTTACCTGGTGCACCCAATTATCAATCTTACGCTCCCTCGCTTTATACAAATTCCATAAGTATCTCTTCAAACACAAATAATGCTTCTCTAAAGCTTTTCTCTTCTCTTCATCTTTTTCCTCTCTCACCAAATTCAACAGCTGATCAATATGGCTCCTTATCTCTGCTACCTTCTTATTAAACCACCTGTTATAACTCTTCAACTCCTTACCTGATACAATAAAACTTTTCAGCACAGGATTATCACTCACCACTGAAAATAAATTATCTAAACCTATATCTATTCCAGCCTGATATACACCAACAACATCCATGTTTATCTCTTTTTCATATACTACCTGAACTTCTATCCATCCCATATCATACACAAGCTTTACTTCTTTCACTTTATAATCAAATTCCTCCGGCAATAATACCCTCAGAGGTTGCTCTCCTTTGCGTAACTTTACCATCAACTCACGACCTATTCTCTCAAAAAGAACAACCACAGTAAACCGTGCCATACTGTCCAACTTCCTTGGCTTCGGTAACCCCGGTCTGCCCCTAAACTTCTCAGGATTTACCTTGTATTCTTTCAATGCTTTTGCCCATGACTTTAAATTATCCACTTCTTGAATCACTACCTTCTGACATACCCAAGCATTACCTACCTTCTTTTTCTGTTCCTTCAACTTCTCAATCCAACTTTTCAATTCTTCATCCTTTTCAATAATCCCCTTCACTTCTTTCAACTCTTTCCTCTGCCATTCCGATTTATTGGAGAGGATTCTATCTGCTATCAAAGAACATAATAAGCTTGAATTAAACAGTCTAAAAATATCACCTGTCTTCTTGTCCCACTCCAAAATAAATATCCTTAACAAATTCTGAAACTGGGCTAAATCATAGACAAAACTCCTAACTCTACCCCTATACTTTGAACTTAACCTAACAGACAACGTCCTCTTTACAACCATAAACTACCTCTTCATTCTCCTCCTCATCTCCTCTTCCATTTTCTTTACACGCTCAAGCTCACGCATAAACCTAAACCAAACATACACATACTCATTCTCACTCAACATTACATTACAAACATACATCAATGTAAACTTTATATCTAACAGTGCTTCCCATATGCTACCACACCGAAAGAAAAAGAAAAAACGGTATCCTAACTCTTATTTTCTTACCACAATACTTGCAAGGCACGTCTACACCAGTCTGAACACCATAACTACCCTCCCACCTTCTTATAAACTCTAACGCACCCTTCGCCTCACTTAGCAACAACTCATCCACATCCTTACCTATCACCACGCTTCGCAACACATCATAATCTGTTACATCATCAAACCTACTCTTACCCTCAGGTAAATAACCCCACACTCTCGGAAACCTTACCTGAATGCTGCCTATCTGCACTGGCTCAACATAATCATCCGGTATCTCCTTCTCCTCAAGTCTCATTAAATCATACTTCACCGTCTGAACTTCATCCCTACAATCACACATAAAACTCAAATTTATCTCATTGCCTATACTATTTATCCTATGTGCTAACAACACCTTATAAAAATCTGGCATAGTAAACTCTTTCACTTCTACATCCTTATCCAACACCGTCCCCTGCACTACCTGAACCAGCCTCCTCACATAATCAATCTCCTCCTCCATCCCACTATCAACTAAACACTTCACATCCTTTACCTTCAATGGTCTCAGATGCACTACTGCTGGATACCCATGCTTTCCTTTAGACGACAACTTAACCGTAATAACCTGCTCATCCACTCTCTGCAATTCCCCTGCCCCACTTTGCTTCATTTGACCAACTTCCTCTATAGTCAATAGCTTAGCCATTCCTCACACCTCCCACTTTATTTTTATTCCAACTCTATCCCATGTATTATCAAAGTCACGTTTACTGAAACAACTTCATTACTCTCATACCCCAACCTTATCCCGTCTATCCCAATAGGATAACATTTCCTCAATCTATATGATCCAACCCTCTTCCCTTTTACATCTAACACATGCACCACTACATCCTTCATCCACTTTGACGGCAAATCTTTTAACTCCCTATACGGTGTCCCTGCTACACTCTCTGAAACTATCTTACTACGCCACTTGTTAAAATACTTCTGCACTGACAACTCTACATCCTCCCAAAACTCTATCTTTACCTCTGCCTTCCCACTAAAATCATCTGGCAAAAAATAATACCCCAACCCCTCCCTCCTTATACCCTCTACTTCTAAATCAAACCAAACAGGAAACTCCACTGACTTGACTTGATACCTTAACCTATCCGCATCCCCAAAATCCCTCGGCAATTCAACCTCAAAACTATATGCACGAAGAGGCTCCTTCACTATGCCTGGAATTTTAGATAACCCTATTGCCATCTCTCTACCATACCCCCACTAAAACTAAAACTTTCCACTGCTACCACAACCCCACCTTAACAGATAATATACCACTGCCACTCCACTAAAAATATAAAACGAACAAATGACTACTTTAGACTTGACTTTTACATTGATACTAAGACGTCCCACTACACCTATAACCTATTAACTCTGAGCCCCCTTTCTAGAAGAACAGGGGCTCAGGGTTTCTATGACAACAAACTAAAACCTTCTTCTACACTAAAACTCTTCGTCGGGCGGATAGCTCCTAAACTCTTTCTCTGCCTTAGACAAAATCTGCTCTAACCTTGCCCCTATCTTGTCTTGTAACTTCACTAAAATAGCATCTAACTCATCTAAAACTCTAAAAAGCTGCTCATCCTCCCAAACATCTACTACATAATCGAGATCCCTTATCACTAACTCCAAGGCACTGATCAACTTCTCGTAATCTCTCCTTGCATCATCAATCATGTGAAGCACATCTCTTGCTGTAATAGCCATACCCTCACCTCTTTTCTTTATTGTTTTATTCTCCAAGGCAACATACAACTACATTAACAAACAAAAACTTGAAGCCGTCTCCCTCAAAGTAAATACAAAACTACATAAACTAACTTCGCTAAAAACAATCACATATCCCGCACACATCAACACATTACTTCCTTCCGTGAAATTGCTCTATCTTCTGAGCTACTTTATCTACTATCTCCTCTATTATCTCAGGATTGTAACCAGCTTTAACAAATTCTTCACTATTACGAACTAAAACCCATTCCTTATGACTAGGTACCATGATAAACTCGGCTCCTATCTTCTTCAAAAACTTATCAATCTCTTGAGCACCAAGCTCTTCTAACACTGCCCAAATAAGGTCTATAGTCGAATCAACATCTAATTCTGTCTTCTTAATGCGAAGTACCTCACGAACAGCTTTGTCCACTAAACCCTTCCAAAATGCAACACAATGCTGAAAAGTAAAAAAGACACCTCTTTCAATCTCACCTCTCCCGAGCATACCTCGAATATGTCTTTTAAGCTCTTGTATCGCAGCGAGAACTTCCTTAGAAGCAGCTGTCCCAAGCATATCCTGAATACTTTTCTTGGGCTCTCGTATCACAATAGTACCGTCCTTAGTCACAATTCTTTCCTCAGCCATTGTTCTGTACCTCCTCTATATAATATTCAAATTTCCCCAACTAATCACATACAATACTCTACAAACATATCACACATACTCAAGCATCTTTCTCTTCCACTCTGACAAAAGACCTACCCGTTTAACATAGGAATAAAAACCATGTAGAGAGACAGGAAGGATCCATTTCCTACGATCCTTCATATACACAAAAACATATTCAGTACCTAAAACATCTTCCAGAATCCTTCTGAATACCTTAGAAGCACGATCAAAAAACCTGATAAACTTACGGTTATCCGACAAAATAGCTTGCTTCCTTTCAGGAGGCAATACTTCGAACTGTGCAATAAACACCTCCCCGTACAATCTCAGCAATTCAATAAACTTATTCTCATCTAGAATAGCACATCTGAGAATAGGTCTAAGATCCATAACCCTCACCTCCTACTTTTTTAACTCTCCTCGAAAAAGTCGAACCAAAACCTAACTGTCATAGTCACAACTTCATTACTCTCATACCTCACTTCCCTTGCTTCAGCGGCTAATAATATCGCATTCCTCAACACTATCGTCCTCACTACATTGCCTTTACCATCTAATAACTTCAACTGTATATCACCAGTTACCTCAGTCCTATACGATTGAGTCCCACTACTCCAATCTCCTACAAGCTTCAACCAATTCATAAACGCATTCCTCACAGCCATATCCACCCCTTCCCAAAACTCAAACTCAATCTCCTTGTCCCCACTTTCCCTACCATGCACAGCCCAGTTCATCCACAAATAATGCAAATCAATCCTCTCAAATGTCCTTCCTGGTATCCTGGAAGATATAGCCCGCAACTTCAAACCCTCCGGAATACTAACGCCTGCTGGTGTTCTCACAAATGTTAACTCCCAAAGATAAGCTCTTAACGGCTCAGCTACACCTGGTATTTGACTTATAGCTACTGTAGCCATATCTATCTACCTCCTTTTCTATTACTACCAACTTAACATCAACCAACTACCTCCCATTCCCCTTAAACTTCTTCGTCTGACTCCATTGCTTCAACTTCCTTATACAATTCTTCAATTAAATCCTCAGCCTCAATTAACACTGCATAAAACCAACTACCTATCAATACAGCAATTAACGAAGGAATACGTAACATCTGCCCAACAGAATACTCTATCCTATTAAGCTCCTTCATTAAATACTCTAATACATCCTCTGCATCATCCCCTAACCGATACAAATCTTCTACCATCCTCCCTATATAACGTTCCCTCTGCTTCCTCAATACCTCCAATAACTCCCTTACTACCTTTTCAATTACTCTTGTATTACTAATACTAGACATTACTCCACCTCCCTTAATACTTACCCCAACCAGAAACTTTTCTCAACATTGCTCCCCTATTCCTCCACACATCATACCAGCATTCTACTATCTACTTTGCGCATAGTATTCTATAAGCTTCCACGGATCAATAAAATCAAAAAAGTGCCAAGGCGAATCTATAAACACCCATTTACCACCATCAAGCATAAACATAAAACCGTCAACCATAGCTTCATCCCTAAACTTATAAAAGGTACGCTTAAACAAATGCCACATAACCGCACCACTTGCTCTCCGACCCTTCCTTTCAACTTCTCGCACTTGCGATAATAACCAGTTCGCCATCGGCTCCAATACCTTAACTTCATCTAACTCATGCACTACTAATACCTTAGCCAAATCTCTCGCTGTAAAACCAAGCTTAATATCTATGCCAGTCGCTACATGATCCACAAAGTCCATCACACTTCCAAAAGTCTGCCTTACAAACTTTATCACATCACTAGGCACTCTAACAAATTCCCACTCATCTTCTTCTACCTCAAACATTACCCCATCAACTTTCGCTGGTCGAAAGAATCTAACAAATAACTCTACTAAACGCCTCTCTAAATTCCTTTCAGTTGCTCTCCCACTCTCCATCTCATCTACTAATTGATTGGCAAAGTATTCTATCAACTTCCAATAATCTTTCTGAAATACTAACACTGCCCTCGGAAGGTCACTAAACATTGCTCTTTCTTCTACTAGCCTCCTTCTTAACATAGCTATATCCCCTCCTTTTCCATCACCTCCCTTTATTTCCCACCTTTTACATCTTTCAATATTTCATCCAAATCCTTATAATACCTCCTAATTGCATCTAATACAAAATCCTTACCATCAATTACTGTAAGCCAATCCCCCTTTAAATATATCATAGCTCGATCTACCCCATAAACATCCAACACCTCTTCAAAAGCTGCACCTAAAAACTCCTCAAACTCCTTCAATGTTAAATCATCCCTACCCTCAAATTCCTCTCTTGCCATTTCTATAAAATCAGAAACCAGAGACCTAAACTCAGCCTCACTCAAAATAATCGCCTTCGTAAACATACTCGTACCTCCTTTCATCGACTTCTTAACCACATTTGATACAAAACACCTCCTACCAACTGTCATAAGACATTCTTACTAAACAAAACTACATATCTAACTACCCTTAACAGACTTTTCCAACCACTAACTAAGGCGCAGACCATACCTCGTCTTTAAATTAGTTATAACCTTACTCCTATACTTAGTCAAACCAACAAACTGAGTACGAAAAGACACCTCTAACACCTCTAATAGATCCTTTCCGTTTCTAACTTGATAGGGATGATTTAACCTCGCATCTCTCACTATCAAAAGATCTACTGGAGAGCCCTTGACCCTAAATTCATCAAGAGCTTCTTTTACAATTGCATCTGCAACCTTTTCTTCAACACTAGTCAATAACTGACTGTCTAGAGAACGAGAAGAATCTTTCAACTCCCTGTAAAGAATCTCTGAAACTTCTTCAACTAACACCTCCATCACTTCATTCAACCACTCTTTACTATCAAGCAGATAAGCTCCTAATTCATATTTAACATCAAATACCTTAAACGGCTCAGCAGAAATCTTTGCTCTTCTCATCTCTATCTACCTCCTTCCTTTTACGTTTTCATTCTTAACTTTTTACTCCTATACTAGGAAAGACATCTAAACAATGCCTCTCAACCTTCTACGAGTCAAGCGTATACCATATTCAACTTCCAAATATCTCTTGACTAAACCTTTTACTTCTTCTACGCTAACATAGTCAAGAAATTCATAACCTTCTTTAAAAAACTTACCAAATGGTCCGACAAATAACATTTCTCCACCCATCTCTTTTTTAACAATTTTCTCAAAAACAAGTTGAGCAGCATCCTCAAAATACTCCTCAACCATCCTTTCTACCTCTACACTCGACAACTCCTCTACACCACTACGACTTTCAGCAATAGCCATCCCAACTTCAACAGCCATACTATGAATAAATGCATCCCAAAAACGATCAAAGGCATCCCTACTATCCAACACTACAACTGGAATCCATTTTGCCATAACTACACCCCTCCTTCTTTTTATTTTTCTTTATTATACTTCACCTTACACTCCACCCGCTCGCTCTTCAATCTGATACCCAAACCTCGTCACAATTGCCTTAAGCCAAATTCCCCTAATCGCCCTGACTGGTACATAATACACTTCCACAGTCAATATACCTTGGTCCACTTGTGCAGGCGGATTATTGCCTGTCCCAAGCGGATCACTTATTACTGCATACCTCAATATACCCATCCTCCTCTGTATACTATCAAAAAACTCCCTCAAAGAAGCAACAAGCCTCTCCCTCGTAAAATCTGTCAACGGCTCAAATAGGAATGCATCCAAAAACTTACATACATTCTTCTTTATGTAATTCGTCAGCCTCCTCACTTCAATAAAACTGAAATAACTCTCTTGCGTCTGTAGCGTTCTGTTATTCCACAGGGCAATTACGCCAGGCTTCCTTACAAAACAATTCACTTGCACAGCATCCAACTCATCCCTCTCCGACAAACTATAATACGCTTTCAATCCTAACACATTTACCCTACCTCTATTCAATCCTGCAGGAACCCACCACGGATCATACTCCCTATCTACCTTTGCCATCATCCCTGCCACCACACCACTCGGCGGAATAAACAACTGAATATCATTGTCAAAATCATAAGTCTTCAGCCATGGCACAAATGCCATACCATAACTACTACCAACAGTAAAATTACTCTGCCTCCACGCCTTCACATCCTCTACCTTATAAGTATCCTCTGGAACATCCACCAACGCTACCGCATCTCCCCTCGTCTCTGCTATATTAACGAGCGTTGCTCTTATTGTATCATCACCTATCCCACCTTGTATCAACAAATCAATATCCCAAGTCTCTCTATTTCCAAACTGCTCATAAGCTTCACCAATATTCCCAATAGTAGGCTCCGCATCTACTCCACCTGCAAATCCAACAGCCGATGTCACTGCTGAAGGAACTAAACTATATGCATTTGGATTCACTAATGCCCCTACATACTCATTATCCTGAAGCACATTCTCAACCCAAATATTACTCCCATACCCATCCTTTGCATCTGGATTTAAACTAACTACCCCATCAAACCTTACCTCAACCGAACCATCTGGAAGCGTCTCTGATACTAACAACTCAAAAGTATTACTTGTCTTATTCACATTCTTTATTGCAACAGAAAAATTATTCCCTACAGCACCAGGGCTCTTGCAATATAAAAGCAACACTGCATCATTACCCAAAGTATCCCATGTCGGGAATACAGGACCACTTCTATCTGTTGCTACAGATAGCCCAGTTGCAGGAATTGTAGCAGCCTGAGTTGCACCATCCTTATTCACAATAACAAATGCATACTTAGCTCCATCACCTACTGCCCGCACTACCCACAATCCACTATACCCTACCTCAAGAAATGCTACCGCCGAATACTGCTCTACATACCCCTTATCCACCCTCTTCTGTGTCGACGTATACATCTCCTTAAACTGTCTCACACTTGACACAAACCGCGGAACCACCTGCCCCCTCTTCGCTCTTATGACCTGAACCCCAGTAGAAGTAGGCACATTAGTTACATACTGACTTAAGTCAACTTCTGTTACTATTACATTAGGTGAACGAAACGTAGCCATAATCAGCTACCTCCTTTTCTTCTCATTTAAATATAAAATATACACATAAAATACCCTCAAACTTTCCTATAACTTCAATATACATGGCAATACCTCATTCACTTCCTTCCCATCCTCCGTAAATACACTCCACCCTATCTTCCATTGGACATTTATCTTTTTTACAGGAGAATACTCTACTAATCCCTCTGGAACTGTTCCATATTCACCTGTCCCCATACTCTTTACTCCCATCTGCAACATAAACCCCAACGCTTGCAATTCCCCTTCCACCCTATACAACTTCATCCCCTTCTCCCTTAACACCATCTCAACTGAAGGCGGATTCACACTCTCTAACAACAGACTCACAGGCAACTCAACTGAATAACTATTATCAGCTGATACCGCAAGAATACTTGAACTCCTCCTCAACTGCGACATCAACACCCCAACCAAATCCATCGCCACCCTACCAAACGGAACAAATACCGCTAACCTATACTTCGCCTCAACCGATAACAACTTCACGCCTACATACTTACCTAAATCATTCAAATACACATAAGGCGTCTCTACCCTCTTATACCCTGTCATACTCTTTCCATAATCAACCCCATCAAGCCTAATAAACACTATCGGCTTGTCCGGAACTTTCACCTCAAGCTTACTAAAATCAACTTGTGCTTGCCTCCTTGCCACATTCAAAAACTCTTCACTCTCATGCTGAACAAAAAACAAATCCTCATCCACTAAACCTAACGCATCCCTCACCTCAGCTAATACTGTTCTATTCAACGCGTCCAGCATGCCTTACACACTACTCCTCTACAGTGTTTTCACTTCACCTTTCTTCTGTGTTACCTTTCTTTTCTTTAATACCCTTGCATTGTCTTTTACTCCACTTTCTTTCTCTCTCTTTAGCATCTCTGCACCGTTCTTCACTTTATCCTTTTTCTTAACTTTCTTTCTCCTCCTCCTTAATGACTCTACATCTTGCGGATGATAACCCATCTCCATTAACTTTCTTGCTTGCTGCGGACTAATACGTAACCTTTTCCACTCTATTATTTGCTCTGGATCCCCTATACCTACCTTCACCCACTCTGCTACTTCCTTGGGCTTAAATCCATACTCCTCAAACTGTGCAGCATCCTCTGGATCTAAAACTCCTACCTCAGACCACTTTTTCGCCCTGCTCGGAGAAAATCTCAAATTATACCATAATACAGCAGCTTCAGGGGTAAACCCATACCTGCGCCAATCCATAACCCTATTCGGAGAAAATCCATACTCATACCATTCCGCCGCCTCATCTGCACTCTGAGTCACCTTTTGCCACGCTAACCTCTCCCTCTCATTCGGGAAATACTTCTTCCACTTCTTTTCTTCTGATCTCTTCTTTAACAGTCTGAAAAACTCATTTACCTCACGCATCCTATCTACCTCTTCTTCTTTTTCTTTTTCCTTTCCTCCGCAGCCTTCTTCCTCCACCCCGGAAATAACTCATCCGCCAAACTCCCACAAAACGCCCCTGCATCATCTATATCAGGATACACATCTTTTATCTTCTTTATACACTTCCGAACCCCACCCTCTCCTGCAGGTGTTCCACCTGTCAACGTATCCCAATACCGTCTCAAACTCTCCTTAGTCCACCCCTGAGGTAAATCTTCCCATTGCTCTGACATTCTCATCTTTCTTACCACCATCCTTTTAGCTCGTTCATAGATCTTTTTCATCCCGGTTACCTCCTTACTATACTCCTCTTTTGTTAATACACCTCATACCAATAGTCTAAATACCACATCACTGTCAGACACTTCCATAACCCATTCTAAAACATTATTATGCTGGAGCACAAACACCGAAGGCTTAATCGACTGGACAAACCTAACAAATACGGGCTTAGTAAACTGCTCAAAACTCTTCAACTGCGCTAACTCCTCAAACACTCCTGCACTTGCCACTACATCACCTACCCTCGGACTTACCCCTTCTTGCCTTAACAGTATATCAGCAACAGCAATCTGGAACTTTGAGGTCAAAATCCACCCCAAAGTATCTTGCTCAGTCTCCGCCTCCGGAGCTAACACCCTTACATACAAAGTCTTCTTAGGCAATAACTTAAAGAAATTCACTACCTTATCAACATAAAATTCATACGATGACATCTCACCAAGCATTAATCTATGATTTTCATCTAGCGCATAATAGTCCACTGGGTACCAGTACAACTTCGAATATCGTAACAGCCACTTCTCAGCAGCTCGATACTTCGCAAGTAAATTTTTAAAGTACATTATTTCCTACCCTTCTTTGCTTTCCTCTTAAAATATTCCACTTGCCTTAACCTCTTCATCGCATCCTCTTTCGTCTTTGCCTTACCCAACAACCTTCCCTTCTCACTGTACACACACCATACATCATCAGAAGACTTCTTGTCCTTCTTCCTACACTTCTTCACTACCTCATCCATCCTTCCCAACCCAAACCTTACTGCTAACCTTTCAATCAAACTCAATCCTCTTCTATTGCTTACTGCCTTACCTTCACCTACTACGCTTATACCTAATAAATCCTGGAATCTTTGCTTACCAAACAACTTCGGAACATACCACAAAAAGCTGTCCTCATTAAAAATGAACTCAGTATTATATGCTCGTATACCTTTTACTACTATCCCCTCTACACCATATTCATCAAGCAACATCCAATACATTTGCCTAAAATGCTCCTTCAAATCTCCCTCACTTAACTCCTCGACCTTTTTCAACTTCTTCAACTCATTAATAATCAACCTCGCTAACTCTTTCCTCTGAAGATAAAGAATTTTCTTAGGCATAATCACTCCTGACTAAAAATTCAATGCTGTCAGATCAGCCTGCTGTAGCAAGCGCTCCCTCGCTTCCTTTATCAACTCCTCACCCTCACTCACTAAAGCATCAGAATCAATTTCCATATTGCTATCTCCAATCTTCACTATCCTCCTACTCCTACCAAGAGCTACCATTATATACCCCGCACACAAATCCACTAAAATATCCCGTGTCTCAGGATCAACCTCCAACATCTTATTAACCTCATCATACTGCAACTTCCACGATGCCCTTATCTCTACCTCCCCCTGATACCCTACATGCAATACAGGCTTCCTATACTCCCACGCAATAGTAAACCTCGATAACGGCTTCGTTGACAAATAAGCCGTATGTGTCAAAAACCTAAAATTCATAAACTCCCCTAAATACAAACCATAGACCGAAACAGGAATAACAGCATTCACCATATCAGGGGCTGGCTCAGGAAAAACATAAGGCGATGCATAAGTCACATATGTCAATATCTTATCTGTCTTATACACATACTTCTGATACAACGGATAAATCTGATTCTTAAATAGAAGCTCGAACTTGTCTAATGTGAATTCTTCTGCTAATAAAGCATCTTCAACTAAATATTGACCCGCCCGAACAAGGGCGGTCTGATACAATTCCTGAAGACTTATTTTCTGGACATAAGATTTGTACATATCCTAACCACATTACTTACTCTCTTCCTGTGTACCTTCCCCATTCTTCTTATTTGCCCCATTAGTCTTTGTCTGACCTTTTTCTTCTTTTACCTCAACCAACCAACCCAGCTTCATCATCGTATTTACCTGCTCCATCACCTCAAGATTATTCTCATCTACATCAACGGGACTATCTGTCACAAACATGGGCAAACCATTTACAACTAACCTCACCATCACTCCATCTTTCGCTGCCTTTACCTTCATATCTCAACCTCCTTTTTCTTACTCCTTCTCCTTTAAAAATTAAGAGGAGGCAGAGGCTCATCATCACAGGCATGTAGGGACAACCCGCCCGTCAAGGGCTAAGGCTTCCTGCCTAACAGCAGGCTTACTATCCCCTATCCCAAATCGGGACTCGGGATTACTTTTAGTCATCTCTACCTCTGCCTCCTACATCACTATCTAATTATTAACTCTCCCCCCATGGATAGGTTCCAGTTACCTGTCCACCAACCAAGAACCTATTTACCAACACTTCTACAGCTGCCCAAGTTGCAGCAGCTCTCTGTGTCACAAGTGGATGTGTAGTTGGTAGCACCGAAGTCACCGTGACAGGCATATATGGGCAGAACACAGCTGGTGCTTCAAACTCACTTGCACCCTTATATCCAATAATCATCATATCTTGAGGCAACACATCATTATCAACAACCCTAATAACTGGAATGCCTTCTATCTCCCCATACAAGTGGGCAGTAAACATACCCCTACCATCAAACAATTGCTTCCATCCAAGCTGGCTCTTAATTACTGCACAAGCCTTAGTCCCTGCAATGATAAAACTAATTACTCCCCTCTTAGCTTGTTCAACTAACTTCTTCTCAGCTCCAGCAAGGAAGAATTTAAAAGTCTGGTAGTGGAGGAAGTAATCAGTCCCAGTCGGTGGAGTCACATCCCAAGATACAGTTGCTGGCAATGAGTTTTTCATCTTCCTAATCAAATCACCTAATATCTCAGCATTCAAAGCATTCACCAAGTCAACTGCTAACTCCTCTTCCGCTGAAATTCCAAACCTCTTCTGAATTTGCCAATTCTTAAACAGACCAATCAATCCTTTGACTGCATAGATCTTTGCACGCACTTGCTTCGTATCCAATTCATAGTTAATCTCCTTAACCCCTAAACTCAAATCCTCAATATTACCCCAGTAAGTAACTGATACTGATGTACCAGATGCTGGTGCTGTAGCAAAAGTCAAACTTATAGCACCAGTCTTATAATCAACAGTCCCGCTCACTCCAGCTCCAAAAATATTCCCATCATAATTAAAATCTTGACCAATCACACTTCCTGCCTGAACAACTACAGTCCCAGGTCTTATAGGCTTATAAGACAAAGTAGCAGTAAAAGTAGTCGCTGTCCCATTACCAGACCCTATAGTCTCACTAACCTCTGCATTTGTATAACCTTGCGGAGTTACATAGTCACCATATACACTCACAATAGTCGACCCAGCCGAAAGATTACCACCGCCTGTAACAGCCTTTACCCTCTTGTAATAGATTAACCCCAACTCCTCCTCAATTGGCTGGACACTTGCAATCAGAGGCAGAGGAGACACACCATACATAATAGTCACAACATCTTTCGCTATACGAGGTAAAATCCCTAAATCAGCTACTGTCCCATTTGCCTCACACATCTTAATCATATCGTCTACACTCTCTAACATCCTCCCAAGTGCCCTATAGTCCCATGGAGTAGGAGACTTAAACTTCTTCCAATGAGAAGTCTGCTCCATCAGCCTCATATAAGGCTTATACTTCCTGTAATAAATGTCTGCCTCTTCCTCTATCCTGCTTAATAAATAAGCTTCATCTACTTTCTGTAGCATTCTGTGATTCATCTTACACCCCTCCTTTTAAAATTTGTTTTTTAATCTTCATCTTATACCTCATCAGTGTGAGGCACAACTACTATTTACAACACAGAGCTGGAAGTGCAGCCCTGCATTCATGTCAACCTCTACTCTCCCACTTTCTTGAAAACAGCTTCACCTAATTGCTTCAAATCACCAGGATTCCCAGCTTCTAATGGCTTACTCAACCTCTCTGCTATCCTAGTGGCTAAAGTAGGTAATTGCTCTTTCTTGTCATCTATACTTTCAACAATAATCGTCTTAGGAGCATTACCTGCCTTACTACCCTTCTTCTTCAAAATCTCCCTCGCTTCCTTTAACCCCACTTTCTTTACTAACTCAGCAACCCTCTTCTTATCCACACCAGTCTCAGCTGATAACACATCAACTGCTTCCTTAAACAACTTAGCCCCAGCCTTCACTATAGTATCATGAGCTAACTTCAACGCTTTCTCTATCTTTTGTATCCCACCCATCTCATCCACCCTCTTCACTACCTTATACGCCTCCTTCAATAGCTTTGTCTTCCTCCTAAGCTCCCTCTCTAACATCTCATTCCTCTTCTCTAACATTGCAATCCTCCTCTCACTCAATCCCTCAGTATCTTTCATACCGATAGATCCGATCATATTGTCTTCTCTATTCTCTAATAAACTCCTTCTTAACCTACTCCTACTCTCAAATAACCTCCTCCTAAGCCTGTCCCTTATCCTATCTCTTATAGAGTCAACTTCACTTTCTAATAACCTACCCCTCATTCTGCCCTCTAATAACCTCCTTCTAAGCTTTTCCCTAATCATAGATTTAACACCTACCTCTCTACCCTCAAATAGCCTTCTCCTAAGTCTATTTCTAAGCATCGACCTAATATCACTCCTTTCACCCTCTAATAGCCTCTTCCTTAACCTATCCCTTAATCCAACTTCACTCTCCTGGAACTTTTCTCTTAATCTCTCTCTTATCCTATCTCTTATATCTTTCCTGATAAACGCTCCTTTATCTTCATCCCCCATACTCTCTAATAACCTCTTCCTTAACCTTTCCTTAATACTCTCAGGTATTCTCCTCTCCATCATTTGCATCCCTCCTCTACATATCTTATTTACTTCATATGCTAAGCTACAGTCAAAATCCCAGACACTAGTCTAACAACTAACCCCCTTCCTAAAGAACCTCTCAAAACTCTGCCTGATACAAAAACTGTTCCGATCATCTCTCTTTTTCTCACATCTACTACATCCCCAACATAATAAAATTCATTCCCATCTTTCTGGTAACTGTCATCTTTTATAATGACCTTACGCCCAAGTACCTTTCCTAATGCTCGCATAATACATCCTGGAACATCTGCTACCGCACATTCCTCATCTATCTTAAATTCTATCTCTTCTCCTGGTTCTAGCTCTACAGCAGAAACTGCTGTTTCTTCTACTTTAACTAACCTCTCTTCCAATACTTTCCTTATCTTTCTCACTACACCAAGCAAGGTATCTGCTGATATATCTGACTCATTTACTCCCAACCTCTCAACTACTAAATCCCCTATCGCCTCTATCTCCTTTTCCAACAATCCATTCCTTATTCCTGTAACTCTATTCACACTCTCTTCCAATTCCTTCAACCTCCTATCCTTCTCCTCTAACTCCCTCAACAGCTCAACTATCCTTTGCTCTTGTCTGCTCTTCTCCTCTATCAACTTACTCACCACATCCTTATCACAACTACGGCATACCACACTCTCATAGACCTCTCTTACTTGAGGTTGGGCTTCAAGAAATCCTGGATCAACTACAAAATCAAACCTCTCCAACAAAAAACTATTTGGACTTACCCTCCAATAACCCTCCCCTGTCTGCCCTTCATACTCACCATAAGCTTTGGAACTCACTGAAAGTTTGCTTCCACTTTCAAGGAGTGTCTTCAATACCCGTCCAACAGGCGTATCTAATATCTCTGCTCTACCCCATCCCCTTCCATCTGGCATTATCTTCAAATCAGTCACTACATGACTCACCTTACCTTCCCTTATCAAATCATCTAATTGCTCCTCTACATGCCCTACAGTCCCAAACAACAATCTATTCTGAAGCATTCTCTTTAAATCTGGGCTAGATAACACATTCTCCCACAACTCTCTTGGATATAACCGTCCATTTCTACTTGGCTTATCAGCTACAAAAAATACACCCTCAACTACAGCTAATACACCAGGTCTCCTCTTCTCCTTCGATTCAACTAACCTTAACTCACCTGGAACCGTATCTCTTAATACTTGGGGCATATTGCAATCTCCTAAACTTTTAACTTATAAACTACATATCTGCTTGCCCTTTTTGCATAATTTGATCTTCTTCCATAAGAGTGAAACTCATAATAATCATCAATTGCTTCCAATACCTGTAAAGCTTTTCTCCTTCCTAATGCAACTATTTCACCTCTATCATAAGCATCCCATATTTTCTTTCCTAACTCTTCACCAAAATAGTCTATAATATCTAGCTCATCAGAATCTGCTATGTATATAGGTCCTTCAATCACATAAGGTAAATCCTCTCTACCACTCCCAAAATCAACCACCCATAGCTCATCATATTCTGGTAACTGAATGTCCCTTGAAACTATTACATACTCAGCCTTACCCATACCTTACCTCCTACTTATTTCTATTCTTTTCCTGTTTCCTTCTCCTCTTCACCTTGCTTTACTTCCTGAGAGACAAATCCTTGAACATCTGGTAATCCTTCTTTCGGGGTAAACAATGCATACAAATTAGGAAATGTCATACCTTCCTTACCATTACCCTCTGCCTTCGGCACATCCTTAGTAATATCTATTGTCTTCACAGGAATTGACCCAATCTTTTCATCGCTATCCTGAATAAGACCAATAGTTATATCACGCCTACCACTTGACATATCATACTCAGTTGTCTGCTCCTTAAACCTTAACCCCCTCCTCCTTTTCCTTAACTTCGACTCACTTACCTCCTCTTCTTCCTCTTCTTCAAAATCTTCATTCTCTAAATCTATATCTTCCTCTGTTTCAAACTCTTCTTCATTTTCTATACCCACAATCTCTTCCTCGTCTTCTACATCCTCACCTTCTTCTTCAAACTCGTCTCCCTCTAAATCTATATCTTCCTCATCTTCAGTCTCTTCCTCTACCCAAGCAGTTTCCTCGCCTTCAATACCTAACACTTCACATACTAACCCCACAAACTCCTTCACTGCATTCTCATCTCCTGCTAATTTATCCACTACATCTTCAGGAGAGGTCACATACCCAATAACAGGAGCAAGTGAGACAGTTATTCTCCCATTTTCGGTATAAATAACTACAACAGGCTCACCCTCAATAGTCGCCACCTCAAAAGTAGTCTTCTTCCCATCCCTCTCCACTACAAAAGTGGTCGGACTCTCAACCTCTACACCTTCTACACCTGCATCTTCCAAAGCAGATACAATCCCTTGAACCTCATCACCATAAGCCTCTTTCCCAAGCTCCTCTACATCAACATTCACTTCCTCATCCCCACCAACAGGCTCAGCAGGAACTTCCCCCAAGTCTTCAATTGATTGCTCTAAAAATAATCTGCGGAACTTCTTTGATACATTTATCAACTCTTCTGCTAACACACCCTTTCTTTTCATGCTACACCTCCTCCTTTTCTACACTATAAATATAAAATAACACATCAAAAATTCGTCAAACTTCATACACCCATTACACTACACATTTATCCACCTACCCTTCACTAAGTCTATTACCCTCTTTGAGGGCTGCACCCGAGTTTTTAATACACTAGCCTCTGCTAAAACTTCGAAAACAGCCAGGAGATGCTTACATGCACCAGGAACTCTTGCTACATTTATCGACTTTCGCATTGTCTTACGAGGCGGACAATGCACACCACCTATCAACGCATTCATACCCTTCAATATACGTGCGAATCTACACTGAAAATCCATACATCCGCACCTTACTCTCACCTCATCATTTAACTCAATAAATCGCATGTAAAACTCTTCATGCGTCTTCTTGTCTATCGCCTTAACTGGAGTCCATTCATTAAACTCGTTCGAAAAATCCATGTCATGAACTGCTATGCTCACTGGATATACCTTCGGATCCTTTTCACTTCGCACCTTTGCCTCTATCAAAAGAACCCTCGTTCCAAAAAACGGCGTAAATAATAACTCTGTCACATTCCTCTTCATATCCTCCGACTTCCATACCCTATCGACATCACCAGGCTGCTTCCTCATATATTCATACGAACCTCTATACAATGCATCAATCGTTATCGCCTCTATCAACTCCCTATACAAATCCTTTACTCTCAAAACGATACCTTCTTCTATTTCATCCTCATCATATTCATAAACCTCTACAGCCTTTGTCCTCCATAAAGACAATACACCAAACCAATCATACCACTTCTCATCCTCACCCCTCACTTCCTCCCCTACCTTAAATAACCACATTCTATTCTCATTTACATCCACATCCTTCTTTTCCAACCACTCTATCACTTCCTTCTTGCTTAACCCTTCACTCTCCAATACAACTACCCATCCTGAAGGCACTCTTTCTGCTATCCATAACCTTGATACACCTTCATCTCTACATAACTTCTCTACATTATCCTTCAACCACCTCAATAACCCCTCTGAACTTCCTGTACGTATCTCAGTCATAAAATCTTTAGGAAACTCCATACCTAACTCATCAAACACTTCTTCTTTCAAACCCGAATACACTAAAAACTCCCTCTTTAACTCATCTGCTGAAAAGAAATCAAGAACATTAGAATCCCAAGTCAACTTCCTCACATAACTATCTAAACTCGGAACTAACCCAATCTCTTGCCTCAAGAACTCATACATGAATGCTGAACAAAAACTATGAACTTCCTTCCTTAATTCCGACTTCTTCATCTTGATCCTCTTCTATTTTTACTTTCCCTTGCTTTAACTCCCCTACCAACCACTCTAGCATATCCCCTTCTCTCTCTACCCTCTCAGGAAACTTTAAACCTAACTTCTCCCATTCCTTCGGATGCACTACCCCTACCCAAAAATCCCAGTCCACTCCATCCTCCTCTCCACACACCCAATCCATAACTTCCTTCACCTTCCTTAATACCTCTTCTAAAAACAACTTATACTCAACTGCCTCATCTACACTCGCCCTATAATACCTCTCCTCTATCAAGGCATGCACACCAACCGACAATACTGCAATCAAAAACTCTAAATTTTCCTGCACCTTCCTTAAATCCAACCCCCTTAAATCTCTCTCCTTTTCCTTCTCCCTCTGATACACTTTCAATAATGAATCAGTCTCCCTCGTCGCAAGAAACCTTCCCAAATTCCTATGAAATCTCTTGCCAGCAGTTGAATCATGAAAATCCCTAATCCCTTTCAAATACTTCCATCTATACCGCTGCCAATTTACCTTCTGCCTCTGAGATCTTTCCCAATCCACTAACCCCAACTCCAACTCCTGCCTCTTCACTAAATACTCATCAAGCGGAAGCCCACTCTTCAACCATTCAGACCTGAATAACTTCTCATCTATACCTGACTTGAACTTCATTACTTTGTCTCCTCCTCTTCTGGAGCACCTTCTTCTTCAGCCTCAAACGGGAACTCTCCTTCAGCTCCTAACTCAAATTCTTCTTCCCCACCCCCCAACCAATCCGTTTCACCTAACCCAGCCTCTTGAACTTCAGACTCTCCCCCCTCACTACCCTTACCTATCTGTATAACACCTTCAAGCCCTACCAAACCAAAATAATCATTCAAAAAGTCAATAACCTTTTCCTTATCCACTGTCCCTTCCAATACACCTGCTATCTCATTCACAGATTCTACAGTCCCTCTAACTGTCTCTATCATACCTGTTATAAATTCCAACTTATCTAAATGCTCCGTGCTTATCAATGCATTCCTAAACCTTACATCAATGTCTTCAACAGGAATATCTCCTATCCCCTGCAACTTTGCCTCTATCCTCACTAACTGATACAAACCCTCTCTTATCGCCCTCTGAATTGAAGCAACTTTCTTTACATACCTGCTAAAGCTTTTTAATGTATCAAGCTTAGACATCCCCTCTCTTGACCCAAACAGGAAGTTATACGGAACACCTAACGCTGCACAAAGCGTCACTTTCAACTCCTCCACTATATCCAAAGCAAAACTTTCCTCTAACTTCGGATCAGCTAACTGCATAAAACCTCTCTCGTCACCCCATACAGGCACTACCTTATACTTACCTACCGTGTCGATCACATCAACTAAAGCCACCCTTCCCCTATCATCCACCGTCGTATAAACATTCAACAACTCCTGGTACTTCCTTGCTATATCCCATGCTCTCTGAACTGATGTCTCTTGCGGAACCTTTACCCCAATCACTGTCGTTGCATTCAACTTCTGGACACAGAAAATTGGATAAAATACCATCAAAATATACAACGAGTTTAACAAATCCCATAAACCCCAAAACAGAGGTTTTCCCAACCTTACATACTCAGTAAACCCCTCCTTTGCCACTTGCTCATATACCTTGTCTGGTAACTTCAACCTAATCTTTCTCGGATTTACAGAAAAATGTAAAAACTCCACATAATTCAACATTGCATTATCTGAATTCTTAGACACTTCTGAATAATCCACCAAACATACTGGTCTCCCTGCTTTATACACTACAATCACTTTCTTCTGATCAATATCGTCCTCAAGCGCTACTACCTTCCTGCCATCATTTACCACTCTTACTACATAATCCCCATACGATACTACATCCTCTACTATCGACGAAATAAATGCATCTAAATCTATCCTCTCCTGCAACCCTTCCACAATTGGCTTCAAACTTTCATTCACTGTCGTTATCTCTACTACATCTCCCGTTACAGGATCCATACTCAATGCGTCATCAACTAACAAATTTACTATCATCTGATGGAAAAATGTGTCCTTATACGCCTCAACAGTCTCTATCATTCTTTGCTTATCCAAGATAGGCTGACCTAAAATTGCACTAAGAAAATACCGTCTTGACCTGTCTGTTAACACATTATAAAAAGCAGACCAAGCCCTTATCTCCCTCTCTATCTGCTCATCCCTACCAACCGTCAAACCTAGACCAGCAGGCTGGGGAGACTGAGGTACAGCACCACGACCTAAAAAATGAATTAACTTTTCAAATAGTGAAGGCATATTCTACTCCTTACCTACGCTCAACATTTCACGCAACCTTTCCCTTACTAACATAAATTTCGTCATCTTTTTATCATTAGCTATACTAACTAACTTCCTATCCAAACCAACTGGAACAGCTATCTTTATCGCAAAATCCTTCACTAATACCTTGCCTTTCTCATTTTCATTCCCCAACCCATTCTCCTTTACTATCCCATCCATTACTTCATTTAATACTCCCTCGACTGTCTTCCCGCTCTCTTTACAATAACGAACTAAATTGTCAAGTAAATCCTTAGAAATCCTAAACTCCTCTAGCCTCTTCTTAGCCTTCACCTCACCTGTCTGAAGAGACATAACCGCCACCTCCTTCCCATAGTTTTTCAAGGTGAAATATAAAACAACCCTCTTCATTAACTATCCCACTTGCTCATCTCTTTAGCTACCTTCACTGACAACTGAGACAACCAATCTATTACATCACCTATAACTACTTTGCTCATTACCTTCCCTCTCCTACCCTCACTCATCAATTGAATAAACCCCTCCTCTTTCAAAATCTTGTCAACATCACATACACCATTCCCTACAAACACAAATACCTCCCACCTGTCCTCCCCTAACTCTACAACCTCTACCTTTAACCGCCCACCACATAAGACAAATCTCATACCCCCCACCTCCTTTTCTCACTCCAGAAGGCATTACTTCACCCCAATATACTTATGCACTTGCACACTCAACTTAAATCTGTCAGGATACTCTTTTACTAAATCCAGTGCCCTCTCCAAATTCTCTTGATAATTCTTGCCCCATACCGGCTGCAATCCTGCTACCCCATACTCCCTCTCCTTCAACCAATAAGACCATAACTCTCTTCCGTCACCAACTAAAAACTTCAAATTCACTAAACTTATATCAACACCTAACCTCACTGGATACACCTTCGGTGAACAAGAAATAAATACCCTGTCACCTAACAACTTCCTACTACCAACTGGAAACGATAAAGTCCCATTCGTCTCAATTACTACCCTCTTACCTAACTTCACTATCTCCTCTATCAAATCACTATCCACTTGAAGCAACGGCTCACCACCTGTTAAACATACCCACTCTGCCTTACTATCCTTTACCTTCGCTAACAGTTCATCTACTCCCCATTCCTCTTCCACTTCCTTACTTTGGTCACAGAAAGGACAATTCCAGTTACATACTGCAAACCTAATAAATAACATCCAAATCCCTTGAAACGGATACTCCCCATAAATACTCTCAAACCATTCATTCACCTTATACCTCATCTGCTCTTTCATACCAACCACCTCCCCACTTTATAATTCAACCACACGCTTTCTATCCTCTTTGGCTTCTCTTGTCCTCTTTCCACCACCACAGAACGTAATGCAATTTCCTTATCCAACCGTATCCATCCGTTCTCTTCCAATCTACGATAAATAGGATTCTGATACCCTGATAATATCACTTTTCCTTTCAACCTCAAACATATATCTACTAACTCTTCATGCTCCTCATTAGTCATCTCATATGCGTATATACCTTCACTACCTGTCCGAGTATCTAACACATACGGCGGGTCAAGATAAAACAATGTCCCATCCCCATCATACTTCTCTACCACTTCTTTCCAATCCCTATTCAATACCGCTACACCTCTCAACCTCCTATGAATAGCTAATAACCGATCCTTCACCCCTTCATACGCCGCTGCTTTATTATAACACTTCCACACAAGAAATTGCTCGCTTAAATTTCCACTTAAACAAAACCTATTCACATAAAAGAATGCCACTGCCTTGTCTACTAAATCCAAATCACCACCCTTCAACCACTCTGACATCTCATAATACAATTTTTCACTTGCACCTACGAACCACACCTTCTCTACAAATCTCTGAAACAACTCTTCATCGGACAATACCTTAAACAATGCATACACCCTGTCATCTATATCATTTATCACTTCAATCATTGACCTTGGCTTCTTGAAAAATACCCAACCAGCTCCAAAGAATGGCTCCACATATGTCGTATGCTTAGGCATAAGACTCACTATCCATTCAGCCAGATAAAATTTACCACCAGTCCATTGTAACGGAGACTTCACTTCATCTATCTGACTACTTTGGAAATCCTCCATCACTAACTCCCTTAACCTCATTCCTTACCCCAACTCAATCAGCATACAGTAAATCCACAATTCTCACAAACCATGCAATTTCCTTCCCTTATTAACGACAAACTACCACACTGCGGACATAAATCCCCTACCTTCTTACTACCCACCTTCTTCCCTTCCTCTCCTCCTACTACTAACCCTTTCTTCCTCCTTATTGCATCCTCCATCACTTTAGCAATCATGTCAGGCAAACCCTTCGCCCTCAACTCACCACAACCATAAAACTCCCCCATCTCTATTCCTTTCAATGTTTTTATAAACTTCTCAGCTAAACTTGCATCATGCCTCAATCCTACGGAAATTATCCTTCCTATCGCTTGAAACATAGAATTAAGCGTCGTCCCAGCCTTCCCCACATTCACAAACACTTCCCTCAAATTACCCCCCTCATCAAAACTCGTCGTAATATACGCCTTAACCGTCCCTTTCACTTCATATACATACCCCTCCCTAACATTGCGAAGCTCATCCTTCTTTTCCTTTACGCCAACCCCCATCTCTTCTTTCTTATCCTCTCCTCTCTCTTTGATGTACACCGTATCCTCCCTACAACCATCCCGAAACACTGTAAACCCCTTCAACCTATACTGCACAGATTTCTCTATCAATTCCTTTATCTCTTCTATTGTGGTCTCCCTTGGACAATTTATCGTCTTAGAAATCCCAGTATGAACAAATTTCTGAAATCTTGCTAACATCTCTAACTGCTGAAGGGGCTTAATTTCATGAGCTAACTGCCTCTCTACTCTCTTCTTAAACTCCTTGTCCTCAAGCTTATCTGCCAAATACTCAGTTACTAACTCAACTTCCTTCCACTCCCCAGTATAAAAATCCCTCACCCTCCTTTTCAACCATATCTCAAACATAGGCTCAATACCTGTGTCACCTCCTACTCTCGCAAACATTGACACAGAACCAGTCGGAGGCTGGGATGTCGTCACTGCATGGAAAAACCCATTATACTTCCTACCAACAGCTGTTACATAATTCGCTTCCTTCTCAAATGGCAACCCTCTACCTAACACTACCTCCCTCAACTCATCCAAATGCATATCTAAATAGTCAGGATCCCACTTATATACCTTCTTAGTCCAACTCACTAAATCAGCCGAAAACTTAAGCGTCCCAAGCGTTAACACTGCTTGTATATTCTCTGCGAATTCTAACGCCTCCTCATCATACCCATACCTTACATGCCCATCATAAGCTAAAAGCAACGCCGTATGAAATCCTGTCATACCTACCCCAACTGGTCTCACCCTTTGCGTTGCCTCCCTTATTTCTTCAAACGGATAACCCTCATCCATAAATAACATCACTGTCCCCCATACACATGCTAAATACGCCACCTCAAATACCTTCCTATAAAACCTCTCAAAATCAAATCCACTATCCCAATCAAGTGCTTCCCTTGCAATCTTCGCTACATTCACAGTCACCAAATTGCACGCCGTATTCGCAGGCGCTAAATACTCACCACACGGATTGCTAAACCCTGGATAGTCCCTCTCATCCTCTCTCCAATTAAACGGTGAATACTTCAACATATTATGCAGAAATAAAAAGCCAGGGTCACCACTTGCCCACATACTTTCTGCTAACTCATCATATAACTCCTTACCTTCCTTGAAAAACTCTTCATCCACCACAACTGATATATTCATATTTGACAACGGTACATCTATCCGCTCGTCTTCAGGCAACGACCAAATCACTCTTGACAACGCTGGAACTGCCTTTTTCGCTTTCACAAAACGCCTAATATCTGGATGCTTCCAAGACATCTGAACAAGTAATGCACCTCTCCTCCTACCTCCTTGATTAGTTGTCCCTGTCACTGCATCAAACAGCGGAAGAAAACCAACTGGTCCAGACGCTATACCCTGACCACTATCCACTAACGAATTCCTCTTTCTTAACTTAGATACATCTATACCACACCCACCACCTCTTACATATATCTCCCTCATCTTATTGCATGTCTCATAAATACCATCCATCGTGTCAGGAACATACCCCAACGGATAACAAGAGAAATACCCCTTCCTCCTCGTATACTCATTACCAAAAGTCATCAACGCAGGTGTAGCAGGAATAATCAACCTATCCTTAATTGCCTTCACTACACTACTTAATAATTCCTCACTCTTACAATCAACCATACAAAACCTCTTCAAACTCTTACTGACATTCGCTGATAACAAATACCTACCTATCCTATCTACTACATCATCCCAACTATGCTCTAACGGCTCACCCGCATCAGGCTTCCTTACCGCATACCTTGTCTCCACTAAATATTTTTCGAACTCTGACCAAGACTTAGCTACCTCCTTCTTCATATCTACCTCCCCTTAACTAACTTTTCTTTCAATCTCTTTAGCCAACCTCTCGGCACAAACCAAACAAACAAACCTTCCTTTCTTATCCCACCTGAAATTCTCCAAACCCTTTGGAACTAACCCGCCACATATATCGCACTCTCCATAAAACTCATCTCCATAGCACTCATAACACACCTTCTCTCCAGTCACCTTCCCTGTCCCCATCTCAACATAATCAACAGTCCCCTCTGGGGGAACAAAACATCCACATACCTTACATTGCACCATCCGAGATGCACACTCATCACAAAGTAACCCATGAAACGAATCTACTATCCCATGCCTCTCTGTCAGCCCAGTATCCCAATACTCTTTCTCCATACTGTCTACCTTTTCTCCACACATACAACATACCTCACTCCCTACCTTCAGAAAACAGTCTAAACATACCCGACCAAGTAAATCACGAGACTCTTTGCGACATACCACACACTTCCCCATATCTCCCACCTCCTTATCTTTGTTTTATATCACACTAACCTTCTATTCACCATTCTCAATCGCCTCACAGCTAATTCACAAAACCTTTCCTCTATCTCAATACCTACTACCGTCAAAATAACCTCTTTACCCTCAACTCCTCTTCTATCCTCTTCTTCGCAATCTGACAAAACCTTTCGTCTATCTCTATTCCAATCCATCTCCTCTTTAACTTTTCACAAGCTACTGCTGTCGTTCCACTTCCTATAAAAGGATCAAGCACTACGTCTCCCTCGTCACTTGAACAATGCACTAACTTCATCACCAACTCCAGAGGCTTCTGCGCTTTATGCAGAAGAGGACGAGGCTGAGGATAAACAAGCACATCAAACCCACCCCCATGTGGATTTAACTTATAACCTTCCTCCGCTACCTTCTTCCCGTGCTTTGCCTTCTCCCCTTTTACTGCATAAAACACCACATCCCAAGTGCTCTTCCACCTGTCTCCCCCATAACTCATCCCCGCTCCATACAAATTAGGATGCCACCATACCATCACATTCTTCAGTGTCAAATTGCTCCTTATCCAACCTTCCACCCCATACATGTTCAGGGGCGCAAAGAAAACATATAAACTTGCTCCTTCTTTCATCACCCTCTTTACTTCCTCAAGCCACTGGAATTGCCATTCGTCATCCTTCCTGTCCCATTCTATCGCTGAATTGTATGGCGGATCAGCAATCACCAAGTCAACACTTCCATCAGGGAGACTTTTCAATACCTCTATTGCATCTCCTTTATACAGAATACCTAACTCTGTCCTAAGACACTCTTCCATCACTGTCCCCACTACCTACATACTTCTCATAAAGGTCTCCAAACACCGACGGAGCATATTGATACAAAATCTCCAAAATCTTCATAGCTACTTCCCTTATCTCCCACTGTGCTGCTTTATCACACCGTAACTCTATAAAATGCCTCCACTGTCTAAAATTCATTTTCACCAAAATCTTCGACTTGACACATTGCGGTAATACATACCTCGCATCTTCTTTCTTCACTCCCAACTCTAACAACCTCTCATACGCTTCAAAACTCTTCTTCACTACATTCAAAAACACTTCCAAAGCTTCCTGATTCTCTACAACCATCGGAGGCACAACAACATAATCCAAATCCCTAACCTTTACTCTCCTTTGACTTTCCTGAGCATAGCTCGCTATCCGATGCCTAACCAACTGGTGAGTACATGCCCTTGAACATGTAACCTCAAATATAGCATCAGCAAATTCCAAAGGTGATAAATGCCCTAACTTAATATACCTCCGAATAAACTCTCTCCTCTTTTCAACATCCTCAGCACACTCCGACTGGAAACAGTTACGATACGCCCTCTCAATCAACTCCTCTGCATTCGGAGTAATCGAAACTAACCTCACTTCAGGCTTCCATTCTCCTACCATAACAACCCCCTATCTTCCTTAATCAGAACATTCCACTACCTTCCCATCCTCCACCTCTCTTCCCCCATTTTTTAAAAAATTCCTCCCATCCTCCCACCTTATACTCATCCCACCTCCTCTCATGCCACCACTCCTCTACCTTCTCTTCAAACGCCTCTGGCTGGTACATCAATTCATACGGACCTTGCTTCCACTCCTTACATGCTACAAACACTGACCCTGCCACAGCATCCGCTATATCCTTACTTCCTCCAGCTGGATGATCTACCTTCTTACCATCCCACTCCAATCCAAATAACTCCCTTCTATACACTACATTCTCTACATGCTTTATCCTCCTCTCCAAATACAAAGTCACTAAATTCCTATACGCTTCATCTGTCTTGTCCACCGATAACTTCTCTACCTGAAAGCCTCGCCTCTGTAATAACTGTATCATATCCACTGACTGGAAACTATCAAATGTCACCTTCACCACATTCACACCACTATCCTTTAGCCACACCAAAAACTCCCGCACCTTCCATAACGGAACTTCATCATCCACATACCTCCTATTTGGCTCAATACCTACCATCCACTCAACTTCCACAACAGGCAAATCGCCTAAATCTGTTTTCTTTATACCAATAACCTTAGCACATGCCATACCTGTCCTGTCACCCTTTATTCCTAAGTCTACATGAATATAACGAGGTACATCCCTATCTACCACTAAATCCAACCTAAACATATCTTGAAGTCTAACCTCATCCTTGCTACTCAACTGCACTATATCATCCTTAAATAACTTCGCCTTATCTACTATCGCCTCATCATACGCCAACATCGACCTAAACAATTTATTCTCCCCTCCTACACTTACACCCAATATATCCTTTAACGCCCTGTATATGTCCTCCTCAAACGCCCTCCTAAAATCAACAGGCACCTCCTTAAAATATGCCCTATACTCAAACGGCACTATATGCTTTATCGAATACTTGACTGGATACTTCCTTACCTCCTCTAACACATCCCTACTTACCTTAAACCACCCCAATACCTCAACTAAATCCTCAACCGTATCTATCACTCTCGGTCTACTAAACTCTGTCCCCGTAAACACTACAAAACTATCACTACTATAATGATGCCTCTTCAATTCATATCCAACTACTGATATTACTAACACATCTTTGTCATTACCTACCTTCCTTATCCTTTCCTCTACAAAACTACTCAACTCTTCCGCTGAACTCACTAACACTGATAAACCCCTGTCTTTCCCATCTACCACAAACCTGCTCTTCCTCCTCTCTATAATCGCCGTATACAATGTCCTCGCCTTCTCTAACGGATCCTTTGCCCGCATAAAATTTGCTTCATCCAATACCGCACCCAATAACGCTAAACCAAGCTGATGACTAAATTCACTACCCGTATACACTGACATCCTCGGAAACCTTATCTCTGAATTTACATCCTTATCCCTCGGACATTCATTCCTGAAATACGGCGTTGCATCTATCATATCCCTTAACATTGCAAATCCAGTCCATGCTGCCTGCTTCAATGTCACAGTAAAATACATAAAAGCTATCCTCGTCCCAGTCAACAACTTAAATAACGCCTCTGGATTCTTATAACAACTCAACTCATATAACTTCCTCAATAACAATGCATTAGAAAAAGTCGTCTTCCCACCTCCAATACTACCTATCACTATTACCTCATTTATACCCCTCCTATATACCTCTACTATCTTCTCTTTCCAAAAATCATACATCCTACATACTGGACCTGCATAATAACTACTCTCTACCCATTCCTCTACTGGAATAACTTCCCTCACCTGTACGGGCTCATATTCATTAACCTTCGCCAAACTGTCTAGCATCCTCTCTATCTCACTTAATACAATGTCCATACTACATCACCACCACTACTGCTCTACTACTTGATCACTACGCTTCTTCTTCAACTCTTTGATAAATTCTAACACCTGCTTTCTCTCCTCTTCGCTCAACTCCATGATGTAATACGCAAGCGCCTTCACTGCCTCATCTACCGTATCTAACTGAATAGTATCTTTCTCCAACTTTACCAACTTCTCCATTAAAAGCAAAAAATCTGCTACCCTCTTCTGCATCTCTTCTAATAACTTCCCATACCCATACAAAGATAAACTCCCCTTCTCAACACTCTTCTTACATTCATTATACCACTTGTCACATACTTGCTCATATAATACAATAACTTCCCCTAACTTATCCCTTAACTTCTTTAGCAAAATTCGCTCCACCATTACTATTCACCCCCTCCCTCTTTGTCTACCTCACATTCATATAACCCAAACATACCTAACGGAAACCTACTCCTGTCATTCAAATCAAATTCTAACCTCCCTCCTTTAATCACTCTCTCTGCAAATTTACCTATCGCACTGTCAACTTTAACACCTGAAAGCACAGCCTGAACATCTTTCACTGCCTTCAATAACCTCTCTACACTCGGAAACTTCACCACCATCCCTGCAAATAAATAAAAGAAAAACCACACATCCTTTCCATACTGGTCAAATAAAAACAATAACACTCTCAAATCTATCCTATACTTCTCAGCTAACCATAACAATAACACCCCATCCTGATCTATACCCTCAATCACTAACTTGCCTCCTTCCTCTTCATACCACTTCATATCACCACCCTTCCTATAAGGAATTGCTCATAACATACCATAACACTACCCTCCTATACACTGAATCCTCTCCCCTCCTTATACTGTCCAACACCTCCGACCTTACTCCATGTAATACTTCATTACTGACTTCCTCAACCAATATATCCCATAACAAATCAACTTCCACGGCTTCATCAGAATACTCCCTTCTTTCTTCTTCTCTCTCTTTATTTTGCTGATAACATCCAATAACTTCGTTGAACTCCTTATCCCTAAAACACTTGACGGTATTCCAATACTTCTTTTGCGATACCTTGTCCCTGATCAACGAATACAAAAACGATAACAAATTTCCTCTACCCCTGTCCCAATACTTCACTTTCTCCATTACCGATAAAACTGCATCCTGAAATACATCTTCATCCCAATATACTCCATGCCTCATCATCACATAAAATATAAACCCCTGCACAACAAAATAAAACTGCTTACTACTTATACCATACTCTCTTATTACAGATAATAAATACTCTTCTTTCTGTGCTGTACTTAACCCCTTAAACCAAAACAAAAACGACACTATATCCTTCTCTTCATCAAATAACTGACACTTCCATAGAACAAACTTCTCTACCATAAACCTTAACCTTCTCGATATTCTACATAGGCATTTTCACTCTCCCATACCTTTACATATACTACATTCCACCCTTCCCCTTTCATCCTATTGTAAACTTCCATCGCTATTACTTCTGCTGTCGGATTACCAGAAAATTCTACCTTCCTCATACATTCAATTCCCTTAAATACATCATCCCCCTTCTTCATTAAAACTGCATGGTCAAACTCATCTAATATCTTATTAAGAGCAGCCTTCAATAACTTAAAATCAACCCCCATTCCTAAATTATCAAGCTTGTCAACTTTCACCCCCACTTCCACTTTCCATGTATGCCCATGCACATTCACACATGCACCTGGATACCCTACTAACCTATGCGCTGCTGCAAACTTGCCAGACACAACTACAGTCCATCCCATTGCCTTACCTCCTCCTTATTTTTATTACACCATTATCATTACATCCCCACTTACTTCATCTTCCATCTTCTCTTTCAACCTCTGAACACATTCACTACATAACACCTTTATCCCACAATCCCTTACTAACCACCAATCCTTACTCTCTGCTATCGTATCCAAAGCTTTTTCAATATCTCTGAAAAGGATTACACCTTTTTCATTGCTATAAATTTTACCACATTGAGCACACTTCACTACCCATACCTCTATCTTCTCAAATGACTTACTACTTTCAAAAGTATCCTTCACTAATGCACTCCTGTCAATCATCTCACCTACCCCTTCTTAGATTTTTCACCAACTTCCTATCTCTTACTGCCTCTCGATAGACTTTAACACAACACTAAAACTAAACTCTGGAACTAACCATTCCCCTGCTTCCAACACTACCTTCCAAGTCAAATTCCCGTGCTCCCTTTCTACAGTTACTAAAATTTTCTTACTCATCGTATTGACTAGAATCTTCGCAATCACTTCTCCATCCTCAATCCACCCCACAACTGAACCTACCCCTTTTACCTTCCAAAAATGCACCCCTTCCTCATCAATCTTCTCTCTCAACTTATACACCGTATCCCACACTACACTCGCTATGCTTAAATCAATAACCGCCCTACTTAAAACTTCAGTCGCTAACGCTAAAATACTATTCCAATGCTCATTAATTACTTCAAACACATTAGCATAAGTCTTTATCACCTCTCCATCATAAAAATTCAATACATGATCCAAATAACCCACTATCCGCTCACTCATCCCTAACCTCTCCTCTTTAAAGCCAACTTAACTTTTGCTACATACATCCTTTGCTTCAAGGCACTCCTTGCATTGTACCTTCCCACCCCCTTCCATACATTACCCCCTGCCTCGTCTATATGCTGCCTCAATATCCATGCCCCAACTTCAATATTATAACAAGCATCTCTCTTTAACCGCTGAACATCAAACCCTTCCCTCTTCAAAACTGGAAACCATGAACTATGCACTTGCATTACCCCCACACTATAACCCTTACCCTTACCTCTGCCTACACTCTTTTGCTTCATCTTACTCTCTACCATTGCCACTGCTTTTAATATCCTCACATCTATCCTATACTTCTTACTTGCCTGCTGGAAACACCTGTCCAGTCAATCTACACACCAACCCATTGCTGATACAGATAGAACAAATAACATTACCAACATTACCTTTTTCAGCATTCAACACCTCCTTCATGGACTTTTCACCTCCACCATTCATACAAGTCTTCTAATGTCTTCTCCGCTATCTCCCTCGTCCTTGGTAAACAGAAAGAACAATTAACTAAGCCTCTTAAAGAATCTTCTGCTTCTTTCACAGCCTTATCAAACACAACAGCTGAAGCTTGATAATTAGCTTTACTGAGATAACCCCCACTTGCAACAACAGATGCTAGCACATCTATCCCAAACACAATCTTGTCTACCCTCCCAAATGCTTCCGACAATAACATAGCCTCCGTCTCCAGCAACATTAACCTTTCCATCATCTCTTCCTTCTTCTTACTCGTCTTCATCTTTCCCACCTTATCCGCTAAACTGCTCACTTGACTTGCCACTTCTGCTATCCTCAACCCCAACATATCCCTATCTTTCACAAGTCTATCCGCTCCGCTCTCTGCTGAACAAACTGACACCATTACACCTAACATTAAAGCTGAGACAAATGCTACCATCCTCTTCATACCCCACACCTCCTCTTTAGTTTTTATCTCCTTCATCTTTATATAACTCCTTTAACCTTCTCTCATATTCCTTCCAATCTACATCCAACTGTAAAGCCACCATTCTTTCAATCAGTGTAGCAAACACATGCTCCCAATGATAGGGCGCCCTTAGGTCATCCCCAGGCTCTTTACTCTGAATATTTCCCTTCTTCGCCTCTTCCTCCCACCATTCGTCAAACACCCTAACCTCCTCTTCCTTCACTCCCCTCCACCACAACAGAAACCACTCAACCAACTCATGTATCGCAACTAAAAATTCATACCTTGCATCCCCTACCTCTGATACCTCTATCACCCACTTCCCTCCCTCCACCTCATAATAATCACCTGTCGTGCTATATCTATGCTGAGAGTGCGGAATAACTCTTATTACTATTTCAGGAAGCTTACTCTTCCCTCCTACCATATCTGCCTTCCTCCACCATCCTTTCTATCTTCTTTGCTACATCCCTTGCCTCTTCCACCTTCTTATATACTTCATCAATCATCGTTGTGAAACAATATACCTCATGTGACATCTTCGATAACTTAGCCATTTTCTCAGCTACCTCATTTATCAATACTTTCAACTCCTGGACTATACTCTCCAATGACTCTGCCATCCCTTTTTATACCTCCTTTCCATTTTCTTTTGCAACCTCATCAAATAGTCAAGCCTATTCATTTCTTCCTACCCCCTCTCTTTTCCTTTACCATCACTTCTTCAATCTTCTCCTTCACTAACTTCGCAATAGCTAACTGTGCCTTTACCTCCAGAAAATCTTTGCTCGCAGCCTCAAGTTCACCATGGTCAACAAACCCTAACCATACCTTATCTTCCTTCATCCTCTCCCTTGCTTTCCTTTGCCATTCCTTTACCCTCTCTAACTCTTTCCTTAAATTCCCTTCAATCTCCTCTACATATACATACACCTCCCTAAGTCCATCCATCGCCCAACCTCCTATTCTTTTCCTTTACTCAGCACCCCCGGGAGGACTTGAACCTCCAACCTTCGGATCTGGAGTCCAATGCTCTTGCCAACTTGAGCTACGGGCGCACCTTTATCCATCTATCTCATCACAACTCGGAGTGTATCCCCACCCATATCTATTCACAACTTCCCAATAGCACCCCAAACAACATACCCACTTGCCCCACGCCTCCGTCCCCTTCACCCTCCAGTCATCTACCCATGCCCCATCTATCACTTTGCCTATCCCTTCTTTCTCTTTCCTCCTGCCACAATTAAAACATTTAACCAATCTTTCCATATCATTCCAACCTCCTACTAATGAACTCAACTACAATTTTCTCTACTTCATCTATTAACTCCTCCACAGGAAGCAAAGCATTAACTCTTACTACATCAAAATTCTCTAACACCCTCTCATAATTCCCTGCTACTTCCCTTAACTTCTCTTCCTTTTCAAATACAGATAAACCTTGACCTCTATTCCTTAACCTCTCCAAAGCTTCTTCTACTGGGATTTCAAAATACACAACCAAATCAGGAGCAGGCGAAAACAAACTATTCAGAAACAAAAGCTCCTTTAACGGAAAAAGCCTACTTGCTTGATATGCTACCGTCGACAGATAACACCTATCTAAAATAACCACCTTCCCTTCTTTCAATGCTGGGACAATAACATTCTTGACATGCTCAATCCTATCCTGCACAAACAAAAACAACAACCCCTCTGCTGGAATATCACCTTTCTTCAACGCTTCCCTTACCTTCCTACCATACTCTCCATCAGTCGGCTCACCACTAAATACTATATCATCCCTACCTCTCATCCTCTCCTTCAATGCTTTATGGACTGTCGTCTTCCCTGCCCCATCTATCCCCTCAAACACTATCAACTTCCCTGGTCTATTTATCATCAGATTTAACTTCTCCCTTATTAACTCTTCTTCTCCTTGAACAAGCTCAAACACCTTAGCCTTGTCTTTATTCACCACACAAAGACTCATACACTCTTTACCTCTACTTCAAACCCTTCCTTCCTTAGCTTCGACACTATTGCTCCAACAAACCACCAAGCTTCCTTCCTAACTGGAACTTCTTCTATAAACGACCCATCTGCACTATACAGCCTTATCATCCCATACCCAAACCATTGGGGCGGCACCAAAACTACTTTCTTAGCCCCTCTCTCTAACAAATAATCAACCAAATTGACATACTGAATTTTAGCCGCTTTTATCTCCCTCACTAACTTCACTATAACCCAGAAAACTATTAACCCTACTATCACGCTCACTACCCACAACAACTGTTAACTCACCTCCTCCCTATTTTTGATATCATATTCCGCTACCTTTTCACAAATCCTACATAGTCTATAGCCCCTTACCCACCTATTCGACTGACATATATCCTTCACACCATTCTTCCCAAAGCATCCTGGAATACCACCCTCCCTTAAACAGTCTAACAGAAAAATAGCTTCATCTTTATCAATAACTCCTCTTGACCACAGGGAACTTACACAATACCTATCCATACCTACCCTCTTTGTTTTTATTTTACTCTACTAACTTTACACCTACACCTACCCTCTTATCTCACAATATACACCCAAACATCATCACTAACCTTTTCAACTTCCCTACCATCAAACAACCTACCCTTCTTTCCATCACACCAAGCCAAATATGCCCTAAACCTCCCTATTTCCTTCCCACCTTTCACTATAACAACTAAAACCTTGTCCTTCTTTCTCACACCCATCTGATAACCTCTTAACCTAAATATCCCCCAGTAGACCCAAAACCGCCTCTTGACTTACTCTGAGGTAATTTATCTATTTCCACTACCTCTGGACTACCTACATACAAAAACACCATCTGAGCAACCTTTTCCCCAGCCTTCACATAGGCAACCCTATCACTTATATTCACAACAGGAACCTTCACTTCATCCCCTTCTCCACAATAGTCAAAGTCCACTACTCCCACTGAATTCGGCATAATTAACCCCTTAGCTTTAAACAAAGATGACCGCGGAAACAAAAACACTCCAAACGGATGCTCTGACCTAACTACTAACCCTGTCCTTATCAGCTTAAACTCCCCTGGCTTCACTTCTACATCCTCCACTGCAAAGATATCATAACCCACCGACCCCTCCGTGCTCTTCTGGGGAAGCTTTGCATTCTCTACTAACCGATACACCTCTACCTTCATCCTCCCCTCCTTGTCATCATACCTCTTATTCACTTGCTCAAAAACTCTTCACAAACCTCCGGATCTGTTACCATCCACAACTTCATAAACTCCTTTAACGCTTTTTCTATATCTTCCTTCTTTAAATAAAGACTATCTAAAAGACCATCACTCTCAGTCTTCAAAACCACTCCTGCCAAATCATAATCAACATCACTAAATATACAAACATAAGGCTCACTGACAGGCGGAAACCTGCCTACCATCACCTTCTCTTCCTCAAGAGAAACACCTAACAGCAATTCATTCTTCTTTACCATTTTCTTATCAATACGAAATTTAAAAACAACATCATCTACCACCAAATTATCCTTCTTCAAAATTCCCATCTGCATCTTCATAAAATTTATTATCTTCTCCAACAACCTCTTGCTTATAGACCCTTCAACCTCAACATCCCCACTAAATTTAACACTCACCTTCAAAATTCTGTCATCACCAAGTTTAAAAACAGGCTTCACACTTATACTTTTTACATATCCGTCCAACTCTTTATAAACTTTCAAAAATCTTAAACAATCTTCAAAACCCTTCTCTTTTACAACATCCATACTCCCACCTCCTCTTTCCCAATCCACGGCAATTTATCATACCAACCTCTTATTCATTCTCCCCTTCATGCAAATTACCTAACTTTGCAGGAGGCCATTTCCTCCCTATCTGCCTGCTACATAACACTTTAGGCTTCCTATATTCTTTTGGCTTCCTTGGCTTCGTCTTGAACTCCCACCACTCGCTTCCATCATAAGATTCCCTCTCCAACCACCAATCTCTCCCTACTACAACTAAATCAATCGCAACCTCTTCCATCCCATAACCATTACTATACCAAACATCCTTCGCCACTTCCTTAAAATCTTCCCATGTAAACCACCCCCACTCCTCACTTCCCACCCATTCCACATCCTCTTCACTCTTACCATGCTTTTTCAACACTTCTAAAGTCTCTTCTAATACCCGCCCCTTATACAGAGGCTAAGGCTTCCTGCTTAACAGCAGGCTTACTATTCCCTATCCCTACCTCCATTAGCAGGGACTCGGGTTTACTTTTGTAAATCCAATCCCACACCCTAAACTTCACTGGATTACATAACTTTACAAACAAAGTCTTTAAGTCTAATACCAGTCTACGGAGCTTTGCTCCAACTTTCAATATATTCATCGCTCCTACAAGGTCAGCATTAAATACCTTATTCAACTTTAAGTCTTTATACAATCCCCTTTTTATCCTCTTACCAGAAAACTGAACCTCTTCCCCATTTGCCTTCTTAGTCTGCATCTCAACTACATCATCATTTATCGGAGAACACTTACTCGTATACTTCTCATTAACCTCTACTACCTCTATACCTAACTCTTGACACTTATATTTCAGCACATCAACAAACTTACGATGAGGTATATAAACATAATTCTGATTCACAACTTTACTGAAAGATATCCCATCCTTATCTATAGCATCCTTGCCAATATACACAACCCTATGCCCTGTCTCATATAACAAATCAGCCAACCTCCTTGTCACTTGATGTATCCAAGTATTCAGTTTCCTCTCCCTCGCTTTATACAAATTCCATAAATACCTCTTCAACCATAAATAATGTTCCTCTAATACCTTCCTCTTCTCTTCATCTTCCTCTTCCTTCATCATATTCAAAATCCTATCCATATGACTTCTTATCTCCGCTACTTTCTTATTAAACCACCTATTATAACTCTTCAATTCTTTACCTGAGATTATAAATGACTTCAACTTAGGATTATCACTCACTACTGAAAACAAGTTATCTAACCCTACGTCAATCCCAGCCTGATACATACCAACACTATAAATACTTATCTCTTTTTCATATACTATGTGCACTTCAATCCACCCCATATCATATACTAACTTCACTTCCTTCACTTTATAATCAAAACCCTCTGGCAATAAAACCTCTAAAGGCTTCTCTCCTTTTCTTAGCTTTAAAAGCAACTTCCTCCCTACATTAACATGAGGAACAACTACAGTAAACCTTACCAAACTCCTCAACTTCCTTGGCTTCGGAAGCCCAGGCTTACCCCTGAACTTCTCAGGATTTCTTTTATATTCTTTTACTGCATTTGCCCATGACTTCAAATTCCTTACCTCTTGATTCATTACCTTAGCACATATTCCAGCTTCATTTACTTTCTTTTTCTGATCCTTCAACTTCTCAATCCAACCTTTTAATTCTCCATCATTTTCAACAATCGCTTTCACTTCTTCTAACTCTTTCCTTTGCCACTCTGATTTATTTGAGTACACTCTATCTGCTAACAAAGAATACAACAGACTGGAATTAAACAGCCTAAATATATCACCTGTCTTCTTATCCCATTCAAGAACAAACACCCTCAATAAATTCTGAAATTGAGCTACATCATAAATAAAACTCCTCACCTTTGCCCTATACTTTGAACTCAATCTAATAGTCAAAACTCTCTTTACTAACCTCCCACTCATAACTACGCTTCCTCTTTTACTATCTCTGATAGATACTTCATCACTTCCAATATGTCGACACCTCTCATATCCAACTCCAACCACACTGCACATAACAAATGTAATACTCCAGCAATCCTCTTCATCAACCCTTCATCCATGTCCCAGAACAATACACCCCTCTCCAACTCTATTGCAAAACTGCCTACACTTGCTAATACTAACTCAATCACTAATTCATGCCAATTTTCTGGCAAATCACTAAACTCCCCTTTCAAATACTTATCAAACTTCTCTTCTAAACCTAGATCAATAAACAACAATTCTAACCTGTGCTTCAATTCGTTTACGACTTCATTCACTAAACCCCTCAACTCCTCTTCAGAAAACACTAACCTTAACTCTTCCACTGCTTTACCCAACATCTCCATCATCTCCCACCCCCTTGCATCTTCTCTTCTTTATGCACCCTCTCCTCATATTCTTTCAACTTCTGAAACAAACCCTCATCCAAATCCTGTAAACTGCCAAACCACTTGATCTCTGCCCCAATCATGTCACTCAATGCCCTCACATTCTCCACAAACTGATGGAAAGTCCACCCAAATTCATCCCGAGGATATATACCCCTCACCACGTCACCCTTCGAATTCAAAAAAGCTATATACAACGGCGTTATCACACAAACAAATTCCTTCACATCATTCCTTTCACAAAACTTCGCCAACTTCCTTAGAAATATCAACCTTCCTAACTTAGCAATGTCCCCTAATAAATAACTTAACAACATCAAAGCTAACAACAACCCTAAAACAGCTAACACCTCTAACAAACCATTCACTGATGTCCCTACTAACATAGCCACTGCCGCTACCCATACCCCTACCCAAGGAAAATCAAAAACTCCTGTCATATTTATCACCTCTCTATCCTTTTACAACTACATCACATTTTCCCTTTCAACTATTATCTCTCGTCTGCTATCTACGATACCATTAACATCACTTTCACTAACATTCCCTTTGTCAGCATCTTCTTTCCTTTTGTCCAAAACTAACTCTATACCTGCCACCTGACTTAACTCAAAATCATCTACCTCCCTCTCATGAACATACATCCACCCAAACTCTACTATAGGAAATAAACACCTCACTTCCTTTTCCACCTGACGTAACTTAGACAACACTTCTATCCCATCATCATATTCTTCCCAATCGTCATGCCATTCCACATAGTCTTCTGATATTACTACCCATAAAAATACCTTTAACCTGCCCCTACTCCTCCTCACATACAATCCCTTCACTTCATCCATATCAGAATAAATACCTGCTAACTTGGCTACTACATAACATAACCAATTGCCAAATACTACCAACTTCTCTTCATACCACCACGGAACTACATGACCACCCCCCTCCCATCTCTCCTTCACTTGTTCCACTACATTCTCCAAACCAAAACACCTGTCCACTACCACTAAAAATGAGGACGGATGAGATATCGTATCTACTACCCCACCCACTACAATTACTACTTCGTCTACCCCATTTACACTCTTCAACTTATTAAATGCGTCAACTAAATAATCCTCCACATCCATTACAGATATCTTGCCCCTCGCTCCATCATAATCCCAAGACAATGCCAATACTACATCACTTAATATAATCTTCAAATCAGATTCTTTCAACACTAACGACTTCTGAAATGACTTGACCCAATCCTTTACTACCAATGTGCTTACCACCCCCATCACCCACCTCCCTATACCTTTTATTTCTCTATTATACTCATTGCTCACTCCTCTATCGTTAAATAACTGACACCATCCCTCTTCTCTACTAACCATACCTCATCCCAATCTACCATCCTTTTCACATCTTCATGATGGGTCACTACCACAACTGTCCTGTCCTCCCCCTTCAACCACTGAAGTAATTCAACCACCCTCTCCCTGTTCACAGCATCAAGCGGTGCAAACACCTCATCCAATACTAATAAATTCGTCCCCTTCCCCTGGTACATGAGAAAATCAGATAAACCTAACATTACAACTAACATTATCAAATACCTCTCACTACCACTCCACCAACTTAACCTACTCATACTCTTATACCCATCACTTACTTCAACCTCTAACTGACCTCTGCCCCCAATCCTGAACCTCACATCTACACCTATTACATCCGCATACCGTCTCATCAATTCATTAAATACCCCTAACACTTTATCTAATACATACGCTACAACACCATCATCACTTAACCCCTTCTCCCATCTCTTCGCTACTTCCAATTCCCATTCCAATTTTTCTATGTCTGAAAAACTTTCCTCTTTTAACTTAGCCTTCTGCCTCTCATACTCCTCTGCCCTCGCCTTCACCTCTACAGCCTTCCTATATTCCTCCACATTGCCTATTCTCTTCCTCATACCCCACACTTCTTTCAATAACCTCTCTCTATCCACTCCCTTACCTCTAATATATATAGCCTCCAACTCCCTCAACTGTCCTTCCACTTGTTTCAATACACTAGACAACCTCTCCATCTCTTCTTTGGCTTCCCTAATAAACCTTTCCGTATCTACCTCAGAACCACATACCCAACACTTGCCATCCCTTAAATACCTCATCTTCTCCCTTATATTCGCTACCTTCCCAGACAACTCATCCCTTACATACCTCAACTGCTTTATTAATCCTTCAACCTTCAATGCATCTCTCCACCTCTGCACCTGCTCCAATACATACTTCCTCTTCTTCCTGTATTCCTCAACTGGAATAGGCAAATCGCTGCCCCACCTCTCCAATATACCTAATGCCCATTTCACTTCCTCTTCTTTCACCTCCATTTCTTTCAATCTGTCCATCAACTCCCTCATATCCTTCCTTACCTTCAACTCCACTTCTACCTCTTTTCTTCTCTCCTTCACTTTATCTCTTAACTTCTGAAACACATCCAATCCTAACCACCTAATAAATAACTCCTTCTTTTCAGCATCACTTTTGACCAGAAAACTGTCCATCATCCCTTGCTGAAACCAACTCGATAATACAAACTCCTCATAACTCATGCCCACAAGCTCCCTTACCCTCCTCTTCATCACATCCCAATTATAAGCCTCTACCTTGCCACCTACCTTCGCTACCCATTTTTTATCTATTCCCCTTACATACTCTACCTCAACCTTACCTAACCCTGCTCTCTCAAATGCCACTACACCACTACCCCTCTTTCTCAACTTATTTACTACATCATCCTTCAATTGACCACGACTATTCTCTTCCCACAGCACCGTGGACAATGCGTCCCACAACGCCGACTTCCCTACCATATTACTACTACCATCCCTATCCCAATTCTTACCTTCTAATAACACAAGACCAGGTTTAAACTGAATATCTGCTTGACCATAGCTGAAGAGGTCTCTAACTGACAACAACAAAAATTTAACCATCGTTTACCTCTGGGACATCCAATACAACTTGAACTCCTGCCTCTTCCAAATGGGCTTTAACTTCGTCATCAAAGTATCGCCAAAATTGACCCCATACCATCCATGACCATAATCTCTTCCCTTCTTTATCATACACTTCCACTAAACTATAATCGTCAAGATGCCTTTTTACTAATACTTTACCTATTACATCCCTCTCTCCTAACAAAATCTCCATAATCATAGTATAATACCCTGTCAAATCACCAGACTGAATACGTCTATATGCTTGCTCTCGTCGCTTCATTTCTACAATGTCTTTAAACACTTCCTGCATAGCAAGTATCAACTTCTCTGCATCCTCTCCTGTCAAGAAAATCAATATATCACCAAAACAACCCAACCTGACACTCAAGAAAATACCTGGACTATATTTACCTTCACCAACCAACAACACCCCACTTCCTACATGCATTCCTATAGCACCTTCGTACTCCATATAACACCTTGCATTCAGAGCAACATCCATAACCTTATTCATATAACATTCAATCACCTGCCCCTTATTCAACGACTTATCATCCATAACAATTCCTCCGTCCACTTTGAAATGAACTGTCCCTTACAAATCCACAGGGACAGTCATACTACATATATAGATTAGCCTACGCAGTCTTCTCTTTCACAAAAGCGGCTGTATACTTCAAAATTACTGCAACTCCTATTACATCAGTCTCTTCAGTCTTTTCACTCCTACCATTACTACTGTTCTCTGAACTACTAAACCCATCCATAAGTACACCATCAACTACACAACCGCTGAAGAACAATTCTCTCCTCCTACTCCCTAACTTGACTACTACATCAGATGCTTCTTTACTCAACGCCCATTGAACAAAAAAGGCTAACACATCTAAATCTCTACTCTCATTAAAGTCTAACCTAATGTCACCTCCATTCAGGAATTCACTAAAATCTACTCCCCTTAATAAACCAGATACCTTTTCCCAACCTTCCCTTTGCACCTCTACCCTGAACTCATTAGACATAAGATACCCTTTACTCTTAATACCCTTCTTCTTGTCTCTTGCCATAATACCCACCTCCTGCTGTGTTTTAAAATCTGACTTTTTCGTCTTCACTCTCCCTCTCCTTATCAAACTTCTCACCCAACCTCACCTGAAAATCAAAGCAAGACACTGATAACAGTGGCAAATTCTTGAACATATTCCACACTTTGTCAAATTCCCTATTCTCATCCTTTGAAGAGTCTTCCCATACAGAATGGACAGAGCGGTCTATAAAATGAAATATGATCCTCCTCCCTTCCTTATCCTCTACCAAGTCTACCATCTCTACATTATCCAAATTAATCACTTTATCAAACAGCTTCATCCACATCATCACCACCTCCTACCCTATCGCTAACCGTACACTTTCCGTATCCGAATAACATGCATAGGCACAAACTTCGAACTCCCTCTTTCCTTATATCCAAAACCTATCCCTATCTCACTACCATCCTCAGAAAGATAAACCATTTTAACATAACCATCAATACCACTGCTCTTTACCGTCTCCTCCCAAACTTGAAACATTGCATCAATATCTTTTAACAGCTCATCCCTTTCACAAACCTCTGCTTGCAACAAGGACATAACAGGATACAAATAATAACGACAATCCTCATCCATCCAATTCTTTATCCTCTCCTTTACTAACTCAACATTACTTTGCATCCCAATCACCTCCTTGCTTTCGTCTCTCCTATAACATATTATACACTCTTCTCACGGTACAAATTCATTAACCACTCCAACTCCTTACCCCCAACTTTCAACACTTTTCGCCCATACTCCTCAAGCAATTGCCATAAGTCAATCTTCGTCTTCTCTTCTAATTCCTGAAACCTCTTCCCTTCATCATAACCCCTGACTACCTCTGGAACATACTCCACTCCCATTACACCTAACTTCTTCACTACTTCTACTAAACCCTTCCCCTTCACCCTCACATAACATTCACTTACATCAAATCCATACAAATCCTCTAACTTCTCTATCTGCATAAACTTCACTCCATACCCGTCAACCCACCACCATCCCATATTCTCCAAATCCACTACTACACCACCCACCCTCACATCATCTACAAAACTACGCTGAAAGGGAACACCTGGATACACTACCTTACCTACTACCTTCCTAAAGTGCAAATGCCCAGATACTACTAACCTCACTTCACTGAAATCACTCAGACTAACTTGCTCCTTGCCTTCCCATAACACTGCTTCCCTTAACTCAAAATGACCAAATACTATATCACCTTCCAACCTCTCCTTATCCCCTTGAATACACCACTTCCATGGCACATAACATACATCCCTCCCACTAACATTTTCCCTATATACCTCATTATCTACTACCTCAATCCCTTCTATACCTTTCAATACTACTAATCCACTCTCTTGACATCCTTTATCATAATAGTCATGATTACCTGCTATCACTACTACATCCACTTCCTTCGCTATCTCCTTGAACAAATACCATACCCTATCTTTATCCCGCCCACTGTGCATCCTGTCTTTGAAACAATCACCAAGAAAAATTACACGCTGACAATTATGCTCTTGAACTGACTTTAATATCCATTCACAAAGCCGCTCCTCTTGATCCTTTACCCACTGATACCTACTCGACCCAATATGAATATCACCAAAACAACACCACTTCACTTATCAACTCCTGCTACTAACTACCCCACTTGTAACTAACTTCAACACTAACTCTTTATCCACCTCCTCAAACGGTACACCCACTACCGCAATAAAACCGCCCTTGTGTAAGAACACCTTCGGATACACTTCAAACACTTTACTTACATCTATCATACTTGCTTTTTCAGACGACGTATTCTTTATTACTGAAGTATGCCTTCTCTCCATAGAATTTCTCTCAATCAATAAATCCACTCCACTCTCTTGAAACAATCTGCTATGATACGGTGCGAAACTCTCATCAGATAAACATACCCTCAACCCATTATACTCCAGAAACATTGCTTTTTTTACCTTCTCTAAATAACGAACCTCCTCCTCACGCAACTTCCTCCTTGGCTCATCCAACAAACCTTTCGCTTCTAACTCCGTATACACTTTCCTTATCCATAGCGAATAATCATCAATCAGTAAATTATCCCATAATACTACACCAACTTCAGATCCATGCTCTTCCACATCTATCAACAAAATCTCCTTACGCATTCTATCTTCTTCTCTATCCAATACAACACCTACCTCCTCACTTGCTCTCTTCACACCATATCTATCCGCAATGTCTATAAACATTAATACCTTAGACATCACAGACAACCCATATATATGCCTCAAAACTAATATCAACGAACAATTCAAATTAATATCTTGATGATGATCAAAATTCCACAATTCTGGCTCATACCGACCACCTACATCTACTAAACATACTTCCTTATCTTGATAATACTCTTGCGGAACTTCCTGAGGGTGCACTGTCTCAACAATAACATCAGGATAACTCATCTTCAATAAAGATACTGCAATAAAATCGTCCCAATGCCTTGGCTCCTTGTGCGTCACTATCTTCCTCAACATTTTTCCCCCACCTCCCTCTATACATACTTATACAATATGAATACCCCTTTCTCTACTCCTTCCTCCCCTCTATCAATACTCTTCACTTCAGCTACACCACCAAATAACCCCCCTATCACGTCTTCTACATCACCATCAGAAACCTCTGTTACTTTGCTTTCTGTCCCTACCCTGACTGATAACTTGAACTTACCTCCCTCTACTTCCTTCAATGTATACACACCTGCTCCATAAACTACTTTCTGCTTGCTTACTTCTCCACCTCTTCCTTCTACTACTTTACTTTCCTCTTTCTCTACCTCCCCAGAAACTAAACCCTCAGACATTGACTTCGCTTCCTTAACTACTACTCCACCACTACTGCCTTTCCTCTGCTTTTTCTCTGGCTTCTCTATTACTTTATAAAATACATCACCATTCTCCTGCCTCTCCTCTACAATCTTCCAACCTTGACTCCTCCTATACCTAACATGATAAGTAAGACTAACATTCACACCAGGTAATCTCTCTTTTGCTAACTTCTTAAATTCTGAAAGCCAAATTCCTTCCTCAAGTAAACTATCCATCCAAGACGCATACTGTATCTTTCCTTCTGACTTCTCTACTACCTTATAAAATACATCACCATCGTCCCGACTCTCCTCTACAATCTTCCAACCTTGAGCTCTCCTATAACATACATGAGCTTTTAAATTAATCTCAACACCGGGAAACTTCTCTTTTGCTAACTCCTTAAATTCTGAAAGCCAAATCCCTCTTTCAAGTAAACTATCCATCCAAGATGCATACTTACCCTTACCCATTCCCCACCTCCCTTTGTCTATCATAACCCTTTTTCAATCTTTGCCATCTCTTTTCTCCACGCCAAGTACGTTATCAATAAATCCTTCTTCGATTCCATTGCCGCTACCATCGACGCTAATAAATCAACCTCTTGCTTTGCTTCAATAACTTGCCTCCTTGCCTCCTGCCACTCTGGTGTCCTTACAATCGCTTCCTCTACAGCCTTCTCTGTCACTTTCGATAATGTCTCCCTATACTGCTTTGCTAAATTTGCCTCTAATACCTGAAACTGCATCTTCTTAGCCTCATACTCAGACCTTGCCTTCGCTAACATTACTCCTAACTCAGCATACTTATAACTCAATTCCCTCATCTCTTCTTCTAACTTCTCATCATCAATCAGAAATGTCTCTTCTAAAAACTTCCTTAACTCTCCATCTGACAAATCACTAAACATACCCAACCACCTCCCTCTACTTTGTCTTACTTTTTCTTTCTCTTCTTAAGCGATGCTTCCTTACATTCCTTACCATTAAAATATTCTACACATAACCTACATATCTCATTCGCATTACTAAACCCCTCCCTATACATAGGACACTTCCCATTCACTTCGACTACAAAATAACTTGAACACATCTCAACGATATAACATTCAATACATTCACCTTGCCCAAACTTCCCAAAACATTCCTTTAACATCTATACCTACCCCCTACCCTCTTGCTTCGATAATAACTGCAACAATAACTCAATAAACTTGTCAATCTGCATTACTACTACTGGCTTCTGCCTGCCTACCCCAATCACTAACACTGAAATACCTTTACCTTCTGCCTCCCCTATCCACCTGAACATTTCCTTGTATCCTCCCGTCCTCTTCTTACATTCTAATACTAACTCCATACATTCATTTACCTTCACTACTACATCCCCTTTCATTGCTGGAGCGGCGCCTGATACAGGAACCCTGTTCGCTTCAAATCCTGCTCGCCTAAACCAATCCCTTACCCTATATTCAAATCCTTTACCTATAACATTTGCCTTCTTAGACACCACTACCACCTCTACTTAATCCTAACCTACTTAATACTTCCATCTTGACTGACTGATCTTCAAATATACCCCTAACTCCAAGCGTCTGCACTGTACTCTCTTGCTCCTTCACTCCACGCATCCTCATACAAAAATGCACCCCCTCCACTACTATCATAGCACCCTTCGGCTTTATTACTTCCATAAACATATTCAATGCCTCCCCCGTATAATCCTCCTGCAATAATAAACACTTACCCAACTCTTTCAAAAACCTCGGTATCTTACTTAAACCTATTACCCTTCCACCTGGAACATAAGCAAATGCTACTTTCATCTCGACAGGCAATAAATGATGCGGACATAAACTATATACCTTGACATTATCAACAAGAATTATTCCGTCATAAATAGACGGAAATGACGCCTTCTCTAATATCTCAGTCGCCCTCTTAATAACCTCTTCCCTAGGCTGAATAAATTCGTCAAAAACATTCCATACCCTCTTCGGCGTATCCTTAAAATTGTCATCATTATTACTATACCCCCTACCCTCTAATAAACCCTTAACTGCTTCCATAAAAGCTTTCTCCATCGCTACCCCTCCTTGCATTCTCCCCATGACCTACCAACTTCAATGTCCATGTCAAACTCAACAAATTTTTGGTCTGGTAATTCTACCTTCTTTACTTCATCCTTTATTATACGACAAATCTCTTCTACCTCCTCCTGCGGACAATCAATAATAACAGAATCATGAACAAAATTGACAACCTTACCCCTAAACCCTTCCTCATGCAATCTCTTGATTATTCTCCATGCAGTCATTGCGGCAATGTCACTTGCTGCACTTTGGACTGGCGTATTAACTGCCTTCTGTGCCCACCCCTCATTATCTTCTGATTGACTTAACCACCTAAACCTGCCAAACATTGACCTGACATAACCTACCTTCTTTGCAAACTCCTTAACACTATCTAACCATACCTTTAACCCTGAAAACATCTTAAAATACTTGTCTACTGTCTCCCTTGCCTCTTTTTCAGAAATTCCTAACTCCTCTGCTACACTTTTGAATCCTCTGCCATAAATAACCCCAAAATTGAAGCCCTTTGCTCTCCTCCTATACTCTTTCTTCACTTCATCAGGCACATTTTCAGACATACCATATAACTCAATAGCTACCTTCGTATGAATATCAACTCCTGACTCAAAAAACTCCTTCATCTTCCTATCTTTCGAATACTGACACGCTACCCTTAACTCATGCTGACTAAAATCTGCCTTTATTATCTTACCACCTTCCCCAAATCTACTAACAAACGCTTTCTCCAACACAGGACCTAACCTCGTAGGTATATTCATCAAATTCGGCTCAGATGAAGCTAACCTCCCCGTATCCGTGGCAACTAATGAAAACTTAGAATGAATACACCCATCACTCCGCACCCACTTCTCTAAAAACGGCTCAACATACGTCCCTAACATCTTCTCTATCACCCTATACTCAAGCAATTTCTCTATCCTTTCCTTAGCTCGCTCAGATAACCATTGCACCTTCAATACTGACTCTAATACCTCCTTCCTCGTAGACTCTACTTGAACCCCCACCTCTCTCAACCACTCTAACACTTGCTTAGGTGAATTCAAATTCACTCCTCTTACTTCATTCAAAAAACTACTCCTCTTCTCTTCTAATTCCTTCTTCAATCCCATCAAATATTCTACATCCACATACATTCCATTCCTCTGTAACTCAAGACATAAACATAAAATCTTCTTAGCTACATTTTCATAAGCATCATAAAGACTCTGCTTCTCACTACCAAAAATCTTACTCCACTGAAGAGATGCACCTTTCAACTTATCTTTGAACAATTCATATAACCTCAATGTCACATATGCGTCAATAGCATTATACTCATATAACCTGTCTCGAGGCACATTCCTTATGTCTGTTTTCTTCCAGTCAATCCCATACTGACCTATATCAAGATAGTCAAGAACAAGCCTCTTCAATGACACACTAGGTGTCGCTACACCACTCAATAAATAATACATCACTTGAACATCCTCTATGTCGCTCTCCCTACCATATACCTCCCATCCATACTTCTTCATCCCTAACAACACATCAAATCCTGCATTATATACTGCCACTTTGCTTGCTCTATCAAAAACTTCCTTCATAAACGCCTTCGATCTTTCCTCACCTAACTTCTCTAAATCAATTACAAACCTCCCATCATCTACCGCCAACCCAACCGTCATAACCCTGAAGTCTCCATTCCATATATCACTACCAACAGTCTCAAAATCCAATGCAACCACCTTGCCAGATACCTTGGCTAATACTTCATCTAACTTACTACCCTCAACTACTTCAAAACTGACTGGCTTATACATCCTGCCTTGCTCAACAAATACCGTCCCTCTCGCTAAATCCTTCACAAACTGTTCATATGCACTGGCACCAAGAACACTATCCTTATGGAACAATAACCTATACGCTGGATGCCAAGTCACCAATACTTTCCCATACTTCGTATCAACAATATTACCCCTAATATCTGACACTGCACCAGGGACACCAAAGAACTCCTTAGCTGTCACTCCAAGAGCAATAATCAACTTCCTCTTCCTTAACATCATTAACTCTTGGTCTAATTTCACCTTGCAACATTTCACCATCTCTTTCGTCAGCTGATTATTGGGCGGTCTACATTTTACAACATTCGTAATATACACCCTTGACATGTCAATATCCAATGCACTTAACACCGCCCTCAATATCTTACCTGAATATCCCACAAAGGGACGCCCCTGCTTCTCTTCTTCTTCGCCAGGGGCTTCCCCTACAATCACTACCTCTGCTTCTAAACTTCCTTCCGGATCTACCTTTTTCTTACCTCGCAACGGACATGACAAACATACAACATCGGACATCTCTCCTTCACCTCAACACAACATTAGAAAGGAATATCATCATCTTTTAACTGCTGAGCTATCTTCTTGGCAAACTTCATTATCTCATCTACATCTAACTGAGCACCATGCATACCAGATACTACCATATCATTAACTTTACTAACCTTCATTTCCTCTCCTTTCTCTTCCTTGTCTAGTTTATCTGACTTCATCTCACTATCGACTGCTGAAGAAGAGGAACTCGAATACCTCTCCACTAACCCCTCAACACCCAAATCCTCATCCCCTCCATATAATACAGCCTTCAATTCATCATAACCCTTCATCCTCCTACGCACAAATTCATTTAAATCAGGAATCTCTTCTATCCTTAACTGCCTGCCTATAACTTCCCTAATAGGCACTTCCCTTGGCTTCGCCCTGACTGAATAATTGACAAAACCACCACTACCCTGAACTTTCTCTATAACTACATTCCGCCCACGCTCCAAATCGGTAATATCACCATAATCAGGATCCAATACAATTTTCAATAACGCCATCCTCACTGTCTTCGGCGCTAAATACTGCCGTATCACCTTCTCTTCACCTTCTTTTAACGGAATAATATTCATTAAAAACCTTTCGACTGCTACAAGCCTATTGACTATCTGCATAGCTACTGGTGTCTTCATTTTCTTTAATTGCTCTACTACTTCACATACTGGACAAGGCTCCCCTGCAGTCACTTTCGGACAATACTCCATCCCCGACCCCACCAGCCGATAATGAACACCTACCTTCTTATAGAACAACAAACCATCAACTGGCGGCAATATCCTTACTAAATTCTCACCAAGCTCTGGAACCCAATACTCATCAACTGCCATCTGGGCCATTGCTTCTTGATACTCCTTCCTTAATAAATCAAAATTCAACGCCATAACTCCCACCTCCTCCTTTTTAGTTTTTTCTATTGAACTATAACTTCATTACTACACTCTACTCTGTCTACTGCCTCTAAAATACTCGTAAAATTCCAACTACTCATCAATTCCATTACATCCCTTAAATACTTGCCCCTTACACTCCTTTCACTCGGTAACTTGACCCACATAGCCCACCTCAATAAACATTCCGCTAAACCCCTGTCAATATCAGTAACATATACCGAATACTTCTCCAAAAATCCTTCTGTCAAATAAATCCAAAACGGTAAACATGCTACTACATGTGCTCCCCCTATCCTTAATAACGGAACACCACCCTTCTGAAAATCTGCTAAACAAATGTCCTCTGTCAATACTAATACCTTATATAACCCTAACCCTGATGCACTACTCTCCGCTTCTATCGTAATAAGCCAATAATCAGGCATATTACAAGACAACATCCTTAACTGATAAGGCTTGACTTTGACTTTACTCTGATCATCACTTTCAACAGGAATAAGCTGAAACTCTTTTACCTTCTCCTTGAATAACTTATACACTGACCTTAACCTTACCCCTTTAACCATGTCCCATTACCCTCCTTCCCTTCCCTTTCCTACATTATATTATACCCTGCACAACTTACACCTCTTATAACAATACATACTACCACTTCCTAAACCTCTCCATAACTTGCCTCAACATCAACTGCTTCATCACTTCTATTACCCTGCCCAGTCCTTGAGTCAATCCCAAAAATACACTCCCTCCTAATACTTCTTCTTTACTACACCCTTCTCCTGGATCCTTTAACGACACCAATAAACCTACCTCCACCTTGTCATAACCAATTACCCTACCTAACTTCATCCCCACCATTACCCCTTCCCTCCATGCATCCCTATCCAATAGCACCCTCACCTTACCTCCCCCATCCACTAACTTCGCAATAACTTTCACTTGACTATTACTCACTTCCTTACCTAATAAAGCTATACCCTTCATCCTATATGCATCCTTCCATCCTTCACATACATATAAATAACCATCACCGCTCACATCATACCAATCTATACCCCATACTACCCCTTCCTTCGGGGCTGGACAATTCACATACTTTGGCTCAATATCTTTTATCGCTCTCGCTACCCAATACCATAACTCCTTCCTTCCTCTATCCTTCCAACATGGTACAACTAACCTGCCTTCCCACCACCTACACTTCATACTAACTAAATCTTCATAACTAACATTCACCTCCTTACACCATTCCTGAAGTAACCTTTCAACTCCCTTGCCTGCCTTCATTAACTCAATACTACCTTCTGGAAATTCAATCACCTTCTTCTCTGTAACGGCACCTACTCTATTACGATTACTTAACTCCTTTGCAAACCTTAACAACTCCCTCACCTCATTAAACGATAAACCAAACCCTTCAACTAACACTTCCTCTATCCTGCCTGAATACCCACACCTGAAACAATGGGCTACCCCTAAAGACGGATTAATATACAAATGCTTCTTAACATCACCACACTTCGGACAATTAACACAATACTCTTGCCCACCTTTCCTAACCTTAGCGCCTCGCTCCAACAGCCACTCAATCAGATCCATCGCACTTTACCCCTAATCACTACATAACCGCCCCATGCAAATTGCAACAACATCATCTCCTTTTCCATACCAAACAAAATATGGTCTCACTTCCTCATCACCATCTTTCTTTAACATACCCACATAATACAACTTCCTCTTGACTTCATTACCTTGCATACCACCAATCATGGCGTCAATAAAATCTGCATAATTCTTTAGCATTACTACTTTCCTAAACAAAACAGGAATGTCTAACACATAAAAAGCTAATCTCCTATGATTTACTACCTCTTCCCGCACGGCGTAATACAGAAAATTATCATAAACAGCTACATTCCTTTCTACTTCCTTTTCCTCATTCTTCTTAAATATCTCCTCTAATATAGCATGCACCTTAAACGGTGCTACACCTCTGACATATTGCTGACATTGAAGAGGCTCCATTAGCTCCTTCTTTACTGCCCAATGCTCATTCGTAATAAAACCATCTTCTGTCTCCATCAATACTAAACCAAATCCATATGGATCTATCGCTCTCTCAAACAGCCTCATTAACTGCACCTCTCTACCTTCCTTAACCATTACTTTTCACCCCCTCTAACCCTTTACCTACTCCCTTCTCTAATTCTTTACAAATACCTTTGAACTTACATCTATTACATTCCTCGGGATCAATACTCAAAACAAACGGATCCTCTGTACTAAACACTATGCTTGCCTTTTTCAATACCCCTTCAAAAATCCCTAAGTCAGGATCCTTAACTACCTCAACCGTCTTCCCACTCTCCTTATGCACCCCATATATACCTACTTTCTTTATACCCTCTACTAACTCTTTAATATCATCCCTACAACACCCAAGCTTCAATCCGAAGAAATATACATTCACTTGCACTAACCATTCCCATGGCACCCCGCCTTCTAATAACTTGGCAAACTTATTCAAACTGCAAGTCTTAATATCAACTAAAATCTCTCTGTCAAACACAGCATCAAATCTTCCTACTATAGTACCCCTCCCTACTTTCAAAATAAAATCAGGCTCATCTTCATGACTCTTGGAATTATAAAAGACTTCCCTACCCTTCCTCCTCTCCCATTCAATTGCTACAGGCTCAAGTGCCCTCCCAATGTCAAATATTCTCCTGGTAGCTTCGTCTGGCTCAGGTCCTTCTATCCCATTAGCAATCAACCATAACTTCCTTAAACAATTCGTCCCTAATATACTTGCAGATAAACTTAACTCTTTCATCTATACCTCCTCCTTCCATTAACCCCACCTACCCCCGTTCACATTATCTCCTCCCTAAAAAATCCATATTCCCTTATTACCTTCAAGGATATAATGTCCCCCCTCTTGCCAAACTTATTCTTCAATACAACTAACCTTATCAACCCTTGCTGTTCCTCTTCCTTCGTCTGTGATATAGCTACTACATAATCTGCTACCTGCACCTTCCTAAAACTCCTGCCAATATTATTCAATGATAACACCTTCCTATCTACTGCTTCCCTATTTGCTTGCGACGCTGTCACTACCCACTTGTCATACTTGTCAGCCAGTTTCATCATCCTCTCAAATACTTCCCCTTGCTCTACCCAGTCAGATTCCTTATACCCTTTCCCTACCTTCAATAAATCACCATAATCAACTACTACTACATCAATATCCTCTGCTAACCCATCTACTAACCCCTCTAACTCCTCTATCGATACCCTCGGATCATACATTACCTCCACCTTACCCATACTCCTCAATAACTCTATCCTCTTCTTTAACCCCTCCGCATCATTCCTTACATTCGAAAACAACACCCTGTCAAACCTCTCTAATACTACATCCTTACTGTCTTCTAACGATATATACAATACATTCTTCCCCTGTAATGCATACATTACCGACTGAAATACTAACATCATTGTCTTCCCTACACTCGTCGCCCCAACCCATACAGTCATTGACCCTTGCCTAAATCCACCCCCCAACACTGCATCCAACTGTATAAACCCTGATAATAACTTATTCTCTAACTTCTCTTCCACTACATACCCCACCATCCTGTCTAATACACCTTCCAATAACTCTTCCCTTAACCCCTTCTTCACAATAGACTTCGCTATGACTGTCCTATAAACATTACCTAAATCCTTTACTACATTCTCTATATCAACCCCTTTTAATAACTTCTCTTCTACTTTCTTTACTCCTTCTATAACTACTTTCTCTTTCCATAACTTGTCTACAGTATCTAAAATAAGCTCACTAGATAATCCAACATCACTTTGCTTTAACCAAATAATCCTCTGCAAAACTTCATCACTTGCTCCTTCCCTTAACGCAAATACATATAAATCATCCCAACTCTTTACTAACTTCCCCCTGTCAAATGCCTTCCTTAATAATCCCCATACCTTCCTATCTGATTCTTCAGTAAAGAAAGAACTGTCTACATCCCATAAAACAGACTGATTGACAAGCCCATCAACAACAGCTTTCACTAAAAACCACTCCACCTATGACCCCCTGATAAAACCTCACTACCCTTTGTCTACTTACTATACACCCCTTAACGATGACCCATACAACTCTACTTCAACTACCATCTCCCTTAACCTATCCTTTACCCTCTCGTCTATATCCCACTTCTCATAACCCCAATTCGCCGTATAACATAGCACCTTCTTAGTATCATAACACCTGAATACTAACTCCCTAACAATATTCCTCTCTTCTGACGATGCACCTACACTCCATATATCATCAATAAAAATCAAATCATAAGTCTCAATCAATTCCTTAACTACTTTCTTATTCTCCCTGTACTCTGCAACTAAATCAAAAAAGCTCAACCATATCGGAACACCTCCCCCTAAAAATACTGATACCCATACCCTATTCTTATACAACGCAGATAACAAATGCGTCTTCCCTACCCCTACTTCCCCTACTAACCCCACCCCCTTTTCCCATACCCCTCCATCTCCTACTAAACTATAAAAGAATTCTCTCAAATGCCCATTCTCTTCACTCCAAATAAAATTCTCAAGCGTCTTGTCGGCAAACCTATGTCCCGCTAACTGACCTAATAAATACCTTGACATAACCCTACTCCAATAAATCCCTCGGACATCCTGCTTCCTTCCACCTCTTTACTACATTCTCTACCGAATACTTTACCTTCAATTCTGCCCTCTTCTTACTATCTGCATCCTTTAACTCATCCCAATACTCCTTAGCTAACTCAGCAAGCCACCCCTTCTTCCTAATATAAAACATTACACCAATAGATAACATATTCTTCCAATGCTTCGCTACTACCTTCTCTAATTCATCACCTTTCCCATTATCCCTACCTTTCATATCACCGCCCTTACTTACTACTACCCCTTGCTTTCTGTCTTCATCCATCTTCACCTTTATCCTCCTCTTAACTAAATCCTCATCTGCCATCCGCTGAAATACTAATGGCTCCCTTATCTCTTCCCAACATTCATGCTGATACTTAATTACTTCATATACAGACATCCCTAACTCCTTAGCTACCTTCTGTACAACCTTGGCTGCTTTCACTACCTCTACATCAGATAAATCAATATAGATATCCTTCCCAAACCGCTCCCTCACATACCTCCGATACTCTTCAATAACTCCCTTTACCCCATTCTCTACTTTCATATCAATCACATACTTCGTTACATACCGCCACGCATCACTTAACTTCTTACCCTCCATCCATAACCACTTCAAAAATCCATATAACCACCTACCCTTCTCTCCTAAAGACTTGCCCTGCCACCCTTTCACTTCTACTTCCATACACTTCACAAGCTTACATGCACCCCTATAATCTAATACCTCCACTCCTGAGATATCTTGCCATACAGCTAACACTAAATATACATCACTTGGTAAATACCTAAAATCTTTCACTGAAGCACCACCTCCCTCTTTTCATATTGATCTTCTAACTTCTTTGCAAACATTTCAAACATCTTATCTAAAACTGCATATAAAACATTAAAATCTCCTTCTTCATAAAGCACACCTAAACCCCTCTCAATAACTTCAATAGTCTGAGATACCTTCTCTAACCCCATACCCCTAGACATAAGAAAAATCAATACATCCCTCATATCAAATTCACCACTATTCAATCGCTTGACTACCTCCGACACCGCACTAAACAATACTAACCTTATCAGTACAGCCATAACCCCATTCTCGTCATTTAACAACCCATTATCCCAATTCTTAAAACATGCGTCAAATGCTGCCTCATTACCATGATCATACCCCATACGCCTCAATACCTCTAATATCTCGTCAAACTTAAACTGAATAACCTTTCCCATACCTCTTCCATCTCCTTTCATTTGACTACCTTTCACCACTATATAATACCTCCACCATATATCTCTCCAATCCCATCACCTCTACCCAATTTCCCTTTGCCATAATAATTATACGACACCTTAACAACCTCCTACAATATACCATGCCTCACTGTAACATACCTTCTCTACCTTTCTCAAATTCACTCATCTTCTCTTCCCAATCCTTTAACATTACCCCAAAACATAAATCCAATGCATCATACTCCCCTTCCTCATAAAATGCCCTTAACCCTCTCTCGGCTGCCTCTACCATATGAGATATCTGATAACCTACCCCCATACCCTTCGCCACTAAGGCAAGTAAAATATCCCGCATGTCACATTCTTCATTGTCTAACCTTTCCGCAAACTTCATTACTTCATCCACTAACACAGCCCGAATCATATAAGCTAATACCTTCACATAATCATTAGGATCAATCTTCTTTTCCCAATCCTTAAAACATGCCTCCCCTACATGCTCCTCCTCATGATCAAAACCCATCTGCTTCAATACCTGAAACACTCTGTCCAATTCAGTAAACTTATACATACTCCACCCCCTCTACACCATTTTATTACTACCACTTAAACTAACTAGCTCACTCCCATTCCATACCCAATAACTTACTTCCAACCCCTCCTTCCTATAATACTCTACCCTCTTCTTCAAATGATCCTTCATATACCTATTGTCAACAACAAATTCCCATACCCCTACCTCACCCTTGCCTTCCTCTACCCTCACTCCCCTGCCTATCCTTTGCATTATCCTTGATACACTCTTCGTACTACACCAAAAAACCACTCCCCCAATCCCCGCTACATCTATTCCTTCATCAAATATCGTAGTCGCTACTACTATATCATACCTCTTCCTCTTCATACCTTCCAAAATACTAACACGCTCCGTACTACTCCTGCCACCATGAGCAAATACTACATTCAATCCTGCCTTCCTTAACTCAGATAATAACCTCTTACCATGCTTTACCCTCTCTACAAATACCACAATCCCTTTCTTACCCTGAGACACTTCTTGCTCCAATATACACCTTAACACCTCCACCATCCTGTCATCCCTACCATATACTTCGTCAAATACTTCACCCCAATTCCCTTTATACTTAAACGGCACTACTACTACATTTACCTTTGGCTTAGCTGCATACCCCTTCTCTACTAAATCTTTCACTTGCACGCCATATACTACATCACCAGTTAACCCTATCAATAACAAGTCCCTCTCTTCACTATACACGAGAGGCGTCCCTGAAAACCCATAACGCCACTTCGCTCCGCATGACATAGCCACCTGCGACCATGTCTTACTCGGACTATGATGACATTCATCTATCACTAACACCCCCACATCTTCCTTTAACCACTTAGCAAGACGAGGCTTCTTTGCCCATACTGATTGCACCATCCCTACTACTACCCTCTTGTCTATATCTACCTTCCCATCCCCTACCATACCCACTGCCTCACCTAACCTCATCTTTAACCGCTCTACCGTCTGATGTAATAACTCTACCCTATGCACTAAAACTAATGCCCTCTCCCCTGATAACGCTTTCAATATCCCTGCTATTACTTCTGTCTTTCCTGCACCTGTCCCCATCTTCACTACTGCCCTCTTTGTCATTAACACCTGCTTCAATACTGGTAACTGCGTCTCCTTCCACCTTACTTCATCAATACCATTCAACATAACACTTTCTATATCACCCTTCCATCCACCAAATACATTCTCCTGCCCATTAACTTGCACATCAAATCCCTTATCTACCAACTGTGCAACAACCTTCGGCAAAAAACCAGTCAAAAACCTACTCCTCAATATATCATAAAACCTCTTATACCCGTCCCAAAAACCCATCTTATATGCACTACTCCAATACGCCCAAGGCACCTTCACTGACAATAACCCGTCTATCTCACTATGAATATCAGGATTATCACTCCTCACATACGTATACACTACATCAACATCCAATACTACATCCGACACCCCAACTACCCCCTACTCTCTATATTCTTTACCCAGAGCGCAGCTGATAACAACTGATACAATACCTTGTCTTCTTCTTTTACTGCATATAACCCACTTGGCAATGTCATCGCATTCAATACTCCATACAACTTGACTACTTCAGGAAAAGATGATGCCTTCCTTATCTTCTTCGTAATCACTCTAACTACAACAGGTATAACATCCCTTAACCCTACTTCCTTAATCACTTGATCCACATTCCTTACTACCCCCATTACATCACCAGTCAATACCATATCAACAACAGACTTCACTTTGTCTTCTTCGTCTGCTCCGATGTCACCACCCAAAGATACTCTCTCAAGCAATGTCAAAAACTTCCTCGGACTACCCCTCGCCTCCAAAAATACATTCTTCAACATAGCATCTGGTAAATCTAATAACGCAGGTTCAGACTGCACTACCCTAGAAAATAACTTCATTAACTCTTCTACCGATACTGGCCTAAAATCAAATTCTTGACACCTCTGCCTCAACGGCTCAATTATACCATCAAGCTTAGTCGTACATAATACAATAACTACATTAGACGGTGGCTCCTCCAATACCTTCAATAACAAATTCTGTGCTCCAACAGATAAATTATGCACCTCATCCAATACTAATACCTTCTTTGCTAAAAATACTGGCCTATACATTAGCCAATCAACTATCCCCCTCATTGCCTCTATCGTCCTACTATCCCCAACATTCTCTTCCCTATAGTCTGGCGTCCCATTACCTAAGATCGCCTTACACTTGGCACATTGACAACAAACATCTTCTCCCCCTCCTTCACAATTAACCCACATTGCCACTATCCTTGCAACCGTCGTCTTCCCTGTCCCAGGCGGACCATAAAACAACAGCGTCTTCCAGTCGTTCCTCTTCCTTAATACCTTTACGACATGTTCTTGCCCTACTACCTCAGCCCACTTCTTCGGTCTATACTTAGTCGGAAAATCTCTACTACTATTACCCATTCGCTACCACCTCCTTCTCTAAATCCTCCTCCGGTAACATATCAACTAAATACTCATATACCTCATCCCCAAATACACTCTCAAGGGCAGGAAGCACCCTGTGCGGCTGTGCAACTAACATCTCCAAAAAGTCACTTGCCCTCCATTTCTTATCTTCATGTATAAACTTATACCATCCACCAGCCTCCACTACCTTCCCTTCCAATATCAATATGTCCAATAACCCCTCCCACCACGGTATAAAATCCTCCCTGTCCCACCTCAATGTCAATGTCAATTCCCTGAACGGAATATCTACCCTATTCTTAGTCACTGTAGCCCGCACCTTAAACCCTTTCACCATCTTGTCTTCAGCTATATACCCACGCCTCTTTAATTCTATTTTCACTGATACATGATAATCTATCGCCCTACCGCCGGGCGCAAATTCACCACCAAACGGATCACCTATCTTCTCCCTCATCTGATTCAATAATACAAGCATACTATTTGTCTTGTCTAACTCCTGCGATACAAGCCTAAACCCCTTGCCGACTACTTGCGCCTTCGTCAAATCCCTCGTATCCATACCATCCTTAAACTCCTTCTCAGTGGGCGTAGCCGCAATACTATCCCATACAAATATGACAGGCACACTTGACTTTTCCATAATCTCTGACATTACTTCCCACCCCTTCTCCACTGTCAAGTCAGATAACACAAGCAACTTACTATTATCTATTCCACAACGACTTCCAAATTCCCTGTCATATGCAACTTCAACATCAAATAATACTGCTAAAAAACCCTTCCTCTGTGCTCTCGCTATTAGCTTATACGCAATTAAACTCTTCCCTGCTGAATAGTCACCACATATCTCAATTACCCTGCCAAGCGGAAAACCCTTACCCTTCGATACTAACCAGTCAACAGCTAATACCCCAGACTTAAGCCATTCCTTAACCTTCTTTTCTTCACCAAGCGATAACGATACATCCTTCACAGACTTTAAACTCTTCAATAATTCCCCTATATCTACCATACCCACCACCCCCTTACTTATCTCCTATACTTAACTTATCGTCGCTATCACATACTCTACCCCCTCCACACTCTTACAATAAATAACTTCATCAGATAACCCTAACTCCATTACCCCATCTATCACTCCATCAAGATCCCTTGCTAACACTCCAACCATATAACTACCTTCTACATTTACTTGCTGCAACTTTTCCTTCCATTCAAACCCCTTCAATGAACTCACCCTCAACTCTAACCACCCACCCTCTATCACTAAATACACCACATCTGAAGGATCTAATATCTTTACCACCTTACTTATCTCATCAGTAACTACTACATCAACAAGAAACCTTTCTACTCTGTCTCTATAACCTAACAATACACTTCCTAACTCATGATAATTCATATCATACCCTAACACACCAACATAAAACTCTCCATCAAACTTCACATACAACTTGCCATCTACTACCCAAACATCAACTACTTGCTCTTCCTCTATTACCTTTGTCAACTGCTCTACACCAGCAACTGATAACAAAACTTGCTCCTCCCCAACTAAAAAAGGGACAAAATAACAAGCAATCCTCACCCTATCAGTCGCAAAAACTCCTTCCTTATTAAAACATATCACCCTATTCTCAACAGACGAACTTCCAGACGAAGCAATCTTCGCTACCTTCTTCAACACTTTCAAAACTTCTTCCTTCCAATTTATCTCTACCCTCTTACCTACCTCCATCTCAGACTTTACTAACGAAACTATTCTACTCACTGACCCACCTGCTTGGATTGTATTTATCTTTACTTCACCATCCTTACTACTTATAACAAAATAACCCTCCCTTACAAAAACATCATAAGCTACTTTCTGATCTAACACTTTTACAATATCAGAAAACTTAGAAGCTGGTACTACACTTTCAAAATCTCCTCCATAATACAACTCAAACTCAAAAAAACCATTACTACCATATACATAACCATCTTTAAAAAAATGCAACACCCCAAATAACCCTGTCTTCTCTAACTTTTCATCTGCTACTAAACCAGATAACTTAACAAGCTTAGACATTGCTTCATCCCACTTCATAACACCCCTTCCCTCCTCTAAACTAAATATCTCCTACTTTTCACTTTGTACACCTCCCAATCCCTCCAACTACTCCAATACTCCTCCATCTTCTTATAATACCAAACACTCCACTTACTCCTCTCAATACTATCCTGCAACCTCTCTTCTAAATCAGAAATAGACATATCTTCACCAAACACCTCCTTAGCTATCGCCCTCACAACATCCTCTCCAACCATATTTACATAATCAAAAAAAGTCTTCTTGTCACGCGAGAGCTTTCTCTTCTTTGTCACTTTAACAAAATACAAAGTCTCAAAAACAAACTCTCCATTCTTTACAAATGGGACAGGAACAAAACCATAACCACAACACTTCCTCCAACTAACAGAATCAGCAGAATAAATAGGATACCTCTTAAATAACTCAGGGAAAGAAACACCAAACATATGCACCCGTGGAAATGGCTCTCCCCCATCCACCTTAACAAACCTCAAAAATATCTCATCAGTCCACCTAATCACTTCTTCAGTCAAGGGAACAAACAAACTAACTCCTAAGTACTTTATCCCTTCCTCCATATACTTCTCTACCCACTTATAGTCAGTCCCTTGATGTATAACAGTCATGGGATCTAACCCTTCTCCCCTCATCTCCTTCCATATCTCCCAAGTAGCATCAGGATCAAAAATCACATCCAAAGTAACATAGACATCAACTCTATCCTTCGCTTCTTTCAACCAATCAATATACTTCCTCTTGTACAACTCAAAATCCTTCCTCTTGTACCAACCTTTCAGAACTTCATTTACATTAGTAATACTCTTTACATTCCTATTCCACCAAGAAAACGCTCCACTATCTAACATCCCCCACAACCCTCTTTCTTTACACTTTAACAAGGACTCTAAATTCCTCTTCTCATAAAATGTTCCGAGCACTGAGACACTATACTTTACCATATAATCCTCTAAGACATCTACACCAGGAACACCTATCACTACCCTCATATCACTTCCTCACTTTTTCCTTTTCCTCTTTACCCCTTTCAATAGTCACAACAGTATGCACATTACCACGAGGATGAAAATCTGCAACCACTTTTAACTGCCTAGGCTCAAGAGCATCCCACAAACTATCAAAAATCTTGTTAGTAACTGCTTCATGTGAAATATGAACACTGCGAAACTTATTCAGCCATAACTTCAAAGACTTCAACTCAACAATTTTTTGGTCAGGAACATAAGAAATTTTTATTACTGCAAAATCAGGATACCCTGACCTTGGACATAAACAAGTAAACTCAGGAAACGTAATCTCTATCAAATAATCCTTGTCAGGGCTCAGATTAGGCCATACCTCAAGCTCAGCTCTTTCAATAGCCTCCTCTCCATACTTCTTCTTCTTTGGCATCTTACCACCTCCTCAGTTAAATTTTCACAACAAATTATACTAAATTATACTCTACTCAGGCAACACTTCATAAGGAATAGGATCCTCTAAACCTGCTTCTTTAAATCCTTGATAACGAAGCCTACAAGAATCACACCTGCCACAAGCTACTTCACCTTCCCTATAACAACTCCAAGTCAAATGAAACGGTGCTCCAATCTCCACTCCTAACTTCACTATCTCAACTTTTGACAAATACTGAAGAGGAGCAACAATTTCAACACTACTTGAATCAGGAATACCACGAGAAACTGCTTCTTGCATAGCTTTAATAAAAACATCCCTACAATCAGGATACCCTGAAAAATCTACTTGATTTACACCAATATAAACTTTCTCAACCCCCCAACCAACAGCATAAGCAACTGCAACAGCAAGGAACACACCATTCCTAAAAGGAACATAAGTAACCGGAATTCCTTCACCGCCATGAACAGGAACTTCAATACTTTTGTCAGTCAACGCAGACCCACCAACACTCCTAAAAATTTTTTCTAAATCTACTACCTCCAACCTCTCAAATCCTAAAAACTCAGCAATCTTTTCCACACATTCAAGCTCTTTCTTCGCAGACCTCTGACCATACTGGAAGTGAAGCCCAATGACGGAACCAACCTCTTTTTTTGCAACCGTAGCACAAACAGTGCTGTCCATACCAGCACTAATCAAAACAATCGCCTTACTCATCCTCCACCTCCTTTTTACATTTTTTATATATTATACTGCACATCCTTCTACACCTCTCTTAACAATCTCCTCTATTACAAACAACCCCTTAATACTTACTCACTAACCAACCAATCATATATGACTTCACCCTCTCTTCTACTTCCTTCGTGCATCCACCTGATAACCATTCCCTTACCCATCCCCTCAATACATCTAAATACATCTTCGGCGGCTTATCACTATACACTAACTTCAACGCTCGTAAATACCAAATAAACATCGCCTGCAAGGGCATAAACTTGTACTCTAACAACAACGGATACAATGCATCATAAAATGCCCTCCTACAAAATGCTTTATCATCCTCATTGAACAACTTCACTACCTTTAGCCTGACTGCATTCCCTACCTCCCCTCCTTCACCTAAACCTTCCTCCATTTCCAACTTCTTTAAATACTCCTCCACTTCCTTCCACTGGTGATAATTATACTTAACCTGAATCTCATTTAACACAGACGCCATCTGCGGACTTAATTCTTGACGCCACCACCAATCTGCTATCTTCTTCTTCAATCCAGAATTTCTCCGCTTCCCTGCCATTTCCTTCCTCCCACTACACCAACTTACTGTATAACCCTCAACTCCGGAACAACTTCACCTTTCTCCTTGCTAAATACTATCCTTGATACATCAATGTCTAATACCCTCCTCTGTGAATAGTCCACTAACCCCCTCTCATATAACCTACTTACACAATCTGTCAACTGATTCCATACATCATACAAATTCGCCCCTGGATCTACTGCTAACCTCTTCCACATATTCGGATGTGCATCCAAAATAGATACTATCTTCTCTGGCTTCTCTGAAATATCTAACTTTTCTCCATATAACAATTTGTATCTATTCCTTATCCGCAACATCCCAGCTAAAAACACACCACTCCATTCACCTTCACGACCCATCACCCCTTCCCACTTCTTGACAAACCTATAGCTCGCAACATATACAGATGCAGAGACAGCTGCCTCCTTTAACTCCCCTAATACCTTCTTCACTACCTCTACCCCCATCCATACCTTAGGTTTAAAATTTAAATACCGCTCTAAACCCTTTTCAGTTAACGATTCTGACCACCTGACATTTGCATCATAAGGAACTACTGCGCCATTCTCACATACTAACCTATACAACCCCTCCGTCCTAAATAAAGACGGAACAGGATACTTAGGCACTATACCTACTTCAATCATCACTTCAAATACATCTGACGGAAATACTTCACCTAAAGACTCCCTCCTTGATATTACTACCCCACCTCTCTCTACTCGTGCCCCTGTATCTACTAACCTCTTCACTCCATTTGCTAACTCTTCTTTCCTTTTTGCATCTTGCAACACATCCTCCCTAATGACAGAAAACACTTCCCCATCCAATAACATAACTGGAAACTTCTTCTCTGCAAATGACTCAGAATAAAACTCCTTGACTAACTTGTCGACAGTCGTGCCAAGCCTTGACGCCAAAGTCTTCTTAGCCCCATAACTCAATGACCCAACCTCTAACTCCTTACCTGATACCATTTCAAATCTTACATCAACCATAACTCCCACCTCCCTCTACGTCTTCTTCAATTATTATTATACGACACTCTACTAACACCTACTCACTATCATTCTAACAATAACTCCCTTATCTCTTGACAACACTTCCTTTCTACTTCAGTTAATTGCCGACCAAGCCACCACTGGATCCATTCTTCACCTTTAACCTTGCTTACTTGAACACTCCTTAACGCATTACTTACATCAATATCACCAATCAATAACTTCAAAAAATCCTTACCTATTAACCCTGAATATTTCTCAACTATCCTTAACAATTTACTACTAAAACTCTCTTTCCTATTATCTTCATAATACCAATCTCTTGCATGACCATCTTCATCTTGCTCCCTCATATCCTCCAACGATACTACATTCGCTTCCTTCTTCCTCCTCACTAAAACATCCTTTAACGCTGTATCAATCACCTTCCATAAATAAGTAGTCAACTTAACGCCTCTATCCTTGTCATATAGTCTCTTCAATGCATCCCAACCCCACATCACTACATCCTGCACTAAATCCTCATCTGGATACAAACCCCTCTTCTTACATTCAGAATACAACATCTTAGTAACTGTTTCAACAAACTCTTTAGCATTAACCATAGCTCACCCCCTCGCTTATTTTTTCTTTACACATACAAACTTCCAAGTCTTTGTCAACAAATCAAAATCTAACCTGTATAACAATAGACTTCTTACTTCCCTCCTGCTCAAAATCCTCTTAAGTCTCCCTAACATATATGCACCTCCTTACTTGTATTATAGTCTTCTCTTTATTAAAAGCAATAGCAACTGCTTTGCAACCTGAACTACTCAACTGTTAGGAACAGCTTCAACTTCGCCTCACAGAGCAAATGCACACCATCCTTATATGTCAGACTGCACACAGGCTCAATAGACAACTCTACACCAACATCTACAAACTCCGTATGAACACCCTTAATGACAACAGGCAGATACATCTTTATCGGGTCAATCTTACCCCATGTGTCATAAGACAAAGGAACAACCTCTTTCACATAACCCATGTCCTCAAGTCTTGAGACTATATGCGACATGACATATGCAACATAATTACAAACAGCCGTATGACTTGCATCAGAAATATAAAACAAATACTTCTCCCATACCATTACAGGTCTGCCATTCCACTCCTTAATCTCATAACCAAAACATGCGTCCCTATACATAGCTCCCACCTCCTTGTTTTTATTATAGGCACTGCCCCATGACAGGATAGCAGCACCTGCTTTTCTCTTAACCTCACTACTTCAAACATTCGTCAAACCTCTCCACCTCTTCCAAAGGCAAAACATGGAAAAACTTACCCTCCCTCACATTCTTTAAGTATAACCTCGGAAATGCAAGATAAAATACCTTGTGCGACCATAACCTAGCCTTTTTCTCACTATGACCTAACAACATATGAGCTACCTCATGCAAAAATGTCATCAAAGACACCTTATAAAGATAAATCTTCCTCTCCAAAGGATTATAACACCCCCCGCCTGTCATGCGATACATAACAGGATTTACATCTACCAATAACTCAACCCCTCCCACACCATACAAATTACAAACATCCTTAAATAATGACTGTAACACCTGCTTCTGCGAATCTAACGGCAACTTCCAAAACACTTTCGGATCGATATACTTCCTCACCAACTCTACTACCTGCATTGCTCTCACCTCCTCTTTGATTTTATATGTCATCATCCTTGTCATTACCTTTCTGATACCAACTACACGTTATATCGCAACTGCTACCCTTCCACCCTGTCGAATACGACTTATAACTATAACTACTCCTCCCAAGACCAAAATCATAAGACCACTTCCATGATAAATTGCTAAACCTGAAGCCATTTTTCTCATCCTTATCCCAGCTACCATAGAAAATTGGCTCGGGGCCAAAAATTAACCACTTGCCCCCAATATCGAGATGCTTCAGAATTTTATCCCCAAATTTATAAACCGCAAGGGCAACAACATAAGTATCAGATACACTCTTCATTGATAACACCTTCTCCCTGTCCTTCTTCCTGAGCGAAGATAAGACTGCAAAATACAAACTACGCCAATCCGACACCGTCCCATTATGGAACAGCACCTGCCTGGCTGTATACCTTAACTCCTGCTTGTCAATAGCATCAATCCTAAAAGGATGTGTCAGCTGGGGCAATATCTCCCCTGCTGACCTAAGCCTAAAATGCAAAGCATGTATCGCCCCCTCTGGAACATTCTCATATGCTTCTAATAAACTGTCAAATGTCATCAATCCTTTAATAACATTAACTTGCGACCCGTCAATCCACGCCAACCCTGCGCCGTGCGGATTGGCGTTCCACATCTTCTTTAAATCTTCCTCTGAGAACTTCTTACCCTTGATTGAGACTGAAATCACACACATCCTCCCACCTCCTCGTCGTTTTTATTTCAATAAATTGCTTACTACTTCATCTATTACCTTTCCCCACTTCTGCTTTAACGCCTCTGTCAACTCTGCAACTCGAATACTATATGGAAATCCGAAGGCAACCTCGCCTGCCTCCACTGGATAACTAAAATCTATCTTTTCGAAGAGGTCAGAATCAAAATTACAAACCGACCCGCGCTCACTCTTGAACCCAAAGAAAACAATCTTAAAAATTCCTTTGGCATTTACCTTCTTCACTAAACCTTTTACCTTATCCAAAAATAAAGCACGAACAAAATCCCTCACCTCCGGAGCCCAGTCATCCCTAAAAATCACATCCACCCTGGGCTCCACCTTCACTTTGATGCGCCACTGCTTCAATACATCCTTACTCATTTTCGGATACTCCCCAATAAAACGATTAAGTATCTCCCATTCCTTTTCAATCTTCAGTCTGGCAATTTCTTCCGGAGTCGGATAAAGAGAAACACCCTCGTACGAAAAATACCCCTTCAATACTGCCTTCATAATTTTCAATACAGCAAATAACACTTGCGGCTTCAAAAAGATCGCCGCTGGGGGCGTACGATACTCGAACCCCCAGGGCTTGGTCTCATAGGCAGATAACTTCTTATAACTTCCTCTTGCCCCACCAGATAGATGGATTACTTTATCACCAATCCAATTGTCCAACAATGCCAAAACATTTCTATCTGGGGGCAACGACAAATGAATGTGCCCACCCAAGGGGTACGTGTCCCCCTGGGCACTCAAACTATAACGAGGATACTCCGCTGCAAACCTCTTCAAAATATTCCTTACATTGGTAATAAACTTCCACAAATCACTCTCTGGCCTGGGCCTAAGCTCAACTTGTGACCCAGCCCCATCACGACCTATCTCCTGCCTCGGATCCGTCCCCCCTGTAATGATACCCGAAGCTGAGACAACTCTACCTGACGAATCAATGACTTCAAATTCGGGGTCAGCACCAAATTTGAGACTAAAATTCGGTCTGGGAGGCATCTTAGGCTTCTTTTTGAATACCTTCGAAAGATACGGCATCAACTGCGATAAAGTTCGAATGCATTCGAGATTATGCGTCCAGTCGGAGGCAACCAAAAACTGATTCTCCGTAAAATAGAGACCGGCTCTCCTTCCCGCGACATATATAGCCACAACTTTCTGTGGCTTAAAAACTGACAAATCTAACGACTGGCCTCTCTGATCAAAGAATATGTCATCTTTGACATGGGCATTTAACTCAATTTGCTCAACCTCGAACCCCTTGTCTCTTAAGTCCCCTTCCATGGGGATTGAAAACGTATAAAAACACGCTACACTACGCCTAAATAGGTTTAATAACCTGCGACCATCATGCCCTGTGACTACCCAGAAATAAGGACTGAGCAACTCAGCCCCCCGAGAAACCTCTTCAGTGTCATTTAGAATAATAGTATCCCTAACTTCATTACAAAAGCTAACTCTCTCCACTACCTCTCTCTCTCCCATCTCCGTCCCCCTTCCTTTTATTTTTTATTTTAAGACCAATGATATATAAACACCCTAAAAAGTCAATCTCGAAAAATCGCCAATATCCATAATTATAACAACTTAACAACCTTTTTACTTAAGTTTCCTTTTTAAATCGCAAGTTTTCTTAATTTTTCGTTTTTGCATTTTTCACTCCCCTACCACTCTCGACATAATACCTAAAGCTTCCTGATACACTGACATAAACATAGACAGCTATAATATTCTGCTTAACACCTCTAAATATTCTACCGCCAGCAAAAACGCCTCCTAAACGCCTTAAAATACCACGCTACACCACTATTCACATTGCAAATAGGATATAATACCACAGATAGATAAATACCATACTATACCACCATTTTCATTGCACAAGCTAAGAGGACTATAAAGCCGATTGCAAAATTCACAGAATTAAAGCCACATGATCATAAATCCATGAGCACAACAAAAACCATAAAACACAAACACAGCAAAAAGACATAAATCCCCTGCCCCTTAAGGGCAGGATTAAAACCTATAGCTTACCGCTTCACTCGCTTCATATAACACCTGGGACAAAGCCCACTCTCAACTACACGCCTTATCTCATCATTCTCCTTTAACATCTCCTTCGTCACATAATAAAACTGCTCACATACCTTACAAATCACTTCAGTCAAACGATCAAAACATTCCGGACATACGACCCACTCCTCCAATTCAAAACCATTTCCTACAGGAACATGTGCAGGCACCATCTCCGCTGTGCGATGCAAACGACTACATCCTGAACATACCTCATATCCTAAAATTTTCTCACTCCCCATCGCTATACCTCCTTTTTATTCAGAAACAACAAAAAGGGCTTACGCCCCTTTTTATCTTTGTCTTTATCTTCTTCTAATCTTTTTTCTTTCAATCTTTTTTCTCTTAATCTTCTTTTCTTCAATCTTTTTATGCAATTCTTTACACAATCCAACACGTACATACAATCGCCAAACCAGTCCATGGGCTTCAATATCTTTCCACAATTCGTAAATAACTTCAGGATGGGAGTCAAAAACCCTGTCTCCTTCCCAGTCTTTATAAAAATACTTTCCAGGATGCAACTCCATAACTTTAAATTCAATATAACGTGCATAGTACCTTGCCTCCTCATCCTCCCCTATAAACACCAACTCCTCACTATCATCATCAGAATTACAAGAATAATTAATAACGTATTTCGCATACGCCCTCTTACAATTCCAATCCCTCTCAGTTCCCCACTCTAATGGGGGCACTCCAAATGTTTCCTGCAGTACTTTTTCAGCTAACTCAATCCTCTTGTTTAAATCAAATACTTCCCTAACTTTGTCAATTAAAAATTTCTTGTCCACAACCATAGCTCCCACCTCCCTCGTTCTATTTACTTCTCTCTCAACTACATCTCTCTTAACTGTCATGGCTCCCACCTCCTCCTTTGACTTTTAATTTTAAGAACAATAATATATAAACCCTCTAAAAAGTCAATCTTGAAAAATCGCCAATATTCTTAGTTATAATAACTTAAGAACCTTTTACTCAAATTTTCTTCTTAAATCGCAAGTTTTCTTAATTTTCTGCTTTTACATCTTTCACCTGCCAACCTGCCCTATATCACAATTTAAACAGACTACATAGACAACTTAAAACCACAACAAAATCAGAAATGCACCAAGATATGAATACCCCGACTCAGAACAGAACAGGATCAGAAAAGACTATCTTACTTCTGAACAGACTTTACATTACCGACAAATACTACCTTCCCTCACTCTTCTCCTTCCCCAACTTTCAACATTTACCATTCCTTCAACCTTTCACTTCACAGCCTTGATCACTTTTCTAAAACTTCCCTTCTTCGTATAATCACTACAGAATAACAAGCGTAAACTCTCTTGGCTTGACTAACCTCACAGTTTTCCATTCTTTGTCAGCAGTAGGCACCACAGCATCAATAGGTAACTTAACTTTTACCAACACATCATCTCCCTCCCTATGCCAATACCTCTGAGCTATCCACTTTTCTTCGGCGAAATACACTCCCTCTGGAATACCTTCTTCCTCCCAACTCTGAACAAAATCTACACCATGCATCCCATACAATGTTATCTTCTCCCTTCCCTTCTTCCCTAATATCAACTTCTGGAACAATTCCATATCAATTTCACCTGGCTCATCAGACCTTTCAAATACTTCCCACTCATTTGACTCCTCATATAAAATAAACCCCATCGTCTCTCCATACACAAGAATATCATCACTTACTTTATTCGCATCAAAATAATTATCCGCCCACTGCAAAAATAACTTCACCACCATAGCACGTAACCTACGCCAACCTATTTTCTCAATGTCTACACCTCTCTTCTTTAACTCCCTTGCCGCCCTCTCCAACTTCTTTTTAACTATCTTATAAAACTCTTTCCAACCATCTATAACCTTCCCTTCCTTCTTATACACATACTCCTCCCACCACCACATACGCTCTATTGCACGCCTCACATCCCTATCATACCGACTTTCATCATTAATTACATCCTGAATCCATCTCAGATCAGGAACTCTTGCCATTGCCTATACCTCTTTTAATAACATTACCCTACTAATGCCATTCCTCTATTACACTACTGGCACTAACACCACCCTTTCACTAATCCATCCCCACTCTCCATCCTTAAACCTCGCACTGATCTCTATCCATCCATCACGATCCACAGAATATTCAACTATACCCGCCCTCTCATCAATCTCTTCGGAAAATTCTTCATAACTTATATCAGTTTCCACATAATCCTCGTCATCACAACAATCCCATACATCGCACAGATATTCCTTTACATACCAATCCACCAACTTGTCAACAAGCGGAACCTTTATCGCATTTTTCAAATCTACCTCAATAATCCTTAACAACTCCTTAACAGAAATCCTCTCCTCCTCATCAAAACGAGCAAATACCTTACCTATCAGCCCAACATTCCATGCCACATATAATGTCTTAAACTTAAAATCCTTAACTCCTGCCTTCTTCACTGCTCGCTTCAAACCCCTAACTAACCTTTCCACATACCTTTCATTCTCCCTTAACTTCTTCTCTATAGCTTTGTCTGCTTTCATCCCACCCCCTCCTCCAGTCTATTATGCACCCTATCGATAGGAATACTACACTAGAATTACAATCCTTCTTTCTCTGTCTCTCGTGCCACATTCCACATAACATCCGCTGCCTCTTCTAAATGAGCATCAGCTTCATCTAATTCCTTGACCCAATCAATCAGAAGTCCTTCCAAATCATCACTATGTATTTGGCTCAAATCATCCAACTCCTTCATAATCTCTCTCAACTCTACCTGTACATCCTCTACTACTGATACTAATCTCTTTAACCTACGAGACAATTGCATACCTCATACCTCCTTTTGCTCTTTACATCTATTATACTATTACCCCAACTCACCTCCAATACAACTTAGCCTTCCCTAATGATACTACCTTCTCTATCACATTCGCTATCCTGTGCGCCCATACCCTACTCATTCCTAACTTCTTTACTAACAACCTCTCTAACCATTCATGTACAGCAACTCCAAACCTCTCCCTCCTCGTCCTATACGCTGGAAGATAAATAAAAATCTCTCCATCCTCAGTCCACCACCCCATCTCCTCCGATAACCATACCTCCTCACCATCCTCTTCATCTATAAACTTATAATCCTTATCCGTCAAAATAACCACCCACGGACCAATCTTTATTCGCTTTTCATCTGGCTCATCTTTTATAACCTTCCATAGCCACCACTCATTTATTACATCTCTTTCTAATTCCTTTCTAATTCTCTCAGACAATCTCATTCTATTTTCCCTTTACCTCAAACTCAAACTTCCCACCCATTTCCCTTAACTTCTTTACATCCTCAACTATCTCATCTTTCACATTGACTGTACACAACCCGCCTCTTCTACAAGGCTAAGGCTTCCTGCCTAAAGGCAGGCTTACTAGCCCCTATCCCTGTCTCTATGGACAGAGACTCGGGGTTACACTTGTAAATCAAATCAAATAGCTTAAACCTAATCGGATTACATAACTTCACAAACAAAGTCTTCAAATCAAGTAAAAGTCTACGGAGCTTAGCTCCTACCTTCAGTATATTTAACCCACCTACAAGGTCAGCATTAAATACCTTATTCAACACCAAATCCTTATACAATCCTCTACTTACCCTCTTACCTGAAAACTGAACCTCTTCACCATTTGTCTTCTTAGTCTGCACCTCAACTATATCATCACTAACAGGTGAAGCTTTGCTAGTATACCTCTCATCAACTTCTATTACCTCTATACCTAACTCTTCACACTTATACCTCAACATGTCTATTAACTTCCGATGAGGTATAAAGACATACTGCTCATTTACTTTCCTACCTAAATTAATCCCATTTTTATCTATTGCATTCCTTCCCACATAGACTACCTTATGCCCTGTCTCATAAAGAATATCTGCTAATCTCCTTGTCACTTGATGCATCCAAGTCTCTAACTTTCTCTTCCTTGCCTTACACAAATTCCACAAATACTTCCTTAACCACCAATAATGCCTCTCTAATACCTTCCTCTTCTCTTCATCCTTCTCCACTTTTATCATATTCAATATCTGATCCATATGGCTCCTTATCTCAGCTACTTTTTTCTTCCACCACCTATTATAACTTTTTAGCTCCTTCCCAGAAACAATAAAGCTCCTTAGCTCAGGATTATCACTAACTACAGAAACCAGATTATCTAACCCAATATCAATCCCCGCCTGATATACCCCTATTCTATCTATATTAAGCTCCTTCTCATATACTACATAAACTTCAATCCATTCCATATCATATACTAACCTTACTTCCTTCACATAGTAATTAAACGCCTCTGGTAACAGAATTTCCAGAGGCTTTTCCTTATTCCTCAACTTTAACCATAACTTCCTTCCAACTCTCATGCAAGGAATAACAACAGTAAACCTTACTAAATCCCTTAACTTCCTTGGCTTGGGCAATCTAGGTCTGCCTCTGAACTTGTTAGGATTTCTCTTATACTCTTTCAATGCTCTTGCCCATGACTTCAAATTATTCACTTCCTGATTTATCACCTGGACACATACTCCAGCATTTCCTACCCTTTTCTTCTGCTCCTTCAACTTTTCAATCCATCCTTTCAATTCCTCATCACTTTCAATCACTGCTTTCACTTCTTTTAATTCCTTCCTCTGCCACTCTGATTTATTAGAGTATACCCTATCTGCTAATAGCGAATATAATACACTCTGATTAAACAGCCTAAATATATCACTTGTCTTCTTGTCCCATTCCAAAATAAATATTCTTAGCAAATTCTGAAATTGAGCTACATCATAGATAAAACTTCTCACTTTACTTCTATACTTCGAACTCACCCTAATGGGCAAAACTCTTTTCACTACCATCTATTTTTCCTTCACATCAAACCTAAACCTTCCACTCATCTCTTTCAACTTCTTGACATCTTCCATTATCTCGTCTTTCACTGTCCAATCGACAGTTAAGAACGAACACTTAATCTCACTAACCAACTCCTCCGCTCTCTCAAACGCCTCTTCAATCGTCTCCCCTTTCGTATTCACCGTGCATAAAATAGCATCCCCAGGCACCCACCACCATCTCCTATTCTTGTACACTACTCTCCTGAAACCTATACCTTCGCCATCCCACTTCACCAACTCTTCAGGCACATCTATCACTCTCATCAAATTACTATCACTTGTCACAGTTAACTCGACCATATACGGCTTGCTCCAATCCACATCAACCTCTACGACCTTACCCTCAGCTACACCCCACACCACATCTACCCAATTCTTTATAAACCTCGGATACAATGACGACACAGGATACGGATTCCTTGGCGTCGGCTCCAACACATATAAATCCGATCCATTCCATATTCCTTCAACCGAAAGATTGCACCTATAGTCAGTCTCCTCCACTACATCTATCACCTTCCCATACCAATAATCTACAAAATCACTACCCCTCTGCCATACTGCTACATTACCTCTTCCTTTCTTCTCAATTGTGTAAGCAATTGGCTCTAACACTCCCTCAGGCACTACATACCCATCACACCCTATCTCTACTCCATCAACATTCTCTTGCACCAAAAACTTCGCCTCATCTACATACGGACCTAACCCTGCCTGCCCTAACATCGTCTCCGCCTCTTCTGCTGTAGCAACTGAAAATGTCTCCACTTGCCCCCTAAACCTATTCTCTATCTTCACCCATACCCTCTTACCCTCTCCCTCCTTCTCCTTCACATACTTTATCAACTCCTCCTTACCATGACACACTTTACCTGGCGGAACCTTTATACCTAAACTCCTCATCTTCTCATATCCATACACCCTATCCGCTTCCCATTTGACTAACTCTGCAGTCGGACCATATACTGCCTTCCCTAACTTCCTCATATACAACGCTAACTGCGGAAAAACATTGTCCGTTATATACACCAAACCTACCTTGTCAATTACACTACCCCAATCCTCTACCTTCTCAAACGGAAAACCATCACCCACTACAGTTTCCTCAAACCTAGGAAACGCTGAAATATACCCTGATAGCCAATAATACACTACACATCCATCTACTACAAACCTCATCGCATGGTCTATTGCAAGACCCGTATCTAATACAAGCACCACATCTTTACCTACTTCCCTCTTTATCTCTACCTCCTCATTGAACCTTACTTTACCTCTCCTGTCCTTAGCTATCCTTAAATATTTCATCGCCCTATCTCCTTACCCTTTGTTATTTGCCAACACCTTATCAATCTTCATCTCTATACTGTCAAGTCTCTTCTTTATCTCTTCTACCACTGCTTCCAACTTATCCATCCTTGCCTCACATACATCCTCACTCACCCTATCATTTAACCCATTCCTTAAATAACATATCTCCCTCAATATATCCTCTACCTTAGTCGAAAAAGTATGACGATTTACAAACATACTCTCACTATCCTTCACATCACCATCCTTACCACTCCCACCAAAAAATCCCCTTACTACCGCCTGCGTCAATACATTCACCATGATCATAGCAAAAACAAAAACAGCAAACTGCTGCCATGTCATTACTCCCTCCAACCCTTCCCCCTCCTTAGTGTAATAACAGTAACATAGCAACCGCCCCCGTCCCTGCCCCCATCAGAAATGATTTCACCTTCTCAAAAAACCCTATATGCTGTTTCTTTTCACATTCCTTCAACGCTGTATCATATAACTGTTTCTGATTCTTATACAACTCTATCTGCTCCTTCAACAACTGATTTTGCTCTTTTAAGATTTCATTCTGCTTCTTCAAATTCTCAACCAAAGCCTCATACTCTTGAACTTCTTGCTCTAATACTCGCTTTTGCTTCAACTCAACTACAATACTCTTAGCTTGTTCTTCAGGGACACAGATATCAACTGCATACACTTGGCTCACTAAAAATAAACAAATAAATAAACTACTTATTACTTGCTTCGCATTCATAACTTATCATCCCCTTTGTTTTCATTAGCCTTTAATTCAATCAATCCTAAACAACCAATTATAAACATTACCACTAAAAAACCTAAAACATCCCAAGCTTCACTTCCTAATGTCATCCAACAAAACCACCCTAATCCAAAGCACAATGCAAACAAACATAATATCAAATGAAAACCAATCATTTTATTAACGCACCGATGCATCATAACCAAGCTCCTTAAATTCCTTTATTACTTCATCAGCAGTCTTCGGCTTCTGTATCTGCATCCTTTGCTTCTTCAACACTACAATCCTCTTTTCTCTTATCACCTGCTCCTTTTGCAAAGCCTCCAATTGCTCTTGTAATCGCTGTATTTGCTCATCTTTCTGCTTAATCATCTGTTCTTGCTGTTTGATCGCTTGAGTAAAAATAATCTCTTGCTTTCTCATATGTATAATCAAACCTAAAATAATAACAAATAAAATCGCCACCACCAAAATCCAAAATAACCGTCTAAATGTAAACATGATCAACAACCTCATCCCAATACTTTATCCCATATTTCCAAACCTTCCATCCACTCTGTTCTAACTCAACTACTACCCTCTTCACATCCCCTTCCGAAAAACATACCTCAGCTGAATGCCCCATGCAAACAAAAAATGCAAGAACAAATAACACCGTCAACAACCATATCAATACTACAATCCAATCCTTACCATTCTTTCCGTCATTACACCAACACCACATCATCCCACCCCACATCATATCCTAACTTCTTTAACCTATCCACTAACTCACCTTCATTCTGGGGAGGTCTTATCTCCTGCCTCTTCCTCTTCAATTCTACTATCTTCCTCTCCCGCAACACTTGCTCTTTCCGAAGGACTTCCAACTGACTCTCAAGCTCCTGTATCCTTTGCTCTTTCTCTTTCAATTGCTCCTCTTGTCTCCTTATCACTTGCTCCAAAGCCTTCTTCTCTGCATTTACTCCTCTCATTAAATATAAAAAACCACCCCCAATTACCCCAACTAAAACAATTACACCTACTACCTTCAACAACCTTATCGTTAACATTTCACACCACCTCCCCTTACCCCGTAAACTGTATCAGAATACTCCTCAACTCATCCAAACTCTGTGCACTCTGTATAGCTTGCTCAGTCTGAGCATTCCATTGTCTAATAGCTTCCCTTCTCTGAAGTTGATTTACATACTGTTGCTTAAGACTATCAACTTGACTTGTATCTCCAATTGCCTGCGCTTCAGCTATCTTAATGATAATGTAATCAGTTGGTGCAAGTAAACTTGCTACATAACTCTTTAACTCAGCTAACTTCCTTTGCTTCTCTTCCTGTAACTTCTCTGCACCTGTCTTCAACCTAATCTGCACCCCATCATAAATCACATCATCAGGACTTTCTACATCAAACTCAATTGCATTAACTCCTTCTGGAACAGCTTCTTGAAACAAAGCACAACATAATATCTTTAACTCTGGGTGAAGATAAGCCCATACCTTCATTATGCTAACCTCCTAACTAAAATGTAACCTGATATAGGTAAATAACCTGAATAAGTAATGGTTCCTAAGCTAGTCCATTCTGTCGTAGTATCCACCCAACCACTTGAACTTACTACAATACTGGCTGTATTACTCGGTACACCCCATCTAACAGATAAACTTTTGATTGTCTTCATAGCAGTAAAATTAGTAATATACGCTTTTATATTTGATAATGAATACCCTATTTTAAAAGCACTTAGATTTCCAGTTTCAGAACTCATACTATTATCATTACACAATATACTCCTATAAACAAAAGCATTATTATATGTTGTATTATTCGGATACAAGAACATATTATAATATAACCCACTTGAAGTTCCTATATCATTTTTTAAAACTAAATCTAACTCATAATGTGTCCCACTTTGTGTCGCAATTCTCAATGGTACACTTGTAGCATTGCTAAAATTTATTATTGCTTCTTCACCAATTTGTAACATATAATCACTCGTTGCATTAGTTAAATCAACTCTTCTGAAAGTATATACATTACTCTTCACATAAGTTGCACTCAAATCTAAAATACCATTTGCATCAAGAGGCACTATCGTATTTGGCGCAGGTGTCAAACTTGCATGAAACCCATCAACCATATCTGTACCGCCCCCTCCACCACTACTACTAGTCCTACCTAGCCTTAAGAAAAACATACCCCTATCACCTCCTCCTTATCTATTACGCTAACTCTAAAACTCTTATCTCCTGATTATTCCCATACAAATAAAACGAAAACTCTGTATAAAAATTAAAAGCTACCATATCACCAGGAAAAATCGGAAAACCATTCATATCATTTACACTTGCATCAGCCCCCATATACAACGGACTTGACGAATTGTTCATAACTATAAGCCTATGTGCCTTCGGATTTTGTGGCTTCATCTCAACTGCACCATTCACTACCATTGCATAATTCGCTAAAACCTGAGTATCAAACACAGACCATAACATCACTTCATACCAATTAATATAAGCCATACCAGCTAAACCCCCCCCCCTCCTACCAATATGCTATCCTATCCACCCCTTCCCTCCATCTCCCACCATACTGC
>Ga0315272_10000009_pt1 | contig 97032 bp, 188 predicted proteins | sample C3_middle_MG_FD_203918 | JGI IMG/M metagenome (GOLD analysis project Ga0315272, IMG submission 203918) | Sediment microbial communities from Yellowstone Lake, YNP, Wyoming, USA - C3_middle | ecosystem: Environmental > Aquatic > Freshwater > Lake > Sediment | place: USA: Wyoming | collected...
AAGAATAGGTAAATCAGAATTATGTTGTTCGCAATATTCTATAGCTGCGATTTGGTTCTTATGTTCTTCTATTTTCAATATGTCGTTTATCATTATTGTTTCACTTCCTTTTTATTCATCATTTTCTTGATACTTCTTTATTATTTTTGTTTTTCTTTCATTCTCGGCTTGAAGTTCTGATATTTGTTTTAATAAATTAAATTTATTTTTGTGTTGTATGTTGTGTTGTATGATTAAAAAATTATGTTCTTTTTGTAATTTTATAAATTGTTTTAAACGTATATCATTTATATTGTGAATTTCTTTGTCTTTCTCTTCTGTTAAAAGTAATAATCTGTTAATTTCTGTTTGTGCTGTGTTCAATAGCATTTCTTTGGTTTGAAGTTCGGAATCTTTCTCTTCTTTATAATTAATATGTATTTGTTCAATACACATTTCTAATTGGTTTATTGTTAAATCTTTAAATCGTATATCGGAGTTGTGGAGTTGTTTTATTTCTTTCAAATCATTGGTATTTAATGCCTCTCTATGCTTAACATATAAATATAATTTATCATACGCACTTTCAAAAGTTTCCTTATCGTTGTTTGGCATTTTTATATAACCTCCATAATTTGTAATTTATTATAATCATCTATCCAAGCTATCCATTTCTGTTCTTTAATATAAAATTCTATTGTGTCGGTCATTTTACCACCCAATTTGCTTTCATTAGTGCTTCATCTAGTGCTTCCGAAACACAACAACCACCATTATAAAAACGAATAGTATAATTTAATTCTTTATCAATTTCAAATATATCATCTTCTTCATTAACTTCTATTAAGTTTGTTTCATAAACATCATTATTATTTATATAATATTTATTATATTCAATATTTTCTAGTTCTTCTTCCCAATTTCTATTATATGATTTTAAAAAAAAAATATTATTTTGATTACAAATTCTTTTACAACAATCCTCTTTATTTTCATTTTCTAAATTTAATCTTTTTAATTTTCCTTTATAATGTACCGTTTCACTCATATCAAACCACCATCTTTTAAGATTTTAATCTCATTTTCACACCATTCTATTAATTCATCTACGAAATAAGCATCATTACAAGTGCAGTTACCTAAAATTTCACTATCTTTTATTGGATTTAAAATAGTTTTGCAGGTTAAGGCGTGGGCTTTTGCGTATTTTTCTATATAACGTAACATATATCTATCTTTTCGATTGAAATTATTTACGTGTATTTCTACTCTTTTAAATTCATTAACCAAATCTGTGCTTATTGATTTCATCTTAATACCTCTAATGCTCGATTAAGTTTATCTATTTCTTTTTGTTTTCTTTCTATTTCTGATTTGATAAAGTTTATAACTAATTGATTTTCAGTTTTCTTTAATTCTTCTTCAGTTTTCTTTAATTCTTCTTCAGTTTTCTTTAATTCTTCTTCAGTTTTCTTTAATTCTTCTTCAGTTGGGCTACTCGAAACGAACCTGCCGTAATTGTTAAGGTTATTATCACCATCGGCATTCGAGTAGTTACTATTAACATTATAAAGGACAACCGCCCGAACTCCGTTTTTACCATCACAACCATCTAAATAAAATCCCATAGCTTCTGATTTATTAAATAATTTAAAATAATTTTCTGCATAATTTGATAATAATTTTGTATCTCCTTCACATGCAGCAATCCACGCAGGGTGTGATTTTACTTCATTTAATGATAACAAATCATCATATTCAGCATCTTTTATATTTAATACAACAGCACCTTTTTCTTTTTTCATTTGATTATATTGTTCGTCAGTTATAGGTAAAAAACTACTATTAAAATTTTCATCAATATTGATTAGCAATTCACATTTTGGCACAATAATAAACTCTCCTGTTTCATTAAAATTTTTAGGATACACAACAGCAGTACAAGAGTCTTGCCAAGTTTCAAATAATTTCCTGTCATTATTTTTTTTCAAATCGATTAATCTTGCCTCAACGTTTTGTCTGAATGTAAAAGCTTTATCTCTAAAGACAGCCATTCCTTTTGCATAAGTATCGTATCTTTTTGATATTTCGTATTTCATTGTTTTTTACCTCTTTATTTCGTTAAACAATACATGTGGTTGTTAAATACTTCCATACAAGCAGGATATTTAACATAGTATTGATAATATATTGATAATAAAATTAATAACATAATAGCAATAATTATTAAAATAAGTTTCTTGTCCATCATTTCACCACTTTACTTTTAAAATCTTTACATAATATAGGATTAAATTTCTTTTTCAACCAACATACTCTTATATAATAATTATATGTCATTGTTTGAGTATGATGTAAAGACATCTTACTACCAAAGTATTTACATTTTTCACAAAGTTGTAATATTTTCATATCAAACCACCTATTTATTTTTACATAAATAATAATCGTCTGTTACTTCTTTACATTCGTTTTCATCAAAATTGTATTTATTAGCTTCAATTCCGTTGTAAAAAGCTCTAGTTGTATTTATTATTATATCATTAATCTTTTGGGTGTATAAATCACAATCTTTTTTTGTCATTGTTTGAAACATATGGTCTCCAACAGAGCACATTACTTTTTCTGTTATGTTTTCTTTTTTAGGCATTTCACGTCCAGTAGTTATTGTGGTATTACATTCTGGTGGTATTTCACAACCTTTTAACCAAGAATAATTATTTAATGAACTAGGGCATAATCCGTGATTTATAACGGGACAAACATCTTCTGTATTATTTTCAATTTTTATTGTAATAGTAGGTAATACTGTTACTCCTACATTTACAGTTGTTGCGTTAAAACTGTATTTATTAACTTCAGTTGTATTTATTATTATAGCATTAATCTTTTGGGTGTATAAATCACAATCTTTTTTTGTCATTGTTTGATACATATGGTCTCCAACAGAGCACATTACTTTTTCATTACAATTTTTATAAATGTGAACAGTATGCCCATATTCATTAACATACTCATAATCACAATTTTCTTTACTTTCTTCTTTAGGTTTTAATTCATCACACACTTCTGTAACATTTATACGTTTGCAATTAGTAGCATTCAAACAAAAATCTACATAACCTATGTATTCACAACTCATTCTAGCATAACCTTTTGGTATTGTTGTTTTTGGTTTTATTTCTGTAATATTATAATAATATTCACAATCTGTTCCAGTTAGTGTATAATTACCTTTTATAAAATTAGGAGCAGCAGCAACCCACGTATCTTTTTGAGAAAAACAACCATTTGGAAAAGTATAATTGATTGTTGCTGTATTGTTTATTGGGTAACTCCAATCATACAAAACATTACTAAATTTACCTAATGTGTTTTGTCTTGTTTTAGTACAATTCGTAATTTCTAAAGAACCATAACCATAATACACAATACATTTTTTTGTACCTGTTTCATCAAAAATATGTAGATTTCTTTCTGTAAATTGCTTAAAGTCTGCGTTTGTATCTTTACCTTCAACAATATTTGTAAGTATTGAGTCTAAACTATACCCAATCCAAATACCAATCATAAGTGAAATCACTATTATTGTAGCTATTAACATACCATTATCCGAAATTAAACTTTTCATATCAAACCACCATCTTTTAATATTTTTATTTCTGATTCACACCATCTTAAAATATGCTCTTTATCTGAACAAAAAATATCATTTTCTCTCATAGTATAATTTTCTAAAATAGTTTTATAAGTTAATGCGTGTGCTTTTGCTTTTGTATAATACGTATATCTAATTTGTAAATCTTCCCAGTTTATACTTATGTCATTAACTAATTCAGTCGCTATGCTTTTCATTTCTTCACTTCATCCGTTGTATCATTAAAATCAATTCTTACTAAGTCAATACAGCCTCTTAAAATACTATCTATATGAGATGGTCTTAATGATTTATTTTTATATTTATGTAATATTAATAATATTTCGTTCATACATTTATAATAATCGTTCATATCTGTTTTCATATCAAACCACCTTCTTTTAATATTTTTATCTCACTTTCACAATAATCATATATTTGTATTGCTTCTCTTGTTGCACTACACCACCTGTTTTCTAAAATAGTTTGGCAGGTTAAGGCGTGTTGTTTTGCTTTTGTTAAAATTTTAAAATAATAATCTTCTAATTCACTACCGCCATATCCATCGTCATCTATATTACTAAGTTTATTAGGGGTTGTATAATGGTCTTCAAATGTTATATTATTATTTTTTAATAATACTATAAATTCATTAACCAAATCTGCACTTATTGATTTCATTGTCCCACTCCATATGGTTTTTTTATAATAACTTTTTTAGTTTTTCTTTTCTTATCATTTATCCAGTAAAATAAACCATATTCTTGCATTCTATAATGATATGTAACAGAAACTATTTGTTGAATTATTATTTTTTTATTAAGTTTATTATTTAGATTTACAAAATTTCTTAAATCTATCATACTTTGAAATGTAGCACATTCTAATTTCATATTACATCAACCTGTATTTTAGTATTACCATTTGCATAGCAATTCCTTCTCTTAGTTCCATATATTGCTGATACTTTGGTTCTTCTTTTAATGTTCCTTCGTAATCTCTCAATACGTTCTCTGCTTCGTTTAATGCAAAAGAACCAACCATATCGTCGATACTGTTTGCTTTTAATCTATCGTCTAAATATTTTATTTTGTCATCTCTGTTCATAATAATCACTCCGTTTAGTTTCACATTCGTATAAATCAACTTGATTTTTTAGTCCATATATTCTGAATATACATCTATGCAATCAGTAGAAAGATACAATCTCTCGATTTCTTGTGCTCTTTCGATGTTCCATAAAGTTTGTTTATCAGTTTCATTCATCTTAATCTTGCCCAAACGTATCATCTTGACATTTTTGACATAATCCACTAATCATATATTCTTTCATAGAAATATGATTACGAAAATCTTTATTATTTATTGGTTTATTACAAAAAGGACAAATTTTATTATTAACTTTTTCTACTTCTTTTGAAAATCCACTTTGTTTCATTATTTCTTTGTTCATTTATTCTACCTCATATAAATCAATTTGATTCAACCCACATTGTTCACAACGTCCCTTTTCTGCGCGTATAGGACGTTTTCTCCATTCGTGTAGTGTGGTTCTATGTAACCAACACAGTTCGCAAATTTTCATTTTTTGTTACTCTCATCAACACCATCACTAAACCCATCATTATAAATTTTATTAATAATATTACAAAGTTCTTGTTCTTTATCACTTTCTTCTTCGTCGTTATTTATTACTTTTTTAATTTGTTTAAAAATTTTTTCAACATATTTGTCTTTCATGCTTTCACCTCAAAAAAATAGTTCATATTCATTAGTTATTATTCTAATAAAATAGTGTTGTTTTTTTAATATTTTAATAAAATCCTCTAAGTTATATTCATCATTATCTTTTCTATAATCATCTAAATCTATACTAAATTGTTTAATACATCCGTCTTTAATTTCTATCATTGGATATTGATACTTCTCGTTATCATATAATTTAATTATACTTGTTTTCATGGTTTCACCTCGTTATATTAGTATTATGTAGTGTTGTAAATTCATTATTTGTTTTTTCGTCTATTTCTTCAAAAAATAAAATATCTTGTCCTGCGTTAATAGTTGCTTCAAATCTTGCCTCTTCTTCATTGTTAGCTTCTATTTCTCCAGTAATTTTAAATTTCATACTTTCACCCTACCAACATACTTTTTCTAAATCGTTTATTATAATTCCATTCCTTTGGTGAATTTTTTCTTTTTTCGTTTCGTTTACATCTTAAATGTGCATCACCATGCGAATTAATTTGTAATGGTAATAAACAAATTCTACATTTTGTTGTCATTTTATATCGCTATCCGAAATAATCTTCATCTAATACGCATTTGTTTTGTTTAACTATTACTCTACGTTCAGTATTGTTTATAGGTTTTATTGAAGTTCCTTTCATATGAAACACATAATATTTAAACCCGAACAAAGCTTTATGTAAACATCTTTTTTTATTAAGTTTATTCTTTTGTAAACATTGTTTAAACTTTTGAATTTTCATACAACTTCCTCAATTTCACAACGTAATTTTATTTTCTTACCGATCATTTCTTTTGGCAATACTATATTTGTGCACACTACTACTCCGGGTCCAGTCTTACTTTGTAATACAATATATTCATTCTGAATAACTGTATTTTCAGACCCCCTAGCTCGTCTACATAAATACCCTTTGTGTATTATCATTGTATCAAATTTCCTTTATTATCATATTTACATTTACAATATTTTTTAAAAATTAAAAAATCTAATATTGGTAATTTATATTCCTTTGACATTATCACTACTCGGATCGGTTTTATTATCCGTAACTGACATTCCGGGCATATCTTTGGTAGGCTCATGTAGTATTACCTTTTTTATTAAACATCCATTCTCATATTGTAATTCATACAATATAGATTCTTTTGGTTCACTATTATGTGTAAACCATAAATTTTCCAACACATTCTCTTTTAAATCCATTTTTGCACCTCAATATTTTAAAATTGGTTATATATAAAGGATATACAATAACCTTTATATAGGTTTTGTTTCTTTACTCGTCGTCTAAGCCGTTTTTTTCAAGTTTAAAAGATTTTTTCTTATCTTTAACATATTGTTTAATTGCTTCAACAACAACTTCACCAAACTCTTTGTTACTTACAACGTTCTCTGTGTCGTATATATATAATTTTTTTATTACTGCTTTTACATTATCTAATCTTGTAAAAGTTATACAATACTTAACTTCTTGTTTATCTCCTATTCTTATTCGTATCCCCATATTATATCACCCAAACTTCTCTTTTAATTTTTCATACTGTTGTTTTTCATTAAGTTCTTTTTGATTTTTTTCTCGTTCTTCCTCTTTTCTTCTTTTAATTTCTTCTTCGTCTGTTTCCAATTCTTCATGTTGTAATTCTAAATGGTTTCCTTCTTCCCACGAATCAGATTCGACAGACACGTTTAATTATTTATCTGGATATGTTCCTTTATAATTTTGAAGTATTGATATAGCTTCATCGAGTGTTCCTTCCAAATCATAATTACTTATTTCACACAATGTCCGTGTTTTTGTTTGTTTCATTTTAGATTCTCCCTCAACATTTTATTAAACATTAAATATTTATCAATAATTTTTTTATTCTGTTCTAATGTTCTTACTTTAATTATTTCAATATCATCAAACCCTATTTTAGTTAAAAGCTCGTTTGCTTTTTCTTTACCCACTTTACTTTCAACATAATCAAACAGTGATGTTATTTGGTCTACTGCATTTATAGTATCGTCGTCTATCATTATTTAACACCTCACAATAACAATATAAAATAATTATGACTTTTCTGAATAACGTTATGTGTTATCGCATCATCTACTAAATCATCAAACTCGTCATATAGCACATCACAACTTACTACATTTCCTTTTGTTTCTATATAAGTTATAAGTTGTTTAAACTTATCCTGAACTTTTTCAATTTCATTTACTCTAGGGTCTTTATTATTTAATAACCAAGTCTTAATATAGTTTATATGTTTACATCCTTCAATAGGTTTTCGCATTGTATAATCCATACAACTACATGTATTATCATTAAACTTATATTTTTTCAACGGAATACTAAATGTTCCGTCGTTATTATAAGTAGGTTGTATTCCCGAATCATATAATTTTTTTCCTTCTTCAATTCTGTCTACCATGTTTTTAACCTCGGTTTAAATTTTAAAAAATAAAAACTTTATAACAATCTCGTTTGGAATAACCAAAATTTTATGGACTCGAACCACATCTGAATATTCAGTCGCCGACGAGATTCTGGTTACTTTTACATATGTGTTTTATCCCGCATATGTTCCATATAACGTTGTTATAAAGTCTTATATAATTATAAAAAATAAAAAATACTTATTTGAATTTCTTAATAATATCCAAATAAGGTTTCTTTCTCTCTTCGAGTTGTTTAATTTCTCTATCAAACGCGTTGATACTATCTGTCGCTTGTCTTAATTGTGTTTTTGCGTATTCTACTTCTGCGTTTGCTTTTTCTAAATCAAATTGTTTTTTCGCTTCTACTAAATTTACTGGTTTTATTTCATCTATATTCATAGTTTCACCTTGGTTATTTCGTGTTATTATACAATGTCTGTTTTGTTGTCTTACGTTCGATATAAAAGTATCTATCATTTCTTTTTGTTTTTGTGTGGACTCATCGTTCCATTTTTTCCACAAATTTTCTGGTTGTACTAACTCAAATCCTTTTTCGTTCGACCATTCACAAAACATTGTTCTTGATTCTTTCATTTTAAGTTCAAAACTTTCAATACTAGGTGAATATCTTATATCCACAATAGTAAATTTTTTTCCAACTTCTCCTGATGATGTCGAATATCCTGAATATATACATTCTACAACATCTCCAATTTTAAATTTTGGTTCGTTTTCAATAATAACTTCTTCTACAATATCTCGAGAAGAACCTGGCGTCGTAGTCGCAGTTCCATCTATCTTATACGTTTCTCTTCTAAGAGTTGTATCGAAATCTTGTTCAAAAGGAAACAAGAATATACCTCCTCTTCCACATTCGTCATCTTGCGGAAGTCTTTTTCTAATTTTAAAAACAGTTCCTGCACCGTCTTTATATGTTTTACCTGCTTCAAGTTTCATTTATTTTGTCACCTCATTAAAATCTGTTTTCAATTTCTTGATATTGAACGTTATCAATATCACTTAATTTATGGGTATAACAAAAGTTATCGAACTCTTCTAATGTTATATTTCCTGTTGCTTTGTCTAATAGTGCTTCATATATGTTTTCTCTTGTCATATTAATCAGTCTCCGACAAAACCATTTTGCCTTTTAATCCTTTTACTTTTCCTTTACCATCGAACCGATAACCCCATACTTCGTTATCTTCTCCGGTAAAAATCATATCTCCTTTGGTTACTTTATCTTTTAAATAATTTGCTAAATCTTCATCGTCATAGAATTTTTGTTCATAGTCTATAACTAAAGAATTATCTTCTTTTATTTCTAATGCTTCTATATGATAAAAAACATAATCTCCTGAAAGTTTAATTTTATCTCTCATTATTTTAAAGTTTTTGTGTTCTCCTTTCGGATTACTTTTAGTTATATTTGAACTACAACTTAAATATTCTGGAGAATTCTCCACACAACATAAAATATCTTTTAATAATTGTTCTTTGCATTCCTTTTTTACTTTCGTTGTAAATTCTACTCTTGAATAATATCCCATTTCAATCACCTCAACATTCCGCTTGAAAATTACAATATCCTGTTTTCTTGACACACTTTAAAATCTTTTTACCTAATTCTAATCGTGCGTACCAAGTTAATTTTTTTATAGCATCTCTACCAACTTCTTCCTTTAATTGTTCGTCATTGTACCCACAATCTTTTTTAAAGAATTTATCAAACTTTTCTTTATATTCTCCTAATTCTTCTTCACATTTTTCAATACCTTTTTCAATTTCTGGTAAATGTTCTTTATCAAAACAATATTCTAAATAGTTTGGTTGTTGTCCTTCGTAACCGAAAAAATCGGCATCACTACTGCTCTGAACTGCAAACCAAAATTTACCTTCTATGTCCCCTGTTATATAACGTCCTATGTTAATCAATCCTCCTTCTAATGATCCCAAGTAGCACTTTCGTACTCTGGTAATCCATAAACAATATAACTTTCTAAACTTTTAATAACTTCTTCTAACCACAAATACAATTCGTCTTGCGGAACACTTCCTTCACTACATTGGTATCTTAAACAATGTAACGATTTTAATAATTGAAAATTATTCGGCGTTTTGGTATTATCATTCCATTTAAATTCTGGAACTTTAGAATAGTCATCGTCTCTACAATATCTCATAATAACTGCTTTTTTATTCATATTCCATAATTTGTTTGCTAGTGTTTCAAAATCTTTTGAACTATCTATTTTTTGTTTATCATATAATTCTGAATTTCTTTCTTTAAATTTATTGTTGTAAAATAATCCCTGAATTATATTGTTCATACATATATCAGATACTATAAAACTACTCATTCGTCTTCACCTCAATTCAATTTAGATTTATTATAACAATCCATATTACAAAACACTTTCATAATATGTTGTGTCATATTTCTATAATCAATATCAATCTTAATCTTAACCTTATCAGTATCACTTCTATGAACTAATCTATTACAATAATTACATTTGAGTCCCATAATTCACCTCGTTATACCCCATTATATAGAGGTTTTTATGTTAAAATACCCCCTAAATTTTGGTTTTAAGGTACTTTTTTTATATTAAGGTTATTTAACCTTAATAAATGTAATGTAATCAGGATTTCGTTATATCCTTTCAATAGAGAATCGAGAAGATAAGCCTTATCTTCTTGTGTCGCTTCTCCTGAAAGATATTTTTGAATACTAGTATCTACTTTATTTTCCATTGTTTCATCTCTTTATTAAGAATCTAATTCACACCCACATAAATCACAAAAATATTTAAAATTGTTTGTACTGTCATCAAAATAACAATCTGTATCAGTGTCTGCAAATTTCGTTTGTTTTATTTTAACTTCGCCTTCAAACTTATATCTTTTAAATGTATTATGTCCACACTCTTTACATTTAATATATTTCATCATCTCACCTCTTATCCGTTGCGTTTTCGTATACATAGTCTTCTTTGTTTAATTTTTTCATTAACTCTTCTTCGCTCATGTATAATGGTCTTCCACATTTCGGACACGTATATTGTAAATTATTAGTTATTGTGTTTTCAAGAACGTATTCCGATCCTTTTTTTAATGTACCACTTTCAACTTTATCTCTTCTATAATTAACAAAATCTATTTTATTTTCACATTTTGGACATCTCATATTACATCACCTTTTCAATTTTATCTCGATTAATTTTCGAACATATTGTAATCACATAACAATAACGACATCTACCGAAATCGGTTAATTTATAGTCTATTATCTTATGTCTTTTTAAACATTTTTCACATATTAAAACTTCTTCCATAGTATCAACTCCTTATGCTGCTTGTAATCCAGAACTCGTTGTTGGTAAAACAACATCTTTTTTCTTTCGTTTTGGTTTATCTAATAATTCCCAATCAGCAGTTGTGAAATGATAACTGTGTTCATATTTTCCTGTTTTTGTTACTGCCACAAATACTTTAATTCTATCTGAATATACTTCAGCAACTTTTCGTATATCACCAGTGTTCATAAATTTTCCTACCGAAGACAAAGATTCTCCGTTATACGATTTAGTTCCTTTCCATTTTACCAAAACTCCTACACTATATCCCTTAATATTAATCTTTTTCGGTTTTGGTACTTTTACTGGTTTCGGTTTTTTCGGTACTACTCCATCGTATTTTATAATGTCTTCTTGTGCTACGAATGCTTCTAAATGTAACGATTTTTTATAACCATCTTCGTTTGCATATAAAACATACGCTGGGTCTGTCCCCGAACGAATTATTTCTTTAAATCTATAATAATCTTTATAGTTTGTTTTGTCTGCATTTTTCCACATTAAAAACACATCTTTTTTGTTCGGTATTTTAACTCCGATTGTTCGTTCTAACATTTTAGGAATCTCACTACTATCTGCCGGTTTATAATAAATCGGACTTAATTGACTAACTAAAACTAATCTTTTTCCTTTGTTTTCGTTATACAATTTTTTTAAATCGTCGTGTAACGCATATCCACGATAACCTAAATGACATACTTCAATATCTTCCCATGTCATTTTATCAAGAATATTAGCAAACTCTTTAAAACTTGCGTCGGTATAACGTTCAGGAACGTCTTCGTTTTCTGTATCTATCCTGACTTCTCGTTTAAACGGGTCCACTTCCAATTTTGTCATTTGATCTTCTTTAATTTTATGATAATAACAAATAGTCGCATGTGAATCTACGGTTGCTACTCTATTATTCACCCATTGTTTAAAGTCTGGATTTTTTGTTCTTATACCATTCCAAATTTCTCTTCTTTGGTCCGGTGTAATCCAATACAATTTTCCTGTTTTATCTACAACATAACTTAACATCTGACACATATTTAATCCCTCCTATTTTAATTTCTTTTGAATTCTTATGAACATAAAAAGAAAAAGTAAACAGACTTATACAGTCTGTCCACATTCTTTACATTTACAAACTTCACCAACTACTTTAACATCTTTATATGTTTTAAGTCTAGTTAATGTTTTCTTATACTCTGCTTCGTTTTGTACTAATGTATTTCCTCTAATTGTTTCTAATGCTCTGATCTGTGCTAATGTTTTTCCTTTATACATTCGTATAACGAACTTCTTAACTTCGTCCACGTGTTTCATTTGATCTTTCGCTTCACAATCTAATTGTCCTGTTTCTACATTATATTTCCAATTTTGAGTTGCTGATACTCTGTAGAAATTTCTAATCACACTATGCGAATCTGGGTCTGCTTTACCTTTCGCTGCTAATTTTTTAATCTGTTCTGTTCCTAAGTAGTAGACTTTCTTATTCTTTAAACCTACCACCATACATATACATCCAATTTCTTGACACATTTTTTCATCCTCCTATTCGTTTCGTTTTTCTAATTTTATTTATTTCATTAGCGGCGTATAATAAAATAAATTAAAAATCATACATATAATGTCTTTGTGCTTCACGTTCTTCTTGTTCAATATCTTTATCGGTTTTAGCTTGATCTTCTTTATTCATTGCCGCATAAAGTTTATCGTACTTAGTCCAATCCTCTTCATCTTTTGGTTGTTGTTTCAGTTTATCTCTAAATCCTAACCAACCGAGAATTCCCTGTTGTCCATAACTACAACTTCCTGTTCCATCATTTTGTCCCCAACCGCTATATCCGCTCCAAACTGGTTTCGGTCTTATATCAGTAAAGTTCGTAAATTTCTTTCCCGGAACATTTTTAAAAGTAGTTATCTCTTCAACTTTTTGTAATCCGTTCCCTGCTAACATATACTCAACCACACGCGCAATGTCACGTCTAGTTCCATATAAATAACATTCTACAGTTTCATCTTTTAAATTTTCTACTGAACCAAACAATCCATACTTTTTAGATTGTGTTTCAATAGTGTCTCTAAAAGATACTCCTTGAACCTGTCCTTTAAATATAATATGAAACGTTATTTTTTCATTCACATCATATGTTCTATCTACATATGTTACTTGTTCTTTAGTTGTTACTGTCGGTTTATCTTTAATCACTACCACATTTTTATCAACGTTCTTATTATTTTCTTTAATAAATTTGTCATAATATCCCTTCTTTTTCCATTTGTTTTTATTACTCATTTTAATCAATCCTCCTTCTTATCTAGTTTCTTAAAAATAACTTTTCTTATCCGTCGTCCTTTTGGACATGGATATAAACTATTCTTATAAAAAGTATTTTCATAATTACCTTTAATATATAAACATCTATATTTTATTTCTACTTTATCGTTCCATTGTTTCTCTTTCACTAATTCTAATACTTTATATTTTCTTCTATAATAATCTAAAACGAAATCGCCAACCTTAATCTTCTTGTTTAATGTAAATAACGGTTTCGGTTTTAAACAATTATTATCATAATTGATATGTCGTAATTCATTCCTACTAGGAATTAATTCTAATGGAGTATCTTCTAAAATAAGTGTATCTACTTTCGGATGTTTCTTTAACCAATACTTTCCTAATTTCATTCTCATCGGGATTAAAGTTCCTGTAATAAATCTTTTAGCATCCCTATCAGTAGAAGTGGTAACACTTGAATTATCATCAACTCGCCATTTATTTAATATAGGACAATATTCATATTTACCACAAATATCTTCCTCTGTATTGTTTCCACTAAATTCAGAACATATTGTCGCATGGGAATCCCATTGTCGACGTCCTTTTCGTTCTTCTATTGGGAACCACAATATCTTCCCTGTCCTCGTTACTGCAAAACTAACAAATTGACACATTCAAATCATTCCTCCTTATACACATTCATAAATTTGTTTTTACATGTTCTACAAGTCCAATAATAAATCCATTCTAAAAACCAAGATTTTCCATCAAACTTTATATTATCACTTTTACATTTAGGACAAACCATCATAATACCTTCTTATGTTTCAAATCTAAATATATCTTTTTGAAATTATCAATAGTTATTCGTCCTATTATAACATACTCTTCCGAACACCTATTTTTATCGTTTGGAATATTCTCCTGTGACAAATCAAGTATATTACTTTCATCAATATTTAAATCAGAAACTTTTTCTGTTCTGTTTCTAACTATTAAAATATGTTTCTTTGTTTCATCATAATATACATCTGTTCCTAAATTATAAACATACTTCACACTATTAAATATATATCTCTTTATCATTACCAACTCACCTCAATATAGTTATCACTACAATAATTATAAATTCAAAAAAAATTACTTTTTGATCAATACTAATCGTCCAATAGACTTCTCAATTTTAAATCCTTTACACACATCATTTTCTTCAAACTTCTTATTATTGATTTTATAAATTAGATCGTTTAATTCATTCACTATTAATCCAAAGTCACTTAAAGAAGTCATTTGTTTATCTTTCAATACAGTTAATATATCAGAACTTAAATCATAAATGTCTGTGTGTTCCTTCTGTGCTAATTCAATAAACAAATTTTCAATCGTATATGTTTGTTTGTTTCTTATTCGTTCTGCTTCTTGTTCTAATTCCAAAACTAATTGTTGTTCTTCTAAATCTATTATCATCTGTTGTTCAACTTCATCCATCTTTAATTCACCTTCGTCTTATTTTGTTTATACTATATAATGGTTTTTGTAGTATTTAAATGTTTATGTTTTTAAGTATATAGTTATGTAACTATTAAAAAGTTACAACAAAAAAATTGCAGGATCCTATTTATTCATTTCCTGCATCACGCTTTTAAATAATGGTGTATCTATTCTAATCATATTTAATGAATCGTTCTTCAATTGCAAACTCGCAGCGTGCAATTCTTTCGCTCTTGAATTACATCGATTACAAAATTCATTTATACTAATCATATTAGTCTGTGTTTTTTTATCTATCATATTCATCAACCTCCATATAAGTTTATTATTCATTTTAATCATCTCCATTCAATATTTTGAATATAGATCTCCGTCTATTACAATGTATTCGTCTTGGCGATAATCTTTTTGAACTTCTTCTTCCGTATCAAAAATAGATATACCACTATAAATCTTTTTGTATCCTTCCATATTTAAACCTCCGTTTATAATTTAAATATATTCACATAAAACTATAAATCTGACTAAGCGCAACTTCTTCCATTAACGAACACGATTCTTTTTCTGTCATTGAGTTTTCTTTTACTAATTCATCAATAACTTTTTCTACCTTCTTATTAAATTCGATTAACCATTTTTTGTTTTTCATATTTAAACCTCCGTTTATAATTTAAAATAAATCAGGATTATAATTATCATCGTCACCATTATAAATAAATGGTTTATCTGGATCCGGAATTAAATCTATTAAATTATCGATATCTACATTCGGCAATTTAGAATATTTGATCATTGAATTATCTACTCGTTCAATATCTTTAATCTGTATTATATCGATTAGATTAAAATATTTATCATTAGAAAATTTAAAATTCAAAAACAATTCTTTCTCGTTTCGTAAAATCTTTATAATTCCATTTGTCACTTCGATTTCCATATCATCAGTCCTCCAACTATTCAAAATTCAAAATCAAAATATACATAAACCTTTTATGGTTCTATATATTTAGTGTCGATTAATTTTTGTATATCGTCTTTAAAAAATTCAAAACTTCTTTTATTGTTAAACATAACGTTTGTTATTCTTTTTTCTTCGTCTGTTAATATTTTAGATTCGTCATAGCTAATTAAAATATATTCTAATATATATTCTGTTTTCGTTATTATATTTCCTTCCATGTGATCGTATCTATATAAACTTTTAAATTGAAATTCCATATCGGGATAAATATCTTCAATAGAACTCGGCATCTCTTTTAGATCATTCTGATTAAATTTTCTCGTCACCACAAACCTTTCTATTATATTAACATTCATTATCTCAGTCCTCCAACTATTTAAACTTCAAATCTAATAAGTAATCATAAAAATAAAAAAAGAATCTCAAGTTATTCAAACTTGAAATTCATTGTCCCAATATTCCATCTCTTCCTGTTCGCTTCTATTATTCATTTTCCGATTCACCCGTTCTTTTAAATTTTAAATATATATGATTATTAAAAAGGAAAATCCTTTTAAAAGTCCATTCAAAAGGATCTATAAATTTGATATACTTATATCTATTAAGTAATCTAAAATAACAAAAAAAAAAAAATAAAGGTTTAAACAACCTTTATAATCTTTTCGATTTTAAAAGTAGTAGGAGTTTCCACTACTTTAAAGTCGTTATACCAATCGGCATCGTTTCCAATACTACCAACTTCAATATTTTTTTTACTTTCTAATCTATATACATAAACGTTTTTAACGTTATTAACAACGTTTAAAAGTGTTGGGGTATTCCCATGTTTATTTGTTTTGTTTTTTAGTATTAAGTGTTTTAATATATCAACACTTAAATCAATTACGTCTTTATGTTCAATTTGTCCGAGTTCCCTAAATAAACTACTAATAGTTACTCTATTAGAAGTCGCAATTTTAGATGTCCCATTTTTAATCGACTCGATTTGTTTTTGTAAATCGTCCATTTTTTGTTGTTGTAAAGTAGTTAACACTTCCGTTATTGGTTTTGTATTAACGTCTTTTAATACAATAGTTTCTTTTGTTTTGTTTTCCATTTTATTCAATCCTCCATATATTATATATAACCTTTTGGTTAAATATAAGTTGTTTGTTTTGTTACACAATAACGTTTAAAACGTTTGTGTTGTGTTTTGTTTTTGTTTTGTTTTGTTTGTTTGGTATAACACTTTGTTTTATTTGATTGTTTGTGTTATACTAATACTACTATATACCTTTGAGTATATAAATGTTTGTGTTGTGTAACATATACCTTTTATAAAAGAATCCCTATTAAATAGTATTACGTTATTGTTACTATATAATAGTATTATTTATTTGTTATTATATAGTAGTAGTTATTAAATTTACAGTAGGATCCTAATTATGTTACTATTATATAATAACATTAAACCATAACTACTATAAAGTAATATAAGTCTTAATAGTATATCTCTTCTATATATCTATTATGTATAACAATATAGTTATACAATTAAGATTATCTTAATAGTATAACTTAATAGTATAACTATATTGTTATATGTAACTACTTAATAGTTTTGATATCTTATAACTACTATATAGTTTATATTATATGTAACTACTTTAAAGGGATCCTTATTTAATACTACTATATAGTTTAAACTTTTTATAACTACTACTCTCAAGTGTTTAAACACTACTACTATAAAGTAACGTTTCAAAATTTCAAAATACCTGCAAGTGTAGTAATTTGAAAGTAGTGACACTTTTTTAAAACCTTTTAACTACTTTGAAATAAGTATTTGAAGTCGTTATTTAAAAGTGGTAACACCCGAGACGTGCAGGGACGTACTTCTATTTGAAGTGATACGTACCCCCATTTGAAATGGTACGTGACGTATAGGGGACGTACCTAGGACGTATATATATTTGAATTAGACGTACCTCGCCTGCATTTGAAAGGGGGTACGTACGTAGGCTAAAAGGGGGTACGTCCTATATATAGACGTAGTATATAAAGGGGGTACGTATCAAGTGAATTTAGCCATATGTTATCGGTACGCTATAGACTAATATACAAAAAGGTATACCAAATTATCAACTATAAAAATTAAAAAGGATTTTTTTTTATTTATTTTCCATATAGAAAATAAATTTATAAAGACCCCCAAAGATATCTATCCTCAAGGGTTATACTCATATCCTTTATAAACTTCCTTTCTATATAGACAATAATTAAATAATACACAACAATACACGATACCAAATATGGAAACGTGGCGATTCTATTAAGCCAGAAGGGTTATACTACTATTTGTTTATAAAGAACATACTAAAACACAATACCAAATATGGAAACGTGGCGATTCTATTAAGCTAGAAGGGTTATACTACTATGTGTATATGAATAGTATAGTGGTATAGACATTAGTATATTAAAACTCGCCTCTATCCTTTCCTTTCCAATAGAGTATCGCACCAAGTCTTATTAATAGAAGTAATATTATAATTGCAATTGGAATTATAATTAACCATATTTTAAATATATAGAATAGGAACACTAATATAACAACTGATACTAATCCTGCAAGCAATTGGTTTACCCAAGTCATTTTAATACACGTCCGTCTTTATTACTCCTGTGCATGATCATATACTGTAACAATTCAATATCCTCTTTGGTTTGTTTTATTTCTGTAATAAGGTTGTCGTGTTTAATATATAATTGTTTTAAGTTGTCTAACATATTTTGTAATGTTACTTCAACCATTTATAATTCACTTTATATTATTTATTAATATGTTGGTGTCCATCTCTCCACCAACTTTATATTCATATCTCTTTACCATCGCTCGTCCATAAGTACAATTAGTACTATTTATATTTCCATTTATCCATGTCTCATTACAACCATCTGGATAAGTTACTATCTCTGTTGTCGTTACTAACTTATCTTTATTTAAAACCATCCACAACATTGTACTAAATATAATTACAAGTCCAATAATAACAATTACTTTTTGTTTGAATGAAATGTCTTTCCAATCCTTTTTAAATTTTAATTTGTTTAATACTTTATCGTCTATCTCGAACGACATATCTTTATCGTTGTCTGTCATTTTTTATTGTCACCTTGTTTAAACTTTTATCATATATATAAAATGCAAGTAAAGAAAAACACATAGGTAAGAAATAAAACACTATCGATAGTGTCGCAAACCCAGTAGCTTTTTCTTGCGTTGTTAGTTGTGCCGATTGAATTACTATCTCAGGATTCATTATACCAGATATATTACTATAACAACCTATTCCTAACATTAGTGTCGCCATTGTACAAATAAGTATAAACATATAATAAGTCATATTACTACTGAACTTTCCATAGTTGTATGCAAACCATACAAAACCATTTATAAGAACTTTAACTATAAACACGAACCATATACTATTAGTTAATAAGAATAATGGATTACCTTCTCCTGGTAATATAAAAAGAGATGTGATAGCATCAGTTAAATTTAGAATAGTAAAAACAAAAAGTAAAAAAAATAAAGTTTTGTTTTTCATTCTACATCACAATTTTATTATAATGTTCCCAATAATAAAAACACAAACGTTAATACTGAACCACCAAACACACACAGCGTTCCTATCCTATATAAAACCCATCTATTTATTTGTAATGGTTCGTCCATATGCGATTTCATTTTAAGTATATGTTCCGTCATTCCCATTTAGATTCATCTCCTATTATTCTGTAATGTTTGGACTAATACCAATAACTTTGCTCATATCTATTACAATGTTGTTTAATAATATAACATGTTTATCAGTCATTGATTGTTTTAATGTAAGTAAAAGCGCTTCCGTGTTTGATACAGGCACATTAAAGTTATATGATACTCCATCAAGGCACGCTATAATAAATTGAACGTGAGCCTCTTCCTGCGCTTGTGGTTGCATTGTAGGAACTTGTTGTTCTCTTTGTGTTCGCATAATCTCTTGTCTTCTTAACATCTCTTTCTTTTGTTCATATAAGCCTAATAATCTTTCGTGCTCTTGTTGTGCTAAACGTTCTTGTTCTTCTTGTTCTAATAATGCTTCTTGTTCTGCACGTTGAACTTCATATTCGTTTATTTCTTCTTCAGTATAATCGTTTGGTGTAGGAGTTGTTTCTTCTAAGTCTTGTGGTTCTTGTTCCTCGTTATAGTCAGGTTCTTTTACTATAACCGCTTCTTTTGCACCAAAGACTTTGGTGTTATTAAACCCTTGTGGTTTATGTTCTGTTAACCCCATAGGTGTTTGTTGAGCATTATCTGTTACTTTATTCACTACTAATCTTCCGCCTTCTACTCGCATTTTTCCCATTTTAATATCCTCCTTGTTACTATCTTTTTTCTTAAACATACTAAACATATTACTTCACCTTACCATAATGTTTCATATTACTCTTCATTGTTGCACGTAACTCCGGTGTCACTATTAACATTTTTTCAAACGTTGTTATCTTAGTAATCTGTTCTATCTGTGACGGAGTTAATATAATATTAAGTTTAGCTTTATCTATATCTTCACGTTTGATTATTTCTATTTTAATACTACAATTACTTTCTTTATCATTATAATCATTCCAATTATGTTCCTTTAGAAATATTCTTAAACGTTCTTTTATGTTTGCTTCTTTGTCCTCTAATAGTTTTTTAATTAAATGTATATCTCTATACTTACTAAATAAAGAAGTTATACTCTCATCCTCTTTAAAGACTTCAAGTAGTCTATTTATATCCTGAGTTACTAATGTTTGTTCCATTACTGCACCTTTATATCACTACAACATTTTCTTCTATTCTTTTTAGTTAAAAATAATTCGACATTCTTTGGAAACAAATAACACAAATCATTAAATCTCATAATAGCTCTATCTTTATCTTTATATAACTCATTGATAACTTGTCCGTTTCCTTTTCTGACAAATATTTCATACACCATTATAATACCTCAATAACTTTTGGTGGTGCTATTAAAGTATCAAACCCTTCAGTTAATATTTGTTCTGCTTTCTTCTGCATTAGTTCTTCAAGTAATGGTGTTATATGACTACCTTGAGTTATATAAGAAGTTATACTATTGTAGAGTTTCCAACGCGTAACTTTTTGTGTACACGTATCATTCATATAAGTAACTACCTTCTTACCTGTCTTTGTATCTTTAACTATTACACAAGTAATACCTAATCTTTTTAATATTTGTTCTCTATGTTTAAAACGTTCAAATAATAGTTCACATAACTTGGCACAGTTAATCCATTCTGTACTGTCAAGCATACTATCTGAAATCCAGGTTTGTAATTCTGCATTACCGTTAATTATTTTATTAATACCAATACTAACAAACTTATCAATCTCCTTTGCTAGTAATTGATTATGTCTAATAGAAAATTGTCCATCTATAAACTTACTTAGTATCATTCCATTCATACAAGCAAGACGTGTTAGTTTAACTTGAAAGTTTAATGATGTACTCTTATCATAAGAATTACTTACTCTAAATCCAGTAACAAACTCTTCATTAAGTTTATCAAACTTAAGGTTACGGTTATTAAAATCAATGTCTGCAAATGCTTTATTACCACTTTGGAACATAGTCATTTTAAATTTGATTCCAAGTCTATCTAATGACTCAGCAATACTATCAAAGTATTCTTTATGTTGTACCACGTGATAATTATCAGAAACTACATTACACATTTCTTTCTGTGCGTTGTTATATATCCCTCTAAAGTTAGTTACTGGAGTATTATCTTTACCCCATTGGATAGGTACTAATTGCGCAGTATCAAGTCTCTCTGTTGCTGCCTGAACTTCACCCACTGTTATACATTCTTGTTTTGTTATATTATACATTTTATATACCTCACATTATATTTATAATAACTAAAGGTAATGGTATTTATATATTTATTGTTTCTAATTTAATCTGCTTTTCTAAATGGTACTATAATAAACTTATAAACAACAATACCTACTATCAATGTCACGATCGCAACAAATACCAATATCCATTTTACTATACTACCACTATTGGGATTATCTTCTAATCCATTAAGTAACAATGTTATGTCTGATACATACGGTGGTTCTGTTATTTGAATACTATAAAAAGATAATAGTCTAGCATTATATAATTTTTCTAATCTGGTCATATTAGAAACATCTGTTATATAATATGTAACTACAACATCATATGTACCAATAGATGTAGTATTGATTTTAATTATGTTATCTTCGGTACACGGACATTCGTATATACCACTAATAGTTTGGGAACAGTTACCAATAGGATATAAACCAGTAGTTGTATTCTGTCCTACTTCATTTACTTTAATCATATTATAATTGTTACACATCGGTACTGTTGTAATGTTAAACTCTGTACCAATGTCGTATGCTGTTACAAAACAACTACATAATAATATTATTATTAGATATATATATTTCATTGTACAACCCTCTTTACTCTAGTAGACGCGTGTTTTAAAAACGGTGCTTGAAATACATCTTCGAATTGTTCAATACATATAGGATTTAACCCAAGTTGGTACATAACTAATGCCGGTTGTCTATTAGATTGAAAAATTAAATAGCACCGATAATCTTTCGGTGCGACTTCCATTAATTTAAATAAAAACCCTAGAGCTTGATTCCAACTTATTCCTTTAAGTCGTTTGCATTCAATTACGAACTTTTCATCGTCATTACGAACATCTTGTTGTTGTTGAAATCCAAGTTGTTTAGTAAGATATGTTCTTGGATATTTTTTCTGTAATGAATAACATGTGTCGTATTCAAGATTAGACCCCTTAGTTTTCGCTGCACGTATAGATGTCATTATACTTCCTCATAAAACAAAACGTATCCATAACTAAAAGAATACCCGTGTGTTATTGTTGTAATACTAACTATCTTAATTTTATTACCATTACAAAAATTACAAACTTGTCCTGCATTATTAAACTGTTTTGATTTCATCATTTTTTATTCTCTCCTCATCGGCATTAACATTCCTGTATAATACATTATTAAAAACATTAATATTACCATTAATATTCCTATTATATCAATTATACTAACCAAAATTACTACATCCTTTATATTCACATAAACAATTTGATTTGTTATGTATATCAACCAAATTATTGTATCTACTACATATCTTATCTGTTAAGTGCGCTTGACACGTTTCACCACAGTTTGTTGTATCTGTATATGTTATATCATACGTCTTTGTACAACCAACAACAAATAAACTAACCAATAATAATAAAACTAATGTCAATACAGCAACAAACGGCGGTTTCATTCAGTGTCCCCATGTATTTTTTCTGCTATCTTTTTATTAAGTAATACGAATAATATTAGTACTACAATAATACTCAGTATACCGGAAACTGCTTTAACATTTGTAAATATATTTATTATACCATCTATTATTGTAAATATAATACCTGGAATTAATATAGCAAATATAAGAGCCAAAATTTTTGCACCAATAACTGTGTCCCAATCTGAATTATGTGTTATACTTTTTATTATAAAATAATATATAGTTTCACAAATAATAAGTGTTATTATTGCATATACCCACCAATACTGATGCATTCCTATAGAAAAATCTATACCATCTGGAGTAAACATTAAATTTAATACATATTGTTTCCATACCATTATATCATTCCTCTCAAAAATCTTCTACTACTCGTCCGTATAACAATATATAATAAAATAAAGATAGCGAATACAGTGCCATAATTGTTTAATACCCAATCTAATACACCATACGTTCCATCAACTACTCGCGAACTTGTAGTATAACTATCTCCTTGATTTTTATTTGTATAATCATACACACGAGACTCTTCTTGCGGTTTATTTATATACATAATTATAAGTGTAATAAATATTATAACCAATAAAACCAATGCTAAATAAAACCATTTAGTTATTTTTGGTTTTACTTCGTCGTCTAGTCTTTTGTTTTGTTTTATTTGGTTCATCAGTTGATTTCGGAATGTCCGTGTTAAAATAGTAACTTGGTGGTTGGTTTTCATCATTTAAATCCTCAGTAAATTCATTATATACTTTATCTTCTTTCTTTTTAAGTTTCATTATTATTGGTATTAACCATTTCAATAATAAATATATTAATGGCAAACATAAAAATATTAAAGAAAATAAAAAAAATTTACTCCTTAATAATACTAGTGGGTTAGGCATCTTAATTCACCGATACATTTCCTATGTTTGCACCAGTGCCCATGTTCATTATCATACCCATAGAATCTCCTGTTACCCATTGTGGATAAGTTCCTTTCCATGTTGCTCGCATCATATCAATATAATTATTCTGTACCATAAGTGGAGTAAGCTCGTTTTTCTTTAATGCAAGTGCTTGTGCTTCTGCTTCTCCTTTAATTAAAATTGATTTTGCACTTGCTTGTGCTTCAAGTTCAATCTTCTTAGCATCTGCCTCGTATGTTGCAATTTGTCGTACCTTATTACTTTCTGCTTCTCCCTTAGCAGCTTCAATTTGTCTTAATGCTTCTTGTTTTTGGTATTCTGCTTCTTGCGCTTTAGATAAAGCTTGTTGTTCAAATACTTTTTTACTTTCAAGAGCGTTCTGAAACTCTATACTATAACCAATATTAGAAATTACTACATTATCTAATGTAAGATAGTCTTTTGGAAAGTTTGCTTTAATTTGTGCTATCGCTTTCTCTTTAAGTTCTTCACGTTTCTCGTAAAGGTTCTTTGAATCGTATTGCGCAGTTACTGTTTTGAATGCTTCAATTACGATACCTTGAATGTTTAATACTACTGGTAAATCTTTATCTACGCCTACTTTACTATAAGCATTAACTACATTCTCGCCATTAGTTTTAAAATTGATTTGAATACTAGCATATACTTTCTGTCCTTCTTTATCTGGTGCAGAGTTTGCATCATCGATTGTCATGTCCATACGTTTAGTTCTTAAATCGTATTCTTCTACGTGTACAAACGGTGACATGAATTGCCAACCACTTACCATCGTTCCTTTTAATACACCCATATCATTTACTACTCCAATATGTGTCGCGTCAACTGTTTTAAAACTTGCTAATCCTACAAAAAACAAGATTAATGCTATTACTATAAATATTCCTACTACAATTCCTGTTACTGTACTTTGTCCTTTTTTATTCATTTTCATTCATCTCCTTCAACTATATTTCTTATATACTCGTACTGCTAAACACATTCCAAATATAAATATAAATATTCCTAATAAAAATGTAAATGTTTTAGATACATACGACTGCCAGTTTGGATCGGTTCGTACATCAGAATAAGTTAATACTTCTAAATATTGATCTCCAGTATATCTACATTCTACTATTTTTGGATCTTTTAATTGTTCTGGTGTACACTCGTGTATAATAAACTTATCTATAGCTTTTTCATCTGATGTTATTACACTATAAAAAAGTAATCCTGCTAAAAACGTCATACATAAAAAAACTAGTAATGCTAATGGCATTACTTTACGTATATGTATATACTCAATTTCATGTACACATACTTGTTTTCTTGCTTCTGAGAACATGTCTTCTTTCTGTTTGTTTTTTTTATTCATTTTCATTCATCTCCATATTTTATTGGTTTACAAATATCTAAACAGTTATCTGTAAATTTTCTGTTAAACTTAAAGTCTTCACATTTGTAAATACATTCATCATAAGTTGTTACATTAGAAATTAATATTTCTTTTAATATGTCGTAGTTACTACTCACACAATTTTGTGGTTCTTTGTTTTCATATACTAATATTATTGATATAGCTAACAGTATTAGTATTGTTATACACACATATAAATTTTGATTTTCGCCCATAATAAACCTTTATACTATTGGTGTTTATATAAGTTACGTTTCTAATTTTTATTCTCTAACAAAATCCACATGGTCCACCATTCGTACAATTTGAATAATATTGTTGACAACCTAATGCCTGGTTTATACTATATTGAATTATAAAATGTGCTATTACGTTTATCAAAATAACAATACCTATAAGAAGACAAAAATATAATAATGTTACTTTTAAGTCTTTATTCATAATTATCAATATTCAAATATGTTTTTCTTAATCTGTGGTTTAATAAAATAACTTAACTCACTCCACACTCCACTCATATCAATATCCGATATTGTAAAGTTACGGTCTTTAAATTCATCTAATGTACATAGTTTTATACTATTACCGACGCCCACACCTCTAGTGTTGGGGATAAGAAAGTGTATTCCTGGACCATATTTTTTAGTTATCTGCGCCTGAATTCCACCTAAAGAATTCGAATAATGTTCTATTTTCTTTACACTTTTTCTCATACACATAAGAGTTGTGTCTTTTTCTAATAGTTCTAATATAATGTTTTTTAAATAAGTTTTACTAAATTTAACTATTCCCTTTTCTACTATTTGAGGTACTAAGTAATCCCAAAAAAGTTTTCTAGATAAAGGAGATGTTGATTTTTTTCTTATACCGAGATTTTTTATGACTAAAGCGTCTTTGGGGTCTTTAAAAATTCCTTTTTTTACATATATATAATTTTTTTGAAGAAGTCCAAACTCATGTTTATTTTTCTGGTCATCTTCGTCTAAATCAAATTCGATTTTATTTTTTTTGTTGTCTCCTTTAAAGAAAAACAAATGTTTAATTTCACACTCTAATTCAAAATCAAATGTTGTTTGAGGAAACGGAACTGTACTTTTAATATAGTCTATAATTTGTTGTTTGACTTTTAACAATCTTTCAGTGTCCATATAATAATCTAGTATGTATAACGAATCTGTATCAGTATATGCAACATCATAACCATTCTCTTTAAACACTTGTCTTGCGTATTTTACCCATTGTTCCCCTAATGAAGTACAATCCTGTGCTGCAGTCATATCATATAATAATATAAATGCAGGGTTGTCAGAAACTCCGAAGCTCGTATTTAAGCATATCTTAAACGTGTATTCAAGCGGGTCTACTTTTTTACTTAGTTCTAAATATTCCTTTACTAACTCTTCTGTTAATACTATTTCTTTTAATTCTAAATCTTTAACGTCTTTTAAATTAATTGTATATATAACTTTACCAATATATTTATCTGCCTTTTTCATACTAACTACTTTCTTTTCTTCTACTAATACAAATTTTCGTTTATAATAATTTCTTTGATAAAACCATTTACGTTGTAGTTTAGCAACTATACCCATTTCATCAGTATAATAAACGCCGCTAACTTTCCATACCCCTCCACCATTCCATGTGGGTCTATTATTAAAATCAAACTCTTTCTTTCTATTTAATAATGCGGCTTGAATATATACGTGTGGATATAGAGAAGTATAATCTAATAATATTATATTATATTTTGATTTGTCTATAGTTTCCATTTTATTACCAACATCTCATTATAGGATAATACATTATTTTATTAGTAATCAACATAGAGTTTTCATACCACGTCATATTTCTTTTTCCTATATATTCTATTTTTATAAAAGAACAATCTAATTTAACATTAAATTTATAAGTATCATTAAAAACACAATAACCATCATTCTCATAATATACTGTTGTGTTTTCGTTCATGTCGTGCATAAAATTACAAAGAGTGTCGTTTTTATAAACTAACACGCTGTTTGCTCCAACAAACATTCCATATGATGTACCCATATTATAAATTATTAAAAACAATATAATCATTAACAACCAAAACAATATAGTCTTTATTTTATTTATTTTAATCTGTTGTAACATTATTAACCTCTAAATATTCTTTTGCTTTATTAAAATTATATTTATTAGAATAACTATATTCACCTTCTATAGATATATTTACACACGTAAAACTATCATAAAGAATAACATCGTTTGTTTTATAATTATAATAACCTTTATAATTACAAAAATCTTCTGCGGTTGTTAAATCTTCATATATTGACATCCCCATTAAAATAGGTCCACCAACTATACACATTGAAATTATTAATGTAAAATAATCTATTTCTCCTTTTTTATTTTTAATCTGTTGCATGGAACTCTTCCCCGGTAGGATAACTTACATACCCACCACTAATTTTCTCTTCACTCTCATCTTCACCACTATCTCCAAATTTATCAGGATACTTTGGTGTCCATCCTAATGAATAACAAATAACTTTATATACAAAACTTGCTGCACTTGCAGTCAAATAAGTTTTTCTATTAATATCATCTTCAGGTACGAAATTTTTAAACACACTAAAATAATCTTCAATAAACTCATACAATTTTTTAGTTACTTCTATATCTCTATTAAGATACTCGCGCATTGTTTTAAGTTCTTCGTTGGTCCATTGTTTTTTATTAAACAAATTCTTATCAACATGTATCTTAGAACTTTCTTCATCTACTAAATGTAATGTCTTAGTAATATAATCCAAACTAAATTCCATTAGGAGGTCTTTTAACATACCATCTTTAACTTTCATAATTATTGCTCTGTCAACAATTACGTTTCTTAAATCAACATATACTTTATTATAAAATTTAATCCCGTGTCGTTTAAGAACATTATTATCATAACCAGGATTATCTTTCTTACCTTCAATATTGAACCCCACGATTACTCTGTGCGCATTAATAACCTTTTGTACCTCTGACAAATCTGTTAATATATATGGTTTCCCTGTCTTATAACTATAACAACCAAACAATCGGAACTCATCGTTCTCTGCATCGGGCATTCCCTTAGTCGGTGTATATGTTTCAATGTCATATACTAAAACGTCTTTGTCAATGTCTACCATTTTTTTGACTCCTTATCAAAATTAAATATTATATTTTGTTTTATTTTTTCTTCCCTTTCTTTATATTCTTTATCTGACATAATTACTATATGATGCGGCGCATTATTCGGAAAAGACTTATCCATAACCATCAACGATCGTTTATTTTCATTAGTTATGTTATTCATTGTAATCCCCTATTCTTTATCGTTACCATATTCATAAAAACAATAAAACGAACAAAATACAAAAAATAAATTTAATAAAAAGAAAGGGTTCCAAGTACTAGTACTTTGTATTAAATTACCTGTATATAATAACCCCATAATATTTGCTATTAATATCATCCCCCAGAAAGATTTTGTTATTGTTTTTGGTATTTTCATTAATGATTTCTCCACAACGTATGTACTAATCCTAAACATATTAATATTATTCCTAACGTTCTAACCCAACCACCAATATGTTTACCAAACACATCCATTATTACTGGTATAACAAAACAAAAAATTCCTATAAAGAATAATGGACTTATACTTGCCATACTATTCGCCTTCGTTTAAAAAACTTGGAATTTTTTTAAAAGAATTATTACAAATGACACATTGTGAATGTTTCAATCTACCATTATATTTAAAATCTGTGCTCTTATTACACATGATACAAAAAAGTTTTCTATTATACTTAAACGTTTTTGCCATGCTTTTTTGATACTGTTGTCCTACTGTTAATTTTGTCATGTTCATCACCATCATTATTAGTCATACTTTTCATTGTTTTATTAAATACTGTATTAATAATAACCCCTGCGGTAACTGTTGCTGCAATAATCGCAGTCATCTCGCTAATTGTTTTTAATAATAATAATCGTCTATTGTTTTTAATAATAATAATCGTTTAAACAACTGTTCCTCGTCTTTTGTAAAAATGTTACTCTTTAACATTGAATTCAATTCTACCAAAATTAATTCATCTAATAAAAATAAATATTTGTTTTCTTCTTCCGTTTTCATATTAATCCTCTCTCCTCTTTAATTTTTGTTTGCATACTTTCAGCAAACCTTTTTCTAAATTCTAAATATTCGTCTTTAAGTTTAATTTCGTTTATTATTACTTCTGCAATTTCTCCAGTAACTACACACTGAAATAAATTATATTTCATATCATCGTTCATTTCGATTCCCCCTTAAACATACTCTTAAATATTTTTGCTGCTACACTAACTGTCCAACCATTTCCTGCTAGATGATATAAATGACTTTTTGCTATACCTTCTATAATAATCTCATCTCTTAAAAAACCCTGTAACCTAAAACATTCTTTTGGTGTTAAACGTCTTATTCTTTGGTTTGTTATTAATACCTCTTTCGGTTCTCCTGCTTGTAAACATCTATGAACATTACTATCTTGTGGAATGTATGTTGTTAAAGGACGATCTTCTTTCCCATGTTTTAAATGATATATATCTATTTGTTGAGGTTCGTTCTTTTCTAACTCTAATTTTTTTGCTACATCCAACGCTATATTAAAATCGCGTGTCACTGTATTAAGTAATATTTTATTATCGGCTGCAACGGTACATGTTAATGTTGGACTTATACCATTAACACTATATATTCTTTCTCTATCAAATTCCGCATCCATATTTAATTGTACTATTTCGTCAACAAAACACGGTACATCACCACCGACTTTTAATGTTCTACACGGGTTATTTATATCTATAGGTTGTCTTTCTTTAAAATTACTTTTATTTATACCATTGATTGCTCGTTCAGATAAAAAATAACTTTCATCAACTTCTTTTTCTAATACGTCTTTAAGAAATAATTTAAGTGGTTCTTTGTTTGGAAATTGAAATTCCATAAAGTCCCATGTGCCTAATTTACATACAAACCAAACACGTTCCCTATTTTGTGGTACACCGTAATCTTTACTATTTAATACTTTATGACAAACATCGTAACCTATTTCTCTTAAACAATGTATCATCTTTTCAAACGTTCTACCATCGTCAATACTTAATAGTCCCTTTACGTTTTCTAATAACATATATTTAGGTTTCTTTACTTTTGCTATTCTTAACACGTCCCAAAATAAAGTTCCTCTAGGATCAAGTTCACCTAAACGTTTTCCACTTATAGAAAAACTCTGACAACAAAACCCTGCTGTAAGTAAATTAAAGTCTGGTACTTCTTCCGGTACTATTTTACTTATGTCACCATAGTTTTTTATTTTACCATGATTTAATTCATGAATCTTTATTGCATGTTTATCTATCTCTGATATACCTACACATTTAAATGGAAGTCCTAATTGTTTTAATGCAAACAAATCTGCACCATAACCGGAAAATGTACTAAAGACTTCTATCATTATTTAACTTCCTCAATTGCATCCACGGGACATTGTGTTTTAAATTTTTTTAATCTTTTTTGAGATGTCTCATTATCATCTATTCCACATACATTACAACCAATACATTTATCTTTATTTATTTTAAATTTTACCATACATACACCTACCACATTTTATATTTATATAGTTGTTGTTTCTAACTCCTATTCAAAGTCTTTGTTACTACAACCAGTATGATATTCAAGTTGTTTGTTCCATTGTACTGTAGCGGTTTGTTTTTTAATACCAAGTTTTTCACATTCTTTAATAAACAATTCTTTGGTGTTTACTTTATTATATATCGCTTCATAATTTGTTTTTACCATTCGATTCACTTCTCCCTTTTATGATTCGTTAAATCCTTTCTACTAAGTTCTTCAAAATATTGTCCTAAACTACTGATGTTTTTATCTAAACAATGAATTTTAATTTTTTTCCACATATCCTTAGATAATTTTATTGTTGTAAAAACATATACTTCTTTTTTTCTAAATGAAACATACGACTGAACTGTTTTTTCTTTTTTAATATTATCTCCTTTCGCCATTGTTTAAACCCTTTTAAATTTCGGACACTCATTACTTTTATATTCCGCGCAACTGTTTTTACAATATCGTCCTTGTATACATACTTTATCTCCCACATATCCTGCTTTGTGATCCATCTTACCTAATGGACATACATAACTATTATTCTTGTTCGGTTTCGTCATTTATTTCGTCCTCCTTGTTTAATGCTATTAAAGCTCTTATTAATAGTACTAATACTATTATTAAAAATATAATAAATAATATTAATATAAAAATTAATGTTACGTTGTCCATGTTAGTTTACTTCTCCCTACTCACTCATTAATGAAAAAAACAAAAAAATGCAAAACATCATATAATGATTAGTAATCAAACACAATACTGCCGCTATAAAAAAATATGGTATGTTTTTCATGTTCCTATTCTCTATTTATTTAAAATCTCCGTTTAATCCGTGGGTTTCTTTTATTTTTTGTATTTCCTTTTCACTAAAAAAATCATTTTTAAGTTTAACTATTTTTTTAGTGTCTGTGTTTTTATCAACCATATCTAATATATTTTTTATTACTATATTTTTAGATTTGATTTCTCCTACACCACAACAATTATTATTCGCATATATGTTTTTGATTATAAATAAATTATTATCATACAATTTAATTTTTTCTATAAGTTCTTTTATTTTTTTATTTAAATTATTTTTTGTATTATTGTATCGTTCTTTATTATTAATATTTTCTAATTCTTTTTCTAATTTTATTAATTCCTCTTTATATTGTTTTGATAATTCACTCAAATCAAAATATGTTTTCTTAGTTACCTTTTGTAAAACTTTAGATTTATACTTCCATATAAATTCATATTCGTTATTATTCATCTTGAATAATATTAAATTTTTAGCATAAGTTTTACCATTAAATATCCAAAGCATTTTATCATAAAACTTTTCACGATTTTTAATATCTTCGGAAGAAATAGGACTATTTTGAAATTCTACAACATATTTTTCATTAATCATAACATCTGCAATATGTTTTGTTAATTGTTTTTGTACAATAATTTCTCTATTATTTAATGGAAACTTGTTTTTCCATTCTACGTGCCACTGAGTTTCTCCCTCTGACCAAGTATCACAATCAGTTCCTTTTTTATGCGCCCAATGCCACACATTAATATCTCCACATTTAGATATTACTTCCTCACCACATAATTGACACATTCCTTTTTTTCCTGGTTCTGCAACCGTTTTTTCATTATTACTGTTTATTACATACAACATTTTCAATCACCTAAAAATCTTCTTTAATTCCTATCTGTACTCCAAATAAGGAGGATTCTTTTTTTGGTTCTTCTATTACTTTATTATTTTCTTTTTTTGGTTCTATAGCTTTAAATCTAACGTTTCTATAATAATAATCTCGTTGTCTATCCACCATCGTATTTTTATAATCTACTCTTAATATATTTCTTAAATGGTAATTAAAGGTGTTTACTGTATCTATTTCTAAATCGTTTTCTCCACAAAATTGTGCGTATGCGTCTAATAACATATCTCTTTCAATACTACTTCCACTACAAAATTCAAGACGTCCAGAAATATATTTTTCCGAACTACACCCATATATCTTAAATTTGTTTGTTATATCTTCTATAGAATCATTATAACTAAACCCGTTTTGATTTAATATTCTTTTTAATCCTTCTATTGCCCAATTTAATATTCCTGACATCTCATCTTTACTAAATAAAATGTCGTTTATTACATCGGGATTTCCTTTTTTAATAAGTTTTTTTTCGTCTTCGTTTACTTTTAATATCTCACTATCGTAATTTTTTTTATCATAAAATTTATATTTAAATTCTATTATCTTAAATCTTAAAAAAGAAGCCTTTGTTTTATCGTCTGGGTCTGGCATGGTGTTTAAAGATATAATATGCTTTGCAAATGGAGTAAAATCAAGAGATGATAAAAATTTTCTTTTTGCTGATTGCGTGTCTCCCCCCGTTAATTTTTTAATAGTATTCATATTAATTTTTTTATTTTTATCTACCTCAGAACTTATATTAATATATTTAGAATGTAATTCAGATAATTCAAAAGCATCACTTGCTAAATTAGATAATTCGAAATTTTTATAGTTTGTTTTACCAAACATTTTCTGAATTATTTTTAAAAATTTACCTTTTCCGTTTCTACCTGAACCAATAAGCATAAGAAATTTATCAAATTTAGGAGTTCTGTGCAGACAATAACCAACAAACTCTTGTAAACTTATTTTGTCTTCTATGTTTTGTTTTATATCAATTCCGCGTTCATCTTTACTTGGCCCAATAACACTATCTAAAAATATTTGAAATTTGTTGTATTCTTTTTCTGAATTGTATGAAACATTTAATCTACTAAAAAATTTATATTTTGGATTATAATTAATTAACTTATTTTGCTTTAAATCGTATAAACCGTTTCTTAATGGTATTAAATAACTCGGTTCGTCTGCAAACAATATTTTAGAATCTGTTTTTGTTGATTCTATATGTTCCATTATTTTATTAAATTTTAAATCTGTATAAGAATTAATTACTGTATTATCATCTAATATATCGTTTTCAAACATATCGTAAACTATTTTTTTTAATGTATCTCTTCCATTATTAATATATATACCATTAGTATAAACATATACTTCTGAATGACTTTCGTTTTTTGTAATATAAATTTTATAATTATCTAATATATAATTAACTGCTAAATCCACCCCTTTAGATATTACTATAGGACTTTTACTTCTCATTAAAAAATGTATATCACGTAACACTTGTGTTCTTTCTTCTTCGTTTTTATGACTTAAATTTAATGGTATTGGTTTTAAATCATTGTGTAGTGCAATAGTTTCTTCAATGTATTCTTTTTTCATGTCGTCATCTAAAGACAAAAAATATTCTTTATCTTCTTCTTCTGTTATATGAGAATAAAACTCGTCAAATATATCGTTAATGTTTTTTTCTGCCCATTTAATTTTTTTCCCAACACATTCTATTTTCCAATGGTCACATATCTCTTGCATTGCGGTTTTAAATGTTATTTCTTCTCCTGAATCTACTTTATGTTTTGCCTGCCACAACGAAAAAATATTATATCCTTTTGCTTCATGATAACAGTATGCAACCTCGTCATTTATATGAAGGTTTCCTTTTCCATGCATATCATGTAATGGACATTTAACTACGGTGTTATTAGATACATCTGTCCCCATATATTCTAAAACATCTTTTATTTTTACTTTCTCACATACCGCCTGCATAAAAGGATTTAGTTTTTTTATTTTATTTTCTTCTTCTTTTATTTTATCTTCGGTGTTTAATTCAAATGTTTTTTCTAATTCGTTTAATGTTAAATTTGATATTTCACAGTCTTTAACAATTTCATATCTTCTTCCTGTACCTCTATTAATAGAATTTGGTCCAACAACTTGAGACCCCCTTCCTTGTAAATCTACAAGGGTTGTTCTTTTTCCATCAACTTCGATAGATACGGGTTTTTTCTTAAATTCTTTATCTAAAAAATAATAATAATGATATAACCCACTTCCACCGGTTTTTACTATAAGAGTGTCTTTTAAAATTTTTTCTTTTTCTTTTTGATATGTTTCCTCATCAAAATCTATAACTACAAGATTATTAACCCCACATAAAACTCCATAATTATTAACTTTTATATGATTTAATAGTTTATTATCATCATATCTATAATTAGTACAAAAATCTTTTAAAAATCTTATCTTTACTTTTTTGTTTTCTTTCTTTTCTGAATCTAAAATTTCAATAATGTTTTGGTCTTCAAGACGTTGTAATGCAGTTTTATATCCTGTTGTTACTATATCCCCTGTTTTAAATCCGTTTTCTTTGGTATAAAATAATTCTATTGGTGTTTTTTCATTCAATAGAACGAATCTAAACATATCTTTTTGTAGAACTTTAGGTATTTGAATCATCTAATCAAACACTCCTTTAATAGTTAAAACAGAAACATTATCAAAAGTTAATAGTATTTTACCTACCTTAATATCATTAAAAAGAAATTCGTTATCAAATACTTCGTTTATATTACCATTATAATAGTAAACGTACCCGTTTACATCTTTTTTAGAAATCTTTATTGTCTTATTTCTAATAGATTCAAAATATTCTTTTTTATTCATTCGATTCAATTCCATAAAGATATTAATCTTTATTATTTAAATAACACTATACCATTTATATAATGTAACTTGTTTATATAGTTTGTGTTTCTAAAAAAACTTCTTTATAATAAAAATTTAGATATAATCTAATTACATAAGTTTTTTTAGAAAATATATATTACATAAGTTTTTTTTCTGTTTTTATAACTATTTATTATAATGTTAAGATTTTTTAAAAATAGTACTTTTTTGTAGTAACACAATAAATTAACATTTTTTTTGACATTATATATGTTTTCAAAAATATATATTGCGGTATATAATTCCCTAGGTTTTAGTGTTTTTTTGGTGTTTTTTACCCTTTTTTCTAAAAAAACTTATGTAACGAAAACAGATTTATGTAATGAGGGTATTGTAAAATGCTAGTATAACCCATATATCATAGAAAAAAAAATATTACATACGTTACATACGACATTTCGAAAATTGGTATACAAAATATTTCTAAAAAAACTTTATAACCTATTTTTGTGTATTACCTAAATAGTAGTAAAAACATTAAGCGCGTTGTTAAAAATAATTTTTTTTATATACGAAATGGTATATACGAAAATTATAATATAAAATTCATACTGAAGTTGAAAACGCTTATGTAACGTATGTAATTTTCGAATAGTATATTAGAAAAGGTAATTATATAAATACCATTTACTATATTTAACATAATGTTTAAAGAAATACATTTAGCAGCAATTGATGCTGCGCGTATCTTTGGTGAGGACTATCATCTAAGCTGGATATTTTTCTATCCACTTTGGTTTGTCGCGATCCTTGTCACGTTTAAAAAAGATAAAGGAGATGTTTAATGAAAGGAACTTGTGATTATTGTGGTGAATATGATTATTTAACATTTAAAGGATTATGTAAAGGATGTCATATTAAAGAATATGGTAAAAAAGATTTTGAAGAAAACGAACGGATGTAATATAACATAACACTATTCAATATTAAATAGGGTAACTAATTATGGTAACTTTGATACAAAAAGAATATTATAAATGTGATTATTGTTCTTATACCGATGAAGATGAAGATGATGTAAAAGAACATATGATAGAACATCAAGAATCTCCTATCAAAAAAGAAGAAGATGTATATGTTTGTGATGTATGTAAAGAAGAATTTAAAAGAAGTACTTACGCAGTAACGTGTGAAGATAAACATAAAAACAATAATGATAAAAGATATCAAGCGTTTCTTGAAGATCAACAAAGAACTAAATTGTTGTGTGAAGGTAATAAACCTAACCAAAAAAAACTTTTCTAGTAATTCAAACAAATATATATATAAATCCATAAAGATATATTTTCTATTAGTTATAGTTATCAAAGGGAGGACGATTAAAATGAATATGAAAATGTTATTAATTATGGTGTTTACAATAATTCTGGGTGCAGGTATAGTATCTGCGTATACAACCACAGCAATGTGTAGTTACGCAACAACAACAGATGGTACTGATTGGAACCCAATGAGTAACGATACGTACACGACAATAACATTTACTGGAGACACTTCATTTAATTCATTAACTGACGTTACTCCTAGATTAAATACTACTTTTTTCTATTGTGAGAATTTTGTACCAGCAAATAAATCAGTAAGTTCTTTATTCTATTATCATCCGGGTACTATTGTAGGTACTGCAGCTATTATGAATGTTACTAATAGTACAGGAACCGTTGTAGGTGGTGGTAATTATACAGTAGCAAACAATACCGCGGGATTAACAACATTAACATGGTCATTTAATACAGCTTCTTTTAATGATACAACTTTAAGAGTATGTTATAATAAAACATTAGTTAAAGTTACAAACGTAGCATATAATGATATTGCACATCCAAACGGAGTATTATGTACTAGTTGTACTTTATTATCAGCAACAGGTGGCGCAGATTTCGGACAGACTTATAGTGTAAGATTAGCAAGACCAGAACTTAACGGAACTAGTTATGCAGCATACTGGACATTAGCAACACGAACTTGTGTAGCACGTGACGGATGCCAAGCAACAAGAACAATTGTGTTTGCAGGTTACGCATTAATTGCATTGTTTGCAATAGTAGGAGCAGCATTCTTTATAGTTAATATTGTAGGAAAAGGCGGAGCCGATATGGCGACTGCAGGAGTAATGGTAGTTACTATTATAGGACTTGCTATTGTTATACTTGTAGGATACTTAATAACAGGAATTGTAAGTACCGCGATATGTACCGTCTAATAGAATAGACGGATTTATTTTTTTTTTGATTATATTTTAGAAACACAAAGTATATAAACATAACGTCCCCCATATATACTTTGGTGATCATAATATGAAAAAAGTAATATTAGTATTGATGTGTTTGGTGTTAGCACAAGCAGCATTCTCATTAAATTTTGAATTGAATAAAGACACAGATTTTACTAAAGAGAGATGTTTAATAAAAATGTCTTATGCGGACGATAGTAGATATTTTGTACAACAGTGTGCACAACCAACATATTTAGATATGTTTTATTCTACACACAAAGTACCGTTTGGTTATTTATATGAAAATAATCTAAAGGTAGCACCTATCTTTTGTAGTAATTAATTTTTTTCTTTCTTTTTATCTTCTAATTCTAAACAAATATATATATAAATCTAATATGACGTATATGATTATATATTTACAGATATGACATTCTTTCCAGATGCCCACATCTGTTTCCTTGGTATGTTCTCACACAACTATCAAGGTTTTATAATTATAGGAGGACAACACAATGTTAAAACCAATACCAAGAATGAATATAATGGGTAAGATACTAGGCGGCACTACAGCAAGGACTGGCGGTGTAGTAGGCAATATTCTAGGACATAATAAGTTTGGTGGGGCGACAATGAGTAGACAGCACCAATGGGGTTCATTCTCAACCACACAAAAGAATTCATTAAGAAAGAAGTATCCTGATTCTGATGGTGACGGAGTTCCTAATAGATGGGATTGTCAACCCCATAATAAAAGATTCCAAGAGGAAGAAGATGAAGATGAAGAGTATGACCAAGAAGAAAGTAAAAAATATTTTGAAGAATTAGAAAAAAAGAGAGAAAAAGAAGAAAAAGAAAAAAGAGAAAACTATTTATACTTTAAAGGATGGAAAAAAATGAGAGGAGAATAAACAATGGCAAAAACCACACAAGATATATTTAATAGAGTAATGAACGTGAAGTTTGAACAATCTATATTTTCACACAATAACAATAAAAAGAAAGGATCTAAAAGACACGAAGAAGAAGAGGAGGACGATTAATATGGCAGATACTAAAAAAACAGTAAATAAAATGTTAAGTGGACAACCAACCACATCAGAAAAGATTTATAAGAATACAACAAGTAAACCACACGATAAGATAGTTAATAAAATAATTAAAAGATAGTTGGGAGACTAAATAACAATGGGTAATTTTTATAGTGATTATTTCTTTGGTAACAAAGACGGACAATCATCTCAAGTACCGCAAGGTAATTCCGGTGGCGGAATGTATGGTGGTATACCAAGACGAACACCTTCGCTTGGCGGAAGTAGTATGTCTACGTTTGGACAAGGAGTACCGGCAAAAAGAACTTTCTATTCAAGAAATAGCATGCAAGAAGCTGAACAAATGTGTATTCAAGCAGGGTATAGACCAATAGGTAAATTAGTTAATAAACATGGACAAAATATTGTCTTTGGCCGAATAATTCAACAACAAGCACAACAAAGAAGTTATAATTAAAGGTATTATAATGAACTCTCAACTTAAACTAGGTATTAGAACAGAACGAGAACATCGTAGTACTTATATGTTTATTCAAAACTATTATAAAAAGTTTGGTAAGATGCCGAGTCAAACTGATGTATATAAACACATTGCTTCTAATCATCTTTCTGAAAATCCTAAATATTATACAAAACTAAATAAAGCGAGGTTGTAATAATGTTTAACATAGATAAATCATTAAAAAATATAATGGGTACTACTAAACGAAGTTCTAACACATTTAATTTTAAACAAAAGTCTCCTATGTTTAAACCAGTAACTTCTAATAGAACTAATAATATAGTTAATAATATGTTATCTAATAAACAATACAAACCCGCGTCACCTAAAATGCAGATGCAATGGAAATCATTTTCTACACCAATGAAAAACATTATGCGTTCTAAATATCCTGATAGTGATGGTGACAGAATACCTGACCGATGGGATTGCAAACCAAATAATCCTTTTATGACAATGGCGTTTATATATCCAACAGAACAGGAAATGAAAAGAACTGGTGTTAAAAAAATAAGTTTCCCAGTTAAAAAATTATATAATATGAGAGCTGATTATGGCATTGATAAAACAAAAACATTTCGTGGAGATAATACATCTTTTAGTAATTCAGAGGAAAGAATTCGTACAAAGATAGAAAATGATTGGCGAGAAAAAAATAAAGAAAGAATAGAATTAAATAGTAACGTAAATCAACTTTTATTAGATGATGCTATTAGAACAAATACATTGGATGATTGGAACCCGACACGTATAGAACCTCCATATCCTGAAAGAAAAGAAGTGTTTAAAGAATATGTTAAAGAAGAAAAAGATAAATATGAAAAAGAAAAAGGATTTAAATTAGGTTCTCCAAAAATAAAAAAAAGTAGTTATTATTATGTTGCGACTTTACCAATAAAGTTTACTAAAGAACAATTAAATGAAAAAAGAAAAAATGTAATGGTAACAGGTCATACACAAGTAGAAGAAGATTTTATGGGTAGACATGGTGGGTATATTCCAAATTCTCCTGAAGCTGATAAATATATGAATAATTTAACAGAAGCTATACAATCAGAAAAACCACTCGTGCCACCAATTGATTTATCTATGAACGATATAAGAAATAAACATACTGGTGAAGCTCGACATAGATTAAGTGTATTACAAAATATAAAACAAAAAAATGTAGATATTATAGTACCAGACACTCACGATTATAAAACTATAATACATAAAGGAAATTTAAAAATAGTTCCTAGAAGTGAAGAAGAAGAAAAAGAATGGAGAAGAAACAGAACTCCAGTAGAACAAATATATCCGGAACATGCACCAATAGAAAAACAACAAGAGTGGAAAAATACACCAGAAGCAGAGAAGGAAGTTATTAGAGAATTATTACCCGATGGTGATGGTGACAATAAACCAAAAGGATTTGATTGTGATGATACTAATAAAAATAAACAGGATAGTAAACCTAACAGATTAATGCGACAAAGAATTGATAACGCAAATATTCAATTTCTTCATCCAAACGTCAAAACTGCTTTTCGTAATCAATCTTCAATTATACCAGATAAATATAGACAAAACGTTTTTATGGGAACTTTAAAAAGACATCCAGAAATAATAACAGAAATAGAACGTAAACCCAAAGTTTCTTTTATGTTATATAACGAAAAAGAATATAAACAAATGTATCCTGAAAGAAAAAATATACCTAACGGCGTAATGTTAAGTCAATCATATAATCGTTTACATGGCGAAGATTTGGAAGATTCTCTTGTAGTAGCATTAAATATAGATAAAGGGGCAAATCGTTCTCCACAACAAAGAGCAAGAACAACACTACATGAGTTTGGACATGTTCATAGTTATCAAACACAACCAAAAGGTGCTTTTGTAGAACGGTATGGTAGAGAATTAGCAAGAAAGGTTCCGTATGAGGAACTGACAGAAGAAAAAATAGCAAACGAATACGCCGATTCTATAATGTATGCTGCTCCAGAAGAAAAAAGATATAATGAAATTACTAATATAAAAGCGCAAGAAATAAAAGAAAGGGATGAAAGTTCAAAAAAACAAGGAGTTTCTCGAGAAGAAATTGTTCCACAACTAGTAGATGAATGGAATTCTTTTTTAGATGAACAATCAAACGTTGTAAAACAAAAAAAAGAAGAACGATCTTATGAAGAGCATAGAAAATTATTTAATGAAGATACTCCTATAGAACCCTCTATCGAACAAGATACTCAAGAATACCCTCGTGACAGAGAAGATAAAATGAACGTGTGGGAAAAGTAAACTATATAAATATAAATATTATTCTATATTATATGTTATATAAAGTGTTAAGAAATCTTCTATTTTTGATAGTATTGGGGTATATTACATTGAGTACTATTCAAACTTTAATAGTAGCCATTCATAAAGAACAAATATGTACTGTTGCGAATCCAACGGGAGAAATTTCTAAAGGATATGTTTCTGCACTAAAGACATACCAACCGTTACACAACACAACTTGGGTAGATAAAAATATATTACAACGCGGAATACAGTTTGAAGTTTGGAGAAATAGTTTACCTATAAGTTGGACTTTTTGGATGAAGTGTTAAGAAACACAAACTATATAAATACCTATAAGTATTATAATTAACATAAAACGTAAAACAACGTTTGGAGACGTAAACCTATGGTAAATGAATTTGAAGACAGCGAAGAACAACCGCCAAAAGAAGCAGGATTTTCTAAGACTTTTGAAGACACTACAGAACCACAAACAGATGACATAATGGCATCCGGGTCAAACAGTATTACTTTTGATTGGAAGAATGCTAAGAAAAAATCTAAGTTTGCAGCAAGAACCGACCTTAATGGTAAAACAGTAGAAATCGTTTCTGCCGATATTGAAATTCCAGGAGTAGACTTACCTTGGAGCACTACAAGAGACAAAACAAAAAAGGTTAAATACTGTACATTGAAAATAACATATGATAACGGGCAAGGCGAAAATTTTTCAGGGGTAAGAATATTTGAAAGAATAGAAAAAGGTAAATCTCTTTATTCGCAACCTAGCTGGACTAAGGATAGACAAAACCAAGCAAGTGAATTGTTAGGATATTATGCAGACTTTAAGAAAAAGGATATTAATTCTGTGGACCCAAATACTGAACTGATGTCGTTTCTAAACAGCCATCCGAAAGTATTAATTAAATCTGTCGAAGTAGAAAATCCTAAGACAAGAGAAAAGTTAAAGAAAAACCTAATTGGTTCTTTTATTAATTAATTTTTTTATTTTTTTCTTTTTATTTTAAATTTTAATTAGTTATATGTAGGTTAATGTATGGAAAAAATAATTTGGAACAATAAAATAATAAAAGCAGATTTTAAAAAAGGAGATAGAATTAAAGTTATTAATACTTTATTAATGTGTGGGCAATATTATAATTATGCAAGAATTTTTATGAAATATAATATTATGTTAGAAGTTAAAAAAATTCATAAATGTACACATTGTAATAAAAAAACAAAACCGTTTTTCACGTATGGATGTAGTATAATAAAAAAAGATAATGATAAATTAATAAAAACATTGGAAAAAGTAAAAAAACCAGACGATGTTTTAATATTTGATTATGCAACATTATTATATTATTATAGATGTAATGATATAAAAAAGGTATGAAAATGATAAGAAGTTCATTTTCCCAAACTAATATGTTTAGTCACTACCCTCGTCAATGGTATTTTAAGTATGTATTAAAGATTAAGGAAGTATCAGATTTTTCTTACGCGAATGGTGGTACAGCCGTACACAAAACCGTTGAACAATTATTATTAAAAAACATAACTGAAATTGAAGCATTAAAAGAATTCTTTAATAACCAATGGGATAGTTTTAATTTAAGTAGTTCTATAATAAAACATATGAAAGACAAATATTGGTTAATGGTACTTAATGCAAGAGAACGAAATATTGAATGTACCGATATAGAAAGTGAAATAAATTTTCCTGATGTTCGTATGTTTTTAGATATATTAAATAAAAACACTTGGGAAATTAGAGATTTAAAGACGAGTAAACGTGATGATAAACACGATAAAGAATATACCGATCAAACATTACTATACGCGTGGGGAATATTGCGACAATATAATGTACTCCCGAGAAAACTAACTGTCGATTATTTACAATATTCCGGTAGTAAAGGTATATTAGAAATTGTACCAACACAACAAGACATTGATAGAATTTCTAAATGGTATAACGATTGTGGATCAGAAATGGAAGCGTTATCTAATTTAAAGATTTGTCCAGCTAAATGTAAAGAATGTAACCCGTGGTGTAGTTTTACAAAAGAATGTGCTGCAGAAGAGAATGAATTTACTGTTAAATTAAATATATGGAACAGTTTAATATTTATTAATTGCGAGTTTAATGATATAATAAATAAACAATTACATAAGAAATTTAGTTATGTTCAAACCAAAGACGCATATATGAATAAGAAATGGAACAAACAAAACCCCACTATAGATTTTTATAATGAAACTAAACATAGTTTACCATTAGGGTTTAAGACACAACTAATAAAAACGTTTACTGATTATTGTGAATGGAAGAAATGTAAACTAAATTTAATTATTAATGATACACGCCAGTTTAATGAAGCTAAAATAATAATGCCAGAAAAATTCTTGAACGGAAATGAGTTAAGATACTATCAAAAGGATGCAGTTAAAGTAGTATTAGATAATAAAATTGTTTCAATACAGTCCGCAACCGGAAGTGGTAAAACAGAGATGTCAATAGATGTTATTAGACAATTAGGATATAAAACATTGTTTATTGTCGATAGAAAAGAATTAATGAAACAAACAATAGAACGAATAGAAAAATGTTTAGGTGTAGAGGTTGGTAAGTTAGGTGAAGGGGAACGAGATTTAAAACATATTACTGTTGGTATGATACAAACAATTAATAGTAACATAAACAATAACGATCAAGAAATTATAGATTATTTGAAAACAATTAGGTTTACTATATTTGATGAAGCTCATAAATGCGCAGCAGATTCTTTTATTACATTAAATAAGTGTCTTAATAATTCTGAATATAAACTTCTTATGTCGGGAACTTTAAGACGTAATGATGGAGAAGATATGAAATTATATTCTATTGGTGGTGAAATTAAATATACCAAACAAGCAAAAGAATTAATAAACGAAGATATCCTTATGAATCCTAAAGTTTATTTTATTAAAGATTATATGACACGCGAACAAGAACACGAAATAAGACTATCGTGTAGTACAGGATTAATTAACGCGGAAGACCAATATCCTATTTTTTATGATAAGTTTATCGTTACAAATAGTTTAAGAAACGAATTAATAAAACAAGTAGTAGATGTAGTTAGTAAAAACAACAAGAAAGTTTTAATATTAGTTAAGTTGATAGAACATGGAAAAATATTAGAACAGTTAATTCCTAATAGTAAATATTTGTATGGCGAAACACCAAAAAAGGAACGGGAAGAAATATTTAACGATTTTTCTCATGGTAATCTTAATGTAATGATTTCTATGGTAACGATGATGAGTGAAGGATTAGATTGGCCGTCACTTGAACTTTTTTTGATGGCGAGTGGTATAAAAACAGATAATAAAATAATACAAGGCATTGGCAGAATATTACGTAAATGTAAAAATAAAGAACAACCAAAATATATTGATTTTATGGATTATGGTGGTATGATTAGGAATGCCAGCGTGTGTAGACGTCGTGCATTAAGACGTGAAGGATATTATATTAACGAAGTTACATTAGACGAGTTCATAGAAACACAAACTATATAAATATAAAACGGTGTAATAACAATATGGAAATTAAAACTAAAAATCAAATATGTGAAACTTTTCATTGTCTTGGTGCAGCATTATCACCAACGCTTAGAAGAGATTTGGGTATATCACAAATAGAGTGGATGGAAATAAAAACTTATAGGGGAAAAGAGGAAACCTTTTCTATAGTAAAAGGAATGGGCAATAAAATACCGGGAGATGAATTAAAATGAAGATTGACAAAACAGAGATAGTAAACTTTTTTAAGAAAATTAGAATGGATAAAGACGAAAAGATTGAAGAAGCAAAATTTAACTTTGATACTAATGGACTTAAAGTATTAGCAACGTCTAATACTAAATCAACACAAGTGAGTGCATTATTAAAACCTGCTGCATTTAAAGAATATGAAAAAATTGGTGTAGTAGCAATAAACGATCTTACTAATGTTCAAGGAGTATTTGATAGATTTAAAGGAGTTATTACAATTAAAAAAAGTGGTAATTGTATGATAGTGAATGGGGACAACAAAAAAGTTGATATTGAATTGGTAAGCGAACAGTTTCTTGTAAATGAAAAAGAACCCCAAGGATTAGTTTTTGAGAACGAAATTATTATTGATAGTACAACATTAAAAGAAATTGTTGCAGACATTGAACTTAATAAAGAAGCAGAATTAATTGTTACTACAGGAGATAAGGTAGTTAAATTTAGTAATACCGGAAAATATAAATTTGAGACTACACTTGAAGCACCATTATGTAAAGTAGGAACTGTAGTAAAATTCGGTCAAGCATTTATTGATGCAACAAAAAATCTTAATGGTATGTTGAAACTACATGTAGGAACAAATTATCCATGTAAGATTGTTGAAGAGTCTGATATAAGTACAATAAGTATAATTATTGCACCGCGTATAGCCGACTCAGAGTGAATTTTTTATTTTTTATAATATGATAAGGAGATACAAAAATGTCAACAAGTAATATATTATTTTGGTGCGCAATAGGTATTGCAGTATTAGGCTTAATTTATGTTGGTACGATTGAAACGATAGGTACAAAAAATATAGATTGTTATGATGAACATAACCAAAAAATACTTGACCACGTGTGTGAAGAGAAACAAGCAATAAATATATTTGGAATGACTGGTTCGGAAAAAGAACTTTGTTCGTATTCAGTAATTGATATATTACTTATATTTATATTGTTTGCTGGTAGTATATTAACTATACGAATGTATTAAAAAAATATAATGAGGAACACAAATGACATTCAACCCTAAAGATATTGTTTGGACCGAGAAATATAGACCCAAATTAGTAAACGAAATTGTTGGAGATTTTAAAGATAAGATAAAAGAGTATCTTAAAAATTCTGATAACATGCCACATTTTTTATTTTACTCACGTACTCCTGGAACCGGGAAAACAACAATTGTAAAAGCAATCATTAATGAACTTGGTTGTGATAGTATAACAATAAACAGTTCCGATGATAGAGGTATAGAAGCAATAAGAGAAAAGGTTAAAGAGTTTGCTAAATCTAAAAGTAGTAATGGTAATAGGCGTTGTGTATTCTTAGACGAAATTGATGGTGCGACTCGTCCTGCACAAGATGCTCTTCGTAATATAATGGAGACATACGCAAGTAACGCATTTTTTTGCCTCACATGTAATAATATAAATAAGGTTTCGGATGCGATACAATCACGTTGTGTATGTATAAATTTCGCATACCCAAATAGAGACGAGATAAAAAAATATCTTGAAATGATATGTGAAAAAGAAAATTTAAATTATACTGATGAAGGACTTGATGAAATATTAAAATATAATTATCCTAGTATAAGAAATTGTGTTATATGTTTACAAGACTTGAAAACCGAAAGTAAAGATATAACAAAAGAAAATATTAAACCTATTAATAGTATGTTTGAAGAAATGTGGCAGAAAATAAAAAACAAAGAGTGGAAGGATATTAAAATTATTATAATGGAGAGTACACTTGACGCGAGAGAACTTAATACTTATTTTTGGGAGAAAGCATTAGAAGAAGAAAATATTAAAATTATTCAAACATGTTGTAGAAATGAAAAGGATATTAGTACTGGTGCAGATGCTAATATTATAGTAGTAACAAGTTTAATTGAGATGGTAAAATGACAACATTAAAAGAAGAATTAATTAAAAAACTTAATGAATCAGATTCTCATAAACATTTAGAAAAATTTACTATTGAGAAAGAAATAATAGAGGCGTATAGAAAAATTAACAGTAATAAAAAAGATAACGAAAAACTCAAATTGTTAAAAATGTATGAAGAAGGATTTAAAGACGCAGTAATGTTTTGTTTAGACAAGAAAGAATGTGGACTTGATAGAAGTAATAACGACATGTATATTAAATTATTACAAAGGTTGTCTCCTTTTATACGAGACGAATTGACTTTTGGTGATGCTTTTGAAGTTATTCAAGTATGTGAGAAAAAAACAAGCGATATTATAGTTGAAAAAATTAATAATATGTGATGGTGAAATAAAATGGACGATGCAAGTTTAAAACGAGATCATGATGAGTTAATGGAATCTTTAGATAAAAAAATAAAAGGAACCGAATTAGAAAAACAAATGTTTAAAAATGGTACTAACTATGGAATACAAATCGGAGCCTTATTAGTTTATGATAGGTTATTAAAATTACATTCGAGTAAAACGTTTTCTAAAAATTTTATTGAAGATTTGGAAAAATGTAAAAGTATAACAGACAAAGAAGAAAAACTTAAATCACTATTTAAAGAGTTACATAAAGTATTTATTGGTACTGCAGTGAAATATACAGGAAAACCTATTATTGGCGCAGAGTGGTGAAATAGAATGGATGATGAATTAAAAGGAATTGTTATTATATTTTGTCTTATTATTGGTGCATGTACTATATTTTTTACAATATTTCAAATTAATGAAAATGATAAAACAGAAATGTTTAAATGTTTAGAAGTATGTAATGATAAAACAGAGACACCTAATATGATACAATGTCAAAAAGGTTGTGAATTATTACGAAATGAAATTAATATGACAAGTGACGCTAATAATACTTATATACATGGATATTTTACAAACGAATTTATTAAGGAGATAAAATAAATGGTACTAACTATATCTTCTCCGATAATATCACTATTATTTACTTTTATTGGTATATATATTATGTTTCATATAACTAATGAATATGGCTATTCGGAGTAAATATTAATGGACATATTTTACGTAATAAACAATTTATATACAAATAAGAAATCTCAATGGATCATAGAATTAGATGATAAAGAATTACAAGAGAATAAAATAGAACCTTTTATGATACAACGTTTTTTGTCTATGAATGATGAAGTAAGACAACTAACGCGATGGTTGGATAAATACACGTTTACTATATCACCAAAGATGTATATAAGTTTAGCATGGAGCGTATTACCTAAATATCAAAAACCTCCTTATGTTCCGTACATTAAGATAAAAACAAAAGAGGACGAGTATTGTTTCATTTTGCCAAAGATAAGACAACATTTACAATTAAGTCATAACGATTATAACGCATTGAAAAGCAGATTAATAAAAAACATTGAGACAGATAAATTTAATTGGTTTGCATTTTATGGTGTGCCAAAGAGCTATTATAAATTTTATAATTTAAATTTTGAAAATGTTAAAACCTTTGGCGAGACAGAAAAGAAACCTGTAGAAGTGGGTTTAAGTAAATGGGGATTATAAATGTTAATTAAACAAATGTATAACGGTTTTACTGGTTTAATAGATGTTGGTAGAAATGTTTTGTTTGTGGAGTTATCTAACGCAGGAACATTTATAGATAACGATAAAATATTAGATAAATGTTTAATGGAAAATTATATTGTATTTATTGATAACGATAATTTTAATCAAAAAGAAGATATTATAAAAATAATTAAAACAATTAATAAAAGAAACAATCAGATTAAAATTTGGATCTATTGTACACCAATTAATAAATTAGCAAGTAAATTGGAAAATGTTAATTATATTGTTATGTGCGATGGTAATACAAACTATGATAAAGTTAAAGATGTTATTATAGAACATTATGTTTCATATAATAGTTTGTTTGTATTTAATGTAGCAACACAGTTAGACATAGAAAGCGTATATAAAATAGTTAATTTGTTTTTAATACCAAAGAAATTAGTTTATCTTACTACAGATACAGATAATTTTAAAATGTTACAGGATAGTGCAATGTTAAACAAATACAATTTTTGTTTAGATTTTAAGAAAATGTTGTGGGACGAATGAAACAGATATACAGTTATAACGTCATAGAAATATTACATGTTCATAAAGTAAATGAAGTCACTGAAGATATTATATTTTTTAAGAATAGACATAAACATATATTAAACATTAAAACTACTATGTCGTTAGATGATGAAGAAATCTTAGATATGTATCTATTTAGAAAATATATAGAACAGATATTAAGCGCACTTAGTTTTGATATTAAAGATAAAACCTATGATATGTTAGCAACATATATTAAGAATAAGATAACCGAACAGTTTACAAATCACGATATAGAAATAGATATAAGAGAAGATAATGTTACAGGAATAGTTTTTAAGTTCGACGAGCTAGAAACGTAACCTATATAAATACCATATAATATATACTATATATGGTTATAGTAAATAATATTGTTATTAATACTTTAGTTCAGCAAAGAACTGCACTAATAATGCATTTTGAGAAGAAACTTATTACTGAAGAAGTATATAAAAAACAACTTGAAGAAATTAATTTTAAACTTAAACAACAACAAGATTTGTTTATTAAAGATGCGCAAAAAACAATAGACGAAGAAATAAAAGAAGTTAGAAAACAAAACTTGAAAAAAGAAGTTATTAAAAAAGTTATAGAAGAAAAGAAAATAGAGTTACCACGATTGGTATTGAAACCAATACTTATTACCAAACCAATTAAATTTCATCCAAAAAAAGAAGTTGGAGTTCCTTCATTAAGAAGTATTATAATAAAAACATTATGCGGCGGTATAGTTAAATCACACGATGATGTTATACGTGAAGTTAAAAAGGTTTTACCTAATATAGATGATAAAAAAATATTATATTTTTCAAAATACACAATCCTTTCAGTTAAGAAAGGAGATTTAAGATATAAAGAATATAAGTGGGAAGACGAAAGATTTTTATTAACAAGGAGTGATATACAATGCCAAAAGTAACATTTGATACATATGGAGATAGAAAAGAAGATACGTTTGAAGAAAAAAAACACAGTTCTCTATGGGATAAAACTAAAGGCTGGTTTAAAAAACAAGCAGAGAAGAAAGAAGAAGATAATAAGTTTAAAGAAGAAATTCGTTCAGAGGCGTTAAAAGAAGCTAAAGTTGAAGTTGTACCGATTCTACAGAAACAATATAAACAACAAGAAATTGATAGATTAACAGGAAAAAATAAAGGTGATCTAATGGAAAAATTTAAAAATAGTTTAAGTGGCGCAAACGGAAGTTTTATTGCAAGTGATGAGAAGTTGGATAGAATGCTAGGAAAAAAAAAAGTTAATGTAGACTCTTCATCAAAAGAAGAATCTTCTACTGGTGGGTTAGCAAGTAACGATAAATTAATGGGAATGTTAGGAAAAAACAAAGACAAAATTAAAGAAGAGAACCATACAAAAGGCGTTTCTAATGACGATATTATGAATATGATGAGTACAAGTAGTGGAAAACACAGTAACAAAAATGCAGTAGACGAAGATAAAATTAAACGTGGCTTAAAAATTAAAGAAGATAAAGAGAATTCTAAAGTAGTTGATAATGATAAAATTAGTTCTATGTTAGGAAAGTCTGGTAGTAATAGTAGTACACAAGATAAACTTGATAGAATGCTTGGTAAGAAAAAATAAAACTTTTGTGGGGAAAAGAATTATGATAAGTAATAACCAACAGATAAAGATAAATGGGTTTTCTTTAGAAGTTATTGATATGTATACTAAATTAAAAACGTTGTACGTATTAGAATCTTTTTTTAAAGAATATCCGAAAAAAGCAATAGATATAAAAGGGTATATTAAAATAAAAGAAGTTGCGATTAAAGAAACTAAAGAACAGTTACATATAGTTAATGATGAAGTTTAAGGAGAACAATGAATATAGAATATTCATTAAAGATGCCAAAGGGTTGGCATAAAAGTACAGAACAAGAAAGGTTTTATAGTTGGAGTAATATTAAAATTTCTTTAACTCATTTTGAAAATATAATGAAACTATTATCAGCCAAAGATATAGTTCTTACATCGAACAATAACGATTCTGCAGTGTCTGTTTTTTTTACATTATATACAAAACGATTATGTTTATATTTAGATAAATGGGATCGTAGAGAAGATAATATAACTGCTATTAGTATGTTCTTAGAAAATCTAATAAAAAGTAAAAAATATGTTGGGGACAACATTGTACTTTATTGTCTTTCTAATTTAAAAGAAAATCCCACAACATTAACTTCTATAGTAACTAATATTAAAAAACCATTGTGGTGTAATATATTAGAAGTTGAAGAAACGTGTACTAAGGAAGAAGTTAAAACACAATACCATAAATTATGTAAAATAATGCACCCGGACAATGGTGGTAGCGCAGACGAGTTTATATTACTTAAACAGGCGTACGATGAAGGAATGTTGAATGCAAAATGAAATTTCTTTTGGTATTAAAACAGACGAAGTAAAAGAAACTTTTTTTGATGAGACATTAATAGAAAATAAAAATTCAGTTGAGTTACATAATTGGCAACGAGAGGGAATTAAATATTTCTTTAGTAATGGTGGTAAAGCAATATTTAACTGTCCTACGGGAGTTGGAAAAACGTTTTTTGCTATAGAATTATTAAAAGAAATATTGAAACGAGAACCGGAACTTAGAATTCTTATTGTTGTACCAAAAAATGTTATTATGGAAACGGGTTGGTATCAAGAATTGTATAACAATGGTTTTGGATTACAAGACATTGGTATTTTTTATGGTAATATAAAAGAAATATGTAAGATTACTATTACAAACATGCAGAGTATAGATAAAATACCATTAGAAATATTTAGTGTAATCGTTCTTGATGAAGCACATTCGTACGGGACGACTAAAAATTTAATTTGGGTCGAACACGACTTTAAATATAAAATAGGTTTATCCGCAACAATTGAACGTACTGATGGTAAACATTGGGATATAATTAAGGCACATAATTATAATGTTTTTAAATATACACCGAAAGAAGCATTAAAAGACGGAATTCTTAATACTTTTTATTATTATGATATTGGTGTAGAGATGGATGACAACACCAAACAAGATTATGATAACCTTTCTCAAGAAATTTATATGATGTACCAGATGCACGGAAACTATAACATCATAATGCGACGTAAAGATGGTATCACAAACGCACTATTAAGTAAACTAACAAAACGAAAACAAATGGTTAATAACTATAATAGAAAGTTTGAAGTTATACGAACTATATGTGATAAGCATAAGAACAATAAGATAATTGTATTTTCACAGTTTAATGATCAAACCAATAAGTTATATTGGGAATTATTAGAGATTGGTGTCAAAGCAGTAATAATACATTCCGGGGTAGATAAAGAAGAAGTTGATAGGATAATGATGGGGTTAAAAAAACAAGACACTTTCTGTATTTTAACCACCAAGAAGCTAGATGAAGGTTGGAACCTACCAAAGCTAGACGTTGCAATAATAACAGCAGGTGATAGCTCTGATAGGCAGACAATACAACGAATGGGTAGGGTATTACGAAAAAAAGAAAAAGCTAGTGTGTTATATCAAACTTATTGTCTTGATACTATTGAAGAAACGGATGCCATACAACGTGCAAAAACATTTAAAGAACTTTGTGTAGATTACAAAGAATATGTTTTTTATAATAATGATAACACATTTGTATTAGATTGATAAAAAACAATACATTTATATATAATATATATATAATATATGGTGGGCATAGGAATGGATAAGGTTTTTGCAAAGAATTTACTTATTTTATTAGGACTAGGTGTATTAATGGCAGGACTTTGTGGTTTCTTAGCATGGTGGTTTATTTTTGATGGGTGGTTATGCTAAATGGTGTTTAATGAAGATAATCTAGGTATTGCACGTAAACGTCTAGTAGAAAAAATTATTCTTAGTAATTGGTTAGTTAAATCTCCTATAGACAGAACTTATACATACAACGAACTTCTTTTTGTTATTCAAGAGATGATGCAATCGGAAGGTAAAAATTATTTAGAACTTAATAGTGCTAATAGAGGATATGAAATATTTAGAAATTTTGTTGAATTACTTCTTTATAGAAATCTTGCTAATTATGATAGTATGATATTACTCACTAGTCCTAAAGGAACTGGAAAATCATCAGCAGCAATTATGATTGCGAGATATTGGTGTAAATTATTAGGAAGAAATTTCGATCCAGAAAAAAACATAGCTTATAATAATAACGATGTATCAAATAAAATAGATGAGTTAGCTCCTTTTTCTGCACTTATTTGTGATGAGGCAGTACGGTTTGCTCTTTCGTCAGAATGGGCAAAAAAAGAACATCGTGAATTGAGAAAAAAACTTGCACAGGTAAGAACAAAACATTTTTTATTTATTTTATGTTTTCCATTAAAAGTATATAAACTAGAAAGTACGTACCTCCAAAGCTATGTTAATTATTGGGTTGATCTTTATGCTAGAGGCCGAAGTGTAATATATATTAAAAACGCAAATCCTACTCAAGATGGTTGGGCATTAAAAGAATTTGATAAAGTCGTTGGAAGTTATAATGAATTTACTTCAGAAGAACAAATAAAACAAAAGTTAATGAAACATCCGAATTATTGGCAAATGATGAAAATTCCAAAAGTACCTGAACACGTTTATGAAAAATATATGAAAACGCGAGAACGAAATGTATATGATAGTGAAGATGGTAATTTATTAGCTAGTACATCCAAAGAAGAAATATATCGTGCATTATTAATATTAGCATTAAAAGATATAATGACTAACGATACAACATTATCAATGAATAGAATTATATTACACATAAAAAACCAGTACGATATAACTATAAATAAAAGTATAGTACAATTTATTCTTGAAGATAGTAAACAATTAATAAGTAAAGTAAGAGAACAAGTATTTGATGGTAACATTGATGAAAAATACCAGACAGAAAATAAACCAACTGGAAAAATAAATGAATGATTCAGAATTACAAAACAAAATATGGAACATAGAATGTATTGCTGATGAGATTAAAGAATTCCCACAAACTTATGGCACAATATTAAAAAAAAAATTAACTAATAGTACACAAGAATTTATTTTACGTAGAAAATTAAACATATTATGTAACGATGGTACAATATGTAGAAGTATGGTACCGGGAACACGTTTTGGTAGAGTAATATTTTATTGTTTACCAAAGAAATATACTATACTAGTAGAAAACGAAAGAATAGGTATTGAAGTATTTGTATTTTACGATTTCGAAAATATAAACGATTTATTAATTAAAGTAAATAAATATTGGAAGTTAAAGGAATATTGTTGGGAAGAACATAACGAAGAAAGAACATTTTTAACAGGACATGTATTAAAATGGATATAAAAACAAAAGATATTGTGGGTATTATTGTAAGCGTTATTATAATTATAGTTGCAATTTATTTTGCTATAAATAGTATGGGAAACCAATATAAATATAATTGTTTTGAGAACGATACTATAAAAAATATAACGGAACACCAATTTAATTGTGTTACAATAGATTGTACTACAAAAACATGTATAACATATAGAAACGAACATAAAATAAATATAACAGGTATAACATGAACATAGGAAATTTATTAATAATGGTTATATTATGTTATTATATAATATACATATTAACATTATGTTTTTCTGTAGAAAAAAAATTAAAAACGTTTGATAGAAATGTCGAATTAGATAAATTGAGATTAATTCAACATAAAACATTAGAAGAACAAAAGAATTTTCTTGATTTGAAAGAGCCCAAAGAAACTTGGCACTTTAGTTGGTTATGGTTATGGTGTACTTTTTTACAATTATGTATTTATGTTACAGTGTATTATACATTGTATAAAATATTAGATTATTATAATATAGAAAGTCCATTATGGTTAGGTATAACTTTTTTGATTGGGTTACCTATACTAATGAATTTTATTTTAAAAAAGTTTAATATGAATAATTAGTTAGATATATAAATGAGTTATACTATATAATATATAAAAATGGTGATTAAATGACAGTAATAGCAATGATTGGGCGTAGAAGACACAGAAATCCTTTTAGAGGAGCAGTACAGGTATTGAATGGAGTATTTGCTTTTCAGGAGCATATGTGGATAATAATAAACAGTTCTTTTAACATGGCAAAAAAACAAGCGAAAGAATCCGATAAAAACATAGCGTTCATTGTAACAAAAGAAAAAGAGAACGAAGATTTAATATATTGTATTGAATGGATAAAAATAGTGGTTCAAGGAACAGAAGAACAGGAACAAGAAGAATATGACGAATTTAATAAAATGTACGAACAATGTGGTAAGATCATTAAGAAAGATTTAAACATTGGTAGTGTTGATAATAATATGAAACAACACTTTAAAACAAAAATGTTAAATTTAACTGAACTAAAAGACGCTTATGAAAAAGGATACGGCGCGACACGTGATAATAGTATATCACAGAAACTTCTTGAATTGGGTATTCTAACACATCTTAAAATAGAAAAAGACTATGAAAATCGTGATATGACACGAAAGCAAGATATTGGTGTATAACAATGGTAGTTATTAATATGGTAGTGGAATTGAATTTAGCAAGAAGAGTTGCTATGTTTAATGCAGAAGCAAACAAAATAGATAGAAATCATAATAACGTTCTGTTTGGTACAGATAGTACTAAACAATTAAAACAAAAGATGATAGAACGAGATAAGATGGTATATATAATAAGAACTAATTTTCGTAATTTAGATATTAATAAAATATTAAGTAACCCGGAACAAGGAATTAAGAATTCTACAGATGTTGATAAAATAATGAATATTATTGCGACATAGGACAAATATATATATAAACAAGCAATTATATTATAGTTATTATGGCGTCAACTTCTTCAACAAGTTCAATGAGCACTAACCCAAACAAGGTTAGTTATACTGGATTGGGGTTAAGTGGTGGCAGTTCACCAGTACCATCAAGTTCATCTTCTTCTGGCGGTGGTAGTTCTTCATCAGTAAATCCAGGTTCTCTTAATGTTGGTAGTAAATATACAGGCCCACAAAGCAGTAGTTCTTCAACGCCATCAAGCGGGGCATCAGGTAGTTCTTCTTCAACAAGCGGGTCATCAAGTGGTTCCACTAGTGGTTCAACATCAAGACATTCACATTCAGGCGGTGGCGGAAGTTCTTCTCCAGCACCAGAAGTTAATGTGTTTGGCGTATCAACACCCGTACAATCATTAGAAGTTGCTTCTAAAGTAGATACTAATATGTTTGGTATGCAAACATTACAACAAAGTAATGTTCCATCTTCAGCTAAACAAGATACTAATATGTTTGGATTACCACAACTGCAACAGAGCAGTGGTAGCGCAAACGTTAATATTGACAGGCCTGCAAACTGGGTAAGTAATGAACAGAATACTCCAACAACAGATTGGGGTAATATAGGACTAGGCGAACAACAGCTCATAAAAAATAATCCTGGTGGATATGTCACTTTTGGTAGTAAAGTAATGCCAAACAAATTCATAACTTCTGGTGAAGGTAGCGGGTATGGTGGAACACAATCTGCGGAATTTAATGAAACTACCGGTAAATTTGAGATTACTACTAATATAAACTCTCTTGGCGGATTTGCTAAAACTGATATTAAACCAACAACCATTTCGTTATCTAAATCAGAGTTTGCTACACAGTATCCAGATATGAGTAAACAGTTTAGTTTAAATAGAGAAAGACTTGCCTCTGATTTTGTACCACAATATTTGAACATTGGTTCTAGTTTAGGGTCTCCAGATATGTCTAGTTCTATGAACAAAATATATGGAAAAGTTATGTCTAATATACCACAGTATGCTGAAATTGGTAAAACGTTTAATACACAAAATAAAATTAATCAAATATTAGGTACAAATACACCAAATTTACCACAACAATCAAAAACTTTTCAATACGCCCAGAATTTTTTATATTCTCCTACTACTGGTAGAGATATTATAACAACAGAACGAAGCGTTATTCCTAGTGAGTATATGAATTTTGGTAGAAGTTTAGGAAATCAGTATTCGCCATTACCAAAAGCAAGTCCGTTTGCTCCAATTATAGATATATCTAAATTTAATACGGGTGTTATAAAAGAATTAAATTTAAAAGAACCTTTTATTCCAACGTCTATTGGTAATATGGGAACACAAGAAAAAGTACAAAACGCACCGTATGTTGATATAACACCAAGAAAAGATACTTCGTTACCACCTTCTGTTTTTGGTGCTAGTAGTAATAAAGCAGAAAACAAATTTTTAGATTATGTGTATAAAAATTTCGAAATTACAAAAGATGAAAAAAATAGTACTATATATAAAACAAAAAATGATATTTCTATAGAAGACGCAAACAAAAAAATAGAAATTGCGAATGCGTTACAACAACAAGCGATTGCAGAAGCCAAAACCGCCCAATTACCAGATAGTTTTATTGCGTTGCGACAAAAACAAATGAATGTCTTGGATATGGAAAAAACATTTTCTAAAGATTCGTATTCCTTTTCTCCAGACAACTTTCAACAAGCATTGACATATCAAGGAGTTAAAAGTATAGGGCAACCAGGAGTATTAAATAAATTATATGGTGGTATATCTTTAGCTACCAATTTAGGAGTAGAATATGTTAAATGGGAAGGAATTGGTGCGGTTGCTGGCGCAGGATTAGGATTAGCATCAACAGGAATTGGTAAAGTTGCATCGTTATCAACAAAACCAAGCAATATTCTTGTAAGAATAAACCCACTATTATCAAAAAGTTCTAATATAATTTCAGTATCTAAACCAATAACAACAAGTACTGGTTTTTTTGGAAATGTAGCAAAACCAATTTTAAATACCGGTAAAGAAATAGGAAAAGAAACAATCAGTATTTTAGGCAGCACTCCAGGAGTAATAGGATTATCGACAGTATATGGAACATATGAAGGAGTTAAAAAAGATAGTGTTATTGAAGGAGTAATGGCGGGAGCGACTTTTGGTACGAGCGCATTTGGTTTTGAAAAAGGGTTTGGAGCAATATCAAGTTATAAAAATATAGAAACTCCATTTTTAGAAAATAAACAGATTTTTACTTCTGAAGTTAAAGGTTCACGACAAATAGAAACTACACCGTTTGAAAGAGGATATAAAAGCAAAGAAACTTTTAAAGGTACTGGTAAAACTGGAGATTTATTATATACTGGTTATACGACAGTACCAAATTTAAGAACTGGTACAGGAACTATAGAATATGGAATCACAAATTTAAAAAATAAAAATATAGTATTCTCAGGAACGGGAACAATAGATTTATTTAAATCAAAAACATTATCTAGTTCTACACGTGGGGAAACAACAATTTCAAAAATAGAAACGGAAACAATTTCTAGATTAAATAAAGAAAAAATTCCTACAATAGAAAAAACCACAATAATGAGAATTGGAAATACAAACACGCCGAATTTTTATAATGAACTTATTTCAAAGGATACTACAACGCCTACAATGAATATATTAGAACAATTTTCTCAAAAAGCGTCTGTATCAAGATATCCTTCAGGAGCAATTAAAACAAATTTATTTCCACAAGGAACTATAGAAACAACAAGTAAAATACTTCCAACAAAAATGGTATTAGGAAATTACAATACTTATGTTATTAAACCAACAGTAAGTAAAGTATTTGATGCAGGATTAGACTTAGGTACAAAAATTAAAAGTACTAGTAATATGTTTAAAGGTAAAAAAGCGACGGCTGAGGTTGGGTTTGGTAATTTTGGCAATACTTATGGTTCAATGCCAAGACCTGGAGAATTGTTTGGTGAATCAGGATTGATAAAACCTATGGAATCTACTTTTTCTAAAACAATAACCCCTGCAAAAAACGAAATGTCTTTTAGTTCACAATTTAGTATGCCGTCATCAAGATTATTGATAAATAATGAAATGAAGTTTGGTGGAATGTTAAAAATGGTATCTTCTGTTGGAAGTGGTAGTGCTAATAATTATATTAGTGATTATTTTAGTATGCCAAATATAAATACGAAAAATTTAACAAAAAACGAAAATAGAATAAGAAATGATTTTTCTTCATTACCAAAAGAAATGTTTACTGGAATGCCAAAAACAGACACGGGTGGCATGCCAAAAACTGATACAGGAGCAATATCAAAAGCAGATACAACGGATTATACTAAACCAAACACAGATTTTAATTTTAGAGGAGAAATATTACCACCAATAACTATACCAACTCCTTTTATGCCACCGTTTTTTAGACCAAAACCAAAACAACAATCTTTTTATAAAAATACTACAAAAAACAGTAACCAAAAAACATATAGTAATTATTTAGCTGATATTACAGGTAAAACGTTTAAAAGTAAAGAACCAACACAACGAGAACGTGCACAAACCGCAGTAGAACGTGGATTTGGTAAACTAACTGGTGGGAATTTTAAGAAATCTTTTGGTAGTGCAAATTTTAGATAGTACAATAACAATATATATATAAATACCCATAGACACACTTATATGATATGAGGATACTGAATTCTATGTTCAATAACAAAAAAGGTCAATTGGGAAGCCTTTTCAAATACTGGCAATATATTTTATTTGCTATTATATCGTGTTTTGGAGTATTGATTATATTTAAATTCATGTTTCAGGTAGCGTTCAAAGGTTATATATACCCGATTTTCGTTACAACAGTACAACAATCGACAATACCACCAGCAACACAGGCAATTATATTAGCAAACTATAACAATATTCCAACATATATAACAATTTGTTTCGGTGGAGTATTATGTATCATATTAATTTATTTAATAATGTTGGCATTTAAGGAGGAATCCGAAAATGTTTACAGATGATAATAAAGGACAAACTGCAAGTACTGGTTGGGCAGTAATTTTTTTCCTATTAATATTAGTACCAATAGCAGTAATATTTATTATATTTAATCAAGTAATGAGTGAGTATCTTGTACCAATATCTGGCTCAATGGTAATGAATACCACATCATTAAATGCGAGTGCAAGAACTGCGATGATTACAGAAATGACGCGGTACGATTTGATATGGTACGCGTTACCGATAGTTATTATTATTGCTTTAGTATTATGGTTAATAATAAATGCTATGAAACGAAGAAATGGTGAATACTAAAAATGAAACTTAAATTTATTTTGTTTATTATTGTATGTTTATTAGTTTCTGGTGTCGCGAATGCTACTTGGTGGAATACGTCGTATCAATATAAAATGTTAATCAATACTTCAAATTTCACAACATCAACTTTTTTTTATATAAATGGAAGTAATGGTGTTGATATAAAGGGTACTATAATTTATCCTATTGCAAGAACTACAACAGGTAATGTTTCTTTATATTTCAATAATGCAACCGATTACTCTATTATTGAAAATGATACTATTGTTCAAAATAATATTTATTCAAATGAAGTAATAGCATATTATAAAGCTGATGAAACTTCTTCATCTTCTAATTTAATAGATGCTATTGAACGTTATAATTTTACACAAGTTGGAAGTCCTTTATCAACTACAGGAAAAATATTAAATGGTAGAGTTGTTAATAATACAGGTGTACAATATTTTAATAGAGATAATGCTTTTTTAAGTCCTTTAAGTACTGCTGATTTTACTATTACTTTGTGGATTAAAAGATTACAAAGTGAGGAGAATACAATTATTTTTTCATCAGGACTTACAACAGGTAGTAATAATCAAGGAGTTACTATATATTGGAAAGACGCAGATGCTAATAAAATTGCTTTCAGAGGTATTGGTTCAGATACAACAGGATATGTAGTTGCATCGACATCTACTCTTGCACAAGATACTTGGTATATGGTAACAGTTAAAAAAAATTCAACACATATATCTCTTTTTATTAATGGTATATTTAATAATACTGCAACATATACTCAAACAGGAAATTGGTGGAGTTCAACCAACGCAGCAGTAGGTTGTATATATTTAAGTGGTTCTCCTTCAGCATCAAATATTCCAAAAAATAATATTGATGATTTAGTTATTTATAATAAATCTTTATCTTCAGCTGAAATATTACAAAGGTATAATAATAATATAAATGTAAACGGTTTTGGTGATGTATATGCAACAGAACAAGGTGGATCAGGGACTCCAATAGTTAATAGTATTAATATAACAACATATTATTCAGGTGGTGGTTATACAAGCGAATATATTTATGTACCATTCCAAAACATTACTTGTATCACAAACACAACTAGTGCTAATAGTATTAAATATAATTGGTTTGTAAATAGTATTAGTGTTTTAAATAATAGTATTGTATTACCATTATCAGGAATTAATGTTGGGGACAATATTTATTGTCAAGTTAATGCGACAAATAGTACTTTCAATACATCAACACTCGCAAATTCACGTGTATATACAGTTTTAGGTAGCGTGTTTCAATTTAGTAACACTGGTAATAATTGGAATTTAAATAATTTAACAGTATTTACTGGTAGTAAACACAATTTATCAATAAACATAACCTTTGCACAATCTGATTTATTTGCTACATATTTAAACGTTACTTGTGATATTACTGGTACTATTTTTAGTGCGACAAATACTTCTATAAATACTAGTACTTTAAATTATTATATTAATAATATATCTTTAAATTATCCATTCCAACGTTGTAGAATTTTTATGACTAGTTCTGATTCGCACACTGCGCAATTAATTCCTAATTATATTCAACAAAAAACAACAAAAGGAATTTTGTTTAATACTAGTATATCAAACATAGAAATAACGTCAAACGAAAACGATTATAATGATATTAGTACACGAAAATTAATGGACAGAGTTACGTTTGAGTTTGATTATAATAGTAAATCATTGACACGAAGTTATACAGTACATTCGGATAATAAATTATATTATTTACCTAATAGTAGATATAAAGGACATTTTGTAAGTTGGAACGAACAAACAAAAATAGGTAACTGGATAGATTTCGAGCAACAAAATAGTGATAATTATAATTATGATATAAATAAAATAGATGATTATACTTATACTGTTATTGTATCACCAATAATATTAATACCGGATGAAGAAATTGTATTAGAACAAAAAGGAATCTTAAAATTTTTAGGTATTGGTGAATTGGAAACTATTGAAGAAGCGAAAATAAATGATTATGGTATTGATAATATAAAATTCGAAACTCTTGGTAATACTAATGTATATAATTTAACTGCATTTTTTTATATTGGTGGGCAAATTAATTTGAGTTCATTTAATAAATATGATAATAGTAATATTACTAATTATAGTGTAGTAGTATCGACATCAAGTGGATTTCCACCAATTTCACAAACTTTTAATATAGTCAACAAAAGTGGATTAGGATTTATTGAGAATGTTACTAATGGTACATATATATTTAATTTTACTACACCATACTTTTTTGATTCTATACAAACTGTTATTATGAACAACGTATCAAAGAGTGTATTATACAATACTTCACAATCGTTATTATCGATTTATGTGACTGATTTACTTATCGGCCAACCAGTAACGAATTATTCAGTTTATTTATATGACGGAACTTTTTTAACACAACGAAACGTTACAACAATAAATGGTTATATTTCAATACCACTTAACGCAACAACATATTTATATAATGTAACTGGACCAGGGTATTTGATTGCTGGTGGTACAACCGCGCCTACATATAAAGAAAATTTAACATTAACTGTTGGATTGGGGTATTTAGCAAATTTTACTATTTGGGACGAAGTTACTGGTGGATTGTTTAATATGGGTGATGCGACATTACCAACATTAATGATATATTGTCCAACAAGCAATATAATATATAATTTATCAGTAAATAAATTTACTGTACCAGTAAGTTGTGTATATAGTAAATTCCAAATTCAAATGTATTTTAATGATACTGGTACTACACCAATATATAGAACTTATATTATTGCACCAACTGCATTGAAAGGAATAAACGCTTATTTTGCAAATGGGCAAACAACTCCTTTGGTATATATCACATTTCAATTATCTGACACATTATCGCAATATCCGGTTGCAGGGCTTTATATTAGTAGATATATTAATACTACATACGCAACAATAACTGCTGATTATACTGATATAGAGAATAAAGTAGCGTCTTATTTAGTACAGAACGTTTATTACAATGTAGATTTATATTCGAATGGAGTATTAGCGAAAAATTTAGGGCAATATGATGCTGATGTAACTGGTACGAAGATATTGACTTTGTTTGGTATTACTATTACTCCATACGTAACTGGAATTAATACACCACACGTATTTTTTCAAGCATCAAACGCTACCGGGTTATTGATTATAAACGGAACTTTTATTGACCCTAGTAATACTACAACATCAATAAGATTTGAATTGTATAATGGGACAATAAAAAATTCGACGTTTTTAATCAATTCACAAGTAATAAATGCAGCAACCGGATTTTTCACATATGATGCAACAGCATATTTTTATGATGAGATTGATGCAAGATTTTCATATATACAATCAACACAACCAACAATAACACAAACTATTGGTGGTGACGTTGTATGGTATTTAACTGGTATATGGGTATTTCCATTAATGACTTTTATTGGACCATTAGCATTACATATCGCAATAATGATATTATTAATAGTATTAACATTATACGCAACAACAGGAAATGTTGCAGAAATATCTATGGTGGCTTCGTTTTTAGGATTGGTGTTTACTATTATGGGTTGGTTGGATACACGATTAATGCCAGTAATGGCAGTTTTATGTATAATGAATGGTATTAGTATATTTAAAAAAGGAAATAAACGCGCGGATGTGATGGGACAATGAGAATACCTTTTCAATTATTTTTATGGACAATGGGAGTTAATTTAATGTTTGGATTAACTATAGCAACTTTCCCTGGATTTACTGGTGCGATAATAGGTTCTGAACCAACTGGGCTTTTACAATCGCCTGTTGGACAATACGCAGATACGAGCGTATTTAGTAAAGGTAGTAGTACAACAATAGGTGATGGGTCAGGAGTTAGTTGGCACAATGACCCAAGTGTGGGATACGCATCTGCTAACCCCATTTCGTATACATTATCAACAATAGAAGCACAGAATTTAAACGTATCACAATCATCTACTGGAAGCGGATACGTATCAAGCGGAAGCGCTGGTGGGGGATTATTTAATTCCGTGTTTGATTTAAATAATGTTTTCTTGATTGCAAAAATGGCGAATTTTATATTTACGACATTGTATGGGATACCAATTTTAATACAAGGTATTTTTGGCACATATTTAGGGAATGCAGGAGTATCAGTTGGGTCTTTTGCAGGAATAGTTTTATGGTCTCCTATAGAAGCAATATTAATAATTTTATGCACAGTATCATACGCATTAGGTATAGCATGGTTCTGGACAGGTAGAAACGTAGTGAGGGAGAGTCTTTAAAATGGTAACTGATACAACTGCAGCATATACATTATTATTGAATGGTAGTATATTCCCAGCAGTAAATTCATATTATAACACCATCTTAAATGGTTATTTTTGGGGTAGTATATTAATAGTTATCTTAATGGTACTGTTTATTAAAACAAAATCTCCGATTACATTATTTACTGCAGCAACTATAGGTTCAACAATATTATATTTAACTGGATTATCTAACAGAGGAACAATGGGAATATTATTATTAATGATAGTATTCTCTGGCGGTTCAATGTTTTATACTTGGTTAGCTAAATAAAAGAGGTATACAAATATGGCAATACAAAATAGTACAATGAATACACAACAAATGTGGAAACAAAACAAATCCCCACAAGAGAATGCGCAACAACAAAGTCTTACTAAAAATGGTATGAGAAATGTTCAACAACATACTGGTGAAGAGTCATTGACCCAGCCATCAGTAAGACAGACGACAGAAATGAATATATTTCCACAAGGTAATGCTAAACAAAATTCAGTATTATATTTTAATAAAGTTAAAGAAATTGATAAAATACAAACAATGCGAAACTTAATCGGCGGTTCAAAGAATATAAAGCAATATAAAGATGTCCCACAGAAAAAAGTTGAGAATACACTTAAAAAAATAATGGGAGGAAAAGTATAATGGTAATTGTACCAGGACAAGAAGGAGAGTTTGTTGAAGAAAATAATAATCAAACAAACGGATTTAAACCTCCGAAATTAAATAGACCTTTAAACGAGTGTGGGTTTTTAAAAAATAAAGCTAATGAAATGCAGAATAAGATATTGTATTCATACAATAAAAATGAAATTGATGAAAATAAAATGACTGATATGCGTAGTAAAATAATTGGCGGTAATAAACCACAAGTTTTTAATAATATACAAAGAGAAGCCAAACCACCATTTTCGCCAGCAAGTTTTTTGGGTGGGAACAAACAGAATATTATTATTAATACTGCAAACAGAACATCGCTTAATAATGATCAGATAGTAAAGAATAAAGTAAAAGATATATTAGGAATATAAGGACTAAACAAATATATATATAAAGATACAATAATATATTATATTTGTTAGTTAATACTATAATAAAAGGTGACTAAGATGACTATGAATTTTAATAGTTTTGATGTAAAAAATAAGATTAATAGTATTATAGGTGGTAGTTCTTTAACAAAACCACATGTAAACTCTAATATAGGAAACGATATTGTTAGTAAAATTATGGGAAAAAATAAAAGTGTTGATACGAATAGTAAAATTCTTGGTAAATCTATGCTTAGTTCACTTAATAAGACATCTTCTGTTGGTAATTCTGTAGTACATAATATTATGGGTGGTACTAGTACTAAGAAAAATATATCGTTTGGTGGAATCCAAAACAATCCTATTAAACATATCCTAGGTAAAGATGTAAATAGAAATAACATATTTAATAAAACTGTATCTAATAATACTACTACTAAAAATATATATAAGATGGGTGTTTGGGACAACCCCGAGAAAATCGCAACCAATCGTATTGCGGTACAACGGATGATCCCTAGAAGCCAAATGTTTAAAGATAAAGATAAAGATGGGTTTCTTAATGTAATGGATTGTCAACCTTGGAATAAAAGAAAACAAGGGCCATCAGAAAATGCTATTACTGATCAACTTACTGGGCAGAAGAAATTAGAAACTTACGAAGTAGCTAAAATTGAACCCTTAGAAGTACCATCTATTAATAAAGAAAACGCAAACGCTTACAGAGAACAACAAGAAAGTACTGGAGAAGATTACAGAGGTAATAAAACAAAAGTTTCTGGAAAAGAACCGGATTATATTCCTGTCGATAAAATACAACCTCAAGAAACATATACTAAAACAGCAATGGGTAGATTTAAACAAGTTGCAGGAAAAATATTTAATGCCCCAGCAAAGTTTGTTGATAGAGTTAGTACACCAAAAGAACAAACGGAAGAAGAAAAATTAAAACAAAAAGAATTTAACGATATAAGAAAAGAAGCTAGAGAATTATATGCTAAAGATTTAGGTAATTTAGATGCTTATCAAAGATCACAACGACTTATACAAGAAAAAAAACGTATTAAATTAGAAATAAATGACCAAATAAAAGCTAGAAAAAATCCGGTTGGTTATGGTATTGGTAAACTAGGCGAAGGACTAAAAGGATTTGCACAAGGTACTAGTGGTATTGCGTCGTATGATCAGTTTGGTAGACAAACACAAACACCTGCAAGTGGTTTATTTGCCGTTAATTCGCAACGTTCTCATACAGCCAATATGATGGGTATATCAGGTTGGAGTTCGCCTCAATCGAAATCTGGTATGTTGGGTGGTACACAATCCGCAGGAACTAACGTCGAATATACTAAACAAATGATGTCATTAGGTAATACAGGTTCATCTTATGTTAAACAATCCGAATCAATGCCGTTTGATGTTAAGATGGCGTTGTATACTGGGAATAAACAGAAAGCTGAAATGTTAATGGCGCAACGAAGAAGTACATTTACTCCGGCACAACCGGAAGTACAACAACCTAAACAGGTAGTACAAGCTGCGCCAAGACAGATAGTAGTGCAACAAGAACAACCACAAGTTATTGTTAGACAACAACCAGTTGTAGTGCGTGACCCTTACGATTCAAATAGAACTGCTGTAGTACAAGGACAACAGTATAGTCCTTTAAGTAGAAGATACGTTAGATATCCTAGAGGACCATATAGACAAAAGAATTATAGTGCTGCAGACCCAAATCAAACAAGTACTTCTTTATTGGCGCCAACATCGTATGAATAAAAAGTGGGTTTAATTATATATGGTAAGACGGACAGTTGTCACAACAAACAACAAAGAAATATACGATAAATTGATTTCTCTTAATTTTAAGAACGAAACGTTCTTTTCTAATTTTAAATATGGCGCACAGATAGGTAGAATACTTAAAAATATTAATAGTACTCCAGGAACGTTAGATGTACAAAAAATTAATAATGGTATTCTTGTCAAGAAAATAAAACCTATTAATTATGACGTTTATCTAAAATAGTCTATTTTAACGATTATACGTCGCAAAATAAACAAATATATATATAAATCTAAATGAACACCATTATATTATGAGTTGATATAATGTATCGATTCAGAGAAAACACAACAAGGAGGTTGATGTCAAATGTTTATGGAAATAGCAATTGGAGCTATTGGTATTGGAATTGTACTAATGGTAGGATATTTAGTAATCGCACAAGTAAGAGCAGCTTTACCAACATCAGGATTAAATGAATCTGTTACTGCCGGTATGAATAGTACTCAAGCAACAGTATTCGCAGGATTCGGATTAGTAGCAGTTGGAATAATCGTTCTAGCAGCTTTCGGATTGATAAATATTTTCAAGTAAGTAATTACTTGAATTTTTTTTTTATTTTAGATTATTTTTTAGAATACTTCTTAGAAACAAAAACTATATAAACCCATTTAACTTAACAAACATATGTTTAAATTAGTGGGCAAATATTTAACATCATCTACTATAGCAACACTTATCGATTGGTTAATATTTTATATATTATCTACATGTACTGGATTATTATATATAATAAGTTATATAATATCTTTTGGTACAGGGTTTATTGTTAAATTTATACTAAACAAAGAATTTACATTTGTAATAAAAGAATATAATAAGAAAATGTTTCTTTCGTATTGTTTAGTTAATGTGGGTACATTTATATTGGGCGCAATATTAATGTGGTTGTTTGTTGATGTTATACACCTTGTTAGTTTTACTGGTAGAGTATGGACAACTATAATAGTATTTATATATAATTTTCTAATGGATAAAAAATTTGTGTTTGTGAAAAAATGAAAAAACTTGATAAACTAGGAAGAACATACAAAGGACATTCAAGAGCAATGTTTGAACGATATTGTGTTGTATGTAATACTTTTTTTAGAACAAGAGTGCAACGAAAACTAACTTGTACAGTCCCGTGTTCAAATAAAAGAAAAGTAAATTCTATAAAAAGAAAACGTACAGAATATTATAAAACGTTTGTTGAACTTCGCAATAGAGGAAGACTTTTATTAGACACTATGTTAAAACAAAAATATAAACATTTATACGAGGTAGTAAAAGAACGTCCTTCAGGAAGAATGTATATTAATAATAAAACATTAACTGAATGGAAAGAACATTTAGATATGTTTGAAAAGGAGTTGCAAAATGAAAATTCCTGAACTATCTATAGTGATCCCGTGTTATAATGAAGAAAAGAGATTGGATAAAAACTTTTATGTTATTTATAATTACTGTCTAAAAAATATTAAAAAGTTTGAAATAATTCTTGTAGATGATGGTTCTACGGACAGCACACCATTTATGATGATGAAACATCATGATAAAAATATAAAATTTATTACATATACAAAAAATATGGGTAAAGGATATGCCGTTAAACAAGGTATAATGAGAGCACAATATAAACACGTTTTGTTTATGGATATAGATAGTGCAACACCAATAAATGAAATAGAAAAACTATATCCATATGTAAATAAATATAATGTTGTTATTGGTAGTAGAGAAATTGAAGATAGTAATATTATTGTACAACAACCTATCAGTAGAAAAGTTATGGGTTGGGTATTTAGAAAAATGTATTATATTATATTAGGATTAAAAATTAGAGATACTCAAAATGGATTTAAGTTGTTTGAAACATCGACTGCGCAATTCTTATTTAGCCAATTAACTACTAACAGATGGGCATTTGATATAGAGATATTATACTTATATATACATAGAGTTTTTCCTAGTTGTAAAATAAAAGAAGTTGGTATTACATGGATTAATGATAAAGACTCACGTGTCAATCCAATAAAAGACGGAATACAAATGTTTATTGCATTATTACAGATAAGGTTTAGACATGGATAATAAATTTATTATTACTTGTGTTATTATATTTATAGTTAGTATAGTAGGATTCTTATGTATAAAAAATCAAGATCTTTATAGTGATGAATTACCGCATAGTACACAAATAAAATGGTTTGACGAAGAAAATTATTCGATAGTACCATATTTAACTGTTATTCCCGGGTATCATTTTGTAATTTCTGCATTCACTATACATTTTAAACAAGATACCATACAATTAATACGGTTTACATCGTTAATTTTATTAATTGGATTGTTGATACCATTATTTTTTAGGTTATCGTTAGACAATAGTATTAAAACATTACAATTATATTTTTTTCCTACATTATTTATATTCTTTTTTCTTATTTATACAGACATTTTTAGTGCAATATTAGTTTTATTATCGTATTATTATTTTAAACAGAACAAATATTACATAAGTGGGTTGTTTGTTTTATTATCGGTATTAGTAAGACAAAACAATGTCGTGTGGTGTGGTTTTTATATATTACTTTTAATTTTAGATTTCAAATTAAAAAATAATTTTGAAAATAATTTAAAAATATTTAAAAAAACAATAGTTTATATTATAGGAATTTTGTTTACTGGAGTGTTTATGTTACTAAACCACGGTGGTGTAATAGGAGATAAAGGAAGTCACCCATTAGCAATACATACAGCAAACATATGGTTTTTATTATTTATGATACCAATATTATTCTTACCGATTTTTTTAGCACGTTTACCAAAAATTATAGAATTATTAAAGAACTGGAAGATATGGTTTTTATGTATAGGAATTATGATTTTAGGACTTGGAACTTTTATTAACGATCATATATATAATCAAAACACGGTGTTCCTAAAAAATAAATTCTTGGTTTGGGGTACTAGTAATGCTATGAATGAGATAGCTTTTTTTATTATTGTTATTGGTGGATTATTGTTCTTAATGACATATAAATGGAATAAAGAACAGATTGTGTTTGGAATATGTACGATACCATATTTGTTAATGAGTTGGATGGTGGATGTAAGATATTATACAATATTTTTTATATTTTTTATACTATGGCGACAACAAGAAGATAAACCTATTTTTGAATGGTATCAGTTAATATATTGTATTTTGTTTGCGTTAATAATGTTTTGGGGAGTATTACAATGGAAGATATTTTGGTAATATACACAAACTATATAAATAACATACACAATACTAATTGTGTGAGGCATAGATTATGTTAATAGAATTATATATCTTGTTTGAGATTGCGATGTTAGTATGTTTTACATTTGCTTATTTTACTAAACAAGAATTGTTGTGGTCAATAACTGTGGTATTAGCAGGAGTTTTAATGTTTTCTAGTCATGCAATAGAATATCATATTGTAGTAGATAACGATGTAGTTGTTAAGATATACGATTTGATGTATATGGTAAGTATAAATTTTCTATTTATGTTATTAGCAACAATATTGTTTTTGTTCGATTTGTTTGAGAAATATGGTATAGAACTAATGTGTAAATTTTTTAAGAAAAAAGATGGAATAAATAACAAAGTATATAAGTAAGTTATACTATATAATATATAATATAAGGAAATAGTTAGTGGGCAAGTAAGGAATAAACATGGAATCGTTTGAACAATTCATTAAAAATCAAGAAAATGAAGAGAATTCTCAAAAAAGAGTAATAGATCACATTAAACCACCAAATTTTCAAGAAGTGTTTAATGGCAACAACCAACAAGTAAGATATCCTGCACAACAGATGGGTGGACAACCCCAACAACAATATCCTGTTCAGCAATCTCAACAACGTTCTCTACAACAAATGCAGGATCCGTTCCAGATGGCAGCTTACCAGAATGTTAATGTTCCGAACACCCCAATAAGTTATGGTGGGGGAATGGCGGATTCTTTACTAAACAATAGTGAGATACCACAAGAAATAATGGAGAAGTATTGGGCGTTTGTGCATAAGGACAATGTTCTTTCGTTCCAGGATGTAATAACCAAAAATGAAAAACTTATTAATTTCGATATTGTTAAAGTAGATTTACTTACCAATACACCATATTACGATTATGATTTTAAGATGGAACTTGAGTTTAATACTATGCGACACGTATTAGATACTAAATTAGATAGAGCCAAAGGATTCAGTACTGGCGGTAAACCATTAAACGAACGTATAATTTTACAATCACAGTTTTCTGAAAATAGAAATATTAATGAGAACAACGATTCTGATATAAAAACGGGCTTTTTCAAAAGATTGTTAGGGCGCAAAAATTAGTATTGTCTAGTGACAAAATGAAAAAAATAAATAAATGGAATTATTGGAATAAAAAAAATTAGGATTAAGAAAGTAAATTATGAGGTATAAATTATGGCAGGATTAGCATTACCAGCAGTGCCCCAGATGGGCGGAATATTAACAAACGTTTATTTATGGATAGGTGCAACGTTATTCTTTTTATTATTGTTCGGAATATTATTAATATTTGTAATAATGATGGCAAAGAAAACACACGCGATAATAGAGTTTAAAGCGTGGATGACAGGTAAGCCAATAGCTTTGTTTTTTTCAGAGAACAGAAATGTTGTATGGCGACCAGTTAAAGCAGAAGCCGGGATAATCGACGATGAAGAGTTTGGGGCATTTATTATTAATGAACGTGCTACATATGTTGATAGAACTACCCGTAATGTTATAATTCCGTTTGATACGAGTGTCGCGCCTAGTATTAATGTTCACGCAGCTAAATTAATGGATGATTTACAATATATTGTTAAAGATGAGGAAGAAATGAAAAAGTTCAGATATGCTATCGCACATAACATGATGGACGAGAATGCTAGTATTGATAGTGTTAGAACAAGTATACATTTTGGTGCAGTTAAAAGTATGATGACTTCTATGATTCCTCATAGTATAAGTGCAAAAATAGAGATGGTAATTGCACAACGTCTTAAAGGTGTAGGAAAAATAAATATCATGCAAGCCCTTTTTGTATTTGCCGCCTTCCTTGGGGCTATTATAATAGGAGCATTAATAGTAAAAATGATGGGGAAAAATAAATAGGAGTGATATAGATGACGAATGAATTATTAACATACAATTATTTAATGGATTTAAAGAAAAAAGAAATTGACCCGGTAGCACGGGCAACTATAATAACAGATTATCTTAAAGCAACAAACAAATCGCAACGCCAATTAGCAAAAGACATCGGTATGCCGTATAGTACAATACGAGATTGGTGTTTGTTTAGTAAAGTAACAAAAGAAGAATACGACAATATTAAAAGTACCGGATTAACGGACACAGATATATATAGAGAATTAAGAAATAATAGTTGTAAAAGTAAAAAAGATTTGTTTAAATTTAATAAAATTCAATTAGAATTAAATGAGGCTATTAAAAATTTAGATGGATGTAAACGAGAAGTTGATAATACCGCAACCACTAAAGAACTTATTGTTAAATTACAAAATATATTGAATATAATGTTAATGTACAATGAAAAGAAAGCTAAGGTATAAATAATGGCACTACCAGGAGCACCGTCTGCCGGATATAAATTTAACAACGCACAAGAGATTAAGTCGCATTCTTCAGTATTATACAACGAAAGAATGGCAATATTATTATATCTGCTTGATATGAAAAGTATGCAGATGAATAAATCGTATTCATTAGAAGATATTCAAGACGTTAGATCAACACTATACCAAATATATAAAAACATAAGAATGTTGATTAGGTTCAATCCTGTAATGAGAGTTACAATGAACCTAGAAACTAAAGATAATGGAATTTATGTTACAGATTTAATGTTTAATACTGTAGACAAAATGATAGAATATTGCGAACAGTTCGGGTATACATTAAAAAGATTATATATTATTACACAAGAAATTAATAGAACTGAACTTGTCATCAAAGATATGTTGCAATATTATCATTATTTCATAAGACCTGACTTTAAACAAAAACCTGACATTGAGGTAGCAACAGAAAAATATAAAGAAATGGCAGATAAGAAAACTGTTGAAGAACTACGTTCATTGGTAGGAATGAAACACCACGTAGATTTTGATGGGTTTGGTAGTCAACGAATAGAAATGAAAGAAGTTGATGTAGCAGATTTGGAAATAGAAGAAAAATCAGATTACTTAGATGAAGAAAGTGAGGAATTTGAAAATGAAACAAATGAAAAACTTTAAGGTTACAGGTAACGAATATCTAGATATATATGTGTTTTTGAAAGAACATACTGGAGAACAGTTTACGAAAAAAGAATTGATTAAAATGTCTAAATATTGCGAAACCCCAGTAGATACAGCATTAAAAAATTTAGCTGTACGAAGACTTATAATTAAAGATAGAGACAACGCAGGGTCAAGAGTTACTTGGTTATACCACCATAGTAAAATTTGCGATAATATGGAAGATTAATGAAATCACACATTACAGACCCAGCTATGTTTGGGTTGTGGTTAGATAGTCATAAACAATTATCAGAAAGTACTAGAACCATGTATATTAGTTCTCTTATATCTTTTCTTAAAAAAAATCCAGAAATAGATAAACTTGATACATATAACGAGTTTATTATAAAAACATGTATAAAGAAACGTAGTACACATTTTTATACAGTTCTACACGATTATATAACTTTTAAGATAGAAGACGCTTCGTTAAGAAGAGTATTATTAGATGGGTTAATACGACCAGACATAAAAATGGATATTTTTAGAGAACGAAAATATATATCAGAAGAGAAAATAATAGACGTTATAAATAATCTAGCCGATATTAAACATCGAACTATTGCACTTATTCAATCAATGACCGGTGTTCGAGCTGGAGATATAATGAGACTTAAAAAAGGTCTTATTATGCCAGAAGAGTATGAAGGTAAACCTGTATTAAAACTCAGTTTAACTGGGAAAAGAAAGAAACGTAATGTTGTTTTTATACACGACGAAGTCGCACAATCTCTTATTATGTATTATATTACTGAAGTTCTGCCTAGCCGAAGTACGTTTGACGAATACTATTTTATAGATTTCGGTAGTAGAAATAAACGTCGTGGGGATATAACAAACCATTTTAAGATGTATAAAATGAATTATAATTGGTATTGGGGCGATCTTAAACAAGCGCTTGAAAATAGTGGTGTAGACAAAGATATGTTTGCGACACACGATTTCCGTAGATGTTTTGCGCGTAGGGCATGGGAACGATATAAAGACATACACGTATTACAAAGTTTACTTAGTCACCAGGATCCTAAAACTACACTTAGATATTTAACCCAAAGTGGGTTAAGAAATATTGATTATCATAAGGATATGCAAACGCAATAACAAAGAATAGTTATATATATAAAGGAGTACCCACATAATAAACATTGATATAATATGATAATTGAACTCTTTATATTCTTCGAGATTGTCACTGTCGGGTTGTTTGTACTTTCTTTCTATGAAAGAAAAGAACTTCTGTGGGCACTAACCTTAGTATTATCTGCAATAATGGCAATTAATAGTTTTTTTGTAGAGAAAACATATTATATATTTAATGGTAGTACTGCATATGTACCAACAGTAATATCTAACTCTTACCCTTATATAGCAACAATAAACATTTTATTTTTCTCATTGTCTATGTTGTTTATGTTATATGGTATTTTCGCAAATAGATTAGAAAAAAAGCAAGAAGAAGGATTCTAAGTGGTGTTAAATGTGCATAAAAAAACACATATATTGGTTGGTTTTATAATGGGTATGCTATGTTTAGGTTTGATAGGTTGTGAAACCGGAATGCCTCCGGGGAATATTAATATAAACAATACTTTTAATAATGCCACGATTGTATATAATACAACAAACATTAATATAACAAATGTGTATAACATAACAAACATATCAAACTATTATAATATAACAGGTACAACGGTCGGCGGAAACAATTCACAAATTCAGTTTAATGATAATGGTAATTTAAGTGGTGATATTGGGTTTACATATAATAAAACATCTAAAACTGGATATATTAATGGTTCTATAATATGTACATTAAATGGTAGTGTTTGTAATTTAACTGGTCCGCAAGGGCCAAAAGGAGAAAAAGGAGACCCCGGTACTCCAGGATTACCAGGAAGTAATGGTATAGACGGTATTAACGGAACAAATGGTATTAACGGAACAAATGGTATTAACGGAACAAATGGTATTAACGGAACAAATGGTATTAACGGAACAAACGGAGCAAGTTATAACCAATCTCTTAATACTACGGATAATGTTCAATTTAATAATGTAACCGCTAATAATTTTATTGGACATATAAATGCTTCTTATGTAGACAATGCCCCGTGGGGAACAGGAAGTTCTAACGTCAATATGTCTAACATTTATAATAAAACAGAAATTGATGAACAACAACAATCACAAAACGATACAATTATTGCAAACAATAATTCTGCTGCGCAAAAACTAACTTCTGTTGATTGTGGTTCAGAATATTTGTACAATGTCACATTTAATGGTAGTTATAAATGTCGTCCCGCTGGAACTGGTAGTGGTGCAAGTTATAACCAATCTCTTAATACTTCTGATAATGTGATGTTTAATAACGTCACCGCAGCAAATTTTATAGGGCACATTAACGCGTCATATGTAGACAACGCACCTTGGGGTACCGGTTCAGGAAATGGTTCCAGCGATGGTAACTATTCGCAATATACAAACATATCAAACTTACCAGTTAATACTACAACACTAAAAACAACTGATGGTTTTTTAGATATAGTATTATCATTTTTTACAGATTTGTTTTATACCAAACCTGAAGTGTATAATACGTCGCAAATAGACAATAAACTACCTACTTGTCCTCCGGGACAATATCCAAACGGTGGCGTGTGTTCCACTCCCGCAGGTGCGGGTGGAGTTGTTAATAATTTAGCCGCAACAACTCTTATAACAACAACTACAACAACACAAAATATTGATAGTAGATTGTTTTCCAATATGGCAGCAACAATGTTTTTTAGTTACAATAGTTATTATAACCAATGCTTATTAGACAACACAACTTTAATTCGTGATATTAATAATATCACAAGCGTAAATCAAACGTGGCTTAATAATACAATACAGAATTATCCTTTTAATAATGTTTCATACTTTAAATTTTTAAATAATATTAATATGACAGATAATAATATAACAAGAGTATCTAACATTAATCCAATGGGTAGTCCTTTAACTATTGGTGGTAATGTTACTATTAATAATAATGTTTACGTAGGTAATATAACATATCTCGACACTTATTGGGATGATGTAGCAACTCCAGGAACTAGTTTTGCAAATGGAATAAATGCACCAACAATGACAGATTGGAACGATACTATAATTCGTATTCCTTGTTTTGCAGGTTCAGTACAAAACGATTTTGTTTATGGTTCTTTTGAATTACCTCATAGTTGGAAAGAAGGTAGTGAAGCAGAAATGCACGTTCATAGTGCTAAATCAACAACTGCAGTAGGCAACTATACTTTTAATCTTCGATATTTAATAATGAATGTAAGTGGTGGATACTCTAAATATGGAGAAACAAACATTACTGTAATAACAGGAGATAAATGGGTAGATGTGCTTAGTGATTTAACTGTAACTAATATTGATATGTCTGGTTTTGCAACAGGAACACAAGTTTCATTTAGATTTGAAAGAGAACAAAATGACCCACTTGATAATTATGGTGATTGTGTTGGTGTAAAACAAATATCAATGCATTTTCAATCTGATAGTCCAGGAAGTAGAACAGAATACGTAAAATAAGGTGAATTATGAAAAAAATAATACTATTTTTAATATTCATTTGTTGTATGAGTTATATATTTGCAGATACTACTATTTCTGTATGTACTTATAACGTAACTACTTCTGGTAAATATAATTTAACTGCAACTTTGACTTGTCCTGTAAATGCTATTAATGTAAAAGTATCAGATGTAGAAATTAATTGTCTTGGTAATACTATAAATTTTGGTTCAGGTGGTGCAGCAAATACAAATGGTATTTATGCAATTAATACAACAGTTACAGCAAAATCTAATTTAACAATTAAAAATTGTATAATATCAAGAAACTCAACAGTGTTAGCAAACAATTACGGAATTTTCTTAGCAAACTTTTCATCTTCATATATTTTCAATAATACAATTAGTACAAATGGTACAACAGATAATTATGGTATTTATATCATTCAATCAGATTATACTAGAATTGATGGAAATATATTAAGAGCAAAAGGTTCAACAACAAATAATTATGGTATCTTTGTTGCTAGAGGGAATGATTACGTTAATATAACATCTAATACTATAACATCAGCAGGTACAACAGGTTCAACAGATATATTTTTCGCAGTAGGTACAGAACCGACTTCTAACATATTAGTAAAAGGAAACAATTTACAAGCAAAACTAGGAACAACGGCAGGGTATAATATTTATATTAATGCAAACGTAACTTCTTTAATTGTAAGAGATAATAATATGTCAGTACTAGCAACAGGTGCAGGAACTGCAGTATCCGTTTATTCTTTAGGAGTAGCTGGTTCTAATACTGATAATAATGTTTTCATTAATAATACTCATGATGTAAGAAGTACTGGAGCAGGTACTAATTATATTTATCAATTTGGTGGTAATAATAATTTTAATAATATTACCGATAATACTGGATTTGTAAACGGCACAGCCTCAGTATCAGCAGTTTATGGAATAGGAACAGCAGTACTTCCAATTTATAATATTAATATTTTAAGAAATAAATTTGATGTTAATTCAACAGTAGCTTCTAATCACGTTATTTATTTAACAGCGAATTTAAATAATACAAACATATCTTATAATAATCTATCTAGTACAGGTGGTACTACTCCAAATTATGGTGTTTATATTCTTGGTACTACTGCATTAATCGCACAAAACAATGATGTTTCTTATAACAGAATAAACATAACTGCATCTGGTGCAGATGCAACAGGTATTTTAATTTCTACTAATGCAGATAATAATAACGTAGTTGGGAATACTATTAATGTAGCAGGTACAACTACTTGTGACGGAATAAGATTTCTAGGAACTACATTAGTATCAACTGCTAATAATTTTGTAAGTAGCAATACTGTTTATGGACGAGGAACTGGTGGAAGAGGAATACATTCCACAATTAATACAGACGGAAATACAATAACTAATAATAATCTTTTCATAGGAAATGCAACATCTTTAACATTAAATCTTGGTGTTTATGTGTTTGGTTCTACAATGCACTCTAATAATAATATAATTACAGGAAATAATATTAGAACTCTTGGAACGGGAATTACTAATAATGGTATATTTGTATCAACAAATGCCAGTAATAATTTAATTCAAAATAATATAGTTAATATGACAGCAGGTGGTGCAGGTACTTCTTATGTAATACAAATACTAGGTACTGCAGGATTTCCAGCAGATGGAACAATAATAAATAGAAATAATATTACTTGGAATTGTCCTTTACTTTGTATGGGGATATATGCAACTTCTAACGTACATTATATTAATATTACAAACAACAAAGTTAGAAATGATAAATTTACAGCAAATGGTGGAAGTACAGGACAAGGAATTTCTGTTGTAGGTTCTACACTAGCAACACTTAATGTTACTGATGTAAGAATAATAGGAAACGATGTTTTTATTGATGCAAATTCAACAGCAACAACTGTGTATGGTGTTCAAGTATCTACTTCAATAGATAGAGTATTTATTAATAATAATGTGATTGTAGTTAATGGTTCATCAGCAGGATATGGTATAATTCATATATCAGCAGTAGCATCACCAGGAAATGATTTTACTATTACATTTAATAATATAACTACTTATGGAACAGCAGGTTCTAATAATGCTATTTTGTTTTCAACTACTTTAAGTAGATTTACTATAAATGATAACATTATTAACGCAGGTATAGGTGGAACTACTTTAAATAGAGGTATAATGGGGACAGGTCTTGCTAACACAACAATAGGTCCGGGATATATTCAAAGAAACAAAATTTATACTTATGGTTCTGGAATTACTAATGATGCAGTTTATTTAGCTACATCATATAGTAATGTAAATATAACAGATAATTTATTGATTGCACAAGGTTCATCTACCAATGGAATTGTAGTTACTGGTGTTGCACTTGGTAATATGGAAAATTATACAATCATTAATAATATAATTAATGTTACAAATAATACGGCACTTGGAACAAATGTAGGAATAAATTTAATTTCAGCTATATATAATCATTATGTGTATAATAACACTATAAGAGTTTATGGTACTACTTCAAATAAAGGAATTATAATTATAGGTGTTGCAGCACTTCCAGTTAATAATAATATCATTGATAGTAATAATGTTGGTGTTTATACTCCATTAGCAGGTGGAGCAACAACTTACGGAATAGAATTATCTGCGATGTGTGATAATAATAGAGTTACTAATAATATAATAGACGCAACAGGTACAGCAACTTTATCTGGAATACATTTACTTAGTGCAGTTACAACACCTTGTAATTATAATGTTATTGATAGAAATAATATTACTATGGTTGGTGGAACAACTGGTAACTATGGAATATACGAATCTAACACTTGGCATTATTCTAATATAACAAACAATAGACTTAATTTAAACGCAGGTACTACTGGTCCAATAGGAATAGTTATGCTAGGAATTGAAGGTGACCCGTCAATAGATAATAATATTGTAGAAAATAATAATATTCAAGTTTATAGCGGAACAACTACAACTTATGGAATATCAATGTCTACAAACATTCAAAATAATATAGTAAGATATAACAATTTTAATATTAGTGCAGACACAGAAGCAACAGGATTTTATTTTATTGGTGTTGCTGATGGGGACACTAATAACAACTTAATAACTTTTAATAATTTTACTTCTACAGTAACAGGTTCTGCTGGAATGGGTGGAATTATGGGATATACAATGGATAACAATACAGTATCTAATAATAGATTTATTATAAATGATAAAACTATTGGCTGGGGAATAGAAATAATATCTTCATCAGCAAATGATATGGGTACTAATTATATTAACGATAATTATATTTGGGTAAATTCAAGTGGAAATGGTAATACTGTTAGAGGTATTTATGGAATTGCCAATGTTAATAATTTTGAGATTTATAATAATAACATAATAGTTTATACAAACAAAACATCAGAAGGTATTTATTTTATTGGTTCTACTAATCCAGTTACAGATAATAAAATTTATAATAATTCAATAGTAATAGAAGGACCACAAACAGGTGCTGCAGCAGTTACTGGATTAGTTGGAATAAGATTAAACATTGGGGTTAATGGTAATAATATATCAAATAATTACATTTCAACAAAAGGTAGAGCAGCAGGATATGGTGTTAATATTATAACTTCTGGTGACAATATAGTTTATAATAACAAAATTGTAACTATGGATACAACAAATACTAGTGCAGCAATTTATATTGTAGGTAATTCTAAAAGAAGTATAATAGAAAATAATCTTATTGATGACGCGGATGGAAGTGCTTTTAGATTAGATTACGTAGGTTTCCCACCAGACGATACTATAATTAAAGGTAACACAATAAACAATGTTAGTATGTTTGATTTGTATGTAGTAAATACTGCAATTAAAAGTATAGATAATCTACAAATCATAAATCAACATTTAAACGATTATAATTTCACGTTAAGTGGTACAAGTAACTTAATTATAGAAAATACAAGTACAGGTAAAATACAATTCTCACAAAATATAATTGGTTATGGTGTAAATTTATCAAACAGAATAAGACTAGGACCTAATAATCTTAGCATAGATACTTCTGATGGCGTAATAATTTGGAATAAATCCGCAACACTAACTTTTTATAATGTGCCTAGTTTATCATCTCCTGCAGCATATAGAGATGGAGAACTGTGTACTGGAGGTATCTGTGGAACATTAACTTATTTAGGTAATAATGTATATACATATACAGTTACAGGCTGGAGTAGTTATTCAGTATCACAAGATTTTGGTATCTTTAAAACACCTTGTACTATTTGTCATACACTTCAATGTTTAGCTACTTTTAATACAAACAGTAATACTACTTGTATAGAATTTGATTACATATTAACTAACTTAGAAACAACATTTAAGATGGGTGGAAACGCAGGACTAGTTATGAACACTACAGCTTGTGACCCAGGAACTAGTATAGCAGTATCATCAGGTGGTAATTTATGTGATTGGATGAGAGGAGTTATTGATTCAAGACATGCAACATTATCCAATACTAGTTTAAATAGAACATCAACTTATATGGGTGGAATTGCTAATAATACAATCAACTCAACAACAATAATAGTGACGGGGTAAATATATATGAATAAAAAAATAATAGTGGGCATAGTAGTTATAATTAGTCTTATTTTAGTAATAGGACTTATATTTGCTATAAAAGATAAATTTAAAACACAAGATGTTATAACAATAGAAAAAGTTGTTTGTGAAAATGATTTTGAAACTAATCGTGGAGTAATTAATAATTTAATATATTCATTAAACAATCCACAAAACCAACCAAATAAACCAAGAATATTAGAAGAAAAAGAACAATTATATAAATTAACAGTTTGTGTATTATCACAACAAAACAGTACACATAAAATTATTGGATTAGAAAATATAACAGAAGAATTATATAATAGAGAAATTGAAATGTCTACACCACCAACGGATAAAATCAAATATCCTGAATTGGTTATTACTGAATAAGGTTGAAAATATGAATAAAATAACGTGGGTATTTATTTGTATAATATCTATAAACATATGTTTCTCATATAGTATTTCTGATGTATATACATTAGTTAATCCTACATATACAACAAATGATACATGTGTAGAAGATTGGGTACAAAGTTATAGTCTTTGTACAAACGAAACAGAAGTTTTGTATTACACCGATATCAATAATTGCAATACCACAATAGATTTACCAATAGATAACAGTACACTAAAAAGTTGTAATACTAAACCTAATGAAAAACTTATTTTACTTATAGTAGGATTTATAGGAATATTTGTGTTTTTAGCGATACTTTTAATATTGTGTTTTGGATGAAAAACGAAACAATATATATATAAACTACTAATACTTATATTATAGATGATATAAAATGGTAAATTACGAATTAAAACAAGAGAATTTTACATTAACAACATTGAAAGCAAACGATGATAAACATGCTTGGGACATACTTAAACGTATGGGTATCCGCAATAGAAGTAAAACACTTAAACTTATCAGAATTGATAATGACGAGGTACAACAATGGTGAATAAAAATATTAAGAACGCGAAAGATACAATGAAATTAGGAATAGGCAGTATGGCTGGAATGGGTGCTATCGGTGCTATGTCTACAATGCCAGGAATGCCTAAAAACAACGTTGCTGGGATAGCTAGTGCCGGTATTGGATTAGCCAACGTTGGACAATTAAGCAAGACTGGTATGGATTTAGCGGGTTCTATGGGATCCAGTAGTAAGAAATCTAAATTAACTAAACATAAAATGTGGTAATTAATCATTGTTATAATATATTATAACGGAAAGGTAAACCTATGGTAAAAATGTATTCGGTAGTTCTAAGAAAATCTGTGGACATCCCAGAAAAAGATATTAAGTATGTTAAAAAAGGCGGGCGTAATATGATGCAAGGAACTTATATGGCAAACGGGGTCAAGAAAGTTGCTACTCAATTTTGTGCAGCAGGAAAAGGTAAGTAAAATGAAAACTACTAAGCCCAAGAAAACAAAAAAAGTTTCTAAAAAGAAGAAAAAATAAGTCCTAAAAAGACTTATTTTATTTATTTTTCTAAGAATACCCTATAAGAAACACAAACTATTTAAATAACCTTTACTTATTATATTTATTATGGTAAAAATAACTTATATACATAATGACGTAAAAGATGTGGATAGAATGCAAAAAGAGTATTACAAACAACATCAAGACAAATTTCCTAATATTGTAGATGTTTGGAAAGTTGATAAAGATAGACATCTTAAAGAAATTGAATTGTCTTCACAATAATACTCAAAATATATTCATAACTTATGGTAATTACTAAAAAAGATAGAAAACGTAAAGGTAGAAGAATTACTGTTATATACCACCCGAAAGAAGAACCGTACGAAGAAGTTTATTGGGACGATTGGCGTGATAGACGTGATGGACAACGGAATCTTACTGATAGAAGTTTAATAAGAACAGAAAATTCACACTTTTCAAAATATTATAATGTAGAACAAGATAATAAAAAACTTAAAAAATTAGTAAAAATACGTGGGCTAAAGAAAAATGTTAGAAACAATATGTAAAGACAATTATTTAAATACTGTGTATGATAAAGAATTCGGTACTATGTATTTCTGTACTGCTAAAATACCGTGTACACATCAAGCACATCTTGGTTTATCAATAAGTGTTTGTGATATAAAACAAATGTCAGATTCATTAATAAAATATTTTCATTATGAGAGGTCTAAAAAAAATGGTTGATATTAAACAAGCCGCGGAATGGATGTTGGAAGGACATCTTATTAAACGAAAAAGTAAAGAGTTTCTTATTGTATACGATTATAATAAACCTGAAGAAGAGTTTGGACTTAACATTGATGATTTACGTGCTAATGATTGGGAAATTAATAAACGTAAATTCGCGCCGGTTAAGGCGGACTATATTATGTACATCTTTGCTAATAAAAAACATAAAATGTCTCCTGGTAAATTAAGTAAAATGGTTGCTGATGGCGCCTGTTTCGGCGCACTTAATACAGATAAAGAAACAGTTAGACAATGGATCCAACAAGGTTTTAATAAAACTATATTTGAAATCATGGATGAATATCAATTAAAAGAAATTCAGCATAACCTTATCAAATTAGGTGTTGAGAGTTATATTATTCTTGATAAAGATGCTGATGTTAATACTGCGCTCGGTGTACAAATTGTTGATAAAAATAAATATAAAGAATTTTTTGATAAATATAAATTATATAAAAAAGTATCTTTATTTGATAAAATTAAAGAATTTTTTAGTAAATTTAAAAAGAAAAAGGACGAATACAAATGAAACCAGAAATAAAAATTAACGGACAATTCCCTGATGGGTTACGTATAACAATAGAAAAAATGGAAGTGTTGGTAGATAACAATAAACAAGTATCATTGTTTTTAGATTTGTTCGACAAATTTCAATTAGAAATCGATAAGAAAATAAATAAACCATTTCAAGAAGAACTTGCTAATATGTTAAGAGAAAAAAATAGTTTCCCTATGTTAGACGGACAAAAACTATCCGATGCTATAGATAATACTACTTTCAAAAAAGTTAAATTAACTACTAAGGTAATTAAGAAATGAAAGAAAAAAAGTTAGAAGAAAAAATTGAAGAACTCGATCAATGTTCCGCGTGTCAGAACTCTAACCATTCAGTATTAACAATATATTCGTGTGATAGAGATGGTGTATGTCCATTAAAAACGTTTTATTTTAATGATATACTAAAACAAAGGTAATGATGTATGACAACTAAAATATATCCTGGAGTTAAAATTGAAGGTAATAAAGTACAACAAAGAACTTATTCTCAACACCAACAAGATATGAAAGATAAAATTGTATGGATGCAAATGTTAGAGAAAATGACTCTACAAGAGAACGCAGTATCGTTAATAGATAAAATAAGAAAATACTATTCTACAGAAGAAAAAATGTCAAGAGAACTGTTTAATTCGTTTGTTGAAGAAACTGCAAAAGAAGTTAAACACATGGAATTTAAAAAAATGAAAGAAAAGATTAAACAATAAGAAACAATATATATATAAATAGGTAATACATACTATATTATACTTATATTTATTTGGTGAGAAAAACAAATGATAACAACAACATTCAGTAATTGTATAATGTACTTACTGACAAGTCTCACTACATCCAATAATTCAACATTATTGGCGATGTGTGATTAATCACACTGTTGTTGTTATAAAATTTCTACAATTTTTATATAACCCTTATTAAAATTTTCTAACAATAACGGTTATAACCATATACAGCGATACAAAATTGGATTTTTGGAGTGGCTCATAACCATTATAAGAGAAGGTTCGATTCCTTCTCGCTGTATTTTTTATTATTATGGCTATGTAATATAAAGGTATTATATCTGACTGTTAATCAGAAAATATGGGTTCGATTCCTATCGTAGCCGTATGACAGTATGCCCCGAATCTGGTAAGGGAATCGTTTGCTAAACGATGTCAGACCTGACAATTGGGTTCAAATCCCAATACTGTCGCCATGCGCGGGTACTAAATTGGAAAATAGAATGGGTTTAGACCCCATGTGATAAGTTCACTGTAAGAGTTCGAATCTCTTTCCGTGCATTAGTTATACCGGATTGGCAGAGTAGTCAAATGCGGCAGACTTAAGATACGATATATCAAACTGCAATCAAGTTTGACTATATGAGTAATCTGTTACCCGTAGGGGTTGCGAGGGTGCAAATCCCTTATCCGGTATTTTTATTTGGTAAGGTACGGAAATGGTAAACCGCTTCCGCTTGAGACGGAATGTTGTGAATAACATACGCAGGTTCGAGCCCTGCCCTTATCGTTTAGAAATGTGTCTATAAGCCAATTGGTAGACTACCTCGTTTGCACCGAGGACGCTTCGGGTTCGAATCCCGATAGATACACCATTGTCATCGTAGCTCCAAAGGTAGAGCGGTCGGCCTGTACCCGACAGGATAGGGGTTCAAACCCCCTCGATGGCTTTTCGGCTCGTTGGACAAATAGTAAGTCGTTTGGTTGCAACCCAAAAGAATATGCGTGCGAATCGCATACGAGTCTTAATAGAATGACAATATATATAAATAAGTTGTTTCATATAGGTATATTATGTTAAACTTAAATCATAAACAACAATATTGGAAGGAACGAGGCAACTCACAGATAATTAGAGTGATTCCCGGGTTCTTTATAGATAACCAATAGTTACGTTGTTATGATTCAAATTCTATAAAAAAATATTAAATAAACAATACCCCACAACATTTGGGTCATAATATATGTAATAATTGGAATTCTATATTGTTTATGTTTAAAAGATGTACTGTTCGTTCAACAGTTAGGATTATGGGTTTACACCTCATAGATACCCGTGCAATTCGGGTACAGTATATTAGAATATGCGGTTGTAGTGTAGTCGAGCCAATCACGTCGTGCCTTCGCCACGAAGACTTGGGTGCGAATCCCAACTACCGTATTTATGTGGTATTAGTGTAATCTGGTATCACCAGGCGTTTGGAACGCTTTAATGCCGGTTCGAATCCGGTGTACCACATTGGCTGAGTAGTATAATTAGATAGTACACAAGATTGTCGATCTTGAGAAACGGGAGCATAACCCGTCTCAGTCGTATATACAGGGTTAGCTTAACGGTAAAGCAAAGGTCTTATATACCTTCGAGTACGCGTTCAAATCGCGTATCCTGTATTCGTATCGCTGTAGCTTAATGGTAAAGCATTTGCCTGATATGTAAACGAGTGTGCGTTCGAATCGCACCGGCGATATCATAGGCGTGTAGTATAACTTGGATTAGTACACGAGTTTTCTAAACTCGTTATATGGGTTCAAATCCCGTCACGCTTGCGGACGTGTAGTGTAACTTGGATAACATATTCGGTTTCGACCCGAAAGAATTTGCGTTCAAATCGCAACACGTTCATACGGATCGGTAGCTCCAATAAGTTAGAGCAAGGGACTTTTAATCCCGAGGTTGTGGATGCAAATTCCACCCGGTTCATTTAGTAAATAGGGTATGAGACTGACGGAATGGTCGCGAGTCTTTGGAACTCGAGGAACCGGTTCAATTCCGGTATACCCCATATGGTAGAGGTCGTTCAACGATAGGATAAGGGTTTGTGACACCTTTGAAGCGGGTTTAACTCCCGTCCTTTACCCCATATATGTCAATGTAGCTTAACCTGGGAGAGCAACTGACTGAAGCTCAGAAGACGAGGATTCAAATTCCTCCTTTGACATTTTTATATTTAGAGGATAACCAATGGAAAAAGAAAAAAATAATTACGAAACATATCGTAACCAATTAAGTAAAGAAGAATATTTTAAACGATTTAAAACTGAAGACGCAGAAAAAATCGGTGACGAATTAAAAGAAGACTTGTATCAGAAATACATTGTGAAATGTATTGTCTTCAATAGAGATAATTTCAAATGTCAAAACATTAATTGTAAAGCTCCCGATAGTCCATTAACAATGCATCATGTTAAATGGCAAAAGAACGGTGGTAAAGATAGTCAACGAAATTGTGTTATATTATGTATGAGTTGTCATAAAAATTATCACCGAGGAAAATTTATAATAACTTTTAACAATAATGAAAAATTACCACAACATATCAAAGGACATACTTTCAGATTAGAAAAAGCAGATGAAGTTGACTGGAAACAAATTAAAAACGATATGAAAAAAATTAGAAAACAATTGAAATATTCAACAAATGTTTCAAAAGGAATCTGGTATAAAATTGAATGGAGTAAAGTAGAACATTTAATGAAAATATTAGAAGAATGGTTAAAAGAATATTAATTTTTTATTTTTGCACTGTTGGTGATAACGGTATCATGCGGGACTTCCACTCCTGATTTGCGGGTTCAAATCCCGTGCGGTGCATTTTTATCTATTGGTAGAACAACAGCTTAGTTCAGTGGGTTGTAACCCCATTAATCCGTGTGCAACTCACGGCCAATAGACCATTTGGAGTAGTAGTGTAACGGGAACATGTCAGATTCCAGACCTGAAGACTGAGAGTTCGATTCTCTCCTATTCCATTTTTTTAATTTTCTTTATTATTATAATAACTAAAAGAAATCCAACATATTAAATATAATATACAAACTAATCCTGTCAATATATATGCTTTAATTTCAGAATATTTTGTTATTTCATCTATATATTCTTTATTTTTAGCATAGTAAGAATATTCATAATACCCAGCACTATTATTCTTTGCAGTAAACGGATCAACCAAAATACACGTTTCTGATTTATCTTCTATAACATAATTCTTATAGTCTATCTGGTGTGATCGTTCGTGTATAAATACAGAAAACGATACTACTCCTACTGTTAAGAAAAATATTAATATAACATTGGATATATGTTTCAATAGTTGCATTGTTATACCCCGCTCGTTTTAAATATTATCATCGTTAATACTAATAATCCAATTAAAATATATAATAGTGTTTTATCCTCACCCATATTTATTTCACTCTTTTGAAACAATCCACACCGATACTTAATTTATCTTTTCCATATTTACCAACATGAATAATATTAAACGCATCATATTCTTTATCTAATTTTTGTTTCTTAATTTCTTTTAATACACTTTCTCCCATTTTATTATGTTTAATAAACTCATTTAGTGTTTGAAAGTTTTTTAATTTAGTAATATCTTTAGGTTTATCTATTTCAATGTCATAAGTATTAACCAAAGTATATCTATCTTTTGAAAATATTATCCAATTATTATATATTTCTGTAGGATTAATAGGTATATCATAACATACTTTTGGGTTCTTTTTTATAATAGGTTTTAATCTATCACGTTTCTTTAACATATTATCTACCTTCTTTAACACATTATCTTCCTTCTTGTTTACCATATAGTTCCTCCACTGTATCGCTCTGCCATATTTCTTTAGTATCTATATCTTTAAATGTAAGTCTTCCTTTCCAACCCGCTCCTGTGTCCATGCAGCATAAATTAACTATATTAATAGGTACATCTCCAACATGGGTGTGACCTATATACACTTCGTTGTATGTTGGTAATTTTATATTTGTACCACGTAACTCGTTATGTGTACGTAATATTCTTGCAGTATCTATTATACTCCTATCCCACATTAAATAACCACTATCGTTTAATTCTATTGGTTTGGTTGTGTCATAACCACCATGAACAAATAATCTGTTTTGGTTATCAACATAATAGTATTCTGCACGTTTTAATAGGGTTTTGTGTGCTTCAGGTACGTTTTTATTATTGTCACCATAACTTTGTATGGTTGCTTTACCACCCTGCTCGTACCATGACCTATAACTAAACTCGTCCTCATGTTTAAAAATATTACCTTTATACATCCACTGTATGCACCAAAAATCATGGTTCGCCATTACATAAATTAGATGTTTAATCTTTAATAATTCATCAAAACATTCTTTTGTTTGTGGTAAACCATCACATGTGTCTCCTAAACAAATTAAAGTATCTTCATCGTAGTTAAAACTACTTCGTTTTAAGCATTGTTTTAGTGCTTTGAAGTTTCCATGTACATCGGCTGTTACTATCGTTCGCATTTTTTAAACTCCTTATTAAGTTTATCCATTTGTTTATAATATGTTATTTCATCCATTCTATAAAAAGTAGTGTGACCTAATTTATCAGTCATATAAAAATATATAACATCAAAACCGTCATTGTAAGTTCTATATATTTTACCATTATCATTAACATCTAATCTGTTTTTAATTAAAACCTTAATAGAGTTCGTCCAACTATCTACCCAATTTTCTGCTCCAAAAGCATCAAAGTATTGTATTTTAGTTAGGTTCATTTTGTAACCCATTTAATTTCTTAGTTCTTTCCCATACAGTTACTTCTCTATCGTTCATAATATAAGTAACTCGTAATATTCTATGCCACGGAATATTAACTTCTTCATCATTATCATGTTTAATAATAACACTAAAATTATCTTTAATACTAGTTAAATATCTTTCAAATGTAATAGGTTTTAAATCTTTTGATATATTATCCCAATACCAAAACACTATTAGTTTTTTATTATATTTTTCACTATACTGAATTTCGTTTAAAAACAATCTTATAGTTTTCATTCTTAATTACCTTTCAAAGTACCATGTGTCTGAACATTTTGGTTCATCGTTTAGTATTACTACAGACCATTTTAATTTTGTTATTTCAACTTTGTCATAAGTAAACAAATTACTACTTTTTGCTTCTTTCTCTAACGAATCTGCCAGTTGTCTTAATTCTTCTATTGTTGTTGTGATAGATTGACGCCTTCGTTGAATTTGTTTTTCTAACGACTCGCTATGTTTTAATAAGTTTCTGACATTACTTCTTTTACATTTGTCACAACCACTAGGATGTTTTGCAGTACTTTTAAATATATTACCGCAACGTTTACATGTTCGCATTCCCATTATTATCAAACCTTACCATCATACCACGAAAATAATATTCCTATAGTTATTACGCCAACAATCCCAGACACAAAACAATATATTATATGATAATCTGCCGAAACTCTTGCTATATTAAACGCGTATACAAATGATACTACTGAACATACAGCAACAGCACTCCAAAGTAATAACCCCAATTCTATACACACAAGGTTTATTTTTTTCGTGTGTAACAATTCATAAAGGTCTTTACGTTTACTTTTTTTATAAAACATTGTATTATTAATTATAAATAATATTATAGATAGCGTTACACTAATTCCAACGTACCCCAACCAATGAGTTATATAATACAAACCAAACCCAATACCCATTATACCAACTATACTACCAATAAAAAGTCCTTTTGATTTTATAAGAAATTCTTTTAGTGTGATAGGTTTTTCATATTTATCATAATATTGTTCTTTTGTTAATTTCTTTTTATCTCGTTGTCTTAACATAACGTCCTTTTTCATTCATTCATCTCCGTTTTTTATAGATTCTCTTCTTTAGTTTACTATTTGCCCATTTTTGGTTCGCCCATAAATATAAATAAACCACTACGGTGCTTCCTATTACTATTCCTATAATCTTTATATTCTTTATAATCCATAACATAAGTGGTACAAACAACTGAACTACAAATATAACTGTGCCTAAAGTAATTAATCCCATAATAACAAACATAAAACTTAATACCTTCATAAAAAATATAGATGGTTTCGTATATGGTTTTTTAAACTCGGACTCTTTAAAAAACTCCCTTTTTAATAAATGGTTAAACATAATTTCTATTAATATTATAAAAATTATTGTTGTTATAATCCAATGAGTATAAATAAACCCTTGCGCAGATATAGGTGTACCTTCATTACTACCCAAAAACCATACAAAAAAATTAAACATTTTCATTCATCTCCTTCATCCATTTCTTTTATTAATTTTTTTATTAATTCGTTTTTATGTATTTTATATTCTATAAATGTCTTCGGGTGTTTTTCCATTAAAAAAAGTCTTAATATTTGATAGTTGATAACATCCATTTTATTAAACCCTTTAATGGTCCCGGACATTATTAAATGTGTAATAAAACTATCATGAATTTTATTATGACAATCTTCACAAACATATATTTTCAATTGTTTTATTTCATTATTATCTTTATTAATCATTTTAGTAACGTGTTGCGGTACTAGATGATGTTTAGTCAATGTAGGAAATTCCTGCCAACATAGTTTGCATTTTGCCATATATTTACATCTCTGTTCTTATTTTTTCTTTTCTACTATTGATATATACATTGTATATCTTATATACTGAATTTTTAATTTTATAATTACTGCCATTGTCGAAAAAGATTCGTCTACTATTACCAGGAATGTTTTTTATACTAATAATTCCTTCGTGTTCTCTACAACGTCTTTCGTTCTTTCTTTTAACTACTTCTATTGTCCGTTCCATTTTCAGTCACCTTTATTATATGTTTTATCTGTCCATTTTTTGTTGTAATATACAATTATACAAAACAATCCAATTACTATAATAGTAATTACACCTGTTTTTATATTACTAAATGTTTTAATTAACACCATTATTATTAAACTTAATATTCCTACCATCTCAAAATAACAGGCAAATGCAAATATTTTTAATACTCCTATAATACTAAACGGGTATTTTTGTATAACCCTTTTAAATTTATCATTCCTTTTAATTGTTTCTAAATCTTTAGTAGAATTCATTTCTAGAATAAACCATCTATAAATCAATTCCATTGCAATTAATCCTAATCCAAATAATATCCATAACCCTATCTTCTCATTCATCATTCAATCAACTCCACGTTTTTAATAATTTGAAAAAAAAAAATTAAAGTGTTTTTGCTATTCTATAATTAAACCAAAATAGTGCAAATAATATTCCTAATCCAACTACTGCTCCACCAATTACTTTTAATAAGTCTAATAAACCATTAAAATTAATGTTTGAAAACAAATCAAACAAAAACATTGTTATTGGTATAACTAGTACAAAAGTTAAAAATTTCAATACTGACGAAGTTAAAAAATCAAAGTTTTTATCTCCTATATTTGTTTTCATTGCTTTTGCCGACAATAAAAACACAATTTCTGCAAACACTATTCCTACTATAATACTTGCTATTGTTATTGCTGTATTCATTTTTCATTCATCTCCATTCAATCTATATTAAAAAAATAATACTTATACTTAAGCAGTATAAGTTCCTCGTTTTTCTCTTTTAATTTCATTCTTTTTAACCATTAAATTTAATAAACTTCGAACTGCTGCTGTCTGTAACTTATCACTTGTTACTGTGTTCAGTTCCTTGTAAATCTCCTTCAATGTTATTGTTTGTTTGGTCTTCACCAATTCCATTATTTTTGTCTTCATTTAAATCGCCTCCAAAATTAAATATACTGTCTTGTCGTAATCTATTATTACCATAATCAACCCATTTTTTATCTATTTCAAACCCTATAAATTTTCTGTTTGTTTCTTTACAAGCAATCGGCACCGCCCCACTACCGCAAAAACAATCCAACACAACTTCATTTTCGTTCGTACTATGTAAAAGTATACGCCGAATAATATCGCGTGGTTTCTCGTGTGGGTGCGTCGATAGGTTATGTTGCACTACATTAAAATTTAATACATTAGGAAAATTATCAGTATTATATTTAGGTTTACCCTTTTCTAACACCAAGATAAGCTCGTGCTTGTTACGAAACCCATACCCCATACCTATATTACTTTTGTTTAATACTACTAACATACGTATATTATAAGTGGTATAACGCAAAACAAACTCGGTTAAAAAAGGATAATGTTTCCAATTAGTAAAATTATAAATAGTTGCATTCTTTTTAAGTACCCTTTGGGAATCAAAAAGTACTTGTAAATTCAATAAAGGATTCTCATTATTAACAATACCCTTATCCATCCGACCATAGTTACTATTATCACCATATGGTGGATCTGTAATTATACAATCAATACTTTCATCGTCTAATTGTTTGATTCCTTCAAGACAATCAATACAGTGTATTTTATTAAATAAGTCTTTTGTAGTCATCGATTCACCTTCATTAAAATAAAATAAAAAAATTAATTATAAATTTCTTCTTCTGTTACCGAATCTTCCGGGTATCCAATAATTTTATATATAGCGTTCTCATAAAAATTTATTGTTTGTGGTTCTTCCATATTCATATTTTCGTTTTCGTCCATTTTTAGTCACCTGTTATTTTGTTTGTTGTTATATTGTTGTAATAGATATGGATACTTATAAAGTTGTTGTTTCTATTAATTCTTTTTTCTATTTTCGCACATCTCTATAATTTCTAAATATTTTTTTCTATCGAGAGTTTCGTTATACTTTAAATGTTTTGTAACTTCAACTAATACATTAAAATATTTTCTAATCTTTTCATAATCAGTATCGTTTAACATATTTTGTTTTATCATATTTTTTCTCCATACGTGAAAAAATAAACAACACACAAGGATACAAGAACTCTTTTAATTATACGAGGTGAATCGGATTATAAAAAAGTACCCTTATATGTTGTTTACTTTGTTTTTATATAATATTTTTTCTGTATATATTAAGTGTTTTTTAACTGTGGTAAAGGCCTTAATAGTAAACCAACAATTACACTCATTACAATGAAACCTTTTGGTTGTAACTTTAACTATATCGTCCTTTAATGCAAACACTTTTATACTTTTACATATCGGACAACTAACGTGTTTTTTCATTTATTATCACTCATTAAATTGTTTACTGTTTTATCTTCATTGTCACAAACGCATTTATCTAATGATCTACCACAATAAAAACAATCGGTTTTTTCTAATTCGTCAGCAAAACTCATAGTTCATCTCCATATCAATATTAAAACAAATAATAATACGCATACTAACATTGATACCCTGGTAATAATGAAAATGTGTCGGTTTTTTTTTATGATTTTTTTAACTTCTGGGATTTGATATATGTCCCTGTTTTTATTCTGTTCTATATATTTACGGTTGTATAACATTATTTTAATCCTCAATACATATTATAATCATCTATAAGTTTTCGTAATATGTAATCTTCTCTTGTATGCCGTTTAATATGATATCTTAATCTTGAACTTGATATGTATTTTTTCGGGCTACCATATTTTTCGTTGTATTGCAATTGATATTGTCTATGTGTTTCAGACACGTTTTTAATATTTTGCTGGGTTAAAATATCTAAACTTTGTCTTGTTAAATTGTGTTCGGCATCTTTAATGTTGTCTATTGTAACAAAATTCATTTTAATACTCCTGCATAATTTTAACGATGCCTTCTAAATGCTCTTTTGTTAATACTTCCGTTTGCCAACTCTTTTTAAAATATATTTCTCCTTTAGTGGTCTTGTATAATGTACCAACTTTATTATTATCTAGCATATCCCAATAGTTTAATGTTTTTTCATATATGACAGTTCTTTCTTCTTGAAAAAAACCTTGTTTTATCTTCTCTATATATAGTTCCATTATTATCTAAACACCTTTTTTATTTTTCTTTCCATTTTATATAACCATGTTTTTTCACGTTCTGAATGATGTTTTAGATTATCTACGACGTAATTAAATATAATTTTTTCACATTGTTTGAAACTATAACGTCTATCGTAAGTATTGCTTATGTTTTCTAAATAAGTATTAAAACAATCATCTCTTAAATATTGTGGTAGTGTTTTATCTGTCAATAAATCTTCTATTCCGTTATATGTTGTTAATCTGCTCATTTTTTAATAACCTCTAATATATTTTAAACATAATTCTGATTTACCTATTCTTCTTTTAGTATAATCCTGTTCCATTTGATATGGAAACAATCCGTTTATATCTTGATTACACGCAGTTGGTAGTTTAGTCCATATCATAGTGTATAAATCTAATTTATGTTGTTCGCAATATTCTATAGCTGCGATTTGGTTCTTATGTTCTTCTATTTTCAATATGTCGTTTATCATTATTGTTTCACTTCCTTTTTATTCATCATTTTCTTGATACTTCTTTATTATT
>Ga0315272_10000010_pt1 | contig 95415 bp, 114 predicted proteins | sample C3_middle_MG_FD_203918 | JGI IMG/M metagenome (GOLD analysis project Ga0315272, IMG submission 203918) | Sediment microbial communities from Yellowstone Lake, YNP, Wyoming, USA - C3_middle | ecosystem: Environmental > Aquatic > Freshwater > Lake > Sediment | place: USA: Wyoming | collected...
GGGAGACCGTGCTCGACCCATTCCTGGGCACGGGCACGACATGCGCAGTGGCGAGGAGACTGGGCAGGAACTGCATAGGCTACGAGATAGACCTAGAGCTCAGGGAGGCGATAGAGGAGAGGTTAGGAATAAAATTTGAATCACTCGTGGAGTCCGATAGGGCGGAGATAATCGTAAGAGAAGACGCAAAAAGACTAAGGACGAAACTTAGGCATGAAATAGAGAAGAAACTTAATGAAAGGAGTCGATAATATGCAAACAAGCATTAACGACTTTTAGGGACAAAACAGGAGGATATTAGCCCGCGGAGTTAGAACTCACGCAGGCCTTCACCCTGAGGGGAACTGGCTTGGGTTGCCACTGTCCCGTGAGTATGTTTTCATTAACATTATACCTTGTAACTCTTTTCTTATGTGCCCTTGAATGGAAAAGCTTAAAAGCATATAATTTGAACAAAAAGTACATGGTGGGTATGGAGGTGTCATCGGAGGACTTGGCTTGCGAGGTAAGCTCGGTTATCTCCAATCTGTACAGATGTTTGCGGGATTTGCTGGGGGTAAGACTTGTGAAGCTTGAAAGTCTCCTCTTTACAATTTGGCAAGGACTTGAGAAAGCAAACGTACGGGTTCCCTATATCGCTATTACGCTGACGCCAAGCGACCTAGGTGTGCCATCTCTTTTCTGTCTTCCTAACGTGGTGTTTTACCTAAACCAGGAGGGTTACCTTGAGGTAATGAAGGTCGAGCACTGCAATGTGGAGTGCGTGGTCCTTGGTAACGAATCGGGTCTAAGCAGGGACATTAAGCCAGGCGTGACTGTCCTGGATTTCGCAAGGGCTGTAGCGCTGATGGAGGAGGAGTACGCAAAGGAGCTTGAGGCTATAAAGATGAGGCGAATGCACCGTGCAGGTGAGGGCTCACTCATAGATTTACCCATTGGCCAGTTAATGAGGAGCGAAATGGATTCAGTGGAGGGGTGGCTGAGCAACGGCTTAAGGATTACCATTGAGAGGGAGAGTGATGAGTTCAAGGCTACTGTATCGAGGGAGCCAATCGAGTGCGACTACCGCGCTTTTAGCATACTACCGCCTAGGGTAATTATCAGCCTCTTCAGCAAGTACATTATGCCTCTCTATAGAGGGGGATTATCATGAAGATTGAAAGGAAGGGCACAAGCTGTCTAGCAAGAGTCGTCTTCGCAACATTGATTGCGGCAGCATTAGTGTTTATCTTCTTGTACTCAGTATTTTTCATTGAGCAGTCAGGCGCTGAGTTGGCGCAGAGGATCGCGGGTATAACACCGCAACAGTATTGGGAGACTCTTAACAGTCTCGCACCGGGGCTTAACAATTTGATTATTGTGTCCGCAATCCTTCTATTCCTCTTTATTTTCATACTTGGATTTTTGGCATCTTTCTGTTCCTCAAGGACGTAAATTAAGAGTAAACTTTTTAAGTAACTTCGATCTTCCTTAAATGAGAACTATGTCGAAGGAGAGGAAGAAGGTACAATCAGGAGAGGAGGATGAAAAAATCTTGCAAAGCATGAATACTTTGGCGCCCACAGGTGGTGCAATTGATGTTGAGGAGATCGAGGGTGTTGGAAGAGTCACAGCTCAGAAGCTCAAGGCTGCTGGCTATCTCACGGCTAGGGATGTTGCGTTCGCAAGCGTTAAGGAGCTTGTCGACATTGTTGGCGGTGAGGATAGGGCTAAGCAAATAATAATGGCGGCACAGAAGCTGATTGGTCTACAGCCCTTCATAACGGCGTACGAGCTTTACGAGAAGAGGAGGGGTATTAGGCGCATAAGCACTGGCGTTAAGGCGCTTGACGAGCTTCTCGATGGTGGCATAGAGACTAGAGCTATCACCGAGTTGGTTGGCGAGTTCGGGGTTGGGAAGACCCAGCTTTGCCACCAGTTAAGTGTAATGGTTCAGTTGCCCGAGGATAAGGGCGGTCTTAGGGCTAAGGCGCTCTACATAGATACTGAGAACACCTTCAGGCCCGAGAGGATAATGCAGATAGCCAAGTACAGGGGCTTGGATCCGCAGGAAGCCCTCAAGAACGTGCTCTATGCCAGGGCGTACTCAAGCGACCACCAGATAATGATTGTTGATGAGGCGAAGAGGATTATTGAGAAGGAGAACATAGGGCTAATTGTTATTGATTCATTAGTCAGCCACTTTAGGAGCGAATACCCAGGCAGGGAGAACCTCGCGGAGAGGCAACAGAAGCTTAACCACCACATCGCCCAACTGCTCAAGATCGCGGACATATACAACATAGCCGTCGTGGTGACTAATCAAGTCATGGCTCAGCCAGACATGTTTGCCGGGAACCCGCTCAAGCCTGTCGGAGGCAATGTTGTTGCCCATGGCGCAACCTATAGGATATGGCTAAGGAAGAGCAAGGAGAACACCAGGGTAGCCAAGATCTTCGACAGCCCATACCACCCAGAGAGGGAGGTCACATTCAGAATTACGGAGGATGGAATCGTTGACTAAACCCTCAAGAACCCAGCCTATGGTAATAAAACTTAAAAATCAGTTATCAGATTCATGATACAGATAGCTAAGCATGGAGCCTTTCGAGTTTTATTCAATACTCTTGTGAGACGCCGTTGAGTCAATAGGCTTAATCATAATAGCTTTGCTACTATACAAGACCTACAGAGAGCTAAGGCTTATTAGGGAAATACTTGAGAAACAATCGCACGGGTGAGGGTATGAGCAAGTGCTATACCTTTGATGAGTGGTTTGAGATTTGCCACGAGTTGGCCCGCTTATACAGTTCATGCTTAAAATTATGTCTCGAAAACCGAGAAAGGACGCCAGACTACATAGATAAGTGCTTAGATGAGTGTAATAAGGTTGTTATAAACTACGGCATGGAAAAGCATGGGCTGAGGGAGGATCAAGCCTGGCTCTGCGCCTACATGGAGTAGTCCCCCAGACTGCTATATACAGTTGGTTAAAAACCATGAGTTTCTACCTATCATTTCATTATGTAACCTCATGGGTACATGTAACCCCTCCGTAAGGGAAAAGCTTTTAAACCTCTCTGCTAACGGCTACTTGATGACTGGTCCAAACATGAATGACAGGGAGAGGAAGCTACTGGACATCGAAATGCAAATAAAAGGGGTCACAAGCCAGATGAGTAACCTACTCAGTCAGCTTATCGATCTGTATAGGGCAAAGACGGAGTTGTTATTTGCGAGGGTGGATATATCGAAGTTGCCGGAGCCCGTTAGGAACGTCATTATGAGACAAATGCGTGAATATATGACTGGCGAGGTTAAGAAACTGGTTGACCTATACGAGTGGTTAGTGCGCGAGATAACTAGGATCCAGAATATGGCATCGGCATACCATGCATTGGTTTGCCCGCACGGCCACATAACGATTGTTGACCGTGAAACCGAGGGCTCGTTCTTCGCCACCAGAGCCAAGAAACTACCTGACGAGCTTAGGAACGAGGTCATAAAGCTCAATAAGGAAGGGATAATCAAGACGGATTTCATTTGTCCCCAATGCAATGTTGGTGCTGCCGTGAACTTTTACTTCCCGCCAGACCCAATACTGAGTGCGGTTCAGACGAACTATGAAATACTTAGAGACATCGTTTCAAGGCTAATTAAGGTAAGCGTGAAGGACTCCCCAATATACCGCTGGGGCAAGTATGTCTATGGTATGGGTGAGAACATCATTGCGAGGCTTATTGATATAGTTATTAGTGTGGATGAACCAAAGATATCAAAGGTATGGGCACATGCCGGCATTGCGCCAATAATGGTCTGTCCAGACGACAAGATCATATCCCTAACGCCTGCCTCACATCAGCACAAGTGTCCAAAGTGCGGAAAGCCAATGATTGGGATATTACCAAGCAAGAAGAACACGGCGAGGTTGAGACAGCTTCTTGGTGATAAGGTGTATTTTGCAAGGTTTAATAGAATTGATGGACCCGTGAGCATTGACGAAGCAATTCGTGAAATTATGCCAGACCCAGACTTGCAAAAGAGCGCCTACATTATTGCACGCATGTTCTTTCCACCTAAGCCGGAGACTGTTGAGAAGAGGAAGAAGAAAGTGTCTGTATACACGATTGAATTGTTGCGCGTAATGCAGAGGACACCGCAAAATGTCATTCAGAAAGCTCGAAAAGCCATGGCTAAGGGCGGTACAGGTATGAACGTGCTCTTTGGATTTTGGTGGCCAAATCTCGCTAGAAAAATCACGGATGCGGCATTTACGGTGTACATGATCGATAAAGGGCTTTGGCAGGGTCCACTACCCACGCTTCTAACAATGGCTCCAGCGCATAAGGTTCTACCGTGGAATTGGATTGGGCCACTCGTGGATGATATAGATAAGGCTCTGAAGGATCCATTCATGGAGAAGGTCATAAAGGAAGTGAAAGAAAAAGCAAAGATAGATCTGGAGGCTCAGTGGAAATGGTATGCCGAGCAGAAAGAAAGGTATGCCGAGCTTTACGAGGAGGTTGAGCGCAAAATAAGGGGCGGTTGATAAGTAATTCATGAAAGGAAAACTTTAAAAATCACTTCTTTATTTCCTTTTCTTCGATGGCGACATTGTTTGAGTTTATGATCATTGTGGATGCGGTCATACGGGTGGTTGAGCATAATTACCGTCAATACTGTTACCTCGTACTTCCAAGCGCTCTCTCCTTCCTTGAGGGTGAGGACGTGGAGGTAGTAATTGGCCAATTGAGGTTTATAGAAAAGGTGAGGAGGAGCGACATCGGTGTTATTGTTGAGCTCCCTCCAAGTACGGAGTATTTATTAACCACCCAAGACGGAGCTATCGTCCCGGTGGAGATAAGGTATCCCCCAAGGGTTAATCACTCAAGAGCTGAGGCCTTGCCTATTGCTAGGGAGTATCTCGTTGGTGATGTCCGCGTTACAGTACTGGGGAATGGGCACATGGTAATAACGTTTGAGGAGTATTCTCGTTATGCAATTGTTTTGCTCCACAGCGAGGAAGATCATTTAGTCGCAAGGAAGGAGATAGGAGGCGTGGTACTGAAGCATTATAAGCACGATAGGCTGGTAAATTCGACGGAAACGCCTTTCAAGACATTTAATGAATACTTCCGACACCTAGCTGTTACGAATGATTTCGTGCTTGTGTATAGAGACGCAGTCATCATATGTAAGGGGATGCAATGTCTTCAGTATACGCATAACCTACCACCAAAGAGGGTTTATCTCGATGTGGAGGAGTACGATGTGGAATTCATGAGTTTCCTTGATTTCTTGAGCTCAAAACAGTTTTAAGTAATTATGTTGTCTTCTCATTGTGCCCGTTTTGGCGAACATAAAGTCTAAAGACACAATTTATCGAAGGGTCATGTCTATTCTTTATGCTGCATTGCCAAAGTACTACAAGGCTCTGGTGAAGATGAATCCGCAAGTGCTTCAGCTAGCTACGGAGTTGTTCTTCGTGTTTTACTCAGTCTACCCAAGGCTTGCTGATGAGACTGAAATGGAGGGGCTCTGGGTGGCTGTCCACTCTGCGTTCAAGGAGCTCTGGCCGGAGATGATGGTGGTGAGGGACAAGTACAAGACGATGCTCCACTTCCCGAAGTCCTTCGCCTTGGCCCTCCACTTCCTCAAGGCATTTCTCGTGATGACGCAGGGATCAGCCATTCAAGGAATGAATCGCGAGGCGCTTAAGGACTACATAATTAGGATCATGAGGACGATGGTTATACCCCAAGCCGATGAGATAACAAGGAAGGTCGAGGAGGAGAAAGAAAAAGGTGAAAGGATAGCGCAAGCTGAGGGAGGGAATGCAGTGGGAAGGAGCGAGTACGTAACGTGGAGCCTGGGGTATAACTTCATACCGTCGAGAGAGGCACTTAGGGAGTTAGTATACGGAATAGTTGATGCACTCCTCAAGTACGAGGGACAACTCGGCGTTAAATACCCAACGGCAGTGCTGACGGGCGTAACGGTTGGGAAGGGACTGGAAAACGCGAAGCCGATAGAGCTACTCTCGTGGGACGTGTTTGTGGCTAAGTACGCGAGCTCAAGCCTGAACCTGAGGGAGTATGGAGAAAAGGAGCTAAAGCTTGTTGTTACCGTGGACTTCTCCTCATCAACAACTGTGGATGCAGTAACAAGTGACCTAAGACTCATAGCGATGGGTATACTTGGCGCGGTCAGGGAGCTGAAGGGACAGGTCGCTGTTGTTGCCTTCAAGGACAAGCCAATAACCGTACCGCTCAAGGAGGCAATGAGGTTCATCGGGACGGCGGCGGCTGACGGAGGTACAGATATAACCTCAGCCCTTAGGCTTGCGGACGAGGTGGCGGACCCCATGGGTGAGGATGCAGAGATAGTACTCGTGAGCGACTGCAAGGACATCGTAAGGTACAGCCCAAGGCACAAAGTGGTTGCAATAGTCGTCCTTACGGATCTAAGTCAGCCCGACCAATGGGCGAGAGACTGCGTGAACTTCTTCAAGAGGAACAATTCTCTACTACTTATTGGTAAGGGAGACGTGTTTAGGATGCCAAAGAAAATTGGAGAAAGAATTGGCGAATTACTTGCCGATTAGCCTCATCTTTCTCATTTAGGGCCCATTTATGGGTTTGGACTTGTTGTTTTGGGAATTTTATTTAATGATTTGTTTAAACAAGTTTTCCAAGTAATTAGTTTAGTTTTCTTTCATTTCCTAAAACAAAAAAGTTTATAAAGGGGTAACTCTAAGGCTAAATTGCATATGACGCGCGTAATCACGATAACAAGCATGAAAGGAGGCACAGGAAAGACAACAGTAACTGCCTTGCTAGGTTATGGCCTAGCGTCGCTTGGGAGGAAAGTCTTACTAATGGACCTCGACCCGCAGTCGCATCTATCATCGTTTTTTGTCCCTGTTGACAAGTTGCTTGAAGTGGATGATGGCGCTTTCGAACTTATTTCTCATGGTGTAAACAGCATCAACATAAGACAGATCACATTCAGTGATGGCAAGTCACTTTTCATCTTGCCAGCGGGGTTAAACCATATTCTGAAGGTTATGGTACGAGGCGAAATGCCCGTGCATGATACTTTCGCGCTATATAGACAAATCTTATGGGGCAGGCACGTATTTGACAACTTCGACTATCTGATCATCGATACAGCACCTGAGGCATTTGTGGTTACACAATGGGCTCTTTACGCAACCGATTATGTCCTCATCCCAATGAATCTTGAGGAACTTTCGATAATTGGCGCACAAGTGGTTATGCGCGACGTGCTTCCAAACATTTTTGCAGTGACGAATCGTAGGCAGTACTTACTAGGAATCGTGCTGAACCGCATAACACGTAAATATAAAGAGGAAACTATAAGGGCGGTTGGAAAGGTATTGGACCGTTTCGTGAGGACGCTTCCTGCTGTGATGATAACGCGAACTTATCCCCAAGTACTTTTCCAAACAAGGATCTACACCAATAGGTACCTAACAAGGCTCTCCTACATGCCACGCCGCTGGGAGATACCTCTAGACAGAGTTATAAGAAAAAGCCCCACGCTGAGAGCTACGGTTCAATCCTTAGCAAAGGAGGTGGAGGAAAGGATCTCAGTGCTAGAAAAGGTGGGATAGGGCTATGGCTGTACAGACCAAATCAGAGAAAACGGTTCCCGTTAGGATCCCAAGAAACATATATGACTGGTTGAGCGAGACTGCGCAACGCATGGGGTTGACGCCCGATGACCTGGCCAGCATGATCCTAGGGCAGTTCTGGGAGATTAACCGCGCGCTTACACAACCAATCCCGGGGGTACAAGCCAAGTCGGGAGAGAATTTAATGAAGAAGTTGATGATTATCAAGGAGCACAAGGCGTTGGTGAGGAGGTTTCTCGTGTGGGCTGATGATAAGGGGCTAAAAGATCAAGACCTGACTCGTGAGCACATCAATAAGTTCTTGGAAGAGTACGACATGGGTAAGTCCCTATCTAACGAGACCATAAGGAAGTATAGGTACGCTTTAAACACCTACCTAAGGCTTGTGAAGGAGTACGGGCTCACCCGTAAGGAGATATTGGGAGAAGGATAAATACATTACGGTATATCGTCTCAAAATCAAACAATTTCTCTTTTTCTTATAAAAAACAGTTAGGAAAAAATTAATAAATTAGATCCCCAGCGAAGTTATTGATGAGCAACAACTTGGAAGAGACAAAGAAAGAAGCGATGCATGAGGAAGCAGTCAATAATAATACTGGGGCATCCATGAAGATAAGCACACCAAGTGGGGTGAAACGATGATTGATCAATCATATTTAAATCTACTAATTCTTGGGATGGTGTGGCTTGTTGCAAATGGTGTAGGATACATCGCCTTGTGGATACTAAGTGAGGAAGTTAGGGAGAGACCAACGGAGCTTGACCTTGGCCTGTGGATTTTTGCGATACTTACTTTTGCTTTTGGTACATTTTTGGTCTCTATTACTTATCCAACGAACTCTGATGAATATCTGCTCGGCATAATAGCGAGCCTTTTATTCGCGGATGTGTTATCATTCCTTGCCAACTTGGTCGCATGTAGTAGATATATTGAGTATGATTGTTGCCGTTACTGAGATGGTAACAATGCTTAACCCAGTATTGATAACGATTGAGCAAATCTTGCCCTTAAGGGCGGGAAGGATCAGGTATTACAACGCCAGATGTCTTGAATGGTTAGGATTAATATGTAGAGCTTGCATGCAAAGAAAAAAACTTAAAAATATATGCATAATTATGGAAGACGATGAGCGAGACAAGTGGAATAAATGAGACTATACGTAGTCAAGCAACGTTTACGACGAAGGTGGAGTTCACTTTTCCGTATGATGCATCCGATATAGGGATATCTCCGTGCGGGAAGATGCTTTTCAAGGAGATAAAGATCGATAGTGAGCAAATAGTGTGCAATGATCGCGGGTGCCATACTCCCAGCATACAACGATTAGAGGAGGAGTGGAGGAGGTGCAGAGAGGAGGCTTCCAAGTTATGGGATGAGAAGCTTAGGCTACAGAGAAGGCTCAGAATTGCTATTTTGGGGCGGAAAAAGATAGAAGAAAAAATAAACGAGTTGGATCGACTATATGAGGAGAAGATAAAGGGTTGTGATGCACTATTCAAGGAGCTTAATGAAAGAGTCAACAAACTTCGATCAGAGGTTCGTAGAGCATTCCACGAGAAGTTGTTTGAGATAACCGTTAAGCCTTACCTAACGATTATCTCAATAACTGATGATGAGATAAACAAGGTGAGAAACATCTGGCTTGATGCTGTTGAGATGGCATCAAGGATGTGTACGCCAATGATAGTTCCAATACCGAAAGGTGTCTGCAAGGTATCTATGGTCACTAACATATATGGTGTAGTACCGCATATGTTCACCACTAAGAAATATATCGTGGAGATATATGCGTCACTTGATTACAGTGAGTTTAGAGCCTTCATTAATGCGGTGATGCATCAATATCATGATTTGATAACCGCCGGTTGCTTTTCAATATCTAGTGATGTTGTTGTAGACAAAACTAGCAAGGGTGAAAAGCATGGTTGATGATGTAGTGTATTTAGGCAAGCCTGGCAAGTCCTACATTGAAATAACATGTTGAGGAGAAGGGGTGGTCATAGCAATGCCTAACCCGATATTAATATGGATAAATATCCTTGAGGTGGTGTTGGTATTCATATTTCTTATAACGATACATCATTTTGAGAAGAAGTTGCTGTGTAGGTCGCCGCAAAAATGGGGGAAGTTCGTTTTACAAGCTAGCCTACCACTTTACATACCCTTTTACCTCTTTCTCATTATTGGGTGCAACTTTAAGATAACTGATGCCTTTCTCTTTGCTAGCGCGATTCTTCTTGCCGTATTAGACGTAGCTACGGGCCTTGGTGCCCTCGCCGCGTACGCAGAGTATTGGGATTACTGCCAATACTACCGCAACTTTGAATCATGTGCGTGCTCTTGTAAGTAGGGTTGATCCATTTATTATCTTGCCTTAAACTATTGTTCATTATTTCCTTTAATATGGTCTGACTCTTCCCACTTTTGGGGTAGGCTGGTTAGAGTCACTGAAGCAATAATAAGCCTCCTAATATTAAAATAGTCGCAAAGAAAGATTTAGATATTAGTTAATCTCCAAACTCTTGTGCTCAAGCCAGAGGAGTTGAATATTTTCACTGAGTTGTTGAATAGGTTGCATGAGAATGGATTTAAAATCACCAAAGTGAGGTACAACGTACTTAATGAAGACTCGACAGACTTCGAGATACATGCATCATATAGCGATGGAATGGTTAGTTATTTCTTCGCATTTTCATGCTCTGATGAGATATGTAAAGTAAGGGAGGAAGACGTAGGCATGGAGGTTGTCCTCAAGGAGCTGACCGTGGATGCCTTTATCAATAACGCCTTCAATATTGTTACAAGTTTAAAGAATGCGCAGAAGGATATACGTTCTCTCGCAGAAAAGATACGGCAAGCGCTTGGGTCGGGCGCCAGGCTTGATGATCTCAAGACGGAGGTTGTCCTGAACAAGTACTACGGTGAATCACCACTGAATGAGGGACTCATGCAGATTGTGCTCCTACCGCTCAAAGTCAAAATCACCATTGAGGTGTCATTAACAAATTGGGATGAGACGAAACTATTATCGCTAATTACACAACTCAATGATGTGCTACAACGCCAGATACCTTGAATAGTAAGGTGCTTAAGTGACACAAACATTTAATACAATATCATTGTTACGTGTGTTTTAAGAAACCTCCTAAGGAAGGAGATAACTTTATCCATATTGCTCCTAAACGTTGAGTTGTTGTAGAGTTGCATAAGTAGAGAGGTTGCAAGTTTGTAAGCATTTTCCGGGTTATTTACAAGCTTTTCCATGTATTCCTTGTATTCATGATAGGGAGTAATTTCGATGCTTTTCCTTTCTATGTTTCCTTCAGACGGCTTTATATCAATGCCGATATAGCTCCTTAGTCTGGACTCCCAAGCTATAATGCTTATACTATCATCTACAAGTCTGTATATTCTTTCTATACGGGTGAAGAAGAAGTCATCTAATCCCAGGGAGATTGATACTTCATCTTTTAATCCGATTTCTATCGATCCGATTAGGCTACCAAAGTTAACAAAAAAGTTGGAACGAGGCTTAGGTTTTGCGACACCTATCTTTACAAAGAGAGATGTTGGCTCCTCTTCGCACCAAACGTCTGGGAATCCCGCCGGCCTCTTTGATCTGTACTTTAGGTTAACTATCAAATCATTGCATTGATAGTACAGGTCATAATCTACATGCCCAGTGCTCCCCTCTCTTCGTACCGAGTAGCATATGGGGTTACAACCAAGGTTCAATAAGGTCTTTGAGTCAAGATCCAACAAGGTCTCATCGTTAAACGCTTCGGCAATGTTAACGTAGAGTCTCGCGATTTTCGTAAAGTCCATGAGATAATTTATTATCTCTCTTAACTCCTTTATATTATTGTTCATCACAGCTCTTTTTTTGAGGATAACGCAGTTAAAAAGGGATACTTTTATTTTCTTCTCCGCATAGGTCGAAACACTTAAAATTTCATGCCTATAAAGCTCTACGTGTCCGTAAAATTCCCTCTTACGCTAAACACAAGAGAGGATGTTGGGGAATGGTTTCTATCTCTCTACTCAAGGCTGAAGTACTACTTCGAGCTTCTTTCTTATAAATCTGAGGAGGCACAAGAGGCCTTACTGGGCGGTATTTATGATGTGCTTATTTATCAGTTGGGGTGTTCATTAGAATGTAGGTTCAAGGGGGAAATAGACCTAAGGTGTGGAGATACCTATTTTATTTTTAAGACATCCTCTTCAGAGGAAAATGTTTGTCCATCAATGCCGTACGCAGGCCCAATACGCACATTTGAATTAAGCATCGATACCGAGGACGGTCCGACACTCAGGATTTATTTTAGCGTGGATCCTCTCAAGTATTTAATATTAAATACAGAACATTACGGAAGCTGGGCATTAGATGAGATTCATCTATCCATTTCTAGAAAGGAGGCAGGAGGGCCACCAGAGCTTGATTTTACACTTAGTCCATATAATTCACCCTTGGATGTAACCCATATGTCTATAACTATTATACCTCAAACACCCACAGAGATAAGCCTATTGTCTATTAGCCCACTTATGGGGGATATTATACCAATTGCCCAAAACCTAGCATTGGAGCTACTCATGGGTATATACAATATACGGGGCAGGATTGAAGAGCTGTGGCGGAGGGCATCGAAACCCCTCTACGGCGTCAACTTAGTAGCAACAACATATATCCTTTATTGAGGAGAAAAAGCTTAAGTACTCTTTCTCTTCATAGTGTCTTGTGGTCGAGTTTATAAGTCCCAAGGTACTGCTCATCTTTACGTGGGGTAGCGAAGAGTTGATAGCGGCAATGACCGACGTTGTCTATAGGGCCTACAGTATCGAGGATGCTCTGGATAGGGTCAGGAAGAACCCAGACATTGTTAGGCGTAGGATAACCAATTTCCTCAGGGACGGGCACCACAGCGTGCTGGAGTTCGCGGGGGCGTCCTGGCTTGTTGAGGGTAGTAGGGCGTTTACGCATGAGTTGGTTAGGCACAGGGTTGCATCGTACTGGCAGGAGAGCCAGAGGTACGTGGATTATGCCAAGGGGCAGTTGCGATACGTCTTACCACCCAAGCTAGCCAGTGAATTGGGGAGTTATTTGGAGGGTACGAGCCATGCTTATGTGAGCGCCAGGGGTGCTATGGAGCCTGAGGATGCCAGATACATACTACCCAACGCCATGGCTAGCAGGGTCTGGGTTCAGATGAACGCTAGGGAGTTCTTCCTAAACTTCATACCCCTCAGGACCGGCCTGGGCGCGTTCCATGAGATAAGGCTCATCGCGTGGTTAATGTTTAACACCTTACTCGATAAATTCCCAATAATCAGCAGGTGGATCTGGGACAACCTACCGAAACTACACCCAGACTACTGTAGGAATGCGGAGGAATTAACAAGGAAGTACGGGGCAACCGATTGCAGGGTGCTCAGCATAATTGACGCCTTCACGAAGTGGGGGATCGAGATCCCACAAGGATTGAGATCGCTAATTGATGAAATTAATAAAGGAGGTAAATAAGAGTGGGTTGGTACAGCTTGTCGAGGAGTTCTGTGGCGCAGTTCAAGGCGCGGGTCAAGTCAGCCTTTTCATCATTTAAGAATAACCTTGTTGCGGATATGCCCAATCTCTTCATCCATGCTGGTAGCTCTATGTTTCTCTGCCAACGCCCAAGTGATTGGGCCTGTTCCTTCTCAGTATCAACAGCTATTATGAGCCTAAGCTTGTTATCCTCAATGGCGAATTCAAGCCTAGCAGGTCTTTCTTCCTCCCCATACCTAAAATCTCCCCATATTTCGAGTTTATCTCTCATTGGGACGACTTCGTAAAACCAGAACTCAGCCCTCTCCGAGGTTACGTAGTACCTATCCGTTATGAGGAAGGTAAGCGCCATACCTCGACCCGGCACCAGCAACACGGCGGGAGGTTCCTCCCCACCTCCAAACTGGTATCCTACCTCCACTTCCGGGTGTTGGCGTATGTCGTTAGCCACAGAAGAACCCACATCCCAAAGCACAACATTACACTCACCTATCTCGTATTCAGCGACCCAGTCATGCTCGTAAAACCACTTCGGCAAATAACCAAGCCCCTTAAGCACAAAGTAGAAGATATCACCCGTTACATCCTTCAGTAATGGATAGGTCTTGCTCCACACATCAATGTATTTATTCAACGTATCCTCTAAATCGCTCGGAAGCTTGATTTCCTCGCTCATTATGTAGCGTGCGATTGCAACCCTTTTAAGGGTTGATTCGATAAGGGAAATAGATGTCCGAGGAGATGCCATTGGAGATTGCTGAGTGGCTTGGAGAACTCTATGACGAGGTTGAGCAACTCACAAGCTTTCTACAGCCTGCCACACGACTTGGTGCCATGGGCTTAATCCCCTTCCTCCTAAGTGAGGGTTGCAAGCCCCTGTATGCGGTCTACCAGTACGGCTTTGGGGCGAAGACGAACCTCGACTTCCAATGCGATGGTGGATATATAATTCTTTACGATATGCCTGATTTCGATGATGCAGTCATGAAGTACAAGGTCTTTACGTACAGGAGGGGCGATGAAGATGATGTAAAGAGGTTCAACAAGGAGCTGGAGGGCATGTTCCGCTTCGAGGTGGACAATATCTTCGTTATCGCAGGCGACCGCATACAACTGAAAAAAGACACATACCTCCTTGGCTTCTCCAATACGTTACTCAACAAAATTTTTTCCTACGGCTTGCCAGCGATGATGGTCTATAGGGGTACGACTCCACATGCTATACTACTCATCAAGCACAAGGATGTTGCAGTGGTAAGGGCAACGGTTCGGTGGCAACGCAACGCCTCATTAATAACCTCCGCATACGAGCGTAGGGAAGAAATAAGCAAGAGGATGGGGCAAATAATGAGTGTAGCTAAGCCACTACTCAAGGTCGGCACAGCATATATCCTTTATTAAAGGGAAAATAGACTACAATGAGTAAGGGCAATCCCTTCTTTATTAAGTCGTACATAATGACACTTATTGTAACCTTGCCCATGAGTTTACGGCATTCGGCAGATGCTTCATCTTTGCACCTCATCAACTTTTTGACTTGTTCAATGTGCCTTCTAAAAAAACTCCTCAAGTTATCCTGTGAGGTTGCCCTCCAATGTTTGCACATCCTTCATTTTCAGCGCTTCAATTGCTTCATTTATCTTCCTTATATCATCCTCAGTTGTTTGATTAGTTGGTTGCGCGGGCTTCATCAAGATATGATTCACGGAAACCCTTTTATTTTTTTCTTTCGCATCAACAAGTGTTGTTTCAATGGTGAGCCAACCACAGCTAGGCGATAAGGTAAGGGATTGGTACTGGCAATTGATAGATAGGTTTAATTTCATCTACAACTTTTACAAAGACTTCACTCTACAATCACATGCCGAGTTTATCTTGCTTGGTTATAAGTTGATGCCCTTGCTGGGCTGCAAGGAATTGGCGATGACGAGATTTAGGCATGACGCCTATTTTAGGTGCGGGGATATGATTGTGAAGTACTGGGTGCAACCCGCACCAGAGCCAAAGAGGGAGTTGAGGAAGAGAATTAAGGAACTTGAAGAAAAACTTGAGAACGAGCTTTTCTCCTTGGAGATCTTCTATGTCTTATTTGATATCATTATTGGATTAGGGACACAACCAACAATAGAGTCGGTCTTGGGCACTTATAGTATCCAACGGATTATGTTGGATTATGAGTCCCCGAAAAAAGTAAAGATTTATCTCAACTGGAAGCATGTTTCCAACAGGGTTTATTCTTTTAAGTATGTGAAAATAATCTTCAACTCACCAAGCGCTTACGATATTGACTATAACATGACTCGGACTAAAGAAGGTGATGAATATGTCATCACTATATTGACGGAGATCTACAACAACAGGGACAAGCTTATCAACTACATAAGCAAGGCGAATGATTTTCTAATGCGGTTCACGAAGGACCTAGCAACGTATCTACTATATTAGTTGCAGTAGTTTTAGGTAAAGTTTATATCTTTTCATAAATGAGGTATTTTCCGCATGTTGAGCAGAAGCATGGTAAGGATCGTTTCAATGAACTCACCGGAGTATCCCCCGCTGTTGAGGAGATATCCCTTCAGTCCGCCCATCACACTCTATGTTGCTGGGCAGACCTTGGATTGGGGAAGACTCAAGCCCGTTGCTGTTGTCGGTACCAGGCAACCAACGGATGCGGGTAAGGAGCTGACCAAGGAGCTCGTGGGGAGGCTCGTGAAGGAGGGTTACACAATAGTTACTGGGCTAGCCAAGGGGGTTGATTCAATAGCTGTCCAGGAAGCCCTGGCTAACAACGGCTTCGTCATAGGTGTCTTACCCTGCATGTTCAAGAAGGATGAAGAGGGGAAGCAAGTCTCTTGCTTGACGGCTTCTTATGCCGATGAGTTACTGAGGAAGGGGGCTGTCATAAGCGAGAACTACGTTTCGAGGAACATATGGGAGGAGTTGGCGCTTAGGAACAGGCTCATTGACGGCATGTCCATAGCGGTCATCATCCCAGAGACTAAGTGGAGACTGAGGGGCTGGGGTACAAAGTATCACATCAAGTTTGGCATAGAAGCCAACAGACCCGTCCTCATATTTAAGCCGAGGACTAGGAGCAGGCTTGTGGAGAAGGCGTACAAGTACTTCATCGAGGAGGGTGCGAGACCAATTGAGACCATTGAGGAAGCAATAGAAGCACTGAAAAGACTAACGAGTCAACAACTTTATTAAACCCCTTTGCATAAGAAGGCTTGATGAATGCATATAAGTCATGCAATGTAAGAAAGTCATGTAATGTAGGTACTGGCATGAATGTGTGATTAAACATGTAATGTTACGTAAACTATGAATGTTCGCCAATACATGTAATGTATAAAGATTCATGAATGCATATAACTCCATGCAATGTCGAATTAAGCATGAATGTGCAAATAGATTTAAATCTCAATATGTGTGGGTATTGTTGATGAGGTTCAGTGAGGGGATGACATTCGTAAGTGTTGCGGTCGATGAAAGCGGTCAAATAATATACATAGGCATTGAGACAGAGGACGAGGGATTGGTGAAGTCCATACAAGGAATTAGAACAAAACATCAGTAGTAGGGTGATTCACCGAGGAGGGTACTGGCGAAACCACGACGCTTGAGGTGATTGGAATAAGCGAATTACTTAGTGAGCTAGAGATTAAGCAACAAGTTAGATAGGTTTAAGTTTAGTCAAACAAAGGCATTGGTGATGTTGAACAGGTGGTACGTGCTTGGAGGAGTATTGCTTGCGATGACTCTGGGTATTGTGCTTACAGTGCTGACTCCTCCATATACGCTGGTTAAGCCGTCTCCGCATGTTTCAACAGCTATTTCGTGTAAGTACACATTGCCTTATGTCGAGCAAGTCAACGTCTCAGTCATTAATTACGTGAGGGTTTACCTGCACGAGAAGCCACTGACTTGGAACCAGTGCCTTGGAACATTTGCTTACGAGAGGTACGAGACCATCACAAGCTACTGGATATCCACCGGGTTCCTCGGGCACTTCTTCCTGACGGACAACATAACTTCGTTCTTCACCTCACACGTTACGGTTTATGAGGATATGTTCGGTGTACCAATCAGCTACGGCGTGTTAATGGTTGCTCCGCACTACGTGTTGAACTACACGACAAGTGTTGTCTATGTGAACAACACGGTGGTTGAGAACACTTGGATAATAAACATAAACGGGACAAAGCTCGTAGTGTACCTGAATCAACTAACCACTAATGAGACGGCACAACTCGCGCTGTTCCTCGCAGACCCAGGCCACGCATACCCACTGCTTAACCCAAACATCACGTACTACGGCTATTATGAATCACCAATAACGGTGCCCTTCAGTAACTGCCAGTGGATATCAATTTACGAGGAAGCTTACTGCTATGGAACAACACCGACAAACTGGATTGTCGGTGTCATGGAATTGAGCTAATACCGCCAACAACTGCCCAGTGCGGTGTTGCTGCATCGCACGTTATTAAAAATACTCGTGAGTTCGGAAATAGTTTCTCAAGCTCTTCCTTCGTGAAGACCCTCTTATGTCCTCTGTGTGGGTACCTGTCGTTTGGGTACTCCCTAATCAAGTTGATTAGCCAGGGATTGCTATGGAAAGCCCTCTCCGCCTCTTGCTCGTTCATGAACTCCTCACCAGCCGGCGTCGTAACAACCCAAGCCCTCCCCACCCTGACGACCTCCCTTGCAAACGTTTCTGGGTTTACCACATGTTCAATGACCTCTGTGGCTATGATCAAGTCAAACGATTTGTCCGGGAAGGGTAGCAGTTCAGCGCTTGCGTTAACGAAGTCCAGCGGGTGCTTGTATATGTCGATGTCCAGGAGGACAACGTGGGCGCCAAAATCAAACCACTCACGTGGAACTCTCGGGTCTCTCACATTGTGTCTGCCGTTATAGCCGTACCCACGCCACAGCATCCCCTCGCCAACGCCAACATCTAGCACCCTCCTTGGCTTAAGCTGGATGATAATATCTCTCGCCAACTCCCACCAATGCTTATTTAAGTTCACGATTTTGGGTAGCAACAACTTTATATATTTCTTTTCTATTGATTTATCAGTATGTCTGACGAACAATTTATTGAGAGACTGGCTCTCGCTGTCAGGGAAAGTAGCAACAATTCTAATGAGCAAGTGAAGTCACAGACTCAGGAGGTCTCAGGGTCCTCAACATCAACAACTACCACGACCGCTACTGTTGTGGAGCAAGTAGCAAAGGTTCAAGTCTCGCAGGGGAACAATGGGAGCAAAGAAACCACAGCGCAAGTAGTAACTGCAACCGCTACACAAACTCCGCAGGTAGTAACTGCCAAGGCTGTCCAAGCAACTCCCCAGGCAGTGGCTATGAATAATTCCGCAAGTGCAAGGGCAACCCCATACTCAACAAGCACCGCAATACCTGGGCAGTACATCCAGCCACCGCTGTCCCAACCCCCACCTCCGTTTTCCGTAAACATGAATGTGCAACAAGCCAAGCCCGTTGCTAATCCATTCATCCAACTTTCAAGTGTCTTCACCAAGGCGAGGGCAGTAGCATTGGCTGTTGCACAACAGGCCACAAGCCAGGAGGCTAAGCCACTGTGGGTGGCTGGAATAATAGGCCTATTAGGCGCACTTGGTATCTTCTTTTCAACACAACAACCAAGGAAGAAGAAGGAGGAGGAAGAAGAAGTTTAATGATTGATACCTTCTATTTTAAATAAATTATCCCTTCTTTTCTTCTGTTGCGAGCACAAATCCTAGGCCTCCAATAGCAAGTGCTGACGCTATTATAATTGGCAACAAACTTGTTACTGTTGTCGACAGGGCGGCTGATGTCGCATATGAAATGGGAACCGACGCTGTGGCGGCCGCTACACCACCGGATACACATGCGAGGGATGCACTAATGGTCAATGTACCCGAATATGTACCAGCTCTTAGCCCTAAGTCGGGTACTGAGAACGAAATTGAGCCAGACCAGCTACTGCTTCCCGCCGACCACGTTATTGGCTGGGTCGTCGAGTAGATGGTATACGTGTTGGAGCCTATGGTTAGGGTCACATCGAAGGCGAGGCTACTGTTTGTGTTTGGCGCAGTGTTGGCGCTAAGTCCAATCGATATCGTTACACTTGTGCCGGGGGACCACGACGTTGTTGATAGAGTAAGGCTCGTGAAGGATAGACTGGTTGGACAGATCACAGGCTCCGTATATGAGATTGTGGTCGTTGTGGTTGCTGTTGGGTCATAACTTCCTGACACAGCCATAACTCTGTAAACACTCTCTGGAGGCGCCATAGCTAGTGAGATGATTTCTCTTCCTTTAAAAGGGATTATGTTTTTTGTTTCAGTCTATTTCTCATTCTTAGGAGCATGAAAGTGAGGCTGTCACAGTCAATGTGGCGGAGTATACGCCCGCCTTGAGGTCTAGATCCGGCACTGTGAAGGATACCGAGCCGGAGTACGTACTTTTGCCTGCCGGCCAAGTCATGGAGGAGGATGTAAGGTTGTATGTGTTTCCGCTCACCGTTAGGGATAGAGAGACGGAGAGAGTGCTATTGGAGCTGGGCGCAACGTTTGCGCTGAGGCTAAACGACACCGTAACGCTGGTGCCCGGAGACCACGATGTCGTTGATAGGCTGAGGCTTGTGAAGGAGATGCTGGATGGGCATGTTACTGTTGTCGTTGTTGTCGTAGTCGTGGTAGTGGTCGTTGTCTTCGTAGTCGTAGTTGTTGTCGTAGTCGTGGAAGAGGTAGTTGTAGTTGTAGTTGTTGTGGTAGTGGTTGTCGTAGTCGTTGTTGGACATGAGGTCATGCAAGGGCAACAGCAGTACAGCCCAGTGCCACATGAGCCACACATTACGCCATACCCACACTCCGCCCTAATCAATGATTGACATTCCTGCTGAGTTACACAGACACAACCGCTAGGGCAGGACACAAATTTGCCTAAGGAGTTGGATTAAAAAGGGTTGGTACTGGTTTAGCGTTAGAAATTTAAGCCAGTTTATGAGTTAAGTTTATGCCTAGCGGGCAACTCAAGCGTTGGGCTTGGATATCTAATGTAATATATGCACTGTTGCTTGCCATTGTAGCTACCTTGCTTCTTTATTACCACTACGTGCTTGCCTCAATAATCGTCTTTACGGCAGACCTAGTCTTCATATTCTCGGCTTTCCACACAATGATGGTCATGGGCAATGACTACCAGCCGACCCCATGGCCGGCGTTAATTGCGCTGGTGATTATAATTGGTGCAATAGTCCTTACAGCCCTAGGGAAGATAACCGTAGCAGATTTGATGGCGTTGATAACGCTGGCTTTGAATATCATGTACGGCAAGTATGGAACGGCTACGTTACTCACTTGATTGATACTTTAAGGTTAAATTAATCAAATCATTTCTCAAATTCACCTTGTCCACCTCTTCCTTTGGCACGATGTAAAAGATTGAGTACTCCTTGGCGGCCTTCGTCATGAAGACGAAGTAGCCGAGCTTCTCAAGTTCGTACGTCATATATGCATAGAACGAGGACAAGTAAAACCCAAACGAGCTTTTCTTCGTCCCACCAACGCAGATGCTACACTTCTCACATATCAGGCCTCTTATTAACCTCCAAGTAACTTTGAGTACGCCATCGCCGTACCTCTTATTCCTCAAGAACTCCTCCTTGTGATGTATGATGTAATCAACAATAGACTTTGCACACTCATAGGGACTCAGCACCCCCTTTGTGGAGGTCTCAGGAGTCACAAGGCTCCTTCATAACCCCTCTTTTAAGTATTAACTTGTTTTCAATTCCTCAAGCCCAACTCCATCCTTTGCAATGATGAACTTAACGAACTTATTATTCCTTCTCTTCATAACGATTCTGTACCCCCTCTTCCTTAGCTCCTCATCGAGGTACCTCTGTATGATGTAGTTGGGGCGCACTTCAACCCCCGTTATCTCCTTGATGAGTCTCCTCAGCTCCCTCGATGTGACGACATAGATCTCCTTCTTACTTCTTACATTGAGCAGGTGGTGCCTATCAAGTATTCTATTGAGTATCTCATTTATTACCTCATCTATCGTAAAGGCCCTCCTCTTGGCCTTCTTATCCATCAGCTTGCGATTGCTGCCCAAGCCTAAAAACGCTTTTGTCCATGGAGAGGAAAAAACTTAAAAATATATCAGTTAATTGGGACTTGATGAGTAGGGCCAACCCCCTTGAGGAGATAGGGAACGAACTCAAGGAAATAAAGGAGGAAGTTGAGGAGATAAGAAAAGAGATGAGGGGCCTGAGGATGGGTATTGAGGAACTTATTAAGATAATCAAGCCGTTGCAGTACTACTATGGTGGGTTATGGGGTTCATTGTTGTGGACAGTAACAGTCATAATACTTTTCGGGATGGCGTTCACAGCGATGGGGAAGTCGATGCCGTGGATACAAGGCTTTGCGCTGGGGCTCGGCACAGGCTTGATAGCAACAGTCTTGACAATCATCTGGGCAATAATTGCAGTAAGGAACTCAACTTGTTCAGCAAGGGGCAATAGGGTCACCAAGGAAGAAGAAGACGGTTAGGTAATTCCTCTGATAATATCATTGTTTAAAATTACAATCATGCTGTTTACGTGGCCTTATTGTTGTTCACAGTTTGAAACACAATCTCTCATGCATTCATCCTGTATCTGTGGGTCAACGAAACTACATAAGTACATACAACTGGGATAGCAGATTGTCCAGTCTATGCACTTCTTCACTGACTGCATCAATCTGCTTTATCAACTATAAATAAAAACCTTTGGTGCATTCATTTGCGTGCCTGGGGTTTTATCCTTCAACGAAGATGAAGTGGCTTGGCTGACGGGGTTTCTGATGATGATAAAGCTTAAAAGAGAGTGTTAAGCAGAGGGCGTGTATGAGTGGGGATAGGACTGGGATTGTGAGGAGTATGAGGGGAATAGCCACAGTGCTCATAGTACTAATGAACGTCAGCTTTATTGCGTGGGCGTTCATAAATGACTTAGCAATAGAGTACTTATTGGCGTGGATATTCCTAGGCTCGCTGATGGCATCCCTAGCCTTAGGGTTTATACTTCATTCAAGGCGCTGGAAGAGGGTGGAAGAGTATGCAGATTGGGATGAAGTGGATGAGCTACACAGCACCAGAGACTGGCTATTAGGTTTTGCAATCTTCTACCTCTTTGTCGGCGTCGTAACCCTAGGGGTATGGTACGCCAGCATCTCAAACGGAAGCCTTGCCCACCCAATATCACACGTTAAATTAAAAGCCACGCCGTATCTTGGTAACATTACAATAGCCAAGCTGGCAAACATGACGAAGGGCAACTCGACCAAAGACCCACCGACGATTTTACAGATAGGGGAGGGCGGGGAGGCCGAGGAGGCAACCACCGAGGAGGAACCCTCCTACGTTAGCGAGGAAGAGGAGGAAGAAACAACCTATGCTTCAACTAGATACATAAGTGAGGAGGAAGAGGAGGAAATTCACTATTGGAGCAGAATTTATTTGCCGATCTACTGGTCAATCTTATACGCATCTGAAGAGGGAGAAAACATTACGGTACCCATTGCGAACATTAATGGTACATGCTTCATAGTGGTACCGCCAGCATTCTACCTAGTCACCGTGAGGATAGACCTGAATCTACCGACCGTTGCAGACATCAAAATCTACAATATAACGTTCAGCAACCCATTCAAGGAGCCCCACTGCGTCCTCATGAACGCTAACTACGGAATAAAGCACCTACCAGCAACAGCCAAGGTAGACAGTGTCTCGCCGGTAGTTATTTTGTTCACGCCCCCGATTAACCTCAACTTCATCTGCGATATCCCGCCAATCAATGCGACGCTTGTGACGAACTACGGCAACTACACAGCAACCATCAGTCTCAACCAACCATCTGGTTCATCATGAAGAGACTAAATTAAGAAGAAAACTTAAAAAATACCTTAGTCTGCTGTTTTCATTGAATTATTGGGTTTCTTCCATGTGTTAGAGCACCAACGGTGTTTGCTGTGTCTGTTTTCTGGTCTCAACTACTGACTTGATGTAGTTTATGCACCTCTCGTGTGGGGCTTCGTTACGCCTGCACTCGAAGTAGAACCTCACATCGTCACCAACAATGATTAATTCCTTCAGCTCTCTCCTCTCCTTTGGTGATAGTGTTATTCTATATCTCTCCTCGAAAGCTTTTATAACAGCCTCCTTTCTAACATCATCCATCTCCCCTATGTGGAATACTCTAAACACCCTGCCTGGTCTCTTGAACATTGCATCGATTAGTTGCGGCATGTTTGTGGTCATTATTAACAGGAAGGGCTTGTCCCTAACGAGTGGGTTATCCAAGGCATCGCCAAGCGTGGCAACGATCTTGGGCGTGTAGTCATCACTAACGTACTGCGTCCTAGCCCAAGTGATTCTCTCAACCTCATCCATTATGATTATGCCGTTGTTCATAGACGCCCACGCGAATAGCTCGTTAATCCTCCTCTCGGTCTCTCCCCAGTAAGCAGTCAGCAAGTCTTTTGCCTCTACCCTAACTGCCTTGAACTCGATGCCGGCCTTCTTCCCCTCCTCATAGACTAAATACGCAAAGTAGTGGGCCAGCGCCGTTTTGCCGGTGCCCGGTGGCCCCGTGAACAGCACTGCATGGCCCCAAGTCCTTCCCTTGGACATAGCCCTCACGAACTCCTCTGCTGTCTTCTTCATGTCCTCCTTGACGTCGTCATAGCCAAGTATCATCTCTCCCTCGTTTTTCAAGATGTCCCAATCAACGAAGGAGCCGATTGGCAACTTCGCTTCCTTGTACGTCTCTAATGCCGTTTGCCTGTATGCGAGCTCTATCTGTGAGGCGTTGTCGAGCAATAACGCGAGCATTGGGGCGCTCGTTAGCGCGAGCCACTCGTACCTGTCCACTAGGACTGCACCGGCGGCTACTGCCAGAACCACTGATGCATAGTACATGTACTTCGCCCTCTTGATGTCCCTCTTCTCCTCAGCCATCTGGAGCGCGTGAAGGATGACTACTATGGCTATAAACAACAGTAATATATAGACCCAGGCGTTTACGTAAAGGACTGGCGTTAATGACCAGTCTGGTTGATAGGGCGTTAAGTAACCAAAGGGGTATACGCCTAGGAACGCTATCAGCATTATTATGATTAGGAAGGCAACAATCGCGGGTGTTGCGATGGTTGAGGCGTAGAGGAGCATTAACGCGGAGAGCATTGGATTCACGAAGGCAGATAGGGATGCTGTACTTGCCATAAAGCTAAGTCTCCAATTATGTTTGTCCATGTAGACAAATAGAAACGCTGCTATGTCAATTACAGTCACTACTGTTGCAGCAACGCCAGCATCTGTTATGAGAATGTTCGATTGGTAGCTCATTATTTCTTGTGCTATTGCTGGTATATACATTGCTGGTAATACTGGGTAGTAAATAAATACGAATACGGATGCAATGGCGTTAGCAAGTCCCAACCCCCAGACTGGTAGGAAATATGTGGTAGTTCCAATACCAACAGCAAGTAACGGAGCAATCCACAAAGGCCACTTGAAGTAGACGTACGCCCAGTAACCGAGACCAAATCCCCACATTGTCATCGACAATGCTAAGTAGAGGCTCCTCCAAGACGTGGTTGAAGAAAGTAGCCTTGCCACAACTCTTTTATTAGGTTTGTCATTTTAAAAATCTTTAGCTTTATCCGTTTTACTTTAGATGAAGACTACACTAGGCAAACACCTCATTGACCGGTCCGGTCAATTGGCTGTTTGTAGAGGAAACAATGATATGTTTGCCTACTGTTTAAGTTCAATTCCACTTAGGAGGCAACGTGAGGAAAAACTTAAAAATTAACCTAAAACAATGCCCATAATGAGACGGAGTAACTTAACGTCAACGGAGAAAAGGAGGTGTATTGAGTTCGTTGAGGGCCTGATAAGGAACGCCAATGGTTCCGAACGCGTGAAGTTGCCATATAAGGACTACAATAGTCTCATCAAGACCCTGCTGGGAGGGGAGGAGGATGATAAGAAATCCCGAGCAATTATGGATTGCTTGATTACATCGCTTTCGGCATATGGCTTCAAGTTGGCTTGGACAAAGAATGGTGTGGTGCTCATAAAGGCCAATAACGAGACATACAATTACATCAAGCTCATTCCCGCTTTAAGGGAGTATCTAGTCAATGAAGTTCTTCGTAACTACAAGAGGTACATTGTAAGGAGGGATGAGAAGGGAATCGTGGTCAGGCTGACCAGGAAGGATACCGAGAGACTGAAGAGGGAGCTTGGCGTAACTTCCATGCAACTGCTTGTGTATGCCCTAACAACAACGGCGGAGCTCATGGGATTCAGAGTAATCTCTGTGAGACGAGGCAAAATCAAGATCTTCATACCGTTCGAGCTTTTAAGCGAGCTTCCCATCTCCGAAAGGTTTTAATTTTCTCTCTTCAAATCTTTAGTGATCACTATGGTTCATAAGCTAGGAGTAGGTTTAGGAGTGGCTTTAGTGGTGATAGGCGTTATACTGCTGGTGGTTTCCCTCCTGGTACCGCTGGCCAACATACAGAAGCCGCAGTTGTTGCTAGTAGCTACTGAGAGGCATCCCTTAGTTCCAGCGGCTGGCGCTGTCGTCAATTACGTTGAGTATGGCCCCATTTCTAATGTCACCATACCGCCAGTGTCGTTGCCACCAATAACCACTGGTGTTTTGTTCAACGAGACGCTTATAACTGGCGCCAATGGTGAGACGCCTACGGTGTGGGTTTGGGCCACATCAGCCCCGCAGACGCCGATTGGTAACTTCACAGTGGTTCTAACCGTGCTTAAGGTGAACGGGATAACGTTACATGGTTATAGGTTTGTCATCAAGCCAATAGCCGGTACAGTACAGACGGTCGTCCTACCAAATGGTGCAACTGCCACGTGTAACTTTGAGCATGCTACGTGGCTTGGGCATGCAACATGCACAATATACATGCCTGGCACTGAGGTTACCTTCATACCATACGGCTTGGGCAACGGCGAGCTTGGCGCTGTGTACAGTGTGATTTCATACGATGGCGGTAGTGTATATGGCTTCGACATGACCGCTGTGCCTATTTCGGCGAGTGAGACAAGCGTTACCTTCAACTATACAATAGGTCTCCCAGTCATGGGACATGAGCACTTCTGGACGTTCACAGTTACAGTACCAACACTGATGCACTACACATACGAGGTACATCTGCCAGTAATTGGCTGGTTCCTCCCCGGCTGGGGCTACTGGCCAGTTGCCAACCTAGTATTGTTTATAGTCGCTTGGATACTAATAATAATTGGCATAGCAATACTGGGCATTGAGTACCACTGGTGGAGCAGAATAAGGATCTTCAGAGCCTATGGCATTCCGCCATAATCATGGCTATACTTAGATAAAAAGATAAAAATATTTTTAAAACCATCCTCAAAATCATCCTGTGTTGCAGACATTTCCTACGGATAAGGACGCTGTTGAGGACTTCCTCAGGGTGATTAATCCAGGCACCTGGGAGCAGATGAGCGATGCGGAGAAAGAAAATTGGAGGAGACTTGCAGCCGACTTCTTGAGTAAGTACCTCTCCTGCTTTGGCCTCTCTTTGAGGGAGATTAGGTACTTTTACCAAGCATTAAGGAGGGTGTACCTGGACCCGAACTTCGGCAAGTGCATTGAGGACGCAATGTCGTTTGAGAACGAGGAGGAGCTCTCCCGAAAGTTGCTACTTGAGACGCTACTGTACGAGTATGCAGCCATTGTTGAGAGGGAGACCTACGCAGTCGAGAAGGGGGACTTGGTCTTCTACCCGCCTCCGCTCCACGTGTACTACTACTACGTCTACGCAATGACAAACCTAACCGACTGGGTGCTTGACGAGAATATGCACCCAATTATGTTTGGCATCTACGCGAGGATGAAGTACATAGAGACCCTCGTCGATAGGTTGCTCCTACAGCTCAACCTAGTGCAGGACGAGAACATGAAGGCAGTGTTCGAGCTGGTATCGGAGGGCAACGCATGCATAACGCAGTGGCTCTTCGGCCTACTGCCTCCGCAGAACACGCCGGCGTGCATGGACCAAATGATTGAGAAAGCCCTAAAGAAGTGTGCGGAGAGCCCAACGTGCAGGACTAAGATCGAGCAAATACTCCGCTCAACACGATAAGCAACATTTTTAAGGCTCTTTTTCTTCAAAATCAATATTGATGGCGAAATACAAGGCAACGCTCTTCGAGTCCAAAAACAGGGCTGAGCTATATGCGAAGCTTGTAGTGATTTCTATAATCTATGGATTATTCTGGATAAATCCCGTCGACTTGACGTCGGCACTTCATGATATGCCCTACTATCACCTGTGGCTAATCGCCCTATATTTCGCACCCGCATATGGTTTGTTCGCAGTATACGGAACAAGAGACTGGGAGCTCTACTTATCAATTGGCTTACTGGCTTCACTAATGAATGACTTATTCTTTTACCCAGTCGGCGAGCTCATGCATTTAGTTAGTGGAATAAACTTGATTGAGTGGTATAAAATGCAGTTGGGACTGGACGGCTGGGCAGTGGACTTCTGGTTCAAGGGCGGAATATTCACATTCCCAGTGTGGTCGTGGCTAATGGGACTCAGCATTTATGCAAGGATAATAACTGTGGTGCTTTTGAGCGAATGGTGGTTAAAGAAGAAGAGGACATTGAATTTAACCTAGATCCTTCTTGTAGCACACAAATTTCCAACCTTGATATAAGCCGTAATCTAGGCTGAACTCTTTTTTCGCAGAACCCCTTTGCAGACTTCTTAATCAAGTCTTTTTTATCCATTATAGAAACATTTTAATTCAGGGTTTTAAAATTATCGTGATGAGCTCCCAACCTGATGAGAACAGGATAATCAAGAGGGCTATAGAGGCATGGGTCGATAAAATTATGCATGAAGTCGATACCTTCAATACTGATCTCAGGGATGTTGATAGCATTGATGCAAGCGGGGATAGGATGGATAAGATTACTAAGATATACTTCCTACTCAGCAAGATTGAGAAGGTAGTGAACGACTTCAAGACTTGGCTGAGGTACCCATCTGTGCAGGTCTTCATAACGGACGAGATGCTGTCCGAGCTAATTGCAGAGTTCCAGCAGGTGGCGCACAGGATGCTGGTAATAGATATTGAGCACACGGGCAAGTTTGCGGAGCATGTGATTAAACATGTGGATGAGTACATCCCGGCCCTAAGGCTTATCAGGAGAATTGAAATGGAGGGGCAAGGTATATCACCAGAACAATCACAGCAACAGCAACAAGAGAGAGGGGGTATACCAATCTATATCTAGGGCAGAAAAAAATGCTTAAAAAAATCCCCTCCAGTGGGGTAGTAGGATGTGTATGGCACAAAGAATACAGATTCCAATCCAGTTTATACCGCAACAGGCACAGCAACAACAGAGGGTTGCTGGTGGACTAATAGGTAGGTATAGGAGGATAAAACTAATTGAGGAGGTTGAGGTTAGTTGGAGCTGGTATGACGAGAATGCGGGTATTGTCGAGTGGACGTTCAAGAACAACAGCAACAAGACGGTGACGGTCGCACTGTTCAGGAACGGGTACTACTTTGGTGGAGCCTTCTGGCCGGTGTATCTCAACTACCCAGACTTTGGCACTCAGTGGCTAGACCATGACCCAACCCCGCTACAGGATCAGGGCGTGGAAAACAATTCGCCGCCGCTTGCGCTAATCACGAATGGGAGTCAGTACCTGGTTGCATTTGTCTTTACGCTTGCGCCGGGGCAACAGTGGTCAATGCTTGAAGGCGGCTTCATACCGGGGCAACTTGTGCCAACAGGTTACATGGTGGTTCCACTCACCTTCAAGGGAGTTGGTGAATACTGCATAGGGTATAATCAACAAGCGGTCGTACAGTGGGATTGGCAAACCGGGACAAACATGCAGGGGTACCAGCCCAACCCGAAGACCTTCAAGGTAGCGCTCTTCGAGGTGCCGCCCAATGCGCCGTTTGTTGATGCCTTTCCACCAACGGTCTCCGCCGGCGCATGCGTTGAGATGTGCAGGCCCCTCTGGGATATGGCGATAAGGCAAGCGAGCCAAGGCCTGCTACAAGACGCTTTGCAGTACTTCGCGCAGTACTTCGCATGCATGAGCAGGACAGCTGACGAGTGGGCCAAGAAGGAGAGCGAAGCTATAGGGAAAAGCCTGGAAGAGCTACTGAAGGACATAGAGGGATTACTACACCGCATGGGCGAAGAGAAGGCTGAAGAGACCTTTGAGAGACTTAAGGATAAACTGAGGGGGCTCTCATAACGTTACTGCGTGCCTATTAGCTCTAAAAACAACCTCAATTTTTCAATTTGTTCTTTATCATCGCATACATACCACTCGTCTTTCTCGGGTATTAATCCCAGGAAGCTCCTGACGCTGGGCAGGTACTTCGCCTTATCCGGGTTCTCATAGTAGTACTCAATCCTTCTCTCGTACTTCCTCTTGTCCGGGTTCTCAATGAGCTTCCTGAGCAATTCCTTGCACTCCCCAAGGGTTAAGCCCTTCTGGACGCAGTACTCCCCAAGTATGATGGCGAATCTCTCCCTACAGTCAGTGAGCTTTATGTGGTTCTCAATCATCCAGTTAATGAGGGCGTCCCACTCAGCAATCAAGCTTTTACTTTTTCTACGGATATGAGTTTCCGAGGATGGTGCGTAATAACTGACTCTCTTCTGCGGCTCCATCAAATCAAGCGTTGACGTCTTCTGAATGATGAAGTCTGTTGGCTTCAAGTCCCAGTCCACTGTGAAGCCCCTGGACTTGGTCTTGGGGTGAAGCGTGAATGGTATCCTAAAGGGACTCATTGGAGAGAGTTGGCTCATGTCTATATTCTTCGGTATTACCTTCGGCACCCAAGTCTCCTCCACCGGTGTATCCAGGAAGTAGATGAGATAGATGGACTTACCACCGTTGTAATAAATCACTGGGGACCCAACGCCGTAGAGGGGTGAATCCTTGAGGTTGAAGTGTTGCTTCACGCATGTGAAGCTTGGATTTTCCTTACACTCATATATGTCGAACTCGTATACAAGTAAGTCTCTCAGCCACTTGCCCTCATCGTTGTCGAAGTACGCCTTGGATACACCGGCGCTGAGGTACTTCTTTATCAACATCCTGAGGACGTCCTTATCGGCTTCGCCGGGAGTGAGCCAGGAGCAGTCCTTCCCACCGGCGGGGAGGCAAGGCTCGTAGTTCTTCCTAGCCCATATGTTAATCCTTCTTGGATAATGTATAGCGGAGATGAACTTCTCAATGTATTCGTCGTAGTTCTCGGGCACAAGGGTGTAATAATCAATAAGTTTTTAAGGTTTTCCTCACAGACTGAAATCCTTAAAAGAGGGTGTGTAAAAGAGCTGGTGCATGAAGAGAGTTTTCCACCTAAGAGGCCGGACCCTCGTAGTTGATGGAGAGCCAACTAACGAGTTCTATCCATACTTCTACGTTATTGGTGAGAGGCCAAGAAGGGGCGAGGATATTGTTGACGTGGAGGAGGTGGACCTAACCCCGTACATCTATAGGGATGGGAGATACATACAAGGGAGCGGGAGGGTCTACAAGGTGCTTGTGAAGAAGCCATCACTCGTGACGAAGCTGAGGGAGAGGTACAGGTATGTCTCGCAGTCCTACATCAAATATAGTGCGAGAGCATCAATAGACCTAAACACGCAGACTTGGAGGGACTTACTCCCAGCCAAGGATCCGGCGACATTGGTTGAGGAGAAGCCGGACTTGAAGGTAGCAGTCTTCGACATAGAGGTCGTTGGAAACAAGATATATTTTGGGTTGGGCTTCGGGGAGCACGAGCATAAAATATTCCCGTGCAATATCAGTGATACATTATGTTTCATGAACATCGCGAAGGAGTTATTGAGCCTAAACATAGACTACTTGGTCGGTTACAACAACTGGGAGTATGATCAACCAAAGCTGATGCTGTTAATACCGCTGTTTAGGACTAAGTACGCAATATTAACGGACAAGGGCTACACTCCGGTGCTTGACCTATACGTCTTTGCAAGGTCTAGGTTCGCTTCAAGCCTTGGGCTACAAGAGTCGGGGCTAGACTTGGTCAGTGTGGCATCGCAGGTAGCGCTGACTAGGGATGAGGCGGAGAAGGCGCTTCACATGAAGACTATGAGGTCCAAGCTCAATGTGTTGACGGACCAAGAGATAAAGACGTACTTATCCAACGACCTGTTTATCACATATAAATTAGCGAAAGCTTGGGTTCCACTACTTGAGATAGCTGGAAGATGGGCGAATATGAGCGCTATAACCCTCAACCAAGTGGCGGAGTCAGCATCGCCTGGACATATTGACGAGGTGTTGATACATAAGTGGCTGGCGGAGAGGCACGGGATGGTGCTTCAAGACACAAGGAGGATGTTTGATTTACCAAGCCTGGAGAAGGTGAAGGCCGTGAAGGCCGGAGTATTCAGGGGCGTTGCGGAGTATGACTTCTCGGCGCTGTACCCAACATTGTATAAGGCGAAGAATGTTGACCCAACCACAGTGAAGGAGTGCGCCGACGGCTACGAGGTGGTGTATATTGTTAATGGTACAACAAAGAAGGTGAAGCTATGCTTTGAGCCAGGCCCAGTGCACGAGGTTGAAGATGCGCTTTACAACCTCAGGAAGGCAACCAAGAAGTTCAAGGATGAGAGGGACAAGGCGGCGAAGATATTTGCTAACGCCTTGTACGGCATCTTCACGAAGAAGGGCTTGGGCATACACTCAATAGTTGGCGCCTTCATATTTGAGTACTCTGAGGTGATACATAAGGACGTATTCACCAAATACGGCGCAATATACGGCGACACCGACTCCATCTTTGTGGTAACTGACAAGCCCAATGAGTTGTTGGGGGACATAAACAACTACGTGAAGAGTAAGTACGACGAGTTGCTGGAGATGAAGCTGGAGGAGTATTGGAAGGTTGTGCTGATCCCATCCTCTAAGGGCGGTCAACCCAGCAGGAAGAACTTGGTCAAGGTGGGGGAGAACGAGGTTGTGCTGAAGGGGACTCTCTTTAAGATGAAGGATGCGCCAACATACGTCAGGCTCAAGCTGAGGGAGTGGGTTAGGAGAGCAATCGAGGAGGAGAAAACGCTTAGCCAGATCATGGCTGAGGAGGGCGCAGTACCCACGGATATGTTGTTCATTGAGGACTCAATAACTGCCAAGGACTTCTTCGTGACAGTGAGCGGGAAGGAGAAGAAGGGAGGGCTGGACAGGAAGAGGGCAAGGGCGCTTGGGTACTTGGCCGCATCCCTCCTAAGCACGAACCAGACGCTAGCCATCTATAGGGAGAACAAGTCAATATACTTGAGGACGCCAAGAGGCATAGTAGAGCTTCCGCCCCAGACGATAATAGGGTACAAGTTCCTCCCAATAAACGAGCAAGGGGAAGAAAAGAGGTATATTTATCTCATCAGGGACAAACCAATCCTTGTGATAATAAAGGCAAAGTACAACAAGGCATCGGAGCAGTACGAAGTAACCCTCACGAGGAAGCAAGCGGTTGATGAGAACGCAATATTGAGCTACGCACTGCGGTGGGTAAAGCAGAAGGATTACTTGTTTGCACCAGTGGTGTCTACTCCTCCATAATCTTGAACTCGGATTTGATAAATAAAACAATGTTTCCGTCTTTATCGTAGTAGTTCTTCCCATCGAACCTCAAACCAAGCTTCTCAACCGCTTTGGGAATATCGTCTGTCTGGATTATCCTAACGCCCTTGCCCCTACCAACCTCCTTGATTCTCATATTCACTGAATTCTAGTGTGACCTCTTAAAAGGGTTCTGACCTCATTCTTGCCCCTTCCAAGGGCAACTCACATAGTAACCCTTTTAATTGGTTGGGTGAACGAATAACACAGCTATGTTCCTCAGGAGGGGGTTGAAGAAGGTTGGGGAGGGGAAGAACGTTGTGATTTACCTGAGCAAGGAGCATCCAAGTACATTTGTCTCAGCTGGCTTATTCAAGCAGGAGGGGAGGGTGTTTAGGGACAAGAAGGGTAGGTATGTGATCATAATTAGGAACCCAATTAGGGCCTTCCAGTTCTCGCCCTGCACGCAGTATCCCTATCTCTGGGGCAACTACGATGGGGGTGTAGCTGGTGGGTCAATCACGTATGCAAAGGATACCTCCCTATACACCAATTGGCACGTCGCCACGGTGACAAACACGGTATGCTACAACGGTGATAACAATTACGCAACGGCGAGCATGATAAAAGCTTGGGAGCCAAACCTGAAGGACTGTGCAGAGCTTAGGGTGGAGCTCTTCATAAAGAGGTTGCTCAGGCTCCTCAATATTAAGTGGCGCTACGACATTTATAGCCAGTACGACTTTGCACTGATGCAAGCAAGCAAGCCCGTCAATACCCAGTGGGACATGCCGCTACTCGTCTTCTTTGCAGGTTCGTGTTTGACGAAGGAGGAGGCAAACTGCGTAGGCCTTGCCTTTCCAAATCCGCTTTCCACGCAACAGCTCCCGGAGGCACCGTTTAGGGTGAAGGGCTACTGCACCCTGTGGCAGTTCGAAAGCGAGGGGACAGCCTATGGCCCAGTCACGGTAACGGTGAACTATGAGGAGGGAAAATGTGCAGTCTTCAAGGATGTATACGCCATAGTCTTCGACCAGCTCAACTTCATACCCGGTTGCTCCGGCTCGCCAATATTCATTGAGGTTGAACAACCTCAAGGATAGACGACTTGTGCTCCCTCCATGTACTTGGCCTGGATTGCGTAGGCCTCGTCTAGGCTTAGGACAGCGTTCTTCTTAAACTCCTTAATCTTCTCCATTATGTAGTCCTTACTCATGACCTTCTCACATATGTCCTTCCTCACGAATGAGGGCAAGGAATCATAGTGCTTCAAGGCGAAGATGCAGTCACCCCACATTATTGAGTAGAGCCAAACATCGGTGCCTTCCGTGATATACTCGCAGAATGGCTCCCTAATGCACCTCTGCCTACTCCTCTCTTGGAAGCCAGTCTTCACGGATGACTTGTAGAGGTGGGCAACAACTGTGCTGTCTACGATATCCATGTCCACCCTGGTCAGCCTAAACGCCGAGAGAGTAGTGTCGAATGATTCCTTCCCCCAGTAGTGACAGAGGGTTGCTTCCCCCTGCACAGAGATTAATGCCTCCAGTAGTTCACTGGGTATTACCCACAGAGGGTCTGTTGCCATGATTGTTTTGTGGCTCTTTGTACTGAGGACATAGGCCCATTTCCAATTGTCCTTGTTCAGCCAAATGTTCAAGTGAATGGCATTGTAATTGATTGGTTGCTGAGAGATATCTAGCGCCACATCAATGCTTAGGGATGGCACCCTCTCTATTGCGTGGGTCTTTGGGACAGCCATGTTCTTCCTAATCAAGCCCCAAGGATTCCTAAGCATGAGCATGTGTCCATCAGCCTTTATCATATGTGTATACCCCATCTTCACGGCATAGTACGCGCAGTAGTTAATTGCCTTTCCAACCCCAAAACCTGGAACCCACCCCTGCTTGAACCTGCCCTCATATGCTCCATTCAACATGACGGTACCCTCATCAGTTACGACAAGCACGTCCAAGTCCCTACCATATGCGCGCCTAAAGGATAGGACAGTCTTGTCCACATAGTACGGGTAATCAGTCACGTGGTATGGAATGCAGAGCAGAAGCACATTTTTACAGAGGGATGAGGAAATAAAAAGGTTTTAGCTTGTCCTTTCCCTACACACCACCTTTAATAATTCCCCCACTTTGCTTAGTAATTCTGCCCTATTTTTGCCAAGGCTATGGATGAGGTAATTCTTCTCCTTCGCAGATATTAACCACTCAATATCATCTCTGCTCACAAAGTTGCAGAGGTCCCTAACGGCAGATATTATCTGCATCACATTGCTGTTCCTCAGCATATCGCTTATTTCATATAGGGCCTTTATTGACTTGTTGAGTCTCTCGACTGTGTCGTTGATGGCATTTATGGAGTCCCCCAGCGCCTTAAAGGCGTTGAGCTTCCCATTCTTTCCGTATTTAGCGTAAATATTAAGTAGTAGGTTCAAGAACTCATCCGCAGTTATGCCAAGCTCTCTTGCCTCATCCTCCAACCTCCTCTTAATTAAGGGGTCCTTAATTAAGGGCTCGTACATTGTGAAAACCCTAAATAATGAGGTATTAAAACTTTTTCTACAACACAAAGCTTTATTAACCGAGGGGAGAAATCATCAGTTAATGGTGACAAAGGCCATAGACCTCATGAGGGGGCTGGATACGGTTCTTGTCCACAGGAGGTGGGAGATAGAGGGGCTGGTCCTGGGTTTATTCACGGGTTACCCAACCTTTTGGTTGGGTCCAATAGGCATAGGGAAGACGTATACGATTGATAGGCTTGTTGCGATGATAAAGGGGGCGAAGCTTTTCAGGCTCATGCTCACGAAGCACACGGAGCCGGAGGAGCTCTTTGGTCCCTTCAACTTCAAGAAGCTGAGGAAGGGGGTTTACGAGAGGATAATCACAGATAAGCTACCGGATGCGGATATTGTCTACTTGGATGAACCGTTCAAGGCATCCTCAGCAATAATAAACTCTCTTCTGGACATACTCTTATACCAGAGGTTCTATGACGGCTCCAAGTACATAAAGACTCATATTCTCGCCCTCTACCTATCTGCAAACGAGGAGCCCAGGCTCTATGAACAATTAACATTCTTCGACAGGTCGGCAATACGCATAATAAGTCAGCACCTGGGCTGGGAGGAGATGATTGACGTCTTGGGGACTCCCCAGAGGACTATTGATTCAATGCCAAAGATTATTTCCAAGGACGAGATAGAGAGCGCCCAGAGGGAGGTGGAGGAAGTGGAGAGGTCGGTCATGAATAATGAGGAGATAAAGAGGGCGATTGTTAGGGTGGTAAGTCAATCAGTTGCCAAGGTAGCGGAGCAAGGCGAGATGCTTGAGGTGAGCGAGAGGAGGCTTATGATGGTGAGGAGGGTTGTGGCAGCAATAGCCTGGGCATATGAGGAGGAGCCTAACTTGGACCACGTGGCGATGGCATGTCTCTTCGCCCTACCGACAAGCCAAGCTACATATGCAACGGTGAAGGCAGTCATAAGCGCCCAGCTACCAAACTCCTCAGTGGCGTATAAGGACAAGCTAGACACAGTGAAGGCAGAAATAATCAATGCCAAGACCGAGGAAGACAAGGCAAAGCTCCAAGGAAAGCTTGCAGAGCTCCGACAACAAGCGCCAAGGAGGTTCTTCTTAGGCACAATATAAATAAGTAGAGTTTAAATAGAGACTAACTAATTCTGCTTTTCGTGCCTCAATATCTTGAACCTTTATACTTCTTGCCAACGAAGTAACCAACTGATGCACCCACCAAGGTACCGGCAATTATTGTCGCTGTCTCGCTTTGTCTTATAAAATAGGCAGCGATACCGCCTATTGCGCCACCAATGAGTAGCCCTATTAGTTCGCTATACGCTGACACTATGTTTCTAACGGTCTCTATGGTTTCTGCCATAAAGGTCAGCTAATAGTTACGCATGTATTTTTAAGGGTTGTGGGTATGTAATGAAAAGCCTTAAAAACCTCTAATTTTATGGGGACATAGATGGACTCCTCGGTTTCCCTTAGGGATGTAAAGCCGGAGTCGTTGGAGGAGGAGGTGAGGAGACTAAATGAGTTGGCTAACGAGAAGGGGGTGGGGAAGTTGCCAACAAATGCCATCTTATACCCAATATTCCAAACGGCAATGTTTAAGAAGGTCTTTGGGAAGGAGCTACAAGACGATATCGAGATGTTCACAAGGTCTCACTCGTTTGAGGAGATATTTCTTGTTGCTGACTCCGTGAAGAAGTACGGCGAGATCTATCCCCTCATTGTGGACTTGGACGGGTACATAATTGACGGAAGGTCCAGGTACCAGGCAAAGGTGATGGCAGAGCAAGATAAGGTACTTGTGAAGCAACTCCCAATCAGGTGTACGGCAAACGAGAAAAGCATAATCCTTTGTACCCTCTTTGCATTGCAGATTTGGAGGAGCAAGGGCATCTCACCGCACCTCCTCGGCATAATGAAGAAGATTGAGGACAGGCTCAAGGAGCTGGGAATTAACATACAGTTGGTGGACATGAGACTCCTCTCCATGTATAAGTACGCGATAAAGAAGGCGGAGAGGGAGAGGAAGAGGATTGTTGTGCTCAAGGACATAGTGGACGAGATAGGGACGAAGCTGGTGGATGATCAAGTTGTCAAGCTCGCGGAGGCAATAATAGAGAGCTACATGAAGAAGGAGGGCGCGGAGAGGATAAAGATGTCCCTGCTCGCGTCAGCAGCGCTTGTAGCCGCCGTGATGACCACATGCAACGGGGACGAAGGCGTTAGAACCCTCCTCAGGGAGTTGTACTCCCACGGCTTCATAGACAACATACGAGGCGCGCAGAAGCTAGCCAGGAGGATAATGAGCGAGCTGGGGCTGTCAAGAACAGTGACCGACCACTGTAGGGAGAGGATAGCCTACATCCTTCAGAGTCACAACATCGACCCCAAGCCATGGCTTGAAAAATTCGAGCAGTGGAGGCAAGTCACCCACAACAGGCCAGCCACGGCCGCCCTCGTGGTACAGCAAGCCCTCGGGCTACCGGAGAAGGAAGTTTGCGAGATGTTCGGCATAACCCCACCAACCTTCAGAAGCAATAGGGAGAAACTATTCATGAGAGGTTTAATTACCTCGCAACCCTCACCTCAACAAGCTCGGTCGCGTGAATCCTCCTCACAAGAACTCCAGAGCGGTGGTACTTAATTATTCTAATTGCGTTTTTAACACACATGAAATCGAGAGGCTCACCACACATGAAGGAGTATATCAAGCCCCTCTCCACATCCCATACCTCTAAAACATTGCACAAAGCGATGCCACTCAATCCAATTTCTTGGCAATTTGTGAACCTATACCTGAATTTGCTCACGATTAAATCTTGAATTAAAGGCCTCTTAAGCTTTTTTCATCATGGGTATGCAACCCTTTTAAGGGCTCTTCTTTATGTAGATTGTGTCCCTCACAAGCGTACCCATTACGCTACCAATCACAAGCGTACCAGTAGGACCCACCTGCCCAGAGGATACTTTCTGCATGAGGAAGGACTTCTGCAATCAATTCGGCGGTACATGCATTTCCGAGTCCTGCTCTTGCTACCCCATTATAACAACTACAACAACTACGATTACGTACCCCACAATCATACCGCTCCAAGCAACCGAGGAGATAATCGCTCCCTGCGATTACTCAAACCCAGCGAACAATTGTTGCTGTAAACTACCAAGTACTTGGACACCGACAACAATACCCCCAACCATTTACCCACCTACTACTTCAACTTCAACAACATCACCAATAATATCTCCCACAACACAAACTACAACCACAACTCCAACAACTGCCCTAGCTGCTGCGCCTCCATCCAAGGTGGGTATATACATTGCGATAGGCGCGGCGGCAACAATAGCTCTCGCGGGGCTTGGTTACTACCTCTACAGACGCGGGAGAAAATAAGTCTAGCTACCAGTTAATTACTTTATATCCTAATGTGGCAAAGGATAGCATCTAAATCCCTTTTAAACTCTAGTTGTGGTGAGAAAGTTGGTATGGTCTCATATAAGGCGAGATTCACGAATGTGAATGATCCATATATGAGATACGTAATAGTCTGTGTGGACAAGACGTGGGGTCAACCCGGTTGCCAGCCGTGGACTGGCGATTGGGTACAAGTTGTGGGGTTATCTCCTGGTGACTCAATTGAGTCACCGTACTTCACACCAACTAATGTATTGACTGCTGTGACATCATCGGATGCTGGTTACTACTACAGAGTAGACATAATTGATGAAAATGGTAATATAGTTTATACTTGTGACCAAGTTGATAGGAACAACCCGTGTTACTTCTATGTTGCGGGTGCTACTACTTCGACAACAACAATATCTACTACATCATCAACGACTACAACAACTACTACAACATCTATATCTTCAACATCTCCAACTACATCATCAACAACTACCACATCAACCACTGCATGTCCAGCTGTGGGGAACTATGGCGTAATCTCGGTGCAACCAGTCACAGATACATGGACTGTTGGCCAGCCATTACAAATAACACTTGAAATGTGTTCAATATCGCCACCGCCAAGCGATGTACCAATTGATGTAAGTGCAGGCGCTAGCATTTGTTATCAAGCAGATTTTGGAGACCTTGGGTACTTGGCGTACTACCCGGCTAATCAATCGCAGGCAACAATAACAATAACACTTCCAGCATTACTTACGCCGGATATGTGCCCAGCGGGAACATATAATGGAACACTTAATTTAAGGCTTACTGTAGAGGATCCAGGAGGGTCTTCAAACATTTTATTACAGATACCATTAACGTTTGTCTTCCCAGGCATGACTACCACGACCATGCCAACGCAGATAACGACGCTGACAACTACGGAAGCATCAATGCTTGCTCCAACTACGCCAATCACAACCACTTCGACCACAACTTCAACAACCGTTCTCGCTGGTGTGCCACCAACCAAGGCGGCTATGTATATTGCGATGGGTGCGGCGGTAATAATAGCTCTTGCAGGGCTTGGTTACTACCTTTACAGCAGAAAGAAGCGGTAAAAAGAATCCCTTTTAAACCTTCTTGTAAAAGTTGTTGCAATGTCCTCCTCCTGCCCCAGTGGTTGTGTTTGTACAACGGTGCAAGAATGCGAATCATTGAGTAATGCGGAGTGTGGGTACGGTGTGCTGTGCGGTTCATGCGGCTCTGGTCGATATTGTTGTTGTCCATGTATGTCATCATGTCCAAGTACAGGTTCAACTACGACTCCCACTACTACAACTTCAACAACCTCAACGAGTACAACAACTACTATCACGACTACAACTACAAGTACTAGTCAAACGTCACCTGTGACAAGTTCTTCAACTTCAACAACTTCAACAACGAGTAGTAGTTCTTCAACTGCAACTACCACAACAAGCTCCCAATCTCAGCAACAAACTGAGCAGTGTGCGAATCCGATGTTTTCACTGTGGGAAGGTGGGTCATACACTTGGTATACAGACAGCTCCGAGACTGAGGTCTTCCAGTACGTGATATATTCTGGCAGTGGCTCATCAGGTGTAGGCTACCTGCAAGTCTGCCTATCAAGCTCTGGGGGTAGCCAACCTATTGGGTTCATAATGAACGGCATCCCAGGTGCACAAGGAACACTAAGCGGTAATCAATGCTCAGATCTTTACGAGTTTACCCTTTCAGCTTCAAGCAATATATATAATAGTGTTGAGATTTACCCTGCAACATATCCGCCGTTGCAACCGGGTGTTTATACATTAACGTTCAATATAGGTTGTGTATCGAATGGTCAATTCATAGCTACTGATTCAAGGTCTGTGACAATAACCATTACACAGCCACCACCGTCATCGCCACCCCAGTGCCCGTCTGGCACGTACTGCATGCTGGACAAGATATGCCAAGCCGCCGGCGGTACATGTCTATCAACTGGTTGCGACTGTAACGTGCCTTCAACAATATGTAATCCACCAGGGATGTGCTGTGGGTCATACGACGAAAACTGCTGTTGTCAGCTACCGCAAGCAACAATAAGCCCCACCGTATCACCGACAATATCACCCACTACATCAACTTATTCACCTACGGTCTCATCCACATCTCCAACCGTGTCAACGGTTAGTCCCACAACATCACCAACGTTGGTCGTTGCACCACCAACTCCTCCACTGAAAGTCAGTACAGCGGCAATCATCATAGCTGGAGTTGGGATAGGCGTGGTGTTGGGTTTCCTTGTGCCGTACATATTGGGGAGAAAAAAGAGGAAATAAACCCTTAAAATTACATTTGCGTTTGAGTTCTGAGTTATGGCGCTTTTAACAATTAAGGTCAACGGGAATGTTGTATTCTCAACGGATAACTCCTCAGGCTCAACAACTGTTGATGTGACGAAGTATGTGCAGTTCGGTAACAACACGATAGAGATAGACGTTGGCTCCGGGGCATGCCCAGCACCATGGCTCTTTGGTTGTGTTTCTAAGCCTGGAAGCCTTGCATGCCTTTATCCATCGGGAGTTCTCAACCCTAACGATATCTATTATGGATTTCCACCGCACCTTGGATTTTCTGATCTCTGCGATTTATATTGCGCCAATTGTCAGATCGCAGGAATACCTGGGCTCTTTGGTTGTCCATCCAGTTTATCTTGCATAATGCAAGGGTCAAGCTCATGTCCATCCGGTGAATCCTGTGCTCCACCTCTTCTGCCACCTGGAACGTACACAGTTACATTCACCATACCTCAGCAACTCAATCTATCCTATGCGACTTACATACAATCGTTCCAAAATGTGAAGCTAACAATTTACTGGAATGCTTACTCAAACGGACTCGCTGTATATATCACAGGCTCATTTGAGTTAATTCCGCAGTACGGTTACAACTGCGAAGCAATAAAGCTAGGCATCTACCCAGTGAATATACTCCCCCTCTATAATGTACAGTGGGTTACACAAGCTCAACCAAACATGAACAATCTCTACCAATACTCAAGTAGCAACAATAGTTGGTATATCTGCGTACCAATACTCAATCTAGCAGATTACGCTTTAGGAGTAACTGTTAATCAACCAAACTGTGGAAATGTTATAGTCAACTGGTCCAGCGAAGGACAACCATGTTTTAATGGACTCCAACCATATACCGCTCCGACCTTCCTCATTGCCAAGCTATACGTGGACGGTACATATATAGGACAAGTAAACATGAATTCAAGCGTGACATACGCCGAGGCTATCCCCATGGTAACACCAGAAATCTTGCAGTCATATTCACCATATCAAGGATTCCAATGGACAAGTTCTTCTCAAGCACTACCTTCTTATAATATTTGTATGAATCTCAACTACTCTGCTGATGTGACGCAACTCCTAACAGGCTCTGCCAGCGGTGGTTGTCACACACTAACTGTTGAGTTCTATTACTATGATATGAATGGCACACTAACGTCGGCAGGGTCCACTAGCTACAGCTTTATCAAGATGTATGATGGCACAATCAAGCCATTTTATTATAATCCTGGTGAGATCCCTTCGACATCTAAGTGTCCTGAGACCGATGTTGTCGCTAACGCAATTAAGAGCAACAACTTTCTGAAGTCCACATTCCCATCAACGATAACGCTGAGTGGAACAGGCTCCATAAATGGTTACTACTGCAATAATTGCAACCTAATACCTGAGGTAGGTCCAGACGCTCCAGTTCTTGGATGCGGTTACATCTATCCACCAAGCCTTGCGTCCTATAACCCGTCGACTGGACAACAAACTGGCTGTTATGCTTCAGTTCCAATGACGGATAGCACTTATTCAAAGTTTGTGTATCGATCCGGTGGATATTACTATCTATGTGCAAGCAATCTAAGAGCGCAGATGTGCAATGATAGCTCAAGTCCAGGTTCAATCAATGTAGGCGGAACATTACTACAGCCGGGGCAGTGCGTAGATCTGAAACTGCCCAACCCTGAGAACTACTGGTTTGGTTACTTCCCATATGGTGTGAATATATACGTGCCAGAGGGCAACCCGGGCGGTACGTACAAGCTCGTGTTCCAGTACGTGGGTGACCTACCGAAGTTGGTGGATGGATACATAGTGGGTGAACTTAAGGACCAAGTCCTGTGGAGCCAGACGGTAACAATAACGGTTTCTGGCCCACCACCATCACCTAGCACGTGTAACGTGGCGGTTAACGTCGCCAGCAACCCAGGCGGTATACCAGTCTCTGCGTCCCCAACGTCCACAAGTATAAACCAGGGTCAGTCAGTAACAATTCAATTCTCGGCGCCAGATACCTACTCAATATATGGCTACGGCTATAAGTTCCAGTACTGGGTCATCAACGGGCAGACATACACCCAGACAAACCCGTCAATCACAGTGACGTGCCAGCAAGGTGGTCAGACAATAACCATAAATGCAATGGCCTACTACCAACTGGTGTCCACTCCATCGACTTCACCTATCACAACAACGACCATTCGCACAACAACCCCCACCACCTCGCCCACGGTTTCACCAACACTCCCTCCGGCGCCTCCGTCTTCACCTATCACAACAACACGTATTACATCTACGGTAAGCCCAACTACATCCCCGAGTGTACCAGTACTACTTGGTTCAACACCGACAGGGATGTCAAAGGAACTGAATATGTTGATCCTAGCCATAGCAGTGGGTACATTGATAGGGTTTGGCATGTTTATGGCCACATCAGGTAAGAAGAAGACCTAAACCCTTTTAATTAGCAACATTTCCATAAAATCAATGAGTACATCACCCGCGAACGTTTATCCCTCATGCAGTGGGAACACATGTACTTGGACGATTACAATGAGCTTCTCCGACACCTGTAGCCCACTGACTTGCCTAGGGGGTTGTGCCAAGCCCAACTACTTCAACCTGGTCATGCCCAGCACAAATGCCCCATTAACAAGTGCCACAATGCAGGTGATTGCTAAATGGACAGACGGCACTATCTACTCCGTTTACTTTCTAGATAATGAAGGTGGCGTAACAATATTCCTCAATGGGCAAAAAATCGTTGAAGTTCTAGGCGCCCCTGCCTGCTCCAAGTCTTGCTTGTCCTTCCCATACTTCTGTAGCTGTAGACCGCCTGACCAGACATACACGGTGGATATAACAAATCTGCTCCAGCCACAGCAAAATACCCTGGAGGTTAGGGAGGACATTGGCTGCGCAATAAGTGCCTGGGACTTAACAATAACGATAACCGCAACATATGCCAGCCCGGTTATACCTACAACTACACCTACGGGTACATCAGTTTCACCAACCAGCCCGGTTGTGATATATCCATCACCGTCAGCGCCCACAACAAAGGTCAACTGGGTGCCGATAATAATTGGCGGGCTTGTGGTAGCAAGCATAATAGCTGGGGTGGCGGGCTATATGTCGGCCTCCCCAGAGACCAAGAGGAAAGTGCGGGAAACAACCAAGAGAGCGGTGAGGGCGGCTGGCGGGGCAACTAAAAAGGCTGTAAGCAAGGGGGCAAAACTTACCAAGAAGGCAATTGCTAGGGCAAGGGGTGGGCAAGCATGAGCACCTGCCCAGCAGGCTTCAGCTACGTAACAACCACGCAGGTGGATAGCCAAACAATCACTGTGTGTAGCAATTATCCACTAAACCAGTCTGCCCCAACCCCCTCTCAATATGTTGTTGATGTGTACTTCTCAGCCCCAGTGGCTGGCATCGACACGAAGCAGGTGGAGCAAGCGGTGGTCAACGCCTTCCAGCAGAGGGGCTATAACGTAACGGTCCTCGCAGTAACCGTGGTGAACCCACAACAGCTTGAACTCTGGCTCCAAGCTTCATCCCCAGCTCCCATGATTGTTGCCGTCATTGTTGCCCTAACTCTAGTAGCTATAATTGCGGTGGCGATATACCTAATCACGGTGAACGTAAAGCAGATCCTCACGGCGCCAAGCCCAACAGCGAAGGAGGCAGTTACGGCTGGGACAATAGCCCTACTCATTGGTGCCGTTGCCCTCGCCGCTTTCGGGCTTGGTTACCTTATCAGGCAACTTCGCGGCAAAGGTACGTAGGGTCCACCTTATTGCAGCCTCAACGCCTTCTATATTTTTTGCGAGCAGTATGGTCCAGTTCTTCTCCAGCCTGTACGCCCTCTCCCTCATCAGCCCCTGGAACGTGAAGTAGAGGATGTCGTCCCAGAAGTCAATCACAAGCCCAAACCTCTTCCCCTCCCAAGGCCTGAGCACCCTCCCAATCCTCTGGAAAATCCTGACCGGCGAGGTGCTACTCCCCATCTTGACCAGCGCCCTGAGGGGCGGTATGTCCAGCCCCTCATCACCGACCACCGTCGTGACTATGAAATCCAGCTTCCCCTCCCTAGCCAGGTCGAAGATCTCCTTCCTCAAGCTACCCTTTACAGAGCCCGTTACTAAATAGGACGTGAAGCCCGACTTCACGAGCATGTCATGCATCACGGCGGCAGGCATCCTCTCCTTCATCATGAACATGGCAGGAGTTAAGCCGTACCTCTTCAGCATTGATGCTATCCTCAGTGCATCCTTGTACCTATCCTCATCATACTTGTAGAGGAACTCCTTAATCAGGTTGTACTCAGTAGCCGCTTGCAGTTTCCTCTCCTTCAGTGCATCCAGCTTGTCCGGGTGGAACGTCTCCACGAACTTGAGAAAGGAGTTGATGTCAACCCTTCGCTTGTACATGATGATGACGGCGGGGACCAAGTAGCCCCTGCTTATCAGCTCACTCGATGTCACCCGCCTAGGGATTATCTCCCCAGCAACGGCGTATATATGCATCGTCCAATCATCAGCCCTCCACGGGGTTGCGCTTAGTCCTATTCTCACGGAGTAGGGATTGGATAGGAGGGTGTAGGCGACAGTCCTCGCTGCCTCGTGCTGTATCTCATCAACTACCACGAGCATCCTGCACTTGTTTATGCCCAAGTCGAGACATAGGTAGTGCTTCGCCAGCGCCAGCTTTTCCTCTGTCGGGAGCTTCACGCCCTCGTTGTATTCCCTCTCTATCTCCTCTTCCTCCTCCATCGCCTCCAGTATCCAGTAGAGGAAGTCCTGGCTGTGGATGGATGCGTAGTACCTCCTGCTTTCTATTATGGGGAAGAACTCGTTGAATTCCTTCATTGAGACCTGCATAGGTATGCCCATGTCCACGGTGGTCTGGGTCTCGTAGAGCGCGTTGAACATGGTCTGGACAGTGGCCACAGTCACCTTCCCAAGCCTGAACTCCTCGTGCGTTACAACACCAACATCATCCACACCCCACTTCCTTATCCACTCAGCCATCTGAAGCACAAGGTCTATGGATGGGGCAAGGGCGAACACCCTATCCACCTGCTTCGTGTCTATGAGGTGTTTAATCAATCCACCAATCATGTACGTCTTCCCGCCGCCAGTAGCCATCATCACGGTCCCGGTCCCAGAGATGCTGAGCCAATCAATCAATGTTTTCAATACCTCAACTTGGTAGTCCCTCAGCCTACTGAGTATCTCCTGGCTAAAGTCAGCAGTGAACCTCACGGGGTATTTAAGGGTGGGATTGTAACCAAGCGACCTCAAGAATCTATAAAACCTCTGCGTGAACCCTCTAGGTATTAATAATCTATCGACCCCAGCCTTTTGGTACAAACACACTGGTGTATCCCTCACGGGGAAGCATAGATTATCAACAAGCCACCTTCTTATCTTATCCTCACCAACCTCCGATAATAAACCCTGCACATCCAAGTAATTCCCATACCAGCTAATCCTAACCATATATGTTAACCCTTTTAAACCAAGCAAAAAAGCTTTTTTGATCACCATGAGCTTTCCAACGGCAACAATTACATGCATACCCAAGTCGCAAAAGACCGATGGAATATGCGTCCAAGATAACTGTCCACCAGGTTACTGCATAACACAGCTTATTTGGACTACAACCACGCCCACCATCCCTCCAACGATGACGACAACTATTCCCCCAACGAGGCCGCCTATTCCTCCAACTAGGACGACTCGTGCAAGTTCAACGATGACGACAACGTCTATCCCTCCAAGGTGGATGGGGATAAGGAGAGCCCGTATAGTAGCCGCAGCTAGCACAACCGCACCAACTCAGACTAGTGGAGCGTTAAGTCTGGTAATAGGTTCACTAGTGCTAGTTGCGGGCTTAGGCTCAATAGTTTATGAATTAAATCTTTACAAGCACCCAGTTCTTAGCAAGTTTATGGAGCATTTTTTCAGGCTACGACAACGATAGCAACAAGTCAAGTGATTAATGCAATAATGTCAGGTTCTTCATAAAAACAAAAATATTTTTAAACAAAAATCCTAGTATTCTTTGTGGCAATTGATTATCGTAAGTTGAAGCCGGAGAAGGGCTTTGGAGGCGTTACTCATTCGGAGGATGTGTACAGGATGGCTTTGGAGAGGGGTTTTATTTCGAAGAAGGATTATGAAATAGCAACTAGGTACTGGGAGCTCTCCGAGAGGGGCTTCTCCATGAGTCAAATAGCTAGGGCCCTAGGGATGAAGGACGAGAAACAGCTGTACCGCAGGCTGAAGAGGATATCCAAGAAGATTGCAAGGATGTGGTTCGACCCATACGGGGGCGAGGAAAGGCTGGAGAGGGAGGGTGGCGGCGAGGACGAGGAGAGAGGCAGGGGGAGGAGGTTCAGCCTTGGCCTTGGGGAGAGGAGACCAGACGACGAGATAATTGACGATAGGCTCCTCGATCTCGCCCTGAAGGGAGATGCTCCAATCCTGCTTGAGGAGGCCCTTGAGTACAAGCTCCTGCTTGATCTAGCGCAACAAGAGCAAGCCGAGGAGGAGGGCGAAGAAAGCATTGAACAAGGAGAGGAAGAAGAGCATGAACCAGAAGAGGAACAACCACCTGTTGAAGAATTCACAGAAGAGGTAGGTGAAGAAATAGAGGACGAAAGCCTAGAATGACTTGATGATCTGATTATAAAATTCACTCCACTTGCTTGGATGAAGGTAGTCGCACCCAGCCCTCTGGGCGTTGATGTCGTCGCCTGGGTTGTCGCTTATGTAGATGCACTTAAGGGTAGGATACCTAAGCCTAGCGCTCACAAGAGCCTGCAATCTATTGCCGGGGGTGATTACCCTAGGCAAAGGAAGGTTGGCGCAGTTGTTGCTCTCGCTTACAATAACAGCCACGAAACCCCTGCTCATCAAGAAGTTCAACTGCTCCAGTTTCACCGGACCCGGTGGCTGTCCCGTCTCTAGTGTTCCATCACAGTCAAGTAGGAGTAACATCATCAGAGGGGGAGAAAATGTTTTAATTTAAAACTGTTAGTGTAGGTTGATGTCTTCACCAAACAATGAGGAGAAGAAGGATAATGAAGAGGAGCAAGGCAAGGAGGAACAGCCGGAGGAGAAGGCTGAGGAGGAGAACTTCGAGGTCCTACAGAGGGGGGTTGCTGGCGGTGGTGAGGAAGCTGGTGAGACAAAGGAGGTGGGGACACCACCAGGAGCTCCTGGCGTGAACCCAATCGAGGTGGATGCCGAGTTCATTAGGAGGATTTTGATGGCCCCGGGCGATACGAGGAGGATGCTTGTCAATCAGTGGATTTCCGCGCATGCCTGGTGGAACCAGGTGATACTGAACCTAGGCATCACCGTCTTTGACCTAGGGCTCTCAATTGTTGGGAGGAAGAAGTTATCCGCCGGTGAGGATATTGTGGCTTGGGCAAGCGACCCAAACAACGTTGTTAGGGACATTACTAACTATATTTATGAGTTGAGTAAGTTCGTGGATGAGTATGAGAAGTATCAAGAGCTCCAGAAGACCGTGGCATCATGCGAGGCCTACGGTAGGCTTCTGGAGCTTCAAGTAGAGAGAATTGTGCAGAGATACCACGAGTTGCTTGCCTTTGCGAGGTACCTCCAGAACTTGTTGAGGCTTGCCCTAAAGGTTATGCCGAGGTCATCGCTTGAGAAGTTCGCATTGCTCATACCTCTCAACGCACCGCCCGAATTGGTTGAGGAAGTGAAGAAGGAGCTGGAGGAGGGGCAACAATGAAGGTCTTAATCTTTTCCACACAGGTTCTTCCAACCCCACCGCCATATTACGGAGGTGTTGAACTTGTTGCTTTTACAGACGCCTTCTGGCTCGCGAGGAGAGGACATGATGTCACCCTCGTTGCTACGAAGCACTCCAAGGCGTCGGCCTTCTACCTAATGGGTTTTGAGCCACCCTTCAGAGTGATTGAGTATGGAGAGCCAGGGACTGTGGACAACAAGAAGCTTGAGGAGGAGGCTTGGGAGAGCCTTGAGGATAAGGACTACGATATAATTATAGACCACAGCTGGAGCAAGCCAACCTATAAGTCGAAACTACCCGTTCTTGGTGTCGTGCATGGCTTAAACCCGCAACCGCCGTTCTGGAGACCTAGGGACAAGCCCTGCCTGGTCGGCGTCAGTAAGTTCCACGCGGTCTACCTGGCGAACTACTGGCTCGTGAATGTTGCACACCTGCCAAACCACATAGTTACAGAGCCATACCTGAGGTACTCGGTGGTGGAGGAGAAGGAGGACATGCTGGTCTTCCTCGGGAGAGTGGACCCAGGCAAGGGCATAATGTACTTCATACAACTGTGCGCCCAACTGCCAAAGTACAGGTGCGTAATCATTGGCGACGACTCCCTATTAGTGAATCACGACTATGTGAGGAAGGTCTACGAGGTCGCGATGAGACTACCCAACGTGGATTGGCTGGGCATGCAACCCTTTGATGCGAAGGTGGACTACATAAGGAGGGCCAGGGCCGTGTTCGTCTACCCCACCCCACCCTATGCAGAGGTGTTTGGCCTATGGGCACTTGAGTCCTTCCTCATGGGGACACCGGTCATAACAAGCCCGTACGGCGCAATGCCTGAATATATAATCAGCGGGTACAACGGATTCATAATTTATCCAGAGGACTTCGACCAACTCCCAAGACTTGTGGAGAAGCTCCCAACACTGAAGCTCGCAACCCCAAGCGAACTGAGGCTCTACGCACTGAGGAAGTTCGGGGAGGAGGCAATAGCCCCAGAGCTTGAGAAACTGATGAGCTACTGCAAAAACGAAGGATGGTAATCCTCCTCTCTAACCTCTCTTCGCCTTAAAGGGCGAGACCTTCAGTTGTAACCCTTTTAAATCAAGCCTTTTTTCACCTTTGAGGGATATGTCCATTTCATACCAATTTGGCCCAGAGTTCAAGCCAGTGGCTCTGCCGGGGATGTACATCTCGGTGGATGGGCAGTTGTTCAAGGTTACTCACATCTATCCAATACCATCGCTTAGAATACCCTTTGCCCCAAGGACAAATCCTGTTGTGCAACAGTTGAGCCCCACACTTAACCCGCTTGCCCCAACGTATACGTCAATAACGAACCCAGCAGAGCTTATAACGGCTTACGGCGCCCAGACGTATAATGTGTTGTTCCAGCTCTGGTTCAGGTACATAAACTTCCCAGTCATGGTACAGGTAGCAATAGACGGTGCTCAGAACAGCCTTTATAGGACGTCCCAGGTTGTGACGTATATCGACTGGGAAACACCAATAGAGGAGACGCAGTTCTTCATAGGGCTTGGGCACCAAGTGACGTTTAACGTGTACAACCCATTCCCATTTCCATTACCGGATGGGATGCATATAGGCAACATCTACGCGGTCTTGTTTGGGTATAGGTACGACCTGGAGCCTGTCGAGAAGGCGCCTGTACCGCCGGTTCAGATAACACTGACGACACCGGGCACTGGTAGGCCGATAACAATGATCACCGTAGGGGGTGGTGGGCTATGACAGAGCTCAAAACACCGGTGGAGAGGTTGATAAGGATACCAACAACACTGCTTACCCCAAGCACGCAGAACTTGATAATTGCGCCATTCACCAGCCAGTACGGAGTGCCGGTCAGCCAGCTCAAGCTGAGGGAGTTCATGATAGTGAACCCGCTGGGCACAAATGTGCTGGTGACGCTATACGATATTGTCTATACGTCCTCAACATCATACACGTACTTCCCAGTGATCCAAGTGCTGGTCTCGGCAAGCCAGACAACGGTTGAGTTCACGTATAGGAGTGATCAAGCATACATCTTCAGCGGGGGCTTGGCAGCGTCATCGCAGTTCACGGGTGTGTACCTATCGGCAGTTGTTGAGGTGGAGTGAAGGTTTCTCCTAAAAAGCTTTTTAAACCAATAACAGCTTTTTAAGCGAATGAGTGATCAAAAGACTGCCAATCAAGGGCAGGAGGAGGACATTAACAAGTTAATAGATTCCTTGCTCCCAGAGCACAGGGATAGACTTAGTCGTGTCTTCCAGCTTATATCCAGCGCCCCGGAGGACATCAGGAAGGGCTTGTTTGAGGACAAGGAATTCTCGGACATATTGAAGGCCATAGTGATTAGGGACTTGCTGAAGGAGGATAAGGATAAGGATGCACTACTTTACAAGCTCCTCCTCAAGCAACAGCTCAATCCAAGCTCAAGCAATAGCTTGTCAAAGAAGGACGTGAGGAGGATAGTAAGGAAGACTATGCTGGAGCTCGGCATGAACTCGCCAGTCGCCTACATAAAACAGATGGCAAGGCAAGTGAAGGAGTGGCAGGAGGCACTAAATGAGCTGAGGGAGGTTGCTGGGCTCTTAACACCCGAAGATTTAGATGAGCGGCTAGAGAAAATAATAAGCAAGTATTTCAGCGAGAAGGCGGCGGAGAAGTACGCAGAGGCCGTGAAGGAGGAAATAAACTATAAGTCGAGGGTCGCAGAAACAGTGCTGAGGTTGGTTGATAAGTCCATAGACAAAGTGCTGGACTGGTTCTCCACGTGGCTCTCCCAGAACTTGTTTGCTTCCACCCAACAGCAAGGTTTAAATCAGCAACAACTCGCAATAACACCTGATGAGGCGAAGAGAATCCTGGAGGGATACATTGGACAGGGTGGCTCAAACGGCGGAGGCGGTGTTCAACAAGGTGACGTCCAAGCTTCTGCCCAAAACAACAATGAAGTTGCTCCAGCGCCTGTACAACGACCTGCCGGTGATTCTGTTCAGGCGGTCACAAATGGTGCAGGGGTGGGTAGCCCAGCTGGTCCGGGAGCGGGGAATAACGGACCCGCAACAAGCAGCCCAGTTCGTGTCTCAACACCTCCGAGAATTAGTCTGGGAGGCGCTGGAGTCCCACTGGCAAGAATGGGACGAAGAATTAGTACTAAACCAGCTAATGCAGGGGAAGGGTAGGGACCTACTCCCAATCCTTCAGAGGGTCATCCTTCCGGCGGTTCTTCCTCTCCTGGATGAGATCACGCCCGACATAATGAAGCTTGAGACGGCGGATGAGCTTGACTACGTCATTACGAACAAGATGAAGGAGCTAATGATAGACGCAGAGAAGGACCAAGACCTAGCCAACTTGATAAAGGTCTGGTCGGACATGAAGAACTTCTACCCGCATGTCTACCAGAGGCTCCTCAATATAGTCCTCATGATCCTGCGGGGCATTGGTAGGGGAGGAAAAGCTTAAAAATCACTAATGGCGAATCAGCATGATGAGCGAGTTCAAACCCTTACGAGAGGTAGAACTAACCCGCGAGCAAAGGGAGGACCTGCGGGACTCCATAGGCGCAAAGGGAATCCTCGTACCAATACTGGTCTCGGAGGACGGGTATATAATTGACGGCGTCAAAAGGTGGGTAATAGCGAAGGAGTTGGGCATAGCGGATGTGCCAAAGAGGGTCATCCCAGTCAGATGCGACGAGAATATGAATCTGTGCGAGGCCTTGAGGGTTGTCTCAAATACTGTCAGGTGGTCATCGGTGTCGATGGAGGAGAGGAGGAACGTAGTGCTGGTCTACGCCAAGTTGTTCCTTGAGAAACAGCCCGAGGATGTGGTGCTGAGGGTGAAGGAGAGCTTGAGGAGGGGCGAAGTCCCAAACGTATTGAGGGACTGGATAGTGCAACAGACGGGGTTCCCAAGGAGCACGGTATATGATGACCTATCGGTACTTCTCACAATACCTGACGTGAAGAAACTCTTGCTTGGGGAGGAGGAGAAGAAGGTGCCAGCTGTTGTCCTTGCAATACCGGCGGCTGCACGTGAGGAGTTGCGGGAGTTGCCGGAGCCAGCGAGGGAGGAGGTCATTAAGGCGGTGAAGGAGGGGAAGGTGCCGCCAAAGCAAGTGAGGAAGGTGATAGAGGCGGTGAAGAGACAGCTTGCGCAGCCTGGGGTGAAGCCGGAGGAGGTGAAGGAGGTAGCAGGTGAGGGCGTTGTGAAGGGAGAGCTCCAGAGGATACATGAGCAAGCGGTCAGGAGGCTGATAAAATCGAGTGACGACTTATTTGATGACATAAGGAATGGAAAGGTGAAAAAGGACGATGTGGTGGTGCTGTACAGGCCTGCGCATATATCAAAGGCGTCATACCTATCCTTCATGACGAATATGCAACAGCTAGCACTAAATGTAGGGTTCAGCGATGAATTCCTAGAGGCAATAGGTAGCGCGGTGGTGAAGCTACCTCCATACCCCTCGAAGCAAGAGGTAATTCCATGGCTCTTTACATTTGTCTGTGAGGCATCGAGGAACTTAATTTTAATCGACGAGGAGCTGAGGGCAAAATATGGCGAACTAATTGACAAAGTATGTGTGAGGAGGGAAATACCAGAAATCGAGCGCCTACTTCTTTAGTGCAGAGACTTTGAAAACTTTCCAAGCAAATATTTTTAAATCGATTTTAAAAATGAGTTCATGATTTCCAACGAAAATTTTAACGGGACATAATACTTAAAAAACAGGTTTTAGAGGAGGGCTTGTGTGGAGCTTTTACGACAAGGACGGCAAATTCCTTCCGCCGAGGAAGCTCCTGTTGCACAACGGTGAGGAGGTCGACCAGGCAGAGCTCTGCGAAAGGCTTGCTAACATGTGCGAAAAGGGAGGTATATGCTCCCTCGTCTCTGCCGCTGGTACGGGTAAGACCTTGATAGCACTCTGTGCCGCGGTCTCTATAGCTCAAGACGCGATCGAGGGAGGCAAGAAGATAGTCCTCCTTGTGCCGTATAAGCTCACGGAATCATCATTGAGGAACACGCTTGAGAGGGACGCTAGGCTCCTGCTCGGTGGGGTTCATGTGAGGCCGGTTGACATATACGGGAAGGATGAATTTCCATGCCCCTTCCTCCAGGCTAGGGGGAACCTAGCCGCAACTGCGAAGAGTTGCGTCAGGGGCGAGTGCCCGCTCTATCTTCCACCTGTCAAGCATAAGCTTGAGGGCGAAGGATTTGTGTTAGTAGCCAAATGGAACAGCGCTTCGCTATATGGTGTCGCAAGCATTCCGCAGGAGCTCATAAACAAGGGTGCGGTCTTCTACTCCGGCGCCTATCTCTGCCCCTACTATGCTCAATACATAGGGCTTGATAACGATAAGGGCCCAGCAATAATCATTACGAACTACCAGAAGTTCCTAATTGATTATACCCTCGGTTGGATCACCCTTAACGACCTAGCCGTCCTAGTAATTGACGAGGGAGATGAGTTCCTTAGGTTCCTCGCCAGGCCAAGATTGATCCAAGTGGATATGCTGAACTACCTGCGAAGGAGGCTGAAGGACGAGATGGAGGGCAAGGAGAACGTTTCGGTAATCAAGAAATTATACTCGCTCGTGAGTGCGGTGCTCGACTACATAAGGGAAAACGATAGGAGGACAAGGCTCAGCAATGACATAATTTATGTACTGACCTCAATAGTGGATACGGTTATGAGCCACGCATCAGCGCTGGGGAAGCTGGCGGAGGAGATACTGGAGATAATACCCCTTGTCCCAAGGACAAAGCCAGAGGACGTTGAGGGGTGGTATGAACCCAATGAGGGCGCAATTATCGTGAGGACATTCAAGGCGAGGATACTGGAGGAAATAGCCAGCGTCATCCCAGTGATAATAATGACTGCAACCCCCGACTACATTGCAGAGGAGTGGCTGGGGCTAAGGGAGAAGCTAGTCGCCAAGGAGCTCTTCGGACAGCTCACTCCGCCAGGCAAGCTCGTTATAATACCCTTCCCCGACGCCGAAGTGCTCAGGGGTTGGCACATAGCGAGGAACGTGAGCAATAGGGAGAGATATGCCGTCATCTGTAACTCCCTCATGAAGTACCTAAATACCGTGAGGCAAGAACTGGGCGGGTTAAAGGTGATTGGGCACTCCATAGGCAAGATCTACATAAAGGTGTGCCAAGAGGTTGGCGGTGGTCCGGATCTATATGTAGACTGGAGTAGCGAGAGAAACCCCATATCTCAGCTTGAGTCAGCAATAAACGATAGCTCGAATGCTGTGGTCATAACTACGAGGGGTTGGAGGGGGATAAACCCAAGCCACAAGAAAATAATCACCCTCATACTGAAGTTCCCCAGGCCAGCGCCAGGCGGGCCAGAGTCGAAGCTGTTGCGAATGCTGAAGGATAGGGGGAGCAAGTTTTATGGCTTCTTCTTCAAGTTCCTGGATCCAAACTCAAACGGGCTCATCTCGGACTTAAAGAGGTTTGCGGATGAGATGGCGCTCCAATACTTGTACCAAGCGGTCACAAGGGGTAATAGAGGTGATGACTACGTTAATTTTATAATCTCACCAGACCTGGAGGTTTACGGAGCTTTAGCTAAGCTGGCCAAGGTTGGGCTACTACCTAGACCGCAAGTTTGGTTACCTGGATTGAAGGAGCCAATGGAGGTGACAGACGAGGACTTGAAGGATATGGAGTTCCTAATCTCTGCCTCGATATCTCACGCAAAGAAGATATGGGAGACATTGCTGTCAAGGTGGAAGGATAGGGCGGCCTCACTCAAGAAGGTTGTGGAAGAGGTTTCCGTTCAAGAAACAGCAAGCACCGCGCCGGCGCAACCTCAACCTTTACCAGCTGCCACACCTCAACCAGAGCTACCTTCTACACCTCAACCTCAGCCAACCAACGGTCAGCAACAAAACATATCCCAACCGGTGGCACCTCCAACGCCGCAATCCCCAACTTCCCAGCAGGGAAAGAACGAGGAGTGGGGCCCGCTGAAGCCGAAGGTTCTGAGGCGAGAAGTGAGGGAGCCGGTGGACAAGGAGGACTGGTCAATGCTACAGCCAATTGATGCCAGGGACTGCGGTAGCGAGTGCCCGCCGCTCGACGTCTATGACGCAATACCGGACCTGAGGATAATGCAGTTCCAAGGCATCTTCACCAAGCAGGAGGCCGAATCAATATCGAAGAAGCTCGCTAAGGCACTGCTGGAGAAGGGGATATCTGCGGCTGAGAAGCTCCTTGAGGAAATTTACATGTCTAAGGAGAATGGGAATAAGCAAACATCTTAAGCTACACTAGTCAAATACCTCATTGACCGGCCCGGTCAATTAGCTGTTTGTACGAGAAGTAATTTTATCTTTGCTAACTGTTTAAGTTCAATTTCATTTCAGAAGCCACGAGGAGAAAAGCTTAAAAAGATATCTAACACGAACCGTACCAATCATTGTGTGCAAATCCCTTTTAATTCCTTGGATAGTAACATTGTTGATGGAGAGGAGGGATGTGGAGTACGAAATAGAGAGGGTTGGGATTGGGAATTTTTCAGTGCGGTACTTCATAAAGACGAGTTACTGCACAAACTTCATGCCCGCAGATGGAGGTTCCCCGAGGACGGTGACGATAGTGATTTACGTGAAGAGGGTGAAGATGCACATGGAGAAGGACGGTAATGAGCTGGAGCTTGAGTACGGTTGCTCAATGGCTGGCGGGTGCAGGAACATGGCATGTGAGTTCGCCAGGAAGGCACATTTCTTGCCAACCCAATCACTTGGGCAGGAGCAGAGGAAGGGCTTGTCCCAGTAGCTACTTCTTTTTCCTCTCCATGCAAAGCTCCTCAACTATCTTCAGCGCATCCTCAAGCGTTATGGGTACTTCACTGCCCACCTTGTGTTCTCTATCATATTTCTTGACTCTGTACGTGAAGAGAATATCGAACTGTCTCTGCCCGGAGGTTGTCCTCCACAGGTCCAGTCTCCATCTCTCTCTATCGTCATTGAGGACAGCCCTGAGCACTAGATCCGTGTCCCTATTTATCGGCTCTCTCAAGTACCCCCTTATGTGGAACCCATTGGCTGTCTTGTAGATGCCAACGTACCAGCAGATATTGCTCAGGAACGTGTAGATCTTCTGTAGCCTAACACCGACCCAGCACGGATCTTGCTTGTTTAAGTCAATGTCAATCTTCACTTCGTAGATCTTGTTCTCCCAAAACATTGGCCTCACGTTGACAAGCACTCTTGCGGAATTTCGATTCCAGCCTCTTTCAGCTCCTTCTCATGGGCCTTAATTAGGTCACATATGTTTACGCCACTCTCAATAAGCCTCTTGAAGGATTCCCTCCTCAGTTCATTGAAGAACCTCTGGGATTGCTTGAGCAAGTAGCTGTACCCACTGGACTTGTAGAGGCTACTGTCCTTGAAGTCCTCGGGAACCACTGGCTCCGCAGGCGCGGTCATCAAGATACCCGGCGTCCCAACGGTCCTGTAGCCTCTCCTCAACCCTCTCCTTGCTTCGTACCACATCATATCCTCACAGTTTGTGCCGGGCCAAGGTGGCCTAATTCCGAAGGCGTAGTACTTATACACCTCGTAACTGCCGTAGTCGTTCCTCTTCTCTATTGCGATGGCAAATGCCCTGTTTGTCATGAAGGCCTCTTGTGACCACCAAGCATGGGTCTTCACCCACTCAACACCGTATATCTCCTTGTTTGCCAGTATTGTGTCGATTAGGTTGATCTCCTGCTCCACTTCGGCGCTTTCGGAGAGGCACTCAAGGATGGCTGTTGCAACTCTGTCTAGAGTACCAACATCAATGCATATGCTTGACCCATCTCCCGAAACATATAGCGCCGGGGGCATGAGGGCTACCTCAACCTGGAACGTGAATGGTCTCCTCCCCACGTAGCTACCAGTGTATATAACCTTCATTGGGAAGTACAGCACCCCGGGATCTACGTTTACCCCGCTCATCCTAAGGAATGCAACATCAGTTGAAGCCATGTAGAACATCAAGTACCTAAGGAACAACTCCATCTGCCTAGTCTCGTACCAACCATACCCCAGCACGCTTCTTATCGTGTCCCTAACCCTCAACGCAACATCAGTCCTCCTCTGCAACTCAACCCACACCCTGGCGGCATCAACAAACCTCTTCAGGTCCATCCTCCACCTTCCGCCAACTCTCACCACCCTTGGGTACCTCCTATACCTGCTATCTACCATGGAGATGACCCTAAGTATTATGTCCCTGAACTCGGTGATGTCAAAGCATGTCTCTTCCTCGGTGGCGAAGTTCACCTCCTTTGGCGAGGTCTCGAAAAGCGACAAAGGTTGACACCTCGTGGAGTTATCATGCAGACATGTTTTTAAGGTTTTCCATCCGCAGAAATGGAGACGTAACCTTTTTAAATAGAGCTTGTATATCATCCACGATAACTATGTTAGCGGACGTCTTCTCGATACTGTCGGGCGCCTCAGGAGTTGCAGTAGCCTACGGAGTTGAGGGTTGGTTAAACTCGAAGATAGCAACGTTCACAAACGGCACTGTAACGCCAACAAGCAACTACTCCAGGGTGGCAGCGGCAATAGCAGGCGTTGGCTATACTGGCCTAACCTATGCATTGTTCAAGGAGGGTCTCAGGATGAGGAGGTACCTACAAGAGTTCTTGTTTGGCGCCGCCTTTGAAACCCTCTTCTCAGCCCTCTGGAACTTCGCCGCTGCGGCTACTATGGGCAAGACCTTTGCACCAGGCACGCCGGCTTACTGGGTGATGCAGTTCCTAGCCGATATATCGGGCACGAGTCTATTCTCGTAATTATAAATCGAAAGGTTTAAATTTTAAAAATCAAAATCCTGTTGATATGGCTTCATACCAACAGGCGTATTCTGTTTTTAAGCAGATAGTGAACAACATCTTGGCACTTGAGGGCGTCAAGCTTGTGAGGGTAGCCTGTAGAGAGGCATATCCCCAGCCAAATGATTGTTACATACTTGTGCAAGTCCTTGAGCCATATGCGCTGAATGTCAGGAATAAATTACCAGCCTCGGTGGAGGGGGTCCCAATAGTGGTCCAGGCGATACCTTCACCACCTACGACAGCATGAGGCTCCATCTCTTTTAAACCAACAGTTTATTTCATTTATAATGTCCTTCACGGATTTGCTCCAATGGAAAGATGCGGTGTTCAAGAGGATGCTCAAGGACTACAAGGAGTTTGTGGTGGCTGTTGGTGTATCCAGAGACAGGTTGCTCATTTTAGCAACAAATACGCAGGCAGGCATATCGGCAGCGGCCGACGAAGGTATACCGCTGACGCAAGTGTCTGTGCTGAAGGCGAGTAGGCCCGTCATTAGTCAAGGAGGAATAACGTGTGGTTATAGGGACAATCGCTACAGGCCCCTCAAGGTTGGTTGCTCAACGTCGGCGGTGACAAACGATGGGAAACCAGTGCTTGGTGTACCATACACATGCTCCCTTGGCCCAATTTTCCAAGCGACGGATGGAGAGTACTATGCAGTCTCGGCGAACCACTGCTGGGCTGGAACTGTCTGCAACATCTCCCCAGTGGGGAAGTACGCAATACAGCCATCGAGCGCCTGCGGGGGTTCCTACCCAGATGACTACATTGGGGATGTTGTGAGGTACACAATGCCGACGGGGATGGTTGCTGGGTATACAAGTTATAACGCCGATGCGGCGCTGGTGAGATTAAGCAACCCGGTGTTTTTCGACACGGATGTCCTCTGGGACCAAAATGTGTACAAGCCCTACACCCCAAGGGTTATTGAGCCAGTCATTGGCATGAGTGTGGTCAAACTCGGCGTCGGGGAGGCAACGTACTCCCTGAGGCAGGGCACGATAATTGCATACCCAGCTTCCGCTGTCGTGTTGTGCCCAAGCGGTGTGGAGTTCGTCCTTGAGGACCAATTCATATTCAATGCCCCCACATCCGAGGGGGACTCCGGCTCAGCAGTCCTGGCATCTGACCTGAGTGGGATAATTGGCGTGACAGCAGCAGTTACGCCAGAGGGCTACGGCATTGCCGGGAGGTTCTCGAACATTCTCAAGGACTTTGGGCTACAGCTACCAACCCTGCCCGCCCTACAGGTAGCTACGCCCTCAACAATCACACCTGCAACTGTCACTTCAGCTACGCCCTCAACAACAGTCCTTGCCGCAATAGCGGCGCTGGGCGCCGGTGTAGCGATTGGGGGCTTCCTCTGGGCGAGAAGGAGAAGGAAAAGGATTTAAGGTGAAGCATAACTGGAGACAAGGGCCATGGTTTCGCAATCCATTGACCCGAAGAAGGACGTTGTTGCATCATTCAGCCTACACCCGGAGAAGGCCCTGGGCTACTTTGTGAGGTATGGCAACACATACATCGAGAGGCAGTCCCCCAAGCTACTTGAGTACATTGAGGTCACGAGGATGCTCATGCCGGAGTTCGCCAAGCTACCCCTGGAGGAGAGGGTGAAGGTCGCCCTTGGGAAGGGCATGGAGATTGAGGAGGTCACAATAAAACTGAAGGAGTGCCCCAACACAAACTGCCAGGAGAAGGAGACAATAACAATGAGGGATCCAATCGCAGCGGCAAGGCTCGTCGATGCCTTGAGGGAGAGCGGGAAGTTCGACAAGGTGAGCGTCTTCTTCAAGGTCAAGTGGAAGGGGGAGGAGAGGGTATTCACAGAGGGCATGCTCAACATGGCGGCTCTGCTCAGCGGGAGCAAGGTGTCGGAGATGGTCAGGCCGAGCCAGTACAGCGGCAGGCCGACCAACTACATACCCAAGCTCCTCATAATGGCGTCGACCCAGCTGAGCGATGAGGAGATAAACGAGCTCTGGAGGACGCTGTACAAGGGCCAGAGCCCCCTCTCCAAGGAGATCATTGAGTACATGAGGAGGATAGCGCCAGCCTACAAGCTCCTGGACGAAGTCAAGGCAAGAGCAGCGAAGGAGGTGGTCAAGGGGAAGGACCTAACCGACATAGCCAGGGAGGTCATCTCCTTGGCTGAGAAGGCGTCCAAGAAGGTTGAGGGGAAGGCTTTGCCGACCACCGTCTCAAGCAGAGGTTTGCCAAAGTAATTAACAAGAACCCCACATGCCAGTGGTGAGGCCTATCGAACCTACCGATGTCCTTTGCGTCGTCGGCCAAGGCTGTTAACCCAAACAGGAAGGCTTCGAAGCAAAGCCTTGGGTCGTTCATCACGTCTCTCACGAACTCAAGGGACCTCTCGGCAAACTCGTCAATCCTTCCCTCCAGGTAGAGGTCCAATAACTCCCTTATCCGGTCAGTTATTAGCACAGCGTATCCTCTCTATAAACCCTTTTAAAATGCTTGTTTCCTAGGTATCCTGTATGGCAGTGACATTTAGGTGCCACGGGTACGAAATCACGGTGGACCCAAGGAACAAGACTGTGACATATAGGGTGGTTGACGTTAATGACCTGAAGCTGACCAGGGACTGCATACAGAAGATAGAGCAAATACTCAAGCAAGGAGGGTGATTGAGTTGGCATTGCAGGCTCCGCCGACTGAGATAACGCTTACGAGCAGGGAGGTATTCACGACGCTATCCTTCTTCAAGCTCGGGTTCTTCGGCTCAATAACATTCCCCATAGTTGTGCCGCCCAACGGTATGGCAACCTTCTCCTTCCCAGTACCAAGGGAGAACGTGTTGATACTAGACCTGCTCGCCCTGTACGCAACGGCGGATAATGTCCTTAACGTAACGGTGTACGTGGACAACAAGGTCCTCCTCTGGGACGGGCAGTTCAACAACAACACCTACCCGCCAGGGGGGATATTATTTTACGAGAGGGGCATCCTCCCAACAGTGCTGAATGAACTCACTGTGATAATCTTTAACAACTCGGACCAAGTCGTGTACTTTTTTATGAGGATAGAGTTCGGGCTAATCAGCTCCTACATCTACGGAAACCTCCTCAAGAACTACTTCTCAGTTATCGAACAAGTCATTAGAGGTTAAGTCTTTTAAAGTCAAAAATGGTGGTACCTTGATGAGCCAGTGGGCGCCACTGATTATTGCTGAGGAGTTCAGGGAGATATTGACGACGCTTGAGAAGTACGGAAAGGTAGAGTACAAGAGTGTGGCAGATACTCTCTACATTCCACCACAGGGCACAGCAATCCTCACAATAGAGGTCGATGTCTTAAGGCCAGGCAGGATCTATCTTATGTTCGAGACCGGGATTTCATCATCGGTTACATGCCTTGAGTTACAAGTCATAGTAGACGGTAATGTATATGCCTACGAACCGTGTTACCAACCAAGGCTTTACTCATGGGGCGTGAATTACTTTAGGGACGGCATAATAATAACAGTGAAGAACTACGTATGGGTCATGGTTAAGAACCCAACGAGCAACCCAGCATATGTCCAAGAGAGGGTTGGATACGCAATAATAGACAGCGACGTGTTCACAAAAATAGAGCAGAAGTTCTTCTCAGTCATTCGCCAGGCAATTCAAGCTTAGACTTGCTCTTCCTTCTTCGGTATTGGGGAGGTAACCAGATTGTACAGCGCCGGGTTGAGCTTGTACAGCTTTTCCTTGTAGCAGTCTATGAGCTCCATTATGACTTGGTCGTATGTCTTCTTCTCCCCGCTCTGTATCTCCATTGAGCTCTTCACTCTGATAAAGAACATGAATGTCTCCTCATTCACGCTTATGGTCCTCTTCCTTGTCTTCCTCTTCTGCTGGCTCACAAGGGCGGAAAAGTTAGTAACTTTAAAAGGGATTAGGCTTGTGAGTCACTTAATAAAGGCAAAAAGTTTCATAAACTCTCTGCTTTGAATTACTTGCAGTTTTCTCACTTTCATTATGGCTACCCAGGCACGAGGGGGTTCTTGTGGGCTAAACCCTTTTTATAAATTGTGGGCACTGTCTCATGACCAACTATGTCCCTTCAACCAATGAGTGTACCCGTGGCTGGAGTGCAAAATCCACCGCCTGCTGTTTATGCCCAGCCATACGCAACATTCCACTACTTTGAGGAGACCAGGGGCATAGCGCAACTGGTCGCTGCGGCCATTGTCAAGGCGGTCACCAAGTTTGCTCAGTCAAACCCATCGCAGGTGGGCAAGGGCGTCATTGCCAGGGAGATGCTACCGCAGGTGGATATATATCTCTCGGGTACGCCAGGCGTGACGAGTCAGCTACAGGACATAGTGTGGCACTGGAGCATCTCCACAGCCGCCACGAGCTTCACAGCGCCGCAGACCCTGTACTCCGCCATTGTTCCACAGAACAAGGCCTACGCAATCTTCGGCTACAGGTGGCTACAGCCAAGCCCGGTCGTTAGCGGCCTAATGCTGATGATTGGTACGCAGACGGCGCCTTGGGCACAGGTGCTGGTTGACTCCTACAACGGCTTCCTACTGTTCCCAGACCCAATATCGCTGGCTCCCAACACCAACTTCACCATCTACTACGTGGCTCCAAGCACGGGCACAGACCAGTTCGCAATACTCGGGATAGTGGCTGAGGCTGTCGGTACAACAGTGAGCTATACACCATCGTCATAAGAGGTGATAGCGCATGACCGTCTTGAGCATAAATTACCTGACGAGGGACAAGAACCCAAATGAGCCAGATATATACTTCGTGCAGGTGCAGGGTCCAGCAAGCTACTCAAGCGGCGGCTTCACAGTATCAATACCGGGCGTCAGGACAATAATTGCGGCGGCTGTTGTCGCCAGTGGGACCTCAGCGTATGGGCTACCGGCGGTAGCCAGCTTCACCGGCAACACTGTCACAATAAAGGTCTTCAGCGCAACCGGCGCGCCAATGAGCGAGATAGCAAGCGGCACACCACTCACGGCGTATCTATTCACGTTAATTGTCTTCGGAGTATAAGGCTGAGAAACACCTGGGATTTAAAACTTAAAATCCCTCCTCATTTCTCTTTCAATCCCCCCAAGATTCCCCCCTAATTAATCCCTCATACAGCTCCACGTATCTTTTCCCCATCATCGATACGTCAAAGCGTTCCTCGGCATATGCCCTAATATCCTCGTGCCTCCACCTCCTCTCAAGTCCCTCCTCAACTGCCTGCCTTAGCTCCTCAATATCGATTGCGTCAAGGATGTGGCTCCTCCACTCCTCTGCCTGCTCCTTCAAGGACAGCTTGTTTCTCACCAGTAACCCAACTGTCTTGGCCTTTACTATCTCTGGGCCAGAGCCAGCTGTTGAGAGTAGGACTGGTGTGCCGGTGGCCATCGCTTCAATTGCGGTCAAGCCAAACGCCTCTAGGTACACCGTGGGTTGCATAAACAGCCTAGCCCTGCACAGCAGTTGTCTCTTGACCTGCTCTCCCCTCCAGCCGCTGGGTAGGTTGATTATCACCACGTTTCTCAACCCTCTAGCCTTCAGGCTGTACTCCATGTGGTACTCCATGTGGTCGTAGAAGGTGGGGTTCCACGCAAGTATGAACCTCGTGTTAGGCATTTTCTTTGCAACCTCAATTATCAAGTCCACCCCCTTACTTGGGTGTGGCCTCCCCACATAGAGCACGTAGTCCTTCCTATCATCCCTACCGCAGAACGGGTACTCATTAATTGGTATACCATACGGCACAACCCTAGTCTTGATGCCGAGGTACTGGGCATACCTTTGGACAGCCTTGCTCAACACCACGATGTTCCTCTTGTGGCTCCTTGGGTAGTTCAAGTCAAAGCCGTTCCTAGTCACCAGCGTTGGCCTGCCGAACTTGTAGGAGAACTCGGCAACAAGGGCTAGGGCAGACATATCGTGGACTACATCTGCCTTAGCGAGCACGTGGGAGAAGAACTTGACCGCCTCATACTCACAGGCCAAGCAAGTACTCAAGTAGCTAGCCCTAATCGGGGCAAGCGGTATATCTGGGGGTAGGGACGATGAGTAGGGAGCAATAACGAAGACCTCATGCCCCTGACCCCTAAGCCACCTAGCCAGATAGTACGTGATTATCTCGCTCCCATATCCAGTGAACCTCCACGTCGGGATTGGGAAGATACTACTGGATATGAGTGCAACCTTCATTGTATAAGGTTGAGAAATAAGGATTTAAATCCTTAATCTGGTCTCCTTTTGTATGCCGAAGAAGTTGAAGGAGCTCAAGTTGGTTTTCGAGGAAGGCGTACTAAAGACGCCAGACGGTATACCATATGACGAGCTTGCAAAGTCCTATGATTTGCCGGATCCAGACATGTACAACTTGCTGGACTTCCTGGATGAACTTAAAGAGAAGGGGGTAGAAAGGATAGAGATAATAATCTCCGAAGTGTAGGTATGGTTGACATAACGCCGTTATTCAATGAGTACAACTGGATAAAGTGGAGGGCGGGGAGCAAGTGGAGCAGGGTAGTCACTATGTGGAGACCTGCAATTCCGAACCTCAAGTACAGGGATGCTGTAAAGGCGATGTCCATTGGGGCGATTTGCCCAATATGCAAGAGGGAGGTGGTGAAATACAAGAAAATAGTTTGGCAGAACAAGGACGAGATACACGTGAAGCTCGTCGTGATGCACAAGACGGGTAGTTGCACCCTGGGCGAGCTTGTGTACAAAGCAACGATTGGCACCACAAAACTCAAGTGAGACATCCCTTAAAAAGCGATCCACACTTTTTAGTTGATATTTATGTCGAGCAATGTTTGCCAATCAAGCAATTGCGGATATATGACATGCTACCAGACAACAATAGGCGGGCAACCAACATACGCATGTGAAGGAAGCGGGATATACGGCTGGGATCCAAGCATGTCGGGCAGGCAGACGTGGTATATACCGGCTCAATATGTCATATCAAAAGGCGGCTACATAGAGCTTACAGCTTGGAAGAAGCTTGGAACAACGACTCAATACTGGTATGAAGTAAGCAATTTCGTGATAGAGTTACCAACTGTTGGAATTCAATGGTCACCCGGTCTTGGATATCTAGTGTCCTGCCAAGGAACATCGGTTTTTTGGACAAGCTGTGGGACGGCGGGATGTATCACTGGTAGTTCACCTAACCCCTTCACCTTCCAGCTGGGCGTGGATAACGAAATAGCTGTGGGGTTCCAAAACCTTACTTGGGATCCAATATACTACACGCTGAGGGTCGTCTTCTGCCCCCAGGGATATATCTCATCCATGCAGAAGTCCAACGACTGCATTGACATGACCAACGACCAAAACGTGAATCTTGGATGTTACTGCTGTGTTCCGTCCACAACCTCAACCGTTACGTCAGGGGGCGTGTGTCCAAATGCCTCTCCACCAAGCAACATCTGCATTACTGATGTTGCATCGGGACAGCAAGTCTGCGGGCAGGGGAATGCATTGATGATAAACACCACGGTTAACTCTACCGTAGAGGTTCGCGTCTCGATACAGGGCGGTCAATTATCAAGTGGTTGTTGCTGGGCTGAGGTCTTCCACTTCCCGCCTGGGTTCACCGGCTATGACAATAGGGCAAACGTTAGCATATCACCCAATGGAGGCAACGTCGTAGCGATGCTCCAGCCGGGCATAACTACTGACACGTGGTTCATAACGCCAACAGCCCCCGGCACATACTCTATACTGACGCGCGTGTGCGCTGGGGATTGCGAGCAGACGTACAACCCCAATATATGCACAGATGGGCCAACAATAGTGCTTAGCGTCTCAACCAGTACAACAACCTCAACTTCAACAACTACTACGACAAGTACAATCACTACAACAACCTCAACTTCCTATTCACCACCTTCACCACCCGCGCCAGGCACGTGTACAGTGATTGTCAGTGCAACAAGCAACCCAGCTGGCATACCGGTCTCGGCATCCCCATCAACCCTTACTCTGAGCCAGGGGCAACCAGCGAGTATACAGCTCAGCGCGCCGCAGACGTACCAGCTTGGCAACATAACGTACGTTTTTAACTATTGGTGGGTGAACGGGCAGACGTATAATACACCAACGGTTTCATACCCAGTCTCATGTACAACGTCGGGCACAATCACCGTGGAGGCAATAGCTAACTACTATGCCCAAGCAAGTCCACCAAGCTCTCCGTCAGTCCCAACAGTGATTTCACAAATACCCTGGAGCTACATAATAATAGGGGCGCTGGCGATTGCAGGCATAGCAGTGCTTGGGTGGGCAATAGGGCAAGCAAGGAAGAAGGGGGAGGAGTAGATTTTACGAATCAAAATGGATCAAAATCAAATATTACCCATCTTGTATTTCCCATCAGCCGTTAGGTAGAACCTTGAGTCCAGTATGTGCCTGGCGGTGACGTTGGGTATAACTATTGGTCTCAGTCCAAGCACCTGTCTCACCCTGAGAAAGAAGTAGAAATCCTCCCCCATGCCGTACTGCATGGAGAACCAAGGCTTTGGTAGCTTCCTGAATATGTCGGCGTCAATCATGGCAAGCCCCAGTCCGCACACGTCCACTGGGAAGAAGAAGTTCCTCTTCGCAAGCCTATTAACATCCCTCGGCTTCAAGTTGATGAACTTATCCCCCATCTTCAGGTAGAGGCTCAATCCCCTCAGTGTCTTCTCGTAGTAAATCCCGCACGTCATTGGTGCTCTGGCGAAGACGAACGCTGTTATTGGGTTTACCTCAGGCACTATGTCGTCATCCCAGAACAACACCTTGGTCGCTCCTAGGTTCAGCGCATCCTCAACGCCCCTCTCCCTGGCCTCCGCAACGCCGTAGTGCTTGGTGTGGATCCAGACCACATTTATCCCCCTGTCCCTGGCCTCCACCGTGTAGGTGTGCATAGCCATTCCGACAGCATACGTCAGTGGGGACCTGGATACGGGGGTGACTATTGCTACGACCTCGCTCATCGTCTATAAACCAGGATTAGGCTTTTAAACTTATTTTCCCCAATATCTTTAATGGCGCCCCGAAAGGTTGAATCGGGGTATTACAAGGCCCTGGATGGCGATGAGGGGCTGAACTCGTACGAGCTCACCCTCATGCTCAAAGCCCTCTATTACTTCCTCAGGTCCTTCAAGTCCACAGAGACCTGGCTCTCCATACAGAAGCTCTATAGGGGTGCGCAGAGGTATGGGAAGCTTACAATAAAGGGTAGGGTCAAGGTCGTGAGGGTCGTTGGAGACATACTCGCGTACTTTGCCGATGGCGTTGAGATAGAGGGCGACGTGAGGAAGGGTACGTCCCTCAAGAAGTACATCTTCTCAAGGTTCAACCCGCTCGTGAAGCTCGCGAACCAAGTTGATGAAGCATCCTTTATAAGCCAGGTCATTGAGATGTACAAGCGTGCAAGGGGTACCTCGTAAACCACCGTTCCTGCTCTTAATCGTAGACGAAGGAGTCCCAAGCCAGGAGGAGGAATCGGCGCTAGCCGAGTACGCCGATGTCGTCATATTTAAGAAGGTGAAGTCCTACGACGACGTGGTCAACATTAGGATAAGGCACCCAGTCCTCGCATGTATCTACGTCGGCAATGTCCTTACCGAGTCACAAGCGAGGGGCTTCAACTGCGAGTATTTCCCAAGCAAGGACTGGTGGATAGTGTATCAAGCAGTCATACAGGTAGCCAGCAGGTATCTATACGGAAGCGGGATTCAATCACTCCTTGGCGTCTACTACTTTAATCCACCGAAGAAAGACAAAGAGAATTGAAAACGAAACCCTTTTAAATAGAGGGAGAGAACGTTAAAATGACCCCTATGGTACTGTTCGCACTACCGAAGTTAATAGTGAACCCAGTAAACGTCAGGAGGGGCTGGAACTCGAACATAGATAAGGAGGCTCCAAAGATGTTGCTATCAGCCTACGGCATGCAGATATACTTCCCAGGCAAGGTCACTTGGAGCACGAAGCCAGTAATCCTAAGGAACCCGCCAACCTACAGGATTTTCAACCCAACGCCTGCTCAGATACAAGCAAGGATAGCGCTAGGTGAGACCGCCAAGAGTCTCAAGGGTACAGCAGGTAAGGCACCACTTGCCCAGCCGGGTAGGAGGTTACCTGCTGGAACTGTTCTGCCAAAGATAGCGGTAGAGATACAGTCAAGGCTCAAGGGCAAATCGTACGGTGCTGTGTACAAGGGCGGATACCACAGGGGTCCGCACACACTAGAGGAACTAAAGGCTATGGTAAGATAATACTAAACTGTATAAGCCTCGTTAAAACCTTTTTTTTTCAAAAATAATTTTCTTTTTATACCATTAATCCAAACAAGCTCCTCAGGTATTGCTTTATCTTCTCGAAGTTACATGTTCCATTCCATACTGTGAAGTAGAGGTTTGCATTTAAGGTTAGGCTGTGATAAATATATTTTTCACACGGGTAGAGACTGATTAGCTCCACCTTTGCTTCATTGCTGTTTAGGGATCTAAACCTCTTGTAGATCTCAACAATTATCCTCAGCGACCTCAAGAACATTAGTGCTCGCCCAGGTACTTGTGTTGCATTCCCAAATGGGGTGAAGAAGGAGTGAGAGACATCCTTCTCCGCTTCGTGGAATGTCGGCTTCAGTATTTGGGACATGATGGGGGTGTCTAAAATCTTCTCGACCTCGGGTATTGAGTATGGGTGGTCAGCATCGTCCTTCTCCATCTGCTTATCTATTGAGGACATGACTGTGTGGAGCTGGTCCAAGAGGGCTTCATCAACCCACAGCCTATCTATACACTCCTCAACCGTTACCCCAGCGAAGTTCGCCAGGAAGCTCTTGCACAAGTTCTCTGTCACAGCATTTATCTGGAGTATGTTCTTCACAATTTTCTTGAGCTCCGTTGCGCTCTCGATATATAGTACATCCATGTCGTTGGGGTTAAGCACTGGGAACATTAAGTCGCAGAAGGACCTTAACATCTTTGGGTTGTAGTACTCAGGCGCCATTACGGTGCAGTAGCCCTCTATAAATTCAGTATCCCTATACCCACCTATGTGGCACTTAGTCAGGAAGTCATATATTTCGTTCCCAGTGTATACCAAAGGCACCTTCCTCCCGGTGTCTGCGAAGGTGAACCACGGGAAGTATGGGTAAATCAGTGATGCCCTCAAGCACAGTGGAACATTTTTAGTCGTTCTAATCTCGTCCTCAAGCCAGTCCTTCCACTCATCCTCCCTATCCGGCGGGGGTGGTATCATATACTGCCAATTCGTCGGTAGGGTGGCTTCCTGGAGCTCCTCAACGATCCTTTCAACAAGGCTCTTCCTCTCCTTCTTTGGTCTTGGTGGAGCAACTGGGGCGGGAGTGGGAGCCGGGGCAGGTGCTGGAGTGGGTGCTGGTGCAGTGGGTGGTGCCTTCCCCATCTCCTCCAGTCTCTTGTCTAGCGCTTCAATGAACGGCGGTATGAGGGGGTTTGTGTACTGCTCCAGCTTGCCCTTGAGTACCCCAGCGTCAAGTCCGAACCTCGCAATGTCCAGCGCAATGGAGTAGGCGATTGCGTCTAGGTCGTCAAACAAAGCATTGACCAAGGCATCATATGCAACCTTCCTCAGTTCATTAATCGTATACCTTGGGTGCGACTTCACATAGCTCTCTAACGTCTTCCTCACTGTATCCCTCACCTGGGATTTCTTATTGAGCAACCTATCCTCCTTCAACCGCTTCAACAACCTCCTCGCAGTACTGGCCCCTCTTACCCCAGTCGTCATATAGTCATATGCCAGGTCGAGGATGTCCACAAACCCCTCAATCTTGTCAATCGCATCCTCAACAATCTTGTCAATCGATGTCCTTGAGCTCATCAGTGGAACTTAGTGAGGAGTAATTTTAAGGGATTGCTTTACGGGGCTTCATCCTTTTTAAATTCACATGGTTCATGGGGCTTGAACATGAAGGTTCACATAACTGGAGTAGCAGGGGTCCTTGGCTCGTACTTGGCGGAGCTCTTTACGAAGATGGGCTTTTCGGTGCAGGGCAACGACATTGTCAGGATTGATGAGGCGTGGAGGTTGAAGGGCGTTAGGGATAGCATAAAGTACATCTGGAAGGCCACCCAGGACTTGACACAGGAGGACTTGGCCGGCGTGGACTTGATAATAGACGCGGGGCTGATGGTTGCGGACAGACCAATGGGCACCTCAAGCCCCGAGTTCACAATGCTTGGAAACCTACTCCCGCCCCTGAGGTTGCTTGAGCTCGTGAGGAGGATACCGAATAATCCATTTGTTGTTTATCCATCATCATTCAATTCCTTATATGGTCACCCACCAGGCACAACGTTCACGGAGGATACGCTCCCCAACCCAAGCACGGTTTACGGCTGGACCAAGGGCTCGGCAGAGCTCTTGTACCTAGCGTATCACAAGTCCTTTGGCGTGAGGGCAATAATAACGAGGGTTGGGTCGAGCTTTGGACCACGCGGGAGGAGTGATGAATTACCCCACCGTTTAATTATCTACGGCTTGCTCGGTAGACCCTTCAAGCTCAGGAGCCCCTACGCCAGCAGGCTCTGGACTTATATTGAGGACGCTGGCTCCTTCTACATGAAGCTGGTGGAGAAGATAATGGACGAGCCAGACACAGTCGTGGGAAAAGTACTCATACTGGCTGGGAACAAGGGGGACAGGGTGGTCACAAATGTGGAGCTTGCCGAGCTGATAAGGAGGTTCATACCGACGCTTGAGTACGAGCTCGGGGAGTACGAGCCGGGCGAGCTCATAAACGGCAAGCCAGTCCACTTCACAATAAACAGCGAGAGAACCAGGAAGCTCCTCAACTGGCAACCCCAGTACACCCTTGAGGAGGGGCTTACAAGGACGATTGAGTGGTTCAAACAGAATCTGCACTATTACGTATAGGTTTTTAAGCCTGCATCTTATTTAACTCACAATGAGGGTCTGCGTAGTATCGTCAAGCCTGAACCCGAGTCCTCCATGGAGCCACTGGACTGGGTATGGGTCGGAGGTTGTTGCATACTGGCTTGCGAGGGAGCTGGGGGAGGAGGGGCATGAGGTTCATCTCTTTGCCACGTTCCAGTCCGAGGAGGCCGTGAGGGAGCTAAGGAACGTTGTGTTCCACGGTATACCCCCTACGTATGGCTTTGTCGGCAATGAGTCGGAGTACTACATAGTGGACTGGTACCTGGACGTGCTTAAGAGCTGTGACGTCATTCACGACATGTCGGCGTCTTGCAAGCCAGCCGAGTACTGGTTCTTGCACAAGAGGCCCTTCATAGTGACGAGGAATGGGTACTCCATACAAAACCCAATGGGGCACAAGCTCAATATAGTCGTGCTCTCGGAAGCCGTGAAGAAGTACGTTGAGAGGCTGAGCGAGGAGATGCTCGGGAAGGAGCTTGAGGTGAGGGTCGTCCCATACGGCATACCCGTTGATGAGTACCCCTTCTGCAATGAGGAGGAGAGAAAGGACTACGTGCTGTACGTCGGCCGCCCCCACCCAAGCAAGGGGGTGGACTACATAATAGCCCTAGCTAGGGAGAACAAGGACGTGAGTTTTGTGCTTGCGTGGAATCCCACATTCTACGACCACATAGACTACCACAAGGAGTACGTGAGGGCAATCAAGCAGTTGGGGCTCAGAAACGTAACAATAATTAGGTTGCCAAGCGGTTGGAGGGGTGAGCAAGTGAAGAGACAGTTGATGTGCAGGGCGAGGTTGTTCATCCAGCCAACAGTGTACTTGGAAGCCTTTGGCCTCACAGCAGTGGAGGCGCTGGCCACCGGCACGCCGATACTACTATCAACGGCAGGTTCGGGCCCAGAGATAGTGACGGACGCAGTGGGCGTCTTGGTTCCCAACAGGCTCTCACTAAGGGAGCAGGCGGAGGAGTGGATCCAGAAGGCGAGCAAGGCAATAAACATGAATGACCTAAACAGGGCACTACAGAGGGCGCTCGATAGGAAGTGGGACCACAAGGCAATAAGGGCGTATGCGAAGATGAAGTACGACATAAAGGTCATGACACAGAACTACATGAAGCTGTACAAGGAAGTGATGGAAGGGAAGTGGTGGGGCTACATCTAATATTAAGCTTTTTAAATAACCCAAGCGCTCATTGATGGATGGAACCAAAGTTAAGTTTCTATCCGCAGGGGTTGTATTGGATGCCTTGGAACCGCTACTGGATGATTACCGAGGTGAAGTACTTGGCTAGGCACCTCAAGGTTGTGGATAAACCGCAGGATGCCGACTTTATCTATGCCCTTGACCCACAAGCGCCGGATATGGAGCAGGTGAAGAAGGTCGATAAGCCAATCGTCTGGAGGGTCTTCGCAGCATACAGCAAATCCCCTATCGAGGATGTTAGGGACAGGGTGGTGGTTGGGCTCTACAACACCGAAACGACGAAGAATGACTTCCTGCGTACATACCCACACGAACCGCCACCTCTTGAGCTCGTCTACCACCCCCTCAACGAGGAGATATTCCACTCCCCAAGGTGCACGGAGCCGGTGTTTCGGCACTACATATATGTGGGTAGCCTAACCACGAGAAAGAGGGTTGATTGGGCGGTGGACGCGGCTATAAAGGCGAAGGTCCCGCTCCTCATCTACCACCCAAGCGACATAGAGCCACAGGTCTACAACGAGGTGTATCAGAAGGCCACCCAGTACCAAGGGCTGATAATGCCGTCATACAATGCACAGCCCTACCTTGTCTACTTCATGATGTCATGCTCCCTGGCCCTCGTCTGCACATCGAGCTGGGAGTCTTTCTACATACCAAGCATAGAAGTTGCATACCTCGGGAGGCCAATGATTGCAATCCAGCTCCCAGTACACGACGAGTTGTGGGGAGACACGTACATAAAGGTCAGGGACAAGGAAGAGCTAGCGAACGAGCTAGCTAAGGACGCCGCAGATCTGGGCAGGCTCAGCGAGTACGGCAAAAAGATGAATGAAAGGCTCAACAAGGATCTGTGGAACAAGGGAGTGGGAAACTTTGGCGAGCTTGCAAGCAAAATAATCATTGAATACCTAAGAAAGTAGCTATTGTCTTCAAGCTCAACATTTTTTTTAAAACGAATTGTATTAGCCTTAACCCTTAAAGGAACATCTTTTGTTGCATTCAAGATGTCTTTGTCTTTCACCGAGGAGGAAGTAAGGTGGTGGACGGAGCAGACCGAGAAGCTCAAGCCGTTTTGGCGCCTCTTCGAGAATATACCTTGCGATATTATTATAAAGATTGTTGATACCGCATTGACTAGGATGAGTTATAAGCGGGTGGAGTCGAACGAGTGGTACATATGGGAGCGAAACGACGAATATTTCATGGTTTACAATGGGTTTGAAGCGCCTTTCAAGATGAGATTAATAGATAGGCCACAGTATGCGGACATGTTGAGCCGCCACAGCTATTTCGCTGTTGGAATTAGTAATATAAGCGACGGGGCAGAGTGTGCCTTGAGGATAATCCGCAAGCGAGAGATTTATTTACCATTTCTCGATATTTCGCTTAACGACATTAACGAGGTGCACGGCTTCTATCTCATCAGGATAATTCTTGATAGGAGCAATACAGCATTTTTATATGTAACCCCGCATAAGGAGATAGAGTTGCCTTCTAGTCCCACACTTAGGATAAGTAGGGCACTTGCAATAGAGGAGATTAAGAGAATTACGGAGAGGGAGGAAATAAGGAGATATGTTGAGGAAGCCATAGATAGGGCGGTTAAGCTCTTTAATGAGTTGCAATTACCTACCGTGACATACATCCTTTATTAATTCACCAGCCCTCATTTATGCACTTCTTTACGTAATCGAGGAGGGTGTTCACGAGCTTCCTTGAGCCGAAGTTCTCAAGGGCGAATTGCCTTAGCTCTTCTGGGGTAGCTTTTACGGGCACCCCCTCCTCAACTATTTTCTTGGCTTGGGCTAGGAAGTCCTTGACCTCGATTATGTACCCGTTATACCCATTGATTACGTACTCGGGCATTGCGCCGTACGGGCTTGTTATGACCGGTGTCCCCATGAGGAAGGACTCAAGCGCCCATAAGCCAAACACCTCTGAATATGGTGGGATTGGGTACAGGAAGACGGCTTTTGCCCTTCTTAGGTACTCAAGCTTTAGGTCGAAGGGAACCATTCCAGCCCACTCCACATTCGGTATGTTCCTAGCCATGCTGTAGATTAGCCTGACGTAGTTCCTGTTAGCCATGATCCAGTCGTCGCCCATCGCCACGCATTTGTAATTAGGCAGGGCGCTACAGAGCCTGAGGAAGTAGTTCAGCCCCTTCCCCTCGTCGAGCCTGGCTAGGAACACGAGCATGTCCTCCTTGTCCCTGGTCGTGGAGTACGTGAGGTACGGCTCCTCAGGTATGTGGTTGTAAATCACGCCTACGGTTAGTAACAAGTGGCTTGATAAGTACTCGGCATGGAACCTGCTCACGCCCAAGAGGCAAGGTTTATCCCTTGGCTTCCACCCAGTGGGGTACGGGCTCAACCCATGCACTACCCCAACGACTGGGTGAGGCAGCGTGTACCCCTGCTTGGTCCAGCTGTGGTCAATCACCACGTCGTACTTAGCGAGCTCCTTCTCCCTATCCTTCACGAACTGCTGGAACGCTTGTATTTCAAGGTTTGCTGGGTTCGGCTCAAGCACTTCGTACCAGTCGATTTTATCTATGTACCTCTGGAGCATTGGGAACAGGAGGTATGCAGATGCGGAGCTGTGCCTGGACGCAACCACTGTGACCTCATGCCCCATCTCCACGAGCCTGACGGCATCCGTGAAGGCAACCAGCTCCAACCCGCCGTAGTACGGGGGTGGAGTTGGCAATGCCTGTGTCGAGATTATTAGGAACCTCATCAGCAAATATGGTGTTAGCCCCTTTTAAATTCATTCTCTGCATTTTTTCATGTAGTCCTTAAGTATATCCCTCAGCTTGGCTGGTATTGGATAATTAACCTTCCTGACGGGCAAGTACTTGGGTATGTCCTTCTCCCTAATCCTCTCCATACCCAGGACCCACAGCCAGGACTTTCTCGTGAACTCGACCCAGTCACAACGCCAGGAGATGTGGAGCGCCGGCACCGGCTTCCTGAACCCGTCAATCGGCAAATCAACTGCTCCGCCGTCCCCAACTATCTTGGCTTGGTCCCAGAACACCCTTGGCATCCTCTGTGGCGCTGGTAGGGGCACAACGCCTTTCAAGGATATGTTCGAGCCCCGCTTTCTCCCCTCGTTTTCAATCTTTGCCTTCCACTTATCGAGCCAGTCCGCAATGTCCCACACGTGTCTCAAGTCACTGGTTGGGGAGTAGAGCAGTAGGTAGTTCGCCTTGCCAGGCTCGGGGATATACTCATCGCTTAGGTTTCTGGTGAGCAGGAACTCGTCAATGTCAAGCATAATCTTCAACCCATTCGGTGTCTTGGACAGCGCCAACTGCTTGTAGAACGCGCGGTAATCAACACCACTTGGTGATTCCTCACTTGTACTGAACACTCTCGCATTCACATCCCTAGCAACTTTGGCAATCTCATCATCAACCTCACCGATGTAAAGGAGATACGTAGGTAACTCCAACTCGCCAGCATGCCACCTCAGCCACTCAAGTAGTGGGAAGTTCTTTACCTTCCAATCACTCAGCGTGAAGGCAAAGACTATTGGTCTTTTGACCACCAACTTGTTCCTCTTTAATCCCTTTTAAAGCCATTGCTGACTGCCTCATCGATGGAGTTGAGGATTGCCGTGGTCATCCCCGTCAGCAGGAACCCAATAAGCTATATATTCTTCGACAGGTGGCATGCTGTATTTGAGGAGGCGAGGGTGATGCTCGCCTCCTACAACGTGAGGATTTGGACAGTACATGCGAAGCACTACAGCGTGGGCATGGCAAGGGAGCTGGGCGTCCAGAACGCTCTCGACTCAGGCGCAACCCACATATTCTTCATCGACGACGACATAATACCAGCCCCTAATACGCCCAATCCGCTCGTCATGCTTCTCAGCCTATTTGTCCCAATAGCTTGCGGGATTTACTACGAGAAGAACCTGAGGGGATTAAACATTCACAAGTTCGTGGAGGAGGGAGTACCTCTCTCAGACAGGGACGGGAAGCCAATGAGGGTGAAGTACCTAGATGGGAAGGAGAGGGCCGCCATTACATTCTACCCCAACTACACCCCGCAGGAGGTGGATGAGTGGATGAGGAAATACGGACCATTTATGCCCGTCGGGGGTTGCGGGTTAGGTATGGCGTTAATAGACGCAAGGGTTTTCCAGGAGCTACCAAAGCCTTGGTTCCACATGAACCCAGTCTTTGGCGAGGATCTCTACTTCCTAACCAAGGCAAGGACGTACCTCAAGGTAAGGCCAATAGCCCACCTGGGCGTCAGAGGGTGGCACATACTAGGCTCAACATTCGTCCTCGATTGGAACGGACAGGTCATACCGCATGCATCGTTATAAATTTATTTAAACCTACACCGGTCAAACATCCCATTGACCGGCCCGGTCAATTGACTATTTGTAAAGGATACAATGATTTGTTTGCTCACTGTTTAAGTTCAATTTCATTTAAGAGACAACGAAAAGAAAAGCTTAAAAAGTAATTGCTTATTTCAATCTTATTTTGGGTTTTTTAACAATCACCCACTATAAAGGGCAGGGTTGTCCCGTAATTTCTAAACCTTTTTAACTTCCTTAATCACAAGTTCCTTGCTTAGTTATGGTTAGGAAGATTGATTTGCAGGGCATCCAATTTGCGGAGTGTCCGAGGTGCGGAGCCTGGGTTAGCCCGGGGATTGTGTCGAGGGCTCACATGGACTGGCTTATAGTTAGGGTGAGACACTCAATAATTAGCCCACCGAAACCTCTTGCGGCAGCGCCTGTCGGCTATACATTTACGCTTTGTCCAGGGACTTGCACAACTGGGCAGGTGTTCACGGTTGTCGAGTCAATAGGCGGTTATAACTTGGCTTGGGAGCAATACAAGCATGGCTGGGGTAACACCAATGACTTCCTCTCGTGGGCAAACAAGAGGTTCAAGGCTGTGTCAATTCTAGCAACCACGAGCTGGACTGAGGTAACCATTGGTACAGTACTTGCTGTCCCAGCCGCCGGCACCGGCAACCCAGTGAACATACCCGTGCAGACAATTATCTCCCACACGGAGCACCAAATAAAGCTCGACCTATGGCAGGGAGTCTTTGAGTGGACTGGACCAACTAGCTACAGTGACATTAGGCCGCCACAGCTGGTTATTAGGTGCCCGGTCTGCGGGGCGGAACTCTTAAGGGCAACCTTCTGCCCACATGACCCGAGGGAGTGCGTTGATGAGTACATAAGCATGGTTATAAGCGGGGTGATCCAGCCATGAGTCAGGCGTACCCATACAATCAGCCAGACCAAACATACCCATACAATAACCCAAACCAAGCCTACCCATTGAACTATTTCGTAAGCGTTATTTCAAACGCCAACCCCAACACTGTGTTGCTCAACTTTGTTCAAACAACATGGCAGGCGTTTGTTGCATCACCGCAGACAATATCCGAGTGGCTCTCGAATAACCAATTAACAATAGATCAATTGGTAAGATACATGAACAACTGGTTCCAGACCCAGGTTGGTCAAGCCGCCTACGGAGTACAATTCTCTATTGATTATACCTCTCCATCATGGATCCTCCCATGGATGAGTATTGTACAAAGCAATAACATGACGCCAACCGCGTTGTCAGGCTTTTTCGCAAGTACGTATTTACTAAACACCGCTATTGTCAACTTCCTCGGAAGCGGCATACCAATTGCAACGAACTATACGAACTTCGGCATCATAATTAGCGTCATTCCATTCCTAACCTCAGTGGCTATGGGCATCTCGAATGCAGCGTCTGTTAATTCCACGAATACTGCATTGGTGATAAATAGTAATATTTCTCCCCCGAAGATGGCTTGGGCTTTGTCACAGCCTTGGATAAACCAGACAGCAGTGGCAATGTCAATTACCAACCCAGCAATAAACACAACACAAATGGCGCTTATCCTTGATAATGTGCCATTATACGGAAATATAACAGGCATGGCGGCAGTCTTATCAAATCCAGCTGTCAATTATACAACTGAGGCATATATAATTGTAAACGCTGCAATTAATTATACATATCTTGCACTAATCTATAATGCATCGAATAATTACACAACGTTGGCATATGTTTTATTTACACAACCAATAGTTACACCACAAGTTCTTTACTCAATCCTCTCTAATGCAAACATGTCGGCAAATTCGGCGCAAAGAATCTATTATCCCCTTGCTATTCTTGCAACAAGCTACGCCCGGGAGGATTGGTACATATCTTTCTTAACATATAATGCACCTTCAGTGACGCTTTCTGCTAATACAACAGTGACTGGTGTGGTGTTTTATCAATTGCTAGCTTTGAATGGTTACACATTAACAACATCATCACAACCAACAATAGTTGTTGCACAAGCCATATCAATGAGCGGCGGTGCTATAACACAAAGCACGACTGGCGGCGTTGGTGGTAGCGGCGCCGCTAGTGGTGGACGGGGTGGCGGTGGCTTGGTTGTGGTTGCAATAACCGGGATAATTGATGGAACCATCAGCGCAAACGGCGGCGCAGGAGGAGGAGGAAGTACTACTTCTTCGGCAGGCTATGGTGGCAACCCCGGCTCATTTGTAACCATAAGAGGTATTTTATATACTGCATCCACTGGCGGCGCAGGGGGAGGAGGATATTACGGTTGTGGTGGTGGTGGCGGCGGCGTATATGGCGGTCCAGCGGGGGCCAACTTGGGTAGTTGTACAAACGGTGCTGCCGCAGGAAGTTCAATATCGGTTGCCTACTCATATGCAACAGCTACACAGTATGTCTCAGTCCTCCTCCAAGCGCTGGGTGATCAATGGCAAATCTACGTACGTAAAGTAAATCCATCATCTACGATCTCCCTTTCCAACATTGTAGGATATGGAGCCGGCGGCGGAGGGGGCTCTTCACAAGGTACAGCGGGTGGTGGCGGCGGTGGTGGCAGCGGCGGACAGATCATAGTTTATATGCACAATCTAAACACAAACACGAGGACAAATATTACTGCAAATGGCGGTTCTGGCGGTAGTGGTATCGGTTCCGGCGGAGGAGGTGGAGGAGGCGGAGGAGGCGGCTTGATATATATAATTTATCATAACCTTATTACGTGGAGCGGCGTTATATCTGTTTCAGGAGGTGCAGGCGGCGCAAGTGGCGGTGGTACAGCTAATGCAGGCGGCGCCGGCACACCCAACACCTACGCAATCTTTGTGGTCTAAAATGCACAACACTTAAAAACACCAATTTTAATCCTCCATTGTGGGTTGCATAGACATCTTTGAGTTCATGAAGAGACAGGAGGAACTTATGAACAAAATCGTTGAGGAACATGTCAAATTCATGAACAAGGTGTTCGAGCAAACAATGAAGGTGTTCGAGGAGGCAATGAAAAGGGGTGATGGTATTTATGATGGTTACTTCCTCAGCGTGAGGATTGAGAATGGTAAGCCATATGTCAAGTATTATCGTTTCTCCAGCAAGTCCTTCGGTGAGGAGTTGAAGGAGGAAGCAAGAGCCATAGCACAATCATAAATTAAAACCCTTTTAAGGCTTTTTTTCTCAAAATAGTTGAGGTCATCATGAGTTATCCATCTTATTTGGACACGATACCTGCGCTTAATGCCATACTCCAGACGCTCCAGAACCTACAGGTCGTGACCTACGTCAGTGGTGTAGTCGTTGGGGCAATAAACACCGGCTACGTTGGCGTTGGCATACTTAACTCGCAAGTTACGTTGCCAGTAACTGGTGTTGTTGGTGGTGTGGTAAATATAGGCAATGTGCCGACGGTCTTAGTTGGAAATACGGCTAATGTAGCCGTTGTCAATACGCCTCGCGTAATTGTGAATACCGGCTACGTTGGCGTCAACATCGTCGGCTCTGCGATTCAAGTTCCAGTCCAGATACAATCATCGTCAATCAACGTTCCAATAACTGGTGTTGTCGGTGGTGCAGTTACCGTGTCCAACATACCGTTACCTATCACTGGCTATGTCAGTATTGGGAATGTACCCACGGTTGTTGTTCAGACCGGCTTCGTGGGAGTAAGCGTCCTTAACCAACCAACCGTTATTGTTGGCAATACTATTAACGTAGCTGTAGTCAATACACCGAGCGTGAGTATTGTTAATACTCCCAGCGTCATTGTAAACACGGGGTATGTGGGTATCAACATTGTCAGTTCGCAGGTTACGTTGCCAATAACTGGCGTGGTTGGTGGTGTGGTGAATATAGGCAACGTACCAACGGTGCTGATTAACACGGGGTACGTCGGTGTCAACGTGTTGAATACACCGAACGTTAACGTCGTCAGCATGCCAGCCATAGTGGTGAACACCGGCTACGTTGGCGTTTCAGTGCTAAATACACCAAGTGTATTAGTCAATACAGGTTACGTCGGTGTTAGTGTTTTGAACACACCAAGCGCTATAATTGCTAACACCGTTAACGTAAGTGTAGTTAACACTCCAAGTGTTATCGTTGCTAACGCACTGCTCTCCATCACTGGCTACGTAAGCATCATGAATGTACCGTCAGTGATAGTGAACACTGGTTACGTGGGGGTCGGAGTCCTTAACACGCCAACGGTGTTACTAGGCAATACTGCTAACGTCGTAGTGGTCAATACTCCTAATGTTAATGTAGTAAACACGCCAACTGTTAATGTAGGTAATACTCCGCTTCCGGTTACAGGTTTCATCAGTATTGAGAATGTTCCAAGCGTTGTTGTTCAGACTGGTTTCGTGGGGGTAAGCGTCCTTAACCAACCCACTGTGGCGATAGGCAATACCGTCAATGTAGCGATTGTTAATACTCCGAGTGTCAATGTTGTTAATACTCCCAGCGTAATTGTGAATACTGGTTATGTGGGCGTTAGCATTGTCCACTCGCAAGTTACGTTGCCAGTAACTGGTGTTGTTGGTGGTGCAATTACCGTATCCAACATACCGTTACCCATTACCGGTTATGTCAGTATAGAAAATGTACCAAACGTCATAGTTAATACTGGTTATGTTGGTGTTAGTGTTCTTAATCAACCTACTGTGATTGTTGGTAATACTCCATTATCTATCACTGGTGTAATTGGGGGTAATGTGAATGTGGTCAATACCCCAACAGTGATTGTAGGTAATACTGTCAGCGTCAGTGTCATTAATACTCCCAACGTCAATGTTGTGAATACCCCAACAGTTCTGGTCAGCACAGGCTATGTTGGTGTCAATGTCCTCAACCAACCTACTGTTATTGTTGGTAATACCGTCAACGTAGCTGTTGTGAACACGCCAAGTGTCAATGTTGCCAATACTCCAACCGTTACTGTTGGTAATACTGTCAATGTAGCTGTAGTCAATATACCGAGCGTTAATGTGGTAAATACGCCAACTGTTCTTGTTGGCACGGGCTATGTTGGTGTAAGTGTTCTTAATCAACCAACCGTTACTGTTGGTAACACTGTTAGTGTAGCTGTGGTAAATACTCCAAGCGTGAGTATTATTAATGTTCCAAGCGTTGTTGTTAATACCGGCTACATCGGTGTCAACATCGTCGGCTCTGCAATACAGGTTCCTGTCAGTATACAGTCCTCATCAATCAGTGTACCCATTACTGGTGTTGTTGGTGGTGTGGTAAATATAGGCAATGTGCCAACGGTCTTAGTGGGCAATACTGTCAATGTAGCGGTTGTTAATACTCCGAGTGTTAATGTTGTTAATACCCCAACGGTTACTGTGGGCAACACAGTCAACGTGGCTGTGGTAAATACTCCCAGCGTAATTGTGAATACTGGATATATTGGTGTCGATATCGTTCGCTCGCAGATTACGTTGCCAATAACTGGTGTTGTTGGTGGTGCAATCACCGTGTCTAACATACCGTTACCTATCACTGGCTATGTCAGTATCGTTAACGTTCCAAGCGTTATAATTAATACTGGCTACGTTGGCGTCAACATTGTCAGCTCCGCCATCCAACTTCCTGTTAGTATACAATCATCGTCAATCAATGTCCCAATAACTGGAGTTATTGGCGGCACAGTTACTGTGTCCAATACTCCGCTTCCGGTTACAGGTTTCATCAGTATTGAGAATGTACCATCGGTGATAGTTAACACCGGTTATATTGGGGCAAGTATTGTGAACATCCCTACGGTTACTGTTGGTAATACTGTTAGTGTAGCTGTTGTTAATGTTCCAAGTGTGAATATCGTCAACACGCCAACTGTGCTGGTTGGCAGTACTGTCAACGTTAATGTTGTTAATACTCCAAGTGTCAATGTTGTTAATACGCCAACTGTTCTTGTTGGCACGGGCTATGTTGGTGTTGGTATACTTAGCTCGCAAGTCATCCTACCAATAACTGGTGTTGTTGGTGGCGTGGTGAATATAGGCAACGTACCAACCGTTACTGTTGGAAACACAATCAATGTGACTGTGGTAAATACACCCTCAGTCATCGTGTCCAATACACCACTGCCCATTACCGGTTATGTCAGTATCATTAATGTTCCAAGTGTTGTTGTGAATACTGGCTTTGTGGGTGTTAACATTGTCAGTTCGCAGGTTACGTTGCCAGTAACTGGCGTTGTCGGTGGGGTTGTGAGCATAGGCAACGTACCAACAGTTTTAGTTGGAAATACGGCTAATGTAGCCGTCGTCAACACGCCAAGTGTTGTTGTTAACACTGGATATGTGGGCGTGAATATTGTTAATTCCGCTATCCAAGTTCCCGTTAGTATACAGTCTTCCTTAGTCAACGTTCCAATAACTGGTGTTGTTGGTGGTGCAGTTACCATATCCAATATACCGTTACCCATCACTGGCTATGTAAGCATCATAAGTGTGCCTGCGGTTGTTGTTCAGACAGGCTTCGTGGGAGTAAATGTCCTTAATCAACCAGCAGTCACTGTCGGTAATACCGTCAATGTGGCTGTGGTTAATACTCCGAGTGTTAATGTTGTTAATACTCCCAGCGTCGTTGTAAATACGGGATATGTGGGTGTCAACATTGTCAACTCTGCAATCCAAGTCCCAGTTCAGATACAGTCATCACTAATTAACGTCCCAATAACTGGAGTTGTAGGTGGTACAGTTAATGTGGGCAACGCGCCTCTGCCTGTTCTAAGCGCCGGCGCGCAGTCTGTGTTGGACACTGTGGTTTGGCTCAACACGACATTCTATACGGCTTCCCCGCCGAGCACGACGTACTCGACGGCGATAAATGTGGTGCCCTACGAGACGGTGGCTGTCCTCTTCAACGTAGTGAGCCTACTCGGCACGGGCGTAACCGTCAGCCTCAACGCATACTTCACAGGGCTAGGCATGGTGTATCCACTGGCGTCACAGACCCTCACCGGCCCAGGGCAAGCACTGTTAACAGCAACCGTGCTACCATTCAACTACATAAACCTCGGAGTAACTATATACGGCTCAACAGTCGTACTCTCAGCGGAGCTGGTGGCGAAGCCGTAATATTAAAATGAACGAATGAACGCAAGCCTTTGTAGTTAAAGGCAGGAGAAGTTTGTAATTAACAACTTCATCGCAACCCTTTTATTTGCAAACATGGTTCAAGCAGTGGTAGTGTAGTTCATGCCATTAGCGTCAATTGCAATCGTGAGGACATTCAAGTACGCAATGTACTTCAATGGAGTGAACGCATATGCGGAAGTTCCAGCGTCGAGCAGTCTCTATCTTTCGGGTGACTTCACGGTTTGTGTGTGGGTTGCTCCTACTTGGGTATATAGTGGGTGGTTTGGCGTTGTTGATAATGGGAGAAATAGCATGGCTAATTGGTGGTTCTTGACGTTAAAAAACTCTCCAGCTTTTTTAGCTGGTATAGGATTTACTGATAATACAGGTATGGAGATTTACTTCCCGTCAGAACAGGTAGTTGCTTTCCATCACTATTGCTTTGGCGTGTCTGGTAGCAATCTTTTTGGATATAGGGATGGGTCTCTATATCAATCGTCGTCATTCACAAAGACCAGGAATGTACAAAATCTGCCGATAGATATTGGTAGGAGAGAAGGTGGTAGCGATTACGCGAATGTGTATGTGTACCAAGTCCTGATTTACAACCGCGCCCTCTCAAGCTCTGAGATTCAGTGGAACTACAGCAACCCAAACGACCCAGTAAGGAGTGGGTTGGTTCTGTGGCTACAAGCTGATCCAGCATACATATCTGGCAATACCTGGCTTGACTTGAGCGGTAACAATAACAACGCAACACTATATAATATACAACTGGTTCAATTAATTCAATCACCCATTAGAATATTGTTGCCCATTAGAATATTATCACCCATTGCTTAACGTAGCAAGCTAGCTAGGTGAACACATTCCAGTACATGATACGCTTACAGTCCCAGCTACGTACGTGTTTGGTGCTAATCCTAAGTTGGGCATTGTGAAGGTTATTGGGATGACCATGAATGATTGACCAGGAGTTCACGTTGTTGAGACTGTAGATAGGGTGAAGCTGGTGCCAAGTGTGTTAAACAAGATGTTGCATGTTATCGGAAACGGGTTACCTAGAGCAGTGAGAGTCCTCAAGGTGATTGAGGCAACCACGTTAGTGCTGGGGAACAATGCTAGGGTTCGTTACAAAATTGTCGCGGTAAATGACTGAAGGACAGCTGGGATTCTGAACATACATGATTGCTCCACCACTGCCACTAGTAGCGAAACTAAGCCAACTCCCAAGTAAACCACCGAGTAGTGAAGCCATATCAAGGTTAAGGCAAGCTACAGGTTTAAAACCTTCATCACGCACAGAGAAATAGAATGGTTGGCGCCGATCATACAATTCCTATGGATAAAATAACTGTCGTATCAGCACTGTTGCCAGCTACTCCAAATGCCAGTTGGTCCACTGTACCATGTCGAGTTCCACAGCACGCAACCCCTAGGCGGGTACGATGAGGTCACTGGGGTGCCGGTGTAATTGCCAACCCTTGAGACCCAGTACCCATTGCTTGGGTTGTAGTCGTCACCGTACCACACTGCGACTAATCCACTTGTGACGAGATTTCCTTGGTAGATAGCCAGCACATCACCAGTAGTCAAAACACGATTATACAAAGCAACAAGAACAATAGACCCGTTGAAGAAGGACCAGTTATCATTGGTATTAGGCCAGCCATATACAAAGCCAGCGCCGATGTCGTTATATGGGAAAGGACCGTATGCACCAAATAATTGGGGTGTGTTACTTGTTGAGTATTGCCCAACCAAGGAGCCGTCTAGGTAGAGAGCTAGGTAGTAGGGACCGCTTGTTGATGTTGCCCATTCCTCAAGGACGACCATGTGCCAGCCCGGGCTTATCGGGGTCGAAACCTGGCGTATTCCGTTTGCGTAGTCCCCTGCGTAGAGGTAGCCGTTAGTCCCCACGTAAAGCCAGGGGGTGTAACTACTTGAGCTACTGGAGTATTGAGCGTTTTGGAATGAGAGCAGTACTCCCTGCCCGCCTGGTGGTAGGTAGAACCATACTACGGCTGAAATGGCACTATTCTGTATCGCTATGCAATTGAATAACCCGTAGGTACCCGCGACCCCACTGCTATATGGATTGCTTGTTATGTTGCACTGGGGCAACTGCCAAGCATATGGCCCACTGGTTGGGTTATTGTTCAGCAGTAGCGTTGTCTTGTTTGCTCCAAGGGCGGTCGGTAGGTATGCAGTTGTTGAGGGTGAGCTCACAATGTTGGGTATTGCTGGTAGGTTAATAAGAGTTTAAACACAATCCCTTTAAAATCACGCCTTTCTTCTTGGTTTGTGCCTGACTTCTACATAAAGCCTGATCCGTGCATTCAGGACTTGGTTGTTGTCGTGAGGAAACTTGATGATTTGAGCGATTACGTCAGTGCGTGGGTCTCTAGCCACGAGCCGTCAATGGCTGTTAGGCACTTGTTCATGGCTGGTTGTTGCACGAAGGATGTCGATAGGGGCGGGACGCCGAGCCCAATCGTGATTGTGGACTGCCCAGCGCAGGGGATATCAATCAGGTTCGAGGCTGGATTCAGGGACAGGAACGGCGCCTGGAGGTATACGAGGTTCGTCCTACAGAACAAGTGCAGGTGGGGCGTTGGCTTGAGAAGGTACACATTCAAGTTCACTAGGCTCGCCGGTTACTGGCTCATCGAGGAGCCAGCGTGGGTCGTGTGGGTGGATGCGGGCTACCACCTGCCCATAACGTACATGACCGTCACGGAGCACAAGAATGGGAACTACGATATTGTCGTGGTAACGCCCAAGTACGCATACACCGAGTTCGACATATACTACGACAGGAAGAGGAACAAGGTAGACTACGTACCAACACCAATAACTGACCCAGCACAGGCAGACAAAGCCCTCTGTAACCTCAAGAACGTTATGCTGGAGCACATAGAAACAGCATTCGCGAAGATAAGGACGCTGTTACAAGGACGCTAGGCAACTTTTATATTATGTCTTAAAGCCTGTGAACTAATTCAGCATGGTGTTGAGGGACAACGTTGAGGATGAGCTGGGGAGGTGGGCGAGGAACTGGCTTGAGAAGTTCATGCCTTTTACCAACTTCCTCCGCTTGTTGGGTATACCTTCCAAGTCCGAGGTGGAGGAACATTATGCTAAGTTATTTGGTGATGCAATTATTGAAGCTTTGCTAAGCGATAAAGCTTTGGGTTGCAAGTTGGTGGCCAAATTTTCGGAGCGCGGCTATGTGCGTTGCGGTAACCTATACGTTCAAACACGTTCAAGCACTAGGGGGTTCATGGGGAGCGAAGCTGAGTTCAAGGACTTCCCTAAAAGCATTGCTGGGAGGTTGGAAGTATCTTATCGCTACCTGGTGAATCTCAGTGTTTGGGGCGGTGAGGTGATTAGGGCCAGCAACCTAGGCAAAAGCCTGGAGGGAGCTACTATAGTTGGGGTTCATGTTTGGTCCTACCCACCGGTTGAGCGGTGGTCTCACGTGCTTACCATAATCTTTAATACGCCCAACAACGGTGGGGGAGATCTAGTGTTTGCAATTGGTAGGGCTGGCACAATAATTATATACGGAACTGACGCGTTGGAAAGGAGGGATGCGATGAGCGAAGCTGAGCGGGATGTTCTAGACCACATTCCAGAGCTCGATAAGGCCCTGGAGAGCCTTTATACAGTAGTTGAGGTTGGTTTTAGGGGGATAGTAAGCTATGTTCTTTATTGAACCAGGTTGTTGAGAAAAGTTTTTAAATTTCTTTATCCAAAGGAGGCTTAGTATGCCTAGGAAGCTGGTTTGTACGGATGAAGACGTGAGGTTGTTTGACAATTATGTGTTGTCGGAGTTGATTTACCGCAACCCAGGGATTAAGTTGTCGGATGAGGAGTACCGCAGGTTGCTCGTGGCGATTGAGGCGTGGTATATAGCCTTCTCCAGGTGGGGTGGGCTACCGAGGGAGTCCGAGGAGACGCTGGTCAGGGACTACATAGTCCCTATCCTGCGTGCACACAGGGACGAGATAAGGGCGATGACGAACTTCGAGCTAACCGACGAGTTCCTCAATTGTCTACCCAAGCTCTACAGGATACCGAGCTCTGAGAACTTCAACACAGCGGAAGAGAGGGGCACTAGGTACTTCGGGCGCGAGAGCTTCTTCAAGGAGGCCGAAAGATTGGCCGAGAGCCTTCGTTGATTTTAGCCTCTTTGAGCAATCGTAACCTTTAAATTACCTTGCTTTTGAGTTATTCTGCAATGAATTCCAGTGGGAATTCAATACTGGATTTCCTCAAGATACTGGGTGCCATTGGGGCAACTGGTGGATTGCTGTACATCTTTGACCTAATCAGCGGTGGTGCATCCCCAAGGCCAAGGGAGAGAATTAAAGTCATCCGTCACTCGGTGACTCCGAACGAGATGAGGGAGATCATCAAGAATTTGTATTTGGGCTATACGAAGGAGTACTTCGAGGCTGTTAAGTGGGTCAACTGCGTTGATGAGGACGGGAAGTTGGTCAAATGCACTGAGGATGAGGACAAGGACCTGACGGAGAAGGTGGTTAAAATCGTTGCGGAGGTCCTAATGAAGAGGAGACCATCAATGAAGCCGGAGGAGGCAGAGGATGAGGCGAGGAGGATAGTTACGCCTGGCATGCCCAGGATGAAGAGGGTCGAGGTCATGATGGACTACGTTGAGGACTACTTCGGCTACATGCCATCGCTCCTATTCGTTGGCGAACCCGGCGTGGGCAAGTCGGAGACGGCTAGGAGCGTTGCAATGCAACTCGCCAAGGACCTGGGGCTGGAGTTCCTCGACTTCACAGGAATCAACACGCTGAGGAAGGTCGTTGAGAAGCCCTACGGGTACTTCGTGTACGTCGATTTGAGACTGACCTCGATGGAGCCAGCCGACATCACGGGTATACCACGCTCGCTGGCTATACTCACTAGGAGGGAGAGGGGCGGAAGGGAGAGCCAGCTACTGGAGGAGCTGAGGAGGATACTTGGGAGCGCCAGGGCAAGCGACTATGTGCCCTTCGCATGGGCTCTTGTGCTGAAGCTCACGCCGGGCATACTGAACCTGGAGGAGCTATCAAACGTCCAGAGGGAAGACATGATGTCCGCGGTCTACCAGCTGGCGCTTGACAAGAGGGCGGGCGAGCTATACTTCAGCAAAGGCACCTTAGTCATAGCCCTAGGCAACCCGAGGGGGTGGAGCTCCATCGCGAGGGAGCTACCAACGCCATTGCTGAACAGGTTCCTAGCCTTTGAGGTTGCGCCGCCATCCATTGAGGACTGGATCAACTACATGGACAGGGTGTACGGCGATAAGTACTACAAGGGCGTGGCGGACTTCCTAAGGGCGTTCCCAGAGTACTTCACGGCAAGGCCAGGTAGGGAGGAGAGGGGAGGGAAGGAACAGGAGGAAACCGTCACGGGGGTCATATTCGCAAAGCCAGAAGGCTTGACGCCCAATGACCAGATACCAACGCCGAGGTCGTGGACGAACCTAGCCGTGAGCATATACCGCATGTTCAACCTAGGTAGCGAGGAGGGGAGGAGGACGTTCACCGACTGCTTGAGCAAGCTAGGTGATGCATACATGCAGAACCAGTTCAACACAGAAGACCTGGGAGAGCCACCATCCCGCTTAGCCGAGTCGCCCAGGCGGGCCGCATATGAGGCCTTGACCAAGCTCAACAAGTGCTACGACATTGGTAGGAGGCTCTACGAGCTCGCTAGGGCAGCGGTTGGCACAGTGGCGGGCGACATGTTCGTTACCGCAATGCTGGTGATGCACTACCTGCCCTCAATCGATAAGCTCATGAAGAGTAAGCCGGAGGACATTAGGAAGCAACTCGACGAGCTGTGGTCGAGGGTGTCCGAAAAGATAAGGAGCGCGTCGGGAGGTGCAACAGCAAGAACAAGCAGGTTGCTTGAGTTCTGGGCGAGGGAGCTTGCTGTGAGCTTGACCACGTGGCTCGACACATTTGTCTACACGAAGGAGGGTGCCACTGCCGAGGAGTACGTGCCGCAGATAGCCGCGATAATTGACTGGTTCGGAGACAAGGGAGTCTCGCCCGAGGTGCTGAGGATATTCGGCACAGGCCTCCACAAGCACATAGACATAAAGGCGAAGTTGAAGCTCTATGAAACCTCAAAATATGTGAAGCAGGATGTGGATGCGTACATGGAGAATCTACCAAAGATGACGGGCGGATCATAATGAGCCAGGCTACCATAGAACAATTAAAGCAAATCTGTGCTCAAGTTAGGAATCTACCCAAGGTCCTCAGCAACTACGTCCTCTCCCCCATCAACTACGTCTTGAGGAGGCTCTGTGAGGAGATAGTGGTTGAGCGGGAAGGCACGATGGCTACGGACGGCGCCCACCTATATATTAACCCGAGCTTTCTCAACTGCCTGGACGAGGACGGGAAGTACTTCAGCTTCGCACACGAGGCAATGCACGTGATAGAGGGCGACCCAATAAGGCTGAAGTATGGGGAGGTGGACAGGGCAGTCGCGAACATAGCTTTCGACCTTTCTATAAACAGGGCGCTGGGCAGGGTGATAAACTTTGGGCGCGATAAGTGTCACAACAAATCCCTTGAGGAGGTAGTGGTCACGCCTAGGACTCTCGCGAGGAGCGTGGAGGAATTGCTGAAGAAGCTCCCGCCGGAGAGGAGGAAGAAGATAAAGCTCCCCCCAGAGGGCTTGGAGAGGTTCTTCGAGAGGGCGGACAAGATGTCCACGTACCACTACCTCATGTACCTCAAGAGCCAGTTGCCCGAGCTGGAGAAGCAACCATGGTGGGGCGAGTGCGCTGGGCACGTGAGGATACCTGCCACGCCGGAGGACGAGGAGGAGGCGAGGAGGAACTACACCGATGCGAGGCAGTTCACCAGGCAACAGAGGGCCATGAACCCAAGGGCGGGGAGGGGTATCGTTGAGGTTTACGAGAGGGAGCTTAGGGAGGCGGAGAGCGTCGTGAACTGGAGGGAGATAATCAGGCAGGCGTTCGCCTACGCATCAACGAAGGTCTTAACCACCTGGAAGCGTCCAAGCAGGCGCCTGGGCTACTCATGGCCAGGCGAAGTAAGGATTGGTCTCCCCTACGTCGTTGCCCTCATTGATGTCTCGGGCAGTATTGATGAGGAGACCCTCTCGGAGTTCGCGGCGGAGCTTGTGGAGCTACTCAGAGTGGGGGCAAACTTCATCTACTTCATCCTCTGGGCCGACGGCGTTGTGGACGAGTTCGCGGTGAGGCGCGGCGAGGAGGACATACTCAAGCAGAGGCTCAGGATGGCCCCATCCGGCGGCACAGTGATTAGGCCAGCCCTAGAGAGGGCGCTGGATCTCGCCCACCGCTTCCCACCCACCAACGCTGTTGTGGTGCTGTTCACGGACGGGATGATTTACGACATAAAGAGCACCCTCACCCAAGCCGTGATGGAGCAAGTCGGCGACAGGTACTATCAAGCAATCGGCTTCTACACAATAGAGCCACTACCCCAACTCGGCAGGTGGCAGATATACCAATATTTAAATGAGGCAGAGCGCAGGGCAGCATCAAGCCTTTAATGGGATTAAAACTATTAAAGATTTGGGTGTGGTTGGTGGTGTCGACCAACTATGGCCAATTGCCTAACCGAGTTTAACAATGAGGTAGATAAATTGATGGAGAGGTTCACTGATATTTATTTACTGCCCGATAGGTTCTCCAAGATTTATGGGGAGAGGGTCTATGTTGAAGATTTACTCTTTGCTGGATTGATTTTTAGCGGTTGTTCGGTTTACAAACATCCAGAGGGATATGACTTCATGGGAGTTTGCGGGGACAAGGCCTTGGACCTCAGAGGGGCTGGATATGAATCAATTAGGCCAGGCGAAAGTCTCCGTGATGTGTTCCACAAGAGCTTAGTGGAGAATTATTTCATGGGTATGCCAAGGATGTCAATCCCAATGTGGAAAAACCTAAGGGAGAGGACATACTTTATTTATCTGACTCACCCAAGTGGGTTCGACGTATACTCAATGGTGGGTGTATATTTACCAAGGTTGGAGGTTGTTAAGGTAGCCAAAAGTTATGGATTAAGTATACCAACCATAGTTACAAACACATATTTACCGTTCGGCGAAACTGGTAGCTTTGTCATCGACCTAGGCACATGTAGGCTGACTCGCCTTCGGAAGGAGTTCCACACTGACTGCCCAGAGAACCTCACCACCTCGGAGGGATTCTGCAAATTATTGAATGCAATATTAGGAGTATTTAAGGATGCGGTAGAATTCTACGGTGAGATACTCAACAATGGAGTGAAGGTTCTAAACCTATACCTGCTATATTAACCTCAAGCCTTCAATATCATTAATAGAGCAGGTAGGATAAGGCGAGGGAGAAGGCTCCGTTGAGTAGGTTCATCAGCCTGTTGAACTCATTAAGTAGTCTATCCTTGACTAGGCAAGCGCCTTGCCTACCAACCCAAGCATATTCCCTATATTCAGAATAGATATCCTCCTCAATCTTCCCGCTTGATGGGTAAAAGTATACATGATAGGGCACTTCATGCCTAGTAATATCAGGCATAAATGCTACTTCATTTAGTTCGGGTTTTGTGGCGTTAGGGATTATGAGGAGGGATGGGTCCTTAAGTATGTCCCTATTAACTGAGACTTCAATTGGTGTAGTCCTATATGCAAGGTTCGTAATATAAAGTAGTTCAGTTGGACGGAGGTATGGAGGAATTATTGCAATGGTGTTTACCTTACTTAAACGGCTTAGGAGCTCTCTCTCCTCATTAGTCATCACAGCGCTCTTGCGCAAATTACTGGTGGCTTGGACATAGTAGTTAAATAACGCATTAGCGAAATTATTCCTCCTAATCTTTGAGCCAATATCCCAGTCATCCCAAGAGCTCTCCCAAGAGCCGGTCTTGATGTAGAGGTACCTACCGTCGCAGTTAAAGTATACCGCTTCCAATTCGCCTTCAACTCTGAACGGCGTACAGCGGTTAAGCAGGTAGTTAAGCAAGGCAAGCGTGAATATGTACCTGCCGACTTTATCCCCAAATTGAAACCCCTTCTCGAACCTGTCCACCCTAATCAAGAATTCAGTGAATCTATCGCTGACCGTCCTCAACAGCTCCTCAACGCAAGACAAGGACATCATGTATCATTCAATTGAGCCTTTAAAAAGCATGCTTTTTAAATTCTCAATCACTTGATTATCAATGAGCCAAGGAGTGGATGCAAACCTAGTCGGGCTCGCTAGGAAGTGGCTGGATAAGATGATGCCGTATAGAAGGATGGCAAAAAGCTTTGTATCATTCCCTGAAAGCTGTCTCCCTGGAGTAATGTTCCTTCGTTTTTTGCTGGCTCGTGATTGCACGATTATTGGAATAAGTGCGGATAGGAAGCATGCATATTTGAGGTGCGGTGACAAGTTAGTGAGGTTTGATATACAATTCATTGTGCATAATTGCTACGAAAAAATTGAGGACGTGGTGGGGAAAGTACCAATAATGCATATAGACAATGAACGTGAACTAATGGATAAGAGACCATATGGAGGTATTAATTTTTCGGGCGTTGAGATTTATGTAGACGTATTCGGCAACGAACCAATTTATCTGGGAACTCTTGGGGACACACCGCTATACTTGAGAGCGGTTGAGGTAAATTCATGGTACCTTGGCGGTATTTTTGATTACACACTTGGAATACGCCTTGGTACTGAGTTTATACCAAACGGGTCGGGGGAAGACGTCCATGTAGTGTACGGCTTGGAGGGAGGCAAGATAGGTCATGCGCATCTATATAACATCGATAGGTTATTAGAAAAGGCACCAGTGGAGGATCTAGAGCAATTTGAAAGAATACTATTAGCAATGCTGAACGAGAAGTATGTCATTATGGACAACTTATTAAAGGAGGTGGCGGACATCTTTATTGAGGGCTTTAGGGCAATAATAGTGGCGCTCCTATATTGATGTTCTTTTTTCTCAGCTCTAGGACGGTGTTGCTTTAGTAACCTTTTAATTGATTCGAGGCTAATAACCAGCTGTGAGTCAAGAACCCGACCTAAACTTGCTCGAACTAGTCAAGAAATGGGGACTTAGGTTTTTACGCCACAGAGAGGTACTTGTTCGGCTCAGTTCGGGTATGAAGCCTTGGTGGATAGATATAATGTTTTATCACTATTTATTGACTTCGGGATGCACGCCCATTGGGAAATTCTCTGAGATAGTATATATGAGGTGTGGCAATAGGTCGGCTTATTTTAGAAGCTTTATTTTTTACGACTACTACTACTACGTCAGAGGCATTAAGATCCTTGAAGACGAGTTTAAGAAAATAGAAAAGTTAAGGTCGTTTACGGAAGAGGAGATAAAACTATTATACGGCAGGCTGACTGTTATCTCGGTTGATTTTTCGCATTTTATAGGGTTTGGTCTGTTTGAAACCGAACCAATCTATTTACTGAAGCGTGGTGGTATTGGTTTATTCCTAGCAAACGTGGATATAACCTTCAGCCCTGATTATCCTAATACTTCACTCATCAATATATTGATTGATGCCACAACACCAACAAATGAGATACAATGGTTTATGGCAATGCACTATTTTGTAAAAGGAGACGGGACGCTTGAGCCTGGAGTGGTGGACTTTTCCTCCTTTGCCGTAAACACATTCAGAGGAGGAAAAATAAGAGAAGAAGATGTGCTGAGGGCATTGGGTGAGAAATATCTCACTATAGATGGCTTATTAAGGGACACCGAAGAGGTGGTTCGCAACGGCATTAAGGCATTAGTCACAGTGTTGCTATATTAATGGACTTAGGCATAGCTTGCATTAAGCTTCCTAACCTTTAAATATAAACCAAGGTAGAGACGGGAAGTGAGCCAACAAGTTGATCCGAAGTTAGTTGAGCTGGCTAGAAAATGGGGTAGGAAGCTCACGCGCTACAGGAGGTTGTTGGAGGCGCTCTCAATGGATGTGCGGTTAGTTCATTCGGTGTTTT